>Ga0160467_100008_pt1 | contig 615500 bp, 513 predicted proteins | sample HID1972I_E11MG_FD_108221 | JGI IMG/M metagenome (GOLD analysis project Ga0160467, IMG submission 108221) | Enriched pill bug-associated microbial communities from UW Madison campus, WI, USA - HID1972I_E11 MG | ecosystem: Host-associated > Arthropoda: Insects > Digestive system > Unclassified ...
AGGCCTGGAAGCCTGGATTATTTAAGGCCACATTTGTATTATCGGTATAGCCTGTTGCACTGTTATTATCCCGTGTTTCCCAAAGCAAGGTAAAGTTATCTGCAAAGGTTTGAAGAAGAGCCCGGTCATTCTCGTATGGTTCATGTATTCCGGTCATCACTACTCTCCCAAATGCATCATACTTAATAAAGTTCCACCTATAGACTTGCTGCAGGCGCTGATCGGTATAATATATTACCTGGTCTAATTTATTGTACACCAGATACTCCCAGCCTTTACCGGGTATTTTCTTTTCAATGACCCGGTTCTGGTCGTCGTAATGGTAAGCATAAACAAACCCGTTAAAAGAAGCGTCGGAACTGGCTTCGGTAAAACTATTGGTACTTACTCCCGGGGGTATTACATACCGCAGGTTCCCCAAATCATCGTACACGTAATACGTCGACAGGCCGGTATTCTCGTCTTCCCATATCCGCTTTAATACCACTCTGCCTTCCTTGTCTTTGAATTCTTCGCTGACGCCGCTCTTACCACTTGTCCAGTTTTCATCTTTGCTAATGGTCTTATACAGCTCATTGGGCTGGTAAAAGCTGCTGGTAGCATCTGCTCCACTGCTTACCAGGTTCCAGAGTTTCACCTCCCCGGTGCTATTTGTCTCGTACACAATCTTTACGGTATGGCCTCCGGCCAGCTGCCAGGCATCGCCCGGAGCGCCCTGCTCTTCTATACGGTTCAAGGGTGAGGGCTCAAAACGGGTTTCTGCAAAGGGGGATGATGTTTGTACTACACCGGCCGGAGGACTGTTATAAAAGACTGACTGAGCGCTCTGGGCCGTATTCCGGTAAGTTCCATAGCTTGCTCCTTCGGTATAAGGAAGGTACTTCTTTACTTCTCTGCCGTATTCATCATATGCAATGGGTTGAATGATATCTTTTCCGCCAGGACTGCCAAAGGCTTGTACCGTTTGCGAGGGTCTTCCAAGTCCGTCTATGTATTGTACGCTCTGATTTACCTCATTGGCAGGTTTGCTGCTGAGTTGTGAAGGGGAGGTGATACCGCTTATTCTCGGGGTGTAGGTCACCACATAGTTTTTATCATTGTTCAGACTGCTGCTCTGGCTATAAGCGGTGGCTGTTATCATGACCATTGCCAGGAACCCTATTAATCTTTTCATTGTGTCAGGTTTATCGTGTAAATAGCTGTTATGGTTGCTGCGCTGCTTTCTTCTCTTCCACATTGGTTCCCTTCTCCTGTATTTTCTGTACCCGGGCTTGTCTCTGCTGCTCTGATTCTGCCCGCCGCTGGGCAATACGTGGCGCCAGGGAGGCCTGCATCCTGGCATACTGTTCTTCTGTCAGTACGGACTTAATTTTAGCCTGACGCTCTTCATGCAGCTTTTGGATGTATTCCTGCCTGGCTTTGGGACTTTGGCTGGTATCGCGGGCTATGCTGCGTATCTTCTCTATATTATAATCCAGGGCATTCGATATCTCTTCTGCTCTTTTTTTATCGACCGAAAGGGTTTTAGATAAGTTGCTTACATGCTCCTGTTTGGATAGGTGTTTTTCAGGTGCCTGCTGAGCCTGACTGCTGCCTGTTACAAACAGGGTTATAAGTATAACTAGTATCTTTTTCATTGTCTGAATAGGTTTAAGTTTATTGCCTGTAGGTGGAAATGGGTTGATAGCCGGAACCGGGGATTGTTCCATAATCGTAAGTCCAGCAATCATACAGGGCTCCCCAATCGGGATCGTAGTCATATTCCTCATAATAGAAAGTTTCGGCACTGCCCATCGAATCACTGCTGTTGCCTGAGGGAGTCACAAAGTATCCTGTGTAACTCCAAGGAGAAGACCCTCCGGGATACGAATAGACATAAGACATGTAGTAACCAATCTCCAGATCTGAGGTTAGGGTATACGGCTGGGTACAAGCTTCATCACTATAGAACCGGTAATCCCAATCTGCATAATCTGTAATCCAAATATATCCCCAGCTATTTGTTCCCCCTGTAGTACTCGGATTGGTCAGCTCGGACCTTACATATATCGTCTGAGTCCCGCCGCCGGTAGGGACTACCACAGGGACGCTTACCGAAGGGCAACTGGTCTGCTGACCCGCATAGTTGTAGCAGTACTGCTGGATGATATTACCCGAATGGTCTCGTACCGTGGAAAGACGCTGGAAACTGTCGTATTCGTACCTCGTGGTCTGGCCTTTTGCATCAGTCATACTCGTCATTCCCACTAAAGGTGCATAGGTGAAGGTCGTCATCTGGGCGTTTTGCAAACCAGGATGTGTTCGAAGGGGTGCTAAAGCAGCAGATATCGCTGTGCTGTTTGTATAATCTCGCAGATTATTGATAGTCTGTGCACCCAGGACCGTCTCTAGCGCCGCATAATCAACGTTCTCAATCTTGGCGACCGGATAACTTCCCTTATAACTATAGAGGTAATTCACCTTAGGGCCGTTTTCTTTAGATACACTTGTAACGTTGCCGTCTGCATCATATCCGTGATAACGGATGCGAGGCTCGGGTGTATTCCCCGATTTACTGGTTTCTATAGAGGAGGGATAGATAAGATTATTGTTACTATTCCAAAAAGAATAATTTGTCCTGGTAGTTTGAGTAACTAAATTGTTTACCTTTTCAATTTCTTCGATCACTGGAGAGATACGAAACTGGGCCAGCATTGTGCTATAAGGCTGAACAGAACTAAAATCCTGCGGATATTTATATTCAATAGTTTTTTCTGCCTGATTGCTTAAGTGGGTAACTTCCCGGCTTTTTTGTTTATGAAAAGCACTGTTGTATTCAAAGCTTGTTACTTTGGTCATTCCGTTACTGGTTTCAGAGATACTATTAAGCTTAATCCATGAAGAGACCAGATCATATTGATAATAAAAGTATGCACCAGCACCTCTCGGATGTATCTTAATATTCGGAACCGTCTGCAATTCTATAAAGGAATAATTATAAACCATTTTTTGCAGAGAGGTCCCGTCATTTCTGAAGGTTTCTTGTTTCAATAATGTTCCCCTCTTCCAGCTATTGTTTTCAAATGGCCCCAACGGCCAAAAGTCTTTCCCGATTTCTAATGATAGATGGTAAACATCAGCTGGATTTTGGCTACCTTTATAAATATACCCGAGCGGATATGTATAATGCTCTCTATATCCATCCTCATTAGAATATTCATAAACGGTGTATCCATTTCCTTCTTCATATTCAGTTACTTTTCCATATCCAATCACCGCACCTTCAAATAAACCAAGGTCCTCTCTCGGCCCGGCATTTAATTCGATAGCTGGTCTATAACTTTCAGCAGAACTGGGTGTAGGACAGTCAGGATAGAAATGAAACTGGGCATTCACGTTAACGTTGGAGAATGTGTACGCATGAAAGGCTGGAAGATTGTGACCTAAGGTTGCATTCTCATACTTATATTTCTTTCTTTTAATAAAAGCACCTTCCTGAGCAAAATATCGAATTTCATCAATATTCATTCCCCAATATGGATTTTGAGTCACAGGATTTATCTTTTGTGAATAGACAAATTTTGTACTTCCTTTAGTGGGGTATTTTATAGATTTCAATGTACCCATTTTTAAAAAGCCGAAGTCCGTAGTACGGTCTGCGCCTGGTATATATATCCGTTCGTAGGGATATCGATAATTTATACATGGGTTGAAACCCGTAACCGTTTGCGAGGGATCGATATACTCGTCCCAAGTTGGTATAAGAGTTGTATTGGCATCCTTTCCATTGTAGAAACCACCCATATCCTGTGCTAAAGAAAGACTGCTAGGCAAAGAGTCTTGCCCGCTTGCCGTCCGTCCAAAGTATTCAAAATTCCAGTCTATGGTTTGCCCATCAGTTGAATATTCGGTAATTCCATCAAGATAAATTCTGTAATTGACACCACTATCATAACCAACATACGGATATCCACTGGTTTGCACCGAATATGGCTTAATCGTTTTAATATTGTTAGTATTAAATTTAATCTTCTTGATCTGCTCATTCCGGCAATTATAAGCCGTCATAAAATCAAGTGCTTTACACGGTAGCAGAACATTCGATTCAGTATATTGCATTGTCTTTGTGTCAAATTGAATCTGATCATTGTTGGATGTATAAATTTTACTAATCAATTGTCCAGCATGCTCCCATACATACATATTTCCAGGGGTATTGGAAACTAAATAAGGAATGGGTGAATAGTTATTAAATTCATAATATTTAGAATTACGTGGCACCTGTATATAGGAGTTGCCTACAGTATATTCAAAATTAATGCTATGTTTATTATCAGAGCTTTCAATCTTTTTTAAATACCATTCCTTATCAGTTGCATATAGCAGGCCAGGCGAATTCTCTCCAAAATAATACCGAATACCATCCTTCGTCGTTATAATAAAACCTGTAATCGCCCAGCTGACTGAAGATGTATATTCAATTTTTATATCATCGTATCTCTTAAGTACAGGAATACCGCTTTTAAAATAAAAGCTTCCTATGTGTCCATTAAAATTATAGTAAAAAATATCAGCCTCGTCGCCAGTTCCAACGTATGCTGCAGTATATATATAATTCCAATCTGCTGATGACGGGCTACTCGAAATAGGTAAAGGTATTACATACGGTGATACCGCATCACCTTGTATATTTCCTCTAATTGCCCTAGTAATCATCCCTCCAGCATTAAGGACCCATCCTAAGCCATACCCTGTAGAGGCGTCCTCAACCTTTATGCCGGATGCATAATAAGACATGGATATAGGTACAGACAAATTACCGCATTGCAGATTGTAAATTGGTATATCGATTTGCGGTGTTCCTGTATAAAGACTCACGGGCACGTCTACAAACTTTGCCAGAGAGGCTGCTACTGGGGCCGGTGGAAATACAGTCGGTATAGAAATTTGTGCAATAAGCTGGATACTCCACACTGTACATGCAACTGTCAGAGTAAATTTAATAGTTTTCATTAATCACATTTTAACCTGGATTTGTAACAACAAGGAAGAATCTCAAATAACAGAGAGTAATTACCTTATATAATTCAAAACTAAATTTCTTTAGTGCGGTTAAAATGCAGTCATTATTTTTTTTAGTATTTCTGCATTTACTCCATAATATCAGCATTGATATTTCCAATAGCCCCTTCTTAAAGCGAATAAAAATAGGTAACACAATGAATATCAGAATTTTTAAACTTTATATAGTATAAGAAACAATACGCTAACCACCTCGCTAAGGCATAGAAAGATGAGGATAATCAGTATTTAGGAAACAAGTAAGTAATCAACTGTATAATTGGAAAAATATGTAAGACGTATAAATAAAGGTTAGCTCTCGCTTTTTTTATTTATTTTTCTGGCGATGGTACACTTTGTCCGGACCGACTCACCTGAAGCCCGAACGGATAGTAATCCGAGATTTCTTTCGCGGTGCCATTCTGGTCTATCAGCACACGAGTATTGCCCAAATGGTCCTTCAGCATGTATTCATAGAAATAACCGCCTCCTCCATTGGGACGGGCTCTGCCTTCTTCGGTCTGAATAAATTCTATCAATTTGTAAACTTATAACAGGATTATTCTAAAACCTATAAACCTATTTTAGGACGATACACGCTTGTCTTTAAACTGACTGCTTTAACTGATAATTATATTTCCAGTCTTTTAAAATCGGCGGATTAATGCAAATTTGCAGGAAATTTAAAATAGCAAACAGACTTTTTAAAATTATGATAAGATATCAACAAAAGAATAAGCAGCGGTAATGACACGTAAAGATTTTTTTTGGATTGCCGCCGGACTTTTGTTTGCATTCTTTTGGGCCTCCGCCTCAACAGCAACTAAAGTGGGACTGACTGTAGCACAGCCCCTGGTTATTGCAATGGTTCGTTTTACTGTTGCAGCATTCCTTATGCTTGGGTATTCTCATTCCATAAAACACTACAGATTTCCTGAAGGGAAAGAATGGCGTGGAATAGCTATTTATGGTCTGTTAAATATTACTATTTATTTAGGATGTTACGTAATTGCAATGCAGGAGGTAACGGCAAGTATTGGCGCACTCGCCACCGCAACAAATCCTGTCTTTATAAGTTTAATGTCGGTATTCTTTTTAAAGAAAAAGCTCAGTCCCAATATTATTTTATCGCTTGTTATTTGTATTGCCGGAGTAGTTTGTGCAGCCTGGCCCCTGCTTGGTTATGCAACAGTTACCTTAAAAGGCCTGTTAATATTATTTTTTAGTATGATATCCTATTCACTGGGGGCAATTTATATCTCCAGGCAAAAGTGGAATAACCTGTCGCTGATTACAATTAACGGATGGCAGACACTTATTGGAGGAGTGTTTTTATTTCCATTCTGCATTTACTTTTACAAGGAAGAACAAAATAATTTTACTTTCGAATTCTGGAGCGGCGTTTTATGGCTGGCTGTTCCCGTTTCCATATTTGCCGCTCAGCTTTGGTTGTGGCTTTTAAAAATTAATCCTGTAAAAGCCGGATTCTGGTTATTCTTATGCCCATTGTTTGGTGCTCTTATAGCTGCCTGGTTATTGAATGAGCCGATTACCATTTATATGCTGGTTGGAATTGCATTGGTTATTGTGGGATTGTTCTTTGCAAGAAAGTAAAATATCATCCTTTTATAATCATCCACATAATGTAAGCGCTTAAGAATAAATTGTTGAATACCCCTACATATTGTAGAGGAACTCTACACACAAATCAGCACTTATAAATAATTTTATGCTGATTATAAGCATTTTAAGCTATCTGCCACTTTTGGCATCATTGTTTACTATACAGTAACATATTGAAACCATAAACTAAAAAAATATGAGAAAATTATTTTTATCAGCAGTAGCAGTAATAGCACTTGCGGGAGCAACAACAGTAAATGCAAACACATTAAGCAATCCTTTAACTGTAAACACAGTACAAGACAGCACCACTCAAACCACTGTTAAATTAGAAGAATTACCAGACAGTGTTAAAACGCTTTTAGCTTCTGACCCTTATAAAGAATGGTCTCCTACGTCTGCCCTGCTTATTAAATCGGCAGATGGTGCAGAATATTATCGCGTAGATGTAAGCAAAGGTGAAGAAAAAGCTTTCCTTAAAATCAATAAAGATGGTAAGGTAATAGAATAATCCCTTCATAACAATTAAAAATACCCTTTATAAAAGCCGGAATTGTTCCGGCTTTTGTATTTTAGCGGCCAGGGAGATCTACATCTTATGGCAAACATTCTGGTTATTGAAGACGATATTACTTTCTCGCAGATACTGGAGGGCTTTTTGAAAAAAAGCGGGCACACAGTAGACGTTAAGAATAATGTTAAAAGCGGAATCAAAGCGCTTACTGAAAAACAATTTAATCTCATACTCTTAGATTATCGCCTGCCAGACGGTAATGGACTAGAGGTGCTAAGCGCTTGTACGGAAAAAAGTCTAAACATTACGGTTATTATTATGACCAGCTTTAGTGATGTTCGCACCGCGGTAAATGCCATGCGTTGCGGCGCATTCGATTTTATTACAAAGCCCGTTAATCCTGATGAGCTGCTTATGTTAATTTCTGAAGCACTTAAAAAAAAGGACGGAAACAAATCTCCCCAGCAAAACACTTCGGCAAGCGACTTTATTCAAGGCAACAGTGACGCGGCAAAAAAACTTAATGAATACATTGAGCTAGTAGCACCTACCGATATGTCGGTAATTATACAGGGCGAAAGCGGCACCGGTAAAGAATATTTTGCACGGGCCATTCATCGCAAAAGCAAAAGATCTGAAAAGCCTTTTATTGCCTTAGATTGCGGCGTTCTCTCTAAAGAGCTGGCTGTAAGTGAATTGTTTGGCCATACAAAAGGAAGTTATACCGGTGCATTAACAGATAAAAAAGGAAAGTTTGAGGCTGCAGAAGGTGGCACCATCTTTCTTGATGAAATTGGAAACCTTGATTACGAAGTACAAATAAACCTGTTAAGGGCGCTGCAAGAAAGGGTTATTCAGCCTTTGGGAAGTAACCAGGTCATAAAAGTGGATGTGCGTATTATTACCGCGACTAATGACGATTTACTGGGAAGTGTAAGTCAGAGCCGCTTTCGCGAAGACCTCTATCATCGGCTAAACGAATTTAAAATCCAGCTACCTGCCTTACGTAACCGCGGCAACGACTTTGAATTATTTACTGAACATTTTATTGATTTAGCCAATAAAGAACTTGGTCGATATGTCTTGCGCTTATCACCTGAGGTGCTGGAGGTTTTTAAACGTTACGATTGGCCGGGAAATTTAAGAGAACTTAAGAATGTAATTAAGCGGATGGTTCTGCTAAGCAAAACAGAAGAAGCCGGTATCGACAGCCTGCCTGATGAGATGATTTTTTCGATTAATCAGAATCCTAAGGCTAAAGTCAGCGAATCAGATTTAAAAGCAATTAATGAAGCAAATGAAAAAACACTTATTGTAGAAACGCTGCAAAAAGTTAAATACAATAAATCGCTGGCTGCAAAACTGCTTAATATCGATCGTAAAACACTTTATAGTAAAATAGAAAAGTATAAAATAGAATCCTGAGTAATATAGATGAAAAGCCAAGTATAATTATATAATTGAAGCGGCATCAACCTCTTTTTGAATACTTTTAGCCAAATCTGCCAGATTATTCAGTTTTTCCTTTACTGTCAATAACTGCTCTTTATCCATTACACCCGCATGTGAATCGATTTCTAATTGTCTGAAATCCAAAGCCAGTTTCTTCGATCCAATCTGAGCTGTTCTTCCAGCTATTCTATGAAGCAATAAAGACATTTCTTCTGCATTTTGGTTCGTTATAGCCGTTGCCATCAACTTAATATCAGTTTCAGTATCCTCTGTAAACCGTTTCAGAATTTTTATCAGTTGTTCTTCGTCGCCAAAAGTCATTTTTTTCAAAGATTCAAAATCCGGAAAATTAATATCTGGTGCATCCTGTTTAGGCAAAAAGCTATCTGAATGAATTAATTGAAGTAATTCCTTTTCACGGAACGGCTTCATTAAAAGTCCGTCAAAGCCTTGCGATAAAACCCCTGCACGTTCTTCAGGAAGAGCCTGAGCGGTTAACGCATAAATCTTAACATTAGCAGGAACTCTGCTTCTCAATAAGCCACATAGCGCCGCACCATTCATTCCCGGCATACGCATATCCAGCAGAATACAACTTACATCATTATCCCAGGAAGTTTCCAGCACCGTCTCCGGCCGGTTAAAACAAACATGCGGAATAGCATGGTTCGTTAATATTGCTGAACATAATTGAAGAATAAAGGCATCATCATCTACTATCCAGACTTTGCCATTAAATGTGGAATCTATCTGGCTTTCAGGCTGGATGATTTCCTTTTCTTCTGCAATTGCAAACTTCATATACAGGGTAAAGCAAGTACCCTTTCCAGCTTCGCTTTTAACATAAATTCTACCACCCTGGCTTTCAGTTATTGCTTTTACGATACTTAACCCAAGTCCCGAGCCTGATACAACATTATTACCAGTTGAAACTCCGCCCTGGTCAAATTCATTAAACACACGTTTCAAATCCTCATCAGCAATGCCAATACCCGTGTCTTGTATACTTAGCATTAAATTGAGATAGCCGTCATAATGTTTTCCGGAGGCGCTTAAGGTAATCTTTCCTTGTTCTGTAAATTTTATAGCGTTACCCAAAATATTATACAGTATTTGCTTTAACCTGAAGGCATCTCCTCTTATAAATTCGGATGGCGATAAATCAAAATCAGTAACCAGATGGAGCGATTTATTATTAGCCGGTAAACGCATTACAGACACCACTTCATCAAGTAATACGGTTAAATTAAAAACAGAAAGGTTAAAAGAAAATTTACCCGATATAATCCGGCTATAATCTAATATCTCATTAACTATCTGTAATAAATGCGTGGAAGAATGGTAAATCGCATCAATAGTGCTTTTGCCGGCCTGTCCGTTCATCATAAGTTCTGTATAACCTATAATGGTTTGCAGAGGTGTCCGTATTTCATGACTCATATTAGATAAAAAGCGCTGTTTTGCCCTGCTATGATATTCTGCCTCCTCTTTTGCAAGTTCCAGCTGTTTACGATAAGCGTTATTTCTTGAAATATCTGTTAATATGAAATACAAAAAAATTGCTGTCAGAAAAAGGAATGTGATAAGGATGATGTTAATATATTTAACGCTCGAATTGACCACACTCCGTGCCTGCGCATTATTTACAGCTGATTGATTCATAACATCCTCTTCTACCTGCTGAAGGATTCCGAGCATTTGCCCGGTTATATTATTTGCGGCAAGTGCCAGTTCTGTTTCCCGGTTTACAAACCGTTCACTTTGCTGCAATTGCTTCTTTTTTATGCTAAGCATTGCCTGTTTAACCTCTTTTAACGTGCTATCCGGACTAGATGCAGCTATCGTATCTATTCTTATATTTAATTCTTCATTTACTATTTTTCCATGGCCCTCGTTTGTATTTTTCTTTCCAAAAATCCTAGCAAAAAAGCCTTTATTTTCTTTTTCCAAAGGAACAACGGTTGTTGTAGAAACCTTCTGTTCGGAAGTAAGAATTGTTGTGCTGTCACTTTTCTCCCGGCTTAAGAGCATCCCATTCAGGGTCTTGATCTGGCTGGATAATACATTGTTATTAACCATTTCGCCACGAACATTGAGATAATTCAAAAATAACCGGTTACGCTCCAGCAATAATCCTTTCATCAGATTAATTCGTTTAGCCTGAATAGGATTGTCTTTATAAAGTTGACTAAGCGTGTCGAGTGTAAGCTGTAATTTTCCGAATTCTTTAAAGAATATTCCATGATACGTTCCCTTGTCAATTGCCATTGTTCTCTGCAATTGATCCAATCGGGTAATTCTGCCCGAAAGATGATTGACAAGGGTTAACTTATCGTTTGGTGCGGATATATTTTCTACCGTATGAAGCATTTCCCTGAAGGTAAACTTACTGATGTACCAGGCCAGAAAAAGTGCTGTGCAGGCTATAACAAAAGCTATAATTACTTTTCCTGTTATCGGAGTATTGGAAACACTATTCTTCATTTATATTTAATAGAGGATAATTATAACGCTTTAAAGTCAATTTTTGTCTTTTAATAAAATGATCTGGTTCAGGAAGACTTTATGTGCACATTTAGATTTTGATTTGTAACAAAAATATCACAATATAAAAAACCTGAAAATATACCTAAAAGCACGTATTAAATTCAAGTACTTACATTGAAAATCATACAACAACAATCTAATTAACAGAAAGTTAAGAAGAAACAACAATTTTATTTTTATCAATCAGATCAATCAGCCAAGTGCTTTTTACCGGATAAATAAAATAAAAACAATTAAATGTTTTTCTTTTATTGAAATTACTTGGAATATCAATTTTTTTTCTAATATTTGTCCTGTTGTCTCCACGACAACGTTTTCATAGGTAGATGTAGGGTCAGGCTTAATTGCTTGACCCTTTTTTATTTAACTTTATAAAGACCTGATTTTTTATCCTCTAAAAAACAACGATACCAGCGCTGCTACAACAGTATTGCTAAAGTTTACAGCATTGTTAGTTAGCAAGTTTCGCCTTTCCAAAGTGGCTCCCAGAATTGAATCAGATAAATTCCCAAGCGTTCCGGCAAGAATAATTATCCAAAAATCAATACTAAAACCTTTAAATAATCCATATATAAGTGCAATTAAAACAGAACCAGCAATTCCAAACAAAGTTCCTTCTACACTAATTACGCCGTTCAATCCTTTCCTATCGCGCTTCAGGCTAATAATATTGTAAAAAAATTTTCCATATACATTACCGAGTTCTGATGATAGTGTATCTGACAAAGCGGATGAAAAGCATGCGGCCAGCATTGTTATAAAAACATCCTGATAAGCAGGAAATATCCACGCTAATACGCCTAATAAGCCGGCCAGACCTGCATTAGCCCAAACCTGGCCCGCATTTCGCCGCTTATGGTCGTTATTCTCTAAAAGCTTGGTCTGCTTTTCGGCCGACTTCCATATTGTAGCCAGGCTTGCTATTATAAAAAATGTGCTTAATAACACAAGTCCTAATAAACCCGAGCCCATATAAATAAGGAATGCCAGCAATCCACCAATTAAGGATGCTGAAAGAGTAAGTTTTTTAGTCCAAACACTTAAAGCCATCCCTATCCCAATAAAACTTGCTATCAAACCGTACTGTAACATCCATCTAATTAAAGGAATATTATCATTAATTGACAAAAAAGATTAAACCTCTAGTATACGAGCATTAAAAACAAAACCAATATAAAAAAACATAATTTTCCAATAAAAATGCCATATGTAGTAAAGTAAGATTCATATAAGAGCATTTTTATTAATAAAAGATAGAAAATGCGTGATTTTACCAAATAATACGTCATTATTATTTATAATTTTTATACAATATGACATATATGAATAAAAATATACAAATAAATAGGGAAATTTTAAGATTAAAATTGATATTTCAATAAAAATAACAACATTAATATGATTTATATCATATTAATTGCACAAATATTTAAATTTGAATAACAAAATCAATGAAATTGATAAACAGACAGTAAATAATATTAATAAAGATAAAATATCGGAATATGTCTAACGAAAAACCAATAATTGTTGTAGCAGGAAACGGAATGGTTGGATATAAGTTCTGTGAAAAGCTCCTATCCAAAACAAATGAATATAGAATCGTGGTTTTTGGCGAAGAACCAAGACCGGCTTATGACCGTGTTCATTTAAGCGAATATTTTAACGGTAAAACAGCCGAAGACTTGGCTATGTCGCCGCTGGAATGGTATGCTGAAAATAATATCGAACTCCACTTAAACGACATTGTACAGGAAATAAACCGCAACGACAAAACAGTACACTCTTTAAAAGGAATTATTCAATCGTACGATTACCTTATTTTAGCTACAGGATCTTCAGCATTTGTTCCGGATATACCAGGGATAGAAAAAGAAGGAGTATTTATTTATAGAACGATAGAAGATCTGGATTTAATCAGAACCTATGCCGACCATGCAAAAAGCGGAGCAGTAATGGGAGGCGGCTTATTAGGACTGGAAGCTGCCAAAGCCCTAATTGATCTGGGAATCAAAGAAACCCATGTAATTGAATTTGCACCAAGATTAATGCCCCGGCAAATCGATCAGCCTGGAAGTTCAATACTTCAAATGAAGTTGAAAAATCTCGGCCTCAACATCCATTTAAACAAAAGCACGGCGAGAATTGCAGGCGAAGAAAAAATAAGCGCCCTTGAATTTACGGACGAATCGGCACTACCCATCGACATGCTTGTTATATCGGCAGGTATACGTCCGAGAGATGAGCTGGCAAAACTTTGCGGACTAGAAGTTGGAACCAGAGGTGGGATTGTGGTTAATGATTTTATGCAAACCAGCGATGAAAACATTTTCGCCATTGGTGAATGCGCCTTACACAGCGGAATGATTTATGGATTGGTTGCGCCCGGATACGAAATGGCCGAGGTGGTGGTGTCGAAACTTTCTAAAACCGACAAGAGTTTTAGCGGATTTGACATGAGCACCAAATTAAAATTAATTGGCATTGATGTAGCCAGTTTCGGCGATCCATTTATTACTGAACCTGATTGTAAGGTTATACACCTTGAAGATACAAACAAAGGCATATATAAACGAATAAACATTAGCAACGATGGCAGTTCCCTACTTGGTGGAATTTTAATCGGAGATGCCGATGATTACAATATCCTGCTGCAAAATGTAAAAAATAAAATAGCACTTCCTGCCAATCCCGAGGACCTGATTCTTGGAGCAAGAAACGGCGCTGCAAATGAAGGTTCGGGAGTAATGTCGCTGCCAGAGGATGCGATGATTTGTTCCTGCGAGTCTGTTAGCAAAGGTGCTATTTGCGATGCAGTGAAATTAAACAATATCACAACCTTAGACGGCATTAAAAAATGCACCAAAGCTGGCACCTGCTGCGGTGGGTGCGTTCCGCTGGTAAAAGATTTAATTACCGGAACGATGAAAGAAAGTGGATTATATATAAAAAATATAATCTGCGAACATTTTGAATATTCTCGTCAGGAACTGATTGACCTGATGAAAATGAACAATGTAAGATCATATGACGAAGCCCTGGATCATTTTGGAAGAGGCGACGGCTGCGAAACCTGCAAACCAGCCATAGCCAGCATACTTTCCAGCCTTTGGAATGATTTAATTGTAAAACAAGCTCCAATTCAAGACAGTAACGACCGCTATCTGGCTAACATCCAAAAAGGAGGCACTTATTCCATTGTACCAAGAATTCCGGGAGGAGAAATAACGCCTGAAAAATTAATTGCACTCGGGCAGGTTGCTAAAAAATATAATTTATATACTAAAATAACCGGCGGACAGCGCATTGATTTGTTTGGCGCACATGTAAATGATTTACCAGTAATCTGGGAAGAATTAATTACTGCCGGCTTTGAAAGCGGACACGCCTATGGAAAAGCCTTACGCACTGTAAAAAGCTGCGTAGGGAGCACCTGGTGCCGTTTTGGATTACACGACAGCGTTTCTTTCGCAATAGAAATTGAGGAAAGATATAAAGGAATACGCTCGCCGCATAAACTTAAAGGCGGGGTTAGTGGCTGTATCAGAGAATGCGCCGAAGCACAATCTAAAGATTTTGGAGTAATAGCTACCGATAAAGGATGGAACTTGTATGTATGCGGAAATGGCGGCTCTAAACCTCAGCACGCGTTACTCCTTGCAAGCGATATAAACAAAGAAACGCTAATCAAATACCTGGATAGATTCCTGATGTTTTACATTAAAACGGCCGATCCGCTTGCCAGAACCGCAACATGGCTGAATAAAATGGAAGGCGGATTAACTTATTTAAAAAATGTAATTCTGAACGACAGCCTTGGAATTTGCGCACAGCTTGAAATAGAAATGCAGGCTTTAGTAGACAGCTTTCACTGCGAGTGGAAAGAAGTGGTTGAAAATGAAGAACTGCGTAAACGCTTTGTACACTTTGTAAATGCGCCCGCAGAGAAGGACCCGACAGTAGCTTTTGAGGGTATGAGGGAACAATTAAAGGCCAGAGAATGGTAATGCTATAATTAGATGATTAATTAAACAGATTATAAAAAAGACAATCATGGAAACATCAACTGAAACTTTAAAATGGATTTTAGCCTGTACCACAACAGACATTCCGGAAAATGGCGGGGCATGTGTAAAACATGGAAACGAGCAAATTGCGGTATTTAATTTTGCGCGACGCAATGAGTGGTACGCCACTCAAAACCTTTGTCCGCATAAACAACAAATGGCTCTTGGAAGAGGCATGATTGGAAGCACGGGTGAAGAATGTGAGCCAAAAGTTGCCTGCCCATTTCATAAAAAATCATTCTCACTGGTATCGGGCGAGTGCCTTAGTGGGGAAGAATATGAAATTAAAACCTATCCTGTTAGAGTAATTGATGACAAGGTGTATGTTGGTGTAAAACAATCGGCTTAAGCTCACAGGTTAAGCGAAAGAAATGTGCAGATTCTATATAAGTCCGCTTCATTTAATTTGCACATTTGCTTATTAATCTTTGTACAAGCATTTATGCGCGACATCACCAGCAAACAAATAACACTCAGAACAGCAAAAGCTATAGCAGTACTTTATTGCTCGGCGGAAACATTAAATCTTATTAAAAACAACGAGCTGCCAAAAGGAAACTTATTTGACGTAGCACGTGCCGCAGGTTTTATTGGCGCTAAACTTACCCCTCAGTTGCTTCCACATTGCCATCCGGTTACCATTGATGGCATGGATATCGATTTTGAGTTTATAAACAAAGAAAAACATGCCGATTACTTTGACGACGGCACTTTATCAAGAAGCGGCATTGTTATCATAGGAAACGCAAAATCTATTGGCCGAACCGGTATAGAAATGGAAATGCTCACTGCAGTTTCTATCACAGCACTGGAAATTTACGATATGCTTAAGCCAGTTGATACCAAACTCGAAATCGGCAATATTAAACTTCTGGAAAAAAAGGGCGGAGAAAGCGACCGGAAAAAATTCTTTGCAAACTCTCCTACCTGCGCTGTTTTAGTCTGTTCTGACTCCACAGCAGACGGAAAACGAGAGGACCGCAGTGGCAAGATTATCAGCGAGATGTTAAAAAATGTAAATGCTGAGGTTCTTCATTATGAAATAGTTCCAGACGAGAAAGCACAGATTCAGGAACAGATTTTAAAGTGGGTTGCTGAAGACATTCATTTCATATTTACAACCGGTGGAACTGGATTAGGGCCGAGGGACAATACCGTTTCAGCTGTAAGCGAAATTATAGAACGCGATGCAGACGGTATAACGGAAACCATTCGATCTTTTGGCCAAATGCGCACTCCACTGGCTATGATGAGTCGCGGCGTGGCCGGCTCCATTGCACAGTCACTAATAATTACATTACCCGGCAGCAGCACTGGTGCCAGAGAATCTATGGAAGCTATTTTACCTGCAATATTTCACGCAAGGAAAATGATGAAAGGCGGCGGCCATTAAAAAACAAAACAAACATGATATCCTATAAGGAAGCACAACATATAATATCGTTAGAAGCTAAATCTTTCGGAACAGAAATTATCCGCCTGAACGACGCCGACGACCGAATTTTAGCAGAAAACATTTTTGCCGACAGAGATTATCCGCCTTTTAACCGCAGCGCTATGGATGGCTATGCTATATGCTTTCAGGATTGGGAAAATGGATGGAGGGAATTTGAGGTTCAGGAAACTATCTATGCCGGAAAAACTCCTCAGAAAGATCTTAAAACCGGTGCCGCCTTTAAAATTATGACAGGTGCCGCAGTTCCATTATCGGCAAATTGCGTAATCAGAAAGGAGGAAGCCACCGAAAGCAACTCTAAGGTGTCTTTTCAGGCGAACTCTCTGCTGAAATTTCAATGCATAGCCCAAAAGGGAGAAGATTTAAAAAAAGATGCACTCGCTATTCCAGCACACAGCATATGTAGCACCACTGTAATAAGTACGCTCGCTACCCTTGGAAAATCTAAAATCAAGGTAGAAACCTTACCCAAAGTAGCTTTATTTACCACCGGCAATGAAGTGAGAACCATTAACGATACATTATCGGATGTGGAAATCAGGAACAGTAATTTTTACATGCTTAAATCAATGCTTCAGGCATGGAAAATTAAACCCTCGCTCTATAAGCATTTAAGTGATAACAAATCAGAGTTAACCGCAAATATCTCAAAAGCATTTAAATGCGACATTATTATATTAAGCGGCGGTGTATCAACAGGCGACGCCGATCACGTTCCGGAGATTTTAGAAAATCTGGATGTAAAGAAACTATTTCATAAAGTTGCTATAAAACCTGGAAAACCAATATGGTGCGGGAAAATACCTGAAGGCCCTATGGTTTTTGCATTACCTGGAAACCCCTTTTCTTCTTTAGTTACGTTTAAACTATTTATCGAAGCATTTTTAAAAAAGTCGCTGGGTTTAAACGACTTGTTATCGTCACAAAGCTTTTTTAAAGGAACTAAAAAGAAGAAAACAGCTCTGGACGAGTTTTTCCCGGCGAGATTTACAAATTCGGACACACAGCTAGAAGAAACAGAATTAAATGGTTCAGGCGATATTCGTTTAGGAAATAATGCAGATGTTTTAGCATTACACCCTAAAAGTTCAGAAGTACTGAACGACCTTGATATTGTGGAATATTACAGACTTTAATACCTAATAGGTCAATGCCGCTAATCGCGCATCATCTAAAATCATAATAAGTTTACCCTTTACCTTTATTATACCATCCTGAAGCAATTCATTAATTATCCTGAAAACAGTCTCGTAAGTAGCACCTGCGTACGATGCCAGGTTCTGGCGAGTTAATTCAATGTCAATAAATCCCTCATCATTGAGGCCAAATTTGGCGTTTAAGGATATTAACGCCTGTGCAACCCTTCCCTTAACAGGCATGTGTGCGAGGTTTCTCATTTTTCGCTCCGACTCCTGGAGCTCATCTGCAAAAAACATCATTAAAGAATAAGAAAACTCAGGATTCACCTTCAAGGTGGCGTTAAAAAATTCTATACCTATAAAACAAACAACACAAGACTCCAACGCGGTTGCAGATACCGGATAAACCAGATTCGTTCCAAGTCCCCGATGACCGAAAATTGCCCCCTTCTTCGCAAAGCGTATAATAAGTTCTTTGTCGCCCCATTGTTTATGAACCTTCAGATTTCCCTGATAAACGAAATAAATCCCATTTACGGGCTCTCCTTCTCTAAAAACTATATCGCCCTTTTTAACTTGAAAGTTAAGCCTGTGCTCAGCTAAGGCCGGAAGCCACTCTTTTAACGAAGTCTGGCACATCAAACAACTTTTTAAATCACAAGAAATTTTGCTCTTTTTCATCTGCCGCTAATATCAATACTATACTCGTAATTTTTAGATAAAGTTTAATAAATACTTATAAATACGGCCAAATGGTCAATATTTAATGAAATAAATTGAAAAATATGCTATTTAATATAGAAAATAATTTAAAAAATGTTGCAAATTTTAAAAAATGGCAGCATTTAGACGATTTATAATTAAGAATTTTCAAAAAAAATCATTTTTTTATTATATATATCATATAAATAGTTCAAAATGTGTAATAAATTCATTTATTTATATTGAATACAATAAATTTATATCTTAAAACAAGCAAATAAGTACCCTTGTATGAGTTTAGATAAAGAACACCCTATAAAGAGAACGTAATTATTTAAAGTCGATAAATAATTAGAAAAAAAGCGCATTCTATATAACAAATCTATGAAAATTAGAAAACTCACTTTAACTAAGCTTATAAATACCGTTTTTATCTTATTTATTTGTTTTTTTAGCAATAAGTCGGTGGCTCAGCTGTCGTTAAACGGACAACTAAGGCTTAGAACAGAAATCCGCGACGGTGTTGGAAACCTGGTAAGCGAAGACTCAACTCCTGCTTCGTTTATTTCGCAACGCACCCGCTTAAATTTTGGCTATAAATGGGACAGGTTAAATTTTGGAGCAACAGTTCAGGATGTTCGGGTTTGGGGACAGGATGCATCCTCAATATCGAACGCAGATGGTAACAAGTTGATGCTTCACGAAGGCTGGGCCGAATTAATCTTAGCCAATAAAGCCGACACAACTATTGGTTTTAAATATATCGACAACCTTAGTTTAAAGATAGGCAGACAGGAATTAGTTTATGATGATGCCCGCCTTATCGGCAACCTGGATTGGTTGCAACAAGGGCGACGATTCGACATGGCACTCTTAAAAGCAGTTCATAAGGGTTGGCAAGTAGATATAGGCTTCGCATATAATCAAAACACGGATACTTTCGGGATTACTGGAACATCCTACATTCCGGGCAATATACCTCAATATGTAAAAAACGACATCGGAATTCTGGTTAGTACTCCTCCTGGAATGGTGCCTTTAACAGCAGCGAATGGAAACAGCTCGCCCACAGGAAACCCTGCCTACACTAACCCTCCTAATACAAATGCGGGGAATCAGGATTATAAACATTTTAAAAGCCTTTATATATCCAAAAAAATCAATCAGACTAAAATTTCCATTTTGGGCTTTCAGGATGCTTTCGGCAAATACACCCTTGGTTCTGTAGCTGCGGGCGGCGGAAACGTTTATGGAAGAATATTTAATGTAAACTCCACTAACAATCGATATACGTATGGCGCTATGGTTAATCCTGTTTTTGGAAGCGCGCTACAAGGAGCCATTGCAATACAGGCTGCCTATTATCAACAGCAAGGAAAGGATAGAGACGGGAAAAATTTAGATGCTTACCATTATACAGTTTCTGCAAGTTATTTAAAAGGTCAGCTCGCAATTGGACCCGGCCTGGATGTACTTTCTGGAAATAAAATAGGCACTCCAGCAACAAGTAACAAACGCTTTGACCCATTATATGGAACGCCGCATAAATTTTGGGGATATATGGATTTTTTCTACGCCGGAACAAATTCTCCGGCGTCGGGACTGATAAACTACTATCTGAAATCTAAGTTCACAGCAAAAAACTTCTTTATAGCGGGCGACTACCATTATTTTCAATTACAAAACAAATTAACGCCAGCCCTTCAAAAGCATCTGGGCAATGAATTTGACCTTACCCTTAACTATACGCTCAACAAATATACATCCGTAGAACTTGGATACTCGATGATGTTCGCAAACAAGGATGTAATGAGTGCCACTAAAGGACAATCAATACCAGATCTGAATGAAACAGGCAAATGGGGGTATATGGCTATAAATATCCGACCCGATTTCCTTTATAAAAAACCACAATAAGAATTGCATTAATTTATTTATATCTAAAAATCCACAGAAAATGAACAAGCCCCTAGACAAACTGAAAATTTTTAGCGCAAAAGGTATTCAAATGAAAACCTTTCATATCACCTGGATAACCTTCTTTTTCTGCTTTTTCGGATGGTTTGGTATTGCGCCGCTTATGCCGCTTATACGTGAACAACTGGGTTTAGATAAAGAACAGATTGGAAATATCATTATTGCTTCGGTATCCGCCACTATTTTTGCCCGCCTGCTAATCGGAAGGTTGTGTGATACCCTTGGCCCGCGCCTGTCGTATACTATTTTACTTGTGGTGGGAGCAATTCCGGTAATGTTTATCGGCTTATCGAACAGTTACGAAAGCTTTTTATTGTTCCGGTTTGTAATCGGCATTATCGGTGCCTCATTTGTAATTACACAATTTCATACCTCTATGATGTTTGCACCCAATATTGTTGGAACAGCAAATGCTGTAGCGGGCGGCTGGGGAAACCTGGGCGGTGGCGTTACAAACCTGGTAATGCCATTAATTGCAGGTGCTTTTGTAGCCCTAGGATTATCAAGTAAAGCAGATTCATGGCGTTACGCCATGGTTGTTCCGGGAGTAATTTTACTGGTAATGGCTGTGATTTATTACAAATACACTAAGGATACTCCCAAGGGAAATTACAATGAAATTAAAAGAGTCACCAAGGTTAAAACCAAAGGCACTTTTGTTGCCGCAATGAAAGACTACCGCACCTGGATACTTGCTCTGGCCTACGCATGTTGTTTTGGTATCGAAATAACAGTAGATAATGTAGCTGCTATCTTTTTTGTAGATAATTTCAATGCTTCTATGGTTATGGCCGGCGCCTTAGCCGCAATATTCGGCTTAATGAATTTGTTTGCCCGCGCATTAGGTGGAATTGTTAGCGATAAAGTTGGAACCCTCTACGGATTAAGAGGAAAAGGAATACTACTGGGGGTATTTTTATTACTTCAAGGCTTAGGAATCGTATTATTCTCAAAATCCGGCTCGCTCACAATGGCTATCGTATCGATGCTATTTTTCGCATTATTCTTGAAAATGGCCAACGGTACCACCTATTCTATTGTCCCTTTTATAAATAAGAAAGCAATTGGTTCTGTAAGTGGAATTGTTGGCGCAGGTGGAAATCTGGGTGCAATGCTAGCCGGCTTCCTTTTTAAAGCCAAATCGCTCACTTATGCAGATGCTTTTTTATATATCGGGATTGCGGTAGCCATAATTGGTGTACTGGTAGCATTTATACCGTTTAATACTTCTGAAGAGACGGAAGAAGTTGAAGATCTTGATATTGCTAAACTTGAGTTGCAATCCGTAAAAATATAACCATTTATTAAGGTCTGGAGATCTGATCTCCAGCTTTTAAGTTAAAATCGGAAAAACAACACGTTATTAAAGAGATATTTTGAGTCATAAACCACATAATCAACCGTTCAACACCACTTGCTGCTATTGTGGGGTTGGCTGCGGTATTGTTGTAAATAAAGACAAGAATGATGTTATAACTATATCTGGCGACATAGATCATCCGGTTAATAAAGGCATGCTTTGCAGTAAAGGCATGAATCTGCATTATACTGTAAACGACAAAACCGATCGCCTGCTTTACCCACAAATGCGATTAAACAAAAACATGCCTCTGCAACGGGTAAGTTGGGATAATGCACTGGATAAGGCAGCAGCAGCTTTTAAAACGTTTATCGAAAAATACGGGCCTGATTCGGTTGCTTTTTATGCATCAGGACAATGCTTAACCGAAGAGTATTATGTGATCAACAAACTAATTAAAGGCTTTATCGGAAGCAATAATATTGATACTAATTCGCGCCTGTGCATGAGCAGCGCAGTGGTTGGTTATAAAATGAGTTTGGGTGAAGACAGTGTTCCTGTATGTTATGACGACATTGAATTGGCAGACTGTTTTTATGTTACCGGAGCAAATCCCGCTTGGTGCCATCCTATTATTTGGCGCCGCGTTGAAGCACATAAAGCAGCTAACCCTAATACTAAAATAATTATAGTTGATCCCCGGCTTACGGACTCTTGCTCCATTGCAGATTTACATCTTCAGCTTAATCCTGGGACTGATGTAACGCTCAATTATGCTATTGGGCGTGCAATTATAGAAAATGGCGATATCGATTCGGATTTCGTTACTAACCATACAGAAGGTTATGCCCGCTACCGCGATTTGGTTTTTGAGAAGAGCCTTGCCGAAGCTGCTTTAATCTGCGGTGTTCCGGAAGCAGACATCCGCCTTGCGGCAAAATACATCGGCAATGCCAAAGGCTTTTTAACGATGTGGACCATGGGTTTAAATCAAAGCTCCATCGGTGTAAACAAAAACCTTAGCCTTATTAACCTTAACCTGATTACAGGACATATCGGCAAACCAGGCTCTGGGCCCTTTTCTTTAACAGGACAACCAAATGCTATGGGCGGACGCGAAGTTGGTGGATTATCGAATTTGCTTCCCGCACACCGCGATTTAAATAATCCTCTCCATCGGGAGGAAGTTCAAAAATTCTGGAAAGGGACGGCAATATCCCCTAATCCCGGATTAACGGCAACGGAAATGTTTGAGGCATTAAACGACGGGCGGTTAAAAGCAATCTGGATTATTTGCACCAATCCTCTCACGAGTTTGCCCAATGTAAGGCAAGTGGAAGAAGGATTAAAGAAGGCGAAGTTCGTAGTTGTTCAGGAAATTACAGATAAGGCAGAAACCCTAAAATACGCAGATATTGTTTTTCCTGCCGCAACATGGACCGAGAAAGAAGGCACCATGACCAATTCAGAAAGAAGAATCAGTCATATAAGCAAAGTTATCCCCGCCCCCGGAGAAGCTCTTCCGGATGCGGAAATCATTTGTCGCTTTGCACGAAAAATGGGCTATAAGGGCTTCGATTATTCATCGCCCGAAGAAATCTATCTGGAACATACCAGGCTTACAGCTAAAACAAATGTAAACATCAGCGGATTGGACTATTCATTTATAAAGAATAACAAAACCGTTCAATGGCCATTTAACAAAAAAAACGGATTGGGCACCCAACGTTTATTTACGAACAATAAATTTTACACAGCAAGCAAAAAAGCCATTCTGCACTCGCCGCCAGATACATTATTGAGTGAAATGCCCGACCTGGATTTCCCGTTTATTTTAACCACCGGGCGAATCCGCGACCAATGGCATACCATGAGCAAAACCGGAAAAGTAAATAAGCTGAAAAAGCATATTTCGCAGGCTTTTTTGGAAATTCATCCGGAAGACGCTGCAAAGCTATATTTGCGAGAAGATAATATTGTAGTGGTAAAATCCCGGCGCGGTGAGGTGAGGTTAAAAGCAAAACTTTCCGCCGCAATTAAGCCAGGAGTTGTCTTTCTTCCAATGCATTGGGGCAAAATTCTGGGTAACGATTTAAATCGTGCTAATAACCTAACCAGTACTATTCTGGACCCGATTTCTAAAGAGCCCGATTTTAAATATTGTGCCGTTAGTGTAGAAAAATATAAAAAACCGTCACAACGTATTGTTGTAATCGGTGCCGGGGCCGGATCTTTTGGCTTTGTGAAATCGTATAGGGAAATTAATAAAGACGACGAAATTACCATTTTTAGCAAAGAGGACTTTCCGTTTTACAACCGGGTAATGCTTCCCGATTATATCAGCGGTGAACAGAAATGGGAACAATTAGTAAAAATGACGGATTGTGAAGAACCGGAGTACAACATCCGTTTGCTTAGAGGAGTTAGCGTTGAACAGATAAATCGGGAAGAGAAAATCGTAACCGACTCTCGTGGTATAAAAACACCGTACGATGTGTTGATAATGGCCACCGGAAGCCGGGCAGCTGTTCCAAAAAACGTCCCTTCCCTGCCGGGAATCTTCACAATGAGAAGTCGTTTGGATGCCGATAATTTCAAAAGACACGTACCCAAAAACGGTCATGTACTGATAGTGGGTGGCGGCTTACTGGGACTTGAAATGGCGGCGTCCTTACGCGAAATCGGCATTAAAATCACCATTGTACAAAGAATATCCCGCTTTCTTAATCGCCAGCTTGATCCTCTGGGAAGCCAGCTATTGCATGAAGAGATGGTGGACTTGGGTTGCGACATTTATTACAACGATCAGGTTCAGTTATTTTACGGACGATCGAAACTTACTGGCGTTGGATTAGCCAGCGGCCGGAAAATTGATTGCGATGCCATGATTCTGGCTATAGGAACTACTCCTAATATTGAACTGGCTCGAGAAATCGGGCTGGATTGCAAGCGTGGCGTAATGGTGAATGAACGCTTACTAACCAGCGACCCATCGATATTTGCTATCGGTGAAATAGCTGAATTCGAGGGCACTCTGTATGGAATTACTGCTGCTGCAGAAAAACAAGCGGAGGTGGTGGCACAGTATCTTAACGGAGATATTGCAAGCTATTACACGGGCAGCCTGTTTATGAACATCATTAAAATCCAAGGTTTCGATTTATGCAGCATTGGCATTTCTGAATATCCTGAAAACGACAATAGCTATGAAGAAATCACTTTTATAGATAAAGCGAAGCGCTATTATAAAAAGTGTATCGTCCGGGAGGACCGTCTGGTTGGGGCTATTTTAATTGGAGATAAATCTGAATTCCAAGAGTTCAGAGAGTTAATTGAGAGTAAACTGGAATTAAGCGATAGGCGTCTTAACCTGCTTAGAAGCGGAAAAAAAGCAGAGCCTGTTTTGGGCAAACTGGTGTGCAGCTGTAATAATGTTGGAGCCGATAATATTAAAAGCAAGATTGGCGAAGGTTGCAGCAATTTAAAAGACTTATGTTCCGCTACCGGTGCCGGAACTGGCTGCGGCTCTTGCAAACCGGAAGTAAAGCGAATTTTAGAAGAATTGCTTAATGAAACCTCTGTAAATATATTAGTATGAACGAAGAAATTAAATCAAGGCATATTGTAAAGATAAACCTGCCGGGCGGAATAGTAGCCGCAGGCGATTTGCTTGATATTTTAAACGCGGCAGAGAAATCTGGCATAGAAAATACCAGCCTGGGTAACCGCCAGCAACTGTTTTTATCAGTTTCTTCAGAGCAACTGGAAGATTTAAGTCATGAATTTGCGATTGCCGATATCGATTTTGAAACAGATGCCGATATACATCCAAATATTATCAGTTCTTATGTTTCCGAAGATATTTTCAGCAGCTCAAACTGGTTGCGCGAAGGTGTGTACAAAGACATACTGGATTTATTTGAAGCAAAACCCAAACTAAAAATCAACATCGCCGACAATAATCAAACCTTCATTCCATTCTTCACCGGTAACCTTAATTTTATCGCTTCAGAAACCAGCAACTACTGGCATTTGCATATTCGCTTTCCAAAAACCAATATATTTTATACATGGCCAATATTAATTTATACAGAAGATATCCCTGCTTTAAGCCTTGAAATTGAAAAGATCATACTCCAAAATAAAGGTTATTTTTATGATCAACCAGAAATTGACGGCAATCTGCTCTTTTTAGAGATTGCCTCAGATAAGAATATCACTAAAAACAAAGAACGGTTAATACTACCTGATTTTCAGCTTCCATACTACGAAGGTTTTAACCGTTACGGAAACATGTATTGGCTGGGCATTTACAAACGAAACGAAACTTATTCTGTGGCATTTTTAAAAGACGTTTGTGCTGTTTGTTTACATTCCCGTATCGGACAAATAAACACCACTCCATGGAAGTCTTTGATCATAAAGGGGATTAACGCCGAAGGAAGAAAGCAATGGAACTGGATTCTGGCAAAGCATCGTATCAATGTTCGCCATGCTTCAAACGAACTTAACTGGCAGATTGAGGACCAATGCGATTATGGATTAAAATTAAAACAGTATCTGGTACGAAGGTTTGACATAGAAGACATCAGAACCTTTAAACTTTGTTTTGCTATCAAGATTAATCCAAAAACGGGCTTATTTGGTTCCGTAATAATTAGAAAAACAGCCGAGACGAACGAAATTTTTGACATTCTTCATACCCGGGATTTTAATCCCAATTCAAAAGATTTTATCCTTTACCAGGAACGTGTGTCCTTTGAAGATCTTCCGAATGTATTAGCAGAGCTCTGTGATAATTTCTATGAGATGCAAACCAACGGAACAATGCGTTCGCCAATTGACTGGGACAGCAACGATGAACAAACGACTGACAACAGTCCGGTTATGGTGTATCAGTGTAATCATTGCCTAACAATTTACGACCCGACATACGGCGATAGTATAAATGGTATTGAAGCTGGCACAAGTTTCGAAAACTTACCGGAAAATTATTGCTGCCAAATGTGCGACGCACCTAAATCAGAATTTACAGAGCGGGATAAGAACGTATTGGTTGACCGATTTGATTCGTAGGGCATCACTTATTTTATCTTAAAACCATAAAAACATTTCTCTAAGTTTGTAGCAATGGATATCAATTTACTGCTTGCCCTTTCTCTTTTTATTGTGGGGTTTTTGTATGCTTCTGTAGGGCACGGCGGTGCCAGCGGATATCTTGCAGTACTTTCCATCTTTGCAATTCCTGTTGTAAGTTACAAACCAGTTATACTAATTTTAAATATCATGGTTGCCGGGATCGGTTTTATACAATTTACCAGGACTGGTTATTTTAAGTGGAAGCTTTGCTGGCCATTCTTGATTACATCATTACCTATGGCCTTTATCGGTTCCAAAACACCCATCCACGGCGATCTCTATAATTTAATTTTAGGGCTGGCGTTAATTATTCCTATTGTACGCTTATTAGGTTTATTCCCTGGCGAAAAGCAACTAAAAAAGGAAGTGTCCGTATTTCCTGCTTTAGGTTTAGGGTTACTAATGGGTTTTCTTGCAGGAATTTTAAGTATTGGCGGAGGGATTTTCCTTAGTCCGCTGCTTATTATCATGGCATGGGCAAACGCGAAAGAAGCAGCTGCTGCATCGGCACTTTTTATTGTTCTTAATTCAATGTCGGGCTTAATGGGACACACAACTGAAATACATTTTGGAACAGAATCTATAATTTGGTTTAGCTCGGCGCTAGCCGGAGGAATTGCAGGTTCTTACTTTGGCAGCAGGCATTTCGCTATGAATACGGTTAAATATGTTTTAAGCGCGGTTTTAATAATAGCTTCCTGTAAGCTTATATTTTTTATGTGATGGTTGAAATCAGCGACATATACGGAAGAACATTTAAAACCCTTCGGGTGAGTTTGATTAACACCTGTAACCTTGGCTGCGTATATTGTACGTTTGGTAACGATGAACTTAAAGAAAATAATCAACTATCGAAACAAAGAGCGCTTACTTTTAATGACTTAAGTAGTCATATTTTCAAGTTGCACCAAGCGCTTAATTTGGAAACCATCCGTTTTACAGGAGGTGAACCTTTATTATATCAACAACTTCCCGACCTGGTAAAAGCTGTTAAGCTAATGGGTATTAATCACCTGAAAATAACTACCAACGGCCTATTACTGGAGAACCAGGCTAAGAAATTAAAAGCTGCAGGCATTATCGAACTCAACGTATCGCTTGATGCAATAGATGAAGATATTTTTTATAAAATGAGTCGCCGCAGCGGCATTAACAGAGTATTTCAGGGAATTGACGCTGCAATAAGCGAAGGTATTAACGTTAAATTAAACAGCATTGTTATGCGGGGAATGAACGACTCGCAAATTGTACCACTTTTTAACTACGCCAAAGAAAAAGGAATTACCATCCGGTTTCTGGAAATAATGTCGATGGGACATTTGCATGGCAAAGCTGATGAATATTTCTTTTCACAGGAAGAGATACTTTCAACAATAGGTCAACACTATAACTTTAACAAACTGTCCAGAAGTGGTTCTGCTACAGCTAACTACTGGCAAACCAATGAAGATTACATATTTGGTATTATTGCGAACGAGAGCGAACCTTTTTGTGCTGATTGCAACCGTTTACGCCTGGATTCTTACGGCAACATTTATGGCTGCTTGAGCAGCAATAATCCTATTTCGATAAAAGATATCGATAATGAAGAACTTGCGATCCGTTTAGAGCAGGCTATAAAGCAAAAACAATTGCTCCGCTTCGCGGGAAGTAACCTGAGTATGATGCATATTGGCGGATGAGCTGAATGTAACCGCTTGGCACATAAATTATAATTCAATAATCTCAAAGATGACTATCAGGGTTTACGCAGTATTAAAAGACTATTTTGAAAGAGAATTTACTATCTCGAAGCCTTTAAATACCATAAATGATTTGAGGAGCTATCTGGCTGATAAACATCCCGAAGCTAAAAGAGTATTAAATGTAAGCCGGTTTGCGGTAGACAATGAATTTGTTGAAAATGATTACCACCTGAAAGAACATGACGACATCAGCATTATGCCCCCCAGTAGTGGAGGTTAAGCATATAACTTCTGAACCCATTGATTTGGCCGGCTTGCTGGCTGCCTCTCATCATCCACAAGCTGGTGCTGTGGTGCTTTTTAGTGGCGATGTACGCATCAATAACCTAAATAAAGAAGTATCTTACCTCGAATATGAAGCTCAGGAAGTTTTAGCGTCGAAACTCATTGCATCCATATTAGAAGATGCCAGGATTAAATGGAAGCTAAACATTGCTTTAGCACAGCATCGTATTGGAAAAGTAGGCATTAGCGAAACTGCAGTGGTAGTTATTACAGCTACACCTCATCGTAGGGAAGCATATGAAGCAAACAGACACATTATTGACAGGATAAAACATGAAGTACCCATTTGGAAATGTGAGTACTTTGCAGATGGAACAAAGCTTTGGGGAGGTAATTGCAATTGTCATGAAATAACCGGCGACCCCACTCAACACATTTACGAATCAGCTAATATATAATGAAACCAGAGGTAACTATAGAATATTGTCCCAAATGCGGTTGGTTATTGCGCTCTGCTTACTTTGCTCAGGAAATATTAACCACATTTTCTGATGATATAAAAGGAGTTTTACTGCAACCAAGTGAGCAAAGCGGAGTCTTTAAAATTAGGATAGACGGTGAATTAATTTTCGACCGTAAAACTGCAGGCGGCTTTCCGGAAATAAAGGAATTAAAGCAAGCGGTAAGAGATATTGTAAACCCTGACAAAAGCCTGGGGCATTCGGATAATGCAAAATAAATCAAGTAAACCCATTATGAACAATTTAATAGGTGCAGTATTGTGCGGTGGCCGAAGTAAACGAATGGGCAAGGACAAAGGGCTTTTATTAAGATCTGGTAAACCGTGGGCGGTTTTAGTGGCCGAACAACTACAGAAAGTCAATTTAAGTGTGGTTATTTCAATAAATGAAAGTCAGGAGGATTCTTATCAAAAAATCTTTCCTGAAACCCAGTTACTAATAGATAATCTTCCTATCGATGGACCTCTCGACGGTTTGTTAAGCGTCCACAAACGCTTTCCTGATAAAGATATTCTGCTTATGGCCTGCGATTTGGTTGACATGAATGAGGCTACTATTGAAACATTGATTAAGACATACCTCAGTAAACCCCAATTTGATTATTACGTGTATCAGCAAAATGGTTTTACGCAGCCATTTTGTGCTATTTATACGCGTAAGGCACTAGCACAGGTGTATCAATCCGTAGAAAACAAAACGCTTAAAAAATATAGCCTGCATGACCGGTTTGAATCCGGAAACACCTTGTACTTGCCTGTGCAAAACGATAAAGTATTTAAGAATTACAACAAACCGGAATAATTTAAACGGGCAAAAAAATACCTGCCGAAAAGCAGGTATTCATAAGCTATTTAATAATTTACAGTACTTAAAGCAAACGTTATTTTGCAATAAGCTTACCTCTCATACTGAAATAATGGCCAGGAAATCCGCATATGAAATCATATTCTCCAGCAGGTACGGTAAATTCAATAGTATCTTCCTCGCCAGGACCCAACATGCGGGTATGAGCAACTATAGAAGATAATTCTGATGCAGGCACATAATCTGTAGCCTTACTTTCGGCTGCCTTAGCAGCATAAGCTTCTACATCAGTACCAGGTTTTAAAACTATAAAATCATGTCCCATTGCTTCTTTCGGAACAGTACCTACATTTTTTAAGGTAACTCTGACTTTCTCTCCAGCTTTCACTTCAATTTTTTCAACACTAAACTTTAACTGGTCATTGGCAGTAATTTCAAATGTATTTTCTGCTGCTACATCATCAGAAGGTGCAGGAGTTTCCTCTCCTATTGTTTGAGATGTATCTGTTGCAGATTCGTCCGTGCTGGTGTTGTTATTACCACATGATGCCAAAAACAACGGTACTGCCAAAGCAGTTAACAAGATTACTTTTTTCATTTTTTGATTGTTTTTAATCCATAACGCGCAAATATTTGCGATTATAATTTATTCAACAGCTTAACAATTAATATTGCTAATAGTTGTCGGTAAATATAAAAGTACGTTATACGCAGTGAAAATCCTTTAAGGAATAATTATTTCTTCGTTTTGTACAGTATGAGCGCTAAAATAACCCAAGGCTCCATTACTGATATTGCTCACCGGGTTTGCTGGTGTTGTAGAAGCGCCACCTCGGTTTTGATTTTGATCAAGCCCCTGCCAATAGCGGAAAACTGCTGCATCAATGCATTGCATTTCTATTTCAGCCCTGTCTCCTGATTTTGCATCTAAATCCAAATCGAAAAGCTCGCGGTTAACAGCTCTCCCGTCATTAAAGTTATCATCAAAGGCGAAGATATTGTCGGATGATACTCCGTTAATTTTCAACTTGAAGCGGTAATAATTTTTTACCCCTGCAGGGTCATTGTAAATCAGTTGAAGTGTTTTGTGCTCTTCACCAAAAAAAGTAGTTACAGACACGCCCATCGAATCTATATTTACCTGTTCAGGCATAGTCGACCGGGCGGTGTATTCTTTTCCATTGGCTACTACCTTTAAACTATAGGTATTACCAGAACGGCCAACAAAATTATGCGTCATATAAAATCCCGGCCGTCTTTCTTTAAGTGTAACTACTCTGCCATTATTGTCGGCAATTGTCACAATAGCTCCTGTAACCGCTGGAAAGGTATTCGGCTCATCGAAATTTACCGTACGATGGATCTGTACATATTGCGAATCAGCACGATTGGTAACAACACCTTCAATCACAACAACAGAGGATGCATTGTTAAGATTAACATCAATTACCTTTTCGCAGGATGTACATACAATAACCGTAAATACCAACAAAAACACTTTATATATTATATTTTTAAGCATATTTTAAAACTTAAAATTCCAGGTTACTGATGGAATTATGCCAAATAAAGCAGTTTGCACAGCTTCTGTTTTGGATGCGTCATCAGGATTATCTCTAAAATCTATTGTATAAGCATTATGCCGGTTATAAGCGTTATAAAAGCCAAATGTCCAACTCGACTGATATTTTCTGTTCGCTCTTCCTTCCAATGTTGCGCTTATATCTAAACGGTGATAATCAGGCATTCTGTATCCGTTTCTTTCGGTATAATAGAATACCGTTTTTCCGTCCAGTTGGTATTTCCCGCTTGGAAAAGTGATAGCATTTCCTGTATTGTACACAAACGTGCCGGAAAAGGTCCAGCGTGACGAAGCTTTATAAATACCTACTACCGAAACATCATGGGTTCTGTCTTGCTTTGATGGGAAATAACTTCCGTCAGAGATTTCATCAAACCGTCTTTCGGTACGCGAAATGGTATATCCGATCCATCCGTTAAAATCGCCAAGCCGTTTCTTCAAAAACAACTCCAAGCCATAGGCACGTCCTTCTCCATACAGCAATTCTGATTCTACGTTTTCATTTCCACGCAAATTTGCAGCATTTTTATAATCAATCTGATTCTGCATATTTTTATAATACACCTCTGCAGAAAGTTCGTAATTAGCATTATTAAAGTTTTGATAATATCCTAAGGCAACCTGATCTGCAATTTGAGGCCTAATATTATTGCTGCTCATTACCCATAAATCTGTTGGCAATGCAGAAGACGAATTAGATAAAAGATGCAGATTCTGTGTATTACGAGTGTAGGACGCCTTTACAGACTTGTTCGACGTAAGCTCATAACTGGCCGATATACGCGGTTCTGCATAAACGTATCCCTTTACCACTTTACCAGTTCCATACGTTTCCGACTTGTTAATTTGTCCATTTGTGTTATATGAATTAAAAGTTCCGGGACCCAGTAAAGAGAATGAACTTAAACGAAGGCCGTATATAAAATTTAATCTTTTAATTTTCCATTCATCTGAAATATAAGCAGCCAGTTCCAACCCCTTTCTGTTTTCAATTTCATTATCATTTATACTGGAATTTGCTGATGAGGTAATGTTTCCGGGCTTTATTTGATGATGGATAGCATTTAAGCCGAATCTAAGAGAATGCCCGTTACTGGCGAAATATTGATAATCCTGCTTAAAGTTCCAGTCTTTTATAATAGAGGTTACCTTAAAATCGCTACGATCATTGAGGTTTTCTATGGCATAATTATAATCGCTGTAGATAAGAGTGGTATTCGAAAACAGGCGGGTATTAAAAAGATGATTCCAGCGTAGGGTTGCTGTAGTATTTCCCCAATCTAAACTAAAGGTTTCTTTTATTCCCAGCACATCCTGGCCAAAATAACCCGACAAATACAGGGTATTGTTATCATTAAATTTATAATTGGCTTTGGCATTCAAATCATAAAAATAAAGCTGGCTTTTATTCAAAGATGTATCAGAAGATAGTCTCAAAAATAAATCTGCATAAGTACGTCTGCCACTAAGCATAAAAGAACCTTTGCCATTCGCTATAGGGCCTTCCACTTTTAGTCGCGAAGCTATTAAACCTATTCCACCTTCAGCAGTGTATTTATTTTTATTTCCATCATTCATCCGGATATCTACTACAGAAGCTAAGCGTCCGCCATATTGAGCCGGCATACCACCCTTATAAACAGCCACATCCTTTATTGCATCTGAATTAAAAGTGGAAAAAAAGCCAAGCAAATGCGAAGCATTATATACATTGGCCTCATCTAATAAAATAAGGTTCTGATCAGACGATCCACCACGAACATAGAATCCACTATTCCCTTCGCCGGCAGATTTAATACCTGGCAATAACTGTATAGTTTTAAGAATATCTTTCTCGCCAAACAAAACAGGCACATTTTTGATATTCTCCATGTTTAGCTTTTCCAATCCCATTTGCGGATTTGTAACCTGATCGTTGGATGTTTTACCCGATATTACCACCTCTCTTAATTCCGTGTTGGGCGTAAGTGCAACATTCAGCGTAATATCCTTATCCAGAGTTACTAACTGGTTTAGGGTTTGATACCCGGTATAGCTGATTAATACCTGATATTTTCCGCCAGCTGCGCTGATGGAAAAAAAACCGTAAGTATTGCTCACGGCTCCGGCGGATATAGGTCCCTGCAACTTGATAGTGGCACCAATCAGCGTTTCTCCCGACGAAGAATCTTTAATTGTTCCGCTTATACTAAAACGAGACTGTGCGAAACTGTTTAACGATACTAAAGCACAGAGAAAAGCCAATAACAAAAACTTTTTTAATGATGAGTATAAGCGTGGATGGAACATTAATTAAGACTATTCCCTTTTGTGATGAATATATAGGAGCTAAACGACAATGCAATATGTATATTTTACAATTATAGCTAATCGAGATCCATTTTTCTAATAATTACACTTTATCTAAACAAAAAACGACTTTAAGCTTTAAATATTAAAGGACTATTTGATAATCGGCACAACAGCCAAATACTAACTTCAAAATTCACCTGCTATGGACACTTTAAAAGACGGGACAGTACAACAACAATTGCAAGAAATTGAGCACATTAAAAAAGCCAGGGTATTGGCCGAAAAACTTAAAAATATACCCATTGCTATGCTCGCAACCAGTGCTGAACATAAATTCCACAGCAGGCCCATGTACACCTTTGAGTTAAAAGACGATGGCATTATATGGTTCCTGTTATCAAGAGAAGCGGCTCAAACCTATGTAAATAGTAATGAGGGAAATGTGCTTTTAAATTACAGCAATCCTCAAACAGATTTATACATTTCTGTATACGGAAAAGCTGAAGTCAGTGAAGACTCTTCAAAAATTGAAGAATTATGGGATGATAAATTTAAGGCATGGTTTCCAGCCGGGAAAACAGATGCCAATATTTGCCTTTTGAAAATAGATCCGCAGGAGGCTGAATACTGGGACAGCCCCGATTTACTGATTACAGAAATAATTTCGCTGGTAAAAAACACCATCAGCGGAAATCCTTATACCGAGATAGAGAATAAAAAAATCACCTTTTAAAGGTAAACATACGTAATTCCATCGCCGCCTCTGTCGGCATGCTCATCTTCAATCCTCGATACCTGAGAATATTTTTTCAGGTATTCGCGGATTAATTTCCGGAGAATACCATCACCTTTTCCATGAATGATTTTCAAGGTAGAAAATCCCATCATCAAGGCACGATCCAGATACTTTTCAATTTCAAATACGGCTTCTTCGCCACGCATTCCCCTTACATCGATTTCAGGATTAAACTGTGCAATAGAATCTGAAATCTGCGATGAATACGAACGGCGAATTTCTTTCGGCACCTCGCGCGTTGTAATTTTATGAACACGTTTTCGCTTTACAACCGAACGCAAATCGCCCATTGCAAGAATTACGTTGTCTTTGGTAATATCCATTACCTGACCAATAGTTTCAGAATCGTCTACTTTAACCCAATCTCCTGCTTTGATTTCAGAAGTATCAGGCTTCGGTTTTGCCACTGCTTCTTTAATTGTATTTTTCTGTAATTCGTGCTGAAGATTTTGTCTCAGCTTTTGCGTTTTATCTTTGTCGGCCTTGCTTTCCCGTATTTCCGAGATAGTATTTTCTACTAATTTATTGGCATTCAGAATGATATTCTGCGCTTCCTTTTTAGCATCTTTCAGGATGGATTTTTTATTTTCATCCAGGTAAATCTTCAATTTTTCGTTTTCCTGGAGTAGCACATTAACTTGCCGCTGCTGCTTTTCAATTGCAATTTTCTTTTCTAAAAGCTCTTTTTTATCGCGTTCCAGGTCAATCAACAACGTATCTACCTTTTTTTGATGAACGCCAATTTTGTTTTTTGCAGTATTGATAACATTCTGAGGCAAGCCAATCTTTTGTGCAATTTCAAAGGCGTAAGAGCTTCCCGGTTTTCCCATTTCTAAAATATACAGCGGTTGCATTTTCAGATTATCAAAAATCATGGATGCATTTTCTAATCCTTCAGCAGCATTTGCATACACCTTAAGATTGGAGTAATGGGTAGTAATTACTCCGCGAATGTGTTTCCTGTTCAAGGTTTCCAAAACGGCTTCGGCAATGGGGCCGCCAAACTGAGGATCGGTACCTGTTCCAAACTCATCTATCAATACCAGCGTTTTTCCGCCGGCATTTTCAACAAAGTATTTCATTTTAGAAAGATGGGCGCTGTACGTACTCAAATCACTCTCTATGGACTGGTCATCGCCAATATCTGCAAAAACCTGTTTAAATATACCCAGCTTAGAACTTTCGTGAGCAGGAATAAGCAAGCCCGCCTGCACCATTATCTGCAATAAGCCCACCGTTTTCATAGCAACCGATTTACCACCGGCATTGGGGCCGGATAAAACGACAACACGTTGCTGCTCATCTATTTTTATATTTAAAGGGACGACAGTGGCCGATTCCTTTTTAAAATTCAGATACAACAGCGGATGTGCAGCATTCACTAAATTAAGTTCTGGTGTATGAACCAACACAGGCATTTCTGCTTCAATTTGCCGGGCAAATAAAGCTTTGGCCCTAACAAAATCCAGTTTGGTAAGTAATCCATGATAGGAAAGCAACAAGGGCACATAAGGCCTTAAATCGTTGCTCAATACGGTTAAAATCCTGATAATTTCTCTGCGTCTGTCGAATTCTAAGTCGCGCACCAGGTTATTAAGCTGAAATACTTCTTCGGGCTCCAGATAAACTGTTTGGCCGGAAGCTGATTCATCATGAATAAAGCCTTTTATCTTCCGTTTATTTTCTGCTAAAACCGGGATACATAAACGGCCGTCCCTGATCGTCAGATTTCCATCAGCCGTCCAATTATTATTTTGGGCATTTTTAAACAGATGATCCACTTTTTTACGTGCCTCAGATTCTGCTTTCGCAATACCAGCAGTAATTGTTTGCAGCTCGGGCGATGCATTGTGACGAATTTTTCCTTTCTCGTCAATTACCGCTTCAATACTTTTAATAATCCTTTTTTCGATAGGAAGATGCTCAAACAAGCCTTCAAGGTTAGGATATCGTCCCTCCCGCTCATTAAAATAATTAATAACCGAAAAAACAGTTTGCAAAGACAATAGAACCTGATGGAGTTCTGCTTCAGTAAGAAAGGCCCCTTCTACCCTAATCTTTTCCGCTAATGATTTAATATCGAATAAATGACGAATATGTAAAGCCGCGTCATTTTCCAGAATATCTTTAAACTCTTTGGTTTGCCTTAAAAACTTATTGATTTGATCAAAACTGGTCATCATCTGGATCCTGTCGACCATTTGCCTTCCCATTTCACTCAGGCATTGCAGTTTTATCAGCGATTTTATTTCCGAAAATCCCAGCTTATCTGATGCGTTCTGCGGATAAATCATTCTTCTCGCTTTTTCTTCTTCAACAATAAACTCCTCTTCAACGATTTCGACTTTAACGTATCAATGTTTGTTTTTAGCGTATCTGCTTTAATTTTCGCAGAGTCTTTAACAGCAGGAAAATTTTTTCTAACGATTAGGTAATCGTCTGCAGGAGAGCGATAAGATTGCAATCCAAAATCGTACTTTCCCTCAAGCATCTTCAAACTATCGCTGGTAACTTTTGCCTTAGCCGTCCTGATAGCTTCCTCGGCCATACTTTTACGCAAGGCTTCTTTCTCTATTTCTTCAATACGCTTTCTATCAGCCTTCTCAATACCCGATAAATTTGCTTCAACCTGATTATAGATTATTTCCAATTCTTCCGGTCGTTCTGAATAGTAAATTAAACTTTTTCTCAATCCAATTGAATCCGTGCCGTACTTTTTATAAAGTGCTTTGTAAACACTGGCAACCTTTTGGTTGGTGCTATCTCCATAAAGCGATGAGGTATAGCCATCTGCCAGATGCAAATCTGTAAGTACAGAAACCATGTTTTCTTTAGCAATAATGCCTTTCGGAACACCATCGCCGCATGCAGAAAAAAAAACGAATATAAAAAACAGCAACAGTAAGCGCGTCATTTGTTAATTTAGCAGGAAAATTTTGCTAAAAATACATATAAATGAGCATTGCAGCCAACCTGTCGAAATTAAAGAAAGAAATAGATTCTTATGATGCGCAACTTATTGCTGTTTCAAAAACAAAATCTAATGAAGAGATACTCGAAGCGTATAACGCAGGACAACGGTTATTTGGTGAAAACCAGGTTCAGGAACTTATAGAAAAGTATGAACAACTACCAAAAGATATAGAATGGCACTTAATTGGGCATTTACAAACCAATAAGGTAAAATATATTGCCCCATTTGTAAGCCTTATCCATTCGGTTGACAGCTTAAAACTGCTTATAGAAATCAATAAACAGGCAGCAAAAAATAAGCGGGTTATTGACTGTCTTTTACAGGTTTACATTGCGGATGAAGATACAAAGTTCGGATTAGGCTATGATGAAGCCATAGAATTGCTGCGTTCTGAAGAATATGCAGAACTGAAAAACATACGTATTGTTGGGATAATGGGAATTGCGACAAATACTAAGCTCGAAAAGCAAATCAATGATGAATTTAACGAGCTGAAAGTATTTTTTGAAGGATTAAAGCAAAGCTTTTTCAGAAAAGAATCTTCATTTAAAGAAATCTCTATGGGAATGTCTGGCGATTATAAGATTGCGCTGGAAAATGGAAGTACTATGATTCGTGTGGGAAGCACGATTTTCGGTAATAGAATTATTCCTCATTGGAAGAATTAGGAGTTTTGGGTTGTGAGTTGAAAGAAAAAGGCTTGGAAAAATTAAATAATTGATAAATGCAGATTCGCGAAGCTCGAAAAGAAGATTGCATTCGTATACTAGAACTGGTAAAAGAGCTGGCCGATTATGAACGTGCGCCACAAGAAGTTACGGTTACACTTCAGGAATTTGAAGATGCAGGCTTTGGCAGAAAACCAGTCTGGAAAGCCTTCGTGGCCGAAACAGAAAAGAAGATTGAGGGATTTGCATTATATTATATCCGCTTTTCTACCTGGAAAGGCTCCAGGTTATACCTCGAAGACTTTTATATAACCGAACACATGCGTGGTAAAGGTACCGGAAAAGCGCTGTTCGAAACCATTATCAATGAAGCAAAAGAAAAAGGTTTCAATGGAATGAGCTGGCAAGTGCTGGACTGGAATGAACCCGCATTAAACTTTTACAGTAAATATAAAGCCGGAATAGAATCCGGGTGGTTAAATGGCTCATTTAGCCGGGAACAATTACAAAACCTGCCGGTTTAAATAACCGCAACACAGATATAAAATGATACACGTATTTAAGTTTGGCGGCGCATCTGTAAAAGATGCTGATGGAATAAAGAATCTGGCTAAAATAATCAACTTTAACCGCGAAAAGCAATTATTGATAGTGGTTTCGGCCATGGGTAAAACCACCAATACACTAGAAAACCTTACAAAATCATATGTCGATCGGCAGAATGATGTATTTAGTATTTTCGATGAAATAAGAACCTATCATGAAACTATATTACTTCAATTATTTGAAGATAGAAACCATCCGATTTACGATGAAATAGCTAATACATTTGTAGAAATCGACTGGATAATTGAAGAAGAACCCCATGATGAATATGATTTTATATATGACCAGATTGTGTCTATCGGAGAAATGGTTGCTTCAAAGATTGTTAACGCTTACCTGAGATTTAAAGGCATAGAAAGTAAATGGCTCGATTCGAGAAGTTATATTCACACCGATAATACTTACCGTGAAGGAATAATCGACTGGGACAAAACCCAAAAATCTATTAAATCTAAGATCCCCCAAATACTGGAAAACCATGTAGCAGTTACTCAGGGATTTATTGGTGGAACATCCGAAAACTTTACTACCACACTTGGCCGCGAAGGTTCTGATTATTCAGCTGCTATTTTCGCCGCCTGCTTAAACGCAAAAGCGGTTACGATATGGAAAGATGTTCCCGGAGTTTTAAACGCCGACCCAAAACTGTTTGACGACACTAAAAAATATGAGGAACTCTCCTATCGCGAAGCCCTGGAAATGACGTTTTATGGCGCAACGGTTATTCATCCCAAAACTATAAAACCTTTACAAAACGCCCGAATTCCGCTGTTTGTAAAGCCCTTTCTTTATCCCTCAGAAAACGGGACCTGCATAAAAGAAGACAATGTGTCTGTAAGCATGCCCGCTATTATTGTAAAAAATAACCAGGTGTTACTTAGTGTTTCTACACTGGATTTATCTTTTATTACTGAAAATCATCTATCCCATCTTTTTGGAATTCTTGCAGACAAGCAAATTAAAATAAACATGATGCAGCTTTCCGCAAGCAGCTATTCGGTATGTTTTGATAATGATGAGCGGCGCGTTCCCCAATTAATAGCAGCCCTGAAAAGTCAGTTTAATTTAAAATATAATACTGGTTTAGAGCTGTTAACGATAAGGCATTTTAATAAAGAAGTTATCAGTAAATTAACTTCAGGGAAAATGATTTTACTTGAACAAAGCAGCAGGCAAACATCGCAAATGGTTTTAAAAGATGCTTAAATAACGCTGAGTTGAATCGCAATATCCTTAAACCCGAAGTTCAGCAATTCCTGAAAAGACACATTAAAGATGATGTAAGCAGGATTGCACTTTCTAAAAGTCCGTTTAACGACGTTACTTCCTCTGAGCTTGCCGGGCAATTGGACGGCAAACAGCGTACAGAAAAAAAACTTCCATTGTGGTTTAATACCGAAGGGATTATTTTTCCGCCAAAAATTTCTGTAGAGCAAAGCTCATCGGAATATACTGCCTTTTATAAAAGTAAATTAGTTAAAGGCAATACCCTGATTGATTTAACCGGCGGTTTTGGCGTGGATGCCTTCTTCTTCTCAAAAGTTGCGAAACAAGTAATTCATTGCGAGCACAATGAAGACTTATCGGCTTTAGCAAAAAATAATTTGAGTGTTTTGGGCGCCAATAATGTAGAATTTATTATTGATGATAGTATTCAGTATTTGCAGGATACTGATAAAAATTTTGATACTATTTATATAGACCCATCCAGACGAATACAATCCAAAAAAGTATTTCTGTTAAAAGACACAGAACCCGATGTGGTTTCAAGTCTTGATTTACTGCTATCCAAAGCGCAGCGTATAATCGTTAAAACCTCTCCTCTTTTTGATATTCAATCGGGTTTAAACGAGCTGAAACACGTTTCTGAAGTACATGTATTAAGTGTAAAAAACGACTGTAAGGAACTTTTATGGGTAATTGATAAAGATTTTTCGGGCGAAGCACACATTATCAGCACAGCAATTGGTATTGCAGCACAACAAAGTTTCAATTTTAAGATTTCGGAAGAGAAAAAACTGCATTTAGAATCGTATTCAGAACCACTAAAATATCTGTACGAGCCAGATGTTGCCTTGCTAAAAGCCGGCTGCTTTAAGCAGATTAGCAAGGTATTTGGCATCGAAAAACTACATCAAAGCACTCATTTATACACCTGCGAAAACCTCGTATCTGGATTTATAGGTAAAATTTTCCAAATAAACTCAGTTGTAGATTATAAAATTTTTATGAAAGAAAATTTTATAAAAAAAGCCAATGTGGTTTCTAAAAACTTTCCGCTTACGCCCGAAGAGCTAAAAAAACGGCATAAACTCAGCGATGGCGGAACTGAATTTCTTTTTTTTATCACTGTCTTTCCAAATAAGTTACAGGTTATTCATGCCAGCCTTGTGGCATAACCGTTTCTTATCGGCTTAAGCATTAGCCGGTTGCAGAAACAAAACGCAACCCTTCAGAATTTCTATATCAGTCCGGTTATTTTACTTTTCATTTTATTAAAAAATGAATGAAAATTATTTTTGAAGGCATACTTGAATTACTATATTTGCACTCCCTTAAAAGGGGATTAGTTCTTATTTTAATTAAAGGAGAGATGCCTGAGTGGCCGAAAGGAACAGTTTGCTAAACTGTCGTACTGGCAACGGTACCGAGGGTTCGAATCCCTCTCTCTCCGCTGGAAGAGGCTGTATCATTAATCATGATCAGCCTCTTTTTTTATCAATATTTTGCTTTGAAATATTTTTGATCTTTATTTGCAATAAATATCTGATTTTAATATATATGATATAAAAGAACGAAATATGGCAGTAAAAAAAACCTACTTTCAGACCTTATAATCAGATCAGCTTTTGGTGCTTCCCTTAAGCCTTGATAATCTTATTTCCGGTGATCATACCGTCAGAGTTAAATGTCCACATTACTTAAAAAAACAGAGTTAGCCGGAATGCCCCTTGTTAGCCAAATATAATGTGTTAATCAAACGAAGCCCGAAACTCCAAAGGCGATTGATTGGTTTTACTTTTGAATAATCGGCTAAAAGCCTGTGAATATTCAAAGCCCAACTCGTAAGCAATTTCACTAACCGTTAAATTGGTAGTAGATAATTTTTCTTTGGCTTTTTCAATCAAATTCTTGTGAATATGTTGCTGCGTGTTTTGTCCTGTAAGCGTTCTAAGTAATACAAACTGGCGAAGAAACAAGTCTGTATCACTTGAAGACCACTTAAATAGCTTGGCGATGCAACGGCAAGAAAAACCAAGGAAATAAAAGGGTAATATAATTCCTGTTCAGTTTCATAATACAAGACTTTATTTAATTCAATTTGGAAAATCTCTTTTCAATATCAGCTAACCATTTTACCCTTTTTTCCTGGCTGACTGACTTTACCATGTTATAGCTAATCCACTTAAGATTTTTGTAACCCATCGTTTTAAAAACACTTTTTATCATTGCTTTCCTGATTAAATTCCCAATGAGCATAGAATACATTATTTTGGGTTTATTCATCGTAGTGATGATGGTTACACCTTTTAGGTTTTTTAATAGAGGTACTAATCCAAAACCTCGGGGGTGGTGGTCATAGACAACTCCCGGAGTGAGCACCCTATCAACAAACCCTTTGGTCATTGCAGGCATCAAATCCCACCAAATCGGGAAAATAAAAATCAGATGATCTGCCTTTTCCAGACGTTCGTTATAATCTATTACTTGTGGGTCCACAGGTTTGTGTTCTACAAAAGCCTTCAAATCTGCCTTTGACATTACGGGGTTAAAACCATCATTATCAAGATGCATAAGGTCAACTTCATGGGTTGCTTTTTGAAGGCCCTTTGTTACAGCATTTAATATGGCATTACAATAACCTCCTTCATAAGGATGGTTAAATACTATTACTACTTTCATTTTTTACTATGCTTAAATTTATACTGCAAAGTTGAGAAGTAGTAAATGCCTGAACGATAACAATTGTTAAGAAATCGCAAAGCGATTCACGAAGACAAAAAACAATCAGAAAGTTTGGAGTTATCGCCTGTTTCGTATTCTGCTCAAAGAAACAGACGTAATGCCTAAATAGGATGCGATATAATGTTGCGGAATGCGTAAGAGTATTTCAGGGTTCTCTTGAAACAATTTTTTGTATCGGACTTCGGGTTTGTCCTGGATCCGTGAAATCAATAAATGCTGATATGAAGCCAGGCGACTGATTAAATACTTATTGAACAATTGTAGAAAGAATTCATCTTTTTGCAACAAATCCATTTCTTGTTTATCAACGAACAAAAGGACCGAATTCTCAATGACCTCCATACTGTAGGAACAGGGAGTATGATAGAAAAAACTTTCAGTCGCACAAAATAGATGATTTTCGAAAAGAAACTGAAATGTAATTTCTTTTTCATTATTATTTGTCCATCCTCTGATTAAGCCTTTTTTTAAAAAATAAAACCTATTGGAAATATGACCTTCTTGAATGATGATGGTTCCTTTTTTATAGTTTTCTTCTCTACCTGCCTTGAATAAGTACTGATTTAATAGGTTTAGTTCCAGTTCATCCATTTTCTGTCAAAGTCCTCTTGTCAAAATTTTAAACACCCGCTTCATGTAACTTTATTTCAAAGTAACAAACATCGGCATTTTGATAATGTGCGGGAAGATTCAAAGCGTTTTTCAATTTTTTGATACCCAAAAAATTAAATCCACAGTTTTTGTAATGTTGGATCAATTTTTGGTTTTCACCACACGTGTCCATCCGGATATATTTTTTATCCAGTGCAAACGCTTTTGCCCAATCAACGATTATCATTACATAATTATTACCTCTGAAATTCGGGTTTGTTGCTATTCTATGAATATAGAGAGAAGATACTCCATCGTCATCCTTCCAAATTTCCAGGTCGCTGTATGTAATTGCCCAAACGCAGGCAATCTTGTTATCAATCATTAACTTGAATTGCCTGTTTTCAGCAACTTCTTCTTCTATCAATGTTTTATCAAATTCAGGCCATTGGTTTTCGGGAAACTTTTCTTTCTGAAACGCGGTGGCTAATTTATAAAGTCTAAAAATTTCAGATATATCTTTTTCTGTGCTATTTAATATTTTCATTATCTGCTGAGATTATACCGCTGATCCTAAATTGCTTTCACTTTTATTACCTTCTATTAGCAATGTCAATTCATCGCATTGGATCACTTTACCATTTTCAATCTGAAATTCTGCAAAAACTTTATGCTTTACCATTTCTCCATTTTTGAGAATGCTTTTAACATAATGCTTGGTAAAAATTGAAGTTTCATTGCTCGCAATGTTTGAGAATTGTACATCCACCTGTTGAATTTTGTCTTTTAATTTTTGAAGGTGCTTTTTAAAGGTTTCAAAACCTAACGTCTGGTTATCCACACTCTGAACATAATCTTCGCTGAAATATTTATCAATCAACGTTTCATCGTAATTCTTATTTTCAATTACGTCTCTGAATAATGCTTTTATAAAATCTCCCATATTATCTTTTTACAAAACTACAATGAGCCGAATAAGAAAAACGATAACAATTGTAAAGAAATCTCAAAGCGATTCACGAACACAAAAAACAATCAGAAAATTTCACGCATAAACCTGCCAACCAAGGCGTTGTTACGATCAGCTTGTTGCAGCGGTGGCTTTTTTCCTGTTGGCGAGTGCTGCCGGCGCGAAGCCGAACATTTTTTTAAAAGCGACAGAGAAATGCGATAAGCTTTCAAAGCCCAGGTCAAGATAAATATCGGATGGTTTTTGACCCTTTGTGTCCATCAGCAATAGGCTTCTGCTAACCGCTTTTTTACTAGCCAATGGCTTGGCGTGTCATTAAAAATGGCTTTGAAATCCCTTTTAAAGCTGGATAAACTTCTGCCGGTAAGCAAAGCAAACCGCCTGAGACTAATATTGAACCGGTAATTACGGTTCATAAATTCTTCCAGATTGAGTTTGCCCGGCAAGCCAAAATCAAAAAACAGCCCCGCCAGCTCAGGTTGATTTTTAAGCAGGATGATCAGCAGCTCTTCATATTTCAGATCCTCAAAGGCTTCGTCCAGTTCCATGATACCTTTGTGGTAGGGTTTTAATGAATGGATAAAGTCTGCTATCAGGCCGGTATCACTGACTTTGATGAAAGCGTCTTTTGTTTTTGATGCAGCCGACCCGATCTGGTGTTTTTTTTGAAACTCTTTTAAAAATGGCTCATCAAAGCAAAACAGCACCGGCTCAAAACCTTCTTTGCTGTCAGTGACCATAAATTTGGCCAGGTTATTCTTCCGAGCAACGCCACATTCACCTGCTTGTAGCGTATAACGCTTGTTGCCGTTAAAAAAACAGATTTCTCCCTTAATCACATATAAAAACACGTTGTCGGGGATGAACTGTTCCTTTAACAGATTAGCTGTTGTGTTTTCCGCTATTGCTCTCATTTAATGACCCCGTATTTGACCATACTTTCAACGGCTGCCAAAATCGTTTGTTCTTTGCTGGCAATCGGTTTCCAGCTTAACACTTTTTTTGCTTTTGCATTGCTGACATTTCGGTTCATATTCAAAAATACAACTCCTTCCTTTGCTTTTGCGTTAAACAATGCGGCTAATCTTACTACCAAATCCGCTAATTTCCGGGTCGATACTTTTCCGGAGACTTCGGGCATTTTTTTCTTCAATAGCGCAGCGATCTCAGGCAGGGTAATTTGCCCGTCTGCGGTGGCGATGAAACGCTGCCCTTTGGCTTCCGGAGTCATCATCGCCTTGATGTGCAGATCGGCTACATCTCTGACGTCTACCACATTCAACGGAATGTTAGTAACAAACTTCATGGAACCGTCGAGTAAATTGGTCAGCAGGTGAAAACTGCCGGAAACGTGGACATCCAGGGCGGGCCCATAAATAGCCACCGCGTTAATAGTCGCCAGTTCCAGGCTGCCACCTTCATTCCGAATAAACTCCCAGGCGGCTTTTTCAGCCAGGGTCTTGGATTTTTCATAGACGGACAAGCCTTTCAGATTGATGTCTGTCCAATCTGCTTCCGTTGTCTCTCTCGTTTTATCAGTTTGGCTGAAACCCACCGCACCAAAGTTGGAAGTCATTACCACCCGTTTTACACCGACTTGTTTGGCAAATTTTAAAATGCGCCGGATGCCGTCGACTGCCGGACGTATAGCCTCGCTTTCATTTCTCGGTTGATCAAAAAACACGGGGGAGGCTACACTCAGCACATAGGTACAGCCCTGCATGGCCTCCGCCCAATTTTGATCACGGGTCAGTTCCGCTTCGATAAAGGAAAGATTTTGCAGGTTAGTAATCCCGTGGTTGCCGAGCGTTTCAGTTATTTTTCTTTTGCTTTTGAGATCGCGTACCGTTGTGCGTACCAAATAACCCTGTTGTAATAACGTGAATAAGATACGCATGCCTACAAAGCCTGTTCCACCTGTAACCAATACGGTTGTTGAATTTTCCATAAGTTTAATTTATAAATAATAATACAAAGTTCGGTACTGATGGACGGATCGGGTTTATCAGAAGGTCCAGAATTGCTTTATTGAGCAGTCCAAGTGCGTTCGGATATCGCTTATTACTGGCCTGTTATTATTCGCTAATTATTAAACGATTGCCGGATTCTATGGGCGATTGTGTAGTTTATTCTTAAACAATTTGCTAAACGACGGTAAATGGTCGAAGCCCAAAGCATAAGCAATTTTGCTGATGGATAGGTCTGTCGTCGAAAGCTGTTAATTGTATTCATGTCTCGTAACTGTGTGGTTACGCAACCGTATATACGTAACTATGTAGTTACGCAATAAATTCAACTATTTTTTTCACACTAAACGCATAAGTCAGGATTTGGCGAACTAATGCCTCAGCACATTTTTATTATAACGGTTTCGGTAATCCTGATGCTTTTACTTATGTGACTTTAAAGCTGTTAAAAAATGACAAATATTTATAAGGTGTATATCATGGGTATTCGATAGATGTCTTCTAAAATCTCTAATTTGTGCAATTCTGAATAAAAGTTTTGATTTTAAGTTTGTGATTTTTGACAGAGATTTAGGATATGCTGGTCAAAATAGAAAGTCAGTCCCGCCACGAATCTCGATCTGGGTATTACGACATTTTTGCAGGGCTAATCATTTCCTGGAATAAATAGTCAGGTAATAAGTTGCTGGGCCAGTCCGATGAGCAGCCCGTCGGCTGCGCGAAGATAACAAAGCCGGTAAGAATTTTGATACTGAACTACTTCACCAACCAGTTGGGCACCATGTTTTTCTTTAAGCCTTATCACCATTTCATCAATGTCTTCAACGGCAAACATTGCGCGCAGATAGCCCAGCGCATTTACCTGGGATGCGCGATGATCTGAAACAACTGCCGGTCTGATAAATTGAGATAACTCCAATCGACTGTGTCCATCGGGAGTGACCAACATGGCAATTTCCACGCTTTGATCGCCAAGGCCAGTAACACGGCCTGCCCATTCACCTTCTACCATAGCTCTGCCTTCAAGCTTCAGGCCGATCTCCTGGAAAAATGAAATGGTCTTATCGAGAGATTCAACAACTATCCCCACATTGTCCATCCTTAATAATTTGTTTTGCGCCATAAGCCTTTATTTCATTAAGGTAACAATATCGTTAAAATTTATGTTTTATTAAAGAAAGATACCTGCCGAGACAATCTAACAAATTGTCATCGTATCAAATCTGCTGTTGATTAGATTAATTACGTACTAATGGTTTTCTGGCAATTGGGCTGTTAAAATAAAAATGAATTTCTTTACAGTTTTAAATGCCCTTTAATGCATCTTCAGGCTACTTTATCCTCTTCAGAAGCCTTAAAAGAGTATCAAGTGTTCGATTGTGGTTCCTTCTCATCTCCGCAGAATGGGTTATAGTAAAATCCTCAACAGATTGTTCGGCTGCCGGAAAAGCTTATTAAGTAGTTCAATTGCGGCCAAACAAGAAGCAACATTGAAGCCTCCGATGGGCGATTGATCACCACCAGCGTCATGATAGAGCATGATAGTTTATTCCTGCCATCTGTGTACATTTATAATCAAATAAAACCATATAAATCTTTGTTATTATGCATCAAAACCGACTGTTCTTTGCGGTATTTTTACTATTCAGCATGTTCTCTGTTTATTCGGTCAATGCGCAATCCGGTCAGGGTCGGAACATTATCAATTTTGATAAAAACTGGCGTTTCATCAAAGAAGACGTCAGCGGGGCCGAACAACCTGCTTTCGACGACAGCAAATGGCGCACACTGGATGTGCCGCATGACTGGAGCATTGAAGGGCCTATAGCGCAAACTAACCCTACCGGTAGTGGCGGCGGTTATATGCCTGCAGGCATAGGCTGGTATCGCAAAACCTTTACAGTTAGCCCGGCCGATGCTAAACGCAAAGTAAGCGTTGAGTTTGACGGTGTGATGGCTAATAGCGAGGTTTTTGTAAACGGTGTTTCGGTTGGTAAACGCCCTTATGGCTATGTTAGTTTCGCATATGATATTACCCCACAGTTAAAATTTGGTAAGCCAAATATCATTGCTGTACGGGTTGATAATAGCCTGCAGCCCGCCTCGCGCTGGTATACAGGCGCCGGTATTTACCGCCATGTTCGTTTAATATCAACAGGTACTGCTCACTTTGATCACTGGGGCGTATATATCAGGTCGCAAAATGTAACCGCACAAAAGGCCGCCCTGAACGTACAGGCTAAAGTAACGAACGAATCGGCTGCGGCCGGAATTTACACCCTGCAAACTACAGTTATAGACCCATCGGGCAAAACAGTAAAAACCAGCCAGAGCAAACAAAATATCGCTGCAGGAAAAACAGCCGACTATGCCCAAATTATCGAAGTAGCTAACCCTGCATTATGGGATATCCAGCGACCGCAAATATATAAAGTGGTTACCAGACTAATATCAGGTACAGCAACTACCGACGCTGTAACTACCCCGGTTGGTATACGCGATGTGAAATTCCTGCCGGCTACCGGATTCTGGCTGAATGGCAAGAATATAAAAATGTATGGTGTTTGCCTGCACCACGATGGCGGTGCTGTCGGTGCGGCTGTACCGCTGGCGGTATGGGAACGCCGGTTCAAACAACTGAAAGAGATAGGCGCCAATGCCATTCGTACCGCGCATAATGCGGTGGCCCCCGAGTTTTTAGACTTATGCGACCGTATGGGTATGCTGGTAATGAATGAGACCTTTGATACCTGGGAAGCAAACAAAGTTGGCCGCGGCAGAAATGGTGGCAATGGCGGTGGCTATAACCTGTATTTTAAGGAATGGTGGGACGAGGATACCCGCGACCAGGTGTTACGCGATCGTAACCACCCCAGTGTGGTGATCTACAGCGTGGGTAACGAAATTCACGATAACCTGAAAGATACCTCAGGTTTTAGAAAGCTCAGAATGCAACGGGATCTGATCCATGCGTTGGATCAGGGCCGTCCGGTTACTATGGGCCTGCTGCAACCTAACCTCACATCGCAGGTATACAAAACTGGTTTTGCCGAAGAGCTGGATATTACCGGACAAAATTACCGCGAAAATGAACTGGTAGACTACCATAATGCACGCCCTGATAGAGTGGTAATTGGCACCGAAAACACGCACGTATTGAGCCAATGGCTGGCCCTTCGCGATAACGCCTTTATGACGGGCCAGTTTCTATGGACGGGGGTCGATTACCTGGGTGAGGATATTTGGCCGAGCCGCGGCGCTACCTTTGGCTTGATAGACCGTACCGGCGGCTGGCACACGAACGGCTTACAGCGCGCAGCCTGGTGGTCGGCTAAACCGGTGGTTTATATCCAGCGCAGTTCGCCGCTTCCTCCCCGCCCTGTACGTACTCCACCTGCCAACACTCCGGCTGCAGCACCGGCAACTGCTGCAGGCGCAAATCGCCCAGCGGGTACGGCTGCGCCAGCATTAGACGGTCCAACGGCGGCGGCGGCCCGTGGAGGAGGCATCGAATACGTTTCTGACTGGACACCTGCAGATCCTGCTACTTATACCAACGCCCGTGTGCAGGTTTTCAGTAATGCCGATGAAACGGAGCTGTTTCTGAATGGAAGATCTTTAGGTGTCAAACATAAATCGCCCCAGGACTCATCGCTGTTCTGGAATGTCCCTTTTGAGAAAGGGACCCTGAAAGCTATAGCTCGCAACAAAGGCAGGGAGGTGGCAACAGATGAGTTAAAAACAGCCGGCGAGCCCGCTAAAATTATCCTGACCGCCGATAAATCAGCCATTGGCAATAATTGGGATGACGTATCGTATATTACCGCTTCCATTGTTGATGCCAACGGCGTGGTATGTCCAAACAGCGATAAATTGATCCAGTTTGGCATTGCAGGCAGCGGTGTAATTGCTGCTGTTGATAATGCTGACCGTAACGACCATGACCCCTACCAGGCAACGCAACGTAAAACTTATAAAGGCACCTGTATTGCCCTCATCAAGGCCAACTCATCAAACGGAAAAATTAATGTTAAAGCAAGCGCGCCGGGTTTACCTGACGCAACAATTAGTTTAACTGCTAAACCGTAAAGATAATTAGTCTATAATCTGCTGTCCGGGATGTAGCCCAGCGCATCCCGGACAATAGGTAAGACAAATCTCTGATCCATTAATATCAAGGCAGAAAATAATCCGGGATTGCAAATCTTGTCATTAGCCAGTGTGGTATGCATTGGATACCCGCCGGTAACGGCAATATTTCAAAGAACAACAACATCATTGCTTCAGCGTGCCATCGCGGCCGCTCGCCGGGAACTGTTAAACCACTCCGATATTGTATTACAGCAACCAGCCTGTAGAGCCCGGAAAGACAGAGGAAGAACATGGAAACCGTTGCAAAAGACGCTACACTTAAATTATACGGTGCAGCATGACAACGCATTTTGTTGAACCTTCGTCCTGAAAAGGGCAGCAAGCCGCTGTAATCAACAACCCTTCTTATTTATAGTCAGTAGATTATGACCGAAGCAGATCGTCAGGGGTGCCCGACAGAATTTGATGTGCAGGAGCTTAAAGGCAACACCGACTAAATCCCGAGCCTGATAGTAACAATCATGAAACTTTTTGTTAAAGCGTAAGTAATTGGTTTAATTTGGTATAACCAATAGTAAACAGTTTACAGGCAGCCTGCCCGCAAAAAAGGAATAAAGTATTTGATAATAATAACCAATTAAAATGACTAATTATAAAAAACACCCGATGACCCGCCGGTCCTTTCTGACGACCGCCGGTATTGCAACGGCGGCGGTGGCATTCTATCCAAAAACTGCGCTTTTTGCTAAAGCAGTCCCGGCTCAGCCGCCTGCACCCGGTGCCACTTCTTTAGCAGGCAACTGGCGGTTTGCCCTCGACCGTACCGATGAAGGCGCCAAGGCCGGCTGGTTCACGAAGCCCCTGGTGGCGCCCGCCCAGATTTCCTTGCCCGGCATCCTGCAAACCCAGGGCTTTGGCGACGAAATAACCGCCGAAACGAAATTTGTTGCCGCGCTCCCACGCGACATGCGCTGGTACCTGCTGCCGCAATACAAAGAATACACAAAGCCCGGGAATATCCTGGTGCCCTATCTCTCGCAGCCCGTACGCCATTACCTGGGCGTAGCCTGGTACCAACGGGATATCGATGTCCCGGCGGACTGGGCCGGAAAGCGCATTGAGCTGCTGCTTGAGCGCACGCGCTGGCAAACCGATATCTATCTCAACGATAAGCTGATCGGCAGCAACCGCTCGCTGGTTGCCCCGCATGAATTCGACCTGGGCGTCTTGAAGCCGGGGCGGCACCTTCTTACCATCCGCATAGACAACAGCATGCTGAAGCCGGATTATCGTCCCGATGGTCATGCAGTTTCCGATGCCCTAGGATCAACTTGGAACGGTATTGTGGGTCGGATTGAACTGTCGGCCACCTCCCCCGTCTGGATCGCTGATGCCCAGGTGTTCCCGAACCTTGCCACTAAGTCGGCGCAGGTCCGCGTTACTATCGGCAATGTAACCGGCAAAACCGGAACAGGCACTCTTTCCGCAGGGAGCATATCCGTGCCGGTGAAATGGAATGAGGCAGGCGGCAAGGCCGTCATCGATGTGCCTATGCCTAACGCTCGTCTCTGGTCGGAGTTCACACCTGAGCTTCAGAACCTGTCGCTGGCGCTTAAGGGTGCTGAGGCCAATCACCAGAAACAGGTCACGTTCGGCATGCGCGAGATCAAGGTGGATGGGAACTTCATTTTGCTGAATGGCGAGCGGCTCCACCTTCGGACCACGCATGACGGCGGCGGATTCCCGCTGACCGGCTATCCCGCCACAGATGTCGCTACATGGAAAAAGATTATGGGCATCTGTAAATCCTGGGGCCTTAACGGCATGCGCTTTCACTCCTGGTGCCCTCCTGAAGCGGCGTTTACCGCGGCCGACGAACTGGGCTTCTATTTACAGCCGGAATGCGGGATGTGGAACTCGTTTGATGCAGAGGGCAAAATGCTCGCCGTACTGAAAGATGAATCTGCACGTATACTCAAGGCCTATGGCAATCACCCCTCTTTCGTAATGATGGGTGCCACGAATGAGCCGGCCGGCAACTATGCCAGGCAGCTTCCCGGCTGGGAGAAAGCCCTGAAAGAGGCCGATAATCGCCGCCTGTACACCGATGGCACAGGCCGCTATGCTCCTCCTCCGGGGGGACAGGGCACCCCCTACGCCGCCGATTACCTCATTACCTTCGCACGCGGCTCCGGCGGCTGGTTCGGATCGGATTACGAAAAGAGCCTGAACATGACGCAACGCATTCCTATCCCCTGCATTGGCCACGAAACGGGCCAATACTGTGCGTACCCGGACTTCGGGATCATCGACAAGTTCGATGGAAAACGAAAATACGCCGCATTCCCCGAGGGCATCGGCCATGGCAAGGTCCCGTATATGCAACCGGGCAACTATAAAATCATGCGCGACAGTGCCAAAGCTCATGGCCTCCTGGCTCGGAACAAGGAGCTTGCCCATGCATCAGGAAAATACCAGGTAGCCTGTTATAAAGAAGAGATCGAGGCCTCGCTGCGCACGCCGTCATACTCGGGATATCAATTGCTCGACATTCACGACTACTTGGGGCAGGGCGGTGCGCTTATCGGTGTACTTGACGCTTTCTGGGAAGAAAAGGGATACATTACTGCTGCCGAATTCCGACGCTTTAACAACACCACCGTTCCACTGGTCCGGCTGAAGAGTCGCATATTTACTACCGATCAACCCCTGTCGATACCTGCTGAAGTAACACATTACGGGCCGGTGCCGCTTAAAGCAGTTACACCCGCCTGGCGGATCTTAAACAACAGCGGTAAAACTGTGCTCTCCGGTAGTCTTCCTGCGACCGATGTGGCGCGCAGCAGTGCCCAGCCTATTGGAACCATAACGGCCTCGCTCGCCGGTCTGCCTGCGCCTGCCGCCTATTCACTGGTATTGGAATTTCCCGGAACCGCCTTCAGCAATCACTGGACGTTCTGGCTTTATCCTGCAGCGATCAAGACCGAGATCCCTTCGGATGTGCTCGTTTCAAGTTCCTGGGACGAGGCAAAAGCACGTCTGGCCGCTGGTGGCAAGGTGCTGTTCTTATCGGGCGCTCCCGAAAAACCGACGAGCGACCTGGCATTAACTACCTCGCCCATCTTCTGGAACCGCCTGATGAACCCGAACCGCACCTGGATGCTGGGGCTCCTGAATGATTCCAAACACGGCGCTCTTTCAGGGTTTCCAACTGAAGATTACTGCGACTGGCAATGGGCCAACCTGCTCCCGAGAACTACCGCGATGAACATGGAAGCCCTGTCTCCTGCATTGGCCCTGGTGGTACAGCCGATTGACGACTGGAACCGTAACCTGAGGCTTTCGATGTTGTTCGAATGCCAGGTGGGGAGGGGCAAACTGATGGCCACGTCGTTTGATCTTTCTGATAAGGTGATCGAAGAGAAGCCCGCAGCCTCAGCCTTGCGAAAGTCGTTACTCGATTACATGGCCTCGGCTAAATTTAAGCCGCGAAATACTGTAGCGATGGCGGATCTTGAAGTCTGGGTGCCTGGGCGATACGTAGCGCCGGTCATCCTGAACTCACCTCCTGCAACTGGTGATGTTGTAGATCCGGGACAGGTGAAACAGTGACGCACATGACCTCTTCTGCTGGTGATGGCTTCGGGAAAGTTCAAAAAAATGAAGATTATTGGCTCGTGGTTTCGAAACGTCAAGCGTCTTACTATTATGATTGCTGCCGTGATGCAGCGACTACTTTAAGTTCGAAGTAACTGAAAGAGGACAGGACACTACATCTTTAGAGCCTTGTCCTCTTCATATTATTGACTTACTGTTAGCAAGAGCTATTCACTGCGCGCATTTAAATACCAAAAGAAAATGTAGAAGTTCTGATTCAGGCTTATTAGGGATTAGCATCTTCGTTAGCTTCCATTTTTATCTCAAGAGTTTTATCCTTATGCTTTATATTTATTTAATAATCCATGGGCGTCTTGTAGTTTTCATTGAAGAATTGGACCGCAATCAGTTGTTGCAAAAAAATACAACAACTGCCTAAGTCAACAACACTTATGAAATTGTATATTTAACTTTGATGTGGTAATTCAATTGAACTCTCGGTAAAATACTATTTACTAAAATTGTCTTTATAGCTTAACCTGTTCTTCAGTAATGTGCTTAACCAAAGAATTGATATAAACTTCCAAATTGCTATATCCCGTACTTAAATCTTTATCATTGGCATTAGCTCTTGTCTGGTCCAGTTTATTAGCTTTCTCCCATTCGTCTGGCATTCCGTCCTTGTCTGTATCCGTTAAAGCAGTTCCAGCGTTCAGAAAAGGCCATCCGCCGGCATCAGAGGCTTTATCTATAATACCATTTTTACTGTAAACATCTCCGCTGGAGCCATTTGCAGTAAAGGTTCCATTTTTAGTATCTGCAATAATCCTGGTATCTACAGCATCCCGCTTAAGCGATGCACCAGCGAAATCCAGCACCCGTTGATAGGCCGTTGCCGCAATATGTGTAGTTACATTGTTATCTGTAGGTAGCGGACTGGTAAGTTTCATAGCATCTTTATCCACTTGCGAAACAGTGCCGTAACTGTTATGAAACTGATTGTATACGCCGTATGTCCAATTATCATTGGTGGGGTTGCTCCTGCCGTCAACATAATTTCCCTCAATATAGAATCTGCCCCACTTATCATATATAGCAGAACTTGTATTCTTAGTATACTTATCTGCGGAAAAAATCCGGTCTTTGTTTTTTGTTGCAGGCCCTGGTTTGTAGTAGTTATTAATAATATTAATATTCATGGCTTCACCGCCATAAGAACTATTGTTTCCCCAATTATAAAAAACATTGTTTCTAACGTCTACCAAATCTGTCAATGCATAAGCAGAGCCTTCTCTTTCTCCAAATCTGGGGTTACGGCTGTCGTGATGGGCCATTAAATTATGGTGAAATGACGCATTTTTGCCTCCCCATATTCCACCGTATCCATGAGCGCCTTTATCATGTGCAGACATTCTTAAACTTTCAGAAATAATGCACCACTGCATGGTAAAATTATCGTTGTTGTAAAATGAGGCACATTCATCTGTAGACCAGCTTATCGAACAATGATCCACAATAATATCTTTAGATTCGAAGCCGCCTAAAGCGTCGGCTTCTGTTCCTTTTTCATCTCCCATTCTGAATCGTAAAAAGCGAATAATAACATTACCGGCTTTAACATTGAAAGGATAATTTTTTAAAGTAATTCCGTCTTCGGGCGCTGTTTGCCCGGCAATTGTAATATCACCGTTCCTTAAGTCCAGGGCACTGTTTAAAGCAATAGTTCCCGAAACATCGAACACTACAGTTCTGGCACCTTTTGTATCTATAGCCGCTCTTAAGCTTCCAACACCTGAATCGTTGAGGTTGGTTACTTTTAAAACTACCCCACCGCGGCCGCCGGTCACATTTTTCCCAAATCCTTCAGCTCCGGGAAAGGCGATTGCAGTTTCCTCTACAGGAGAAGGTTTCAGTGGTTCTTCAACCTCTGCTGAATTTCCGCTTTTTTTACAACTAGTTGCCGAAAATGCTATTAAAATAAGCAGGGAAAATGTTAAAAAACTATTTTTCATATTATATAGATTGAATTATTTAATGGCCAAAAAGGTTCGCAGAATATTCCCGCTGGTTTTATTCGGTTCGTCGGGCTGGCTTCCACCGATGGTTATTTCAACTTTACCTTTTATCATTTTCTTAATGCCATCAGAATCAATGTACGACAAATCTTCTGGCGTTAAATTGAACTGAACTAATTTGCGTTCTCCTGATTTCAGGCTAATCCGTTGAAACCCTTTTAAGGCTTTTATAGGTGCTTTTATTGATTTATCCTGATTTACAATATAAAGCTGTATAACTTCTTCACCGGCCATTTTACCTTTATTGGTAACTCTTACAGAAACAGGCACATTCTCTCCTTGAGCACTTTTGGAAGAGATTTTCAATTTATCATAATTGAACGTAGTATAGCTTAAGCCAAATCCGAAGCCATAAAGCGGCTTATTTTTAAAATATCGATAGGTCCGGTTTTCCATACTGTAATCGGTAAAGTCTGGCAAATCGATATCGCTCTTATAAAACGTAACAGGTAAACGGCCTGAAGGATTATAATCGCCGAAAAGGATATCAGCCACAGCTTCGCCAGCAGCTTGCCCGCCATACCAGGCATTTAGAATAACAGGTATGTTTTCTGATTCCCATGGTGTGGCAATTGCACTGCCCGTCATCATCACAAATACAACTGGTTTTCCTGAAGTTTTTAACGCCTTCATTAAATCCGTCTGAACAGCCGGAAGCAATATAGATGTACGATCTCCGCCTTCGAAGCCTGGATCATCAACCCGCATTTGTTCACCCTCTAATTGAGGAGAGATACCGCCAACAAAAACGAACAAGTCTGCATCGTTATGCCTGGCGGTTAATTTCTGGTAATCGGTAGGTGAATAATTCCCAATATCCAATCTTACAAGAGCATGTCCGTCTCCCTGCCAATATTCCATTACCAGATTATAAACGGAATCTGCCTTAGCCTCTAAATTGAGTCGTTTAACTTCTTTACGTTTATTTAACCATTCATCTAATACTACTTTGCCATTAACAAGCAGTCTGTAACCGTTATCAGCTTCCACTTCTAAAACCAACGTTTGGGTAGAAGTTGCCCTGAAGTTTGTAGTGTAACGAGCAGAAAAATCACCTGCACTAATATTGCCTATTACCGCCTCGCCTTCTTGCCAGAAGTTATTGATTGCAGATTCATTACGAATTGCTTCGGGCTTTCCGGTTAGGGATATATTGTTATAATATTCGGCTCTAAATCCTTGTTTCCCATCGTAACTAAATTGATTTTTTACATCCTGATACACTAAGATATTATTGTTGGTATAGTTAACTGCTTTTTCATAGACCACTTCGGTATTGGCCCCAACTTTATCTTTAATTCCATTTAGTACGGTTGTAAGCTTTGAAGGAGTTCCATTGTAATTGCCCAATATGGTAATTGGATTATCTGCATTGGGCCCCAGCACCACAATTTTTTTCAGGCTTTTTTTAAGCGGGAGTATATGGTTTTCATTTTTCAGCAAAACCATGGATTGTTGTGCCATTTTCAAGGCATGCGCTTTATGCTCCTCGCTCTCTAACACCGATGCCGGAGTTTGAGCGTATTTTACCATTTCTACCGGATCAAATAAACCCAGTTTAAATCTTACCATAAACAAACGGCGCAAAGAAACATCTATCTGCGCCTCAGTTATTTTTTTACTTTTTACTGCCTGTACCAATGCGAAATATGCTTCCTTTCCGCAGTCTACGTCGGTTCCGTGATATACCGCATCAACTGCAGCAGATTCTGCGTCTTCATGTGTTTTGTGCTTTTTGTAAAAGTCATCAATACCTCCGCAGTCAGAGGTAACATAGCCCTTAAAATTCCACTGATTACGTAAAATATCTGTAAGAAGGACATCGCTTGCACAGCAAGGCTGTGTTCTGAACGCATTATATGCGCACATAACACCTGCCACTTTAGACTCTGTTACTAATTTTTGAAATGCCGGCAAATAGGTATCCCAAAGATCGTAGGGACTTGTATCTGCATTAAAAACATGACGAAGTGATTCAGGCCCGCTATGTACAGCATAATGCTTTGCGCAGGCAGCCGCTTTTAAATACTTTGGATCATCCCCTTGCAGTCCCCGAACAAAGGCATCGCCAAGTGCCCCGGTCAGCATCGGATCCTCACCATACGTTTCCTGTCCCCTTCCCCAGCGAGGATCGCGAAAAATATTGATATTCGGCGTCCAATAAGTAAGCCCATGATATTTATTACCCTCTTTGCCATCCTGTACAGCTTTATTATAAACGGCCCTGCCCTCCAAAGCAGAAAAATCGGCCATTTTAAAAAGGGAATTTGTATCAAATGTAGCAGCCATAGCAATAGCCTGAGGAAATACAGTTACGTGGTAAGGTGTTCTGGCGACACCATGAAGAACCTCATTCCACCAATCATGAGCAGGGATTCCTAGTCTTTCAATGGCTGGTGCTGAATTAAGCATTTGAGAAACTTTTTCTTCGAGAGTAAGACGGCTTATTAAATCATTCACCCGCTCTTCAAAGCTCAATTTATAATCCCGAAACGGATATATATTATTTTGTCCGTAAGCCAAAGACGAAAAAAGAAGGACAAAAGCTATGCTTAATACTTTAAAGGAAATTCTGATCTTCATTATCTAAAAATATAATTTGTAGTATTATTTTTTGGTTTATAATCCACTACCAGGCAAACATATTAACGAACCAAGACTCTGAGGTATAAAAATCAATCAAACTGGTCTAAAATCCGGTAAAACTCTGCTATATCTAATTTGTTACCTGATTACCCGTCTTATCTAACAGTTTAATGAATTGTGTTAAGTCAAATCATAGAGTATCTAAACTGTTTTTAAGTTGCTTTATATATTCAGTGGGGGTTTGATTAAATTGTGCTTTAAAACATGTGCTAAAATATTTTGGATTGTTAAATCCGATTGAATACGCTACTGTTGAAACATTTTCTTCTCCTGAATCAAACATTTCTTTGGCACGCGTTAAACGGGTTTCCCTTACGAACTCAACGGGTGCTAAATTGGTCAGACTTTTAAACTTTTTAAAAAAGGCAGATCTGCTCATTCCTATAGATTCCGATACGTCGTCGATATTGAAATTAGTATCAACGAGCCGCTCTTCAACAATCTTTATCACTTTTTCTAAAAATTTCTGGTCATAAGCAGTAATATTTCCTGAAACTGCATCGGTAATCTTTTTACCGGTCAATAAAGCTTTAAATAACTTTCCTCTTTGTATAATTAAACTGCTAATAACTGTTTGAAGCAAATCCACGGAGAAAGGTTTTCCAATGTAATAATCTGCTCCATACTCAAGCGCTTCTATCTGACTTTCGATTGACGTTTTTGCGGTTAATAAGACAACTGGAATATGGCTGGTTACAATATCATTTTTCAAAGCATCAAGTAATTGAATACCATCCATTTTAGGCATCATGATATCTGATAGAATTAGATCCGGCACAAACTCTTTTGCCTTTCTTAAGCCCTCTTCTCCATCTCTGGCTGTATTTACATTAAAATGTTCAGAAAGTTTAGACATAAGAAAAGCACGCAGGTCGTCATTATCCTCAACCAATACTATAGAAGGAACTTCTGCAGATGGTTTAGTTTTTGGTAGTTCTTCATCAGACGCAAAAATATCCTGTATAAGACTATTTTCATTATGAACCGGTGGCGAATTAATGAATTGTGTATTTTCTATATTATAATGTTCTTTCCCTAGCTTTAATTGCAAAATAACCTTAAGGCCCTGTGGTAAATTATTAATTGCATAAATTTTGCCGCTATGTAATTCTACCAATTCCTTTGTTAAAGCAAGCCCAATACCTGTACCCTTTGAGAAGTTTTCGGGTCTGTTCTCCCCTTCATAATAAAGTTTAAAAATCTCTGTCAATTCGCTTTCCGTTATACCAGGCCCTTCATCTACCATGTCTATTGTAAACTCTTTGTTTAAACCTTGTTTTATATTAATTACAATTTTGCTATTATCAGGAGAAAACTTTATGGCGTTAGATAGCAGGTTATATAGTACAATATCAATTTTATCCACGTCCAGCCACACCCAAAGCTCTCTAAGTTGGGATTCAACCAAGACAGTTAACTGTCTTTTTTCAATTAACTCCTTAAAGTATCCGATACCGTCCTTAATAAACGTTATAATTTCCACCTCCTGAACTTTTAACGCCGTCTTCCCGCTTTGTACTTTTCGCAAATCCAGTAATTGATTAACAAAACGGACCATGCGTCTCGAGTTCTTAATCACTACATTGATATAATCAATCCCTGTCTTAGTCAGATTTTCGTTTTTTAAAATCTCTTCTGCAGGACTTACTATCAATGTAAGCGGTGTTCTTAGTTCATGAGAAATTTGTGTAAAGAAATTCGTTTTTAAATCTGCAACGTTTCTTTCTACAGCAATTCTATGCCTCAGGCTAAGCATATCTAAAGCAAATTTCCTGATGATAAGAAAAGTTACAATTAACATTAACATATAGCCAACATAGGCCCACCAGGTTTTCCATGGTGGTGGGATAATGGATATAGCCAAAGTTCTTTGTGGTACTTTATTGTATAGATAGTCCGTTTGGCTTTGTACCTCAAAAACATATTTACCGGGTGACAAATTGGTGTAGGTCACTCTCCTTTGTCCTTTATTAACCTGCCAATTATCCTGGAATCCAACTAACCGGTAGATATAATCATCCTTTTCTCCTAATCTATAATCTAAAACTGCAAAATCAATGCTGAAGGTATTTTCGTTATACTGAAGTTTGATCCCGGAAGTATTATTAATGCTTTGCTTCAGAATCAAGTCTTCTCCTGGAACAATATCATTATTATTAACGCGAAAATTAGTTAGCGCCAGGTTGGTGCTTATCTTCTTAGCTCCAATCTTCTTTGGATTGAATGTCCAATAACCTGACGTAGAACCAAATACAAGTTCTCCGTTCTTCATTCTCGTATTTGCTCCTTCAGAAAAATCAATTTCAGTTAATCCCTCGTATAACCCTATATTCTGAAACTTTTCAGCTTTTATAATAAACTTTGAAATTCCATTCTGAGTAGCTATCCACAAATTATCTTGCATATCTTCATAACAATTTAGAATATAGTCGCTTGGAAGGCCGTCTTTAGTCGAATAGTTTTTAAACTTAACTTCTTTAGAAATATCGGTTGTAAATGCTTTATTCAAACCTCCTGAAGAAGTACATACCCACATTATATCTCTGGAATCTTTATAGACATATTGGACATCGTCTCCGCCAAGGCTGGTTATATCTTTTGGTTTCTTTTTATAAATAAAGAAATTATAACCCTGAGAACGTTCTACATTAGGATTAAAAATTACAAGTCCCTCAGTTGTTGCTACCCAGATATTACCGTCCTTATCCTCGGCCATATGCCTTATTTTATTATAATTGCCTTTCGGATAATTCTTGAAGAAATTTTTATTGGTTTTAAATGCAATTCTGCCGTTTGTTTCCTCAAGAAGAATTAAGCCATCCTCATAAGAACCTGCCCAAATCCGTCCTCTCTTATCTTCGAGAATAGTATAAATAGTGTTGGTATTTAAAGAGTTGGGATGACCTGCATCTTTGGTATAATGAGTAATTTTGTAAAGAGTGGCAGTGCTATTTACAGGTTCGGCCTTGTACAATCCATTATCTTTAGTACCTAACCAAACGCGACCCTTTCTATCTTCATAAATACAGTATATACCGTGTTTGGTTAATGGCTTATTCAGAATAAAATTATCTAATCTCTTTCCATCTTTTAACAGATATAATTCTCCGGCTTTTGTTCCCAGCCATAGTCTGTTTCTTTTATCCGTTAGTACGCTTCTTACTTCATTATCGGCCTGATAGAGGCTGTTTTTTACCAAAATATTTTGCTTAAAGTCATTACTTTGAAATACAATTTTTTCAAGCCCGCGCGAATCTGTGCTTAACCAAAGCACTCCGGTATTATCATAATAAAGGGCGGTAACTGCATTAGAAAATCTGCTATAGGAGTTTCGCGGATCGTTATGAAAGTATTCGATCTCGTCCTTTTCAGGATTATAATATCCAAATCCACAACCTTTCATATAGGTCCATACCCGTGCCGAATTATCCTCATAAACCTTATAATCTTCCGGACTGTGTAAATAGTTTGTAAGGTTTTCCTGAAAAAAATATTTTAATTCTTTCGTAAGGGAATTATACTTGTATATACCTTTTTTTTCTGGCTCTACCCACAACAAACCTGTTTGGTCTTCGTAAACTGAATACAGTGGACTTCCATTGCTTAACTGAACAGCTTCTTTTTTTATCCCGTTTGCGTCTACCGTAATAACCTGACCTGAATTTGTTGTACAATAAACTTTGATATTTTCAGAAACTAATAAATTATTGAGCGCTGAAGCACTTATTTTATATTTACTAAACTTATTAAAGCGACTGTCATATTTAACCAGGTAACCTTGTACGGTTGTAAACCATATATTATTTTGGTTGCCTGCAGCATTAGTGTAAACTAAATTATCCGATTGATTAGCTAATGAGCTTTTATAGCTGCCATCTTTCTGCTTACGAAAGAGTACCAGTCCTTTTGATGTACCAACCCAGGCAGATTCAGCCTCATTGGAATAAAAGAAAAGGATATCATCAGATGGCAATCGGAAATCAGATTTTGAACCTTTTGAAAATTGCGTTACCGACGGTTTCTCTTTGGCAGGATTAGATATCATAAAAAGTCCATGGCTTTTACTTTTTAACCAAACGACCTCTTTTCCTGCATTCAAAATTTTGACGAAATGTACTGTTTTTGCTCCATGCCCGTTGAGCAAATTTGAAATAGCTAAAAACTGCTGTCTGCTCTTATCAAACCGGTAAATTTGATTATCATAAGCCCTCAACCATAAAAAGCCTGCCTTATCGTCTACTATTTCGATAATCCTATTGCTTTTAAGACTGGACATGTCGCCAGGATATGATTTGAAATTCACAAAGTTGTGTCCGTCAAACCGGCTAATACCTGCCCAGGAACCAAACCACATGAAGCCTTCACTGTCTTTTATTATACAGCGGATTCTATTGTCAGCGAGTCCATCACTTGTGGAGTAATGATTTATAATGCTTTTAATCTGCCCCTGAGCATTAATTGTAAGCATTAAAAAAAAGAACATCAAAACCTTAAGAGCGCGGAAAAACATCTTCAGTATATATTTAGAAAGCTCTAATGTAAAAAGACAATTAGGTAAATCAGTACCTGATGGGATTATTATCTGTAAATTTATAAAGCTAATGATGTCTTATAAAATCAGGTAAATGGATATTTAATAGAAATACCATTCAATAAGTTGAAGTCCGCAAATACTATAATAAGAGGCCAGCCTTTTCAGGTTAGCCTCTCTTATAGTATAACAATACACTAATAAGTCCAGCGCGGATCTCCTATTGCCGTCCCTACATTACTTACCGTTCTTAATAGTGAATTTTCTGGCAAAGTAAAATCCGTTGTAGAAGATGTCCAGCCTAGATCTATCGTTTGGTTGCCAATTTGTGTAACACCGCTGGCAGGCAGAGTTAAATCAGCTCCTTTTCCGTTTGTGAAATTGAACGTATTATTATTGTTGAAAGTAATAGCGCTTCCCGCACCATTCATGCTTATAGCTACCAGATTCGCTGTTTTAGAAGGGAGGGGCACATTCGCCAGGATACTGTTAGTTAGATTAAACTTCATTGGATTTTTATCTGCATTGATTAATACAAACCTATCATTAGCCCCAAAGTTATTGAATGTACAATAGTCAAATGTGATGGTAGGCATTACCGGAACCACCTTTGAGGCAGATACTAACGACTGACCAACGTTATAGAAAGTTGATTTTGAAACAGTCATACTATTAAACTGTAGCTTATCCAAATGAAAACAGATATAACTTAAGGCTGTGCTTACATCATATATGATGGAATTATTAATAATTATCTTATCCATCGTGTAATTATCACGATCCGCTCTGAAAAAGCTGGTGGTTGCGTCATGAATAACACAATTGTCGATATTAATGTTTGTAAACACGGCGGCTGATCCAGAAAGATTAATAAAGTAGCCTGTACCTGTTCCATCAAATTCTATTCCGGATAAATTTAAACCGGCTCCATCTCCAACCACCGTTAACTCCTTAAATAGAACCCTTGTATCAGAAGGATCTCCTGATGTTGATTTTAATGTTAGTGTTTTGTTTTGGAACGTAAATCCTGATTTTTTAGGATTGTACTCTCCCGGATTTAATCCAATTATTGCATTATTTGGTGCGCTCAAAATGGCGGCAGCCAAATCATCACCGGGATTAAGAATCATAGTATAAACTGTTGGTTCCTGAGTTGTAAATTTCAAAAAACCTCTGCTTTTAGTGCCGGAAAATAGTTCTGCCGTATAACTGACAGCTGAACTCAACCCGGTTAGAGTTTTAAAGGTGGCACTAAGATCAGATGAAGTCAGCTCATAATCTGTTGAGGTTCCTTCAAATGGAGTGAGAACAATTTTTGTGAGCCCTTCTGTGGCTATCCATCTAAAAGTTACTGATGTTTCTTTAATCTCCACATCCCGCAAGGGTTTAAAGCGCTGTTCTCCTATAATGGAAAATCCCTTGCTCACTATCCATTTTGATTCAGGATGGTCGTTATAGGCATTTGCTTTAATTCTTGCGAAATACTTCTTCCTAATCTGAACCTGCTCGTCCGTTACTACTACGCCCAGTGTATCGGTATCTATAGAGAATTCTGTAGTAGCAAAAGTAGAATCCTGAGAAAATTCCGTGGTAAAATTAAGCGGCAGGCCTTCACTTAGTAATGGCTGCGACCAGGTAATCTTAGCTGTACTTGCATCAGTTTTAATGGAAATTCCGTCAGGCATAAACAAGCGGGGCGAATCCAATCCTTCATTGGGATCCTTCTTTTTACAAGAAGCAATCAAACAAATTATTGCCAGTACGGACAATAATCCGGGAAAAATGTGTTTTTTATAAAATAACATATCTTTTAATTTTAATAGCCAAAATTCTGTTCAATATTGGTGTTTTGCAGCAAAGTATTCTGATGAAAAGGAAAGACCTCCTTCTTATTAGGTTCAAAATAGGTAGCAAAACCTGTTGAATTACCCGTGATATATTCCTCATTTAATGAGGATCTCCAGGCAATAGAGGTGTATCCACTTGGCGTAGTTGAACTACCAGTTTGAAACAATGTTGCAGATGGCGCACCTCCGTAGGTAATTAGAGTGTTAAATTCTTCTGTTGAATTAATTACGTTGTATGGTGCGGGTTTTACATAAACATTATTTGGTATAGTGGCGTATGGCCCTTCACCATTTAACAGTTGGCGCAGTTTGGTGCGTGTCTCCTCAAACTTACTATCCATTAAGTTCCATCTAATAAGATCGTACTTACGTATAGCCTCGCCCCCAAATTCCAAAAGCCGCTCCTTAACAATCGCATCACAGAAATCTTTATAATCTGTTGGAATTGCTGGTATAAGATCTTCATGCCCGGCAAAAGCTCTTGCTCTTACTTCTAATAAAGCATTTTTCCCCAGATCGGTAGGCTTGTTATTAAGTTCATTATCCGCTTCTGCAAACATCAACAAAACATCGGCAAAGCGTAACACAGGCCAATTTACCGCCAGGTTCTGCGTAGTTCCTACGATGTTAGTCCAGGATCTTCTGAATTTTGCATCGGTCATGTTATTTAACTTATTGAGTATCTTTTCGCCCTTGTCGTTAATCTCATAAGAGCCAATCGTCACATCTCTTCTGCTGTCTCCTATCCTGTCAAATTCATAGAAATAAGTAGCTATAGCCATTATACCGCCGCCACCACCACCAAAGCGGGCGGATGCGTTTATTCTGATACCATTATAATACCCTAGCTTGGTATCTGTTCTCGAGCCTGCACCATATGCTCCTAACTCAAACATCAGCTCGTTAGTCGGATCGGTACGGGTACTGCTGTGTAAAGATTTGAAAATATTTTCATAAACAGGGTTTAAATTATGCTCATCACGGCGAGCCATCACATCCTTACACTCATCATAAGCTATTTGATAGTAATCTTTATAATTACTGCTTCTTACCATGGTATGGGTTGCTTTATCCATCATGTATCCTCCACGAAAAAGTGCGGTTCTGGCTCTTAAGCCTTTTATAGCTCCTTTGCTTAATCTGGTATCCGGAAAACCGGTCTGCGATAACCATGGCACCAGTTCTTCAGCTTGCTTTAAATCTTCCAGAGCATGATCCAGAATTTCAGATCCTGCGGTTACAGGTACATCCAGTACCGGAGTTTGAGCAGAAGGTTGCCATTGAGCCACCACGCTGCCCCAGTTTCGTACTAAAACCAAATAGAAATACGCTCTTAAGGCAAGAGCTTCGCCCAGATATTGTCCCATTAATGCTTTACTTGCAGCTCCATCTGCATAAAGCGGCGACGCCTGAATACCGCTGATACAAATATTAGCTCGTTCTATACCGGAATACAGCTGATTAAACCCTTTCTCTAATTCGGAGTTTTCCTTGGTTGCACCATACATACTGATACCGCGGCGATCTTGCGGGCTATAACTCCCCGAAGTTTTAAAATCATCGGCCATCATAGCCCATATAGTACCTTCTTTTGTAGCTCCGTTATCGCCACATAACTGGTTATAAACCCCAATTATAGCCGAATTAGTATAGGAAATGCTGCTAAATGTTGCGTCCTGAGATATTGTAGACGGTGATTCTACGTCGAGGTAGTCTTTACAGGAACTAACGCCCGCTGTAAGGGAAATAAGAATGGCCAGTTTATATATTTTATTGACTTGATGTATCATATTAAATAAGGTTAAAGGTTAAAAACTAATATCCAGTCCTGCAAGGATGTATCGACTGCGGGGATAAGCTGCATAATCTACTCCCGGAGTTAGCGGACCTCTTCTGGTGTTTGCCTCAGGGTCATAACCGGTATAACCAGTAAAGGTATAGAGGTTGTTAACAGTACCATAAATCCTGAATTTTGAGAACACTTTCGATCGTTTCAATAATTTATCGGGAAGAGAATAACCAAGTGTAATATTGGATATCCGTAAGAAAGAGCCATCTTCAATAGCATAGGAAGTAAGGATGTACTGGCCGGCTGCCGGAGTCCAGAATGAGGTATTTGCATTCATCTGTTCAAGAACAGCAGGATCTGTAATTTTCATGCCATTTTCATCAAACCATTTCCAACGGTTTGCTACATCGGCTAACATATTATTGTCTTTATACAAGTATTGACCCGTAAATTCAGTTCTGTTTGCGTTATAGGTTTTGTTACCTATTGAAAAATTCATAAACACACTTGCATCAAAATTCTTATAACTGAATTGCTGATTTAAACCTCCTGCAAATTTCGGAAAAGCATTTCCCAGGATAGTTTTATCTTCTTCTGTAATCAAATCTCCTGGCGTATCAGAAAGCTTTTTAAGTTTCATATCGCCCGGTTGCGGAGCTTTACCGCCCAGGGCTATGGCCGAAGCATTAGGAACGCCAGGCTTTAAGACATAAGAATAGGTGTTACTTGTAGAATTGTAGTTAGCATCGAAATCCTCAATTTTGTAACGGCCATCAGAAATGTAACCATAGAACTGACCAATAGGGCCGCCTACTTCTACCAGAAAGTCCTGGCCATTAACACCACCCGAAGCAACTGTATAAGAGCTTTTTTCAACCCCATATTGGTCGACTCCCAAACTGACGATTTTATTGATGTTTTTTGAAATATTAAAGCTTATTGAGTAGTTGAAATTATTGTTGTTAACCACCATGCTGTTCAGCTGCAATTCAATTCCTTTGTTTGATGTTTTACCAATATTCTGCGTTTGGTTTACATATCCCGAGGTTACCGGAATCTGAGCGGTAAGTAATAAATCTTTAGTATTATTACTATAGAGATCAAGAGTAGCATTTATTCTGTTCCTTAGAAAAGAAAGGTCCAGCCCCAGATTTCTTGAAATAGTAGTTTCCCATTTAATGTTGGGATTGGCAAAAGTGCTGGGCGCAAAGCCGGGAGTAACGGATTCTGTAATGGCATAACCATGATTACTGCTGGCAGCATAAAGCGTTTTGTATAAATCAAGGCCAATGCGGTTATTTCCACCTGCACCGTAACTTGCCCTGATTTTCACATTGTCCATCCAACCTATATCAGCGCTTTTAAAGAATTCCTCTTCACTAAGCCTCCAGGCCAATTGCCCTGAAGGAAAAACAGCATATCTGTTTTCCGGAGAGAAAAGAGAAGAACCATCGCGACGAATAATAAAAGAAGCAAGATATTTACTTTTATAATTATACGATGTTCTACCAAAGAGTGAGAACAATCTGGTACTCGATTCAGAAGTAGTTGCCGGATCCTGAATAGCCCCGGATGGTGGTGTAGCTTTTTGTATTCCGGCGAACGCCTGCTCTGCGGTGATATCTACCGGCAGCCATTTTATCGTGTTATCATAATTCCTGGTATTATTCTGGTTAATCTCCTCACCTAATAAAACATTGAAATTATGATCACTTGCAATCTTAAAATCATAAGAAATTGTATTGCTATTGGTAAGTGTTAAAGTGCTTCCATTAGTAATACCTACTACCGGCATATTGGCATTTTGTCTTGCTACTGAAGTAATTGCACTGTTAAACTGATCCCTTCTGCTATCTGTATTTGTAATTCCAAAAACAGTTCTAACTATTAAATTTGGCAATATGTTATATTGTGCATTCCCGCTGGTAATTATTTGATTTTTATAATCATTTCTTACTTCTGCATAAGAGCCTAATATCGGATTGATAAGGTTAGTCTGATTGGCATAATCAGGATCAAACTCGTCAATATTAGATTGCAGTCCCAAGCCTTCATATGGCCTGTATCTTACCGCGTTACGCAGCCGATTGTTACTTTGAGAACCTGAATGAGATGTTCCTGCACCAGTTACTAACTGACGGCTATACCTTGCATTAAATCCAAAGCTAAATTTATCGCCTTTACGGTCAAACCGGAAAGCTGCAAACGTACGTTTGGCTCCGGAATTCAGCATAATGCCAGTTTCGTCGTAATTGTTAACTGTAAAATTATAGCTAGAACCTTTATCGCCGCCGGTTATATTCAGATTTTCAGTATGCCCTAAAGCATTTCGACCAAAGATTTCATTTTGCCAGTCTGAAAAAGGGATATTCCTGTAAATATCTAAATCCTCAAAAGTTCCGTAAGATTTTCTGAAAGCATCTTTCGTTTGTTCGTCCGTATTGTTATTATACAACTGATATTGATACAACACATAGTCATAAGGCTTAAGAACATCCAATGTATTGGTGATTGTTCTGGCTCCGGCAAAACTGTTAAAAGAAACCATAGTTTTACCTTCTTTTCCGCCTTTTGTAGTGATCAAAACTACTCCGTTTGCTCCTCTTGCTCCGTATATAGCTGTTGAAGCAACATCTTTAAGTACATCGATAGATTGAATCTCTTGCGGAGAAATTACAGATAAAGCATTTTCTACCTGCACTCCGTCAACGATATATAAAGGCGAATTATCCTGGGTGATAGAGCCCCCGCCCCGCACACGGATATCTATATCCGCTCCCGGCTTGCCTTCGGAAGTAATTACTGACACTCCTGCTAATTTGCCGGCAAGTGCCTCAGCTGCTGTTGCCACAGGAAAGTCTTTAATATCTTTAGCTCCAACGGAGGAGACTGCGCCTGTTACTGCATCTTTAGTAACAGTTCCATATCCAATATTAACTACAGTTACTTCGTTCAGCATATTGGCATCTGGAGTTAACACAACATTTAGCTGAGTTTGAGAGCCCAGAGTAACTTCTTTACTTTTAAAACCAACATAACTAAAAACTAATATTGAATTAGCCGGAGTGCTGATTCTGAAATTTCCGTTAACATCAGTTGTAACACCGACCGAAGAGCCTTTAACACGGACACTAACACCGATTAGCGTTTCACCCTGCTCGTCTACTACTTTTCCTGTTATCTGTGAAGCTTGTGAAAATGCTGAATAGAACATTGTTAACAGTCCGCACAGTATGAGTAATATTTTTTTCATAAAAAAATTTAAAGATTTGAACTAGTTGTAATTGGAAATTTATCTACACCTCGCATATGGTCTATAACACTAAAATATCTACCCAATTTAGCTTGGGAGAGGTTAGAACCTGTGTTAAGTAAATAGATAAGTAAATTTGGTTTAGATCTTAGTTATGTCGCGAATGACATGTGCACATTCTTTCCTTTTCATTTTTATTTATTTAGATTAATAATGGATGGTTATATCTTTTAAAAGACAAAACAAACTTATGAGTAGGTCAATGATGCCAGGTTCAAAATCAGGTTTAAAAGGTTCATTTTTTGATAAAACATCTATACACGTACTATTTTAGTCAAAGGATTATGTGCAAGGATGCGAAAACAGCATTTGGAAACTAAGCAGGTAAGCTCTGACATTGGAATGATACAGGAAGGTTTCAGTGAAGTATCGTCAGGAATCATGAATAAGCTGGCATACTGCACAGCTATTTTTTTGCCGGTATCACTCAAATCAATCTGGGAGCAATGAGATTCAAGATTACTAATTGAGCTTCAGGATAATAGAAATAAGGCCAATCCCTGTTGGAAGCAGTACCTGTCAGACTCTGAAAATAAAAACCTATTCTATTAAAAATATTTTTTGCCGGCATTGCTGAATTGCTATATTTGCAGTCCTCGAAAGAGGCTCTTTGATTTAAGGGAAGATGTGTGAGTAGCCGGATTAACAGTTTTCCAAACTGTGCAGTACAGAGTAAAACGGTATCAGAAATTCAAATATCTCTCTCCATAAAATAAAATCAAATAAAATTAAAAAAGACTGCAAAATTGTTACCTTTGCGCTCTTTAGAAGAAACAAAGATACCGATCGGGGTGTAGCGTAGCCCGGTATCGCGCCACATTTGGGATGTGGAGGTCGTAGGTTCGAATCCTGCCACCCCGACTAGTCAGAAGCAAGTTCTGGTTTTAATGAACTAAAAAAAGAAGATACCAATCGGGGTGTAGCGTAGCCCGGTATCGCGCCACATTTGGGATGTGGAGGTCGTAGGTTCGAATCCTGCCACCCCGACAAGAAAGGACAAAACGGATTTATTTCTGTTTTGTCCTTTTTTATTTACGAACAAATGCTATCAGACCCTCAATAATCCCCGGAACCCTCTGGCGGCATAATAAGATTCCGCACCGTTATGATACACAAAGACATTGCCATAGCGAAAATCAGCAAAGATGGCCCCTCCAAGTTTTCTGATATCAGAAGGTGTTATTATCCAGCTTGATGTTTTGGTATCGAACTTTCCCAAGTTCTGCAATTCCCGGTATTGTTCTTCCGTTAAAAGCTCAATGCCCATGTCTTCTGCCATCTTAATAGCGCTATTTTGCGGTTTATGTTCTTTCCTTGATTCCAGCGCTTCATGGTCGTAACAAACGCTTCTGCGGCCTTTAGGACTTTCGGCTGAACAATCATAAAAAATGTATTCGCCTGTCTTTTTATCATAACCAAGAACATCAGGTTCGCCACCGGTTATTTCCATTTGATTAAGCGACCACAGTTTTTCGCTATTTGCTTCCAGCTTCGCCTGTAACTTCACCCAGTCAAGATCTTTATGTCTGTTAATATTTGCCTCAAAACGGGCTTTTAATGTTCTGAAAAGTTCTTCTCTTTCTGCTGGTGAAAGCTCCTTTTTACTGCTATCAGTTTTGCTCATATATTGTATTGTTAGTCAACTGTTATTTCCAAATACAAAATAAATTTATAAAAAACAAAGCAATACTCAATCCATAAAGCAATATTTGGACTGACCTGCCAGGGGACAGGTTCGGAAAGGCTTCGGAAATTTCCGAACAAGTACCCCTCACTTTCCGAACAATCTCCGAACAAAGTACCTGAATTCTTGCAATCTTCGGCAAGCTCTCGCAAATATCAGCAAACGACAGTAAAACAGTTGTATAGGCATATAAAATTGGTAATTCTGTGTGTATATACTTGCAGTAGAAATTATTGGAACCATAATCGTATATTAGATTATTTTAGTCCCTGAGAAATGTTTTTTTATTAACAAAATAGGATTTTATGTTAGACCTGGTTATCGAAGCAAGAAAGGCATCACTTGCACCCGGGATGGATGTCCGAAGAATTCTTCCGTTTATGCAAAGGAGGATGGTTGGCCCTTTTATTTTTATGGATCATGCCGGACCTGTTAGTATAGCTCCTTCGCAATCAAAAACAATGGATGTGTTGCCGCATCCACACATCGGGCTATCTACTGTTAGTTATTTATTCGGCGGCCAGGTTACTCATCGCGACAGTACCGGTGTCGAGCAAATAATATTGCCGGGAGAAGTAAACTGGATGACTGCAGGAAAAGGCATTTCGCATTCAGAAAGATTTGAAGATCCAGCCATGTTGGCCGGCGGCTCATTGGAAATGATCCAAACCTGGGTAGCTCTTCCCGAAAAGGATGAAGAGTCGACGCCTAGTTTTGATAATTATAAACCTGAGGTTCTGCCCGTATTTACCGACACTGGTATATGGATGCGTTTAATTGCAGGTAACGCATTCGGATTAAAAAATAATGTGAGGACACATTCCCCCTTATTCTATATCCATGTTGAGCTCGAAAAAATGGCCCGCTTTGGATTACCGGCAGAACATTCAGAGCGTGCTGTTTACGTGGCTAAGGGAAGCATCGAAGTTTCAGGAAGAATATATACATCTGGTCAGATGCTTGTTTTTAGCAAAGGCGTTGATCCGGTGATTTTGTCAAAGGAAAAATCAACCATCATGTTGCTGGGTGGTGAACCGCTGGGCGAAAGATTTATCTGGTGGAATTTTGTTTCTTCCCGAAAAGAGAGGATTGAGCAAGCAAAGGCGGACTGGAAAGAGGGAAAAATCATTCTTCCGCCAACCGATAACCATGAATTTATTCCATTACCCAATGATATATCAAAACCGGCAGGAACAGGCCCGGCTCCGCCGGCGCTTTCATGAGGTTCTTTGTGATTCGGATTAGTTTCAACAAAAACAAGCAATCATTCTATCCGGAAAAAATCAAAGCTAGCGTAACCTTTTGAGGGCATTAAACCCGGCGACAAACAGATTAAGCCCACCTTGGCACCAATCCAAGTGCCTTTTTCGGCAGGGTAAGAAGTACCAATTTCAGTATAAGTTAATCCGTCCAGACTATAGGAATATTGACATTTAGTGTTAGTATCTACCGATACTTTCAACCAAATCTCGCTGACATTTACAGGCTGTGATAAAAGCTTTTCAGGCATCAGAAATTTCCGATTTTCTCTCTTTCCCTCATACATTGCCAGATATATCTCCTCTCCTTGTTTTTCAAGGCACAAAAATGTAAAGTAGTTCCCTGCAATTGCCAGCCCCGCGCGATCACCATCCCGATCCGGGTTAAACTTTAACTTTGTACTTGCTATAAAAGATGGAGCAGAAAACTTCTGCAATAAAAGGTTGGGAGTGTAAAAAAGGCTTCCGTTATCTGTAGGATTTGATACCGCATTAAGGCGCAACGAACCTTTAGATGAGGAGAAATTATACCACGTTTTCTGAGGTGCTGCCTGCCATTGCCATTGCAGTCCTAATTTATTGCCGTTAAATTCATCGCTGGTTTGAGGAATTACAATCTGATTATGCCCTACACCTGTATTAGGTTTCCTGTACGTAATCACAGGTTCGCCAATTCCTTTATTGCCATTATCCGCCCCTATTATTGGCCAGCCATCTTTCCAGGTTACAGGCTGCAGATGCACTATTCTGCCGTAAACACCTTTGTCCTGAAAATGCATAAACCACCATTCGCCCGTCTGGGTTTCAACCAATCCGCCCTGGTGAGGTCCGTTGATAGGTGTTGAACCCTGATGCAACACAATTTTATCTTCATAAGGGCCGTAAATATTTTTGCTTCGAAATACCGATTGCCAGCCGGTTTCTACTCCGCCGGCAGGTGCTGCGAAGTAATAATATCCATCCCGCTTATCCATAAATTTGAATCCTTCCAGAATGGGCTGCTTTTTATCATCCCGGTAAATAATCTGCCCGTTATCCAGGAGCTTTTTCCCATCAGCAGACATTTTATGCAGAATTGCGGGACCTGCGCCAACTATCCCACGGAGTAAATATGCCTGGCCGTCTTCATCCCAAAAGGGACAAGGGTCCTCCCAATTGGTAACTTCCTGAACCAATTCTAGTTTCCATTTCCCGGCAGGATGTTGGGCTGTTGCCACAAATAAGCCATCTTCGGGTGTACAGAAATAAATATAAAATAAACCTTTATGATGCCGGATAGCGGGTGCCCAGGAACCTTGTCCAGGTTGAATTTTTGTATAGCGCTGCAAGGGCAAACGGTCATAAACATGGTTAATAAGTTTCCAGTTAACCAAATCTTTTGAATGAAGAACAGGAATTCCCGGCTGACAATTAAAACTGGAGGCCACCATATAATAATCATCACCCACCCGGATCGCATCCGGATCTGAGTAATCGGCATATATAATCGGGTTTTTGTACGTACCATCACCATTGTCTGGAATCCAGCCCTGGCCTTTTCCGCTAAGGCTTATGCTCCATAGTAGAATAACAAGTACAATCTTATACATCTTAATAGGTTTATATTATGGTTAAACTTTGTGATTGCGGCATTATTCTTCCCAGATGCAACCATTGACGACCTAAAATACTAAAGAAAAATTGTAATGCAATAAAAGCAAGATTTGATAAGAAACTCATTTTTAACAGTTAAATTCGTTCTATGATTTTTATAAAAAGAACCTTATTGGGCATTCTCCTGATCATTTCCATGCAATCTAATGCGCAGTTAAAGCTTATTCCTTCAGGAGTTTTTCATTGGTCTGAATTGCCGGTAAAGAAAAGCATAGATCGCGAGAAGCGAATCATCATGGAAGGGAGTTCGCCACAGTTAGTGTTTTTAGAAATGCATGCTACCACGCAATATCCTGGAGCAACAGCATCAAAGGCACATGCCCAAAAAGATATTGAAGAACTTATTTTTATAAAAGAAGGCCGGGCTAAAATTATAATCGATGGAAAAAGCCAGATTCTACCAACAGGAAGTGTGGTACTGATTCCGCCTCTTAAAATGCAATCCATAGAAAATGCCGGCGACAGTCCGCTTAGCTATTATGTGATGATGTTCCGCTCGATAAAGCCAATGGATATAAACCGATCTGAAACTGCCGGCGGTGCATTAGTTTTAAATGCCGATTCTTTGACCTTCAAGCCTAGCGCCCGTGGCGGAAGAGTCTCTTATTTTGAAAGCTCTACTGCTATGTGCGAAAACCTTGAAATTCATATCACACAATTAAACAGTAAAGGCCCTAGTCATACGCCGCATACTCATATAGATACCGAAATGATCATTATGATTGAAGGCGAAAGTGAGATGGTAATTAACGACAAAACTTATCAGGCCTCCGCCGGCGATATATACCTTATGAACAGTAATGATATGCACGGGATAAGCAATATAAAGGACTCGCCTTGTAAATATTTTGCAATCAGATGGAGGTAAATTTTATTGAAATATTATATTTGCCGCTGATTATCGGGATGTAGCGTAGCCAGGTATCGCGCCAGCATGGGGTGCTGGAGGTCGTGGGTTCGAATCCCGCCATCCCGACTTGATTCTATTTGTTAGTATCTCATAAGTTTCATTCATGTTCCTTTTGTTGGTAGACTGTTCTAGCGCGCATGTACGCTTGCGCTAAAATAAATCAGTTCTGCTACAGACGCTGTCACAATCGAAAATGATTCCATTATGATTATCTCTGTCAGCTCGAGCCAAAGTTCGTTAAACGCTAATACGAATGATATCTTTAATCTGCTCAAACGATTTAATCATTTCTTCCGAACTATTCATACCTTAATGCTTCTATCGGATCTAGTTTTGCAGCTTTTTGAGCTGGATAATATCCGAAGAATATTCCGGTTAAAGCACATACTATAAACGAAATAATAATGGAACTTTCTGAAATCACTGTAGGCCAGTTGAGCAGGCTGGAGATTAAGAAAGAGGTCGATATGCCTAACACCGCTCCGATAAGTCCCCCGGTAACGCTAATCATTATTGCTTCTATCAGAAACTGAAGTAAAATATCTATTCCACGTGCGCCTATAGACATACGCAAACCAATTTCTTTTGTTCTTTCGGTAACCGAAACATACATAATGTTCATAATACCAATACCTCCGATAACGAGGGAAATAGCTGCAACAGCGGTAAGTAAGGAAGTAAGCATACTGCTGGTAGAGCTCAGGGTATTGATAAGTTCGGCCTGGGTGCGCACAGAAAAATCATCGCCTTCATCAGCACGCAGTTTATGCGTTTCACGCAGAATAGAACCTATTTCTTCGGTAGCAGCTTCAGACGCATCTTCCGAAATAGCAGAAGCGTAAATGTTATTAAAATAGATGGTTGATATAATACGTTTTTGTACGGTAGTATAAGGTGCAAGAATAATGTCATCCTGATCCTGGCCAAAATTACTTTGCCCCTTTGAGGATAAAACACCTATTACCTGGAAAGGAATTTTATTAAAACGAATTACTTTACCTACAGGATCTTCGCCACTGCTAAACAGGTTATCCACCACTGTTTGTCCCAACAGACATACTTTAGCCGATTTTTTTACATCTTCCTCTGAAAAAACGATACCATCCTTCACAGATAATTTGCGGATATCGAGGTATTCCGGACTTACTCCCTGAATGCTGCTGGGCCAGTTGAGCGCACCATTTATTGCCTGGCCGCTCGAAGATACGGTTGGAGAAACTGCACTTATATTTTTTGCATTTTTTCTTAGAGCCTGGATGTCTGCTTCTGTCAAATTCTGAATACTGCTTCCCTGCATACGCACCCCGCCGGGTTCATTGCTGGAAGGCATAATGGTGATCATATTAGAGCCCATACTGGATAAAGAACTTTGTATGCTTTGTTTCGAGCCCTCGCCGATAGACATCATGGTAATTACGGCGCTTACCCCGATTATAATCCCCAGCATGGTAAGAAGGGCCCGGAGCTTGTTGCGCTGCAACGCTCTTAAAGCCAGCAGTATAAGATTTGCAATATTCATATATCTTTAATTAATAATCGTCGCTTACGGGAAGCGTTCCAAGTGCTTCCATAGCAGACCGGATACTTGTATTGGGTGTATCTTTTTGTAATTTTCCATCCCTTAACATAATGGTACGACTGCTGAATGCTGCAATATCCGGCTCGTGGGTAACGAAAACGATGGTTTTTCCCTGCTTATTTAAATCCTGCATTAAAGACATAATTTCATAAGAGGTTCTGGTATCCAGGTTTCCGGTAGCTTCATCAGCCAGTATCATTACCGGCTCATTTACCAGGGCGCGTGCAATAGCAACACGCTGCTGCTGTCCTCCAGATAACTGATTGGGCATGTGATGCAGCCTGTCTGCCAGCTTTACAGCTTCTAATGCATGAATGGCTCTTTCTTTGCGCTCCTTTGAGCTTACAGACGAGTTGTATAATAAAGGCAGTTCCACATTTTCTAATGCAGAAGTGCGGGGAAGTAAATTATACGATTGAAATACAAAGCCTATCTTTGTATTTCGGAACTTCGCAAGTTCATTGCTGTTTAATACTTTCACATCAACACCATCCAGAAGATAATTGCCGTCGGTAGGTTTATCAAGACAGCCAAGAATATTCAGCATAGTCGTTTTTCCAGAGCCGCTGCTTCCCATAATCGTTACAAATTCTCCGGCTTCTACTGTAAAGCTTATGCCTTTTAAAGCACGAACTATTTCAGTACCCATTCTAAACTCCCGCTTCAACTGATCTATTTCTAATATCTTCCGGCTCATCTCTTTCTTTTTGGAGGTTTTGGCATAAACGGACTGGATGCTGTTCCTGAATCTGATGTTATCCTCTCGGCCTTAGTCACAATTAAATCATCTGCCGAAATTCCTTCCAGTATTTCCACCTGCGTATTGTTATTAATTCCGGTTTTTATTTTCTTTTGAATAAGTTTATTATCCTGCTGCACCCATACAAAGGCAGTATGCGGGTCTGATTGAACTGCGGGGTCAACAGTCTTAGTTCCGCGCTCTTTCGGCAAAGGCACAAGTTCATAATCTTTTGTCAAAGATGAATCCGGATTAAATTTCAGTGCTTGTGCGGATATAAGCAAAGCATCCTCCACCTCTTTGGTGTATATGATGATATTTGCCGTCATTCCAGGTTTTAATTTCCGGTTTTCATTCGGTGCGTTAATCAGAGTCCGGTAAGTCACTACATTTGAAGATATGCTGGGCTGCAGCCTTATTTCTCTGATACTTCCTTTAAAAACATCTTCCAGAAAGGCATCCACAGTAAATGTAGTTCTGAGGCCTTCTTTTACATCACCAATATCCGCTTCGTCCACATTTGCCTGTACCTGCATCTTGGTTATATCCTTTGCAATAACAAATAAAGTTGGTGTACTGAAACTGGCAGCAACGGTTTGACCAATACTTACATTTCTATTCAGCACAACGCCATCAATAGGCGAATAAATTTCAGTAAAAGAAAGATTACGTTGCGCTGATTTCAATTGGGCCAGTACACTGTTTACACTAGCTTTTGCCGAATTAAGAGAATTCAGGGCAAGGTCATAATCTGCTTTACTGATAGAACCTGTTGCATACAATTGTTTTTGCCTGTTAAAGTTAGCTTCCTGATAGGTAAGATTACTTTGAGCCTGTGCAAGGCTTGCTTTAAACTGATCTACAGTTGCCTGCAATAAGGTTTTATCCAGCTCAGCAAGCAACTGGCCTTTTTTAACCGCTGAGTTAAAATCGGCATGCAAGGCTGAAATAGTGCCCGATACCTGTGTACCTACGGAAACGGTATCCACCGGCTGAATGGTTCCGGTTGCGGTAACACTTTCAGAAATATAACCTGTTTGCGGCTTTTCAGTATCTAATACTACTGGTTGCTCTTTTTTACGGATAAACAAAAACCAGATAAGGATAAGACTGGCTATGATAGCAAGAGTAAGTATTATTATTCTTTTTCGTGTCATTTTAATTCATGTTTAAGGGTACACCTAAATAAAACAGGTATATTTTAGTGGCGAGGGCTGCATTATATTTTGATTGTATAGTGGATTGTAATGCCTGAATGTATTGATTTCTTTGCTGATAAAAATCAACAAGGTTTGCAGCTCCGAGCCTTAACTCTTCTGTAGCAATACGATACACTTCTTCAGCATATTTTAACTGTTCTTCGGCCGACTGATATTCCGTTTGTGCATTCTGTACATTTATATAGGCCTGCTCTATAGTTTGATTTAAAATAGTTTGAGTATTTCTAAGATCAAGTTCTGCCTGTTCGATACCTATTTTAGCTTTTGCTACGTTTGTTTTATTAAGGCCTTTTGTAAATATCGGAACAGAGAGACTTACGCCCACCTGCTGGTTAAAATTATTGTCAACCTGGTTTAAAGCATTAGTGGTTGCATCACTTACGTAACTACTGCCAATACTTCCGCCTACACTAATGGTTGGTTTGTAACCGGTCTGTACTTTATCCAAAGAAAGTTTTGCTATTTCAACACCTAATTCGGTGTTTGCTATTTCCGGCCGGTTTTGCAGAGCATACGTCTGAACTTCCTGCAAAGACGGTACAAGTTTGCTGCTTGTAATAGTATCAGGTTTTACTATATCAAAATCAACCCTTGCAGGCAATTGCAATAACTGCTTTAATACCAGCTTATCCTGACGTTCTGCATTCTGTAAAGTTGTAAGCGTATACCTGTCGCCGGCAAGCTGCGCCTGCAGTTGCACCACATCTTTGCGGGCAATGCTTCCAACAGCAAACTGCCGCTGCGACTGCTCTAATTGTGCCTGAGATGTTTTAACAAGATCCTGGGCATAAATAATACTTTCTTTATCCAGAAGAATGTTAAGATAAGATTGAGCGATTTGGAGTGAAATATCATTTTCGCCTTCAAGAATACTGAGATTAGCCGATTGCACAGATAAATCTTTCTGCCTGATATCCTTTTTAAGATATCCACCCTGGTATAGAATCAGAGATGAATTCAGGCCGTAAGAGCCGGAAGCACCAACGAAAGAATTTCTGCCAGCGGAATTATTGTAATGGTTAAATGATTGCGATGCGCTTCCATACAAATCCGGTAAAACAGCAGATTTAGAAAGAATTAAATCCTGTTCAGTACTTTGTTTACTCAGTTTTAGACTATTGATTTGAATATTATTTTCCCTGGCGTATTGAATACAGGTTTCCAAATCCCAAACAACAGGTCCCTTTATGGCCAGGCTATCCTGCGCAAAACTCTTTATGCTTATAAAGCATAACATGCAAAGGACAGATTTTCTGATTATTTTCTTTAACATATTAAAAATCTGAGAATTCTTAAATTTCAAATCCCAACGATACAATGTCATAGCTTAACTTGCAGTCAAAAAATGAAACAGACTAAACACAAGAACACAACAATCGAGATAGAGTTTTAACTGATGGAGCTGCCTAAGAATGATCTGAAAGCCAGAAAGGTAAAATCAAGCTTTTTGCTGATGCGGATTAATGCGCTGCCGATGGGAGTTGAGGCACTGCAATTGTATGAATTGTAATTACCGACTCTAAATTGAAACGGAACACATCGCTCCCGTTCAAAGGAGACGATGTAATTACTATGCCAATTTATTTTCAAAAAAATCAATGGTACGTTTCCAGGCTAGTTCTGCGGCGGTTTTATCGTAGCGCGGGGTTGTGTCGTTATGAAAGCCATGATTAACCTTAGGATAGATATATGCCGTGTATTCTTTATTATTTGCTTTGAGTGCAGCCTCATAAGCAGGCCAGCCCTCGTTTACACGGGTATCAAGTTCTGCATAATGCAAGAGCAACGGAGCCTGGATTTTTGGCACATCTTCAACAGGTGGCTGTCCGCCGTAAAAAGGTACTGACGCAGCTAAATCAGGTATTCTTACAGCCATCAGATTTGCAATCCCGCCACCAAAGCAAAAGCCTACAACACCAATTTTGCCATTACAATCTTTATGGTTCTTCAGATAGTCGTACGCTGCAATAAAATCTTCCAGCATTTCCGTCTGTGTGCGTTTACTTTGCATCGTGCGCCCATCATCATCGTTACCGGGATACCCGCCCAACGGACTTAAAGCATCGGGAGCTAAAGAGATAAATCCGGCAAGCGAGGCCCTTCTTGCCACATCCTCGATATGCGGATTCAAGCCACGGTTTTCGTGAACGACTATAATTCCGCCAAGCTTCTGTTTCGCATCAGCCGGTATGGATAGCAGGGCTTTGATGCTGCCGCCTCCTTTTGGCGAAGGATAAGTTGTATATTCAGATTTTAAACGGGGATCGTCAGCATTTATTTGTACTGCGCCCTCATAATCGGGCATCACAAAACTCATTAGAGAAGAAACTGTTAATCCGCCCACTGCATAAAGGGAAAGCTTTTGTACAAACTCCCGCCTGTTTAAACGGTTATGCGCATAATCATCATACAGATCGAAAACTTCTTGCTTAATGTCTTCTTTTTTTATCTCTCGCATGTCTTTCAGTATATAGTTAAAAATAATTGTTAATTACAAAAGTTGTAACGCATGTCATTCAGAAATCCATCATCAATACTAATGTACCAGAAAGTGAAGGAATTATCAAAGTAATGACAGCACAATATTTTGTAACAAATTTGCCGGATGCAGAAAATGCATTCCAATGGAAAACATCATTCCAGCTATGAGTGATAACAAAGCTCTTATTCAGAATAGTACAAATGCTCCTGAGGTGAAAATATAAGTTCGCACTACTATAATCCATGTATCTCCGCGGAAGTGCTTGCCCAAGCAGAACTGCAACCGACGCGGGTCAGATATCGCTCTGCTCTAGATATACAAAAACGGATCTTAATATATTAATCATTTCTTAGAACAAAAGAATAGGCTTTTTCACGACCTGTGAACGGATAACAAACCATCTCCTAATTCTTCCCAAAAATCATGGAGACTTAGTTTGATTTCTCTTAACAACAGACCGCCTCAGACTGCATGGCACTCCTCATACAATCAATAATCTCGCAGCAGTTTTCTTCAAAATATCCATCAATATATCTAATTTAACAGGCTTACTGATATAATCATTCATCCCTGCCTGCAAGCAAGCTTCCCTGTCTTCAGGCATTGCATTAGCTGTCATGGCTACAATCTGTGGCTGTTTTAACGAACTTGATCGGATTATCCGTGTTGCCTCTAATCCATCCATTTCGGGCATCAACATATCCATTAAAATTACATCATACGGTTTTTCATGCAACATAGCTACCGCCTCTTCACCGTTGTTTGCTATCTCTGGTTTATAACCCAATTTATTAAGTACACGCATTGCCAGCTTTTGATTAATGGGATGATCTTCTGCGATGAGGATAGTTAGTGGATAAGTGAGCGCAAAATCCTTGGAAAGCATGGTTTCTTTTAGTTTTACTTCCTGAACAGCATTTTTATTTTGCTTGAGCTCTGCTTGTACCAGCTTAAATAACTGTTGTTGTTTAATGGGCTTGGTTAATACCGAATTAAACAAATGCGGATATTTTGATCTACTTTCATCTCCCACCGAGCTTAATAGTATAATAGGTATTGCTGGAAGTGTTTTCTTTATAGTTTCAGCCAATCCAATTCCATCCATCCCTGGCATTTGCATGTCCGAAATGACGAGCTGATAATTGGTATCTTTTTTTAAGATTGCCAGTGCTTCTTTTCCAGAAAGAGCCGTTATCACAACTAATTTCCATATTTCCAGCTGACTTTTTAGTATAGTAAGGTTAGTAGCATTATCATCCACAATCAGAATTCGCTTACCTTCTGTATCCGAACCGAAATTTACGTATTGTTTTTCCGAGCTTTTTGCAGCTTTGCTTTTAATGGTGAAATGAAAAGTAGTTCCTATCCCCTCCTGGCTGCTCACTCCAATATTTCCACCCATTAATTTTACCAACCGCTCGCTAATGGCTAATCCTAAGCCCGTACCTCCATATTTCCGGGTAGTAGACGAATCCACCTGCGAAAAGGCAGTAAATAACCGCGGTAATTTATCTTCCGGAATGCCTATTCCTGTATCCTTTACGTCAAAACGTATTGAAAACTCTTCTTCGGTTAATTCATTCAATCCTACTTTCAGAAACACTTCACCCCGCTGCGTAAACTTCATGGCGTTACTTATCAGATTGATTAAAATCTGACGAAGCCTAAGACTATCGCCCACAATCATTGCCGGAAGCCGATGGTCAATCTGGTAAACCAGGTCAATTCCAATTTGAGCCGCTTTCCCGCCAAATATATCCATCACATCTTCAATACACTGGCGCAAAACAAAATCGTGAACCTCGATCTCCATGTTACCCGATTCAATCTTTGAAAAGTCAAGAATATCGTTGATAACTCCAAGCAGGGCATCGCCAGAAGTATTGATAATTTTTACATACTCTTCCTGTTCCTCGTCAAGCTTTGTTTGAGCAAGCAGAGAAGCCATTCCAATAACCCCATTCATTGGGGTACGTATCTCGTGACTCATAGTAGCCAGGAAAATACTTTTGGCCTGATTTGCTTTTTCCGCTTCCAGTCTTGCTAATTCGGCCGCTTTTTTCTCACAACTCAACTCATTATTTAATGTTTGTAAATGTTCCGATTGCGTGGCTAGTTCTTCCGATTGTGCCTGCAACTCTTCCGATTGTGCCTGCAGTTCTTCAGTTTGGGCCTGTAATTCCTCGGTACGTTCCTGAACGAGCATCTCAAGCTCGTTTTTCTGACGTTCAATAAATCGAACCCTGTATTTATACATCCCTATAATTACCGAGTATACAAATATCAGAACAAAAAGCCTCGACCACCATGTCTTCCAAAAAGGAGGCGCTATAATTAAAGTAATGCTTGTTTCTTTCTTACTCCAAACACCATCATTATTTGCAGCCTTTACCTTAAACGTATACTTTCCAGGATCAAGGTTGGTATAGGTTGCTTTTCTATGGGTACCAACTTTATTCCATTCTGTTTCGAAGCCCTCAAGGATGTAGGCGTACTGATTCATATCAGAAACAGTAAAGTCTAATGCTGAAAACTCGAACGTTACAGAGTTTTTATTGTATGGAAGACGTATTAAATGAGTATCTTCAATCGATTGCTTTAAAATAGAATCTGCAGCTCCTGGAATTATACTTTTATTAAATATCTGGAAATCTGTAATAACTACCTTCGGAATATTTGTATTTCGGGCGATACCAGCCGGGTTAATTAAGTTAAAACCATTAGCACCTCCAAAATATATTTCACCATTTGAAGCAATTAAACCGGACGCCACTTTAAACTCTAAACTTTGGAGCCCGTTGTATGAGGTGTACGTTTTAATAGATTTAGTATCAGGATTAAATTGGCATACGCCATTATTAGTACTTATCCAGAGTATGCCTTTCTTATCTTCAACTACAGAATTAATACTATTGCTGGGTAAACCATTATCTGTATTGTACACAATAAATTTATTGGTTTTCTTATCGTAGAGGTTCAGTCCTCCCCCACCAGTACCTATCCAGATTCTACCTTTTCTATCGGATATTATGGACGCTATAAAGTCATTACCGATATTGCTATTACTGATATTGTAATGAGTAAACTTTTTTGTACGGGGATTATATTTGCTTAAGCCTCTTACTGTCCCAATCCACATATTTTTTTCCTGATCCTCAAAAAAACAGCGGATATTACCATGTTGTACAGTGGCGCCAGATAAGATATTAATCGGATTTGCCTTCAGTTTTGTAATATGCTGGGTTTTATTATTCAACACATTTATTCCACTTCCATTGGTTCCAATCCAGGTATTTCCAAAGCTATCTTCGATTATAGCGTAAACATTATTATCATTTAAATTATTCTCACCAGTACCTTTTTGGTAATTTTTAAATGTATTCGTCTCTGTATCAAACTTATCAAGGCCATATCCATAGTACCCTATCCATAAAACAGGACTGTTTTTCTTTTGGTACAAAGTCATAACAGAATAGCTCGCCATTGAATTGGGATTGGTAGGCTCAGGAGAAAACCGTTGGAATTTATTGGTTTTTTTATCAAGAAGATTTAGTCCGCCTCCATCTGTTCCAATCCAGATATTTCCATCTACATTCTCAGCAAAAGAAGTAACTATATTTTTGCTGATAGATTGATAATCAATGGCAGAATACTGATATAGATCAAAGCAAGAAAGGTTTTTATCATACTTATTTATGCCGCCATCATAAGTACCTACCCATAAAATCCCACTTGAATCTAAGTTTATAGAAGTAACAGAGCTGTTGATAAGCGTACTGCGGTCACTGTCATTGCTGTAATAATGTTTGGTTATTCCGGTATTTAAATCCAGATAATCGAGCGCATTTGTAGTTCCAACCCAGAGCTTGTTTTTGCCCGCATAAGCCATTGCATTAATATCGTTATCGCTTAACGCATTCGGATTTTTGCTATCAGCAGTATAATGTTTAAAGCCTTTACGGGATTTATCAAACACATTTAAACCGCTGCCTTTTGTTCCAATTAACAGTTGCCCGTCTTCAGTTTCACGGATAACAGAAACCGCGCCTGTACCAATACTGTTCGGATTTTTGTTGTCATGTACATAACGCCTGGCTTTGAAGGTTTTTCTATCAAACAGGTTTAGCCCGTCTCCGGTTCCAATCCATAAACGTCCTTGCTTATCCTCATATATGGTGAAAATACTCGGATGAGAAATAGAAAATTTATCTTCAGGCTCAGAAGAGAACCGTTTGAATTTTCCGGTTTTTCTATCCAGTAAATTAAGATTCCAATAAGTTCCAATCCATAGATTGTTTAACCTGTCCTCATAAATACAGGTAATTGAATTGGTTGATATCGCGCCTGTGTCAGAAGCATTTGTCCTGTAATTTGTAAAAGATCCATCTTTTTTATTAAATCTGCTCAAGCCATCATCAGTTCCTACCCAAATAACACCCCGACTATCCTCGTAAATTACATGGATATTATCTGAGGCCAGGCTGTTTGAGCTTTTATTCTTCCTGTATATAGTAAATTTGTAGCCATCGTATCTGTTGAGCCCATCCTGGGTTCCAAACCACATAAAACCACTTCGATCCTTCATAATACAGCTTACGGTACTTTGCGAAAGACCATCCCGGGCTGTTAAATGGGTAAATTTAACTTTCCCAGATTGTGCATTTACAGATGACAAACAAACTAACAGAAAAGCAAAAACATAGAGTAAACGGTAGATTATTTTTGGATATAACAAATCTTAAATCTTTAACACTTTTTCGTGCGGAAATATACGGGTTCTTTATAAATTTTGCTATAATGTTCGGTACTACAGGTCAAAGTTTTTATATTTTCAATTGGCTTTAAAGCTAAGGTTATTAAAAGACAACGACCATTAGAATTGATTAACACACTCTTGCCTAGACCAAATCGAATGCTCTTGCATACTGACAAATTTCATAATAAGAACTTGTTCCTAATTTTTGCTTAATATTTTTTCGATGCGTTTCGACTGTAGACGATGATATGAAAAGTTCATTTGAGGTTTCTAATGCGCTTTTACCTAATGCAAATAACCTCAAAACTTCAAGCTCTCTTTTACCTAACTTTGAGTAAAGATGGAAGTTCTTTCGAAGAAAATTATTCTCTTCTAATAAACGTGATGCTTTAGCTGTCATACGATGCATTGCATCTATAGGAAAAGCCATTGTTATAGATAATAAAGGCTTTCCTGCGTCATCATGAGCTAAAATTTTCATACTACTCATATGCCAGGTCCAGTCTTTATTAGTGGAAAATCTTACCTGCTGGAAAAAAGTGGTAAAGGCTTCGAGGTTGTTTTCTTCCATCAATGTAAAGACTTTGGGTGCATAATCTTTAGCATCTTCCTCATTAAAAAAACGTGCATGGTACTCTTCAACAGTAAGTTTGGTTATTTCCTCCATACTTATGCCTAACTCTTTAATTCCACGATTTGATATCCATACAACAGACCAATCTCTTAAATCATGAATAATAACCACACCAGGAAGCTTATCAGCGATGGGTGCTATCTCTGCAATACTTTTAATTATAATTTTATCAATCTCTTGTGCATTTATCATCGTGAACGGAATATGCCGGTAAATAACAGCCTACAAGGTAAATCAAATGCAAATATATTTAACAAAAAGGAGCTTATTGTACTTTTTTAATGTTGTATGCTTAGCTTTTGCTTTCCGATCAAATATTGGTATACCACCGGAAACCGGGGAGATTATTCCTTTGTATTTTATTTTTTTTCTAAAACCTATATTATATAAGGATGTTATAAACATCATCTAAAATATACTACCATGAAAAATCTGAGTTATTTAATCTTACTATTAGTTGCGTTTTTAGTAATGCAATCGTGTACCAATAATAAATCAAATCAGGCTGCTAATTCGGATATAGATTCAGCCGTATCTGATGCTTTTAATAATTCTGAGTCTGATCCTACAGATACTGCTTCCAATGATATGACGAAATTTGCTATCAAAGCTGCAAGTGGCGGAATGATGGAAGTTCAATTAGGGGAACTTGCTCAGCAGAATGCTGCAAGCTCAAGAGTCAAAAATTTTGCAACAATGATGGTTCGTGATCATTCCAAGGCAAATGATCAACTTAAAGCTCTTGCAGCACAAAAAAACATTACTCTTCCTGTAACGCTTATTTCAGACCACCAAAAACATGCAGAAGATCTTCGTAAACGAACAGGAAGTGATTTTGATGAACATTATATGGATATGATGACAAAGGATCATAAGGAAAATATTGATGAATTTGAAGATGCGTCTAAAGATAAAGATATTAAAGATGCGGATGTTAAGGCATTTGCTGTTAAAACCCTGCCTATTCTTAAAATGCATTTAGATTCTGCAAAAGCAATTAAAGAATCGCTGAAAAAATAGTTTAGCTCGTTACAAACATTCTAATTTGAATTAAAGAAAAACCGTCTCTTGTTATTTAAGAGACGGTTTTTTTATAAAATATCATGAACAAAATCGTGGCAACTATAAGCAATGCACGTTATGAAGCTGAAACACTCACAATATTTACGTCAGATTTTAAAAAGCTCAAAACATGAATAAATAAAGAAGAAGGTTTGTTTCCATTGTTTTTACGTTACCTACTTGTGTTTTTACGTTACCTACTTGCGGGTAATTTAATCTTCTATCCAGTTTAAAAAAGGTAAAGGAAATAAACGATAGCGTTTTTATACCAGATATGCTTCTCATATATTATTCGTTCCCCGGATAAGCCATAGTGGTCATCAACGCATTTTCACTCTGCCTGCTATCTAAGCGGCTATGCTGGATTATCACAGGCACATCAGAAAGAAAAACACTTGAGTAATCTGTGGCCAAAGGAACGGGTTCAGGATCTTTCAGTTCGTTAAACCTTATATGTTTCGTTCTTCTTGCCGGTACTGTTATCTTATAGGGACCCACAGGTTCGCGGTTTGTGAAATAAAGTATAATTTCGATACTTGCTTCCTGATCCGTAGTATTGAGAATGCAGGCTGTTTCATGGCTTGTCATATCAGGTTCAGGCCCATTACTTTTTTCAGGGATATAGCCTTCTGCTATTGCCCAATGCTTTTTACCAATAGTATTCATTATAAATCTGAAATTATAATTCGATTAATCCTGTTAACTGAAATATATAAACTACCGCAAATACAGTGAAAGTTAAGCCGGCAACACTGGTTCCTATTAAAGAAAATAAAGACGGTTTTAACTCTACAGGCAGTTTTTTATAATTAAGGTACAGTATAAAAGCTGCTACCACCGGAATATGGCAAGCTTCAATTACACCGGCTAGCTTTAATAAAGCTACAGGTTCGCCTGCCAGCAGATAAACAATTATAGGAATTACCCCTAAAACAATTATTACGATAGTTTTTTGAAGCCTTGCATACTCCAGCCATTTACTATTATAAACCCGAGAACCTTTAAAAAGAATCCGAATACCATCGGTAAACATTCTTCCAAAGCCATCCTGATCTGATAGTATAGTACTGATAAAAGTGATAAAAACAGCCAGAATCATAAACCAAAAGCCAGGTTGTCCCCAAATTCCTCCTAAAAGGCGGCCCAGGGTTTCGGCTACTTTATTTTCTTCGGGAAGTAAGTTTTGAGGTTTAAGAAGTTCTGTACCTAATATCAAAAAACTGAATGCAATCGCCAAAGCCCCCACCACTGCAAGTGAGTTTGCAATAGTCATTTGTTTAATCCAGCCTTTTAATTCATAGGTTTGTTCTGTACTAAGATTTTTCAGGTCGAGCGGCTCATTCCTGGGTGTATTTGCCGCACCATATCCTCTGGCTGCAATCCAATATGAAAACCACATCATCCCTGCTGCGCCTGCCAGCATAAATCCTAACCAGGATAATAGCTCATCAACTTTTAAGCCAGTTGGGAGAGAAGGTACAAATCCGCGGCCAATAACTTTTACATCCGGACCGGTGCTTATTGCCGCTGCAAGTATGGCTAAAGTTATAATAATCGCAAATAGGGTTGTAGCTTTTTCGATTAATTTGTATTTACCTAAAGAAGTAACTGCGGTGGTAATCAGCACAATTAAAGCCACATAAATAATCGCCGGAAGGTCTAAAAGCGTAATTACTGCTGTTGCTGCTCCACCTGCTAAACCAGAAATTGTTGCAACCGCAACTACTAATTGCGGCACAATAATACACCACAATAACATTCGGCTTTGGGGCGAAATTGAATCGAGTCCCCTGAAAAAGGTTACCCCGGCACAAACTGTATAACGGCCTATTTCGCGGTTAATAAACCATTTCATTAAAACCGTTAATACAAGCGCCCATACTAATACATAACCGTATTGTGAGGCAATGCGTGGAGTAAAAAGAAGTTCACCCGAACCAGTCGCAGATAGCATCCAGATAAATGCAGGCCCCAGCCATTTAATACGTTCTTTACCCTTTGGCGATTTAACAATGTGTTCTTCTTCCATACCGGCTTCAATACTTATACACCCTTTTTCAACCTAGGCTGATATAAAATGTTTTGATCTATATGTTAGCTACATAATTGTATATTATGATTGATTTTCCTGAAGAATTAAAAACCATCTAACATTTAAAACAGTTATTCTAAAAAAGCTATTATGAAATTATCGGTAAATGAACTCTCAAAGAATTCGGAAGAATTACAAAGACTTTCGACTATTGACCCAAACGAAAATGGAAAGTCAGATGATCCTGATTCTGAAGAAGTTGAAAGAGAAAATGGGGATGATGATCTTCTTCCTGAAGATGATGATTTTGAAGAAAATTATGGTGAGCTGGAGGATGGACATGACGATTTAGCTATACCTGATTCAGACAAAAATGTAGACAATCTTGAATAAAATTATTTAATTTCTGAGCCAATAATGCAGGAAATTAAAGTGTTGATGCTACCTTTAAAGATGTTAAAAAGGTTCAGGTTAAACCTGATAAGAAGGAACAGCGCTAATTCGAAAGAAAGAATCGTCGCAGAAAAGAGAGGCAAAGAAGAAAGAAATAAAATGAATTATTGAAGACTGATAGTATTTTTAGAAGTCCTCCTACTAAAAAAAACCAAATAAGGATAATATGGTTCTTGCTTCATGTGAATGCTCCCATATTTCTGAGTTCGTTCCAATTATCAGATAAGCTTGTCCAATTTAAAGTTTTCTGATTGGTTAGAAATAATACAAAGAACACACTAAGACAAACCTTAAGAACTCTTACTTTCCGGCTCGCGGCCAAATGCCTTGCGTAATTTTTCTTTCGATTTTTCAAGCACTTTTTTTTGCGAAGAGGAAAGATTTTTACCCGCCCTGTTAATATAAAAAGTTAACATAGACATAGCCGACTGATACGGAGTTGTTTTTCTGCGTCTACTTTTTTCGGCAGAGTGTTTTAGAGAAGAAGCTATTTTTGCAGGATCTGTTGATTCAAATATATTGTTTTCCAAATCCAGTGCATTACTTGTGTTCGTTACTCCGGCAGACCATTTCTTTTTAGAATTTGCTTTGCCTGATTTTTTAGTAGATGAATGTGCTGTTGCCATTTTATTTAGTGTAGGATTTTTTCGAGGCTTTCCGGTTTGGATTAAAAGATTGTCTGCTTTCAATTTTACCATGTTTGCTTTGTATCGTAACGGATGCATTTGCTGATTCCGCTTTCTTTTTTGCGGACTGTATGGCTTGCTTCCTGGTGTCAAACTCCTCCTCTTCTTTTCCTTTTTCTTTTTTCACTACCCAATCATCGCCATGGGCACAACATAGCGGTCTTCACCATGTTGCTTGACATCGGTTTTCTTTGACTTTCCTTCAGGTGCTTCCGCTTTTTTACCATGATTTATGGCCCAGTCTTTAGCACGGCTTATCGCTGTCGCGATCGCAATACCTTCCTCCATGTTTTTTTCTTCAAGTAAGGCATTGGCAATTTCAATGGCTTTATTTTTTACCAACATGGGCAGGTTTTTCATAGAAGCCGGATAATCTGCTTTTGTCCAAGGCATATTGAAAAGATATTATTCTCTTTGAAAGAAACAAGAATAATACCAATCTCCGGCATCTGGTATTATAGTTGATAGTTCTTTCCAAGGCTTAACAAAATCATTTAATTAACCGAAATAAAATGTAAATAACTTATTATGAAAACATTAGTATTATTGGGACGAATTTTGTTTTCCCTGATCTTTTTAACGTCCGGCCTTAACCATTTTTCCAATCAAAGTATTGATTATGCCGCCGCCCAAGGTGTGCCTCTATCCTCTCTTATAGTTCCGGCATCAGGTATACTGGCAATACTAGGTGCATTAAGTATTATCCTTGGCTACAACGCTAAATTAGGTGCGTGGCTGATTGTACTGTTCCTGGTTCCGGTAACATTGATGATGCATAATTTCTGGACGATAACAGATCCAATGATGAAACAGATGCAAATGGCTATGTTTATGAAAAATATCTCTATACTGGGAGCAGCCTTATTGATTTGCTATTTTGGAGCAGGGCCCTTAAGTATAGATAACAAATCAGCAAAACTGAATTAAGGAGCTATATTTAACCCTTTTTCTTATGGAAACACATATAAACACTGCTTTACAAGTAAGCAGTCCCTCATTTAAACCTAATGAATTTATCCCCAAAGAATATTCCTGCGAAGGAAAAGAGATTAATCCTGCGATAACGGTAAAAAATATTCCTGAAGGAACTAAAAGCCTAACGCTGATTATCGAAGACCCTGATGCACCTAATGGTACTTTTGATCATTGGCTGCTATGGAACATTGGTGTTACCGGAATTATTAATGAAAACAGTATTCCTGGAACAGAAGGAAAAAATGGTTCTGGGAAGAACGGATATAAAGGCCCGTGTCCCCCATCGGGAACACACCATTATCATTTTAAAGTATATGCACTTGATGTAAAGTTAGATCTGGAAAACGGTGCAGATAAAACGATATTGGAAAAAGCAATGAACGACCATATTCTTGCTTCGGGAGAAATCATCGGCTTATATATGAAAGAAGAATAAGGTCTGCTATTAAAAAGAACAAGGTTTTGACAAATACCCAAGCTCTTGTATCTCTTCGCTGGCATTATCCAGCTCTTGTTCAATGGTGTATTCGCAGATTTCCTGAAAAACCACTCCAAAGAGTTCATGATATATTAAGTAAAGATGATACCATTTGGGTTTTAATTCCCTTTTTATTTCATAATAACATCATCTCGTCTTTAAGATCGATATAAGACCAGAACTTCCGGATATTGCTACAATAGTCCTTTAAAAAAGACGGTTTAAATCTCTAACCATCTACAGTGTTGCAATACGGGCGCGCAATCTGTTTCTATTAAGAAAAGAAGAACTTGGATAATCCCATACATCCTTTGTAGCTCAGGCCGACCTTTTGTGAATTAATAGATAATCCTTACATTTTAAATGGATAAAAAAATGGATGATATTCTTGAAAAAATTAAACAGTTTGCAGATGACGCTCATGGCAACCAGAAAAGGAAATACACACCCGAAAGATATATTGTTCATCCTATTAGGGTAATGAAAATTTGCCGGGAATACACTCATGAACTACCGTTATTAGCGGCAGCATTATTACATGATGTACTTGAGGATACACCTACAACTCAAAACCAGATAAAACAATATCTGGTAACCTTGATGAATGTAAACCAAGCCAATTACACACTAAAATTGGTGGTTGAGTTAACCGATGTATATGTTAAAGATAATTACCCCAAATGGAACCGCAGAAAAAGAAAAGCAGAAGAAGCAGATCGCATAGAGAAAACAAGTGCCGATTCGCAAACTGTAAAATACGCAGATATTTTAGATAACTGTATAGAAATTATAAATTATGATACAGACTTTGCTAAAGTGTTTTTGCATGAATGTAAAAACATTCTGAAAAAAATACCCAAAGGAAATCAACAGCTCTATGAAAGAGTGGTAAAGACTGTGGATCAGTGTATTAAACAAATGAAAAGACAAGCAGAGAAATAAATAATTAGTCTTGTAAATCGGGTTCGTATTAATTTATTGATATTTAAACTGCCTTGCCTATTGAGCTAAATTTACGGAGCTAAGACCAGTAATTACATCACTCACCAAGGGCTACTTATTACTTCCACGATACAATGTAATCTGAGTTGCAATAGACAATAAATCATCTCCATTAAGATCGTCGTTACCATCAAAGGTGAAAATCTTTTCGGAGGTAACCGAGATTTGCCCTATGTAATTGCTGGTGGGTATATCCTGTGCTTCTTTGTTATTAAGCCATTCAGCATTAGTGTCTTTTGCAAATATTTTAAAGCTTGTAACAGTGCCTTGGTCATTGTTTTTATCCTGCACTGGCTCAATAATTAATTTGCGTTGCTCTGCCCCGATTTGTATTTCAAAATTTTCCATAATTATTTTGTATTAATTACACTCTGAAACCAGAAAAGGTTTTAAAATTCAGTTTCTATATTTACTACGGAACTAAAATTTGTTAACTTCAAGTGCGGCGTTTATACCTCTCCTTCTATCGCTAAACCTATTTTTTCTAAAAGTTCTGAATCAACTTTATGATCATCTAACGATCTCCAAACTCCATATTTATTGGCTATGAAAAAACTCGAACCGACAGAGCTGATTATACGATATCCTGGTTCGCCATTAAAGTTTTCCGGCTTGACTTGAAACTTAAAAGGCATTGCGGTTGATGGATCTGTTATAGAATATTCCATACATATATAAATTGATTGAGGATAATAGATGCCGCTGTAACATCTTTAATATTTATAGGATTTAATAGGCAAAAGGATAAGTTTCGGGCACCTTATCACCATCCGGCTTAAGATGCAGCGGATGTAATGCGTTTGTTTTATCAACATATATAAATGCATCATATCGGGAGTTTAAAACAGTGGGGACATAATTACCATATTTTTCATACGATGGATTATAAACTACACCTATAGCTCTATGTGGCATCACTTTACCGAATCGCTCTTTTTTATTTTTTCTGTTAAAAACCAGCAATTTATCTTCAGCAGACTCTGCATGTAAAATTTCTTCTATGCTTCCCGGCCGGGCATCAGGAACGAACATATTTTGTATAGGTGCTCCCCAGCTTTCAGCGGCAATTACTCTTCCGGAATATGAACCGAAACCTACCAGCACTGTATCGTTCTCGCCTTTTTGTTCCCGCACTAATTGTCCCACATTAAATTCGCCTGCCTTTGCCATATCTGTAAAGCGTGCATCACCAATATGTGTATTATGCTCCCACACAATAGCCTTGGCCTCTGCTCCATGAAATTTCAGAAGCCTGTTAAGCGTTTCCATCATGTGGGAATCTCTAAGGTTCCAGGTACTCACATTAATGCCAACCATATTACGATAATATTTTTCGGCGTTTACTGCAATTTCAGCATTTTGCTCTGTATTTAACGCAGCCTCTTCGTCATGATCATACATTGGTGCTTTTTTACGCACTTCTGTTAGCAGTTGAAGCACAGCTTCCTGGCAGGATTGTTCCATGGCATATTGCGCTCTGGCATATCGATGCTCGTCTTCGCCGTAAGGTTCAAAACATTGAATAGCATTTTTGGCAAATTCAGCTGCTTTCGGATCATTTTTTGAAAGATAATCCATCAATACTTCCATAGATTCCCAAAGACTATATACATCCAAACCATAAAAGCCAACTCGCTTATTTGCGGGAAGAGTAGCATTGTATTCTTTCAGCCAGTCTATTAGTGCAACTATTTCCCAATTTGCCCACATCCAGGTAGGCCACCTGTCGAACGTTCTTAACAAATCGATCGCCTTTTTATCCTGATCTGCATATCCTTTTATAAAACGATTCAGTTTATAGCAGTCCGGCCAATCGCCTTCTACCGCTATGAAATTAAATCCCTTTTCCTGAATTAACCTTTTGGTGATTTCTGTGCGCCAGACATAGTATTCATGTGTTCCATGAGATGCTTCTCCCAATAAAACATGATGCACTCTCCCTATTCTTTCCATTAAGGGGTCAAGATCCTTCAGACCTTTCAGACTATAGGTTCTTTCTTTATCTTCATCTAATGTTATTGTCCAGGGATCGATATAATTTTTTCCGGCCATCGTTGTTCCTCCTTTAAAATTTTATTTTTTACCTTTTGAAAAGCGTATGTGAAGCTCTGCTGCTATATTCGCTTTATTTTGTGTTTCTTCAGTACTTTCATTTTCTGTTGAATGAAGAGAATCAGAATCATTCTTTACTTCCTTTTCAGTTTCTGCTTTGACAAGTAGCTGCATCAATTCTTCATCTGTAAAGTCTCCGAATTTTTCATAAGCCTGCCCAACCGCATAAAATTGCGGTGGCTGTACCAGTACTTCAATTTCATCTGCTTCCTTCAGATTTTTATCAAATCTTGTACCTGAAACAGGTGCGGCTATTACAATTTTATCTGCTTTTCTTTTTTTACAAAGTGCAATTACCGGAACCAGGGTTACTCCGGTCGCAATACCATCATCAACTACTATTACGGTTCTTCCCTTCATATCAGGCAATGGTTTTCCATGCCGGTATTTTTCAATCCGGCGTTGTATTTCCAGGATTTGTTTCTCAGCTATGTCGTTAATTACTTCAGGAGACAATCCGTCTTTTCCTTGTTCAGAAATATAAACTGAATGATCTTCAGTTACTGCGCCAAAGCCATACTCACTGCGCCCGGGAAAGGGAAGCTTTTTTGAAATGACGACTAAAAGTTCAGCCTTTAATTGCCTGGCAACATAATATGCTACTTCAACACCTCCTCTGGGTATACCAATGACAAGGGGATTTAAATGTTTATATTTTGGTTCGAGAAAATGGGCTAACTCTTTACCTGCATGCGCTCTGTTTTCAAAAATCATATCATCCCTCATATACATGCTTTTAAATTTAATTAAGGATAAAGCTTAGCTCATAAATAACTCTTTAGATTGCAACTTACCCTATAAAGAAATGTTTAAAGTTTTAAAAGATTATTGAAAGAAATTAGAATCTGGCTTCTTTGATAATTGTACTACTGATAATACCTCCCTGATTCCTTATTAATAATTTTATCAATTTCAGGAGATGAAACAGGAACGACTCTGTCCGATTCAAGGGCTTCATCATTATTAAGATATGGCTCTAATAATATAAATGGATGTTGACCCAAATTATTTGTGCTTATGTCCTTAGAATTGGTAAGTTTTATAAAATTGTATCCGGTATCTAACCACTGCTGCTTTGTTTCATGAGTAAATAATCTTAATTCCATAATCTAATGAATAATCAATCTCTTTATCAACTTCCTTAAAAAAGTATTGTTTTGTATGTTTTATCTTTATTTGTACTTCTTATCTATTACAAGCAAGCCCGTTTTTTACAGTTTTCTTTTATTATAAAATAGAATACAGGCTTCATTTTTGAGGGCCTTAATCTATTTATTTAAAACTATGAAAAAAACAATTATGGCGTTCCTGTTGGTAACAGGAGTAACACTAGGTGTTAGAGCGCAGGATGTAAAGAAAATGGAAATCAGTAGTAATGACGTACCTCAGGCAGTTAAAACAAGTTTTAACTGCCTATTTGCGAATACCAGCGATATTGAATGGAAAAAAAAGGATAATGATTACAAAGTATCCTTTAAAATGAATAATACTGAGCACCACGGGAAACAGAATTCGAAAATAGTAAACCTAAGAAAAGGCTATTAGCAGCATTAGATGACGAGTTTAGAAGTAAGCTATTGGCTGGCTAATTTTTAAAAGCGATTTCCCTGGTCACAACCTGAAATAGATAAATTCATTGGACTATTTGCCGATACAAAACTTACTGAATATATTCTCCAGTAAATCATCTGTAGTAACCATACCCGTAATCTCACCCAGATAATACAGTGCCTGTTTTATATCCATCGCCAGAAAATCAGAAGTTATGGGATTATCGATACCGTAGAGCACGCGTTCTAATGCTTCCTGGGTTTTTTGAAGAGCCTCTACATGGCGTATATTGGTAACCAATACATCGTCTGTATTTAGATTATGAAGATTAACTTTTCGTAAAACCTCGTCTTTCAACTCGTCTATACCCTCATTGTTTTTTGCTGATATAAAACTTGGATTAATGGCTTGAAGTTCCTTTTGAAACTCAGAATCCAGCAGGTCGGATTTATTAACCACTGCAACAAAAGGAATATGCAGGGCGGTAAGCTCTTCCAGCTGCATCTGTATTTCCTGAAGCTGTTGCAGCGGATCTACCAGATAAATAATAAGTTTAGACTGGCGCATCTTTTCGTGTGTGCGCTCCACTCCTATTGCTTCCACTACATCTTCGGTATGGCGAATGCCGGCAGTGTCTATAAAACGGAAGTTAACGCCGCCAATGGTCATTTCATCCTCAATCGTATCGCGGGTGGTACCGGCAATTTCAGAAACAATGGCGCGTTCTTCATTTAGCAAGGCATTTAACAAGGTCGATTTTCCCACATTTGGTTTCCCGGCAATAACCACAGGCACACCGTTTTTAATCACATTCCCCTGTTCAAAAGATTGTATTAAGCGATTGAGAATGCGGGTAATTTGAAGCGTTAACTGTTTTAGCTGGTCGCGATTGGCAAACTCCACATCCTCTTCCGAGAAATCGAGCTCCAATTCTATCATCGAGGCAAAATGAATTAACTGTTCGCGCAGATTTTTGAGCTCGTTAGAAAAACCGCCGCGCATTTGCTGCATAGCAACCTGGTGCGAAGCCTGAGAATTGGAAGCAATTAAATCTGCCACCGCTTCGGCTTGTGATAAATCTAAGGCGCCATTTAAAAATGCGCGCAAAGTAAACTCGCCAGGCTTTGCGTTACGCGCACCATTGCGCACAAACAACTTTATAATACTCTCTATGATGTATTGCGAACCGTGAGTAGAAATTTCGACTACGTTTTCTTTAGTGTACGAATGCGGAGCAACAAACAGAGATACCAGCACTTCGTCCAAAACAGTCTCGCCATCGCGGATGGTTCCAAAATGAATAGTATGCGAAGGCTGCTGGCTTAAATCCTTATTCTTAAATACCTTATTGACCAGACTTATTGCCTGAGGACCGGAAAGACGTATCACTGCAATAGCACCACTTCCGGATGGAGTAGCGAGAGCTATGATAGTATCGTTTTGATACGATGAGGTTTTTTGCTCGAACATGGCGCAAAGGTCGATATATTATTTTGATGATAAAATTCTTTAATAGATACCAATCCAATTAGCGTGCTTCAATTACAGTTTGATAATCAAACCACAATCTTGTTTATCGGTTAACCTTAATATGAAGATACTGGTAGTTGAAGATGAACAGGATATGATGGATAATATTGTTAGTTGTTTAGAACGTGAACAATATATTGTGGAAACAGCAAAAAACTATTTGTCTGCTATTCAGAAAATTAATACATACGATTATGATTGCATCCTGCTGGATATTACACTTCAAAGTAAAGAATCGGGCCTGGATATTTTAAAGGAACTTAAAACATTAAATAAAACAGATGGAGTAATTATTATTTCTGCAAAAAACTCCCTCGACGACAGAATACAGGGATTAAATCTGGGTGCTGATGATTACCTGTCCAAACCTTTCCATCTTTCTGAATTGCTGGCCCGGGTAAAGTCTGTTTACCGGCGAAGGAAGCTTGTGGGCTCCAGTAACATTAATGCCGGCAACTTAATGATTGATATAGATCAGCGGATGGCCTACATCGACGATAATTTGCTGCCCACTAACAGAAAAGAATTTGATGTTCTGTTATATCTTGTTATTAATAAAAACAGGCTGGTAAATAAATCTGCTCTGGCCGAATCTGTCTGGGGAGATCAAATTGATAGTGCCGACAACTTCGACTTTATCTATTCTCAGATTAAAAACATTCGTAAAAAGCTTAAAGATGCTGGTGCAGTACTTGAAATCCAGGCTATTTATGGTGTGGGATATAAGCTTACAACACAATGAAACTTTTAAACTACACCACCCTTTACTTTTCTATAATCCTGATAATAATCATTCCTATTTGGGCCGGCCTGTTTTACTTTGCCATGCTTGATGAGATTTATGATAGTATGGATGATGGTCTGGACAATCAAAGACAACTGATTATTACTAAAGCTGCTCAGGATACCTCCGTTTTAAATAAGAACAGCTTTGATGAAGGCAACTATTCGATCGGTTCTATTTCAAAACAACACGCAAAAGGCCATAAAGATATTTTTATGGATACGTTAATGTATATGCAGAATGAAAAAGAATATGAACCGGTTAGATTACTTAAAACAGTTTTTATAAGCCGCGACAAATACTACTCTATGCATATTATCACATCTATGGTGGAAGAGGATGACTTAATATCTCAGTTAACCCGTTCTTTATTATGGTTGTATCTGGGTTTGATTGGCATTATTATACTCCTCAATAACTCACTCTTAAAGAATATATGGAAACCTTTTTACAGTTTAATGAATCAGTTAAGGGATTTTGATATCAATCAGGATCGAAATCTGGAGCTTACTAAAACCCCGATAAATGAGTTCACTGTTTTGCAGCTTACCATTCAGCGTTTTTTAAAAAATAATATTGAAACCTATAATAAACAAAAGCAATTTATTGAAAACGCGTCGCATGAATTACAAACTCCGGTAGCCATTGTTATAAACAAATTGGAGCTGCTGGCCGAAAGCAGCCAGTTGCAGGAAAACGAAGCGGAACTTTTAGCCTCCGCTTTAAATAACCTGGAACGTCTTAAACGCCTTAATAAATCGCTTTTATTGTTGTCAAAAATAGAGAATAATCAGCTTGTTGATAACCAGGAAGTAAATGTCGTTGATCTTTGCAAAAGAGTTATTGAAAATTTAAATGACCAGATATTTTTTTATAATCTGGAACTTATTCTCGAGAATAAAGGTTATTGTACATGGATAATGAATGCTGATTTGGCGGATGTATTAGTTACTAACCTTATAAAAAATGCCATTAAACATTCTAAAAGCGGTGAAAGAATAAGAATTTTAATAACAAATCAATCGTTAACAATTGAGAATGAAGGCAACGCTGCCCTGGATGAACAGATTATATTTCAACGGTTTCAAAAGGATAGTAAATCTGCAGATTCTACAGGCCTAGGATTAGCTATTGTTAAAGCTATCGCTTTTGTCAGCAACTTAAAAATTAATTACCAATACAAAGGAAAGCATATTTTCAGCGTAGAAAAAAAATTGTAATAATCAGGGCATTCCCAATTCTTTACAGATTTGGATTCGATATTTGTCTACATAAATTAAATAATCAACCCTATTATGAAAAATTTCGTATTATTATCATGTTTACTAAGCATCTCATTTATGGCTTGCAGTAACGATATTCCAACCAAAGATGTTCCTTCGGTAATATTAAACACGTTTAAGAGTCAATTTCCAAAAGCATTAGATATTGAATGGGAAAAGGAAAACAACATTTATGAAGTTGAGTTTGAATTAGAAAACACCGATCACACCGCCCGGTATAATACCGATGGGAAATTGATTATCTTTAAAAAAGACATTCATACCAGCGAACTTCCTCAGGCAATAAAGTCAGTACTGTCTGCTAATTTTAAAGATTATGTTGTTGATGAAACAGAGCTTGTAAAAAAGGGAAATGCAACCTATTATCAGCTTGAATTAGAAAGCAGAGGAAAGCGGGATAAAAAGCTTGTCTTTTCTGAAGATGGAAAAGAAAATCGTTCCATCAAATACTGGAAATAACTTGAAGTTACAACTCTGCCCTAAAAACATAAACACATGCGTACCGCAATTTATATTATAGCTTTTATTGTCCTCTCTATTGGGATAGCATTTGCCATCCGGAGTACTAATTTCAATAAGAAATCTTTCGAAAAAACGGAAACGAAGAAGGATAAAGATAAAACGAACGATAAAAAAAATGAAGGAAGCTCTGAACTGACTATTCTAAAAAAGTGGGATGTGCCCGAAGTTTTAAAAGAAATATCTGCGCTGGTATATATGGACCAGGATCGGTTTGCCTGTATACAGGATGAGGACGGAAAAATATTCATTTACAATACTAAGTCGGGTAAAATAGAAAAAGAGATTCCTTTTGGTGATGCGGGAGATTATGAAGGCTTAGCTATAGCAGGACAAAATGCTTTTGTATTACGCTCGGACGGGCACATCTTTGAAGTGCAAAACTTTAACGGACCTAAACCGGGCGTTGTAGAACATAGCACGCATCTGACCGCTAAAAACAATCCGGAAGCATTATGTTACGACAGTAAAAACAACCGTCTGCTGGTTGGTATTAAAGGAAATGAAAGTAATAGCGATGATTATAAAGGCATTTATGCCTTTAACCTTTCGGATTTTAAAATGGCAGAAGCACCTGTCTTTAAAATCGACCTGACAAATTCTATTTTCGACGAATACAGAAGAAAGAAAAAAGGCTCAGAAATACAGCCCTCGGCCATTGCCATTCATCCGGTAACAGGAGATATCTATATTACCGAAGCTACTAAACCCAAACTACTGATCCTGGATAGTAGCGGAACCATCAAAACCCTTATTAAGCTAAAAGGCTCTGACTTTAACCAACCAGAAGGAATCAGTTTTAGTCCCGATGGCAGAATGTATATTTCTAACGAAGGAAGTAAAAAAGAAGCGGGAAATATTATGGAGGTGGAAAGGTTATAAGAGGGGAATGTTTAAAATTTGATGAAGCGTCGTTTTGTCTTGATATCATTCACTCTTGTTATTGTTCTTTATAGCATTCATGGTTTCGCTGAAAGATTTGGCCTGGTACTTTTATCAAAAAAGTGCCAGGCCCTTCCGCGGTTTGAGCGGATAACAAATTATACTTATCCTTTAAAATAAGCGAATCTTTTGCCGCCGTTAAACTCAATCTCTTACTTCAATCTATACGTCATTGCCATACCGCTCATTCCTTCCATCATCATTGGTTGTACACTCAACCCTTCCACCATATTTTTCTTTTTATGAAAATGAGGAACTAAAATGCCCGTAGCTGCACCAATACCATAACCTAGTAAATTATCACTTAAAAAATGCTGTCCGGCTTTTAAACGTAAATAAGATACACTGGCAGGAATTATCGCAGCTGCAGCCCAAACATATGGCTTTGCTTTAGAATCCGGATTGAAATCGCTGAATACCTGTGCTGCAAAAAAGGTTGCGGCAGCGGTAGCAGCTGTATGACCTGCATAAAACGAACGTTGAGAATTCTTACTTTGACGTTTATCTGCCGGAGCATCAGAACTATAAACTAAAGGCCGCGGCCGGTTTACTGTTCCGGCAGATAAACTATACAGGGAACCTGTTATAGCCATAGTTTCAAGATATAAAACCATTACCTGTCCGGTTTTTTTGCGAATATTTTTATTTAATAATGATACAACCGGCATTGCAAATGAAGCATAAAAAGGAGGATAACTATCATTATTAGCTTTTTCAGAATAGTATCCGGCACTAAACCTATCAAAGCGGTTTACATCGTTTTTCGATATATTATTTACATCTTCTTCAGTCAGGCCCTTTTTATTTTGTATCAGGCTTAATCCCAAAGCAGATAAGCCGAGTCCTGCGCCTATTACCGGACCATCAACTTTAAAACTGGTGTTATAGGGCGATTCGTTTTGAGCTAAAGCACTAAGAGCTATTTGAAATAATAAAATAACAAGTATAAGCGTGTGTTTCATAAAGATTTTTAATTTAAAGCTTAACACCGCTTCAATTAAATTGTTTAATTACCAATTTTTCAAAACTTCTCTTCAATACCTAATCCAAATAAAGCAAAATCATATCTGACTGGATCGCTGGGATCAAATTCAGCGAGTCGGGCCGTTAACTCGGTGGCTGTTAACCAATCTGTCTGTTTTCGCGTAATCAGATTTAGCTTCCTGGCCACTCTGTCTACATGCACATCGCAGGGACAAATTAATTGCGAAGGTTTTATTTTATTCCAGATTCCAAAATCAACACCCTTATCATCTTTTCGTACCATCCAGCGAAGAAACATATTTAAACGTTTGCAGGTCGACTTTTGTGCCGGCGAGCTCACGTGCTTTATTGTTCTTTGCGGAAAATCAGGTAAACTAAAAAAATAAGCACGAAAATGATTCAGATAAGATTCAATTGTTAGAGGATAATTTCCGGCATTAGCAGCCGGCGATTTTAATTCACCGGCATAACAGGTTGGCGACGATACTTCTACAGAAGAAGTTTGTGCGCTAAATTCGTCCAAATAATCATCACGAAAAACCGATTTCTTTTGAATTTGCGCAGACGCTGGTATAAATGCATCTTCTAAAGAATCATACATAAAGTAATGATTCTTTAAAAAGCATATAAAATATAATAAATCAGTATCATTAAATGTCCGGTGTTTAAACCCAAGCAAGTTTTTGAGATCAGTTTCTTTATGGTTTTTAACAAAATCGTAAGGCTTACCATCCATACGGCTTACAAGCTCATTGCACTTATTAATAATAGTTTTACGTTGTCCCCAAGCTAATATAGCAGCAAAAAAACCCATAATCTCAATATCCTGTGTAACAGAAAATTGATGCGGAATTACAACCGGATCGTTATGAATAAAATCAAGACAATTATATTGCTCAACCTTTGAATCAAGAAAGGCTTTAAGGTTTTCTATCATATGTTTTGTAAGTAAGTATTAAGTAGAAAGTACTTAGTATTGAGTACTTAGTACTGGCTACTCGATACTTTATACTCTCTACTAAGTACCCAATACTATCCTAGTGCTTGTTTCAAATCTTCCAATAAATCTTCTATATCCTCTACCCCAACGCTTAAGCGAAGTAAATTATCGGTTACTCCTACCGCATCACGGGCTTCTTTAGGAATAGAACCATGTGTCATGCTTACCGGATGGTTAATTAAAGATTCTACACCGCCTAATGATTCTGCCAGTGTAAACAATTTAAACCGGGAGGTTATTTCAAAAGTCTTCGCTAAATCAGCTCCTTTTAAAGTGAAAGAAATCATTCCGCCAAAATCACGCATTTGCTTTTTTGCAATTTCATGATTAGGATGATCCTCGAAGCCAGGCCAGTAGACCTTCTCCACTGCAGGATGTTCTTTAAGGAAAGCGGCAATCTGCCTGCCATTTTCGCAATGTGCTTTCATTCTTAAGTGAAGAGTCTTTATTCCTCTTAAAACCAGGAAACTATCCATTGGTCCGGGAGTAGCACCACAGGCATTATAAATAAACCAAAGGCGTTTATACAAGGCTTCATCATTCAACATTAAAGCACCCATAACAACATCAGAATGGCCGCCTAAATATTTTGTAACGGAGTGCATTACAATGTCGGCACCTAAATCTATTGGATTCTGCAGGTATGGCGAAGCAAAAGTATTATCAACCGCCAGCAGAATATTATTAGCTTTCGCGATGTTAGCAATACCTTCAATATCTACAATCTGCATGGTAGGATTAGTTGGAGTTTCTATCCAAATAAGTTTGGTCTTTTCATTGATATGCTGATTAATATGTTCAGGATTGGACAAATCAATAAAATGAAATTTAATACCATAGTTCGCAAATATTTTAGTGAACATACGGAAAGAACCGCCATACAGATCGTTTCCTGTAATCACTTCATCGCCGGGTAAAAGCAGTTTCATCACGGCATCGGTAGCTCCCATCCCGCTCGAAAAAGCCAGTCCGTATGCAGCATTTTCTAATGCTGCCAGGCAATCTTCCAGCGCTTTTCTTGTGGGGTTGGTGCCACGCGAATATTCAAAGCCTTTATTATCTCCCGGAGTTTTTTGCCAATATGTGGAAGTTTGATATATGGGTGTCATTACAGCACCGGTTGTTGGATCGGGTTCCTGCCCCGCATGTATTGCCTTAGTTCCAAATTTCATGTCTACAGATTTTGTCTTAAAGGTATTAAATCCCATTCGGGATTTAGGAATTGAATACCAATCCGATATTCTTATCAATTCTTTTTGAGAAGAATTGTTTAATAAAGTTCTCCGCCCGGGCGGACGGAGAATTATTCTATTGTTTAATTAATTTACAGGCACTAATGCACCATTGACATCTTCAACATGAAGTTTATTGATATTTAAACCATCAAGCACAATTATTCCCTGTAAAGATGAGAATCGTGCAGCATCCTGTTTCCAGGACCAAACCAGTTTACCACTTGGGTCATATTCCAATACCTGCGAGCCGCTGGCGCCAAAGCTTGGACCATGTCCCTGCCAGTTAGTAACTACAAAATTTCCATTCTTTAAAACCTGGAAACCTGCAAAAAAATTCGGGTTAACTTCATTGGGCCCTGTTATTGTTTGTACCTGATTTCCCTCTGTATCGTACACCTGAAAGTTTTTAGCATACCCTGTACTGGCAATGGTTTGTCCGTTACCCAAACGAACTGCCTGCCACACATGTGGTTTTGCCGGCGGACCAGCAACTTTTGCACGCCATATTATTTCATTATTAGCATTGCTTTCAAACACTAAATCATCGGCTGTAACCAACAATGTTCCTTTGGCAGTTTCGCGAATGCAACGTACGTAGGTAAACCCGGGGAAAACTCTGGTTTTCTGAACATCACCATTGCTGTTTACTTCTACCAAAACAATTCCTTGTTTTTGCTGCCAGTTAGCACCGGCTAACAGAGTATTTCCGTTTCTTAATCTTCTTGCAGTTTGTGTTCCTTCAAATTTGGTTAATTCAAACACCTTATTTCCGGTAGCAATATCGCGTTCTTCATAGCCGTTTGAAGTGCCAATAAGAACTCTGCCATTTCCAACCAATTGTAAATCACGGCCAAGAGGTACAGTAACGAACCAATCTTTAGAAGGATTAGCTAAATCGATAAAACTCAATTTTGATAATCCTTCATCGCGCAATAATAATTTACGTGATTTAGCATAATCTGTTTTTGCAGAATTTGTAACACTGCAGGCAGAAAACACTAAACTTACTCCAACCAGAAGTAGAAGCTGAGTTTTTATTAATTTCTTTAAACCAATGATTGAAACATTCATAATGTTAATTAATAATAAGATGAAAAATAGAATTCGTAATAAACTGCAAATCTCTTAGAAATTTGTTGTGATGGCGAATATATTTCTTTATTTGTTAGATTAGGGATAGAAGTATCAGGTTTATTACACTATTCAGAAGCTATGTTTACTTTAACGTTATTTTAACGTTTCTTTTAAAAAAGAATAGAAATATACTTTTATCTTTCCTGAACCAATAAACCAACATGATTAAAATCTTCTCGTTAAGCTTTTTACTGGCAGTTTCAACTGTTAGTATGGCACAAAATCGCAGCTCCGTTAAGGGAAAAGTTATCGATTCTGCAAGTTTATCCCCTCTTGAACTTGCAACTATTGCAATAGTTGACCCTAATGACTCTTCTTTAGTTTCATATACTGTTAGTACAAAAGACGGCACATTTTCTTTACGAAATTTACCGTCATCGAAAGATTTAAAAATTGTTATCTCTTATGTAGGATATGAAAATTACCGAAAGATTCTAAACCTGGTTAAAGAGGACAATCGTGATTTGGGCATTATAAAAATGCATGTAAATATATTGGGAGAAGTAGTGGTAAAAGCCGAACGACAGGCAATAACTATTAGAAAAGATACAATTGAATTCAGTCCCGAAGCTTTTAAAACTCGTCCAAATGCTGTTATTGAAGATTTACTGCAACTTTTGCCCGGTGTACAGGTAGATTACGATGGCACCATAAGCATGAACGGAAAGAAAGTAAAAAAAGTACTGGTTGAGGGCCGGGAATTTTTCGGCTCAGATTTACGTATTGCTACAAAAAACCTCAATGTAGACCTTATAGATAAGCTTCAGATTTATGATGATCGCGAAGATGATCCGGACCATTTAATTCCAGAAACACAGATAGAGAAAATTATTAACCTAAAACTAAAGAAAGAGATTAAGAAAAGTACGTTCGGAAAGATTTATACTGGAGGAGGAACAAATAAACGACGAGAAATCGGGGGAATGTTAAACAACTTTCGAGATACTTTGCAAGTAAGCCTAATTGCTTTTGAAAACAATGTAAATCGCAGCACTTTCTCGTCTGGAGATATCGCTAATATGGGTGGCTTCAATCGCAGTGGCAACAGTCAGGATGTTAATTTTGGAGGACGATCATACGGACTACAAACAATTGCATCTGCTGGCGTAAACATCAACAACGACTGGACTAAAAATCTTAAAACTAATCTGACGTATTTTTACACCAACACAAAAAATGATGCGGAGAACTTAACAAACCAACAAAGGTTTATTCCAGACAACACTCTTTTCTCACAATCTTCATCCACACGCGAAGATAATTCGAACAATCATATTGTTAGCGGGCGAATGCTTTGGGGGATCGACAGCCTGAATAACATTCGATTTACACCGAAACTGAGTTTCTCAGCAAATAATTACCATACTAATTATGCAAGTAACAGCAGTAATTTAACGCAACAATTAAATACGGGTTCCAGCTCGAATGAGCAAAGAAACAACACATTTTCATACAGCCATAATATTACCTATGGTCTGAAACTTCCTAAAGATGCCACCTTCAGGTGGATAAATGATGTGTCATTAAGCCCGAACAATACCGGTAAGACTTATAACCTAACCGACAATACCCTCTTTAATCCCACAGAAACAAAATTCACGCAAGACCAACGAATATCTAAAGAAGATGAATACCGCTATTTTCATTCTTGGCTTACCTATCGCAAATCCTTCAATAAAAAATTCTCTGGCGATGTGAGTTTTGGAAGCACATTCTCTACTTCTAATAATAATACTGACACATACAGGTTGAATGCACTAACAGGATTGTATGATGAGTTTATAACATCTCAAAGCGCGGATTATATCCGTAAATCAACTTTATTGCATTATAATGCACGATTGAGATTCGCCCCTGCTAAAGGAATTACCACCGAGTTTGGTATTACCGCCAGAACGGCCGACTTTAAAAATTCGTTCGGTGGCGGTTTTGACGATTTAAACCAACATTTTCTTTTTTGGCTCCCCAGCATAAGCTTTTCCACTCCAACATTTTCCGCCTCATACGGAGTGGGAGTAAATGCACCCAGCATTTTTAGCCTCAGTCCTATCGTTACTGTTAATACTAACAATCCGCTTTACACCTCTTCTGGAAATCCAGATCTAAAACCCGAGAAGACTCAGGATATCTCGTTCACTTATCGCTTGTATAAGCCAGCTTCCCGTTCTGGAGTAAGTTTCTATCTCAGGGGAAATACTGCAGAAAACAGCACAACAAGCAATATTATTATTAACCCTGTTACAGGCGGACAAAGCAGTTCACCGGTGAATATAGATGGCAATTATTATCTTTCCCTTGGGTCTAATTTCAACAAGCAATTAAAAAAAATGGACGACTGGAAAATAAGTTACAGCACCGATTTTGGAAGTACACTAAGGCGCTACTACTTTTACTTAGACCAAGCCAAGGGCGAGCGTAAAAATTATGGTATAAACTTTAATCATCGTTTTTCTATCTCCTATAAAAACTTGTTAGACTTCGGTCCTTCTTTTGGCCTTAACTATACCTTTAGCAAATCAGATGGGATAGTGAATACTAATTTGAATACGAACTCCCAAAACATCAGCACTTCTGCTGTACTTCACTGGCCTAAAAAAACTATTTTTGAGAGCACGTATCAATATCGTTATAATTCGCAGGTAAGTAATTCTTTTAGAAAAACTGCTAACCTTATTAATTCTTCTATAACTTATCAATTGGGGAAAACGAATCCAGGGCAACTCAAACTATCGGTGTACGATTTACTGAATCAAAACACTGGAATTACCAGTTATGCCAGTGAAAATATGGTGACCGACCAAACAAATCTTGTTTTAAAACAGTATTTTATGCTTGGCTATATCTACAATTTCAAATCAATCGCAAAAAAATAGTTTATTTGAATTTTAAAACTATTAACCATCAGCATGAAAAAATACTTTTCGTTATTGCTTTTTATTCTTTTAGCCCAGCACACCTTTGCACAGCAAAAAATAAAAGTTGCCTGTATTGGCAATAGCATTACAGCAGGAAGCGGCGTTAAGGACCGTAATAATTTCTATCCCAACCAATTACAAAAAATGCTTGGCGACGGATATGAAGTTCAAAACTTTGGAATTAGCGGAAGAACAATGCTTAAGAAAGGCGACCGCCCATACTGGAAAGAAAAAGGATTTGAAACTGCTAAAGAATTCCAGCCAGACATGGTTATTATTATGTTGGGAACAAACGACACAAAGCCACAAAACTGGAAGTATGCCGCGGAGTTCGAAAACGATTACCGCGCATTTATTCAGGAGTTTAAAAACCTTAATTCTAAGCCTAAAGTATGGATATGCTATCCGGTACCTGTGGTAAAAGATAATTTTGGCATCAGCGAAACGGTTCTTAAGGAAGAAGTGATTCCTAAAATAAAGAAAATAGCTAAAGCTGAGAAGGTTAAAACCATCAACGTGTATAAGGGACTAAAAGGTTTTGAAAGTCACATCCCAGACGGCGTTCACCCCGATGATACCGGTGCCACCCAAATTGCTGAAACGGTATGGAAAGCCATCCATAGATACAAGCTAAAAAAGAAAAATTGATAACGATACAAACTAACATTTAACTTCGTTTACTGAATTATCGTCATTGATCAGGCTTTAATTCTTATTTAAAATCTGCTTAGCTTTACAAAATAATTTAATCCTGTAAACAATTAACGCTTAAAAACATTATCATGAAAAAAATCTTTTCGTATCACTCGATTAACACAGATCTTGCCTCTTTTCTACTTAGGCTGGTTTTTGGGGGATTAATGATTTATCACGGCTATTCTAAACTGAGCGCCTATGAACAGATGGTTCCCATGTTTCCGGATTTAATTGGGATTGGGTCCAAGCTATCTTTAATCCTGGCAATATTTGCGGAATTTATTTGCGGAATCTTTATCGTATTTGGCTTCATAACCAGATTATCGGTTATCCCAATCTTTATTACCATGATTGTTGCTTACTTTCTGGCACACGGACAGGATGCTTTTCAGGTTAAAGAATTAGCTTTTTCTTTTTTACTATTATCGCTGGTAGTGTTTACACTAGGCAGCGGAAAGTATTCCATCGACAGCGTTCTCTTTAAAGAAAGAATTTAATTCGCTTAACATCCTGAGCTGATATTAGTTCAGGATGTTACATCTGTTTCTCCTCTTAAACTGGCAGCTCCTGGGCCGGGTCTCAAAACAAAAGCTCCCAAAAAACATTATCTTATTACGTACTAAGCAATTAAAGGCAACGTTTTCATTTGCTGGCAGCAAGCGATTAATTACAGCTTATTAAATTACTAATTATAACCTGATGCCAGATAAAGAGTTATCAGAATTAGTTGAAACTTATAAAAACGCATTTCAAATGGAAAATCCTTACCATTCCATTCTCGAGAACATGAAAGAAGGGTTTCAGCTTATTAGTTTTGACTGGTGCTATTTATATGTAAATACAACAGTTATTGAACAAAGCAAGTTCTCAAGAGAAGAATTAATTGGTCATAAAATGACCGATAAATATCCGGGCTTTGAAAATACAACAACCTTTAAAATTTTAAAGCAATGTATGGATGAACGGATTGCTAAAAGTATTGAGAACAAATTTACTTTTCCTGATAATACAATAGGCTGGTTCGACTTAAGCGTTCAGCCCGTTAAGGAAGGTTTGTTTATCTTGTCGATGGATATTACCAAACGAAAAGAAGCTGAATCATTAAAAGAACAGCATATTAATGAAATTGAACAATTGCTGTATAAAATATCACACGAAGTACGTCAGCCTGTTTGTCAGTTGGAAGGATTTTCATATCTGCTGGATAAAGATTTGATTAGTGCAACAGAGCTTAATATTTTCCTGAAATCTATCAAAGAGGCTATTGGGCAGTTAAATCATTCTACCAAAGCGTTAACCGAGTTTGTTTCTGAAATGAAAATGAACGCAGATAACGATTTACCATATAGCTTATATCCAAGAAGAGCCGGCAAAACCGGATAGATTGCTTCTATTTCAACATATATGAAGATTTACCAACAAACTCTTCGATTAGAAGAAAAAAAGCGCGGGTTTCACCTGATAACCAATAACATATTAAACGCATTTCCACAAATCAGAGAAATTCGAACAGGAATATGTCAGGTCTTTATTATGCATACTTCAGCTTCTTTAACTATTAACGAAAATGCGGATCCTACTGTGAGAAAAGATTTTGAGATGTATTTTAATAAACATGTACCAGAAAATGATTCCGACTATCTTCATGATTATGAAGGTTCGGACGATATGCCTGCCCATATTAAAACATCATTATTAGGAAGCTCTGTAATGATACCGGTTAGAAACGGAAGGCTGGCACTTGGAACCTGGCAAGGTATTTATTTATGTGAACATAGAGATCAGGGCGGAATACGAAATTTAATGATAACGGCATGGGGTGAATAAATGTCAGTTCTTCATTGTTAACAACAACCTCTTACCTCTGCTTTGTATCGCAGCACTCCCATCCTTTAATAAAAAGATAATCTGTGCTTTTAATTCCTCTTCTATCCAACTGTACCTGCTTTTAAGACTAAACAAAATATCCAAACAATTTGCTTGTACAGCAACGGGCGTTTCCGGATTAATAAGCCACTCAAACGTAGTTTCAACAATAGGTTCAAAATCATACTGAAGCCAAAAACCAGATTTTCCACCTTTTAATACTTCTATCATTATTTTAGAATAATGCCTTTTACAACTCAGATTTCCAAGCATGACATAAGTATTCAGAAAACATTGAAAATCAGCCAGAAAATCTTCTTTTGCAGATAGAAAGAGATTCTCAAGCACCCAGGCCGCCCGAAAAGCTATTTCATTTACAGGAAATAAGGATATCTCTATTAACTCTTTTGCTGCTTGTTTTTCGTCGGCCAGCTTTGACAGTTTTGTCACTTGAGTTTTATTAAGCTTCTTACTTAAAAGTGATATCCAATTTTCTTTTGTCATGTTATTTCCATCTAAAATAATTGTTTTGGTACAACTTTAAAAGCCTGCTCATATTTCGTACCTTTGCACCTCAATTTACAAAGCATGATTTCAGTATCTAATCTATCTCTCCGTTACGGAAAACGTACTCTTTTTGAAGATGTTAACTTAAAGTTCACAGCAGGAAACTGTTATGGTGTAATTGGTGCTAATGGTGCCGGCAAATCCACTTTTCTTAAAATACTTTCCGGAGAAATTGATCCCAGCAGCGGTTCTGTAAGTTTTACACCAGGAGAACGCATGGCTGTACTTTCGCAAAATCACTATGCATTTGATGACTATCCGGTAATTGAAACCGTGTTGCAGGGCCATAAAGAGCTTTACAGCATTATGAAAGAAAAGGATGCATTGTATGCCAAAGAAGATTTTACAGAAAAAGATGGCGAACGCGCAGGCGAACTGGAAAATATATTTGCCGAAATGGATGGCTGGAACGCAGAAAACAATGCGGCAACCATGCTTAGCAACCTGGGTATTAAGGAAGATTTACATTTTAAGCTGCTTAAGGAATTAGATGGTAATCAAAAAGTTCGTGTATTACTTGCACAGGCGCTTTTTGGAAAACCTGACATTCTTTTACTCGATGAGCCTACCAACGACCTTGACATTCAAACCATTGCATGGCTGGAAGATTTCCTGGCAAGTTACGAAGGTATTATTCTGGTTGTATCTCACGACAGGCACTTTTTGGATACTGTTTGTACACATGTTGTAGATATCGACTTTAGTAAAATAACGATTTACACGGGTAATTATACCTTCTGGTACGAGTCAAGCCAGTTAGCTTCCCGTCAGCGTTCTGATCAGAATAAGAAACTTGAAGATAAGGTTAAAGAACTTCAGGAATTTATCCGCCGCTTTAGCGCGAATGCTTCTAAATCTAAGCAAGCAACCAGTCGTAAAAAAGCCCTGGACAAAATCAATCTCGAAGAAATTAAACCCTCCAACAGAAAATATCCGGCTATTCTTTTCAATCATCAGGGACGTGAAGCAGGGGATCAGATTCTACAGATAGAAGGATTAGGCAAAGATCTAAACGGCGAAGCACTATTTTCTAATATCAGCCTGATGGTTAATAAAGGAGACAAAATTGCTGTACTTTCTGAAAACAGTTTAGCAACTACCGCTTTTTACGATATACTAACCGGCCGAGATAAAGACTTTAAAGGCGAATTTAAATGGGGCGTTACCATTAATACGGCAGATATCCCTAACGACAATTCGAAATATTTTGAAGGAAAAGACGACAATCTGGTAGATTGGTTAAGAGAATTCTCTGATGCCGACAAGGATGAACAATTTATCAGAAGCTTTCTTGGAAGAATGTTATTTTCCGGCGAAGAAGTATTAAAAAAGAGCTCTGTACTTTCCGGAGGAGAAAAAATGCGTTGTATGTTCTCCCGCATGATGCTTCAGCAAGCAAACGTGTTGCTATTTGATGAACCAACCAACCACCTTGATTTGGAGTCTATTACAGCATTAAATAACGGAATGAAAGATTTCAGAGGAGTAATTTTATTCACCTCGCGAGATCATGAATTAACGGAAACAGTAGCTAATCGTATTATTGAACTTACTCCTGGTGGAATTATTGATAAGTTAATGACTTATGATGAATACATTAACAGTGATGTAGTTAAACAACAACGCGAAGACTTATATAATCTAGCTTAAAACAAAATAGTCCAATCGATAATCTGAAAAACCTTATTTCATTATTGATTGGACTTTGCCAGGTAAATTATCAAATTAAAAGTCAAGCTCTTATAGTTTCCCTTTTATAAAAATATCATAAGCAAACCTCAGAATTGTCCCGAATACTGCAATCAGAAAAAATATACGGATAAACTTATTTCCTTTCAATAAAGCGAGGCGCGTACCCAGAAAGGAGCCGCAAAGATTAAAAACGGCCATAGGAATTGCATATTGGTACAAAATATGCCTCGTGCCTGCAAAATAAATTAAAGCTGCCAGATTGGTTGCTACATTTACATATTTTGCATGTGCACTTGCGTGCAGAAAGTCATTACCCAAAACTGCTATAAAAACTAAAATTAAAAATGTTCCTGTTCCGGGGCCTATTAATCCATCATAAAATCCAATAGCAAAACCAAAAATCACACCCAGTAAAACTTGTTTCAGGAAGGGATAATTTCTGTCGTTTTGCTGGCCAAAGTTTTTGCTGGAATACGTATAAACGGCAACTACCAGCAGCAAAGCAAAAATTACTGGTTTAATCTGTGTGCTATCTATTACAGTTATCGCAAACGCTCCAAGTACTGCCCCTAAAAATGCTGCGGGAAGCGTTGCATAAAGTATGCGCCAGTTTACATTTACATTCCGGGAATATTTGTATCCCGCGAAAGCGGTACCCACAATAGATGGAATTTTAGTAGTTCCAAAAAGGGTAGCTACAGGATATTGCGGTAAAATTATAAGCATTGCCGGCGTTTGAAGCAAGCCCCCACCTCCTACTATGGAATCAATAAACCCTGCCAGAAAAGAAACGAAACATAATAGGAGTAGTTCAATCGTCACGTTATTTTATATGTATACCAAAAGTATAATATTTACGTATCAATTGGTAACATTCTATTGCGGTTTTTAGTATGAGTACTTCATAAACGAATAATACAATATCATCGTCCATAAATAAACTCTTAAGCTATATTGTAATGAATATTCAAGAATTTAAACCAGGTAATCTGATTAAAATCAATCCGCGCGGGAAGGAAGAAGGAATTCTATTTATTACTGATATTCAACAATCAAGTTTAATCGGCGAAATGATTATTCCAAGACAAGGATATCATTTCAGGATACAATTTAACGAAGTATTACCACTCGAAATAAGTACTACCTGGCTTAAGAGATTGAGATTTTCAAACGAAAACCAGGATAACCTATGGATTGATCCCAAGAATTTAATTAAGTTCAAATTTTCTTCTTCTGAAAGCGGCTTTTTAGAAAACGGACATATTGCTGTAGCAATTAATTCTATGCACGAATTGCAAAACGGCTATCTGACATTAACAGGAGAAAAACTATTAATTGGCGATGTGATCGAGCTGTAATAAGGATTGATACGCTTTCGTATCAAACAATACATATATTCCGATGTTTGAAATGGATAAAATCCAGTTAGGTTTTTAAAATAACAAACAGAAATATAGTATTACAAAGAATACTTCATTTCTGTACGCAAAAGCCGAAAACACCGGCATGAACCTTATAAAATTTATATATGACTATAGCTCGTGTAAAAGTAACTGCCGCTCTTTTAACAATCTTAATTTGTTTTAGTTATTGCCATTCGGATTCAACAACAACAGGCGGCAACGACTCTGTTTCCGGATACTATGAAGCAAAATTAACGGATGCTCCAAACGTTCCCGCTTCGGGAAATTTCAAATATCCAAAAAAGGTAATTGTAAGATTAGAGGTGCTTGAACATGTAATGCGACTGGCAGATGGTGTTGAGTACAATTTCTGGACATTTGGAGGAAAAGTTCCCGGGAAATTTATAAGAATACGAGAAGGTGATGAAGTAGAATTTTATTTAAGCAATCATCCCAATAACAAGCTACCTCATAATATAGATTTACATGCTGTAACCGGGCCGGGCGGCGGTGCCGAGGCATCCATGACTGCTCCTGGACATACCTCACAATTTTCCTTTAAGGCAATAAATCCCGGGCTGTTTATCTATCACTGTGCAACCGCACCGGTAGGAATGCACATAGCAAACGGTATGTATGGACTTATATTGGTGGAACCTAAAGAAGGCTTGCCTAAGGTAGATAAAGAGTTTTATGTTATGCAAAGCGAATTTTATACAAAAGCAAAATTCGGCGCACCGGGCTTAACATCATTCGATATGGAAAAAGCGTTTAATGAACATCCTGATTATGTTGTTTTTAATGGCTCGGTCGGTGCACAAATGGGAGATAATTCGATGCAGGTGAAAGTCGGCGAAACGGTTCGTTTATTTATTGGAAATGCCGGCCCGGCTTTAACCTCTTCTTTCCATGTAATTGGTGAAATTTTTGACAGGGTTCATGTAGAAGGCGGAGATTTAATAAATAAAAATGTTTCAACTACATTAATACCTGCCGGAGGTACTTCAATTGTAGAATTTAAATGCGAAACTCCGGGCTCGCTTACACTGGTGGACCACTCTGTTTTTCGTGCATTTAACAAAGGCGCATTGGCGCAAATTAAAGTATCAGGCAAAGAGAACGTCAATATTTTCTCAGGTAAACAGAAAGACCTGGTTTATCAGCCTGAAGGTTCAGCTGTACAATCCATTACTAAAGCGCATAAAGAGGTGGTTATCCCGGAAAAAGCTATGGCAGAACGAATGGAAAGCGGTAAAATTTTATATGAAGGAAATTGCGCTGCCTGTCATCAGAAAAACGGTGAAGGTTTAGCCGGTGCTTTCCCGCCTTTAGCTAAGTCTGATTATTTAATGGCCAGAAGCGATAAAGGAGTTAATATTCCGCTACATGGCTTATCAGGAAAGATTAAAGTTAATGGTGTAGAATATGACGGCATAATGCCTCAGATGCAATTAAACAACGACGAAATAGCAAGCATTTTAACTTACGTACGCAACAACTGGGGAAACAAAAGCGATCTGGTTACTGCTGCTGAAGTAGAAAAGGCAAGAAATGGCAAGTAATATTAAACTCTATAAAAAAAGATATTTGTGCGTTTTATTTTTCCTGTTTGCACAATCATTTGGTTATAGCGCTACAGTAAAAAACCAGACAAATGGTATACCAACAGGCATGGTTAAAATACCTGCAGGTAAATACGTTTTATTCTTTTCTGACAAAGAAGGTAAAACAGCAGCCGTTAAATCTTTTTACTTAGATGTAAATGCAGTAACGAATGCAGATTTTTTACAGTTTGTAAAATCAAACCCACGGTGGTCAAAATCTAAAGTCTCTAAACTATTTGCTGATGCCGGCTATCTACAACACTGGAAAGGTGATTTTAATGTTGGCAATGAAAAAGTAAAAAACAGTCCGGTTACTAATATATCATGGTATGCTGCAACAGCTTATTGCAAATGGAAAGGGAAACGGCTGCCTACACTTAACGAATGGGAATATGTGGGCGATGCACCCGCTTTGAACAACAAAAATTCCATTGAAAAAATTATTCTTAGCTGGTATAGTAAGCCTACTCCATCGGTATTACCCAATGTACGGTCTACATTTAAAAATAAGTTTAATGTGCATGATATGCATGGTTTAATCTGGGAATGGGTTTCTGACTTTAACAGTGTTATTATGACGGGAGACTCACGCTCAAACTCAGCTATAAACCGCGATTTATTTTGCGCTTCAGGTTCCTTGGGTGCGGTAGATAAAGAAAACTACGCAGCTTTTATGCGTTTTGCATTTAGAAGCAGCTTAAAAGCAAAATACACTGTAAATAACCTGGGATTTAGATGTGCCATGGATATAAATTAATAAAATTATGAAAAAGGCTATACTATACTATTTCCTGCTGCTTCTTATACCGACTATACTGGCAACAGCTTTTTCAGCCTGTAAACCTTCGGTTAAACAATCTGGCGAAGCAATAAAGGATGAGGATGTAGAAAGTGAATCAGAATCGCTTTACCAGATAAATAGTCGTTGGGATAACCAGTTTGGCGATACTATTTTGCTTAGTAAGTTAAGGGGTAAAATCCCTGTAATGTCTATGGTTTTTACGCGCTGTACATTCGCATGTCCGCGTATTGTAGCCGATATGCAGGCAATTGAAAAGAAAATTCCAGCCGATAAAAAGGATAAAGTTGTTTTTGTACTGGTTTCCTTCGACTCAGATCGGGATCACACAGCCGAACTTAAGTCGTTTACAAAACAAATGAACCTTAATAAAAACTGGCTCGTTTTGCACGGTAACGAAGAAGATGTAAGACAACTTTCTATGTTGTTGGATGTAAAGTATAAGAAACAACCTAACGGCGATTTTACTCATTCGAGTGGTATAACATTACTCGACACAAAGGGTGCAATTGCAGCACAAATAGACGGGCTCGGAAAAGATCCGGCGCCAATATTAGAAAAAATCAAACTGCTATAATAGAACAAGATTCCCGCCTTAACTGAGCCTATTATTTCGCTACCTGTCATTTTGACAACCAAATCGTTTTGGAACAACCCTTGATAAGTGCTTAGCAAAGAATTTAAAATCTATAATACTATGCAAGAAAAAGGCACTATATCTATTCACACCGAGAACATCTTTCCTATTATTAAGAAGTTTTTATACTCTGATAATGAAATTTTCCTTCGTGAATTAGTTTCAAATGCAGTTGATGCAACACAGAAACTTAAACGTCTCTCTTCATTAGGACAATATCAGGGCGAGCTTGGCGATTTAAAAGTTGAGGTAGCTTTTGATGAAGAAAAGAAAACTCTTACCATTTCTGACAAAGGTTTGGGTATGACTGCTGAAGAGATTAAGAAATATATTAATCAAATCGCTTTTTCTGGCGCTACAGAATTTGTTGAAAAGTTTAAAGATGCAAAAGATGCAAATGAGCTTATCGGTAAATTTGGTTTAGGTTTCTATTCTGCCTTTATGGTGGCGGATCAGGTAGAGATCAATACCTTATCTTACCAGGAAGGCGCTGAACCTGCGCGTTGGATTTGCGATGGAAGCACTGAATTTGAAATTACAGAAGGCAGCCGTACAGAAAGAGGAACAGATATTATTCTTCATATCAATGCAGATTCTGAAGAGTTTTTAAATACCCAAAAACTTCAGGAAATTCTTGATAAATATTGCCGCTTCCTGCCGGTTCCAATTAAGTTTGGTACAAAAACAGAATCTGAACCTGATGGTGAAGACGAAGAAGGAAAACCAAAATACACTTCAGTTATTGTTGATAACATCATCAATAATACCAATCCAATCTGGACAAAAGCTCCGGCAGACTTAACAGATCAGGATTATCTTGATTTTTATAAAGAACTTTATCCTTTCTCCGAAGATCCACTTTTCTGGATTCATCTAAATGTTGATTATCCCTTCAACTTAACGGGAGTACTTTACTTCCCTAAAGTGAAAAACGATTTCGATTTCCAGAAAAATAAAATAAAACTATTCTCCCGCCAGGTATTTATTACCGACGAAGTAAAAGATATTGTTCCTGAATTTTTGATGTTGCTTCATGGTGTAATCGATTCACCTGATATTCCATTAAACGTTTCAAGAAGTTTCTTACAAGCGGATAGTAATGTTAAGAAAATCAACAGCTACATTACTAAAAAAGTGGCTGACAAATTAGCCGAACTCTTTAAAAAAGATCGTAAGGCTTTTGAGGAAAAATGGAGCGATATTGGCGTATTTGTAAAATACGGAATGATTAGTGAGGAGAAGTTTTATGATAAAGCCAAAGATTTTGCTTTATTGAATAACACGAAAAAAGAATATTTCACTCTTCCGGAATACAAAGAAAAAGTAGCTCCGCTACAAACAGATAAAGACGGTACACTGGTTTATTTATACACTATAGATGCTGCCAAGCAGGATACCTTTATCCAGTCGGCCAATAAAAAGGATTATGACGTCTTGGTAATGGATTCTCCTATCGACAGCCACTTCATTAATCAACTGGAGCAAAAGTTAGAAAAAACATCTTTAAAAAGAGTTGATGCTGATGTAGCAGAAAAACTGATCAAAAAAGATGATACTCCTCCGCATGTGTTAACTGAAGAGCAAAGCACTAAGGTGAAAGAGATTTTTGAAAAGGCTATTAACAGAGCTAATATGAAAGTGGAAATTGAGAGCCTAAACCCGGAAGAATTGCCAGTTCATGTAACACAGGACGAATTTATGCGCAGAATGAAAGATATGGCGCAAATGGGTGGAGGAATGAGCTTTTATGGCTCTTTGCCGGAAAATTTCAAGGTTGCCGTTAACGGGAACCATGCGCTCGTGAACCGGATTCTTGAAACCGAAAGTGAAGAAGAACAAGGTCAGCTTGCAAAACAAGCCTTTGATTTAGCCTTATTATCGCAAGGAATGCTTACTGGTGCAGATTTAACAGAGTTTGTTAAACGAAGCGTTCAATTAATATAAGATGATAAACAACAAGACATAAAAAAACCCGCTGTTGCGGGTTTTTTTATGTCTTGTTTAGCTGTTAGTTAGACGATGCTATTTCGATAACTCCGCATCCAATTCTACCTCCGGCATTTCCGGTTGGTTGAGTAACAAAATCATCAGCTTTTTCGTGTACCATAATAGCTTTTCCAACAACGTCGTTTGTTGCACCAGTTCCTACAGACCAAAGGTTAGTTTTTAAACTATAAGTACCATTTCCGTTGGCATCTAATACAACATTACCTATATCACCTAAATGAAATTCGCCCTGGCCCCATTTTCCATGATTACTTTTTGTAGGGTTCCAATGCCCATGTGCATCATTACCGGCATTACCGCAATCGCCATGTTCGTGAATATGGACCGCTACCGTTTGTCCTGCTTTAGAAGGGAAATTCAATTCCAATTTCATTTCAACTTCGCTGCTATTTTGCACGAAGCTTATTGTTCCGTTTCCTTGATCAGCTTCAGTAGTTGCAGAAATTGTAGCCTTAGCCTGCTTTTTAGAAGAGTTTTTTACGCTTGAGCATGAGTAAATAACTACAGCACCGCTAAGTAAGAACAATACCAATAAACGCTTAATGTTTAATGCTTTCGATTTCATAATTCAATTTTTTATTTAAAGAACAGCCAATTTAGAATATTGTTAAATAAAAAACTAAAAATATGGTATTAACGGCCGCCTTTCTTTAAGGGATACTTATTTTGATTTCGAAATGTACGCATTATAAATACGTTTACATTGGCTTTACCTTTAGAATATTCCTGCGCCTTGGATCGCGCCTCTACAATGGCCTCGGCGGATGTTTCCTTACCTAAGCTATAAAAATATGCAGGATTTGAGCCATTGGCATTAGCCGCACAAAAAATCGCACCATATCCGGCCTGATCCGTTTCCAGTAAGCTAATCCATTTGCCTTCCTTTTCTAATATTTGTTTTAAAATCTTAGATTTCCCATCTTCCATATTAAGATTTTGTACAATATCAGCTTTGTCTTCGCGTACATATATATATGCCTGTGCAGAACAGTCATTTACTATAAACAGACTTAAGAGTGCAATTAAGAGAAAATAATATTTCATAACTCTTTAATTAAGGTTTCATAACAACTAAAAATAAGCATATTTTTTAAACATTGTTCTGATCCATATTATTTTATCACCGAAATATCAGGAACCTGTCAAACACTCAAACACGATAATTCTGGTAAGTTACCAAAGTGAATTAGTAAATTCCAGCTTAATTTTTGCCTGGAAATTTTGAATAGTTTTGAAAATTTCGATTAAGGTAACCTGCTCTATTTTAGTAATTTTCCTGATAGCAATATAATTATCGGGCAAATGCTTATCGTAAATAATCTGGCTTGCCTGGCTCTTTAAACGCATGCCCATTAAAAAATAATATGATTGAGAGAGTTCATGAAAAGCATTTTCAGAAAAAACTTCTTTTTCTTTTAAGGCTTTAAGACGCTCACCGGTATTCACTTTAAATATCCGCTCTTTTAAGGCGTAAACTCTTACCAAATCTACTATTGGTGTCATGGCTGTTTTGATGTCAAAAACTTCCTGTTTTCCAATAGTTTGTGTCCGTATGTTTTTGAAAAAAGTTAAAGGCGGTTCGTATTGAAGGGCATTTTTAGCCAGCATATAGAATAACTTACCTAAAGGCTTTTGAAGTTCAATATCCAGAAACCCATGCAATTCGTCCATTATAGATTTTTCGCCATAGATATAACGGCAATCAAAAAATGTAGAAAAGTTAACTACAGTTTCCGGAACAGATTCTTCTATCCAACTAGTATAGTTTCTTTTCCAATGTGATAAGGAATGTGTCCATTTGGGATTCTTAGCCATTAAATCCCCCGTACAAAAGCTAAAGCCAATGTGGTTCAGACGTTCAGAAACCAGTTCGGCAAACATTAAAAAATATTGGCGTACCAGTTCGCGTTGTTCGTTTGCCTTATCTTCATAAATAATGGCATTATCCTGATCCGTTTTCAGCGTTTGTTCCTTGCGTCCCTCGCTGCCAAGCACCATAAATACGAACTTTGCTGGCGGAGGACCTATTTCGGCTATGGTATTTTCAATTACTTTTACAGCAATAGTATCAGCAATGGTAGTAATTACCTGGTTTACAATTTCGGCATGCACTCCCCGGCCTATCAACTGGGTTACAATGATCGGTACTTTATCCCACTTTCTTTTTAATTCTGAAACCGATAAGGCCTGCTTTACAGATTGTATAAAAACCAAAGGCGATTGTGCCAGTTCGCTTAATAATTTGTTTCTGCTGATTGAACCAATGTATGATCCGTTATTTTCTATTAACAGGTAGCGTGTTTTAGTTTGAAACATCATTAAAACAGCCTCATACACATAAGCCTGCTGCGCAATTGATACGATCGGGTTGTCCATTATTAAGCTTACAGCATCTTTCGGATTGCCCTGCTCTGCAATAACCTTATCCCGTAATGTTATATCGGTAACGTATCCGATAATTTTCTGCGCATCGTCTTTTATAAACAAACAGCTTGCTTTATTTGCCGCCATTATTTTTGCAGCTTCATAAATTGGTGTGAATCCGGAGCAGGAAACAATTTCCCGATATTCGATGCCTTCTATTCTACGCGAATAGAACTGATCGGCGGCAATAAAGCTTTCTTCAAATGAGTTTGGACGTTTAAAAAAATGTGCAAAGTCATCATCCAGCATTCGCTTTCCAAACTCTACGGTAAAATATTTGAAAAACTCGTCGTATGCCTTACAAAGCGCTCTGAAGTCTTTTCTGGGCAAGAAATAAATCTCTGTCCCCTTTTTAACCATCACTGTTTTTAACGAACGCTTCCGGTTTAAAAGCACCGAAATGCCGCCGAAGCAATAACCCGCATGGTGCTTTTCTACAGAACGCTTATTTTGAGAACCATCATAAAAAAAAGTTTCAAACTCGCCTTTTACGATTAGTTCAACACCTTTCATTTTGGTTACTTCTTGTTCATATATGATAGCATCTTTATTATATTTAACTACCTCCAAAAGATCTACAATTCCAATGAGTACATCTTCAGGTAATAAATTGAATGGCTTTACAGTCTTTAAAAATTCAACGCGTTGATTCATACCAGAAAATAATCAAAAGTGCAAATAATAAGACGATTAAGGTAAATATAAGCCATGGAAACCCACTTGCGACTTTGTTTTCTTTAGCTTTTAATTGCTGCAATTCAATTGTAGCATCGGTAATATCTCCACGTTTTATCAACTCAAAAAAGCAATCTGCTGTAGCGCTTGCATCCGCCAGTGCATTGTGCTGATTCATAAGCTTTGCATTAAACAACCGGGCGTATAGCTCTCCTAAACGCAAATGGTTAACGGATGGCTCCTGTACATAAAATGAGCTGGCCAGCATAGTACAAAAGGTGGGTAAACTTGCCATAGAATTGTCTATGCCGGCTCTGAAAAAATCAGCAGAGAGTACATGATAATCAAATTCCATAAAATGGCCTAAAATCAAAGGCTGATATTTCTTCAAATCGTCAGCAAATAACTCCATAACCGTTTTGCGCTTCTCACCGTGTTCATTAAGGTATTCCCGGGTTATTCCATGTATTTTAATAGCCGATGGCTTAATTACAATATCTTCATCTCCAATATAATGATTTTCTGTTTTTAACAGAATTCCATCTTTTGTGTAAATAACCCAGGCTATTTGTACCGCTGAGGGCCAATTAGCCGAGTTTGAGTATGGAAGGTTCCATTTGCGGGGTAAACCGGAAGCTTCTGTGTCCAGAAATAATAAGTAATCTCTCAAAAGGTTTAAGCCGAAGGCGTATAAATTTGTGAATTGAGACAAATATATAAACTATGCTACTAAAACGAATGATAGGTAGCAACAGACTCTTTTTAAGACAAATATGATTTCATAACCGATTCATGGGCCTCTGAAGTGAAATAAATGATTGGCTCTTCCTCTGTGTGCGAAGCTTCCATAATTATCTTAGTACCAAACTCGTAGGGCTCTACTGCAATAATCCGCCCTTTTTCAAACCTCATTGGCTTATCATCTATTAATACTGTAAAAAAATCACTCATATTAATTTAACTCCTGAACATTAAAATATGTTTCACCCGCTCGTAAATCGTAATAAATTAATGCTGAAAGAGATTTCTATTTACTAAAAATTCAACAATCTCTTCCAGGTATTTCCGGTCCGTTTCATCAAAATCATCTGCCTTATCGCTGTCAATATCCAAAACTGCAGCTACCTTATCTTTTTCAATTAATGGCACTACTATTTCTGATTTTGAGAAGGAACTGCATGCAATATGTCCCGGAAATGTATCTACATCTTTTACCACATAGGTTGTTTTTTCTTTCCAGGCCGTTCCGCATACTCCTTTTCCATAAGCGATTCTGGTACAAGCTACAGGTCCTTGGAATGGACCGAGAACTAATTCGTTGTTTTTTACCAGATAAAACCCGACCCAATAAAAGTTAAACTGCGACTTTAAACATGCCGCTGTATTGGCCAGGTTTGCAATCAGATCTTCTTCTCCATTAAGCAAAGCTTTTAGCTGCGGAATTAACGACAGGTATTGTTCTTCCTTGCTGCCAGTTATCACATTTAAATCTTCGGCCATGTACAAAAATACTTTCTATAGCAAGAAAATGTGTGCATCAATGATACCTTTCTTATCATTAATCAGTCATAATTATACCTGAGAGCCTTGTACACGCGTTACATATTTACTCAAACACACACAACATGAGAAAATTTTTATTAAGCCTGGCTTTCTTTGCAGCATTGGGAGCCAGTTCTGTTTACGCAGACAGAAATCCGGCGAGAGATCGAATTGTCCGCAGCTATGATGAAAGGGCAATTTATCGCGACGGAAGAGGACAATACCACTGGCAGATTATTGAACGGGAAGTTTGGGTTCCCGCACGAAGAGTTGGTAGCCTGTTTGGTTCGAGAGTAATTCCGGGACATTATGAAATCAGGAGACAACGGGTAAAAGTTTATCATTCTAATCGTTATTATGATCGCGGAAGAAGCACTCATCCGCATGGAGAACGTAAAAAACATCAAGACGATAGCAGATATGATAATGACAGAAGAGATAACCGTTCTTCACGCAGATAAAAGCTCAATTATTCACACCTTCCGGCTAAAACCCGGAAGGTTTTATATTTCCGGCAGTACGGATCCGTAAAATCTCTGACATATCTCACAATAAAACGTCCTTCGTTTAGTTTTACCGGGATATGTTTTTTTAAATGGCACATTATCCCGTGGACAAATACTTTTAGCATGAGCCAGCCAGTGCTTTTTTAAAGTAAATTCCTTTTTCCATCTTAAAAAATCAAAGCTGTAGTTTACCGCCTCCTCAATCAGCTCTCGTTTAGAGCTTTCGGGCAAATCACTAAACGTGTTTAACGGATGTAAACGTGTGCGAAACAAAACCTCATTCTTTATAATATTTCCTACACCAGCAAATATATTCTGGTCCAATAACGCGTCGCAAATAAGAACTTTTGGATATGCAGCGAGCTTTAAATAAGCAGATTCTGCATCCCAGTTTATATTCATCACATCTGCAGACCAATCGTATATTTCATCTGGCGAGCCATTTAGCAATTGTACAGAACATGCGTAAAAATTCAATTCTCCATCATCAAACTTTAAGGAAAATCGCGGAGGCACGCCCTTAGATTCATTAATTCTATAGGAACCGAAAAGCATAAAATGAATACGAACTGTAATATGTTCGAAACATATAAGAAAATGTTTTCCCCAGCTTTTAAAATCCACTACGGTTTGATTCTCAAACAAATCCAGATCTATAGCTTTAGTATTTCCTTCGGCTCTTATAACGGTTTTCCCGATAAACTCCTGAACCGCTTCTTTTAAAATTACAATGGATGGTCCTTCTGGCATAATTAAATTCTAAAGCAAATAACAATATGTTGTAAATGAAAAGTTAGCGTTTAAAATCCTTTTGCTGCCATTATTGATTTTAACTCTGCAACTGTTTTTCCTCTACTAAAATTAGCAGCAAATTCAGGGCTTTCTTTATCTATTAACAGCTGATACATTCCTAATCGTTTGATTTTCTTTTTCAATACAGCATGATTTTTATTCTCTTCGGCAACCATTCCTGCATAGATTACAGTAAGCCAAACATCCATTTCTAATGCACGCGAGGCATATTTAGAAGAAAGTGATGTAATATCACTTAAAATTGAATCGTCTAATATCGATGTGGTACGCTCATAAATTTCAACAAAATCATCATAAACAGATTGATAGCTAAATTCTTTCCCAATTAAAATCAGTCGTGTAAAATATTCTAAATCCGTTGGTGCGAATCTTCCTCGCCTGGGAGATGTTATATATACGCACCAGGAATCGAATATGCCTTTATTAAATTCAATAATTATTAAATTATTGATTGTCTTTATATGTTTCAACGTTTACCTAATCAATTGTTAGAAATAACCCATCGGATTAAAACTAGCAATTTAAAATCCACATAATCAGTTATTTTTATAGGAAAACAAATTACCAGACAACAAACCTGCCATCGGGCCCTCTTGTTCTTTTTTTCTGGTTAGCTTCCAAACGATAGCAAGAGTGGTCACAGCTCCTATTAATGCAAGGCTTGTAATTATTTTCGGATTAGAAACCCGCTTAGGAATATATTGCACACCATTTTTATTTGCCCGTGCAGGTTCCTTAACATATCTGCCGTAAGCAGGCACAGCTTCTTCTTCGAAATTTTCCAGTAAATGACTTAATGCTGTATTTAATTGTTCGCCGTATATTGGATAACCATGGCCGGTAGCTGCCGTTACAGGCTTAAGCTGAGAGAGTTTTTCGACAGATTCTTTTGCCGCTATCCAATCTATGGTAAAATATTTAGGAGGGCCGGAAAGGATATGCTTTTGTGTCATTACTGAAAAAGCAGATTCCTGCTTCGTTGTAACAAAGACATCAGCTGCAATTAAGGTACGATCTCCTTCTCTGAAAAAAGAAACTTGTCCGGGTGAATGTCCTGGTGTATGAATATATTCCCAATCAGGCAATCCGGGAACACTTCCGTTAACAGCCAGGCGATGGATCTTTTTGCCGAAATCTTTAGGCTTCCTTGGGAACGTCCAAGATATAAGACTCATCAATCCACCACCAACCATCGGATCGGGCGGTGGGTAACAGGAAATGCCCTTTAAATATGGTAATTCAAGATAATGTGCATACACCGGTACATTCCAAACAGCAATAAGCTCCTCTAATGCGCCCACATGATCAAAATGGCCGTGGGTAAGTAAAATAGCTGATGGTTTGGTACCTTCTCCAAAAAGATCTTCGGCCATACGCATTATTTTATCTCCGTACCCCTTTAGTCCGGCATCAATTAAAACCCAACCGTCGTTTGAAGAAACCATATAAATATTTACGAAAAGTATCTTCATTCCCCAAACACCGGGAGCGACATTAAAATACTTCAGGCCTGATTTTTTAATAAAAGTATATTCTGCTTGTTTTACAATTTTCATAGGGTTGTTAGTTTTTATGTAAACAGCAAAGCTTGGCCAAGGTTTAAAATACTTTATTCCTCAAAAAAAGCTCAGGGATTATGAATCATAAAGTATAAAATAACCTTCCATTACAGTAACAGCCTGACCAGAAAAAAGGACTCTTTCTCCTGCTAAACTAACTTTTACTTCCCCTCCTCTTTTCGAAGCCTGGTAAGCAAACATTTCTGATTTATTTAATTTTTTGGCCCAATATGGCGTCAGGCAACAATGAGAAGAACCTGTTACCGGATCTTCGTCAATTCCATGCGAGGGAGCGAATGTTCTTGAAACAAAATCGTAGTTTGAAGTTTCGCTTCCGCGACTTGTAATTACTATAGTATCGTAATTCTTAAGCGCTTTAAAGTCAGGATTACAATTAAGGACTTCCTTTTCAGAAGCTAGCTCGACAATATATCGCGTTTGGGAAAATACCGTATGTTTTGGCTCTATATTTAAAGCTCTTACGGCTTCCTGAGGCAAGATTCTTTCTTCTTCAAACGAGACAGGAAAATCCAATTCTATCCAGTTATCTTTTTTGTGTGCGGTAAGTAAACCGCTTTTAGTGTAAAAGTTTATCATTTCATTTTCCCGCAACATACCTTCCTGCCAAAGTATGTGGGCGCTTGCCAATGTTGCATGACCGCAAAGGTCAACTTCCATTGTTGGAGTAAACCAACGTAAATTATAACCAGCGGCAGTTTTATATAGAAATGCAGTTTCAGACAAATTATTTTCAGCAGCGATTGCCTGCATAACTTTTTCAGGAAGCTCTTCATATAACAAACAAACACCGGCAGGATTTCCCTTAAATTGTTTATCAGCGAAAGCGTCTACCTGAAATGATCTTATTTTATTCATAGGTTAAATATTAATTACCTTCCTCTTCCAATATGTTCAACTGCCACAATATCTCTTCATCCTTCACAGGGAAAGGTATTCCATTCCGTATTTGAGCATAAACTGCATCAAACAAATGACGATAGTTACCTTTTAGTGCGGATATATATTCAATAGATTTATTTCCGGCTACATCAATGGTAGTTAAAAGTCCAGCTGAATCCTCTGGCTCTATGCCATAAATCGCATCTAAAGGCGATATCTCTTTATCCAGCTGACTTTCCTGCACATCGCTCCTCTCTTTACAAAAGCTTCCCTGCGTACCGTGTAATATAAATGCAGGCAATGGATATGCTGTTAATAAACTCGCTGTAATAAAAACATTTAAGCCATTTGGATAAATCAGATGAACATTCATATAATCATCAACTAAAGATTCAGGTCTGAACGTTCCGAGTGTTTTATACCATTTTAATGGCTTACCAAATAAACTTATTACTTGATCGAGTAAATGCGGTCCCAAGTCGTAGCTTAAGCCGCTTGCAGGAAGTGGCGTTTCCTTAAATGATTTCTGACTGATTTCTCTACGATATCTGTCGAAACGAAAATGAACTTCAATTAAATCCCCTAGAACACCACTTTCTATTACTGATTTAACAGATTGAAAATCAGTATCCCAACGCCGGTTTTGATAAACCATAACTGCACGGCCTGCTTTCTGTGCTAAATCGAACAATTCTGTTGCCTCTGCAACTGTCGAGGCGAAAGGCTTCTCAACTAAAACATGCTTTCCGGCTTCGAGAGCCATTTTAGCAAACTCATAATGTGTATTATTAGGAGTGTTTATAATTACCAGTTCAATTTTGGGATCATTAATTAAATCCTCAACGGAATCGTAGCTAATTAAGTCAGGATAGCGGCTTTGAGCCTTCTTTTCATGTCTTTCGGTAACAGCATAAAATTCAAAACCCGTATTGGTATGTACAAACGGGGCATGAAATAAACGACCTGACATGCCGTAGGATAGAATTCCGGTAATGATTTTATTTTCCATGCAATATATTATTTAAGTTGCGCAGCATATTTTATACCGCCAAGTAAATGCTTTAAAAAGTATTCATTGCTGAATGATTCAGGTGTATGTCCAAGAGCTGTATAAAATACTCTTCCTCCTTCAAATTGATGGTACCAAGCCACCGGATGATTAGCTCCGTTTTTTCCGCCTTTGTAACTTCCTTCGTCTAATTTTAGAAGCACATTAACGTTTGGATTTGTATAATTGAAATTATACCATTCGTCGGTATGGTTCCATGGAGAAACAAGATTTTTTGTAGAAAGATGCTTTGTATCGATAATAGTTAACGCTGCCTCCTGAACAGGCGGATGGTCGGTAAAATATGCACCAATCATTTTTCCATACCACTCCCATTTAAATAAACAATCGGTTGCCGCATGTATTCCAATAAAACCACCGCCACTTCGTATATATTGTTGAAAAGCGCTTTTTTGATCGTCGTTAAAAAACTCTCCTGTAGGACTTAAAAATATAACCGCCTTATATTGCTTTAGGTTTTGCGTGGTAAATGCACCTGGATTTTCTGTGGTGTCGGCAACAAAGTTATTTTCTGTAGCCATTTTTTGAATCGCATTGATGCCATCCGTTATACTCTTATGCCTGAAGCCTAATGTCTTTGAAAAAATAAGAACTTTGGCCGGCTGTTTTATTTTGTTAATTTCTGCATGAAGCGATAAGCACAAAAAAAATGTGAAACATAAAAAGAAAAATTTTTTCATAAAAATATAATTTTTTTTAGTAGTATCTATTGTTTATTATTGCCTTCAAGCTGCCTTCGGCGGTTTTAATGGGCGATGAGAGCACATTTTCACTCGTTTTCGTTTTATTGCGATGTTCAAGAGAACGCTTCGCTAAGTTCATTACGTTTGATGAGCGGTATGCCCATGATGGTTTCATATTCTATTATAACGTAAAAAGCCTAAGTTATAAAAACCCAGGCTTTAAATAAATCATAAAAAGGATAAATATTATGCCAGATTCCGGCCTGCATTTACAATACCATAAACTGTACGAATTACAAGTTTTGTATATATTTTAACCTGGTTCTCGTCCAGCGTATCAGATTTGAGCTTTTGCAGTGCATAATGCTGAATGGTTACTAAGGGAAGAATAATCTTTTCACGTAAAGCGATTGAGCGACGTTCTACGGGATATTGCTCCATCAGAACAGAGGTGCCTGTTAATTTAAGTATTAAATCGCGGGTTAATAAATATTCATCCTTCAAGCCTTTCCAGAAGTAACCAAATTCTTTATCTTCTTCTAAATAAGCAGTAATCCTGAAATCAGATTTAGACATAGACATCATACAATTGTCTATCATGGTTTTAAATTGACCGGAAGTATTATAAAGGCGTTTCACATCTTCCCAACTGCCGTTTTCTTTTACTTTCTTTAAGGCTGAGCCTACGCCATAAAATCCTGGAATATTTTGTTTTAGCTGACTCCATGAGGTAACGAAACTAATTGCCCGTAAATCTTCAAGTTTAAGCTCTGCGCTAGAATTCCGCTTAACGGGCCTGCTGCTTATATTAATTTGAGATAAGAGCGTTAGCGGACTAAAATTAACCAGGTATTTTAAAAACAATGGGTCTTCGCGCAAAGCAACGAATGCCTGATGACTCTCATCTGCCATTAAATCAATCAGCGCTTTTTCTGCCGCGTTTAATGTATCTTTATTATTATGCGTATCCAGAGATGAAACAACTCCGGCGTTAATTAATTGTTCAATATTGTAATGAGCAGTATCAAAAGATCCGTATTGACTACTAATTGTTTGTCCCTGAATAGTTAATTGGATGTGATCATTAGCAATCTCTTGGCCCATTGTTGCATAAAACTTATGAGTTTTACCACCGCCCCGTGCAGGAGGGCCTCCCCGGCCGTCAAAAAATGCCAAATCAATTTCATAATTCCGGGAAATAGTGGTAAGCTCAATCTTTGCTTTATAGATAGACCAGTTTGCCATTAGATAACCACCGTCTTTTGTACTATCAGAGAAGCCAAGCATAATTACTTGTTTATTTCCCCTGTTTTTTAAATGCTCTTTATAAAACGGATGAGCATACAAACTTTCCATCACGTTCGCTGCGGCAGCCAGATCCTGTACTGTTTCAAATAAAGGAACAAAATCTACATGAATATCATTTTTTTTCCACCCGCTCCACATAAAGAGATTCATTAGTTGAAGAATATCAGAAGCTTGCTGACAATTACTTATAATAAATCTGTGAGAAGCTTTTTCACCATTCTCAAGCTGCATTTTTTTAATTAAATGAATAGTTTGCAGCGTGTCATTGCTTAAATCATCCAATGTATCACTCGGACAATCAGCTTCTTCAAACGTGAGATTCTGAAGCTTTTCCTGTTCAGTCATTTCATCATAACCTTCCGGGAAAGGAGAACTTAAATATTGACGGCAAGCCTGATGTGTTTTTCTTAACACACGACTATCCTGACGAATATCCAATGATGCGAAATAGCAACCAAACAATCTCACTTTTCTTATTAAATCGTCTATAGTTGTTAAGAAAAGGCTGTCGTGATCGTTAATCAGTACTTTTTTAATCGCTTCCAGATTTTCTATAATTTCCGGCTGCAAATCACGTGGCTCTTCTACGCGCATAAAACTGTTTTGATAAAACAAGTCCTGCAAACGATTCATATATTCTTCTACACCGCGGAAAGTGACACGACGTTTAAGAATTTTAAAATCGCGGTAATAACAACGGAAAAGAATTTCTCTTAATATTTCGGATACGTCTATAGTGCTTTGAGGCGTAACGTTCGGATTTCCATCCCTATCGCCGCCCGGCCAAAAGCCTAATTCTATAAGTTGAGGATTTATAAACGCAGGTCCCTCAAACTCATTTTCAATTTGTTTTTGAAGGTTAGAAACAACATGATAAAAAACATTTTCCAGAAACCATGCTAAACTTACAGCTTCATCAACAGGTGTTGGTTTATTTTTATTAAAAAATGGGGTTTTTCCTAACTGCTGTAACAACTCATGGATCGAATTGATATTATTCCCTTTAAGAGCATCGGTTAAATCTGTAATGATAGCCAGAACACTGCCCGGATAAAACTGAGTTGGATGGGCGGTTAACACTAATCTTAATGAAAACTCTTCTAATTTTTTTTGAATCTGAGCTTTCATTGAAGGATTTGAGGCTGCCTGATGTAATAGCACAGGCAAACTTCCGGCATCTTCGTTTTTACTGGTTTTATTAAATGCAGAATCTTCTATAGCATCAAAAAGAACAACCTGTCTTTCTATGTACTGAATAAATCTAAAAAGCAGGTCAAATCGATCTTCCGCCTGAACATATTGTTCATATTGTCCAAAAAAGCTTTTAATAATATCTTCGGGAGTCAGTTGATTTTTAACTCCTTCTTCACAATGCGAAGTAAAAAATGGTAATAAAGTTCCGGTATGTTTAATGCGATAAAATGGCAATGTTAAAAACAAACTGTTATATAGTTCGAACCTTGTTACTACTTCGTTATTGAAAAGTGTTTCTTTCTGACTTAATCTCATGTTATTTATTAGGGCATTACAGCAAACAAAAATAGCAGGATTAAACCGGATGCAAAATTATAGGACGATAAAAAGACATTATATTCTCAATTCATCATCCTAAAATGCATTTAAACAGGGAAACAGGGCCAAATTAGCCATTAATTATTTCGCCGCCATTAGGGTGAATAACCTGGCCGGTGATGTAACTTGCATCATCCGAAGCCAGAAAAAGATAGGATGGTGCTACTTCTTCGGGTTGCCCTGGTCTTCCAAGTGGAACATCGCTACCAAATTCTTCTACCTTTTCTTCTGTAAATGACGAAGGAATCAAGGGCGTCCATATTGGTCCTGGTGCTACTCCGTTTACACGAATCCCTTTTTGAGCCAGGTTTTGGGAAAGCGAACGTGTAAATCCTACAATTGCTCCTTTCGTTGATGCATAATCAATTAAATTGCTACTGCCGCGATAAGCGGTTACAGAAGTAGTATTAATAATTGAACTTCCTTTTTTAAGATACTTTAGGGCGGCTTTCGAAAGGTAGAAATAAGCGAATATATTTGTTCGGAATGTTTTTTCAAACTGCTCTGAAGTAATATCTTCCAAATTTTCCTGCGGATATTGCACAGCTGCATTATTAACCAGGATGTCCAATCTGCCAAATTCAGCTATAGTAGCCTCTATAATTTTGCTGCAATGTGCCTCATCTCCTACATCACCCGCAATTAACAGGCATTGCTGGCCTTCTTCTTCCACTTTACGTTTGGTTTCTTCGGCATCGCTATATTCATCCAGGTATGCAAGCACAACATTTGCCCCCTCACGTGCAAAAAGCACAGCCACTGCCCTACCAATACCACTATCGCCACCAGTAACAACAGCAACTTTTCCTGCCAGTTTCGAAAACACATCTTCGCCATCAAACTTTGGCCGGGGTATCATTTCAGATTCTATTCCGGGCTGTTTCTCCTGATGCTGGGCCGGCTGCATACTCTTTTTTTCATTTGATTTTTGCATAACTTATTTTTTAGATAGATATCATGATTAACATAAATTCTTAACAGCAGGTTTTGATAAAGAACAAAGAGTGTAAGAATATTCAATTACAGTAATCGTATTTCCAATCGGTCTTTTTACTATACTTGTTTCGCAATGCTTTTTGACGACCGTTATAAAACAATTATCAGTCCAAGTGAAGGAATTTTCAGAGATAAAGGAAGTAAGTTTCTGGCTTACGCCTATCCTATCCGTTCTGACGATGAACTAAAAAAATATTTGGCAGTATTAAAATCTAAACATCCAAAAGCAAGGCACTACTGCTGGGCAATACGTTTAAGTCCGGACAAATCTCTTTTCCGAATAAATGATGATGGAGAACCATCCGGAACTGCCGGAAGGCCAATACTAAACACGCTTCTATCGCTCGATCTGACCAATATTGCTGTCATCGTCGTAAGATATTTTGGAGGAACGCTTTTAGGAGTTCCAGGCTTAATTAACGCATACAAGATGGCAACTGCAGAGGCCCTGGCCTCGGCAGAAATTGCAGAGTTAACTGTAAACGATATTTATAAAGTTACCTTTGATTATATTCGGATGAATACTATCATGAAAATAATTAAAGATTATAATCTGCGAATACTTACACAATGCTTTGAGAATCAATGCGACATTGAACTTGAGATTCCTAAAGCCCAATTGAATACCGTTTTATCCAAACTTGAAAAAACGGAACTCTTAAGCCTCACTTACCTTAAAACAATATGAGCACGCTATAAGAAACAGATCTAATTTTAAATACTGATGAAAGTATTTATCATCTTAACTTACTTCCCGGAGATATTGCTGACATCATTATTACCGTTGCAAATACAGATCTTGCCACAGTAATATCCAGCTATTTTGATTCGATTGAGTTAAAAAAGGAAAAAGGCAAATTCGGCACTCATAAAGGGTATATTAAATCGAATCACTGCACTATCCACCGGCACTGGAACCAATAATATCGACATCATTTTAAATGAATTGGATGCATTGGTAATTATAGATTTTAACCTATGTACAAAAAAAGGAAAAGAAGTCTTTAACTATTATAAAATCGGCGCATCCGGTTCATTACAGGAAAATACTCCTATTGATAGCCTTATCATTTCAGAATATGCAATTGGTTTAGATACACTGATGCATTATTATAATCAATCGTTAAGCCTGTAAGAAGAACATTTTAAACGTACTATTGAAAACTATTTTGAGGAACTTTTTAACATTCCTCCATATGTAGCCGGAGCAGACAGGGATTTATTAAGTACCATAGGAAAAGATCTAAAACATGGAATCACTATAACAACTCTAGGGTTTTATGCACCTCAAAGCCGTATGTTACGTGCCAGGGGATATAATGATAACCTAATTAAAAGCTTCCGGAATTTTTATTATAATAACCGGTCGATAACGAATATAGAAATGGAACTGCCGGATTCTATGCATTGTCTAATATACTAGGACATAAAGCAATTTCGATTAATGCTATCACCCACAACAGAACCCATTCTCAATTAAGTACCTATCCAGAAAAAGTTTTAAACCGCGACATAGAATTGGCATTTAAAATCATAACTTAATTTTAAGAAAAATAAATTATATTTACCTGTAGCATTTCACATAATAAACCCGTTATTGTTAACCTAAACGTTATAAAATGAAAAGAACTGGTAAAATTATTATCTATTTTGCTTTAGCAATTATTATTGTTATTTGTGTAGCATTAAGCTATATAAATTTTGCACTCCCTAATGTAGGAGATGCCCCCGTTATAAAAGTTGAGATTACACCTCAGCGCATTGAAAGAGGAAAATATCTTGCAACTAATGTGGCAGTTTGCATCGATTGTCATTCCACACGCGATTGGTCTAAGTTTACCGGCCCGCCAGATTTAAGCAGTATCGGTGCCGGAGGCGAAAAATTTGATAAAGCAGCTGGCTTACCAGGAACAATTTACAGTCCAAACATTACCCCATATAATTTAAAAGATTGGACAGATGGCGAATTATTCAGAGCAATAACTACAGGTGTTAAAAAAGACGGTTCTGCTATATTCCCAATAATGCCTTATACTGCTTATGGGAAAATGAATAAAGAAGATATCGTTTCAATTATCGCATTTATACGCAGCTTACCAGAACAGTATACGTCCGTACCAGCACGTGAACTTGATTTTCCGGTAAACTTCATTGTAAATACCATGCCCACAAAAGCAAGTCTTAGTACAATTCCTGCAGCTTCCGATGGGCTAAAATATGGCGCTTACATGCTAAATGCTTCTGCATGTTTTGATTGCCATACCAATATTGAGAATGGCAAACCGATTGAAGGAATGGAATTTGCCGGAGGAAGAGAATTTAAACTCCCACAGGGCTCTGTATTCACAGCCAATATAACGCCAGATAATGAAACAGGTATCGGCAAATGGACCAAACAACAATTCGTAGATAGGTTTAAGGCCTTTGCCGATTCTGGTCATACTCCAAAAATCCTGGATGAAAATGAATTCCAGACGATTATGCCATGGACAATGTACAGTGGAATGAAAGTACAGGATTTAGAAGCTATTTATTCTTATTTAAGAACTATTAAACCTATTAAAAATCCTGTAACGAAATTTGTTCCTAAAGGATAATTTAAGAAAGTAAAACGCACTAAGTCTGTAATACGACTTTAGTGCGTTTATCTATAATCAACTAAATTTAGCGCGTAATGCTGCGAGTTTATCTTTCATCTCAGCTTCCGGTTGCTTTTTCTGAACTTTTTGCGGTTGCTCAAGCCGTTCTTTCCGTTTCTGTTTTGGCTCATCGTTTTTCATTGACAGAGCAATTCTTTTACGCTGTACATCTAATTCAGTAACTTTCACCTCAACATGCTGATGCACCTTAACAACTTCATTTGGATCTTTAACAAAGCGATTGGAAAGCTGGCTCAAATGCACCAATCCATCCTGATGAACTCCAATATCTATAAATGCACCAAAGTTTGTAATATTCGTTACAATGCCTGGAAGTATCATTCCAACTTTTAAATCCTCAATGCTGTTAACGCCTTCCGTAAAACTAAATGCTTCAAACTGTTCTCTTGGATCGCGGCCTGGTTTTGCCAATTCCTGGAGGATATCATTTAAAGTTGGTAAACCAACAGTATCACTAACGTATTTCTGAATAGAAATTTTCTTACGTAAAGTTTCATCTTTCATCAAATCAGAAACTCCACAATTCAAATCTGTTGCCATTTGTTCTACTAAAGCGTAGCGTTCAGGATGAACAGCACTTGCATCAAGCGGATATTCAGCATCACGGATACGTAAGAAGCCAGCAGCCTGCTCAAACGCTTTGTCGCCTAAACGGGCAACTTTCTTCAACTCATCACGCTTTTTAAATGCGCCGTTTTTATTCCGATACTCTACAATATTCTGAGCAATTTGCGGACCCAGACCTGATACATAAGCTAAAATCTGTTTTGATGCAGTATTCAGTTCTACTCCTACGGCATTTACGCAACTTATAACCGTATCATCCAAAGATGCTTGAAGTTTATTTTGATCAACATCATGCTGATATTGTCCCACACCAATAGACTTCGGATCAATTTTAACAAGCTCCGCCAGAGGATCCGTCAGTCGGCGGCCTATTGAAACTGCGCCTCTTACCGTAATATCTTTATCGGGAAATTCCTCTCTTGCTACATCAGATGCCGAATAAATAGAAGCACCACTTTCATTTACCATTACCACGAGTACATTTAGTAAATTTAGTTTCCCGATAAATGTTTCTGTTTCCCTCCCGGCCGTGCCATTACCAATAGCTATAGCTTCAATACTATGTTTTGAAACCAGAAAAAGAATTGTTTTCTCTGCTTCGGCTAAACCACCAGCACCACTATGGGGATAAATATTAGTATTTTCGACTAACTGCCCCTGAGCATCTAAACAAACCACTTTGCAGCCCGTGCGAAATCCCGGATCTATTGCCATTACACGTTTTTGTCCCAGCGGAGCAGCTAGCAATAATTGGCGGGCATTTTCTGCGAACACACGAATCGCCTCTTCATCGGCTCTTTTTTTAGTTAACAAGCGGATTTCCGTTTCTAAAGATGGCTTCAACAATCGCTTATAGGCATCAGCTACTGCAAGAATTACCTGTTCTGATGCTGAATTATTGGCTTTAACGAATATCTTTTCAAGCATGCTTATAGCATCTTCCATTGGTGGAAAAATATCCAGGGAGAGAATTAATTCTTTTTCTCCCCTTCTCATGGCTAATATTCTATGCGAAGGAGCTGTTTTAACAGATTCTGTCCATTCAAAATAATCCCTGTATTTTGAACCTTCTTCTTCCTTACCAGAAATTACTTTGGATTGAAATACTCCCTTATCTAAAAATAACTTCCTGATCACCGCCCTTGCTTCAGTATGTTCATTAATAAGCTCAGCCAATATATCTCTTGCACCAGCCAGCGCTTCTTCTATTGTTGACACTCCTTTTTCAGCATCTGTAAATCTGACTGCTTCTAATTCTAAATCGGTGCTTTTTTGCTCTAAAAGTATATCTGCCAAAGCCTGTAAACCTTTATCTCTTGCTACACTTGCACGTGTTTTTCTTTTAGGACGATAAGGAAGATAAATATCTTCAAGCAGACTTAATGTTTCTGCGGCATTTATCTGCCTGGTAAGCTCCGCGGTAAGCTTTCCGAGTTCAGTTAACGATTTAAGGATGGCTTCGCGACGTTTATCTAATTCTTTTAATTGATCAACCCTATCACGTATTGCGGCAATCTGTACTTCATCCAGGCTTCCGGTCAGTTCTTTTCTGTACCTCGAAATAAAAGGAACAGTAGCACTTTCATCTAATAAAGTTATTGTTGCTTCTACCTGCTTATCGGCGATTGATAATTCTTTAGCAATTTGCTTAGAATACACATTCTTATTTTCCATCATTGTTTATTCAGTCTGCGAATTTGAGTGTATAAGCTGATAAATCAAAAAATGCTTATCAACATATTATCGCACTTTCAGCAACAAACATACTTACAATAAGGTAACCATATTAGAATTAGTAATTGATAAGATCATAAAAAAGTCCCTTTAAACTCATCCTATTTTAAAAAACTCAATCAAAAGGTTAATTTATTATTAAATTTTCATAAAAATTTAAATTTATATATGTAATTAATAAAACATAGTTATCTTTGTTATGGATTTAATTTAAACGACTATGAAAAAGTTACTATTTGTTATCGCATTATCATTGTTAACAGTAAGCACATACGCTATTGACCGGAATGATGATATTAAAAAAGTTTCTTACACTGCTTTAAGACAGTTTGAAACTGATTTTCAGTCAGCTAAAGATGTTTCCTGGAAAATAAACGATCAATACGTTAAAGCAACATTTACTTCTGAAGGAAAAAACATGGCTGCCTTATACAATATACAAGGCGAATATCTTGGAGTTGTTCAATATTTAGATTACGAACAAGTACCTCTTAAGGCCCGCAACGAAATTGAGAAAAGGTATTCTAGTTATACATTCTCTTCTGCTCTGAAAATTGTTGGCAGGCCAAATGACCGCTCAGACTTTAATGATGTTGGAACCTACTGGGTTGATTTAGCGAACGATACTAAGCAAGTATATTTAAGTGTATCACCATCATTGTCAGTATCTTTGTTTAAAACCTTAGAAATTGAAACAACAGCAAGTAAATAAAAATTAACGCTTATAAAAAAATCGCCACTGGTTGGCGATTTTTTTTTGCCTGATATTTTTGACTCGATGTATTATGAATTAATTTGATTTTGCCTACCGATTAACAAATCAAAATGGAATAAAAATCAAAATCAATATAGCGGCATAAAAAATTATTATAATTTAGCCAATTCATTGAACTCACATGTCAGAATATTTAAAAAAACAATTTAAAGGTTTTTTCGGCCAGGAAAATAACACAATATTCTTTGCGCCGGGAAGGGTTAATCTTATAGGTGAACATATCGATTATAATGGCGGTTTGGTTATGCCTTGCGCAATTACTTATGGAACCACGCTTTTAACCGCACCTAATAACGATGGGATTTTTCGTTTCAGAAGTATAGATTTCCCTGAAACCCTTGATATTCCGGTTAAAGAATTTTATGAAAAAACCGGTAGTACCTGGTTCAATTATCCTTTGGGTGTAATTCATAATTTCATAAAAGAAGGCAAAAAAGTTCAAGGACTTGACATGCTATTTTATGGAGACCTTCCAATTGGTGCGGGACTTTCTTCTTCGGCCTCTATAGAAATTGTAACGGCCTATGCCTTAAATACTCTTTTCAACGCTGGCTTTTCTAAACTTGAATTAGTTTTACTAAGTAAAAAAGTAGAAAATGAATTTATTGGGGTTAATTCTGGCATAATGGACCAGTTTGCTGTTACGTTTGGTGAAAAAGAAAAAGCGTTAAAATTAAATTGCGAGACACTGGATTATGAGGCTGTAGATTGTAATTTAGGCGAAAACATACTTGCCATTATTAATACCAATAAACCTAGAAAACTCGCCGAATCCAAATATAATGAACGCGTAAGCGAATGCCAGACGGCTTTAAATGCATTACAACAAGAGTTAAAAATCAATAACTTATGCGATATTAATTCCGAGACGTTCGAAAAATACAAGCATTTAATTCAGGATAATACTATTCGGGAAAGAGCCCGGCATGTTGTGGAAGAAAACGATCGTGTTGAATTAGCAGCAATTGCTCTTGCCGAAAACCGCTTAGCAGATTTTGGTAAATTAATGTATGCATCGCACGATTCTTTGAAAAACCTGTATGAAGTTTCTGGTGTTGAACTGGACACACTGGTTGATTTTTGTCTAAGCTATGATGATGTGATAGGCGCAAGAATGACAGGAGCCGGTTTTGGAGGCTGTGCTATTGCATTAGTTAAAAAGTCTTCTTTTGAGGATTTCAGTACTAAAATTACAGACTATTACACTCGAAAAATTGGATATGCACCTTCTGTTTACAGTTCTCATATAGGTGCCGGAGTAAGAGAATTATAATTATTAAAATCCGGATATACCAGATTTTATATTAAAGCCTGTCTATTACACATACCATGAAATTAAAACTTGATGAATTAAACCGTGTTAGCGTAAATGAATTCAAAAATCAGGAGAAATTACCGGTTATTGTAATATTAGATAATGTTAGAAGCTTGCATAATGTTGGTTCTATATTCCGCACGTCGGATGGATTTGCCGTAGAACAGGTAATATTATGTGGCATAACAGGGCAGCCACCTCATCGGGAAATCGAAAAAACAGCTTTAGGTGCTACTCAGTCCATCGATTGGATTCATTATCAGGATACCACACAGGCTATCGCTGATCTCCGTAAAAAAGATTATCAAATAATTGCTATAGAACAAGCAAAAAACAGCATTAAGCTTAATGAATTTAAAACTTCCTCCAACAAAAAGTATGCATTAATATTCGGAAATGAGGTTAATGGTGTATCAGATGAAGCAATGGCATTAATCGATGATTGTATAGAAATCCCTCAGTTTGGAACAAAACATTCCTTTAATATTGTAGTGTCTGCCGGAATCGTTCTATGGGACCTGTTTGCAAAGCTTAATTTGAAATACTAGGATTACGCGAAAACTTCGTACAAACAAAAAATCCTGTCTACATCAGACAGGATTTTTTTGTTATATGAATTTTAAAAAGATTAAGAGGCATACATGCTTTCAGCGTCTTTACTTTCTAAAACTGAACTTCCAGTTAAGAATTGATCAACTCTTCTTGCAGCTTCACGTCCTTCGGAAATAGCCCATACCACCAACGATTGTCCTCTTCGCATATCACCGGCAGCAAATACTTTATTTACATTGGTTTGATAAGCACCTTCACGGGCCTTTACATTGCCACGTTCATCCAAAGCTACTCCTAATTGTTCTAACAAACCTGCTTTTTGCGGATGTACAAATCCCATAGCAAGAAATACACGCTGAGCAGGAAGTTCTCTTTCTGAGCCAGGAACTTCAGAAAATCTAAGCGGGCGACCCAAAAAGTCCTCTTCCCACTCCACATCCACAACTTTAATTGCTTTCAGGTTTCCGTTTCCATCACCAATAAACTCCTTAGTATTAATAACCCATTTGCGTTTTACCCCCTCTTCATGAGAAGAAGTTGTTTTTAAAAGCATTGGATATGTTGGCCATGGCATTGCATCTGTACGCGTTGCAGGAGGCGTAGGCATTAGCTCAAACTGAGTAACAGATTTTGCCTTTTGGCGATTTGATGTTCCAACACAATCAGAACCGGTATCACCACCGCCAATTACAATAACATCTTTTCCTTCAGCTAGAATCTCTTCCTCAGTAAAGAAAACATTACTTACACGTTTATTGCTTTGCTTTAGAAATTCCATTGCAAAATAAATTCCTTTTAAATCGCGTCCCGGAACAGGAAGATCACGTGGAATGGTAGAGCCTCCGGAAAGAATAACAGCGTCATAATTACGCATTATTTCGTCGCCGCTGATATCTTTTCCAACTTCAGTATTATAGTTAAAGATAACACCATCATCTTCCATTACTTTAACTCTTCGGTCTACAACCCATTTCTCTAATTTAAAATCAGGAATACCGTAACGCAATAAACCACCGGCTTTATCATCTCGTTCAAAAACAGTAACTGTATGGCCGGCTTTATTTAATTGAGCCGCAGCTGCTAATCCGGCCGGACCCGAACCTATAATCGCAACTGTTTTTCCTGAACGTATAAAAGGAGCCTTGGATACAACCAGACCTTTTGCATAAGCAATTTCTATAATATGCTTCTCGATTTCCTCGATAGCTACTGCAGGCTTATTTATACCTAATACACAAGCTGATTCGCAAGGTGCAGGGCAAATCCTTCCTGTAAATTCAGGAAAATTGTTTGTAGAAGTTAATATCTGATAAGCTTCTTCCCAATTTTCTTTATAAACAGCATCGTTAAATTCCGGGATAATATTACCAAGCGGACAACCTGAATGACAAAACGGAATACCGCAATTCATACACCGCGCTGCTTGCTGAGTAAGTTTTTCTTCAGGATACAAACTAACAAATTCATTATAATCCTTCACACGCTCTTCAGGAGATCTTTTTTTAGGGAGTTCTCTCGCGTATTCCTTAAATCCTGTAATCTTTCCCATAATTAATTAACTGATTGAAATTGTGCGTGTTGTAAAACCTTTTTATATTCTTTAGGGAACACCTTTATAAATTTACCTTTTTCATTATTCCAGTTACCCAATAGATAAAGAGCCAAATGACTTTGCGTTAACGTCATGTGTGTGCGCAGTAAGGCAGTGATCTGCTCCTCGTCAGCTGTGGTAAGCGGATCCAAATCCACCATTTCGGGATTACAGTTTTCGGCAAAACTACCGTCAATATCATAAATCCATGCAATTCCACCGCTCATTCCGGCAGCAAAGTTCCTTCCGGTTTTACCCAGAATTAATGCTCTTCCACCAGTCATATACTCGCAGCCATGATCTCCTACTCCTTCAACAACAGCAGTTGCACCGGAGTTACGTACTGCAAAACGTTCACCTGCTTGTCCGCGAACATATAACTCGCCCGAAGTTGCACCATACAAGGCAACGTTTCCGATGATAATATTATCTTCTGGCACAAGAGTACTTACAGAAGAAGGATAGATTGCTAATCTGGCTCCTGATAAACCTTTACCAACGTAATCATTCGCTTCACCTTCTAACTCGAAAGCTAATCCTTTGGCACAAAATGCACCAAAACTTTGTCCGGCCGAGCCACTAAACTTAAAGTTTATTGTATTATCCGGCAATCCCGCAGATTGATAACGTTTAGATACTTCGTTAGAAAGCAGTGTACCAACTGTACGGTTTGTATTCTTTAACTCAAAAGTTGCAAATACAGGGGTTTTATTTTCCAGAGCTTGCTGGGCATGTTCCAGTAATTTCCAATCAAGAATATCGGCCATACCATGATCCTGAGATTCACTGTTATAAAGCGTTTGTTTAGAAGGATTTATAACAGGATAAAGTATAGCTGATAAATCTACAGTTTTCGCTTTCCAATGTTTATTTCCGTCTCTGGCTTTAAGGAACTGAGCACGTCCAACCATATCATTAACGGTTCTGAAACCTAAATCAGCCATGATTTCGCGTAATTCTTCTACCATAAACTTGAACAGATTTACAATATGCTCTGGCTTTCCGGTATATAGCTTGCGTAATTCAGGATCCTGAGTAGCTACCCCAACCGGACAAGTATTTAAATGACACTTACGCATCATTATACAACCACCGGTTACAAGCGCTGCTGTGGCAACTCCCCATTCCTCAGCTCCCAGTAAGGTAGCAATTGCGATATCTCTGCCAGTTTTTAGTTGTCCGTCTGCCTGTAAAACTACACGGCTTCTTAACTGGTTACGAACAAGGGTTTGATGCGCTTCAGCTAAACCAAGTTCGAAAGGTAAACCTGCATGTTTAATCGAGCTTATTGGCGAAGCACCAGTTCCGCCATCGTAACCGGCTATTAAAATCACATCGGCATGAGCTTTAGCTACACCAGCTGCAATTGTTCCAACGCCAGCTTTAGAAACTAATTTTACATTAATCCTGGCATCGCGATTCGCATTTTTTAAATCAAAAATTAGCTGTGCTAAATCTTCAATAGAATAAATATCATGATGCGGTGGCGGAGAAATTAAACCAACACCAGGAGTTGAGTGACGTACTTTTGCAATCCAGTCATCAACTTTATGTCCGGGTAATTGACCACCCTCGCCAGGTTTTGCACCCTGAGCCATCTTAATTTGAAGCTCATCTGCATTAGTAAGATAGTATGAAGTTACTCCAAAACGGCCAGATGCAACCTGCTTGATAGCAGAACGCATTGAATCGCCATTAGGCAATTTTTCATAACGCATTTCGTCTTCACCACCTTCGCCTGTATTACTTTTAGCACCTATTCTATTCATCGCAATAGCTAAAGTGCTGTGCGCTTCATGAGAAATAGATCCAAAAGACATTGCCCCGGTAGCAAAACGTTTTAATATAGATTCTGCAGGTTCTACTTCAGATAATGGAATTGGTTCGCGATGACGGGCAAAATCCAATAACCCACGTAAAGTATACATCTTCTCAGACTGATCATTTATAAGCTTGGCATAATTCTTATAAATGGAGTAATCACCCATCCTGGTAGAATGCTGCAGTAAGTGTACCGTTTGCGGATTAAATAAATGCGCTTCACCACGGCGCTTCCACTGATAAATACCGCCTTCAGAAAGTAATTGTTCCTCTGGTTTTGCATGAATAAAGCCATGATTATGCTTAAAGAGAGTCTCTTTAGCAATTTCGTCCAGGCCTAAACCGGCAATACGCGTTACAGCACCGGTAAAATACTTATCAACTACAGATTTGTTGATACCCAATATTTCGAAAATCTGTGCACCATGATAAGATTGTAAAGTCGATATCCCCATTTTCGAGAAAATCTTCAACAATCCATCACATACGGCTTTAATATAATTCTTAGATAAATATTTGTATTCAAGAGAAGTTTCAAGTTTACCTTTCTCTTTTAGCGTTTGAATAGTTTCTAAAGCCAGATATGGATTTATGGCACTGGCTCCAAATGCTAACAAACAGGCAAAATGATGAACTTCCCAAACATCACCTGCTTCAACCACGATACCAACCTGTCCGCGATACCCTTTTTTAATGAGATGATGGTGTACTGCAGAACAAGCCAATAATGATGGTATCGGCGCATGCTGAGAATCAACGGCACGGTCTGAAAGAATCAGAACTTCAAAGCCATCATTAACTGCATCTTCGGCATAACGACACAATCTTTCAAGGCCTTTTTGTAAAGAACCTGCTTGTCCGTCTGCTTTAAAGTATGTTTGAAGGGTTTTAGCATTAAAAATACCAGTATCAATACTTCTTAATTTCTCAAGTTCAATATTGGTAAGGATTGGTTGTTGCAATGCCACGCAATGACAGTGCATTTTATCTTCATCAAAAAGATTTCCATTACTACCAATAAAGGTAGAAAGGCTCATTACCATTCTTTCCCGGATTGGATCTATCGGTGGATTGGTAACCTGTGCGAAAAACTGTTTGAAATAACTTGATAAATGCTGAGGTCTGTCTGATAAAACAGCTAAAGGAATATCCGTTCCCATAGATCCGATAGGCTCTTTCCCTTCTACCGCCATTGGCTTAATAATGGTTTCGATATCTTCGCGGCTATAGCCAAATACTTGTTGATATTTTAAAACAGCCGATTTAGAAAGATTAGTAAACGCTAACCGTGGTTCAGGCAATTCTTCGAGGCGTATTTTATAGTTTTCAAGCCATTGACCGTAAGGCTGGCTGGAAGCTATTTTATTTTTTATTTCTTCATCCTTGATGATTTTTCCTTCAACCAAATCAACCAGGAACATTTTACCAGGCTGAAGACGCCCTTTCTGAATAATTATTTCTTCAGGAATTGGTAAAGCACCTGCTTCTGATGCCACGATCACACGGTTATCATTTGTAACTGCGTAACGTAAAGGACGAAGTCCGTTTCTATCTAAAAGCGCTCCAATTTGTGAACCATCAGTAAAGGTTAAAGCTGCCGGCCCATCCCATGGTTGCATTAAAGTAGCATGAAATTCGTAAAACGCTTTTTTAACCGAATCCATTTGCTCATTTCCGTCCCATGCTTCCGGAACAAGCATCATCATTACATGAGGAAGGCTACGCCCGGTATGAACCAAAACTTCCACCACATTATCTAAACAGGCAGAATCGGATTGATTGCTGTCAATAACCGGAAGAATAATTTCCAGCTCTTCACTGCTGAAATAAGAGGATGCATAAGACTTTAAGCCTGAATAAAACCAGTTAAGGTTTCCGGTAAGGGTATTAATCTCACCATTGTGAGCCATATATCTAAATGGCTGCGCTAATTTCCAGGAAGGAAATGTATTAGTAGAAAATCTGCTGTGCACCAATCCAAAAGCAGAAGTTAGCCTTGGATCCTGCAAATCAGTATAATATGTCCGTAACTGATAAGTAGTTAGCTGTCCCTTGTATACTAAGATGCGGCTAGATAAAGAGGCAATATAAAAATCACTTCCATTCTTTACGGTTTCGCTTATAACTTTTGTAATCAGCCTTCTGAAAACAAATAGTTTTCTTTCGAACTCATCACTGTTAATAATTCCTTTAGGGCGTCCAACAAATACTTGTTCTACTTCTGGCTCTACCGATAAAGAAGTCGGGCCAACAACTGAAGGATTTACCGGAAGTTTTCTAAATCCAAATAAAGGCAATCCAAGCTTCTCAGCCGAGTTTGCAATAATGGAACGGCAAGTTTCTCTTGTGGTTATATCTTTAGGAAAGAAAATCATTCCTACACCATAATGTCCCGGCTCCGTTAGATGAATATCTAAAGCAATACATTCCTCCATGAAAAACTCATGAGGGATTTGCAGTAGAATTCCTGCTCCGTCACCACTTTCGGGATCGCAGCCACATGCTCCACGATGCTCCATGTTCTCTAAAATAGTTAAAGCATCAGAAACATTCTGGTGTGAGCGCTGACCATTAATGTGTGTAATAAAACCTACTCCACAAGAGTCGTGTTCAAATTCAGGGCGATATAATCCCTGCTGGTCGTTTTCGGTCTGTTTCATTATCATAATAATGGGATATACGAAAGTACGGAATTAGCAATAAAATTGCGGACTATCTAATAATTTTTAAGTATTTTTCAAAAATAAACCAATCCACATCAAAAAAATTGAAAAATTAACATTTAACAACACCATATATTAACATAATATTAATGATAGCTTTATAAAAGAAAAGACTTATTATATTTCAGTAAATAATATTTAACACTTAAAATCCTCTTTTCTTATAAAAAGATTAATACATTTTTTTGAATCATAAAAATTACTACTTTTGCGCCGGGTTAGTCTTCTACGATCAGCTCCTCTTGAACTCCCCCAGGGTGGGAACGCAGCAAGGGTAGAGAGTTGTAGCGATGCGATAGAAGGGGCTAACCCATTTTTTCTTTTTTAAATTTCTTCTTTGATATCAATTTTAATAATTCTAATATTTTAATTAGTTTAGCTCAATAAACTATAAGTGTCAAATAGACAATTTAACCTAATACACAATATGAAGTTTTTTATTGATACGGCAAACCTAGCTCAAATTAAAGAGGCCCACGATATGGGGGTTTTAGACGGAGTAACAACCAATCCCAGCCTGATGGCAAAAGAGGGAATTACAGGCCATGACAATGTTATTAATCATTACAAAGCTATTTGTGATATCACCGATGGAGATGTAAGTGCTGAAGTAATTGCTACAACGATTGATGAAATGATTACAGAAGGCGAAACATTAGCCAAACTACATTCAAAAATCGTGGTTAAGGTTCCTATGACTAAAGACGGTGTTAAAGCAATTAAATACTTTACATCAAAAGGGATAAAAACAAACTGTACCCTGGTGTTTTCTGCAGGTCAGGCTTTATTAGCGGCTAAAGCTGGTGCTACTTATGTATCGCCGTTTATTGGTCGTTTAGATGATATTTCAACAGATGGTTTAAACCTTATTGAAGATATCCGCCTGATATATGACAATTATGGATACACCACACAAATTCTTGCGGCTTCGGTACGTCATCCAATGCACATTGTTAATTGTGCAAAACTAGGTGCTGATGTTATTACTGCTCCGTTATCTGCAATTGCAGCATTATTAAAACACCCATTAACTGATAACGGATTAGCTCAGTTTTTAGCAGATCATGCTAAAGCTGCTGGTAAATAATATCTGCTAAATATATAATGTAATCGCGAAGAGTAGTCTCTTCGCGATTATCATTTCCGAGGGAATTTATCATCCTAAAGCACCATCATTTTACTCCCCTTTGACAGGTTAGTACATTTAGTTAGAAAAAGGAAATAAACACTCCTTATCTTTGTATTAATGAACGTTCAGCATCTGTTACAACGAGCCCTAGCTTACGACTTCCTTTCTATAGAGGAAGGTGTATTTCTTTTTAAAAACGCCAGTACTGCCGAGTTAACGTATACAGCAAACGAACTGCGTAAGCAGCAAGTTCCGCACGGTAAAGTTACCTGGCAAATAGATAGAAATGTAAACACAACCAATGTTTGCATAGCCAACTGTAAGTTCTGTAACTTTTTTCGGCGCCCGGGACATGCAGACAGCTATATTACCGATATCGAAACCTATAAGCAAAAAATTGAAGAAACTTTTAAGTTTGGCGGAGATCAGCTATTGCTTCAAGGCGGACATCATCCTGATTTGGGACTAAGCTTCTATGCTGATTTATTCAGGAAGCTTAAAGAATTGTATCCTACCTTAAAACTTCACTCATTAGGCCCTCCAGAAATTGCACATATAACCAAGTTAGAAGGTTCTACTCATACTGAAGTTTTAAAAACACTAATGGAGGCCGGGCTAGACTCTTTGCCAGGGGCCGGAGCCGAAATACTTAATGATCGTGTAAGAAGATTAATTTCTAAAGGAAAATGCGGTGGTCAGGAATGGCTTGATATTATGCGGGCCTGCCATCAATTGAATCTTGCTACCTCGGCTACTATGATGTTTGGCCACGTAGAAACAATTGAAGAACGTTTTGAGCATTTAGTATGGATACGACAGGTGCAATCTGAAAAACCTGAAGGCGCATATGGTTTTGTTGCATTTATTCCATGGCCTTTCCAGGACGATGCAACCTTATTAAAGCGTGTTAGGGGAATAAGCAATGAAGTAACCGCCGATGAATATATCAGGATGATTGCTTTAAGCAGAATAATGCTGCCAAATATTAAAAACATTCAAGCCTCCTGGTTAACCGTTGGAAAACAAGTTGCCCAAATTTGTTTACATGCCGGGGCAAACGATTTTGGCTCTATCATGCTGGAGGAAAATGTTGTTAGCGCTGCCGGAGCCCCGCACAGGTTTACTTCTGCCGGAATCCAAAGTGCTATAAGAGAGGCCGGCTTTGAGCCGCAATTACGGACTCAAAAATATGAATTCCGCGAGATACCTCCGCAAATAGAACAACAAACGATTAATTATTAATCGCATTAATTATGAGTTTTAGGTAAATTTCATTAGAATTACCTATGCCTTTAAACGTACTCATAGTTGATGATGAAGAATACAGCCGCAAGTCGCTATATTTTTTACTACAGGAAAATTGTCCTGAAGTTATTATTGAGGGAATTGCCGGCTCGGTTGAAGAAGCCAGAAAGATAATTGAACAAAAATCTTTCGACCTGGTTTTTTTGGATATTGCAATGCCAAAAGAAAATGGCTTTGAACTTTTACCTACCCTTCAAAATAACAATATTCTTGTAGTGTTTATTACTGCATTTGATCAATATGCATTAAAAGCGTTAAAAGCAAGCGCTGTTGATTACCTATTGAAACCTATTGATATTAGTGAACTTAAAATAGCAGTTCAAAAGTCCATAGAGCGCAAAGAAATCATAAAACCAGTACAGACCTCTTCAGACAATCTTCCTTTAAATGCACTAACCCAAAACCTGAATAATCAGAACAGGATAGATAAAATCACGCTGCCTCATACTCATGGTTTCCATATAGTAGACACTGCCAGTATTATTTATATTGAAGCAGATAGCAATTATTCTATATTTCACCTGAAGGATGGTGGAAAGCTCGTGATATCAAAGCCTTTAAAAGAATTTGAGGATATATTAGATGCATCTGATTTTGTAAGGATTCATAAATCTGTGCTCATTAATCTGCAATATGTGAATAGCTATTCTAATAAACATGGGTTTGAAGTAATCCTTAAAAACAAAGTGGCTTTGCCGGTTTCAAGGAGACGTTCATCAGAATTTCAGGAAAAAGTAAGAGAATATCTGCAAAGAGACAAGACTAAAAATTAAACAATTGAAAAAGAGAATCAATCACATCTTCTTACTTTTAATTTGTTGCTTATACAGCCAGCAATCACTATTTGCTCAAACATTAAGTTTTCGAAACTATACGGTAAATGATGGGTTGTCAAACTCCACTGTCTATTACATCCACCAGGATTCAAAGGGCTTTTTATGGTTTGCTACCGAAAGTGGTGTAAACAGATATGATGGCCAAACATTTGAAACATTTACTATGGATGATGGTCTCTCGGATAATGAGGTATTACAAATTCACGAAGACTCGAAGGGCAGAACCTGGTTTTTGACGTTGAATGGAAAACTTAGCTATTATTATAAAAACAAGTTTTATAACTCCGAAAATGATACGCTATTACAAAAAACTTTTTGCAAAGCGAGTTTTGTTTCGTTTTTCGAGGATTCACACCACCGTCTGTGGTTTTCCACCAATCAAAGAGAAATTGTAATGATTAATGGACAGGAGGTGAAGGTTTTTTACTCTGATCAGCAATTCTTCACAAACTCGTTTATCGCAGAAAATAACCAGGGCGAAGTATTAATTTTCAACAGAAACGATATCTATAAATTCAAGAATAATAATTTCATCGAACTAAAAACAGACTTCTACCCTCTTTCTTTTAAAACCTTAATTTATGAGAGACCTAACAATAGCATTTCGTTTATTTCAAAATTTGGGCTGGTTGAATTAATAGATGGGAAATCTTTTCTAAAAAGAAAAATTCCTGACGAAATCTCTAAAAGCGGAATCAGCAATTTTTTCCTTGATAAATCGAAAAATATATGGATAAATACCATGGGAAATGGTGCCTTTATTCTAGATAAAACATCAACTAAGCCACCGCAACAGCTTCTCCGCGGAAAATATATTACCCATAGCATATTAGATATGGATGGAAACATCTGGCTTTCTACAATCGGAAATGGCGTTTATATGCTGCCTGAGTCGGCCAGAAATATGACTCATTATACCGTGGGCGATGGCTTAACGTTTAATTCTATTTATAGTCTCGCCAGAACCCCGGATAAGAACCTGGTATTGGGTCTCAGAAATGGGAGTTTAAATATTATCACACCTGAGAAAATAATTCATAAACCATTAAATAGTCCCCAGAACGCCTATAATCCCATTAAAAAATTATTTTTTGACATGCAGAATCAATCTATATGGTTCTCATCAAATAATGCTCTCGGAGAAATAAGCGCTGATTTTAAAAACATCCGTTATTTAAAAGAAAGAGATAATTTAATCTTTTCGTTAAAGTCATTTAGCATTAGTAAAAGCGGTAAGTTAGCCATAGCTTTAGCAGCGGGTGTAGATATACTAGAAAATAAAAATGCGCCACTCATTTTTGAAAACCCCAATTTAAATCACCCATCTCTTCATTTTCCATTCAGGGCTTATACTGTATTTTACGATTCTGACGAAAAGTTATGGTTTTCAAATATCAATGGATTACAGTATTCGTATAAAGCAAATCATATAAAACTGTATACTTCTATTTCAGAGCTTACACAACGTATCACCGATATCTGTGAGTTACCTGATAAATCCATTGTTTGCGCCAGCTACGGATTTGGTGTGTATATATTAAAAGATTCTAAGCTTATAAAAACAATAACTACAAATGATGGATTGGGAAGCAATATTTGCAAAAAAGTATTTTTTGCAAATAATTATATATGGGTCATTACGGGCAAGGGAATTAGCAGAATATCTAAAGACTTTAAACGGATAGATAACTTCCAGAAAGAAAACGGATTATTATCAAATGAAATTAATGATGCTATTATTGATAATGATTCAATTTACGTTGCCTCAAATAGTGGTTTATCTATTTTCAGAGCAAATATTGAACAGAAAGAAAAAAAGTCTATTCCATTAAATTTAAATTACGTTCTGATAAACAACCAAAAAATAGACATTTCAAAAAAAATCGAGTTAAATCATAATAGCAATAATCTCACTGTAAATTTTATTGGTATCGACTTTAATAATCCTACTCAGATTGTGTACGAATACCGATTAAAAGATGATTTAACCTGGAACTCTACAACAAATAATATCATCGAGTTTGGCTCCTTAGAATCGGGAAAATATCATTTACAAATACGAGCAAAAGGAATTAATAGCTACTGGAGTAAGCCTATTATTTTAGATTTTTCTATAAAGCCACCATTTTGGAAAACTCCATGGTTTATTTTACTCATCGTTTCTGTTTTTACCCCTATAATCTTTATTACCCTTAATCACTTTTATAAGAATAAGCGACTAAAAGAACAAGAAAAACTTCTGGCAAAAACTAAAATTATAGCTTTAGAACAGCAGGCATTACAAGCCATGATGAATCCTCATTTCATTTTTAATGTAATGAACTCCATCCAGCACTTTATAAATACAAAAGATACTGTGATGGCTAACCAATTGCTAACAGGATTTGCCCGATTGATTAGAAAAAATCTTGAAATTTGCAATAAAAGTTATATATCCATCGAAGAAGAACTATCTTACTTAAATCTATATCTTTCCTTGGAAAAATTAAGATTTGGCGACAAAATGCAATACTTTATCGATGTGGAGCATGGTATAGATAAGGAGGAAACACTAATCCCATCGATGCTATTACAACCATTTGTTGAAAATGCAATATGGCACGGTATAATGCCTAAAGAAACAGATGGAAAAATCCGGATAGTTATAAAATTGAAAAAAACTAATCTACTTCATATTTGCATCGAAGATGATGGCATTGGAATAGAAAACTCTTATAAGCTAAAAAGCAACGACCATATTAGCAGGGGAATGGAACTAACAAAAGAACGCATTAGTTTACTTAATAAATTTGATGCACCTATAACCTTGAATGTTGAAAATGCTAACCCCACTGGCACAAAAATTACAATTTTAATTCCAATTTAACCGTTAACTCATTAATTGCTACCGCTCACTCAATTAATTATTTCCCAGATTCAATTTTCAGTATTATTGTTCCGGATATAATTGCGTAATCTATTTTAAGGTAAATTTGTAAAATATTATTATCTAAGTGTGTGTTTAGCGGCTGAAACTTCCCAAAAGTTTCACCGCTTTTTTTTTACTCTTTTTTAGACTTGCTTTTCTTAGATTTGTTTCGTTGGAGAATTTAAGCCTACATATAGAAGCATTAATCTTTGCATCATCCCTAAGTATTCCTATTATAGAGATAAAACAGGTACTTGATTCTATTAATGAAATCCCGGTAGACATTGTAGATATTGCTGAATCTATAAATGAGATAAAACAAAAGTATCAACAATCAGACTTTGCTATAGAACTTATTGAACTGAATGGAGGATTCCAATTCCTTACAAAGAAGGATTTCTATTCAGTGATAAACCATTTACAAACTCAGCGTTCAAAAAAGAAATTAAGTCAGGCTGCATTAGAAACCCTGGCAATTATAGCTTACCGGCAACCCATAACTAAACTCGAAATAGAACAGATTCGTGGAGTAAATTGCGATTATACTATCCAAAAACTTTTAGATAAAGAGTTAATTACGATTTCTGGCAAGGCAGAATCGGTAGGAAAGCCTTTACTTTATAGTAGCAGCTCCTTATTTATGGATCATTTTGGAATAAAAGACAGTTCTGAACTTCCACAATTAAATGATATACAGCTAGATGAAAACACAATTGGAGAAAAGCACGATTAAATTTAATTGAGAGGATTTTTTAGAATACTTTTAAAAATCTTCTTAATTTTATGCTAAGCAATAATTACTCTAAAAAGATGAAAACGCCAAAGAAAAAGTTTGAAAATACCGACAACGAAGAACGCTTAAAAAGCAATTTAGACAATCCAATTGCGAATAAGCGTTTAAATGATGATGACGATGATGATGATTTTGATGCTCCCTTAGATGACTTAGCCGGCTTTGACGATTTAGATTCATTAGATGACGATGATGACGATTACTAAAAAAATTATTCTTTGCACTGGAAAGCATTCAGCCAACTGAATGCTTTTTTTGTATTAATCCCGATCACACATTATGGTTATAAATGAAGTAAAAAACAAACAAGATGTCAAAGATTTTCTAAATCTAAGCAGGAAGATCTATGAGAATGACCCGGTTTGGGTATGTCCCTTAGATATTGATCTAGAAAAAATTTTTGACCCCAAGCAAAACAATTTCCATCGCCATGGAAGCATTACGCGCTGGATTGCAAAAGATTTAAATGGGAATACTATTGGAAGAATAGCTGCATTTATTAATCAAAAAAAGGCAAATACATTTGCCCAACCTACTGGTGGAATTGGTTTCTTTGAGTGTATTAACGATAAAGAAGTTGCGTTTTCACTTTTTGACACGGCACAGAACTGGCTGAAAGAACGGGGAATGGAAGCAATGGACGGTCCCATAAATTTTGGCGAGAATGATACATTCTGGGGATTACTAATAGAAGGATTCACGCATCCATCATACGGAATGAACTATAATCCTCCGTATTATAAAGAATTGTTTGAATCGTATGGATTTGTACCTGCATACGAACAAATTACCAATCACCTTAATTTAGCAAAGCCTTTTCCTGAGCGATTTACAAAAATTGCAAACTGGATTATGCAAAAACCCGGATATACCTTTAAGCACCTTGAATCGAGAAATATCGAGAAATATGCTTTAGACTTTATGGAGATTTACAACGATGGCTGGGAAAACTTCAATAACTTTGTTCCCATTACCAAAGAAACTATTCTGGAAACCTTCAATAAAATGAAAACCATTATGGATGAAAAGTTGATTTGGTTTTCCTATATAAATGGCGAACCTGCATCTTTTGTTGTTATTTTACCTGATGCTAATCAAATTATCAAGCCATTAAAGGGGAAGCTAGGAATTATAGAAAAGATTAAATTTCTGTATTATAAATGGAAAGGTGTAACCAGAATGCGTGCTGTTGTTATGGGAACTAAAAAAGCCTATCAAAAGCACGGATTAGAATCTGCCCTTTTTATTAAATTGAAAGAATATGTTCTTCCTCTAAACCAATACGAAGAATTGGAAATGTCTTGGGTAGGAGATTTTAACGACAAAATGCTTTCACTGCATGAAGCTACAGGAGCAGCTTTAGGTAAAAAGCACGTAACAATGAGAAAAATATTTAACCAAAAAAATGGCTCCTAAGGGAGCCATTTTTTAAAGAGGCTTTCTTCTAATTTCTTCAAAAAGGTTTATTATCTTTTTTTGCAAATCAATTACTTCCGTTTCACGCTCCTGAAGCTTCTTAGTCATTGTTTCCAATTCAGAAATATATTTCTCTTGTTGTTCAGTATCGTTATAGGTAAGTAATTGTACAACTGTCATATCAAATAATTTTGATATTTGTTCTAAACGAGACAAATTAATATCTGTAATACCTGTTTCAATTTTAGAAAATGCAGGGATAGAGATATCCAACCTTTTCGCCACATCTTCCTGGCTCCAACTTTTTTGGTGCCTTAAAAGTCTAATCTTTTTACCTAGTGTTTTCATTTACCCTTCATGTTTAAGTTCTAACCAGTTATAGCTTTATCAGCAAGTACATTTAAGTTTATACCACCAAAATTACCAGAACTCATAAGAAGCAAGTTTTTACCCTTATAATTAATATAACTCAAAAATTCTACCAATATTTCAGAATCATTGAAAAAAATTAACCTATCGTTATCAAATGCTGTTTTAACTTCATCTGCAGCATATGGCTCCATTTGCTTTTGTTCAAATGTATGTCTATTAATGAATACAACTGCTGTATCTGCATTATTCATACAGCCTTTATACTCGGTAAGAAATTCTTTATTTAAGCTACTAAATGTATGCAATTCCATTACTGCAATTAATTCTCTATCCGGATATTGCTGTTTTACTGCATTAATAGTTGCTTTTAATTTGGATGGCGAATGCGCAAAATCCTTATAAACAGTAGTAACATTATTTTCAGCTAAAAGTTCTAATCTTTTTGCTGCACCTTTAAAAGAACTTATCGCATAATAAAAATTCTCGTCTGTAATCCCTAAAGCTTTACAAGCATAATGCGCAGCCTCTAAATTTTGCAAATTATGATTACCAAATATTGAGAGAGGAATAGATTTGCCGTTTACCTTTAAATAGGTAATTCCATTTTCTGTTATACTTTCGCTGGCATGATAGCCGACTTTATTTAACTCAACATTGGAACTTTCTATAAGTTCTTTAACTATTTTGTCTTCTTCATTATAAATGATTGTTCCATCGGTTATAATCGTCTTTAGAAATATGTCAAACTGCTCAATATAGTTATCAAACGTTGGAAATACGTTAATATGATCCCAGGCAATGCCACTTATAATTCCAATATTAGCACGATATAAATGAAATTTCGGTCTCCTGTCAACAGGTGATGCCAAATATTCATCACCTTCTATAATCATAACCGGAGCATCTGAAATTTTAACCATGGTTTCAAAGCCTTCCAACTGAGCTCCCACGAGATAATCAAAATCCTTATTAAAATGCTTTAATACATGCAGAATCATAGAGGTAATAGTAGTTTTGCCATGACTACCTCCTACTACAATCCTGGTTTTATTTTTTGCCTGTTCGTAAATATATTCAGGATAAGAATAAATTTTTAAACCCAGCTCCTGTGCACGTAAAAGCTCCGGATTATCAGCCCTGGCATGCATTCCTAAAATTACAGCATCAATATCCGGCGTTATATTTCCCGGAAACCATCCCATTTTTACTGGCAGGATATTATTTTTCGCTAAGCGGGATTTCGATGGTTCATAAATAGCATCATCAGAACCAGAAACAATAAAGCCTTTCAGCGATAGCGCTATGGCCATATTGTGCATTGCACTTCCTCCTATTGCAATTAAATGTAAGCGCATTAATGTAATTATTAAATACTTGCCAAAGTTACAAGTTAAATAAAAAAGGAACAGAATTTTAAGTCTCTTTTAAAAATTTTATAGAACACCAATTATCCAAAAGCTTATGCTTCATATATTTTAACTTTAAAGAATTGGCTTTCTCAATTAAAATTACTCTGTCTTCTTCGTAGAAACCACTGATATATAACTCGCCCTGGTCTTTCAGAACTGCTGAATATTTATCCAACTGCTCTAAAAGTATATTTCTATTAATGTTGGCAAGTATAATATCATAGGGAATGTTAGGAATAACGTCTTTAGAACCACATAGAATCTCATTAAACGGAGTATGATTTAAACGTGAATTTTCAATCATGCTATCATAACAAACAGGATCATAATCAATAGCTGTAATATCTGCTGCTCCACGTTTGTGTGCAAGAATGGCCAGTATTCCCGTACCGGCCCCCATGTCTAACAGGCGTTTTCCGGCAAAATCTTCTTCTAAAATAAATTCCATCATCATGGTTGTAGTTTGATGATGTCCTGTACCGAAAGACATTTTAGGGTCGACAATAATTTCTAAAGGAAACTCGGCTTTCGGCTCATGAAAAGTTGCCCTGACATAACATTGATTTTTAATAACCAACGGTTCAAAATTACTCTCCCATACTTCGTTCCAATTTTTTTGAGGAACAAGGTTTTGAGTCCATGAAAATGAATAAACATCTTTATAAGGCAATAACACATCATTGAAAGCTTCCTCATCAAAACTCGATGCAGCTATATAAGCGTTAAAACCTTTACTGGTTTCTTCAAAAGTATCAAAACCAGTATCACCCAAAGCGTTTATCAGCACATCGCGCTGATAATCTTCTGGTGTATTAAGTATAAAAACAAATTCTATATAATTCAATTATCAGGAATTAAATGCTTTAATAATATCCGTAAAATCTCTGGATTTTAAAGATGCCCCACCAATTAATCCACCATCAATATCTGCCTGAGCAAAAAGTTCCGGAGCATTTTTAGGGGTACAGCTTCCGCCATACAAAATTGTTGTATTTTCTGCGGTTTCAGTACCATATTTTGCAGCAATTTCTTTACGGATAAAAGCATGAACTTCCTGCGCTTGCCCGGATGTTGCTGTTACACCGGTTCCTATTGCCCAAACAGGTTCGTAAGCAATAATTGCTTTTGAAAAATCTGCTGCGGTTAAATGAAAAATCCCTTCGGTTAACTGCGCTTTAATCAAATCAAAATGAATGTTTTGCTCGCGCTGTTCCAACGTCTCTCCAATACAAAAGATTGGCCTTAAACCTGCTTTTAAAGCAGCATCTACTTTAGGCGCCAGCGTTTGATTGGTTTCACCGAAATACTGGCGACGCTCTGAATGTCCAAGTATTACAGCAGTTGCACCTATCGATTTTAACATGTTTGCCGCAATTTCGCCGGTATAAGCACCAGACTCGGCCTGATGACAATTTTGCGCACCTATGCCAATTCTTGTGCTGTTTTTACCTAGTTGTACCAAACTATGGATATATAGAAACGGCGGACATACAATTACTTCCTGATTTCCATGAACTTCATCATTTACCATATTCAACACTTCAGAAAACAAGGTCATTCCTGATGTATAATCCAAATTCATTTTCCAGTTACCGGCAACAATTTTTTTTCTCATTAGTACTTTATTAAAAACTTCTATAGGATTGTGTTAATTCAAAAACCTTCGTTAATATCTTCTTTTCGACTTCATCAAATACTTTATTTCGTCTTTCGTAAACCTTTTCTGCGGTTTCAAAAGCTTTATTCAAAGCGTATAATTCAAATCCTTGTGCACCTCCCCATGCAAAGTCGGGAATAAAATTTCTTGGATAGCCCGCTCCAAAAACGTTAGCGCTTACGCCAACTACAGTACCGGTGTTAAACATGGTGTTAATTCCACATTTTGCATGATCGGCCATAATTAATCCGCAAAATTGCAAGCCAGTTTTCCGGAAACCATTTTTATTATAATCCCAAAGTTTTACCTCTGTATAATTATTTTTAAGATTTGAGTTATTACTATCTGCACCAATATTGCACCATTCGCCAAGTACCGCATTCCCTAAAAAACCGTCGTGCCCTTTAGATGAATAGCTGTGAATTACAGCATTATTTATTTCACCACCTATCTTACAATGCGGACCTATGGTTGTTTTTCCATAAATCTTAGCTCCCATTTTTACTTGTGAATCATTACAAAGGGCAAAAGATCCTCGTATCAGAGAACCTTCCCAAACTTCCGAATTTTTTCCTAAATACACCGGACCATCGTTGGTATTAAATACTGAACATTCTGATTGTACATTTTCTTCAACAAAAATATCATTACCCAATATCGTATTACTGTTACTAAGCCTTGCAGATGTTCTGCCAGCCGTTAACAATTTAAAATCGCTTTTTAATTCGATATCATTAAACTGGAATATATCTTCTGGAAAAACTATCCTTGTAAAATTCGAAGTAAATTCTACCCGTTTAAGCTGAGAATCTGAATTAAAGCTATCAATATTCGTATGATTTAGTTTTACCGCGATTTTTAGTTCATTTTTTACAAGAACTTCTCCTTCATTTAATTTATCAATAGCGTTAAGTAAAATATCATTTGGACAAACAGAGCCATTGATAAATAAATTATCGGAAGAGGGGTGATAAGAAAACTTTTCTTGTAAATAATCTGCTGTTAAATAGGATACTGGCGATTTTAAATATTTTTCCCACTTCTCTGAAATGGTAAGAATACCTATTCTTAAATCAGCTACCGGGCGCGTAAGCGTTAGTGGGAATAAACTATTTCTGGCAGAATCGTCAAAAAGGATAATACTCATGCTTGCAAAAATAAAAAAGTCCCGGTGTATACCGGGACTTATCATCTATTATTAAGATAAATATTATCTGTTATAACGAGAACGGAATTTATCGATACGTCCTGCAGTATCAACAAGTTTCATTTTACCAGTATAAAATGGGTGAGATGTATGAGAAATCTCCAGCTTAATAAGTGGATATTCATTACCATCTTCGTATTTGATAGTTTCTTTAGATTCTATGCAAGATTTGGTCAGAAAAGAATAGTCGTTAGACATGTCTTTAAAAACTACCAATCTATAATTTTTTGGATGCAAATCAGCCTTCATGGTTCATTCTTTTTAAGAGGCGCAAATATATATAGAAAAATTTTATCTATCAAATAGATTTTAATTTAAATATACATGACAGAAATATCAGCTTTTACTTCACTACATTATTAAGGAGCTATTATATCTCTTCAAGTATGAGTGAGACCCATTTTATGGGAAACAAATATGACTTTCGGTATATATTTACAAGCTTCATTCCGCCGTTCGGGCTAAAACTTTTATTATCTTTGCAGATAAAAATACTTTAGTTTTAGATATGAATCTTCCAATATATTTAGACAACAATGCTACCACTCCGATGGATCCGAGGGTGCTTGAGGCAATGTTACCATATTTCACACAAAAATTTGGTAATGCAGCGAGCAGAAATCACCCTTTTGGCTGGGCCGCAGAAGAAGGCGTTGATTATGCACGCGAACAAGTTGCCGGATTAATTGGTGCAAATGAAAAGGAAATAATATTTACTTCAGGTGCTACTGAAGCTAATAACCTGGCGTTAAAGGGTATTTTTGAAATGTACAAGGAGAAGGGAAACCATATAATTACTTGTACAACAGAGCATAAAGCTGTGCTTGACGCGTGCAAGCATATAGAAAAATTAGGCGCAGAAGTTACTTATCTTCAGGTTAAATCTGATGGATTAATAGATTTACAAGAACTTGAGAACGCAATAACAGAAAAGACAATTCTGGTGTCTATTATGTATGGAAATAATGAAATTGGAGTAGTGCAGCCAATCAAAGAAATTTCCGCTATTGCACACAAACACGGTGCATTGTTTTTTACAGATGCTACTCAGGCAGTTGGTAAAATCCCGGTTAATGTTATTGCAGACGGAATTGACCTGATGTCGTTTTCTGCGCATAAAATGTACGGCCCTAAAGGGGTTGGTGCGTTATATGTTCGCAGAAAAAATCCAAGAGTTAAAGTTACAGCACAAATGGATGGCGGCGGCCATGAACGTGGGATGCGCTCAGGCACACTGAATGTTCCGGGCATTGTTGGTTTTGGAAAAGCATGCGAACTTTGTAAATTAGAAATGGCGGATGAGGCTGTACGGTTATCAGCTCTGCGCGATAAATTACAAAACGCGTTAACCACTCTTGAAGAAAGTTACGTAAATGGCAATACAGAACACAGACTTCCGCATGTTGCTAACATTTCTTTTAAATATGTTGAAGGCGAAGGATTAATGATGGCTATGAAAGATATGGCTGTTTCATCGGGATCTGCTTGTACGTCGGCTTCTTTAGAGCCTTCATATGTGTTAAAAAGCTTAGGCTTATCTGACGATTTGGCACATTCGTCGATTCGTTTTGGGTTAGGAAGATTTACTACTGAAGAAGAGGTAGATTTCGCAATTGAGCAGACTAAAAAAGCCGTAAATCATCTTCGGGATCTTTCTCCGCTATGGGAAATGTTTAAAGAAGGTATTGATTTGGATAAAATAGAATGGGCAGAGCACTAATTAAGTGCAATAAAATATTTAGATACTTACACAAAAAATACAGCTATGGCTTACTCTGATAAAGTTATTGATCATTATACTAACCCAAGAAATGTTGGCACTCTTGATAAAAGCAAAACCAATGTTGGAACTGGTCTGGTAGGAGCTCCTGAATGCGGAGATGTAATGCGTCTGCAAATTGAAGTTGATGCAAACAATGTAATTACAGACGCTAAATTTAAAACTTTTGGTTGTGGATCGGCAATTGCTTCTTCTTCTTTAGCTACAGAATGGTTAAAAGGAAAAAGTATTAATGATGCAATGGCGATAGACAATATGGATATTGTGGAGGAACTGGCATTGCCGCCCGTTAAAATCCACTGTTCGGTATTAGCGGAAGATGCAATTAAAGCTGCAATTAACGATTATCGTATTAAAAACGGATTAGAAGCGATAGTGGCTGAAAAATCACATCATTAAATAGTAAAGCGAGTACTAGATATTAGTATTCTGAGGTAATATATATCACTATTAATTTAAGAAAAATGGTAACAGTAACGGAAAAAGCAAAAGAAAGGATTCTTGATCTGGTAAAAACGTCAGGTCTGGATAACTCTTATTTTTTAAGAGTGTCTGTGCAGGGAGGCGGTTGTTCTGGCTTATCATACAAACTAGATTTTGATAACGAAGAAAAACCTGGCGACCAGTTTTTTGAAGATAAAGGTATACGCCTTGCTTTAGAAATGAAATCATTTTTATACCTGGCCGGCACAGAATTGGATTTCTCTGACGGGATAAACGGTAAAGGCTTTAATTTTCATAACCCAAATGCAAGCCGTACATGTGGTTGCGGAGAGAGCTTTTCTGTTTAACTTTCAAAAAATAATTTCTACAAAGGGGCTCAGGCCCCTTTTTTAGTTTTATTATTCTCATAAGACACCTATTCTATAAGCAGCAATCAAATAAATCCCTTTATTGTTATTTAAATTATTTGTTATGTTTATTGCAAAAATAGAGATATCTGTTTTGCATTAAAATTTCCGACCTCTTATAATACTTGAACCAACGTATGAATTTGACCAATACAATCCCCAAATTATTAAGAAATGTTGTTTCAACTATTCATTCTGAACATGACACCTTTTTAACCTATAAGGATGCTGGCACCTGGAAAGAAATCAGTTATAAACAAACTCTGGATAATGCCGATGCCATTTCTTCTTATCTTTTAGAGATTGGGATTAAAAAAGGCGACAGAATTGGATTTATCCTTGAAAACTCTCCTGAATATATTTTCTACGACCAGGGATTACAGCAAATTGGAGCAGTAAATGTATCCATCTATCCTACCCTTCCTGAAAGTGAAATAGAATATATTCTGAATGATTCTGGTGTGAAGACCTTGCTAATAGGCAATCCTTTTTTATTAAAGAAAATCTTAAAAATTGCAAATCATTGTCCGGAGTTAATCCGCATAATTCCTGTTTTCGACGAATATGAAAAGCATATTCAAACGCATAATATTAACGCCGGCATTATCTCATTTAATGCAGTGATAAACGAAGGTAAAAAATGTCTTAGTGAGCATAAAAAAGAAATAGAATTTATCCGTGAGTGCGTTATGCCAGCAGATTTATCTGCATTAATTTACACTTCAGGCACAACAGGTATTCCAAAAGGTGTTATGTTAACACATCAAAATTTTGTCGAAAACGTAAAAGCATCATTAGAACAAATTCCTGTAATTGAAAAAGAAGATGTTTTTTTATCGTTTCTTCCCCTCTCGCATGTTTTTGAACGTACTGCTACCTATCATGTTTGTATAACAGCTGGTTGTAAAATAGCTTTTTCTCAGAGTCTGGATCTTCTGGCAAAAAACATGACAGAGATAAAGCCAACAGTTATGAGCTGCGTACCGCGCCTACTGGAACGAATACATGATAAAGCGGTAAAAGCAGGAACTCAATCTGGTGGCATTAAATCCAAAATATTCCTTTGGGCTATGGATATTGGAAAAGCGTACCGCGAAATAAAAGAGAAAGGAAAAACGCCGGGAATAATACTATCTGCAAAACAGCAGCTTGCGCAAAAGCTCGTTTTTAATAAAATTAAAGAAAAAACCGGCGGCAATCTTAAATTCTTTCTGTCTGGAGGCGCTGCATTACCGCAAAATGTAGGAGAGTTTTTCGGTAATCTTGGAATTAAAGTTCTGGAAGGATACGGACTAACTGAGACTTCGCCTGTATTGGCCGTAACAGAGTATCACAGACAGATTTTTGGTACTGTAGGCCGAATCATTCCAGGAGTTGAAATAGGCATCCAGGATGTGGATTCTAAGAAACTTTTAGCAATCCAGACTCATCATTCCTTTAACGAAAACTTTGAATGCGAAGAGGGCGAAATTTTAGCACGCGGACATTGTATAATGAAAGGATATTGGGAAAAGCCTGAAGAAACTGAGACAGTTATTGATAAAGACGGCTGGTTTCATACCGGCGATATTGGCCGTTTTTACAAAGGAAATCTTAAAATTACCGACCGCATTAAAAACATAATAATAAATGCTTACGGAAAAAACATCTATCCCACACCGGTAGAAAATACCTATCTGAAAAGCCCGAAAATTGAACAAATTTTTCTTATCGGTGATAAGCGTGAATACATTACAGCCATTATAATTCCACCAAAAGAAAGCCTGCAGGAAGTATTTAATCTGACTGAAGATTTTTTTCAACAATCTGAACAATTTATTGAGAATGAAAATATTATAGGATGGCTGTCTCAGGATATCCGAAAACTATCCCAAGAACTGGCCAAATTTGAACGCATAAAAAGCTTTATTATTAAGCGAAATCCATTCAATATTGATGAAGGCGAGTTAACTCCGTCAATGAAAATAAAACGAAAAGTTATTGAAAAGAAATATGCAGATGCTATAAATAGGATGTATTTAAACGAAGTCGAATTAGATTGAATTAAGCAGAATCAATTTATATTATCATTCAAAACAAGTACAGTAGAATTTAGTTGAACAAATACACTTAATTCAATTTATAAAATGATAATTCAATTTAATTCCGACAATAACATTTCAGCACACGAAAAGCTTACAGATTATTTCACTACATCCATCTCGGAAGCACTAAGCAGATTCAGCAATCAAATAACACGGGTGGAAGTTCATCTGACAGATGAAAACAGTCATAAAAATGGTCAGAAAGACAAACGATGTTTATTAGAAGCCCGGTTAGAAGGAATGAATCCTGTGGTCGTTACCAACCATGCAGAAACTATTGAACAAGCAATTAATGGAGCGATAGACAAATTGAAATCTTCTCTTGATTCTGAACTTGGGCGCTTAAAAAGTCATTCATAAATAAATAGAATAAAAGCTAAGCTTGTTTCCGTTTCCGGCTTAGCTTTTATTACAAAACTCAGTCTTAGTTTCTTTTTGCACCAAAACTATTTACAATGCTATTATGTAAGGTTTTAGCAGACCAGTATCCGCTTGCAATAATTCTCCGTATGGTAAATAAAGGATCATTCTCATCTCTGGATTCAGCCAAAATGAACGCAGATTTAAATCCTCGTTTTTTAAGTTCCGGAATAGCCGCTTTGTTCCATAAACCGAATGGATAGGCGAAATATTCAATTTTTTTACCAGTAATTTCTTCAAGGCGTTTTGTTGGCTTATCCAATTGAGTGATCCAATCTTCAGCTACATACTTTTTTACGTTTTTATGGTCGTAAGTATGACTTCCAATAACATTTCCTTCGTCAGACAGTTGCTTTATCTGTTCGCTATTCATATACTTATATTTACCCATTTTGCCAATAGAAACTGTCATAATGAAATACACTGCCTTAAATCCATACTTTTTCATTTCAGGAGCAGCAATTGTAAACTGATCGAGGTCTGTATCATCAAATGTTAGCATAATTGGCTTCGAAGGAAGCGTATCGCCATACACCAGATAATTATACACCTGATCAGGCAAAACAGAATGATAGCCGCTATCTGCCAGCATTTTGATTTGAGCCTTAAAAGTATTTACAGGTATAATATAATCCTTTGCTGTTTTAGAATCACTTTCCCGCCAGTCTCTAACCTGGTGATAGCAAAGGACAGGTACCTGTTTTCTACTTAAAATAATTGCGGCATCAGCTGGCGTACGCGTCTTGTTTGTATTTATATTAGCTTCCTGGATACTATTTTCCGTATCAATGCTATTTTCTTTAACTAAAGCACTGTCTGCTACGTTCTTTAAATTTGAAGCCTTGTTTTGCGAACAGGAATTAAAAGAGATAGCAATCGGAAGTAACAGTACGAGGACATACGGCTTTAACATAGTTTTAATATTTTGAAAGTGTGGTTGTGTTAATTTTATTAGAGAATTTGAACTACAAAGTTATCAATTAAATAGACTACGGATATTTTTTTTTTGCAAAATAATCCTCCACAATATCCGGCTTTACATTCTTTAACTATAGCTATGATTAGCAAACAGTGCCGAATAAACGCCGCTTGGTTATTGAATATTTCTGTAACATTTATAATTCAATTAAGTACAAAGACATCAATAATAGTATTTACTGGTCAGTCGTGAAAATATTAAGCGACAATAACATTATGGGAAAACAAGAAAAAATAGCCGAACTATATCAACAAATGCATAAATCGGAACCTCTATTGGTTCGTTCCCCCGGTCGCGTTAATATTATTGGAGAACATACAGATTACAATCTGGGGCCTGTATTGCCTGCTGCTATTAATAAATATATTTACCTGGCTATAGGCACCAGAACAGATAATGAAATAAATATTTATGCCGCTGATTACAGCGATCAATTTTCCGCTTCGCTTATTAAACTTGAACCCGCATGGAAACTTTGGCCTAATTATTTATTAGGTGTTATAAATGAATTTTTAAAAGCAGGAAAAGATCTTACAGGAATAAACATTGTATTTGGTGGCGATATACCCCTTGCTGCTGGATTATCTTCTTCGGCGGCAATTACCTGTGCCACCGCTTTTGCTTTAAATCAATTATTCGATTTAGGTTATTCAAAATTAGAATTAGCAAAAATCGCACAAGCATCTGAACATAATTATGTTGGTGTTCATTGTGGGTTAATGGATCAATTTGCAAGCTTATTTGGAAAAGAAGGCCATTTAATTAAACTTAATTGCAGTACCGAAAAACATTATTATATCCCCTTTACTGCCACAAATATTAAGATAGTCCTTTTTGATACAGGCGTAAAACACCATTTAGTTTCTTCTGCATATAATGAACGAAGAGAACAATGTCAGAACGGCGTTGACCTAGTTAAAAAACATATCCCGGAAGTTAATGGCCTTCCTGATATTACCGAAGATATGCTTTTAAAATATGTAAAGCCTGTTAGCGAAGTAGTATTTAAACGTTGTTTATATGTAATACAGGAAATCTCAAGATTGGAAAAAGTTTGTAATGATCTTGAAAAAGAAGACTTTAAATCTGTAGGACAGCACTTATTCGAAACTCATTATGGTTTAAAAAACCTGTACGAAGTAAGTTGCGATGAGTGCGACTTTCTTGTTGATACCACTAAAGAGATTGCAGGAGTACTGGGCTCAAGAATGATGGGAGCCGGTTTTGGAGGATGTACGATAAATTTAATTTATAATGATGTTGCAGACGAAATTATTGAAAAAGTGAAAACAGAATACAAACAAAGATTTAAACGCGAATTAAAAGTTTATCTCACATCCATTGGCAACGGAACAGAAGAAGTAAAAACAACATTTGCTGAAACAAATATATAAAGCCTTACAACCTAATCTTTAAAACAGAACCCTTTGGCTAATACCTTAGGGTTTTTTTTTCTGCATAATTAAGGATTGTAGCTGCACTACTATTAAGACTTAAAAATGAAACATTTAGCAATACTTTCAGTACAAGGATATTGTTATAAACCTTAAGTAACCGTATTATATGGGAAACGCTAAGTCTATTGTCGAGCTGTACAGACAAAAGTACAATTCTGTTCCATTTTTAATTCGCTCGCCTGGACGTGTTAACTTAATTGGAGAACATACTGATTACAATTTAGGATCTGTATTACCTGGTGCTATTAATAAATATATTTACCTGGCCATAGGTACCAGAACAGATAATGAAATAAATATTGATGCCGCGGATTACAGCGACCAGTATTCAGCCTCATTAGACAAACTTGAGCCAGCCTGGAAACTTTGGCCCAATTACATTCTGGGAGTTATAAACGAACTTCAAAAAGCGGGGAAAAATATTACAGGATTAAATATTGTTTTTGGTGGTGATATTCCTTTATCCGCAGGGATGTCGTCTTCTGCTGCAATTACCAGTGCTACTGCTTATTCTTTAAATAAACTTTTCCACTTAGGGTATTCTACTCTTGAACTAGCAAAAATAGCCGTTGCTGCAGAACATAATTATCTTGGTGTTCATTGTGGCTTAATGGACCCATTTGTAAATTTACATGGCAAAGAGGGCAATCTGATTAAGTTGAATTGTAATACTGAAGAACATGTTTTTATCCCATTTAAAGCTGACAATATTAAAATTGTTCTTTTTGATACGGGCGTTAAACACAATATAATTAAACTTACCGCTGCTTTTAACGAGAAAAGGAAACAATGCCAGCATGGTATTGAATTAGTAAAAGAACACTTTCCTGAAGTAAATAGCTTGTCTGACATTAATGAGCAAATGCTTCTAAAATATGTTAAACCTGTCGACGAAGTTGCTTATAAACGCTGTTTATACATCGTTCAGGAAAACGCCAGATTAGAAGAAGTATGTAAAGATTTACAACTAGAAGACTTTAAAGCGGTAGGACGCCGAATGTTCGAGAATCATTATGGTTTAAAGAATTTATATGAAGTTAGTTGCGATGAATGTGATTTCCTGGTTGATACTTCGGAAAAAATCGAAGGTGTATTAGGTTCCAGGATGATGGGGGCTGGCTTTGGCGGATGCACCATTAATATTATTAACTCCGACGTAGCCGACGAAATTATTGAGCAAGTAAAAAAAGCATATTTTGAGAGATTTCAACGCAGCTTAAAAGTATACCAGGCTTCCATTGGTAATGGCACAGAAGAAGTAGAAATGCCCCAATAATGACAGATTAATCTATAATACGGCAGATATAATCTGCCGTATACTAATCTGTTTATTATCTTCAGCAAATAAAACATGCTTTAGAATCGTTAATTTCCCTGGCAATGTTTTTCATTATGAATCTGCAGGACAAGTTCATAAGTATGAATTGCCTGAATTTCCTTATACCCGTTGTTTCTTTCCTTAACCGTACTTAGCTAAATTTAAGCTACTGTAACATACAAAAAACACGTTTGCAAGTCTGAAATATAGCCAGAAGTTATTGTTGAATACGATAATAATAAGCCAACAGTCAACAATAGCTATCAATCTTGCTTTTTAGACAGAACCTTTCCCGAAGAATCAAAAACTATTTTATAATTGGGCTCTCCTTTTAATTTTACATCGTATGTAACTACACCATCTTTTTCTACAGAATCTATGCTTTTTATCGTATGATTATTAAAGTCTTTTTCAATTATAGCCGAAACTGTAGATGGATATTGGTTTTCTTTTAAAGCATACTGATGGTTCAATACTTTTCCAGATGGATTATACCCTATAATATGACGTTCGCCGTCCAGGGTAAAAGTTGCAGTATAAACGCTATCCACAATTTCCCATTCTAATGCAGAAGCCTCCGCAAATTTAGCCGAGAAGTCATCTCTGATTGAAGTGGGTAGAGTATCCTGTTGCGATGTTTGAGCACTGACATTAAATGCAAATCCAAGTAGTACTATTGCTATTAGCTTTTTCATAGAGTAATGTGTTAAGTAAATGATTTATCCGTAAAATCCGCGATTACACACGGGTTAAAGAATTAACAACCAACAAGTAAAGAAGTTTTTATTACTTTTTGGATTGACTTCATTATTTAAAAATGAGCATCTTTGACTCCTTAAATATTAGAAAACTGACAAAGGTTCTATGTAATTAAACTTCCAATTCATTTAAATGATTTAAATCTTCAGCATTAAGTTTTAGTGTTGCCGATTTAGAAATGTCATTTAGTTGTTCAATACTTGTAGAACTTACAATGGCAGATGTAACTACGGGGCGAGAAATTAACCATGCAAGAGAAACTTGGGCCAGCGTAGCGTTATGTTCTTTTGCGATCCTATCGAGGGCAGACAAAACAGCTAATCCCTTTTCATTTAAATACTTTTTTGCTCCTTGCCCTCTCGGGCTTTTATTTAAGTCGCTTTCAGAACGGTACTTTCCGCTAAGAAATCCTGCAGCTAAAGCATAATAAGGAATAACGCCAAGGTTATTATCTTTACAGATAGGCTCAAGACTATTTTCAAACTCCTTCCGCTCTACCAAATTATACAGAGGTTGTAAGCTTTCGTATTTCGGAAGTCCGCGTTTACTGATCTCAAGTGCTTCTTTTAATCGTTCGGGACTAAAATTCGAAGCTCCGATTACGCGTATCTTACCTTCAGCAATTAATTCAGAATAGGCTGTAAGTGTTTCTTCCATGGGCATAGATAAGTCGTCATAATGGCTCTGATAAAGATCGATATAATCTATTTGTAGTCGAGACAATGATTCTTCGACAGCACGTTTAATATATTTTTTAGATAAGCCTTTCTCGCCATTTAATTCTGAGCCAACCTTTGTAGCAATAATTACATCATCCCGCCTGCCTCGCTTTTTCAGCCATTTTCCAATAATTGTTTCAGATTCGCCGCCTTTATTGCCGGGCACCCAGGAAGAATAACTATTTGCCGTATCAATAAAATTGAAACCTAAGTCTATAAAATTATCTAGCAGCATAAATGAAGTTTCTTCATTAACGGTCCACCCAAAAACATTTCCGCCAAAACAAAGCGGCGATACTTCTAATTCTGAGTTACCAAGTGTTCTCTTTTCCATAATATGTAACTAAATGAGCATCTACGCGCCCATTATCGGTAAAAATCAATCTTATTTTTTAGTGTTATTATTTCCTGCTGCATTTGTTCAATTTTTTGAAGCATATTAAAAACTACTTCAATGCCGGCAATGTTCACATCCAGATCATTATACAAATGGATTATCTTTTCCAAATCGCTTAACTGATTATAGTGAATAAATTTTTGCTCATTTTGAACTACCAGACTTACTAACCCGGCTTCTTCTAAGGACCCGATAAAAGAATATTCTATATGATGAATATTACAAAAATCACTAGCTGCTATTAAATTTCCTGTTCCCATCTTTTAGGTCAAATTAAGTTTGAGATAATTGTCTAAATAACTCCTTTTGCTTATCCGTTAAGTTTGTAGGGAGTTGTATATCGTAGGTAAGATAAAGATCACCAAATTGGTTCTCAGCCTTATAAACCGGAAAGCCTTTTCCCTTCAATTTTACTTTAGTGCCATTTTGAGTTTCAGGTTTCACTTTAAGCCTTACTTTTCCATTTAAAGTGTCTACTGTAATTTCTCCTCCTAAAATGGCAGTGTATAAATCCAGCTTTATTGTGGCATACAAATCCTTACCATCACGCTTAAATCTGGAATCTTCAGCAATTAAAAATTTGATGTAAAGGTCTCCTGCAGGCCCGCCATTAACGCCGGCTCCGCCGTGACCGGCAATTTTTATTGTCTGACCATTTTCTATACCTGCGGGAATCGTTATTCTGATATTCCGGCCATTAACAGTCAGGGTTTGTTTATGAGTTTTGCTGGCATCGTCTAAGTTCAGGCGCAGTTCTGCATTAAAATCTTGTCCGCGAAACCTTGTCTGGCTTCTGCGTCCCGATGCAGCACCGCCCATACCGCCAAACATAGATTGAAAGAAATCAGAAAAATCGCCCGAATCAGCGTTAGATTCAAAACCATATCCGGAAGTATTATATTGGCTTCGCGAACGTCCGGATTGTTGTTCCGCCTGTTCGTATGCCTCTGCATGCTGCCAGTTTTCGCCATATTTATCAAACTTTTTCCGCTTTTCCGGATCGCTTAATACTTCATTGGCTTCGTTTATTTCCTGGAATTTTTTCTTTGCATCCTCATCGTTAGGATTAAGGTCGGGATGAAGTTTACGAGCTAGCTTTCTATAAGCATTTTTAATTTCCTTCTCTGTTGCATTTTTATCAACATTCAGAACTTTATAATAATCAATATAAGCCATACAACTGCGTTTCTTTATAAACAGTTTATTTAGGCTTACAGTTTTAGATGCTTAATTCTAAATAAAGGATTTAATATTTTCAAGATTCAACTTAAAGGCTATTAACAACTTTAACAATCTCTTTGATGTCCTTTTGTCCACCAAAATAGCTTATCAATTTTTTATTTTCTGAATAGATATACATTGCCGGAAATTTAGTTGGATTAAACTTTGGTACAAAATCGTTGGAACTATCCTGTAATACAGTGACATTTTTTCTTCCTTTCAGCTCTTTACCATATTTCTCCATAAAAACCTCTATAGCCGTTTTTATATCCATAGAAACAAGATAAAGGTTAACATTTTTAAAATCAGAATACTGCTTACCAATAGCTGCAATCTCGTCCTGACAATGAGAGCAGCTTGTATCGAACAAAATAATTATGCTTTTTTTCTTTGAATCAATATTATTCTTGGTAAAAGGGCTTGAATCTTCAAGTCTGAAAAACTTAAAATCAGGCATTATACTATCCCTGGTTTGCGCACTTGTCGGAAGTATACCAATTAAAAGCAAAAAACAAAAATTGGAAAATATTTTAAAAGAATTCATGCAAACAGTAATACTTAATAGGTTCAGAGCAAATATATCTTAATAAATAAAAACATTGAAATTAAAGAGGTATAATTAAAATACCGTTTTTTATTTCCTTCTGGAAAACAGTACGTTCATTCTTCAAACTCTATTCTTGATTCTTGCGTCTCAAATCGTACTTTTGCAAAAAATAATACAATGAGTACTGGATTATCCGAACAAGAAATCTTACGCCGTGAAGCATTAATTGAGCTTCGTAAACTGGGCATTGACCCATATCCTGCAGAAGCTTATGAAGTTAATGTATCTGCTAAGGATATACATAACAACTACGAGCGCGATAAAACGAATTATAAGGATATCAGCTTAGCTGGCAGGATAATGACCCGCCGTATTATGGGTAATGCATCATTTGCCGAAATACAGGATTCTACCGGCCGCATGCAGATTTATCTTAAGCGCGATGAAATTTGCCCTACTGAAGACAAAACCTTATATAATACAGTTTTTAAAAAGCTGATGGATATAGGTGATTATGTAGGTGTAAAAGGTTATGTATTTACCACGCAAACCGGTGAAATTTCTATTCATGTTACCGAGTTAAAACTTCTTGCAAAATCATTAAAACCCTTACCAATAGTAAAACGCGATGATGAGGGAAATGTGTTTGACGGCTTTACAGATCCTGAAATGCGTTATCGCCAGCGGTACGTAGATTTGACCGTTAATCCTGATTTAAAGCAAATCTTTATAAATCGCAGTAAGGTGATTAACACCATGCGAAACTATTTTAATAACCAGGGCTGGATGGAAGTAGAAACTCCTATTCTTCAGCCTATACATGGTGGCGCGGCTGCACGCCCTTTTGCAACCCACCACAATACGCTCGACATGCCGCTTTTTCTGCGTATTGCGAACGAACTTTACCTAAAACGTCTGATTGTGGCTGGTTTTGATGGTGTTTATGAGTTTGGTAAGATGTTCCGAAACGAAGGAATGGACAGAACACATAATCCGGAATATACAGCCATGGAAATTTATGTGGCATATAAAGATTATGTGTGGATGATGGGAATGGTTGAAGAATGCCTGGAAAAAGTCGCATTAGCTATTCACGGTTCGTCTAAAGTTAAGGTTGGCAACCACGAGTTGGAATTTGCCGGGCCTTACGAAAAACTGACCATGTTTGAGTCGATTCAAAAATATACTGATATCGATGTATCGGCCATGAACGAGGATGAATTGCGTGTGGTATGTAAAAGCCTGAATATTGAAATCGACCCAAGCATGGGTAAAGGCAAATTAATAGATGAGATTTTCGGTGAAAAAGTTGAAGCTAATTTAATTCAACCTACTTATATCACCGATTATCCTATAGAAATGACTCCGCTGGCAAAGAAACATCGTAGCAAAGAAGGGTTGGTAGAACGCTTCGAGTTATTTGTAAACGGTAAGGAAATTGCTAACGCTTATTCCGAATTAAATGATCCTTTAGATCAGCGTGGTAGATTGGAAGATCAATTATTATTGGCAGGCCGTGGAGATGAAGAAGCAATGGCGATGGATGAGGATTTTCTTCGTGCTTTGGAATATGGTATGCCGCCGACTTCCGGATTAGGTATTGGAATTGACCGCCTGGTAATGCTGATGACGAACCAAAGTACTATTCAGGAAGTGTTGTTCTTTCCTCAAATGCGGCCAGAGAAAAAAGCTAAAACGGCTTCAACCGAAGATTTTACAGCTATTGGAGTACCTGCAGAATGGGTACCTGTATTAATGAAAATGGGATTTAATACGCTAGAGGAATTGAAAGCCGGAAATCCGAATAAAGTATTTAATGATTTAGGAGGCATGCGTAAAAAATTAAAGCTGGAAATTGCCATCCCTACAAAAGATGCCGTGATTAAATGGTTTGAATAAAATTGATCATCTAAAAATTTAAATGCCTGCAAATTGCGGGCATTTTTTTTTACAAGTACCTGTTTTATTTATAAGTTAACAACCTCAATAACTTAACGTAACCTTAATGGATAACATATAATTACTTCACAGTACTTCGCTAATTTTAAGTCAATTAAATTATGAATACTATGAAACTTTCAACACTTGAAATTACCGAAAGCGAATACCTGATTAAACTAGATAAAGAGAACTTTGACCTCGCATTTATCAAACAATTATTAAAACGAATTCAGTCGGAAGTTTTATTTTCCTCTTTTGCAAGTTCAGCATACGATGAGGATATTAAAAGCAGAAACGAAGGTTTCGAAAGGGGTTCTTACTTTAGCCATTTAGATGAAAAATAGTTTGGAGCATTTACTTACACCAAACTATTTTTAATTATCTTCCTCTGTAACCGCCGCCGCCGCCCCGGCTTTGAATTACTGTTTTATCTAATTGAACCATCTGGTCTTTCATCATTTTGATTTGCTCGGCCAGAAGTTTATTCTTATCAGCTTTTTTAGCTTCCTGGAGATACATTGTTGCCTCTCTTTTATTGCGCTTTGACATAGCAATACCTGCAAGGCTCAGCTTAGCCAAAGCAACGTTATGATCCATAGTCAACCCCATCGATAAAGCCTTTTTAAAATATTTTTCAGATTGCAAAGGAGCTCTGCGCGATTCTGTTAGACCGATTAGCAAATGATAATAACCATACTGTGCCTGAATCAACTCCTTTTCATAATTTTTAATCTTTTTTAGCCACAATTCAGCCTTATCCATATCTTCCTTACGTAAGTAAAATTGGGCAATTAACATTTTTTCATTGAAAAAGAAAGTTACAGCCACAATAAGAGCAAGTAAAATCAATAAAATTCCCCAGCCCCAATAGCCGAAAAACATCAAAGCTATTGCAGATCCAAGAAAAGCAAAAGCAATTATTAACCGTATAAAGTTTGGCATTATTATAATTCTTAAATTTGTGCTGCAAATATCCGCTTATTTAGCCGCTAATCAAACAGAAACCTGAATATTATGGCAGTTCAATTAGAGAAATCCTGGAAGAATATTTTAGAAGAAGAATTTGAGAAAGATTATATGAAAAATCTGAAGGCTTTTCTGTTAAAAGAAAAACAAGAAGGACATATCATTTATCCTCCATCTAATTGCATTTTTAATGCATTTAATCATACTCCTTTCAATAAAGTTAAAGTTGTTATTATCGGACAAGACCCTTATCATGGCCCTAACCAGGCTCATGGCCTATCATTTTCCGTTCAAAAAGGCATAAGAATTCCTCCTTCTCTATTAAATATTTATAAAGAGTTGCAAAGCGACATTGCTGGCTTTATAATCCCAAATCACGGCGATTTAACAAAATGGGCAGATGAAGGTGTATTATTGTTAAATGCAACACTAACAGTAAGAGCCGGACAAGCGGGCTCGCATCAGAAAAAAGGATGGGAAAGATTTACCGACGAAGCGATTAAAAAACTTAGTGAACTGCGCGAAGGAATAGTTTTTCTGCTTTGGGGAAAATTTGCACAATCTAAAGCTGCTTTTATTGATAGTAAAAAGCATTATATTCTGATGGCACCACATCCTTCTCCACTGTCGCACGGCTTTAAAGGCTGCAGACATTTTTCTAAAACAAATGAAATATTAAGAAAAAACGGCCTTAAGGAAATAGATTGGCAAAATTAATATTCCCCAGGCAATACCGATTCACTTTTACTCGTAGACAAAATCATCATCGTTTGAAATGTCTTTATTACGCTTATTCTACTGATTTTTTCCATAATAAGCTTTTCATAGGCCTTAATATCTTTTACGTATATTTTTAAAATAAAATCGCAGCCACTGGTAACATGATGACATTCTGTAACTTCTCTTATCTCTTTAATTTCATCCACAAAAGTTTGAATGGCATTATCACGGTGGAAATCTAATTGAATCTGGATGAATGTTTTTATTCCTAGTCCCAGGAGCTCTTCATCCACAATAGCATGATAACTTTTTATAAATCCGGCTGTTTCTAACTTTCTAACACGCTCTAATGTCGGCGCTGGCGACAAGCCGATTTGATGCGAAAGTTGAAGGTTAGTAATCCGGCCGTTCTCCTGAAGAATCTGTAAAATTTGCAAATCTATTTTATCCGGCTCAAAAGCTATTGAATTTTTCATTGTTACAAAATAAAACAAATTCTTCATAATTTTATTTTTAGACTAATCTAATTTTATTATTAGATTTGCAAAACAAACAAAAATATGGCCGGAAATAAATATAGCGAATCACTTGAGGAGGTTCATTCCACCGTTAAAACAGCAGGAAAAACGGGTTGGCGGAAGCTTTTTGCCTTTATAGGCCCCGCTTATCTTGTAAGCGTTGGCTATATGGATCCAGGTAATTGGGCTACCGATATTGCAGGCGGAAGCCAGTTTGGATATAAATTACTTTGGATTCTATTTCTCTCGAACCTTATTGCCTTGCTTTTACAGTCGCTAAGCGCACGCCTTGGCATTGTAAGAGGCTTAGATTTGGCACAGGCCTCCAGAAATGCATTCCCCACATGGGCAAATTATCCATTATATGTATTAGCACAGATAGCTATAATTGCCTGCGACTTAGCAGAAATAATAGGTATGGCAATAGGATTAAACCTCCTTTTTAATCTGCCACTAATCTGGGGAATTTCTATTACTGTGTTTGATACATTTTTATTGCTTTTTCTTTTAAACAAAGGCATGAGAAGTATGGAGGCGTTTATTGTCTCCATGGTTTTTATTGTTGGAATTTCTTTCCTGGCAGAATTACTTATTATTCAGCCAGATTTTGCTGAAGTGGCAAAAGGACTAAAACCATCGGCATTAGAAGGGAACGCCTTATATATTGCTATCGGAATTATCGGCGCCACCGTTATGCCGCATAATCTCTACCTACATTCCTCTCTTGTACAAACCAGAAAAATAGAGCGAACCAGGAAAGGCATTTTTGAAGCGCTTAAGTTTAATCTTATTGATACTACTATCGCCTTAAACCTGGCATTTTTTGTAAATGCCTCCATCCTTATTCTTGCCGCTACTGCGTTTTATAATAACGGATTTTACGAAGTTGCCGAAATTCAGGATGCCTATAAACTCTTAGAAGATATCTTCGGCTCATTAGCCCCCACCCTTTTTGCTATCGCGTTAATTGCAGCCGGACAAAGCTCTACTATAACCGGAACCCTGGCTGGCCAGATTGTAATGGAAGGGCATTTAAATTTACGGATTGAACCATGGATTAGACGGTTGATAACAAGGCTTTTGGCTATAATTCCGTGCTTCTTTACTATACTCTATTTTGGCGAAGATGCCTTAGGCGAATTACTGGTGTTGAGCCAGGTTGTGTTAAGTTTGCAATTAGGATTTGCTATTATTCCTCTCATTCATTTTACATCCGATAAGAAACTAATGAATGATTTTGCCATTAAAACCTGGGTAAAAATCCTTGCCTGGTTAAGTGCCTTTATCATTGTAGGCTTAAACTTTAAACTTGTATACGAAGAAATTAATACCTGGCTTACAACCACAAGTAACGCCTGGTGGATTTATGTATTCATTTTTCCAATTGCATTTGCAATAGGGCTTTTATTGCTATACATCCTTATAGCGCCTATAGTGAAATCCCAACATCAAACACTAAGTAACTTGCCTCATGGACAAGCCGTAGAGATAGAAGGAATAGAAAATATTATTTATTCAAAAATTGGTATACCGGTAGATTTTTCTCAAAATGATAAAAATACTATTCGTCATGCACTTATTCAAGGTGGTAAATCAGCAGATTATTTTCTTATTCATATTGTTGAAACCGCAGGAGCACGATATCATGGAGAGAAGGTTCTGGATTATGAAACACAAAGCGACACAGATAACCTGGAGAAATACAAGAATAATCTTATTCAATTGGGATATCAGGTTCATATCTTAATTGGCTATGGAAACAGTGCTTCGGCCATTGCTTCGTTATCTAAAAAAAATAATCTGGAATTACTGGTAATGGGCGCACATGGCCATAAAGGATTAAGCGATATACTTTTGGGTTCTACGCTTAATTCAGTTAGACATAAGGTTAATATTCCTGTATTGATTGTACGATAGTAATTGAATAAGGCTACTTTCAAATCCTGTCACTCTTGTATACTGCAGAGTGACAGAAAGATGCACTGAAACAGCTTTTCTAGTTTTTCAAAGTATATCTCAACCCCAAAAATCCTCTAACTCCCTGATTTGGTGCATACATATAATTGGGATCAAAACTCAGTGCATAAGGGTTCGATGCCGTAGCTTTTATCTGACCATCTGTATCAAACTCCACATTTTTATCAAATGGATCATTAGCCCTGGCAATTAAAAACGGATTTCCTTTATTTGGCGTCCAGTTCAATAAGTTTTTAACACCACCATACATCTCAATTTTGGATAATCCCGAATAGGTAAATTGAATATTCTGTATGCTCCATATTGGAGATTCCTTCTTTCGTGGATCCAATTCGCTCAAAACAGGTAAAGCCATAGGGCCATAGATATTTCCGGTGTAATCTACCGCCATGTTAATTTTTTTAAACGGATAAGAAACAGACCATGTACCCATCCAGGGTTCGGTTAATAATTGCTTAATTTTGATGCCATTCTCTTTACTATATACATCCATCACAGTTAACCCGATTAGCAGTTTCAAACTATTTGAAGACGTAAAATCTAAATTCGCACTTATACCTTTAGATACTGCATATCCTTTTAAATTATTGTAAATGATTTTATTAGGATCTGTTTCATAATCAGCGATAATACGGTTATTAAATCTGGTAAACCAGGTTGTAGCATCAAAAACTAAGCTGTTTCCGTTCGGCATAGCTACTTTTTTCAGAATATTAAGGTTTACATTGCAGCTTTTCTCAGGCCTAAGTTCTTCTGTAATTTCTATTGTTCTGGCCCCCGTAAGTGCCGCATGATCTTCGGTAAATAAATTCACAACCCTAAAACCTGTTCCAGCGTTCAGACGGAGAATAGTATTATCATCAACTTTCCATTTATATGCAAACCGTGGTGTTAATATATTACCGTGGTTGGAATTATAATCGTAGCGTAATCCCAACAGAATGCTATGCTTTGAATGAAGTTCGATTTCATCCTGCAAAAATATTCCGGGTAACCAGGTTTTATCAGCTTTCGTGGCAGTTGCTTCTGTATTATCGTCGTAAAACGTATACCTATTCGCTATTCCTGCAAGCAAGTCGTGGCGATGAGTTTTTTTATCCCAAGTTAATTGAGCAAAGGCAATATGCTGCGACCCTATATAGGAAGTGATTCCATAAACAGAATTTTGCTGATGATCATTAAATGAAAATGAGAACATCATTTTTTCTTTTACCGGGAGCTGGTAAGTACCAAAAGCTTCCCATCTTGAAGTGTAAATACTTTCTCCGTATTTTACATCTCCGCCCCTGTGTTCTTTCGTCCAGCTCATTTCTCCACCCCATCGATCCTCATAAAAATAACGTCCGGCTAAAGAGAACAAACGATTTTCTCTTCGCTTAAAAATCCATTTCTGAAATAAAGAAATCCGGTGCTGCAAAGTTACATCAGTAAAATTATCTCCATTATTATCAACCGGGTTTTGATAATTATAATAACTGAGTCCACTTAAGGAAGTTGCCTTTCCGATATTAAATTTATGTCCGATATCAGTACTTATTTCACTCCAATTAGTAGAAAAAATATCAACTGAAAAAACCGGTGCATTTTTAGGCGATTTTGTGATGATGTTTATTAAGCCTCCAACAGCTTCCGAACCATAAAGCGAAGATGCCGGCCCTTTAACAATTTCAACCCGTTCTATTAAGGAATTAGGTATCCCGGATAAACCATAAACAGTTGAAAGACTGCTTACTAAAGGCATCCCGTCAATTAAAACCATTGTATAAGGACCTTCTAAGCCATTGATATGAATATCGCCGGTGTTACATACATTACAATTTAATTGTGGTCGTACTCCATTTATATTTTGCAAGGCGTCAAATATGGAGGGAGTTGGATTTCTTCGGAAAAACGTATGATTATATACTTCTACGGGTACAGCACTTTCTAAGCGGCTTATTTCTTTTAAGGTTCCTGTAATTACTACTTCATTTAAATCCGGTATTTCAGGTTTCAGTTCAAAATCAACAATTTTAATTGAATCTGTTTGCTTTACTTCGATTGATTTGAATAAAGTATTATATCCTATTCCAGCTACTCTGACTGTATATTTTCCAGCAGGAACCTGCCCAAAATGATAATTACCAACACTGTCTGCAGAAATTTGTAACTCCAGTTGAACAATTTTTAAGGATGCAAAAGCAACTGGCTCGTCTGATATTACTTTCCCGAAAATAATCTGCGCATGTAATTGACCACTAATTAGTAATATAATGCCAAGGAAAATGAAATTTTTCATACAAAAAGGATATTAGATTAACAAAACTTATTTATTAGGCAAACCTAACAATTTTAAATCTCTTTTTTTCTTACTTTTATAGCCATGTTGTCATTTACAGAAGAGAACTATCTAAAAGCTTTGCTTCATTTAACAATGGAAATAGAAGATAAAGTGGAAGCGGGAACCAATGAGCTGGCTTTTTATCTTGGCGTTAAGCCGGCAACGGCCACGGATATGCTCAAAAAGCTTAAAGAAAAAAAGTTGATCTCCTATGAAAAATATGGGAAAATATCTCTTTCTGCAACCGGGAGAAAGCAGGCGATAGATATTTTAAGAAAACATCGTCTTTGGGAAACCTTTCTTTATGAAAAATTAGAGTTTACGTGGGATGAAGTGCATGAAGTAGCAGAACACCTGGAACATATTCAGTCGCCTAAGCTTGTAGATAAATTAGATAAATTTTTAGGATATCCGGAAGTTGATCCGCACGGTGATGCTATACCGAATGCCAAAGGCGAATTAAAACAATCGTCAAAAAAAACGCTTTCTGAAGTAGAAGAAGGCGAAAGTTGTAAAATGGTTGCTGTAAAGGACAATACTGCAGCTTTTTTACAGTATGTTAGTCAATTAAATTTGAGAATTGATACGTCCATAAAAGTAATTTCAAGACAGGCCTATGACGGGTCTATGGAAATTATGATTGCCGGTACTAAAATAATGGTATCACAAAAATTTGCAGAAAACATCCTGATTGTTTAACAGGTAATTGCATACACATGAAGAACGATTTAAACATTAAAAATAAAAAAGCATATTTTGAGTATTATATACTTGAAACGTTTACAGCCGGACTACAACTTCTTGGAACAGAGATTAAGTCTATCAGAGAGGGAAAAGTGAATATTAATGATGCATTCTGCACCTTTTTAAACGATCAGCTTTATGTTAGAAATATGCATATAGCAGAATATTCTCATGGTTCATTTTATAATCATGAATTAAAACGCGATCGGGCTTTATTGTTGAATAAAAAGGAACTGAGAAAGCTTAAAGATAAAGGCGAAGAAAAAGGGTTTACCATTGTGCCATTACGATTATTTATCAGCGATCGCGGCTTTGCGAAGTTAGAAATAGGTATGGCTCAGGGAAAGAAACTATTTGATAAACGAGATACGATAAAGGATAGAGAAAGTAAAATTGAGCTAAACAGAATTATGAAAAGTTAAAGAAATTGAGCATTAAGCTCAATTTCTTTAACTTTTTTACCACGCTTTATCGCCAACTAAAGGCACAAACCTAAAGGTATCTAATTCTATTTTTTCAAAATCATTTTCATTTACCCTAAACACAGTTATCATTTTTTGAGAGTGCTCATCTCCTACCGGAATCACACATACTCCGCCAACTTTCAATTGCTTTAATAAATCTTCCGGAACAAACGGAGCTCCGGCAGTAACCAGAATTTTATCATATGGCGCATGTTCCGGAATTCCGCGAGAGCCGTCACCCAAAAAGAATTCGGGATTATAATTCATTCTGTTAAGAAACAACTTTGCCCTTTCATAAAGCTTTTCCTGGCGCTCAATTGTGTATACTTTTGCCTTTAGCTCTAACAATACGCAGGTTTGATAACCAGAGCCGGTTCCTATTTCTAGCACTTTATCGCCTGGTTTAATATGAAGAAGTTGCGTTTGATAGGCCACTGTATAAGGCTGCGAAATGGTTTGACCCTCACCTATTGGGAACGCAATATCTTTATAAGCCTGATGCCAAAAAGTTTCATCAAAGAAAAAATGCCTGGGTACCCGTTCAATCGCTTTAAGCAGATCTTCATCTTCAATCTTTCGCTCAGTACGAAGAAAATCGACTAATTTTTTTCGGGCACCGCGCTCACGATAGTTATCAATAAATTTATATGCCATTATAAAAGCAAAATTAACTTTTGGAAACTAATCACAGTCAAACTAAAAGATAAATTAATTCTTATATGTGTTATAATTAAAATTGTTTAACACAATAGAACTTTATTACTTTTATAGAATGATTACAACGCGCATACAAAGCACCTTTCTTATTTTGTTTTTATTATCATCGCTCACCTTACAAGCGCAAATTACACGTATCGATACTATTACTAATTCAAAAAAAAGCACATTCTCTAAGATTACCAGTCCGCGCCTATACACTTACACCATTGGTTTAAAAGTGTTTAGCCTTGAAGAATTTCCTAAAATATTAAACCAGATCAATTCTAATGAATTTGTTAGTGCCCCGCTACGAGGTGCTTTTATTAAAATTAACGACAATCAAATCAGCTACCGCCTTAGTGCGGATTTTTACTCAGATAATATTACATTTAATAACGAATGCGAAGACTGCGAAGTTGCTACAGGAAAAGTAAAAGATTTTTCCGGCAAAATTGGCTTTGAAAAAAACTTTATTTATGGAATGCTTCAACCATATTTGGCATTTGATATCGGATATAGAAGAAATTCGTTTGATGGTAAGGTCGAAAGTGGTACGATTCCCAATTATACCAATCCATATAATGTAACCTCTCTTAAAAATGGATTTTTAATGTCCCCGAATTTCGGATTAAAGTTTAATCCTATAAACCATTTCACAATCGGAATAGAAACCGGACTTAGCTTGCTTTATAGTTATGAAAAACAGGAAAGAGTTTATCAGGATGCAAACAGTACCCGAACTTTTAACGACTATAAAAAATGGGAATTTTTATTAAAACCGCTTAGTGCCGTTTCTATACAATATAATTTTGGAATAATGTATTAATACGGGTCTACATCTACCTGTACAAAAGCGCCTTTATTCAATTTATTGGTTTCCATATTTGATAAAGCAGTTTGTAAAAACTCTTTAACTCTGCCTATTGAAATACCATTACGTTCTACCTTTATGTAAATCGTTTTAATATAATAGTTTCTAATCCGGCTTACTAATGGCTCTTCCGGCCCCAGTACACGTTTACCAAGTGTCGTTCTTAATTCGATGGCCAGCCGCAATGCAATATCATACAAAACAGACGAATCTTTATGTTTTATATCTAAACGGATTAAACGGAATACCGGCGGATATAAAAAGGTTTTGCGCTCCACCAATTCCTTTTTATACAAATCATCAAAATCATTTTTAATTACCTGTTCAATTACACGATGGTCTGGATTATAAGTCTGGATAACTACTTTTCCCGTTTTATCGCGCCTGCCGGCTCTTCCTGCAACTTGCGATAACATTTGGTAGCTTCGCTCATACGCTCTGAAATCAGGATAATTTAAAAGGCTATCAGCATTTATGATTCCAATAACGGTTACATTCCCAAAATCAAGTCCTTTAGCCACCATTTGCGTACCAACAAGAATATCAATTTTACCATCTTCAAAATCGCCAATTAATTGCTGAAAGCTATTTTTTGAACGTGTGGTATCCAAATCCATACGGGCAATTCTGGCTTCAGGAATAATAAACTGTAAGTCTTCTTCAATTTTTTCCGTTCCAAATCCTTTTTGCTCTATGTGTGTAGAGCCACAAGCCGGACATCGTACAATCGTGTCTTGTTTATAACCGCAATAGTGACAATGTAATTTTCCGGAACTTTTATGGTAAGTTAAACTAACATCGCAATTAATACATTTAGGCAAATAAGCACAGGTTCGGCAAAGCAGAATTGGTGTATGCCCCCTGCGGTTTTGAAATAAAATCACTTGCTCTTTGTTTTCAAGCGCCTGCTTTATTTCATTAATTAAAATGGTAGTAAAATTAGACTGAATGGTTTTCTTATTCGTTTCTTCGGTTATGCTTACCACTTCAATTACCGGAAGCTGAGCTGTACCAAATCTTTCTTTTAATTCCACCAAACCATATTTGCCGGTTTCTACATTGTAATAGCTTTCCAGCGACGGCGTTGCCGATCCCAGTAAAACTTTAGCATGATGAACATGAGCTAAATAAATTGCGGTATCACGCGCATGGTAACGGGGAGCCGGATCGAATTGTTTATAAGAAGATTCATGTTCTTCGTCAACAATGATTAAACCAAGTTTAGAAAAAGGTAAAAATACCGAAGAACGTGCTCCAAGCACAATATCGTACTCGTTTTTTAAAACTTTGTTCCAGACTTCGGCCCTTTCATTATCGCTGAAACGCGAATGATAAATGCCAATTTTATTACCGAAATAACGCCGCAAACGTTCAATCATTTGTGATGTAAGAGCAATTTCCGGTAAAAGATAAAGCACCTGTTGGCCCTTACGCAATATCTCCTCAATCAGTCTAATATAAATTTGTGTTTTTCCCGACGATGTGATTCCGTGCAAAAGCACTACATCTTTGTGTGAAAACTGCTGGTCAATGCTGTCAACAGCACTTTGCTGAGAATCACTTAATGAAAAATCGTCTTCAATCTCGAGTTCACCTTGTGTCAACCGACTTACAGCCTTATCTTCCTGTACAAAGATTTTCTTATCTACTAGCGTTTTCAGAGCAGAAACTCCGCAGCCGGATTCCTCAAGAATAAGGCTTTTAAGGACCTGAGGATTAGACTTGGTTAATTTAAAATAGGTAAGTAAAGCATCCAATTGTTTAGGTGCACGTTCTAATACTTCAAATAATCCTTTCTTTGTTTCTGGTTCCTCATAAATAGAATTTAAATGAATATAGGCTTTCCGTCGGGGTTTATACCGGTCTGATATTTCTTCAGAAATATGAATAATTCCTTTTTCAAACAATCCTTTCAATAGAGGAAAAACTGTTTTTTGTCCCAATAAATTAACAATATCGCTAACTTTTAGCTCAGGCTGAATTTCGAGCGCATCAATTATCAAAAATTCTTTATCACTTAATAAGGCTTTATCATATACTACATCTTTAAGTAAGATAATTTTTGTTTCGCTGGCAAGTTTAAGGGCGGAAGGCAATGCCGCCTGCATCACTTCTCCAATATAACACATATAATAATTTGCCATCCATTGCCACAACTCCAGTTGTTGCTGATTTACAATAGGCGCGTCATCTAATACATCAATAATGTATTTCGCTTCATAAAGTAATGGTGGTTCTTCTGTTATACTTAAAATAATAGCAGTATAAATCCGACTTTTCCCAAACTGAACAATAACTCTTTTTCCTGGTTCCAGGTTATCATTAAAAGTTTGAGGAACTCTGTAGGTATAAGTTTTAGATATAGATAAAGGAAGAATTACCTCCACAAAAAAAGTCTGCCGATTACCTGCATCTTCATTAAACTCGAGCATTATTTATTTTTTAAAGCAGCCAAAAGCATAAACACCCATCCTAAAATCATTAACAATCCGCCTATTGGTGTAATTGGGCCAAGAAAAGAAAAGTCTTGCCCCATGAGAGAATCCAAAGAAAGCAGATAAATCGATCCGCAGAAAAGAAATACACCAAAAGTAAATGCCCAATACGCCGCAATTATAGCACGACTTCTATATTTGGAAAAATTAGATAAAAAAAGTAAAGCCAATGTATGATAAAACTGATAACTAACTGCTGTTTTCCAGGCATCAAGCTCGGAGGCCGACAAGCTTTCCTTTAAAGCATGCGCCCCAAAAGCTCCAAATATTACTGCTGTTAATCCCAAAATTGCGGCTGTAATTATAATTTTTTTATTCATAACACGTGATGATTTGCTAATTTAACAATACTGATAAGATTTCTTACTCTTAAAGAGTTAATTTTGCGTAACTGATGAGGAATATAATTATAATCTGTACAATTTTAATAGCTGCTATTATAACTCTGGCAGGAAAGTATTTTTCTGATTTATCTGGAAAAGACAATAACACTACAAAAGTCCTGAGTTATATTCCCGGCGATGCCGCATTGATACTCAATTTCAAAAATGATGAATCATTCTATGAAATTTTTAAAGAATATAAATTATTTGATGCAATTATTGGTGAGAAAAGAGCAGCTGAAATCAACCAGCTAAAAGAACTTTTGCTGAAACAAGGTTCTTTATCACAAATAGCGGCTGACAAAAATATCTTTTTATCTTTTCATCCAAATGCAGATTCTGTAGAATTTCTTTACAGTATAAATCTTGACAAAAAATATTCAACTGAAGATTTAAAAGAAGCTATTTCTACTATGCCACAATTGGCTGTTAAGACTATCGAAAAGGACTTATTCGAGTTAAAATCCGGCGCACTAAATCGCCCTTTTTATCTTTATCTGGAGCAAGGCGTAGCTGTTGCAAGCTTTTCCAGTGCACTCATTAAAACAAGTATCGATCCTAAAAAAACACATTTAAGCAATTCGTTTATTAACGAAATCAATAAAACAAGCAATAAGAACCTGAATTCACCGGTGAATTTATTTATTAACCATCAAGTTGCTTCAGCCTTCGCAAAACATTTTATAAACGGAAAGTTAAATGGGAACCTGGCCCTGTTAAATTATATTAAAGGAAATTCCTCTTTAAGTATGAATTATAAAAGTGATGCTGTTATGTTTAATGGAATAGGAAACCCCGATACATCGGCACTTAACTATTTAAATTTATTCCTTAATCAAAAGGCTGCCTCCAATAAACTTAAAAAAGTACTACCTGAAAATACTTCCAATTTTTTATCATTTGGACTATCGGATATAAATCAATTCCACAATGAACTAAAAAACTATCTTAATAAACGAGGAGAATTAAAAACATTGGAGGAGCAGATTAAAATACTACAAACTAAAACCGGAATTTATCCAGACCGTGATATAAAACCACTTCTGGATAAAGAATTTGCAGTTGTTGAAAACTCTTATGGAGAAAGATTTGCGATAATTAAAGTCTCTAATGGCAGCAAGATTAATTCAAAATTGCAATTAATAAGCACGCCGGTTAATGAACAAATTAGTCATATAAACTTTAGCGGACTATTTTATTATTATTTTGGAGATCCCCTAAAACAGTTTTCAAAACCCTACTTTGCAGTACTAGACAATTACCTTGTAATAGCAAATTTACCCGGAATTATAACCAATTATCTGTCTGCCTATCAAAAAGAACTTTTCCTGGCTAACACAGAGGGCTTTAAGCAATACGACCAATTGGTAGCCAATCAAAGCAATATTTTCTATTTTGTTAACACTAAAAATTCTAAGAGGGTGTTTAGAAAAACGTTGAAACCTAATTATGCCAGGACTTTTGAAGACGATGCGTTTAAGCTAAAAAACTTCTATGGGTTATCTTATCAATGGACATCTGATGGCGATCATTTTTTTACTAATTTATACATTAGTTATAATTTCCCCGACGGCTTAGTTTCAAACACGAATAGTCCCATTGATACCTTAATGAAATGAAAAAAATTCTGATACTGGTTTCTTTTTTTCTTTTTAAACTAACTGCCGGTTATGGGCAACTAGGTTTATATAATACACGTACATTATTTGATGCATTTGAGAATCCATCTCAAAAAGCATTCTATGCGGATAGCAGCAAGAAATTTGCCTTTAACTTTCTCATTCCTACCTTAACTTTTAACGGAAACGTTGGCGGCGAGGCACAAACTCCTTTAAAAAAATTTCTATACAATGGTGATTTAGATGCAAGTGGCATTGCTATTGGTAAAGACGAAAACAATACCATAAGCCTTACGGAAAATAGTTATATAGCCATGTTCAGAATATTTAAGACCACAAAGTTTAATCAGGAAATGGGTTTTTCATGGCAGATAAAATCTGACACGTATGGTAAAATCTCAAATGAAACGATAGCAATTTTTGATAATTATAAACTATTTGATCAGGCTGCTTACCAAAATCCCTTTAGTGATAAAGCCTACAATTTAAACTACCATCAATTCAGTTTTACTTACCGGGAAGACTATAACAAACGGCTCGGATTGGGCTTAAAATTAAGTTATTTAAGCGGTATAGCGCATACTAAAGTAAATATTGATTCTTCCTTTTTAGGCGTAAATTCTGCTCAGGATGCTTATAGTTTATCTTTATATGGAAAATTCAGGAGTAACGTATCCTGGGATAGTGTTGGAAAATCAATAACCTATCCGGGATTTAAAAATCCTGGATTTGCTTTAAGTGTAAGTGCAAATTATAAATTAGCTGGAGGCTGGTATATTTTAGGTAATTTAAAAGATTTAGGATTTATCCGCTGGAATAAAAACGATGCTTACACTTATACATTTAGTGATGATATTGTAATCGCATCGGCATCCTCTCCCAATGCTAAGGACAGGCTTGGTTCTGAAATTCAAAAGCTTTTTGATAACGGCTCGTCGGAAAAGTCTTACACTACCTTAATTAATGGAAAAGCAGAGTTTTTAATAAATAAAGATTTAGGCGTTTACCAACCTAATCTTTTATTCTCTAAAAACTTATTCTACAGAGGAGGCGACATTGCACTTATCAACCGCGTTACACACCGTGCATTAAACTTCAGTCTTACTACGGGTTATAATTTGAATGACTTTTTTCAATTAGGCGGACAGTTTATGTTAAAATCTCCTAATGCCGAGTTTTTTATTGGCAGCGACCAATTGCTAAAATCGTATTATACCACAAAGGGCATTTTAACATCAGATGAAAACATCGGAAAAGGAAATACAGCGGCTTCGATGTATTTTGGTTTTGCTGTTAAATTTGGTTCGCCAATGCAAAGACAACAAAACGCTACTATTATTCCGGGAATTGAAAGTGTGATTAAACCAGGACTTTTTCAACGACTGTTTAAAAAGAACCGAAACTAAGCTTTAAAGTAATTTTTTAGGCTGAGTGGCTAAAAAGTCTTTTAAATAAAATGGCTCAAAATACGCTACATCCTCAAATTGCTTAATGCTAAACTTATCAAAAGCCAACAAGCTCAAATCTTTCGCAGAATTAAGAAAATCAGGAATAAACAGAACATTTGGATTTTTATCAAGTGTTTCCTTACATTTCATGGCACCATCGCCAAAAAACACAATCTTTTGGTTCTGAAGTAAATCTGAAAAAGAATTCTCGTCTATTATCCGGGCTTCAACAGGCAATACTTGTTCTGCTTGTGCATTATATACAGCGGCATAAACTTCCATTCTGCGTGCATCAATCATCGGGCAATATAAAAAAGATTCATCCTTAAATGAAGCTTTAAACCCGTAAGTCATCGCTTCAAGAGTGCTTATTGCTATCAAAGGTATGTCCAGTGCATAACACAATCCTTTTGCTGTAGAAACGCCTATGCGCAATCCGGTATAAGAGCCAGGACCCATACTTACAGCAACAGCATCTAAATCCTGCATCTGTTTCCCGCAAGCTCGCAAAACTTCCTGAATAAATAAGGTAAGATAACCTGCGTGAATATTACGTTCTTCCTGTTCTTTTATTGCTAACGTTTTTCCATCAAGAGATAAAGCTACAGAACACGAGGTAGTTGAAGTTTCCAGTTGAAGTATTAGTGCCATTTATAGCACAAAGATGCAAATAAAAGAGAAATATAACATCATGGAACCGGATCATGTCCATGACCTCCCCAGGGATGACAACGGGAAATTCGTTTGGCGGTAAGCCATATCCCTTTAAACGGGCCATATTTTTTTATTGCTTCCACACCATATTGAGAACAGGTTGGTGTATAACGGCAAGAACCACCAAAAAGCGGCGAAATAAGATACTGATAGAGCTTTATAAGCAGCAAAAACAACCAGCCTAACAGCTTCTTTAATAAACTAAGCGGATTGAGGTGCTGCATAAGAATCTGTTAACTTCTTTATAGCCAGTTTTAGTTTCTTTTCAATAAACTGATATTCTGGAATTTCCTTTCCAATATAATGAATGCTAACAATTAGATTCAATTTATTTTCGGTAAGAAAGGAATACAAAAGCTCATCTTTATTTAAGCGATACGCCTCACGAACTTTACGTTTTATAAGATTTCTATCTACTGCACGCTTAAATTTTCTCTTCGAAACAGCAATAACAGCTTGTGCGGGATAATTTGTATGCAGGGTTTCCGGAAGAGAAACGATACGAAACGGATAAACTAAAAAAGAAGAACCGTTATGAAAAAGCCTTTCTAAAAGCTTCTTATTACATAACCGTTCTTCTTTCTTAAATGTGTACATTTTGATTGCTATTACCTGTTGCAGATTGGACCTGCACATTCCGCCGTAGCGGATAGGATCACAATCAATAATTATGATTTATGACGACGCTCGTCAGAAACGCTTAATCTTTTTCTGCCTTTTGCTCTTCTGGCTGCTAATACTCTTCTACCGTTAGCAGTACTCATACGCTCTCTGAATCCGTGTTTATTTCTTCTTTTTCTTTGAGAAGGCTGGAATGTTCTTTTCATGACTTATATAAACCTATAAAATGTAGCTCTTAAAACAAGGTTGCAAATATAGGAGATTTTTCCTTAAAACAAACTCAAATTTAGTTTTTTTATATGCATTCGGTTTCGGGTAAAAATGACACCTTATATTATATATCCAACAATCGATTAGATAAATTTTTTAAATTTGCAGCATGGAGCAGGCTTCACAGCTTACAGAATTTGGCAAGATATTTATTTTTTTAACTATAGGAATTATACTTGTTTGCGCGACTATCCTCCTATCCAGGACATTGGCACTTAACAAACCCACTCCGCTTAAATTGTCTTCATACGAGTGCGGAGAAGAGCCAACCGGAAATTCCTGGCTGCAATTTAATTCCCGTTTCTATGTTATCGCTTTAATTTTTCTTTTGTTCGATGTTGAAATGATTTTCATTTTTCCATGGACAACCGTATTTGGGCAAAAGATTTTAATCGCAGCCGACCCGATGTGGGGATGGTTAACCTTAATCGAAATGTTTGTTTTTGTTGGGATTTTACTTATCGGTTTAGCCTATGTCTGGCGAAAAGGTGATTTGGACTGGATTCGTCCCGAACCAATATTACCTGCTGTAAAAAATGCCATTCCGTTATCTGCCTATGATGCTATTAATGCTGAAACATACACTGTAAAACCATTTTCGTTGTATAAAGAGCCGGAAGCGGCTGTAGTTAATGAAGCAGCTGTGCCGATTTCAAAACCGGCTTTTAAACCAACTTTTAGAAAACCACAGCAATCATGAGTTTAGAAAAGATGTCGCAAGATGGTGGAATAGTTATTACCAAAATAGACGACCTTTTAAATTGGGCGCGTTTATCGTCGCTTTGGCCGGTAAGCTTTGGCATTGCCTGCTGCGCTATTGAAATGATGGGTTCTTACGCTTCCACTTTTGATTTTGACAGGCTGGGTGTTTTTCCACGTCCTTCGCCGCGCCAGGCTGATGTTATTATTATAGCGGGCACGGTAACCTTTAAAATGGCTGATAGGATTAAACGGCTTTACGAGCAAATGCCCGAACCTAAGTATGTAATTTCTATGGGCTCCTGCTCTAACTGCGGGGGGCCTTATTGGCAACACGGTTATCATGTGGTAAAAGGTGTCGACCGGATAATTCCGGTTGATGTATATGTTCAGGGTTGTCCTCCAAGGCCCGAGGCCTTAATTGGCGCAATACTCGAGTTGCAAAAGAAAATAGAAGGAGAAAGTCTTCTTACATCAAAATAATTTAACATTATCATCTAAGTATTGTTCTAGAATTAGCATTTCTATCAAATTAGCTCTAAACTTGTCGTAATGAAAGCATTTTATGGTAATTTACGTGTTGGAATTCTTGGAGGCGGGCAACTTGGCCGTATGCTTATCCAGAGCGCGATAAATTATAACACCAATATTAAAGTTCTGGATCCCGATCCGGATGCACCCTGTAAACACCTGTGCAACAAATTTGTAGTTGGCTCTCTGGCCGATTTCGATACCGTTTATAACTTCGGTAAGCAAACAGACCTTTTAACCATTGAGATTGAAAAGGTAAATGTTGACGCCTTACAGCAACTCGAAGATGAAGGCGTTTTGATTTATCCACAACCCCGAATTATTCGCTTAATTCAGGATAAAGGCTTGCAAAAAGAATTTTTCAAACAGAATGATATTCCAACATCTCCTTTTCAGCTTATTTCTTCAAGAGAAGCATTAAAAGCTGCCAATATTCAGCTTCCGTTTATTCAAAAGACACGTAAAGATGGTTATGACGGGCGAGGCGTTTATAAAGTAGCTTCTACTGAAGATTTAGAAAATGCCTTCGATGTGCCCAGCATAATTGAGGACTGGGTTGATTTCGAAAAAGAAGTAGCCATAATTGTAGCTAGAAACGAAAACGGACAGGTTAAAACCTTTCCATGCGTAGAAATGGAGTTTAACCCCGATGCTAATCTGGTAGAATTCCTGATTTCACCTTCTACCCTGCCGATCGAAATTCTTAAAGAAGCAGAACAGATAGCTGTTACAATAGCTGAATCTTTAAAGATTACCGGCGTACTGGCAGTTGAAATGTTTTATACCAAAGAAGGAACCGTACTGGTAAATGAGCTTGCCCCCCGTCCGCATAATAGTGGCCACCATACTATAGAAGGCAATATAACTTCTCAATTTGAACAGCATTTAAGGGCGATTTTTAACTTACCCCTTGGTGAAACTACCGCAATTGGGCATAGTGTGATGATAAATCTTCTGGGTGAAAAGGGTTATGAAGGGCTTGCAGAATACGAAGGAATAGAAAGTATTTTAAAACAACACCAGGTATATGTACATCTTTACGGAAAGAAATATACGAAACCATATCGTAAAATGGGACATATTACAATTGTGGATGATAACCGTGAAGTCGCGATTGAAAAGGCACGACTTGTACAGCAAACTATAAAAGTAAAGGCCTGATAATTTCGGAGCTGATAATAATTAAAAACTTAAATTTGCAGATGAAAAAAGTAGGCATAATAATGGGCAGCAAATCAGATTTACCTGTAATGCAAGATGCTGCCGATATTCTAAACGAATTAGGTGTTGAATACGAAATTACTGTAGTATCGGCTCACCGCACACCAGAACGAATGTTTAATTATGCCAAAACAGCTTCAGAAAGAGGCCTTAAAATAATTATTGCCGGCGCTGGCGGAGCAGCTCATTTACCCGGAATGGTTGCATCTATAACTCATTTGCCTGTAATCGGGGTTCCGGTAAAATCGTCGAACTCAATAGATGGCTGGGATTCCATTCTTTCTATTTTACAAATGCCAAACGGTATTCCTGTAGCAACGGTTGCATTAAATGCAGCAAAAAATGCGGGAATATTAGCAGCACAAATCTTAGGAATAAGCGATGAAGCATTAAGCGAACGCTTAAAAGCATTTAAAGAGGATTTGAAACAAAAAGTAGAAGCAACCGCAAAAGAAATGGAAGGTCAATAGTATTTCTTTTTCGAAAACTATTAACCTGTAAATTAAAAGAAGATTATATTAATTTCCATGCATTAAACGTTAATTTTACGGAATTTCCACATGTGTTAATTACTTATTCAAATTAACTTGCTGGATATCTGTATTTTAGCACATACACTAATAGATTATGCTCAAAAAAACTGCGCAGATAACGCTTATTTTTCTTTTTATATCGGTTGTTTCACTGGCTCAACAAACAGAATGGTATAAGTTAAACACCGCGTATAAATCGGGGTTGGAGTTATTTGAAAAAGGCAAATATACTGCTGCAAGCGAACAATTCAGTAAAGTAGAACAACTAAATACTGCTCCGTCCACACAACCTGCAGATAATCGTCAGGTATCCTTATTAAAAGAAAATGCACAATTTTATCAGGCCGTTTGCGCATTGCAATTGGGCAATCAAAATGCAGAAAGTTTATTTTTTAAATTTATAAGAGAATATCCTGCAAGTGCCAATACCAAATCGGCATATTTTTATGTAGGTAGCAATTACTTTGATAAAAAGAATTATGCAAAAGCCATCGAATGGTTTGAGCAAATTGATGCGAACAGCTTAACCGCCAAAGAAAGCATTGAATATCGCTTTAAATTAGCTTATTCATATTTTACTGTAAAAAACTATACCGCAGCAGAGCCGCTATTTGCTAAGTTAAAGGATCAGAAAAGCGAATATTCCGAATCATCCATATACTATTATGCCTATTTAAATTACCTGGATGCCGATTATAAAACAGCTTTACGCGAATTTGAACGACTGAAAGACTCTAAAACTTACGCAGCAAGCTATCCCTATTATATATCTGCACTTTATTTTCTGGATAAACGATATGACGATGTTATCCGCTATGCTATTCCGGCTATTGAAACCATTGATGCTCAATACAAAGCAGATATGTACAGAATTGTTGGCGCCACCTATTTTGCTAAAGCAGATTATAAAACATCCTCTGATTATTATCAGAAATTTCAGAATATAGACCAGGGAAAAACACAAAACAATCAGGATAGCTACCAGATTGGATATCTTAACTTAAAGCTTAACAATCCTAAAAGAGCTATTGCTGAATTAGAAAAAATGGAAAATCCTGATGTTTTCTATCAGCACGGAATGATAGTACTGGGCGATGCATTTATTAAAACAGGGAATAAACAAAGTGCCAGAAATGCGTTTTTCAGAGCATCAAAACTAGATTTTGACCCTGTACTTAAAGAAGAAGGATTATTAAACTATGCCAAGCTTTCTTATGAATTGGAATTCCATACCGTTGCATTAGACGCCGTTCAGGAGTTTATTAAAACCTATCCGCGTTCCAGGAGGCTGGATGAAGCAAAAACATTACTGGGACAAGTACTGCTTTCTACAAAGAACTATAAAGACGCTGTAAATATTCTTGAGACTATTCCTGTTAAAAACGATGAAACCCGCGAAGTTTATCAAAGAGTTACTTATTTCCGCGGACTTGAATTTTATAACGAAAGAGCATTTGAAAATAGCATTTCGATGTTTATGCGTTCCATTAATAATCCCTTAGACTCAGAAATTGAAGCTTTGGCAACCTACTGGCTTGCAGAAGCAATGTTTGAAGTTCGAAAATATGGCGAATCTGTTGATACGTTTGAAAAATTTTTAAGCCTATCCGCTGCCCGCAATACCAGTGTATTTAATTATGCAAATTATGCCCTGGGATATTCTGCGTTCAGAAATGATAACTACTCTAAATCGGCTAACTACTTCCAGAGATTTTTAAATGGAAATGAAAAGGATAAGAATACTATAAACGATGCAACCCTTCGTTTGGCTGATTCTTATTTTGTAATTAAAAATTATCCTCAGGCGCTTGTTCAGTATAATAAAATAATAGCATGGAATGCAAAGGGAGAAGATTATGCCTTATTCCAAAGAGGAATGATTCAGGGTTTACAAAACCAAAGCGATGCCAAAATAAACACTCTGCAATCCTTATTAAGTCAATATCCAGGTTCTAATTATGCTGATGATGCCATTTTTGAAATCGGATATACTTATTTTATCAAAGGAGACAATGAACAGGCAAAAGCTGATTTAACCAACCTGATGGAGAAATATCCACGAAGCAGCTATGTGCCACGCGCATTGGTAACCATTGGCTTGGTAAACTACAATCAGGATAAGGACCAGGAAGCATCTGTAGCATTTCAACGTGTTGTAAAAGATTATCCTACTACAGACGAAGCTAAAATAGCCCTTGAACAAATTAAGAATATTTATCTGGACAAATCTGATGCGGATGGATTCTTAGCCTATGCTAATACTACAAGCATTGGAAATCTAACTACTGCAGAACAGGATAATATTACTTTTCAGGCTGTAAACAACCGCTTTTTGAAAGGCGATTTCCAAGGTGCTTATGAAGCTACAAATGCTTATTTCGATAAGTTCCCTAAACCAATCCACGAAAAACAAGCCCGTTTTATCAGAGCGGAAAGTTTGGTTAAAATAAACAGGCCGGATGAAGCAATTCCCGATTATAACTTTATACTGAACGATTGGACGAGCGATTATACAGAACGCTCGCTAATCAGTATTTCAAAATTGTATCTTAGTCAGAAAAAATACAATGAAGCAATTGTTTATCTCAAAAAACTTGAGCTAACTTCAGAATATAAAACCAATTACGGTTTTGCTGTAAACAATCTAATGGAGGCCTACAGCAAAATGGGAATGCCGGATGATGTATTAAAGTATGTTACTATTGTAAATGAATTTGATAAAGCATCTGCGGAAGATAAATACAGAGCAGGCTTATATGCCGGAAAAGCTTATCTTTTAAAAGGCGACTCTACAACTGCTATTAAACAATTCACAGAGGTTTCTTCTAAGACATCTACTGTTGTAGGTGCAGAAGCAAAATATAATCTTGCATTTCTTCAGTACAAAAAAGGCGATTATAAAACATCACAGAAAACCGCGTTTGAATTAATTAACAAAATGCCTTCTCATGATTACTGGGTAGCTAAAAGTTTCTTGCTTTTGGCAGATAATTACATTGCTTTAAAAGATGATTTTCAGGCAAAAAGCACTTTGCAAAGTATCATTTCAAATTATGAGGGCAATGATGAAATTCTCCCTACAGCAAAAGCAGCGCTGGAAACATTAAATAAAAAGAAATAATATGAGAACAACATATTTCCATTATACATTCCTTTTTTTGCTAACATCTTCTTTGGGTTTCTCTCAAACCAAGCCTGAAGAAAAAAAACCTGAGCCAACGGGCGGTATTACAGAAGAAATTGAAGTGGTAAGGCCATATATGCCGGTTCTTGCAGATGCTTCTAAAATCAGGCGAAGTCCGGATTTAAATAGCAATAAACCCTTTAAGCCTAATTTAAATTATACTATCCTGGATAAAAGGCTGGAATTAAACAGCGACTTGCGTCAATTACAGGCTCAGCAGATCATTCAGCCTATCCCGGAAATACTTAAAAACAATTACGCCAAATTAGGCGCTGGAAACTTCGGAACTGCTTTAGGGGAGTTATATATTAATACTGGCGAAGATGAAGCTTTACAGGCGGGTGCTTATTTAAAACACCTTAATCAGAGTGGGAAATTAGAAGAACAAAAATTCTCTCATCAGCAGCTTGGTATATTTGGTAAAAGTATACAGGATAAAATTACATTAAATGGTGAAATCGGATATGACAGATTTTCCACCAATTTCTATGGTTTCGATCCTGATAATGCCTTGGCAAACCCTGATCCACAAAGGCAACGGTTTGGTACATTCAGCCTTAAAGGCGAATTACTAAAAAACTTCGAAGAAAGTTCTGAATCTGATTACGCAGCAAAATTAGATGCCTATTTTCTGGGCAATAAGTACGATGCAAGAGAAAGCTCTTATACATTAAGCGGTTTTTTTAATAAAGTATGGAAGCAATTTAATGTCGGGGCCAATACATCCATCGATTTTACCGCAACCAAAGATTTAGATTACGATATCAGCAATAATCTTATCCGTATTAATCCATATTTAAAATTGCAGGGAGAAAATTATAAGCTGTCTCTTGGAATTAACCTTGTTAAGGAATTTGGCACCGAATCGAGAACTAACTTATTCCCAACAGTGATTGCCGAATTCCCCATTGTGCCTGGTTATGCTACCATATTTGGAGGTTATACCGGAGATGTATTAAAATCTACGCTTAAGGATTTCTCAACCGAAAACCCATATCTTGCACAAAATATAGCTATCAAAAACGCTATCGAAAAATCTAACATTTATGGTGGAATAAAAGGAAATGCAGGCTCAGGATTTGGGTTCAAAGCGATGGTGTTTTTCAAAACAATTGAAGATATGCCTCTTTTCACAAATAGCCAATCCGGATTTGAGCGGTTTGATGTAGTATATGATCAGGGAAATAGTAAAGTGTTTGGATTAGAAGGAGAGCTTAGTGTAAAAGCTTCTGAAACCTTGCAGCTCACCGGAAAACTGGTAATGAATGATTACAATACAGCCACCGAAGAGGAAGCATGGTACAAGCCTGATTTTAGAGTATCTTCTAACGCACGGTTATCATTAAACAAGAAGTTTCTTTTTGATGCTGAATTTGTGTTAAACGGAGATTCGAATGGGTTAATCTACGAAGGACCAGCATTAGACAGAAAGATTATTACTGTAAAAAGCTATGTAGATTTAAGCCTTGGAGCCGAATATCAGTTTAAAGATAAAATAGGAATCTTTTTAAGAGCAAATAATCTGTTCGGAAATGAATACCAACGATATCTTTATTATCCAAACCTTGGCTTAAATGTTCTTGGCGGACTTAATTATTCATTCTGATGTTATTTGTGACATCAACAATTTAGATTAATTTTACCCTGAATGAATATAGGTCAATATATTTCAGATTTACTACAGGAGCACGACGAAGTTAGCCTTCCAGGTATCGGTACTTTTTTTAAGCGAACCGTAAATGCCAGCTTTGATGCCCATGAGTGTGTGTATTATCCACCATCCTATAAAGTAGATCTTAAAGATGGCGAAGCATTATCCTCTTTATTAATCGATTATATTGTAAATACTAAACGCATTTCAGAGTCGTCTGCAATTTATTTTATTGAAAGATTCGCCGAGAATTTAAAAAACAGCTTAGAAAAGGATTCCAGTATTACTATCCTTCCCTTAGGAACTTTAACAAAAGACGGTACAGTGTTAGCACTTGAACCAGCTTCGCTGGATACAAGTGCAGATTTTTTTGGCTTACAGCCAGTAAAAGAATTAAATCTCAGAGCTTCATCTCTGGTAGAGGAAGGTGCAGATTTATTTCCTAATGAAGAGTCTCAATCCAACAGAACGTGGATGTGGATTCTTGGTTCCATATTACTGATTGGGACAATAATAGGCCTGGTCTATTTTTATTATCCTCAATATTTAAAAAACCTGACAAACAATAAGCAAAAAAATAAAATTACCGGGCCCGTTGCTCCAGACACTGTAAAAAACTCTGTTTCGTTTGCAGATAGCATTGTAAACCAATTAGAAAAACAAGGTTTACATGGTTCTGAAGTTGAAAAAGCACAAGACACTTTAAAAATAAGCAGTAAAACAACTTCACCAGACAGCTTAAAAATAAAACAGCAACCGCCCATAGTTTATGAAATTATTGTAGGTTCATTTGCTTTAGCCAGTGAGGCAGAAACTTCGGTAAAACATCTACGCAATAAAGGCATAGATGCTAAGTTAGTAGTAGATACCAGGAAACCTAAATTTAAAGTGAGCCTTGGTACATTTACGAATTCAGCTGCTGCAAATAAAGAAAAACAACGTATACAACAGGATATAAATAAAGAGGCCTGGATTTTAACTGTAACTAATAAAGAATAAAACTAACACACACATGTTTTTACTACAAGCAGAATCATTAAATAACGTCATGCCAGACACAGTTGCTACCGCAGCAATTCAAACAGCACAAACCGTAGAAGAATTAAAATTTATAGACCTTTTAATAAAGGGTGGTTGGGTGATGATTCCAATTGGAATTTTATTCTTCCTCGGTCTGATAATTTTTATAGAACGCTATATCACTATCCGTAAAGCATCAAGAGACGAATCTAATTTAATGATGCAGGTGAAACAAAACGTAATAGCTGGCAAATTAGATGCTGCTATTGCCATTTGCCGCAACAGTAATACACCGCTTGGTCGTATGCTTCAAAAAGGGCTAACCAGAATCGGAAGGCCTATTAAAGACATAGAGGGTGCAATCGAAAATATTGGAAAACTCGAAGTTTCTAAACTTGAAAAGAACATTAGTATTTTAGGAATTGTCGCCGGTATAGCGCCCATGTTTGGTTTCGTAGGAACAATATTCGGTGTAATTAAAATATTTTATAACATTTCATTATCAGATAATATCAGCATGGGTATTATTGCAGGCGGTCTTTATGAAAAAATGATTACTTCGGCGACTGGATTATTAATTGGTATTATAGCTTATATCGGTTATCATATTTTAAATATTATGGTTGACAGAGTTATTTTAAGAATGGAAACCGATGCTATTGAATTTATTGATTTGTTAGAAGAACCAGGACGATGAATTTTAAAGCAAGAAAACGTCCCCAGGCAGAGTTGCAAACCTCTGCAATGAATGATATCATGTTTTTCCTGATGTTATTCTTTCTTATTGCATCAACAGTAACCAATCCAAATGTTATCAAATTGATGCTTCCTAAATCAGATTCGGGACAATCAGTATCAAAAAAAACCGTTACTATAGCAGTAACAAAGGAACTCGAATACTTTCTGGATAAACAACTTGTTACTGTTTCGGAAATCCCTGCAAGACTGGCAGCGTACCAAAAACAAACACAGGAATTAACCATTGTATTATACGTAGATCGTACAGTAGCTATTCAGGATGTGGTTCAAATAATGGATATTGCTAATAAAATGAATATAAAATTAGTGTTGGCAACAGAACAGAAATAGTATGAACTATCATGAAGAAAATAATTATCCTAAAGCCCTGGCCTATTCTACAGGTTTAATGGCGATAATTATTTTGCTAAGCTATTTTATAACTTTCGGACTTGGTTCTTTGCCACAGGAATTTGGCACGGGCGGCTTTATTGTAAATTATGGCACGGTTCCGGAAGGGATGGGCGATGATTACAGCAGTATTGAAGAGCCGTCGGTATCGCCAAATGCAAATAATACGGCACCAGACAAAGTGATAACAACGCCAGAAACTCAAACAACGCCATCATCTGAAACCAGTGATAAATCTATAGTAACGCAGGAAAATGAAGATGCGCCAGCAGTTACAACCTCAACTAAAAATACAACGGCTACACCATCAACATCACCTGTAACTAAAGAAAGCAAACCAACTGTCAATGAAAATGCCTTGTATAAAGGAAAGAAAAATGATGGTACTGGTCAGGGAGATGGTACAGGAAGTACACCTGGAAATCAAGGCGATCCAGATGGTTCTACATTGGCGACAAACTACGGCGAAGGCGGCTCAGGCTTTGGAAATGCACAGTTAGCTAACAGAACATCTGTAATAAAGCCAAAAGTTGAAGATACAGGTCAGGCAACAGGCAAAATCGTTATTGATATCAGAGTAGATAAAAACGGAGAAGTCATCTTCGCGCGAGTTGGAAAAGGAACTACTATTGCAGATTATCAATTACAACAAAAATGCATAAGAGCTGTTCAGGGATCACGGTTTAACCGTTCTGAATCTGCACCCGAAATACAGCAAGGAAGCTTTGTATTTACTTTTAAAGTTGACTAATTTAACTTTGCAGGCTGAATGAATTATCAGCAAACTCTGGAATATCTTTATTCCCGCTTACCCATGTTCTCAGTACAGGGAGCTTCAGCAATAAAGAAAGATCTATATAACACACTTGAGCTTTGTAAGCGATTAGATTATCCTGAATCTAAATTTAAAGCTATACATGTTGCAGGAACGAATGGAAAAGGTTCCGTTTCGCACATGCTTTCGGCTATTCTGCAGACAGCCGGATACAAAACCGGATTATATACATCTCCTCACCTTCGCGATTTTAGAGAACGCATTCGTATAAACGGGGAAATGATTTCCACCGACGATGTGGTTGAGTTTATAAAACAAGAACAAAGTGCCATAGAAGAAATAGAGCCATCTTTTTTTGAGGTTACTGTTGCTATGGCATTTCAATATTTTGCCAGCCAAAAAGTCAATATCGCAGTAATTGAAGTAGGACTTGGCGGCCGCCTGGATTCAACCAATATCATTACTCCTCTTCTGTCGGTTATTACCAATATCGGCTACGATCATACTAATATCTTAGGAACAACTTTGCCGGAAATAGCATCCGAAAAAGCAGGTATTATAAAATATAACGTCCCGGTGGTTATTGGTGAAAGACATGAAGAAACCGACGATGTATTTTTAAATAAAGCAGAAGATAACTCATCTCATTTAACATTTGCTTCAGACGAATGGAGTGTAAAACTGAAAAACGGCCTTTCAAAAGCCAATTATTTAAATTTAGAGGCAATAAACCGGTCGAAACAGGCTAGACTTTCACTCAATCTCGACCTTACGGGAAGTTATCAGCTTAAAAATATAAAAACCGTTTTGTCAGCCGTAGAGCAATTACAAAAACAAGGCTTTAAAATAAGCGATACACATATACAACAAGCTTTATCTCAGGTTAAGCAACTTACCGGATTAATGGGCCGCTGGGAAACTATCAATGCCGATCCCTTAATCATTTGTGATACCGGTCACAACGAGCATGGAATTAAAGAAGTAATTAAAAATATCCAATCTACACCATATGAAAAACTGCATATGGTAATTGGAATGGTAAAAGACAAAGATATTACTAAGGTTCTTTCCCTGTTTCCGGCAGAAGCAGAATACTACTTCTGCCAGCCTGATATTGAACGTGCCAAACCAGTAATGGAACTTGCCAGCGAAGCTGAAAAATTCAGTTTAAAAGGAAAGCCTTACCCCTCTGTTAAGGACGCGCTAAAAGCGGCAAGACAAAAAGCCGGCAATAATGATTTAATTTTTATAGGCGGAAGCACATTTGTTGTTGCAGAAATCATTTAGCATCGCGGTTTTTTTGTCTGTTTTTCAGAATTGATAAACAGCACGTTACTTACCTTGAGTTAAAAACTCTTCAGCTGATGTAAATAAAGCCTTTCCGAACCAGTCCCCTCCCAGGGCTGGTTCGGTACCAATCGTTGTGTCACGTTCTGGAAAATTTTCCAAAGTATTAATGGACATATTGCGGCATGTGCCTGTCCTGGTAAATAGCCAGATGCCTGTTCTCTTGGGCAGAAAGGAAAAAAGTATCCGAATTAAGAGTACATAAGATTGGACTGCAATTCAAACATTTACGAATATCCCGTTGTTGCAATCTGTATACATAAAGTAATTGCCGCAATCTGGCCGGCTGCTTTTAGAGATTCGAAAATAGTTAATCTTAAATCATTGGCTAACGACTAACAAGGCCAACAATAAAAAAATATTCGATTCAATAATATCAATACAACAAGCTCAATATTATGGAAAAGTATAAAATCGCCGTTATCGTAGGGAGTCTTCGCAAAGAATCTTATAACCTGAAAACAGCGAAAACATTAATAGCGCTCGCACCTGAATCATTAGCTCTTGAAATAGTAAATATTGGGGAACTTCCCATGTTTAATGAAGATTTGGAAGCTACACCACCAACTGAATGGACCACGTTCAGGGAGCAAATTATCGCTGCTGACGGCATTCTTTTTCTTACTCCGGAATATAACCGCTCAGTGCCAGCAGTTTTAAAAAATGCTATTGATGTAGGCTCCCGCCCATACGGACAAAATTCCTGGAATGGAAAACCCGCTGCGATTGTGAGTGTTTCCATTGGAAACATATGCGGGTTTGGTGCAAATCATCACCTGCGCCAATCGCTTGTTTTTGTTAATATGCCTGCAATGGCACAGCCGGAAGCTTATATTGGTGGGGCTACTGATTTATTTGATGATAACGGAAATCTAAGCAATGAATCGACCAAAGAATTTCTGAAAAGCTTTATGGTTGCATTTGAAAAGTGGCTTCATACAAACTGCCAGGAAATAGCTGATAAATAATTATGTGATAGAAGTCTTATCCTGATATGATAACAATCGCAGATAAAACAATTGTCAGATTTTAATTGAAAATCTGACAATTGTTTTAATACTTATTATCATCGAAACCTACCTGCTGTCCGTTACTTCCATCTCCGAGATGGAACTTCCATTCTTTATCAATGTTGATTGTTTTATTAACCTGCTGACCTTTTGAAGAAAGCAACAATAAAACAGGAATATACTCCTTATTGGAGTGATTTTAAAAAGTCATAGTAACTGGTTTAGAACTAATTTTTTCCTGATAAATCAATCATACTTATTTGCGGTCGTCGAGTTCCAGACGGATATAATCGTATACCATTCCATTATTGACCGATCCCTCAGGTACAATAATTTTTAACGTATTGGCTCCTTTCTGCATTAGCGATGCATCGAAATTTACATCCCTTTCGTACCAGATACCTGTTGATCCATGGCGGGTAATTACCCCATCCCCCATAAGATTTTCGAGTTTTCCGGCAGGTTTTCCATTCACTTCCACATCAACCGATCTTGTTCCTGTTCCACAAATAGCAAAACGAAGAATAGCTTTTCCGTTTGGTGCAGATGGCAGGTCGAATTCAACAGTATAGGGAGTAGCATTACCAGTGCCCCTAATACCACTGAATGGTACCGGCTTTGCCTCGGGATCCCTGTTATGTGGTACATGTTGAAAGAACCAGTCTTTAGAATAATCGCTTTTGCCGATTGTATAAGTAACATCTTTAGGAAAAAGTTGGGCATACTTCAATGAAATAGCAGGATCCCTGCGTTCATTAGCTCCCCTGAATTCAGAAGCGCTGCGGTTAGGAATACCTATGTCCCATAATGGGCGTCCTTTAAATACAGGACTCCATTCCAGTTTTCCAAGATTTAATATTTTACCCTTTTCAACTACTATGTTTGTCTTAACAAATTCACCAAGGACACCATCTGTAAATGCATACAGAGAATATTTGCCCGGGCGTACTTTCTCTATTTCAAATGTTCCATCAGCATTTCCTTTGGCCCAGAACTGATAAAACTTCGCATCACGCTGCCAGTTAGTAATTACTTTAGGCTCGGTATCTGGACGCGGTGAAACATAATCACCAGCGGTTAGCCCGATTTGAAAGTTTTTAAATTCGGAGATGGGTTTAATGCCGTTTACTACTAATTTGCCTTTAACCGTAGCACGGTCTTTTGCCTTTGGATAATCTACACCATCTACCCAGGCATAAGGCCATTTTTTCGCTTCTTTAACAGCTTGCGATTTTGCATCTGCATAAATTGCATTTGGATTCTCTCCTGAATTTGCATAAATGAAAAATGGCCCAACCACTTTCTCCCATTTTTCGCCAGCTGCAATATTCGCCTCAGCGCCGCCATAATGGCTGCTGCGCCAATAATTTAATACACAAGGAGCCGCTGCAGCATCGGTATTTCGATGACCGGTTATTTCCATCTTTGTAGGGCCCCCACTCATATATTCCATGGAAGGATTAATAAAGAATAGTCCTACATTTTTAGTTGTACTGGACCATCCGAAAGCCCTGTTTTCATCCTGATTAGCCGTATAAACATATTTATCGCCTTCATTCAGGCCTTTCGGGAAATGACGGTTTACTTCTTTATCTACACTCATCCAATCAAAGAAAGAAGCAAGTTTGGCACAATACCGTGCCTCTCCGAATTGACCAAGCGGATAATCTTCTTTATGATCAAAAATACAATAGGTGTATACGCCTGCTGATCCGCGTTGCAATGTGTAACGAATCTCTATGTCGATCGTCAGGTTTCCATCGGCAGCCGCTCCGGGGCCTGTTCCCATTTTCCGCCCTTTTGAAATTGCTTTCAGTGAAACTTCAGCGATATCTCCTGCGTTTTTGTTCGGATCGATTGTAATGGATGGAATGGAAGGAGCCGACCCTTTTACTCCCATAACTGAATGCGACCAATAACCATGTTGGCTTCCCCCCATTGAAGGATTGCGCCAGTTGGGGTTATTAGCTGGTTCGGTTCCCTTAGGTTGAGGAATAAAATCTGGTGCAAGTGTGGTTTCAAACATTTCCATGTCTTTATAACGAAAAGAAACCAGGTCGCCTGTAACTTTAGATACTCGCACTCTGACAATGCCATTATCCATGATGTACGATTCTATATCTTCTTTTATGGTAACGTTTGGTTCAGCCAGGGAAGATGCGAATGAGGAAAATGTGTCCAGGGTTATACAAACACACAGGAGCCAAAAGAAGTATTTCTTGCTTAGCATAATTGAAAAAAGGTAAAGTTTCATAATCAAAAATTAAATTTAGTTTTCATCCATTTTATCGCCTCATTCTGAGTTGCATCAGTCAAACGGCCATAATCATCGGGTTGCTGCAATTCCAGTTTATTTTCTGCTCCTTTCAGGGAATAATTTTTTTTCGCACGTATAACAGCGTTATTTACTGCATTCGGATCTGCATCCCGATCTCTTCCTGGCTGTACAATGAGAACCGGACGGGGTGCAATTAATGCCATCAAATCATCAAAATCATAAGGTAATTCTGCCTCCTTTCCAGCATACAGACCCAGGCGTGGAATTAAACCATACACATGACTGTAACGGGTCATGCCGCTCATTCCTTTATCTGGCGTATCTGTTCGCATCGGTGTGAAGCCGGAAATAGAAACAACGCCGGAAATTCGCTGATCCAGAGCTGCGGCATATAATCCGAGCGCTCCACCCATGGAAAAGCCATAGACAGATATATTTTTTGCATCAACCACCGTATCTTTTTCTAAAGCATCTACAGCAGTATGCAGGTCTTCCACCATCTTACCCATTCGCGACCAATGCGGGAAACGATCGTAAAAGTTTTTGGCTTCGCCCCAGCGTGTTCCAAATCCGGTTTGATCGTATGCCAATACCGCATAGCCCGCTTTTGTAAGTGCAAGAACGGGGTGAAGATCACTCCTGTAAACCCACATATAACCAAGTGGGTAGTGGAAGCCGTGCAACCAGATCACGGTGGGCAATTTTTTACCTGCCGGCGTGCCTGCGGGATAATAGAGGTCGCCGGAAAATCCTCCGAAACGTATACGCCGTGACTCTACCTGCTCTTTTTCAGGAGACTTCCATCCGTATGATTGACCGCCCGCAGCAATAACCCAGGATGGCACATCGGGAGCTAACTGTCCCGGATTACCTGTTTTCCCCTTAGCAATCTCTGTTGGACCGTTAGGAAGTGCGGCTGTTGCGGCTGTTGCCGGCGGCCCTCGTCTCACAGGTGCAGTAACGGCTTCAAAAGGTGGAATATCTCCAAGCATCCATTTTACAGAAGAACGGATCTGCTCAGCTTTTTTATCCCACTCAGCTGCAGATTCTGCCAGTGATGCAGAGGTATTTTGAACAGATGATTTCGGAAGCTTGATCTTTTCGCCTGACGAAGCCATCCATTTATCAAAGTTCCATGGGAAAACGAAATTATTAACCCATGCTTTTTTTGTGCGCCCGAATTGCCAATCGAGCCAGTCGATACTAGCTTCAATATCATTGCTTCCATGAAAACCAGGAACGGGCAGCATGCCTAATCTATCTGGTTGGCCCAAACGTTCATATACTTTCTGAGCAGAATGGTATGCCTGCTCCATTGCCCATCCATTGGCGACCTGATCGGTATAGCCCCATTGCATTAAGGCAGCCCGCGGAGCTATTAACGCAAGTAAAAGGTTTCCATCTACGGGTAAATAATCTTCATGTCCAGAAAAATACCTTAACCGGGGAATAAACCAGTTTGGGTAACTACGGGTGGTAGTTTCGATACCCTCGCCACCTCCACGTTCACCCCCTAATCTCCAGGGAACCAACCCGCCTACACCGGTACTGCCAGCTGCTACAGCTGCTATACGATCATCAAAAGCTGCTGCCATTGTTGCCATTTTCCCATCGCGTGAATACCCGTTAATAGCAATTTGTTTCATATTTACCTGCGGAAGAGTAGCAAGATAATCGATCACGATACTGGCCAGCCATGCCCTGCGAGGCAACGTGGCGAAATCATACTCCGGGTAGAGGTCCTTCAATGATGCCGCATCATCCATAAAATCATTCCCTGCAAAGCCAGCAGATATATACCCGCGACGAAGTACAGTAGCACTCCATCCCCGGAGATCGGGGCTGATCATAACAGGAAACTTTTCTCCCGCTGCCCCATCAGGAATAGCTAGCCGTACTCGTACGGAGCCTTTTCCCCCGGGACCAAATTCAACCCGGACATTACGAACCAGATATCCATCACCTTTGGTTTCGTCCACTTCCACCACTTTAGTAATAGAAGCCTTGGCAGGGAATGTACCTGTTACATACTTTTCAAAAAGTTGTTTAATCTCATTACGTCGCTTTTGCCAATCGCCGGACATGTTTTTAACAAGCTGTCCATTATAAAAACGCAAAGGATCGGGCAATAGATTCGCCTTCTTTAGTTGATTAAAATCCGGGGGTAGTTCCCTTGTTTTCTGTTGCCATTCTGTCCATTCAGGCACCTGAGGCAGCGAATGCTGCATCCATTTTAAATAATCGTTTTGTTCCTGGGCGAGCAAAGAGCCGCAGGAGCATAAAAAGCATAACAGCCAAAAGCTAATTTGTTTCATAATAATATATAGTAAAATTCCCCTTTAAGGCGAGGATTATCCTATTCGATGGAGGTCTATAAAACTTTCTAAGAACGAAATAAAAGTAATTATTACTTTGAATGAACCTTCATATTCTATTGCAACAATGTCGTGATGCTTTTATGAGATAAACAAAAGGGAGGATTTAGTTAATTCGCTACAGTGGCAATATTTTATGCGAGGCTTGAGAACTTTATCTGGTTCGCTATCTTATTATTAAATTGACGCCAGAGCATTGCTAATGCGCTTAAAATAAATATATGGTAAACTGTATGTAGAAATATAAAGCCGCCTCAGTTAATCCTAAAGCGGCTATCTGTACTAAAAAAGGATTGTTGTCGAGTAATTTTATGAAGACTTTAGACGCATTGCCGCTTAATAATTTTTAACCGTTCATCAAATGGTGAAGGTATAATGCAGGGTTATCCAGAAACGATTTTGTGAGAGAAAAATGCTCTGTTTCTTTATAACTGGTTTCATGTACGCCCTCGTCATTGAATTGATAAATAGTAGCTCCCGGGTAACAAATAAGTATCGGCGAGTGGGTGGCAATTATAAATTGTGCCCGGCCACTTTTTTCAAGCTGGTTAATGACTGACATAAAAGCCAGTATCCTTGCAGGCGACAGAGCCGCTTCGGGTTCATCAAGAATATAAATACCCGACTCGAATTTATTATTAAACAGTGATAGGAATGATTCTCCATGAGACTGTTCATGCAGGGATCGTCCACCATAAGCATTAAAAATATCAGAGTCCTCAACCGCTAATTCATCAATATAAGAAGCGAAATTAAAAAAGCTTTCTGCCCTCATGAAAAAACCCTCGCTAATTCTGCGCGGAGACCAGGAAAGCTTTAAGTGCGGTGCCAAAGCTGATTCGTATCCTTCAAACCTATGTACGGCACCCATATTATGATTCCGATTACCTCCTCTTAAACCGAAACCGCACAGCTCTGCAATTCCTTCAAGTATTGTAGACTTTCCAGACCCGTTCTCGCCGACAAAGAAAGTTACATTGTTTTTTAAATCGAGTTGTAAGCTCTTGCTGAGGCTTGGGATTTGTTGCAGGTAACCACTATCCGGTATAGATGAGAGGAATATTTGAGATAAAAATGGCATATAATTCTTACTTGTGATGCAGAACAAACGTACGATTCTTTTCGTTCTGCAGGGATGCACAATACAGTGTCCTCGAAAAAAGACCTGCTAAGACTAAAGCCAATTATTTAACTCATTTGTTTTCTTACTTTTATCTTAATTAGTTCGTGAGAGACAAAACACAGGCCCAAAACAAGCTAATGTGCTGTTTATTGAGAAAAAAGAAGTGTCTACGTTCTCGAATACAGACGAGATGTACGTGTGCAATTGTCTGAAAAACAAGCAGAATTTAGTACTATCAAACAATATTCTTTTGCCTAAGCATTTTAGTTTATTATAAACAGTGCAAAAATTCATACTACGAGTACTTGGCCTGCAGGGGCCGGTTTATATCGTTTTAAGTTAACAGTAATCGTTTTATTAAATCCAGGCTCCAAGACAATTAGATTGGCTATTAGTTCTTTATTTAGGAGTTTCCATAGCTTTATCAATATCAATGTAATTACTTCTTAAGGCTGTAACGATATTGGCCCGGAATAACGGTTTTAAGATACCTTTACCTAAGCGCGCCATATTAGCGCCAAAAGAGGCAATAAAAAAGCCACCGTCCTTTGGGAAGTGGCTTTTAAGTGTTGCAGGAGTACACCCAACAGGATTCGAACCTGTGACCGACGGTTTAGAAAACCGTTGCTCTATCCAGCTGAGCTATGGGTGCCTTTAACGGCTGCAAAGATAGAAAATTTTAAATTCACACCTAATATTTATGAGGCATAATTTAATGTTTCTATCTGTGCTGCAACTTCTAAAGAAATAAAACACTTTTAAAAATCTTAAGTATCTCATAACAATCCACATATAAAAATCACACCAATATAATAAAAGAGCCTAAGCACGGGTGTTTTTAAACATTAGCAAAAAAAATTCATACCTTGCTTACCTTAAATAATAAAAAAACTTGACATTCGACGATTTTAATTTTAATGAGGAGCTTTTTGAAGGCCTCTTAAGTATGGGTTATAAAGAACCTACCCCAATACAACAATTAGCAATTCCTGTAGTACAAGCCGGAAAAGACCTTATTGCCTGCGCACAAACCGGAACCGGAAAAACAGCTTCCTATCTTTTACCGGTATTAGATCTTATCAGCAGGACAGATAAAAACCAAACAAGTACTCTGATTCTTGCGCCAACACGTGAACTTGCTCAGCAAATAGATCAGCAGGTGGAAGGACTGGCTTATTATGTAAATATTAGTTCCGTAGCCGTTTTTGGTGGTGGTGATGGCTTTATTTATGAGCAGCAACGTTCGGCAATACAGCACAATGTAAATATTATCATTGCAACACCAGGAAGATTGCTCGCTCATTTATCTTCAGGCATTCTAAAACTCAATAACATCAAACATTTAGTACTTGATGAAGCCGACAGAATGCTGGATATGGGATTTATGGATGATATTATGCGCATTATTAGTCACCTTCCAAAACAGCGGCAGACCTTGTTGTTTTCGGCTACTATGCCTACCCGTATTCGCTCTTTGGCGAATTCCATTTTACAAAACCCCGAACATATCAACATCGCACTTTCGCAACCTGCCGAGGGAATTGATCAGCAGATTTATAAAGTATTCGACAGTCAGAAAGTTCCGTTAATTCAGGAACTTTTGAAAGGAAGCTTATATTCCAGTTCTATTATTTTTGCTTCAACCAAAGAAAAAGTAAAGCTTTTATATAAAGCCCTGAAGGCAATTGGTATAAAGGTTAAGGCCTTCCACTCGGATTTGGAACAAAATGAGCGTGAAGATATTTTAAGGGCATTTAAAAACCGCCAATTACCAGTTATTATAGGCACTGATGCACTTTCGAGAGGAATCGATGTTGAAGGGATTGACCTGGTAGTAAATTATGATTGCCCGGCTGACCCGGAAGATTATATTCACCGCATTGGCCGTACAGCCAGGGCTGCCACAAAAGGAACTGCTATTACTTTTGTAAATGAGCGCGATCAGGGAAAACTAAGTACCATTGAAGCTTTAATTGGCAGAGAAATAGCCCAGCAAACTTTGCCAGAACATTTAGGCGAAGCGCCGGTTTTTAAGCCCTCAAGTACCATAAAACGGAAAAACAACAGGACTAAATCAAAATCCTGGAAAACGAAAAAAACACCACAAAAAACTGGTTAAATTATCTAACAAGTTTGGTACGTATTTTGTATAAGTAGATTGAAAGTCTTTAATAAAGCTTTCTGGTTCATATGATGAAAGCTTTACTATATTTAGTATTATTAATCACTCCCCTTTCTTTCTTAAAAGCTTCTGTTTTAAGCGATAGCAGCTCTGTTGTGAAAAACCAGCCGGATTCTGTTACTAAAAACGTAGTAACGCTATTGGTAGAAGCCAAACAAATAGCTTATGAAAAGCCTCTTGATGCTATAAAAAAATATCGCACAGCCTTGGTAACGAATAAAGTAAAGGACGAGGTATGGGAAGCGAACATCCGGCTGGCAATAGGTAAATTACTTTATAAGGTAAAAGACAAAGATGCGATTCCCGAATTATTAAAAGCAGACGCTTTGTATAAGAAAAACTCACATTGGGTAGGAAGAAGCGATGCAATAGCCGAAATAATTACTATTTATGAGCTTAGTGGTTCATTTACGAATGCACTTAACTATTACGATGTACTATATAAAGTACAATTTCAGTCAGGAGAAGCTGTAGCCGCCGGAAATACCGCATCTTATTTAACCGATGTTTTTATATCCAAAAAGAATTATACACAGGCCTTCAAATACGCCGACATGGCGAAAAACGCATATTACCGCGTTTGTAAAATGGATAGCCTGGGAGCAGTTTATTATAAGATTGCTTATATTAAAAGCAAGCAAAAAAGCCCTAAACTGGCCGAATATTATATTTTAAACCAGGCACTATCCTATTACCGTTCTTCTGACAACCTTGAGGGACGTTTGAAAAGCTTTGATTTTCTGGGTCATCTTTACCAGGATCAAAAACGATACTCGCAGGCAAAGTGGTTCTTTTTACAAGCTAATAATCAGGCCCGTCTAGCAAACGACACCACTGGCTTAATTACTTCCCTTATCAACCTGAGTGTGGTGAAAATTTTAATTGGCGATATGGCTCTCGCAAAAAAAGATTTAGAAGAAGCTGAACTTCTTTCTAAAAATGAAAGCTTTGCTTATTTATTAAAAAATGCCAGGATTAAATATTCTACTATTTTTAAGAAACTAAATCCTCAACTTGTAGCGGCTAATACAGCACAGCCTGAAGCAATCAAGAGTCTGATAAGTGATAAGGCAATACTGGCTGATAAGGATAAAAGAGAAAAAGATATACCTGCAAAAACTCAGGATTAATAGCGCATTATAAAAAATGCTATTTCATTATCGTTACTTATTTAACAAAAAAAGCTCTGCAGATTTGCAGAGCTTTTTTATGATATTTATACAAGACTAAATCTTTCTGACATTAACGGCCTGTAAACCTTTGCGGCCTTCTTCTTCATCAAATTCTACATTATCATTATCACGTAAAGCACCGGCACCACCCTGTATGTCTTTAAAATGCACAAAGATTTCTTTTCCATCATCTTTGGTAATAAACCCATAGCCCTTTTCGGCATTAAACCATTTAACTTTTCCAGTATTCATAAATAAACAAGTATATAATTAGCATAATATCAACCGGCAATCATCTGGATAACAAATATCAATCTGCTTAAGTATCATCAACCGACCTGATAACCAAATATATAAATTTATTTTCTTTTATTTAAGCAACAAATATTCATTTACTGGGCTTCGATTTTTATGAAATGATAAGCCTGAGGCAGGCTACGGTGCTGTAGCTTCAAATGGCTGTTCTTCAAGCAAATCTTCGTCGGCCTTTTTCAATCTGTTTTTTCTTAAAAAAGAAATATGTAACATCCCGATAAGTAAAGCTATACAGCCCTGAATCAGCATAGTGTTTGGCGTACCGATGTGATGGGATATTCCTCCGATTAATAAACCGCCCAAAGGTTGCATACCAAAGAATGCAACAGCATAAAAGCTGATTACACGCCCACGCATGGAAGGGGCTACTATAGTTTGAATAAGAGTATTGCTAATAGTTATCTGAGACATCATACCAAAACCTGCCACGGTAGCAAATACCAATGCGAGGTGATAATTTTGCATATAGGAAAACAATGACAGTCCAGCGCCAAATATCAGCGTATTGATAGCCAAAATAGTTTTCAAATCGCGGCCAGCTTTAAGGGAGGCCAGGTATATTGCACCCATAAAGGCACCCAAACCAATTACACTATCTATTACTCCAAATGTTGCGGCAGTACCCTTAAAAATGTCTTTTGCATATACCGGAATAAGCGTAGTAAAAGGCAACACAAATAAGCTGATTAGTGCCAGCATAATCAATACGTACTTAATAGAAGGTGTATTTTGAATATAGACAAATCCTTCTTTAAGCTCCTCAAATACATTGGTAGTGGTTTTTTTCGAAACAAAGGCAGGAAGCTTCATAAGCAATAATGACCCCAATACAGCGATAAAACTGAGCGAATTCAAACCGAAACAAACAGTATCGCCAAAACGCTCAAGTATTAAACCGGCAATGCCAGGACCAATGAGCCGCGACAGATTAACCATAGATGAATTCAACGCAAGAGCATTGGGTAAATCGGCTTTATTATCTACCATTTCGTACACCAGCGATTGTCTTGCCGGCACATCAAAGGCATTGATTAAGCCTAAAATTGCACTCAACGCAATAATTTGCCATACTACATAATGGTTAAAAAGCACCAGGGCCGTAAGCATAATGGCCTGTATCATGGAAGCAACCTGAGTAACCAGAAGAACCCGATAGCGGTTATATCTATCTGATATTACACCACCGAGAAAAGAAAACACAAAAGAGGGAAACATGCTGGCAAAAAGACTGACTCCGAGCATGAAATTAGAATGAGTCTTTTCATATATAATCCAGCTCACAGCAGTTTTCTGCATCCATGTTCCTATTAATGAAATGGATTGCCCGGTAAAATATAACCTGTAATTATAACTATTAAAGGATTTAAATGTGCTGATATTCATTCTTACACTTAACCACCCAGCTAATCGATTGTTGGCAATTAAGCAGAAATATTACCAATCGAATATCAATACAACCAAACTCTAAACTCCTATCTGCAAAATTTTGCGTTTAGCTGTTCTTCCTTTAAGGGCCGCAATAATAGGTGGCACAGTAGTTATAAACGTGATAATGCCAATTACGATACTGAAATTATCCTTAATAATCGGGATATTGCCTATAAGATATCCAAGAAACAGCAAGCTTACCACCCAAAGAAAACCACCGATAATGTTATACAAGGAGTATAAACCAAAACGCATTTGGCCCACTCCGGCTACAAATGGCACAAACGTTCTTAAAACCGGAAAAAAACGACTGAATATAACCGCTTTGCCTCCATGTTTTCTAAAAAAAACTTTCGTTTTGGTATAATATTCGAGCTTCAGAAACTTATTTTCAGGCTTAAATATTTTTGAACCGCATAGGCCTCCAATAGTATAATTCAGAAAATTTCCAGAAATGGCGGCAATAAAAAGTATTAAGGCAAGCAGGTAAATATTTAATCCGGTTCCTCCCGCAGCTATTAAAGCGCCTGCAGCAAAAAGAAGCGGGTCACCAGGTAAAAAGGGAGTAACAACCAAACCTGTTTCGGCAAAAATAATTATAAAAAGGATAAGATATGTCCAGACCCTATAATTTTTAATTATAGAGTTTAAATGAGTATCAACATGAAGTAAAAAATCTATAAGTTCTGAAACAAATTCCATAAAGAAAAATTTGGCACAAAAATAGATTTAAGAATCAGATTTGAGAGATTAATCCGAGAAAATGACGGAAGAGTGTTTGTTATGAAGCCTTGGGACCGAAGCAATATCAGCACGGTGAACGTTTACCACACAATAAAGCTCAATTTGCTTAGACTGGATTATAAAACAAATACCTCAACTATCCCTTATTAAGGGATAAAGAATTAAATTGAGTAAGCAAGCGGATATACATAAATTATCTACGGATAAACGAAAAACCAACGTGTGGCTGTTTATAGCCTTAAGTATCTTGATAGCATGTATTGCGTTTGTAGCTTTTATAAATTACGCATGGAAACCGTTTTTAAGCAAAAAAGTTAAAAGTACTGTTTATGAATCTACAAAGGGGCTATATGTCATAAATTTCAGCGATGTTAGGTTTAATATAATAAGCGGCCAGGCTTCTTTTGATAATCTGAATCTTAAAGCTGATACGTTGGTTTATGAACGACTAAAAAGAACAAAAGATGCACCCAGGCATTTATACTCTATTAAACTGGACAAGATTATTTTTACAGATATAAGCCTTTCGGAAATTTATTTCAAAAAGAAACTGCATCTGGTTGATGTGATGGTTAATAAGCCAGAGGTAACAATTATTTATAATGATATTAAAACCAAGGCTGATACTGCAGATAAAAAAACAGCCTATCAGCAACTGTCGAAATTCTTAAAATCTTTCAGCATAAACCGGATTATCTTAAAGGACGCTGATATAACTTACAGGGATCAAAGTGCTTCGAAGCCCAAAATCACTAATTTTAAAGGCTTTATGCTTAAAGTGAGCGATTTTAAAATTGATTCTCTGTCTCAATTCGATAAAAGCAGGTTCTATTATACAAAAGACATTTCATTGCTATTAAAAAACCACCGTTTTACAACAAAAGATGGCTTATACAATATCTCTATCGGAGAGGTTTTAGCTTCAACACGGGCTAAATCTTTTAAACTAACCAAGCTCCGGGTAAAACCCTTATATCCTGAAATAGAGTTTTCACATAAATATAAAATGCAGCACGACCGATATGATTTCACGTTTAAAGAAATTGGTTTGAGTAATATCGATTTCAATAAATTGAATACCGAGCGCAGGCTTATTGCTGATAAATTGCAGATAAACGGTGCAGATTTAAAGATTTTTATGAACCGAGCGATGCCTCCGGTTGATTTTGACAAGGGCAGAAACTATCCGCATGTGGTATTAAAACGTTTAAAAATAAGCACCAGGATAGATACCCTGTTAATAAAAAACAGCAATATCAATTATTCTGAATATAATCCAAAGTCTAAGAATAAAGGGACTGTAACTTTTAATAACTTCAATGCAAGGATATTAAACATCACCAATGATTCATTAAGTCTGGTTAGAAGCCACTGGGCCAGAGCCAGTACCTCTGCCCTCTTAATGGGGAAGGCAGCCCTGAACGTCTCTATCAATTTTAATTTAACTTCTGCAAATGCCGATTTTAACTTTAACGGAACCGTAGGAAAAATGGATATGCGTATTTTAAACACGCTTACCAGAAACATGTCGCTGGCAGAAATTACTTCAGGAACCATAAACAAAGCAGATTTCAAAGTTTCGGGTAATTTGAGAACTACAACAGGCTACATTAAATTATACTATAACGACCTTAAACTTATATTGCTAAAAACCGATGATGAAACCAATGATCTGAAAACGAAAACTATTGTTTCAGCATTAGCCAATACCATAATAAAAAACGAAAATCCCGGTAAAGACGGTCTATTACGTATTGGAAAAACAGAAGCAGAACGAGCTAATTATGCTTCTTTTTTTAATTTGATGTGGAAAAGCATATTTGCAGGTATAAAGGAAAGTGTTGGAGTTACTATAAAAAATGTTGAAAAAATACAGGTTAAGCCCAGTAACAGAGAACTGCGAAAAGCGGAACGAAAAAGCCGGCGGGAAGTCAGAAAAAAAGCGAAAGAAGAGCAAAAGGAATAAAACTTATGTATATTCCGGAGCTTAGCAACATTTCAGGCACTTTATTGTTAAGTAACCGACTGCTTTTATTATTTCAAATACGATCCTTAATCCCTACTGTTAACTTGAGGTTTCAATGTAATACAAGTTAAATTTTTATACTTTTATTTTTTTGATTAAACCAGATAATGACAACGGATAGCGATTTTAATCCTTTTCTTAACGCTTCAGTAATTCTAAACAAAGCACTGGTAAAGGCTCCAAATCCTATTGTACTATTTGAAGGCATCGAATTTAAAATAACCTTTGCTAATGAAGCGACTTTATTATTGTGGCAAAAGGACGATAGCATTATTGGTAAAACCCTAACAGACATTTTCAAGACAACAGAGAATCCACGTCTCTTTAAATCTTTAAAGAAAGTTTTTGAAAGCGGAAATCCATATACCGACAAAGCCGCCGCAACCCCACATAAGAACGCGCATAAAATACATTATTATGATTATATCTATTCGGCGATAAGAGATAGCCAGGACATTATCAGGGGCGTTCTGCTTATTGCTACCGATGTTACCGATCACTATTATAAAGCTCCTTTTGAAAATGTAAATATAATTCCAGATTCATTAATAACACCCTCTGAAGTGGTTGTTAATACTAAAGCAGATGACAGGCAAGATTTACTTGAAACCCAGCAGGCTATTCTGGCTTCTATTGTTGAAACATCGGACGATACCATACTTAGTAAAACCCTTGGAGGTATTATTACCAGTTGGAATAAGGCGGCGGAAAGAATGTTTGGATATAAAGCAGAAGAGGCTATTGGAAAACATATATCTATTTTAATTCCTCCTTCACGTCTTTCTGAAGAAGATGTTATTTTAAAAAACATCATACAGGGAAATAAAATAGATCATTTTGAAACTATCAGAATTTCAAAAGATGGAACAGAAATACCTGTTTCGCTTTCAGTTTCGCCAATAAAAAACAAGAATGGTAAAATTATAGGTGCGTCAAAAATTGCACGGGATATCACCGAGAGTCAAAAGGATAAAGAAAGACAAGCAGTACTTGCAGCTATTGTAGATAATTCGGATGACACTATACTTAGTAAAACTCTCGAGGGTATTATAACCAGTTGGAATAAGTCGGCGCAACGAATGTTTGGTTATACAGAGGAGGAAATTATAGGAAAACATGTTTCTATTTTGATTCCACCTTTTTTATTGAATGAAGAGGAAAGTATTTTAAGCAGTATTATTAATGGGATTAAGATAGAGCATTTTGAAACTACCCGGCTAACGAAAAGCGGAAAAGAAATTCCCGTTTCACTGTCGGTTTCGCCGATAAAGGACAGCTATGGAAAAATTATAGGCGCATCTAAAACAGCACGAGATATAAGTATCCGGAAATTAGCCAAGGCAGCGGCAGAGCGCTATACTGCCAGTTTAGAAATTATGAATTCTATGGGTAAAGCCATTTCCGAAGAATTGGACATTGACAAAATACTTCAGAAAGTTACCGACGAAACCACCCATCTAACCGGAGCCCGGCTTGGCGCTTTCTTTTATAATACTGTCGACGCAAATGGTGAATCATCAATGCTTTACGCACTCTGCGGAGCTTCAAAAAAGGACTTTGAATCGTTGGGTATGCCTCAACATAGCAGTGTTTTTGACATCACTTTTAATGGAAGAGTTCTACGGGTTGATGACATTACTCAGGATGCCCGCTATGGAAAAAATACTCCCTATTTTGGATTGCCAAAAGGACATTTACCTGTAACCAGCTTTCTTTCTGTTCCGGTGATTTCAAAATCCGGGGAAATAATAGGGGGATTATTTTTTGGACATCCAGAAGCCGGAAAATTCAATAAGGACCATGAAAGTATGGTTCTTGCGATAGCTTCACAAGCTTCGATTGGCCTCGACAATGCAAAGCTTTACGGGGAAATTAAAGAACTCAATTCTAAAAAAGATGAATTTATAGGATTAGCCAGTCATGAGTTAAAAACTCCATTAACCAGCATTTCGGGATATTTACAGATACTTGCTAAAACTCAAACCGATGAAAGGAATAAGAGATTCATTAAAAAAACAATTCATCAGGTAAATAAATTAGCGATGCTGGTATCCGACTTACTGGATGTTTCTAAAATTGAGGCTGGAAAGCTTCAGTTATCAAAAACCAACTTTGACATTAAAGAAGTACTCGACGATGCCATTGAACTTATTGAACATTCGAACTATAATTGTAAAATTGATTTTAAAGCTAATATTGATGCTTTAATGGCGTATGGCGACGCTCAACGAATCGAACAGGTTATCATCAATTTACTTACCAATGCCATAAAATATTCGCCCTCCGACGATAAAATACATATTTCATTAACGCATGCTGATAATGAGATTTTAATTGCCATTAAAGATGCCGGGATTGGTATTCCGCAAAATATGCTCACAAAAATATTTTCAAGATTTTACCGGGTTGAGGGATTGAGCGCTCACATGTCAGGCTTAGGAATAGGCCTTTATTTATCCAAAGAAATTATTGAAAGGCATCACGGTAAAATCTGGGCTGAAAGTGAATTAGGTAAAGGCAGCACGTTTTGGTTTAGCTTGCCGGATGTAAAATCTGAAGACTGAGGTTAAATAAAGCATAATAACAGAAGTTCCATTATTATGCTTTATTCTCTGATTAAATTGCTAATGAATTTAAATAATTTTCGAGGTTAGAATAACCGTTTGCCGCTAGTTTATTCGCATCGCTTGAATCTTTCCGATTAAGACCATTTTTATTTTCCCATACATCTGGTATTCCATCCTTGTCCGTATCTGTAAGTAATTTCCCACTGGCAATAGCTCCTTGTCCGCCGGCATCAGCTTCAGTTTTAAAAATTTTGCCTTCCTTACCAAGAGATTGAAGATAAGTAATCAAACGGGTATCTACCGCATCCCGATGCATTGATGCTCCGGCAGTTTTCAATACCTTATAATAGGCATCTGTTGCGTTATCTACTGTTACTTTACCTGTATATTGAGTTGGATTTTTTTGCATAGTAGCACCGGTCTTCACAAAAGAAGAATCGGGCGCCGGCTGGCCGTTTAATATTCCATCTTTATTCAGATCGATGTAATTCCCTTTATGATACAAATGATCGGTGGCAGAAAACTGACCAATAAAGGAATTATTAGAATTTGGTCCTGCGATAAAATAATTTCCTATCAAATCCTGATAATGATTGGCAGAAGAGTGCCCGCCTACAAAACCCGTTACACCCCAGTTGTAAACCACATTATTAATAAATTCTATAGCTGCTTTCCCCTTAGGGTTTCGGCTTTGATTATCAATCCACAGGCAATGATGAATAGTAACATTTGTAGGAACCTCTAATAACGCTCCAAATCGTTGCGGATCTATAGCTTCGCCAATTATACAATTCTGCAACGTAAGATTGGAACTGCCTTTTATATGCAAATTATCCCAACGACCCCATTGAATGGATACATGATCGAAGATTACATCTTTAACATCGTCTGCAACCACGGTACAAGCACCTCTCGACATATCAATACTCCCTCTGAAACGTATATGGCGAATAATACTGCTATCCGAAAATGAGATACCGTTGCCATAAATCACAATTCCCTGTCCGGGAGCTGATTGACCTGCAATGGTAATACGCGAAGCGGCTTGAATTTTTTCTTTAATTTTAATTACTCCGCCAATATCAAAAACAACGGTTCGCCCGGATTGACTTACTGCATCTCTGAAAGATCCGGCACCACTATCGTTAAGGTTAGTTACATGATAAACTGTACCACCACGGCCACCGGTAGCAAATCTGCCGAATCCTTCTGCTCCCGGAAAAGCTAACTGTTGGGCACCGGCATGAAAACTGCCGGCTATTAAAGCCACCAGGATAATTGATTTATAATTCATTAAGATTTATAGATAAGTTGGGATAATCGCTTCCATTATATTGTTAGCTTAATTATTAAAGGCTTATTTAATGAAAACAGCCGCTTTATTTGTAGCAAAAGAGTTGTCCGACATTCTAATGTCGGACAACAGCAGAACTCATTTGTATTAAACATGATCCAATAGTGATACAACAGTACCACCGGAAAACATTACTTCTTATTTCCATTTGAAAGGTAAATACCAGCTTTGGGTATCCAATGCAAGTTTCTCCACTCCAGCCGGAACAGCTACACCAGCGTGTTCAAACTTTGCTGCTATTTTATCTCTTAAAAATTGTTTTCCCTGCTCGCCATTTGCTTCTCTTCTTAAAGCAATACGTAATAAATCCGCCCAACGATAACCTTCGTATGCTGCTTCTAAACCCTCTTCGTCGATAATTTTATCTTCAGCATCTAAGGTTAAGTTATTTTGATCGAAAACAACATTTCTGTTTACCCCTCTCCCTCTAATACCTTTATTTCTATACCAATCGCCTCGAAAACTACTGCTATTAGTACCGTCAAAATTAAAAGGATAACTATCAGCTACTCCATTGTAAGTTGATTTTGTGCCGAACACAGCTGTTATACCGTCATTTATTAGCGCACCTGCAAGTTGGCTTCTTCCTAAACGATTGGCAGCTTCAGCAAAACGTAAATGTAATATTGCTGCACGATATAAAGTCCAAACACCCGTTACCTCAAAAGGTGTTAATACATTATAATTCTGAACATATTTTAATACTTCTGGCTGGTCTCCATTTAACGTATAAGACGAACCAAATCCTCGTCTATCTGTTAAACCGCCATCGGTTCTTATCTGATTATCCCAGTTATTTATAGATAATACAGAAGGTTTTACAAGGTAGTTCCCAGATATAGAAAAAAGGTCGATAAATGGATTCCGGGGGGCGTAACTTTTGTCGAGTGGCAAGGTCCACATTCTCTCCCAATTAGGTATCCTTTCTGCTAAAGGAGCTGAAAAGATCTTAGACCATGGATTAATAACTGCAGTAGTCTTTAATGAATGATCTGTGGAGTTATCATCAGAAACACGGTAAGTATCATATATATCAATTGTCTGGCTGGTGGTTTCGGTTAAATTGGTGGCAGTTTCCATAACATCCTTATAATAAGATGCTGCTATTAAATAATCACCATTCCATAAATGCAAATCTCCCAATAAACTTCTGCGATGAATAAAAAATTTAAATACACCATCTTTAATAGGATAGGTATTTATTGGCATAATAAGCGTAGGACTGGAAGAAGCTGTATTTTGATTAAGGAACTCCTTAGGCGTTGCTTCTGTTGCTTCAATAAGTCGGGTTAATAATTCATTGAAAGCAATCCTTGGAAACTTAGCCTCATCTTTTATATCGTTTACATTATCCAGAGGATCTGTAACGTATGGAATGGTTCCATAATGTATACCTAACTGCAGGTATAACCAGCTACGAAGAAACAATATATCGGTATAGCGCTGATAATATTGAGTATAATCAAGTAGTTTCTTTTCCCGCATGATGTCGAAATTTTTCAACACATCATTACAGTTAATAATTACTTCATAAAAAGGCTGAGGATCTGTATACGGGTTTTCTTCTACAACATTATGTGTACTTAACTGCCTTAAATAAGTATTAGCATTGGGGGTTACATCAAGTAAATCTGCTCGTAACTCATTTAATAACACATATCTATCAGCCAGGCCAACAAACTTTCCGTAGATGCCTAATACAGCAGCATCAGCATCATAGACATTTCGATATACCTGCGTGGATTCGAGCGCGTCTTTCGGGTCCAGATCAAAGGTGTCCTTACAAGATGAAAACATGCCGAGACAAAGGACAATGAGAAAACCTTTTCGAAATATAATGGATAAATTCTTGTTCATATAAATTAATTCTTCGGTTAACATTAATTATAAGCCTATACGTATACCCAACTGCGTGGATTTAAATTGCGGCTCCAGTCCGGTATCTATACCTCTTGCAAAAATACTTGTACCTGAACTAAACTCAGGGTCGTAACCTAAATATTTAGAGATAGTAAAAAGATTATTAGCTGTAGCATAAACAGTAACCGATTTTAAAAACGAAGCTTTTACCGGAACGTTATAACTTAAAGAAATGGTACGTAATCTCAGATAAGAACCATCTTCAATCCAACGGTCTGAAAACCGTGAGTTTTGTGCCGGATCACCCCATACCGCTCTTGGAGTATTGGTAATTTGCCCGTCTGTTCTCCAGCGGTTTACTACAGCAAGTGTCTGGTTATCATAATTTGTCATAGACTCTAGTATAGCACGTGTTCCGTTATAAATATCATTACCATAGCTAAAAGTTAACAATGCATCAAATGACCATCTTTTATATGAAACCTTATTACTATATGAACCAATAAAATCAGGGTTCGGATCGCCTATAATCTGTCTGTCACTATCATCAATAACGTTATCATTGTTAGTATTCGCAAAACGAACATCACCACCGTTAAAAGTCAGGAAATTACCATCTGGTGTTTTGTTCAACAAACCTGATGCAAAAGCTTCTGCGTCAGAGGTGTATACGCCATCCGTCTTATATCCATAAAACAAATTGGCTGGGCTTCCTACTTGTGTTAATATATTAGCACCAGCGTAAGAAGTAATAAGACTTTGGTTATCAGGTAAAGCGGTTACTTCATTTTTATTAAAAGCAATAGTAAAGCCCATATCCCATTTAAATGCATTTCTATTAATAAGCCTTCCCATTGCAGCTACTTCTAAACCGGTATTATTCATTTCACCATTATTAGTTAATATGGATTTAAAGCCGGCCGACGTAATGATTGGCTCATATATCAACATATCCGATATCTTGTTGTGATACACATCAAGACTTAGATTTAACCTCTCGTTTAAAAACGCAGCATCTAATCCTCCATTAAGCTTTGTAGTAGTTTCCCATTTTAAAGCGGTATTGCCAATATTTCCTCTTATCAGACCTTGTCTACCTAAAAAGTTTTGAGAAACGTAATACTGTTTTGCAGAATAATTTCCGATATCATCATTACCTGAAAGGCCATAGCTGGCACGAAGCTTCAGACTTTCAATCACTTTGTTATTGGCCATAAAATCTTCTGAAGAAATCAACCACGATGCCGCTAACGATGGTAAAACAGCGTATTTATTTCCGTTAATGGTTAATACATCAGGGATATCCTTTCCAAAGCGTGATGATGCATCAGCAGCGATATTTAATGAAAGGAAGTATTTATCAAATGCTGTATAATTAATATTTAGATAATTATTTAACCAGTTCCAATTACCTAACGAACCGCCTATTACACGTAAGGTACTTTGAGCACCGCCCAAACCAACGAACTCATCACTTGCTGTATTATAACTTAAGCCATTATCAGCCTCGCTTTTGCTGGTTTGATATCTGAAACCCAAATTAGCTGAGATGTTGTTATGTCTGTCAAAAGCATGTTGGTAAGAAACCCATGTATCATTATAAACAGAAAATAAACGCTGAACATTGGCTGCAGATTTGTTTCTGCCAAAATCAGTGGCCAGAGTTTCGGGCGCAATGCCAATTTCAGGCGCGAAATAGTTTTCACGAATTTTATCATAAGTCACTCCCGTCATTGTATTGGCGGAAAAAGATTTATTAAATGTATAATTAAACCCTGCAGAGCCAACGAATCTGTAATTTCTATTTATTGCCTGAATATTGGCAACTGCAGCAGAAGGATTACTTACTCCAAAAATATCAGTATTAGATAAGTTTGGAGATACGATTCCGGTCTCCGAAAGTTCATTTGAGGCTAAAAAAGGTACTTTAATGAGTGCCAGATATAAAGGGCTAGTTTTGCTGAAAGCTTGATCCCGTAAATTTTGTTCGCTCCGGGTGAAGGCAAGGTTTACCTGAGCCTTTAATTTTTGTGATAAATTAAGATTTGCATTAAAACGCGTTTGATAACGTGTTAAATCAGTATTCTGCGTCAAGCCCTCATTATTAAGAAATCCCATAGAAAGCGCATACGTAGCAATATCATCACCTCCGGTAACCTTAAGATAATAGTTCTGACTATATCCTCCGTCCATTACTTTGTCCTGCCAGTTTGTATTTTGATGATAAGTTTGGTATCCAATAGCTTGAGGATCATCATTCATATAAGGTTCCGCAAGGATTTGCGCATCGGTTGCGCCGGCACGTGTTTTTAATAGATCGGATAAATAAACACGGTAATTATCTGCCTGCATAACAGGAGTTTTAGTTACACTTCCATTAAATCCACCATATGCGGCAAAATCCAGACGGGTTGCCACATCTTTTGCTCTTCCTGTTGTTATAAGCAATACACCATTCGCTCCTCGTGTTCCGTACATTGCACCAGCATCTTTTATCAGAGTAACGTTGTCGATGTCCTTCAAGTCGATATTGGCAAAATGATTTGTTTGATGCCCTTGTATAATTGAATTTCCATAGGAGTTGATATCGTAAATAATACCATCTACTACAACAAGCGGCTGAGTAGCACCATATAGCGAATTATAGCCACGAAGATATAAATCGGCACCAATATCAGGAGTTCCGGAACGTGTTACTACATTAAGCCCTGGAATCTTACCTTGCAAATAAGTATCCGGAGTTTCATTTGCTCTGGACCAGCTGCCATTAGTATTAATGGATGATACAGAATATGGAGTACGATTTTTCAAGCTGGTTGAAAATGGCAGCACCGCTGCATCGTAAACAGAACTATAAGACTCTTCAAACAGGCTTATACTCACGTTGGTACGACCCTTTAATGCTACTTCTTTAGTTTGATAACCCGATCCGGAAATCAATAAAACTGATCTGTAATCTGGGACTGTAATTTTAAAATTACCCATTTCATCAGTTAGCGCGGCTGAATAACCAGCTACACTTATACTAATCCCTGGCAAAGGTTTCTTGGTAGATGCCTCTAAAACGGTTCCGTTTACACGTTGCCTAGAAACAGCTTGTACAGATGAGACAATATTATTGTCTGCCAAAGAGTCTTGATTCTGGGCATATAACTGGCTTGATACCGCTAAAAAAAGCAAGCCAGGCAATACTATCTTTTTTACCGGTTTTATAAATATATGCATAAGGTTATTTTATAGTATGGACTTAATTAACAGGTTTTAATTTAATATAATCGAGAGATAGCGCTGTAGGCAAGGCACTGGTTGCGCCAAGCGATGAAACGAGAAACGTGTATAAATTTCCATAATATTCAGGTGTATAAGTACCCAAATAAATTTCCTTATATGCATCTTTATATTCATCTGTTATCGGGTCCAACGCTAATATGGAGGGAATTTCTTTGTATCCAACAGTTGCCAGCTGAGGGTCGGCCATTTTAGGATAGTTACGTGTAGGGCCAAAATCAACTTTAACTGAGAATGGCGTAGAGAAAATATCATTAACAGCTCTTATATAAACCTCGTACTTTGTAGAATATGCGGTCTTCTTATATCTGAAATAATAAAGCGGATCCGGCGATGATGTAATACTCCCTGTTTGTATATCGGTAAAACGAACTCCGAAAGGATCCTTTTTAATTTTAAAGCTTGGATTAGATGGAGCACGTAAGGAATCTAATTTTTCACCTTCAATAATTATTGTTGGTATCTTATTTTCAAATAACTGGTAACCAATACTGTTAACAACATAAGCGATACCATTACTCAATTTATGAGTTTCAACAATAGAACTTTTATCTAAATGAATTTTAACACCTGTAACAGAAGTCATAGAATCCGGCAATTCATCAATTGTATATACCTGATTAATGACCAAATCTCTTACGACACTCCAATTTGTTAAAGTATCTGCTATTAAAGCATCTGGAAATTTATGAAAACCGGCAAGCTTAGTTTTCTCTGCATTAAAGGCAGCATCATTTAAAATAATATAGGTAATCAGACTATCTTCACTGCTTATATCCGATACTTTCTGGAAGTATGTATTTCTCTGAACCTCAAAAGTTGTTCCTTCCTGATATACCCCTTTTTTAGTAACAGGATCTACGAATAGCAATACTCCATTTGTTGTATCCAGCTCTATATGCTCAAGCCCCTGAATAAACTCTTTTTGAGCGTTTGCAAGTGTTGAGCTTTGAAGGAGTTCCCAAGCGTTAGGGCGTGGATTAGCATCCTGATCAATTGTATGTAAGACGCCATTCTTTACATATACATTTGCAGAAGTAATTTTTGCATCTTCAAAATGTGTAGAGGTAAAGGTTGTATTTTTACCGTTTAACATCTTAATTACAATCAATGGATCTGGCATTGTTGTAAAATAAGACTGGTTAGAAATGTGGTTACCGACATACAATTTCAAACGAACCTCATCATTAATAACTTCCTGCTCAAGATTTTGCAGGGCAGCGTTTGTAGGAGCCCAAACGGTAAAGGCCTTGGACGATTCAAGTACTTTATCATATCCTGTTTTTACTAATAAAGAGGTAAAAACACTGAGGTTTGCGTCAGAGCTTATTTGCTCAAATAAAGTTTTATCAAGCGCTTGTGTAATTGATTCATTATGCTCATTCCAGGCATCTTTTTTACAAGCTGTAAAAGTTATGCATGCAAACAATGCATAAAGCATCCATGTATTTTTAAATTTGATCATTATTCCAAGTTGTATATAATTATATCTGATGTGTTTTCTTGTTATGGCCTTAATATTTTAGTACCATCAACGTTGTATTTCCAATATTGCTGATCGTCGCCAATCGGAATAAAGTGTATCATATCGACATTATTGGTGGTTTGCGAACCATTAATGGCTTTCAGCCGTAGCCAATAACGCCCGGTTTGAGATAAATCTACCACACCCATTAATCTGGCTACTTGCGATCCTGCTTCGTCTTTCATATATGTTTTCCAACCGATGGCTTCTAAAGCATCGTAATCGGTAACTTTTACACCGTTAACCGTCTTTTCAATCCCCGGACGCTTAGTGTTAAAAGATATTGTTCTAGCATTTGATAAAGGTACTCTGACGTTCGAACCATCAATCCCTATTAAGGCCTGAACTTCCGTGTTGGTATTAGAACTTTGGGCCTGTGTATAATAAGCGACCCAAACTTTATATTTACCACGGATAAGAAGCGGAGTTTTAAACTCTACCCATTCTGCTCTGCTAGAGGTTCCGCCGGTTGCTAGGGGAACAACCATAATATCTTTATTATGAGAATTTTTTGAAGTTCCGGCCGAGCCATATCTATATATTAAGCCACTTTCTTTACCAGAAAACTTAATTTCGGTTAAAGCATCAACTTCTTCAGTAGAAAACTCATAACTGTCGCTTTTATAATAAGCAGTATTTTTCACCATCTCAGGAAAAGCCGCCACATCAAAGTCGACACGGAATGGTGATCGTAATTTAATTGCAAAATGCTGAGAAGCATTATGTAAAACACCGTTCGTAGCTGTTATATCACTACGGTTCCTTGTTAAAGAAAAACCTTGCTCATGAACACCATTAAACGTATCATCGTTAATTAGAACTGTTTCTCCTGATAATTTAGAAGTCAATACCTCAAGAGGAGCAAGTGTATTATGTGCATCAGCAGTAATTACATCAGCTAAATATTTAGCATCATATAGAATATGATATTTAAGAAAAAGCTGCAGGCTATCTTCCGGCAACTTAGGATTACCAGTATTAGAATATTTTCTTAACAAATCTTCATAGGATAAAATATTAGCGGCTTTAAACACATCATTTGTTTCTGCTATCACAGTTAACCACTTATTTGCCTCAATCGGATTATTGGCAGGCAAAATATTCAGGCTTTCGTACAATCCACTTTCAATCAGTGCTTTTGTAAAAATAGAATAGTCGGGATTAGCCTCGATTGTTTGAGCAAGACTTAAACTTGCAGGAGTAAGTATATGATCAATACTATGAATCAAACCATTTCCTACTGAAATATCTGCTTTTACGACATTAGCCTGGCGGTTAACCCTGATTTTTGTAACGGCATTTTCATTTACTGATGTAGTTGTTAGGTATTGGCCATACATGGTTAATTGAGCCAATTTTCCATCGGAAAATCTAGATGTAGGGATAGAATCTTCCAACAAATGGAAGCGGATAAAGCTTTTCCAGTCTTCTGTACTGATATCTTCTACAGCAGCTTTTCCTTGTTCCTGAAGATAAGTTTTTATGGCTTCGTTTGTTGGTGCAAACAATGTATATGAACCAAATGCATTTAGAAAAGAAGCAGTACCTGATAGTTTTAAGACTTTGCTTAATTCCGAAAATTCATCGGGATGATTTATTAAATATTGAGTCATATTAACCTCATTGCTAACGTTACGTACCAAGGAATCTTTACGGCAAGACCATAGGCAAGTTAACACGCTTATTACCAAGATGCTAAGAAGCGTTGTTTTCATAATCTTTTTCATAATCTATTTTTTTAATTCTTATTGATAAAATGAATTTTGCACCAATGCTTTATTAGTTTGTAACTCGTATGAATATATTGGCAGATAATGACTGCGGTGATCCTTATATTTATTAATAACGGTTTGTTGTTTACTTGGCTCTGCACTGGCAGAAACAATATCTAAAAGCAGCTTTTCGTTAGCATAATTGTTTCTTTTAGTGTTGCGAAGTATATCGTACCAGCGCTTACCTTCAAAAGCAAACTCTCTGGCTCTTTCATTAAAAACATATTCAGAGAGGTTTTCGGTATTAGTAGGATCTGGTTGCTCTACAACGTTTTCATTTACTACAGGTAAGGCATTTCTAGCAATTCTTATCTGGTTGACCAGACCAATCGCTTTATTTCCGTTTTCCGCATCACCAGGATTTAGCCAGGCAAGCGCTTCGGCCTGCATCAATAAAACATCAGAATAACGGTAAACAAACCAATGGGTAAACGAAGTACTTGAAGTCCTGCTTCCTGTAAACTTGTTAATATATCCGTTAGATTCCATCATCGATGTTCCGTTTCCTCTTATGTCCTGATTTTCTTTATTAATGATATCAGTTCCATACAAACCGCCTGCCGCAATCCAGTCAGCGGCTTTAAATTCTTTAGCGCTTACCGAAAACATGTCCCAGAAAGGATTCGATCTCTGATTATCAAATTGAAATTCAAAAATACTCTCTACCGAGTTTCCATTGATAAACACATTGTAGAACCAGTCGAATTGCAGAGTACCAGCAGGAAATAATTGATACTTTCCGGATGTCTTTACTTTTTCACACGCATCTATACAATTTTGATAATCCTCTACCCATAAATAAGCATCAGCTAGTATTGTATAAGCGGTAGATTGTGTAATTCGGCCTCTGTCTTCAATCATATTTCCATAAGTGACAGAACCATTTTCTGCTGCATACTTCAAATCTGAAACAATCTGCTTATGAACTTCTTCCTGAGAACTTTTTGCAATAGGAACAATTTCAAAATCGCTGGCTGTTGGAGTAACCATTAAAGGTACTTCGCCAAAGGTCCTTAGCAAATAAAAATACATCAAGCCTCGCAAAGCGTAAGCTTCAGACAAGTAAGCTTTTAAAGTTGCTTCTGTTAACGTTTTATCGTTCTCTAAAACTTCCGGACCAAATTTTATTACAGTATTACAAAAATTAATGGTTCTATAAACAGCCTCCCAGTTTGTAAGTGTATTTGCAGAAGAGATTTGGGTGCGCATTAAATCTAGCTCATCTCTTTTAAGCGTATTAAGCGTAGCAGCATCTTGGTCCGAAGCCACTTCAATACCAGGTACTACCATATCTCCTCGTAACTCGCCCCATATAAACAGATATTTTGCAAGCGGCAATTTAGAGCCTCCAAGTAATGAAGCATAACAGCCCATTACAGATGCCTTTAATTGTTCTTTTGTTTTCCAGTAATCTTCGCGTATCAAGCCATCCTCAGGTTTTAGTTCAAGCCACTTGCTACAAGAAGCACCTAAAATACATATAAGTAGTAATACTATTGAAACCTTATATCGAATCTTTTTAATCATCTTTTTATTATTAAAAGCCTACTGTTAAACCGAGTGTAAATGTTTTTGAAGGAGGAGTTAATGCCCCGTCCTGTGCATATTTAAACGGACTATTACTGCCGCTGGTTGATACGTCTGGATTTTGTCCCGTATATTTAGTCCATGTATATAAATTCTGCCCGGTTAAGTATAGGCTGGCATTTTTTACATTGAATTTGTCTGCTAATTCTTTATTAAGATTATATCTTACAGTAACTGAACTTAAGCGAATGAATGAAGCATCTTCTACATATCTGTCTGAACCCAACCAGTTATAGCCAACACCGTATAAAGCTCTTGGCATATCGGTTACATCACCAGGGTTACGCCATCTGCGCAGCACTGCAGCACTTTGATTGTTTACCTTATACATATTTGTAGTACTGACTTTAGAAGAATTAATGATATCATAATCGTAACGATAACTAAAGAATGCCTGAATTTTCCAATTTCCGTTAAATGTTACATTCGGACCAAAGCCACCTGTAAATTTTGGAATACTGTTGCCCAGATATACCATATCTTTTTCATCAATATTACCGTCGAAGTTTACATCTTCATATATAGCATCTCCAGGTTGGAACTGATAATCTACCGTAGGATAATTATAATGCATATACACGGTTTGTCCATTAGGACCGATGATAGGTTCATTATTTTCATCAGTGGCTATAGTAGCGTCCATATCTTTATAAACGCCTTTGTATTTAAAGCCGTAATAGGAACCAAATGGATTACCAATTATCAGGTACGATTTATAAGTTCCTAAGCCAGGCAAGCCAACTGAGCTTTCGCGTGGATAAAACTCTGAAATGGATTGAATGCTGTTTACATTTCTGGCGATGTTGAAATCGAAGCCTACCGTTAGCTTTCTCGTTTTAATAGGCATGGTGTTGATGCCGATTTCCCAACCATCGTTATTCATCGTTCCGATGTTCATATCAACACTGCTGTAACCTGTTGTAGCGGGTATCATCAGATCGTTATAAAACATATCCTTTGTGGTATTCTGATAAACCTCTGCATCAAGCTTGATTCGGTTTTTGAATAACCAGATATTAACTCCAAGATTCTTTCCGACTACGGTTTCCCATTTAAGTTTAGAAAGTTGAATATTTGCCGGATAAGTAGCAGCATTACCTGCATAAGACCATCCAAAGGGAGAATATGTATTAAAGTAGGCATAATTACTGCCGGGCGCATTACCCGCTGCACCATAGCTTGCACGTACGCTTAAATCATCAATAAACTGCAAATCCTTCATAAAGGGTTCGCCCGAAACACGCCATCTGGTTGAAATTCCCGGAAAGATACCAAACCTGTTTTCTGGTGCGAATTTTGAATTTCCGTCTAATCTGGCACTTAAACTAACAATGTACCGATCAAGATAACCATACTGCGCCTGAGCCAATAAACCCATACTTCTGCTTGCAGATTGTGTTGAATTTAAACTTAAACCACTTCCGTTTGTAAGCGCTGGATTAGAGACATCCTGATAAAGTGAAGAGGCTGAGTTTGACGTGGTAGCACTGTATGAAGCAGATTTGCTGTCATTAGTTTGGAACGATAGTAAACCTTGTAAGGTATGATTTTCGTTCAACTTTGGCTGATATATCAGATTTATCTTCGATTGGATATTATAAGAATCACCATCAGCATCTGAAGCTCTGTTTACCGTAGTTTCTGTAGCTGGTTGGCCGGTTGCAATCTGCGGAAGAAACGTTTGAGATTTAGAATTATTTACATCGAACTGTACATCGACGGTTGAAGTAAGTACCGGATTAATTATATATTGAAGATTAAACTTTGGTGTAATACGTTCACCATATAAATGACTCATACCTTCTCTCGCCATAGCTAGGGGATTATAGGTGCCATCATATTTACCTTGAATATTTGACTCGGGAGAAAAATATACGGACGTTTGATTACCATACTCATCATACTCGTAATGTGCCATATTAGGCATCTTATTATAAGCAATACTACGCAAAGAGCTGTTATAATTCAGATTATTAACTACATGTGTATAAGTTAAATCTGTCCTGAAACGTAACTTACTTGAAACATTATAATCCAGGTTAATTTTCGTGGTTATACGGGAAAGGTCTGTGCCCAAGGTTGTACCTGTCTGGCCAAGGTAGCCAATTGAGGCATAGTACCGTGCCTTATCACCACCACCACTCATAGAAATATTATGGTCGTGGGTATAGCCCGTACGTGTAACCAAGCCTATCCAATCGGTATTGTTACTGTAATTGTAGAAGTAATACGCATCAGACGGATCGTACTGAAAAGCTTTGTTTTGTCCGTCGTTACCTAAGAAATCTAAAGGTAAACCAGTGGCATTCATTACCTCTTCTGAAATCAGGGTAGAATATTGATTTCCCGATAAGAATGGAATTGCTTTGGGCTGGTTTGCCGTACTGCCTTTAAAGTTATACGTAATAACGGGTTTACCTTGTATACCACGTTTAGTATTAATAAGCAATACACCGTTAGCTGCTCTGGCTCCCCATAAAGCAGTGGACGCGGCATCTTTCAATACGGTAATATCTCTGATATCAGATGGTGCGATATTCAAGAGTTGCGCATAGCCTTGTTCGTCAGCCGTACCAAAATTAAAATCTTCTGGCACTTCAGTTTCATAAGGCATACCATCCAGCACGATTAGCGGTTCTGCAGAACCATTAATAGAAGCCGTTCCGCGAATACGTATAGACATACCTGCACCGGGATCTCCTGATGTAGTTCCAAAGTCGACCCCGGGCATACGACCCGCCAATGCCTGATCAATAGAAGCAACTGAGAGTTCTTCTAAATCTTTTGCATTTACAGTTGATGAAGCTATTGTTGAATTACGTTCGGCAATATTTAAACCAGTACCGCTATCTACAATACGCTCGCCCCTTATTGTTACTTCTTCCAACTCTCTGGAACTTGGAGATAGCTGAATATTAATAACAGTGCGGCTACCAACTGCTCCTGCAAGAAAAGTTTTATATCCGATAAAAGATATTTGAATCTGGTTGGCCGGATTGGAAACCCGAAGCGCATAGTTCCCATCAATATCTGTAGTTACACCGGTAATGGTCCGTTTATCTTTGTCTACTTCAACAACTGATGCTCCAATAACAGGCAGTTTGTCTTTTATATCTGTTACTTTACCACGCACTGTAACCGTTTGTGCATTGGCTGTTTTTATATTACCACCAATTAGGGCAATAATTACAAAAGCAAATAAACTATTTAATAAAAATACTTTCATGTGCGATATTCAGTTTGGCTTACGGTTTAAGGTAATTTAAATAGTTATTAATAGAATGAATAATGGTACGGTTTGATAATTGATTACTAGTAGCTATAGTTACTTTTGAAGTACGACCAGCCATATCAGTAATAATCATGTTATCAGCTTCATTAAGTACATTTACAAGAGTATTATCCCCTGTTTCGGTTTGAAACAGTGTCAAATAATTATCAGCTTTTCTGCCATCTGTAACAATAGATTCACCATTAATTATATGGAATAAAATAAACTTGCGAATAATTTCTGCCTGCGCATCAGAAGGGGCCGACGTGATTAACGCACCGGTAGATTGTGTTCCCGGAAGCAGCCCATCTCTTACAGCCTGCATAATGGCTGCGTTATCTGGCACCAGTATAGTATATTTATTATCTATGCCAGTATTTACGCCACTTATAGCTTTTGTTGTAGCATTATATATGGTTTTAGTTGAATTTTTAACGAGCCAGAAAAAAGAACCATAACTTTCAGGATACTTAGCAGCCAGGTTTTCAAGATGCTGACCTACATTCATTTCTGTAAATGATAGCATGCCATCTACATAATAAACCACACCATTACTGGTTTGAACCGGGGCTGATACATTCAGATCAGTTCCTGAATCCACCGTACCACTGGTTTGTATTTTATTATTGTTATATTTTATATAATCTCCGCTTTGTGTTTCTACAATGCCAGAACCGGCGAAACTAGTTATAGCAGCCTCCTGTGTTATTAAAACTCCTGTTTTAAACATTCGCAGAATATTATCCTTATAAAATGCAGTATGAGAATAACTGGAAGAACTTGCGGCTTTATATCCCCAAGCTGTTGCCGAACCTGTAGCACTTGATTCATTGTATCGCCATCCGGCTGCACTTAAAACCGAATTAGGCATTACGAGTAAGGTTTGCTGCACCCCAGGCTGAATAGTATATGCTTTTATCCCTGTAGACGGGTCAATATAGCCCTGTAAGGTTAAGGAAGCGTTAGGGTCCAAATACGGCACACCAAATGCCGTTCTGAAAACATTTGCATCCTGTACTTTATTTACACCATAGAACAATCCATTACTCAGCATTTTTTTATCAACCACATCATTTAACTCCATTGTGGGCTCTTCCAGCTGATAATTTATCCCCATTTTAAAATTACTAGGCCATAAAGGCTCTGGCCACATCTGCGAATTAATAAAATCGATAACCACACTGGTAGGAGCTGTTTTGAAGAAAGAATTACCATATTTAGCTAATATTTTTTTACGATATTCTCTAAAAGCCTGATTGGTAGGTGCAATTAAGCTCCAACTTGCTTTTTGAGATTCGGTATTTAAAAATGTGGTAATACCCGGCTTCTGGTAATTTTCGTTGTTCGGAGAAAATGCCAACTGGCCATTATATCCTTTTACATAAACAGAATCTGACGATCCTGTAGCCACAAAATTGAGGTGGGTTTGATAAGCATTCGCAGTGTAATAGCGTAACGAGTCAAGCAAGTTTTTAAATTCGCTATAATCAGGATTACTGCTAATATATTGATCAAGGCTTTGAAGAGGAACAATAACTTCATCTATCTCATGAATAATGCCATTTTCTGCGGCAAGATCTTTAGTTACAACTGACGCTTCTGCTACATTAAAGCCTGTATAAGTAGAATTAGGATAAAACGTTTTGTAATCAGTTTCATTAAGGCCCGTAGTAGATAAAAACAAATCAGTGAAATAAGGGATATACTTATTATTATTATCACCATCTACATATAGTGAAGCATTTACACCACTCCTGGAAGTAACGTTTCTATTTGTAGCAATAATTTTGCTATGAACATCATCTCCCTCCTGATTAATTCCATCATAAAAAGAAGTTTTTCGTTTAAATGCCATACCTGGAGTACCTTCTCCTCCGGATTGATAAGTACTTAATTGATCTTTACGATAGCCATTATATACCAATGCGTATTTAACAATTGCAATTGCAGCAGCATCGCTTATTTTATCTGCCCCACTAATGCCTTGCTTCTGAAAATATTTTTCAAACGCTGCATCGTTAGGTGCAAATACTGTCCACCAGCCAGCAGTGCTCAGAATTTCTTTGTATCCTGCCTTATCAACTAGTGCAAGAAAATTAGAAAAATTACCTCGGCTCTGTAGTTGCGGATAGATTGGAGCACCTATTCCGTCAGGACGAGCATAATATTCATCAAAATTTTTCTTTTGGCAACCTGCCAAAATCCCTAATAACAGGAGGAAACAACATGAACTTGTAAAAAGTCTGCTCATAATTTTTAGAATAGTTTACAGTTTTTGTCAGTAATAGCAATTCATTACTCAAAGAAATAAAAATCATAAACGTAACTACAGCGAATACTGTATCAGATGAATGTCCAGACGGGTATAGACCAAATCAGACGGGGCTTATTACGATTAATTTAAGTAAATCTTTAAACTATTGGCTTGCTTGTTTTAGTTAATTATTTATTGGTTATTGTTGATACAAACTTAACAGAAAGCATATAGAAGGATATTCAAAAATTGACAGAATGTGTTTAAATTTTGTTAAATCAGCTATTAAATCGACTATCTATATAATTTAACCAATTTTTAAATATCATACCTATTATTGAAACAGAAAAACTATGGATTAAGTATTAGTTGGATCTGAATTACTGTTCTTATAATTCTTCAGATAATCTGATGGAGACAATTTATACTTTTCCTTAAAGCAGGTGCTAAAATAACCTGAGCTGCTGAACCCTATTTTATATGCTATTTCGGAAATGGTGAAACTTCCGGTATCCAGCAATTGCTTTGCACGTTGCAGCCTCATATCTTTTACAAACTCAACGGGAGCCTGACCAGTTAGACTCTTTAATTTCTTATAAAATGTTGTACGACCCAAGCCTACTGCTTCAGCTACATTATCTATATTAAACCCGCTGTCTTCTATTCGTTCTTCAACAATCCGAAGCACCGCATTTAAAAACTCCTCGTCCCGGGATGTTATCAGAATTTCATCCGGCTTTAACTGTACAATTTTTTTATCATTGGCTAATAATGATTCGAAAAGCCTTCTTCTCTGCATTAACAGATTTGACACCGACATTAATATATGATCCGTATGAAAAGGCTTGGTTATATAAAAATCCGCACCGTATCTTAAACCTTCAATCTGACTTTCTATGGCAGATTTAGCGCTAAGCAGAATTATCGGAATATGGCTTGTTATAGAATTATGCTTTAATAAATCAAGCATTTTGATGCCGTTCATATTCGGCATCATGATATCGCTTATAATTAAATCCGGTAATAAATCGATTGCAGCTTTAAGTCCCTCTACCCCATCCTCGGCTTCTGTGACACGGTAAAAAGCGGATAATTGACCGGTTAAAAACGCCCTGAGTTCCGGATTATCTTCAACAAGCAATACAAGTTGTTTTTCTGCCTCATCTATATATACCGGAGCAGAATTGATATAGACATCCTCACTATTAAGTGCTCCAATATAATCCGACTTTATAAAAGACGATTGATCTTCAAAATTTATAAAATTTACCTCTGCATTATTAAAATGAGCTTTACCAATCCGAAGCTTAAGGGTAAATGTCATTCCTCCCTCTACGTTGTTAATAGCAGAAATGGTTCCGTTATGAAGATTAATAAGTTCTTTTGACAGCGCAAGGCCAATTCCGGTACCTTTCATATTATTCTCGCTTCGCTTATCCCCTTCATAATAAAGCTGAAATATTTCAGGTACTTTTTCTTTCGGTATGCCATATCCCTGGTCAGTTATAGAAATGCTAAAAAATTCATTATCAATGCTGGTTACCTGCACACGAATACTGGTATCGCGGGGACTAAATTTAAACGCATTAGAAAGAATGTTATAAATAACAATGTCTATCTTTTCTACATCCAGCCATGCATACAATTCTTCTGTATCGGAATTAATGGTGATCTCTATATTCTTTTCCTGGGCCAATCCTATAAAGTACTTTCCTATTTCTTTAGTAAGCTTTACCACATCAACTTTAGAAACACTAAGTTTCATCTTTCCGCTTTGAACTTTTCTAAAATCCAGCAACTGGTTGACGAAACGTATCATCCGATTTGCATTTCTATTTACAATATTTATATTTTCCCGTCCTTTGGCAGACACGTGTTCTGTTCTGGCAATTTCTTCCAGAGGGCTTACAATAAGTGTTAACGGCGTTCGCAGCTCGTGAGATATATTGGTAAAAAACTGCAATTTCAATTCAGTAAGTTTATGCTCAATAGCTACTTTATTTCGTAACCGAATCATAGTGAAGGCTATTCTACGCGCAACTTCTATTAATATTACAGCCATAAGAACATAAGCCATATAAGCCCAGACAGTGCGCCACGGAGGCGGAAGAATGGTTATCTTAATGCTTTTCGAAGGCATGTTATTAAAAAGATCCTGATTAGTACTTTTTACAATAAACTCGTAATTGCCCGGGGGTAAATTCGTGTAACTTGCTTTGCGCTGATTTTTTACATCATGCCAAATCTTGTCGTATCCTTTCAGGATATAAGAATAAGATATCTTATGATTTGCCCGGTAATCAAGTACAGCATAAAGAATACTGATAACATCTTGATCATACGTAAGTGTAACACGATCGGTATTATTTAAAGAATATTTTAATGGTGAGCCCGCTTCACCGGCAACAAGATCTTTATTATATACCTGAATATTGGTAAGCGCCATAAGAGCATTGGCCTTGCGGTTGGATATCTTTTCAGGATTGAATGATATATACCCTTCAACTAAACCGAAATAAAGATCTCCGGTATAAGAGCGAAAACAGGCAGCTTCAGAGAAAGCAGTTTGAGGTAATCCATCATACGAATCATAATTTTTAAAGGTTCCAGCCGCCCGGTCGTATACAGATAATCCGTTCTCCGTCGCAAGCCAAAGATTGCCGCGTTTGTCTTCTGCTATACTCAGGATAATATCATTTGGTAATCCATCCTTCTTTGCAAAAATCTGAAACTTTAATTTTTCTGCACCTTTAACCGAAATAACTTTGTTTAAGCCGCCACCAAAAGTACCTACCCACATTTGCCCTGATCGGTCGCGATGAATAAACTGCACATCATTGTTTCCCAAACTCGTACTATCGCCCGGTATTTTACTATGTTTTAAAAACCGGTAAGAATCCGGCTGACCTACATCGGGGTTCAGAGTTACCAATCCATCGGTTGTTGCAATCCATATTTTTCCTGATGGGCCTTCCTGAATATGCCTGATTACATTACACGTGGCAGGATAATTCGCAAATGAATTGTTGGTGTTTTTAAACAATAGTTTTCCATTGCTTTTATAAACAAGATTCAATCCTCCGCCCAAGGTTCCTACCCATATTCTACCTTTTTTATCCTGTAAGACAGAATAAACCATATTACTGCTTATACTATATTTGTCTCCGGCTTTGTAGGTAAATTGTATTACTTTATATTTAGAACGGTCACTATCTACAGGCTGAGCCATAAATAAACCTTTACCTTTTGTACCTAACCAAATCTTTCCGTCTGCCTCTTCTATTATAGAATACACATTTCCTATTTGAGCAAGAGACATATTCGTAAATATATTATCTACCTCTTTTCCGTTTAGTAACACATGAAGTTCACCCGACTTGGTTCCTACCCAAATTCTCCTCCTGCTATCTTCAAACAAAGCTCTTACCTCATTAACCTTTTTATTTTGAGGATGATTAGTCAGTAGCTTGTGATTAAAGTTATTACCGGGAAATATTACTTTATTTAATCCGCCATCGATGGTACTTAGCCATAATACACCGGTTTTATCAGGATATATTGCTGTTACAATATTTGAAAACCGTGAATTGTCCGATTCCGGATTATTATAAAAATACTCAATCTGGTCGTTAACAGGATTGTAATAACCAAGTCCACCGCCTTTTAGACCTGTCCATAAAACACCGTTAACGTCTTCAAAAACAGTATAATTTTTATTAGGACTGGCAATATCAGCTTCTTTCTTTTGTGTATATAGTTTAAATGCCTGTGTTTTAGGATTGTATTTTACAACACCTTCTTTTTCTGGTTCTAACCATATTTGACCACGCTTATCCTCGTAAATAGAATAGAATGAATTAAGGCCTGGTGTATAGGCAATATTTATATCAAAATTTAAAGGATTAACGGTAATAAGTCCTTTTCCCATAGACGAGATATACAAAATGTTTTCTTTAGAAAAATACAGCTCATTAAATCCAGTATTTGCAAGAATCATTTTATTCGTAAAAGTTCCGGATCCAATGTCAAATACTACCAATACACCCTGTGCTGTACCAAAATATAATTTATTGCCCCATTGGGTCACGCAGGTAAAGGATAAGTTTTGTCCGTAGGAATTTCTTTTATTCTTAAACGTACTATTCTGATAAAACCTGCCTTTTTTTTCAACCATACGGCTTAAACCGTTTTCTGTCCCAATCCAAACTCCTTTTTGATGATCTTCAAATACAAAATTTATATCATCGGATGGAATGTTAAAACCGCCGGCCTCCTTTTTAGAATATTTATATATCTGAGGAACAGGAGAAATTGGATTATTCATGGCACATAACAATCCCTGCTTAACCGTAATTATCCAGGTATTGCCATTAGATACAGGAATAACTTTATCAAGAACCAGATCCTCAAACTTTTTTGAATTTGGAACAGCGATAAACTTTTCCGTTTTTTTATCAAAACGGTAAATCCTGCTATCATAGGTTTTTACCCAGAGATAACCCGCTTTATCCTCAATAATTGTCCGTATCTTATTATTTTTTAAACTGGAACTGTCGCCCGGCTGACTTTTATAAACAACAAAATTATGTCCGTCGAAGCGGTTTATTCCATCCCAGGTACCAAACCACATAAAACCCTCTTTATCTTTGGTCATGCAAAGAACGCCGTCATGCGATAATCCGTTTTCTGTAGTATACTGTTTAAAAATCCCTTTTGGTTGTGCATTTACTCCGGAGGCACAATAAAAAAACAATAGAAAAAAAGTTAAAAACGTATACCGTATCGTTGCAACAATATTGCAAGGATACACTGTACGGAATAGTATATATTTATTATTTTGGGGTATAGTAAACAAAGAGAGTTGCGTTATTACCATTTTAAAAACTACAGGAAACTTGGGGCTTATCTCTTAAGCTGAGATAAGGAATTTTAATAATCAGATACCTGTTTTAACTACATATATACTTAAACTTCTTGATTTAAATAAGATTATGCGTGTAAGAATTTTATTACCTAAAATGCCACCCCCATAATATTGTATAACCGGTATTGGCAAGCAGATAACAATATAAATTCTCGCTGAAAACTATTTATTTCTTGGCCCGCGTTTATAGATGATAAGTCCGTTTAAAAAGTTCCGTAATATCTGATCTCCGCAGGGTTTAAAGTTTGGATGATCATCTTTACGGAATATTGCTCCCAGCTCGGTTTTAGTAATGTTAAAATCAACAAGTTTTAAAACTTCTATAATATCATCATCCGTAAATTTTAAAGCTACCCGAAGCTTTTTCATGATATCGTTATTGCTCATCTCTATTTGGTATACCGCTAATTGTAATTATTGCAAAGCTATCAAATTTTGGAATCGCTTTTCTGACTTATGTTATACATTAAACTTTAAACTAACATTATTTGACCAGAGAAAAAGCTACCTGCCTGAAAGAAAATTTAAATCGGTTAAAATAATAATACAATTATTAAATTGCGATTATAACCGCCTTATTATAAGACTTAAGCCCTGCATGAAAAAATATTTACTCCTTATATTTCTTTTTGCATCTGTTAAAGCTTTTGCTGCTATAGAAACAATTCCCAAAGGGGCGTTTATTATGAATCTGGGAATAGCTCCGCAAACTGTAAGTAACGGACTTAAACCGTACGGGTTAGTGTATTCTCTTTTGCAGGATTTTAATGTTCCTGTAAAGTGGGTTATAAATTCTTCTAAAACCCGCGACGGAGTAGATTTTTCCTACAATAATACGGCCTATCGCTCAGGTTCATTTATCGTGCTTGCTCAATATCGTACGGCAGAAGTAAATCAGTTAATTGCAGACTGGAAAAATAAAGGAGTTGTGGGAGAAGATACCCAAAATGAATTGTCACTTGATGTATTTGCCACGTTAAACTATGCTCCAAGATGGACGATCGATAAATCTACCGGCGATCTGGTTACTCCTTTCTTTATCAATGCAGATATTCCAGCCTCAGCACATGGAGGCAGTAATCCATCAGCATGGAAAAACCCTTCTGAACTTACGGAATGTGATGATCTGTTTATATTACCCCATGCCGATCCTATCTGGAATACGCATCAAAATCTCTTATCATGGAATAAAGATTTTAAAGGTGCCATATGGTCTGGCTGCCATGCTGTAAGTGTGATGGAGAATATTGTTAGTCCTAATGGAATAGACAAAATGAATTTCCTTACTAAAACAGGGATGGTAGACTATGGGAGCCATGTTAACGGAGAACCACCTTTTAACTATTCTTATCCTGCCGACCCTATTATGCAGTTTATAGACAAAATGGATGATGCCGCCTTAAGCGGCTCTGAAGCAACCTATTTGCCTAAAATTGGTGGTGGCTGGCGGCCCGGTGTAAAGCTGAGCATCGTCGATCCAAACCATTCTGAAGTTCCGTCGAAATCACCCGGGCCTGCTGCTCTGCTTGCTTATGGCTATGGCTTTGATGATCCGGAAAGAGGATTAATAATGTATCAGGCGGGACATTTTCATAATGGCGGCGGTGGAATTCTGGGCGTACCTTTTAATACTGATCATATTGCTTTGCAACGCGCTTTCTTTAATTTCTCATTTCTCGCCGTAATAGACAGGCAATCAAAAAACGTTTCGGCTCAAATAACATCAGCATCTACGATGAGAGCAGGAGTAAGTTATCCTGTAAATTTCACTATCCCTTCAGATATTAAATTATCAGATTACGAAATTCGCTGGTCGGCCTCTGCAGGAACGATCTCTCCTGGCTCTAACCCTCAAAGCATTACCTATACTACTCCGGCAGATCCTGAAATCAAGATAATATTGCTCACTTTATTTTTAAAAGATGCCTGCGGAAGAGAGTTTTTTACAACACAAAACATCCGGACTTTTACAGGGGATGGTGAAATAGTTTCATCGCGACTGATTTCTGCCAATCAGGACGGAAAAGGAAACGATTTTCTGTATTTAAAGAACATTGAAATTTACCCCGATAATGAAATTCAGATTTTTAACCGCTGGGGACTTATGGTATATGCCATAAAGGGTTATGATAATGGTGTAAATGCCTTTAAAGGATTTAGTAACCAGGGAGGAAAAGCGAATGATGTAATTGATGGTGTATATTATTACGTGTTAAAATACAAAGACGAAATGAATGCCGAACAACAATTAAAGGACTATTTTATTTTAAAAAGATAGATGAAACATCTCCTTATAATTATTCTGCAAATTACCGCACTAAACATCTATGCACAGCAAAAAGCAATGTTTTCGCAGTATATGTTTAATCCGGCGCTTATAAATCCCGCGTATTCTACCGTAGACGAATCCTTAAATATTACTGCGGTTGCCCGGCAACAGTGGGCAGGATTTAAAGGGGCGCCTAATACCCAAACTATTTCCTTACACTCTCCTTTAGGAAAATCAAATACATTTATAGGTGTAATTGCCTTCAGAGACCAGATTGGCGAAGCAATTACAGAAACCGGCGGCTATTTTACACTTGCTCAGCGTTTAAAAGTAAGTAATAAAACATTCTTGTCTGTAGGATTTAATGCCGGCCCATCGCAGTATACAGCAAACTACAGCAATATTGGCAGTTCGGTAGATGTCCTGGACGATCCGTCTTTTACCGACCAAAACGATCTGCGTTTTAACGTTGGTGCCGGAATTATGCTTTTTTCGGATAAGTTTTATACCGGCTTATCCTCACCATTTCTATACACGTTTGATCATAGCCAAAAACATACTCCACATATTATGCTTCAAAGCGGATATATTTTTACTCTTGGTAATGATTTATTGGCAAAACCCAATATATTAGCCAAATACGTTTCAGGTTCGCCGGTGCAGGTGGATTTTAACCTGAATTTCTTACTAAAAGAAACTTTTGGACTGGGAGTATCTTATCGCTCTATGGATTCCGTTGATTTGCTTGCAAAGCTCTTCTTTTCAAAGAAGTTAAGCCTGGGATATGCTTACGATTACAATACTTCAAAACTGGCACGTACCAATAACGGTTCGCATGAAGTTATGTTGAATATGCGGTTCCCGGTTTCAGGGCGAGGCTTGGGCGCCTGCTTTTTTTAAATTATATGACAGATACTTTCGCCGATAGAATTATAGATTTTAATGAGAACTTAAGCTTCAAGGGAACACTGCCAGATGGCATTCGCATTATGAACCCATTTACAGAAAGCGAACTTGCCCGTTCTGCCTCAGCTTTTTTTTATAAAAAATATTACAGCGACAATAAACCCAGACATATTATTCTTGGCATTAATCCCGGACGGTTTGGATCTGGCATGACAGGGATAGCTTTTACAGATCCTAAACGCTTAGTGGCCGAATGCAGCATTCCATTTCCCGGAAAACCGGCCCATGAGCCTTCTGCTGAGTTTATTTATGAAATGATTCGGAACTTTGGAGGCGTAAAAGAGTTTTATCAGCAATTTTATATCAATTCTGTTTGTCCGCTGGGCTTTACTATTTCCGGTAAAAATGGGAATCAGATAAATTATAATTATTACGATCGCCCTGATTTGCTTAAAGCTGTTTATCCTTTTATCATAGAAAACATTCAAAAACAATTGGATATCGGGTTTAACACCGATGTCGGTTATTGTTTTGGCACTGGCAAAAACGAAACCTTTTTACGAAAATTAAACGCGGAGAAAAAGTACTTTAAACGTATTATCGCATTAGAGCATCCCCGGTATATTATGCAGTATAAATCCAAATACAAACAAGAGTATATTGATAAATATTTACGTTTATTTAATGAGAGATAGGCGAACCATTATTGTTTTGGCCTCAGACCAATAGTATCTCTTATATTTGCCAAAAGTGCTTATGGATATCATTTATCAATATTACAATGAGACTGTTTTATTTTTTGCTGATTATGACGTCGATTTCAGAGACGGCATAATTATAATACCTGTGCCAGATGACAAGAAACCATTTGATTCGGTTTGCGAAAAAATTGAGGTGCAATTACAACGAATAGCGGAAACGCTGGATACCCGGAATAAAGATGTTATTATCAAGGTTGAACGAGCCAACGCATCTAAAGAAATTGTTTTAGAAAAACAATAGACTGTCTCTTTATCTTTAATCTTTAATAAACAAACAATGCAGAAAATAAATGAATTGAGGCTTGCCGTGCTAATTGATGCCGACAATGTTCCTTATTCCAATATAAAAGGAATTATGGAAGAAATTGCCAAATACGGGAATCCTACTACTAAGCGTATTTATGCCGACTGGACCAAACCTACCGTATCCGGCTGGAAAAGTGTACTGTTAGAAAATGCGATAACTCCTATTCAGCAATACAGCTATTCTACCGGTAAAAATGCTACGGATTCTGCCATGATTATTGATGCGATGGATATTTTATATTCAGGCAAAGTAGATGGATTCTGCATCATATCAAGCGACAGTGATTTTACACGTTTGGCCATGCGATTGCGGGAAGCCGGCATGACGGTTATCGGAATTGGTGAAAAGAAAACTCTTAATCCATTTATAGTTGCCTGCGACAGATTTATATACATTGAAATTTTAGGAAATCCTAAAGCAAAAGAAGAAGAAATAAGTCAGGATACTGCTCCGGCTAAAAAAAGTAACAACAAAAAAGCACCAGCTAAAGCACCGGTTTTAGGAAAAGCTATCATAAAACTTGTTACAGCTTCTATTAATGATGTTGCAGACGATAACGGCTGGGCATACCTTGCCGATGTGGGAAGTTTAATTATGAAAAAACAACCTGATTTTGACCCAAGAAACTTTGGCTTTATGAAACTTACACCTCTCATTCGCTCCATTCCTTCTATTGAAATTGACGAACGTGATACAGGTAATAAGCATATTAAACATATTTATATAAAGAATAAATAGATTGTTTGTTTATTACAATCTATCCGCCGGTTAATAACCTCTTCTATTCTAAAACTGATATTTTTCATTATTCTTTATGAGAAATAATCATTCATCGGGACAGCTGGCTGAATGGATCTTAGAAAGGATGTCCACTATCCTAAAACATACAACTTTAGAAAAAGGATTTGGCCCTGCTATTGTTAGCGGTCAGATTAAAAGTCATGCGAACCATCCTTTTGTTATTAAGAAAGTAGAAGAGGCAAGGAAAACACTTAAAAAAGTGGGATTACCTGACATTAAGAAAAAATAGCAATTTACACAATACATCAAAAGGCTGGATTTATCCGGCCTTTTTCATTTCAAATATTTGCAAAATAAAGATACAGACTATAGAAATGGATAATTGCTGGACAACTTGATAAGAATAGCTCAAAAATCAAGGTTCCAATTAAAAGAATTATGAGTTAATTAAAAAAAGTTCGGCTTAAAGGCTATATGATTCCATCTTTTCAAATTATAGATCGACTCCCTCAAACCATTATACCAGGGTCAGCAAGCGATTTCGAGTATTAAGATTAAAACCAATCGACCTACCCCTAAATAAATGAATTACAGTATTTAAGTGGTGTAAAATATCCACTTTATGCATTCCTCCAAGACTGTATTTTAGCATATATCGTTGAATTATAAAATGATTGCAATTTATTTATAATAATTCTAAATAATGTACATTTGCTCCATCACTTTATTAATAGGTTTGTCAGAAAAAGAAGATATATCTTGTAATACCCTCCGTATTGATAGAGCAACATTCGAAATGGTATATAATTTGTATTGGGAGAAAATATATGCAATATGTTATAATAATATTCGGGAAGCAGAATCTGCCCGTGAGCTGGTACAGCATATATTTAAATCTCTTTGGGAACGCCGCGATGAACTGGAGTTAAAAAATATAAGTAACTATTTAATCCGATCTGCAAAATTAAAAACCTTCGAATACATCAGAAACAAAGTAAGCCAGCAAAGACATATTTGCATTAAGTTTCAGGATTGCAGCTGCTCCACTAACTGCACCGAAGAGCATATCCTATTTAACAACCTCAAAGAAAAAATAAACATTCTGGTAGACACCCTTCCCTGTCAGTACAGGCGGGTTTATAAAATGAGCCGCGAACAGGGCCTTAATGGGATGGGAGCGGCAACGTGGTATATCGGGAATGGTAAAGCAATTATAAGAACCCTGGTTGCAGGCCAGGCCATCGATGCAGATCATTCTTATTCAATAATTAACATCCGAACAGGCTCGTTTATAAAAAAATTAGATCTGCTTGCGGATAAAAGAGAAAGAATGGTTCAAGCCGTTATTATAGAAGATGGTAAAGCTTATATAGCTGTAAATGCAAGGGACAGAGATTATATATGGGAATATGACCCGGCAACAGATAAACTGACTAAAGGTGCTGAATTTACTGGCGGCATAGATTATATCCTTCGTATAGAAAAACTAAATAACTATCAGGACTTAAGGTTTAGACATGACTTTTAAAAAAATCAATGCCTGGTTTCATTTATGGCTTGGGCTTGCTTCAGGAATCATAGTTTTTATACTAGGCATTACAGGTTGTGTTCTTGTATTTGAACAGGAAATAAAAAGCCTTTCTCCATGGCAATATGCCGAAAATCCTACAGAAGGCGAGATATTGCCGCCTTCTGTACTTTATAAAGCCGTTGAAAAAGTATTACCAGGCAGACATATTGAATCTGTCTGGTATTACGGAGAAAATCGCACTGCTCATTTCAATGTTCATGATATGGATTCTACAGTTTATGTAAATCCATATACAGCAGAGATAGTTGCAATAGTTGATAAGGAAGACATGTTTCACTTTTTTAAAGACGGACATTATTACCTTTGGTTCCCGGAAAAAATTGGCCATCAGGTAGTTGGATGGGGAACCCTTATATTCTTCCTAATAACAATAAGCGGATTAATTTTATGGTGGCCTAAAAAATGGACCAAAAGAACAAGAGAGCAAAGCTTTAAAATAAGATGGAAAGCTAAATTTAAGAGGCTTAATTACGATTTGCATAATGTACTGGGCTTTTATACACTTATAATTGCTTTGATTATGGCCTTTACAGCTTTAATGATGAGTTTTACATGGTTCAATAAAGGAGTTTATTGGTTAGCCGGAGGAGAAAACGCTCCCAGAATAGAAGCACTGTCAGATACGAATAACAATCCACAGTCGGATTTACTTATACAAATCGACAAAGCCTGGCATAAAGGAGTATTCGAATTAGCAGAGCATAATCAATATGAAATCCTGATGCATTTTCCTGAAGAAGCCTCTGAAGCAATTTATGTTTGTACGGATATGTACAAAGGAACATGGCGGGATGTTTATCTGGACCAGCATACCCTGGAAGAGCTGCCTGCCTCCAATAAAAGGCTTCGGGATGAAAACCTTGCCTCATGGATCCAGCGCTCAAATTACGGTTTACATGTAGGTGCCTTTGGAGGCATGACTACTAAAATACTGTATTTCTTTGCCAGCTTAATCTGTGCCAGTCTACCAATAACCGGGTTTTTCGTCTGGTGGGGCAAAAGAAAGAAACCAGCTAAAAAAAGCAAAAGCACAAGAACAAATCTATAATTAACATTAATTATGAAAACGAAAACTCAACCAACGGAAAAACCTTCTGTTGCAGGCTCCCTTGTGCTTCTTACATCTCTTTTTCTGCTTTTAACATTCTATTGTCCTCTTATTCTGGCACAAACAAATGGCAAAATTTCAGGAAAGGTAATCGCAAATAACGGTAATCCGCTTCCTTATGCATCAATAACCCTCCATAAACAAGACGGCCAAATCTTAAAAAATACACTCAGTGACACACTTGGGCTATTTAACTTTAATCAGGTTGCACACGGAAGCTACTATATAAAAATTACAGCGATGGGCTTCAAAGCATATCAGTCTAAAAACGTTAACCTCCTTTCAGACAATAATCACCTGAATCTTGGTACCCTGTCTTTAACAGAAGATTTCAAAATTTTGAATGCCGTTACTATTAAGTCTCAAAAAAAGTTAATTGAACAGGATATTGATAAAATAGTTATCAATATAGAAAATAGTATTCTATCTGATGGAAATACAGCATTAGAATTATTAGAGAAGTCGCCTGGAGTGAAGGTTGATCAGGATGGTGGTATTTCATTAAAAGGCAGACCAGGTGTAATGGTTATGATCAATGGAAAAGCAACCTATCTTTCTACAAAAGAGCTAAGTACACTTTTAAAAAGCACGAACTCCGCTTCTATTTCTAAGATAGAAATTATGAGTAATCCTTCTGCTAAATATGATGCTTCTGGCAACGCTGGTATTATTAATATTCAAATGAAGAAAAATATTAAGGCTGGCTTTAACGGAAATATTTCTTTAAATGGCGGAGCAAGTAGAAATGCACGCTATGGCAGCAATATCAATCTGAATTATCGCAAAAACAAACTAAATCTATATAGTGGTTACAATTACACCTACCGTGGTGAAACCGAATACCTGGATTTTGCAAGGCGCTTTTATGATAGTGGTATTGCGGCAGGACAGGCTAACAGGAAATCTATTCAAAATACTAAAACCAATGAACCTTTGCACACTAATAACTTTAGAATCGGGTTGGAGTATGATATAAATAATACAAATTCAATAGGCTTTCTTATAAATGGCAACATCGGAAAATACATTCACGATAGTAAGACAGGCAACAAATTAACAAATAATAGTAATAGCCTTATTAGTGAAACGGCGACTGCCAATTTTGACAGGCAAAACTGACTAATCCTGATCCATTGTTCTCTGCTGAATTAATATTCAACCAATAAGTTCTCTAACATTATTCTGTTACCACCGGAAACGCTTCCTGTATGCTGCACACCAAATCCGCCAAAATGATTTGCTTCAATATCAGCCGATAAATTAACTTCATGCAATAAATTATTATTTTTCTGACCTTCTTGCTGCGGACTGGTTGTTGTTACTGTAGCTTTAAGAGTGTTGCCGGATACTTTAAGTGCTACTTTACAACCCGGTAAAAAGGCTGATGAATGTTGAGGCTTACTAATAGGTGTTCCAGCGCCATTTATAAATTTATATAAAGTAAACCTTACTCCTTCGCCGTACTCCGGTGTTCTTTCGATTCTTAATCCATAACCGGTTAATGTTCTAGCATCAAGTTTGGTGTAAATATCTAAATACTGTCCGGTAGCACTACCAAAACCTTGCCCTGATGATTTTTGCGGACTTAATTCCAAAATCAATGCCATATCCTGATAAAGGCCTGCCTGAGAGTAAAGCAGTCTTGCTCCTCTTCCACTTGTTGATAATCCATATCGATCAGCAGTTCCGGCGTTTCCTTTTCCATAGGTCCAGGCATCACCCAAATCAGGCTCCCATTTAAAGCTGTTACTTAAATCTGCCGGCCGGTAAGTATTCAATGTCCAAAAACCATCACGTATAGTAGTAGTATTATGTATAGGTATATTTTTAAAATTCGTGGAAATATTCTTTTTAGCAATATCGCTTGCGGTAATCTTCCTGCTGATAATGCTAACAGCGTTTCCAGTAACACTAGTGATATGTTTTGGGTAAACTTTTGCAATTAAATAATATCCTATATCGCCGGTTGATAGTGCAAAAGCTTTTAAAGGTACATTCAACCTGCTAACTGCCACCTTAACAGAATCAGAGCCATCAGGTAAAGCGGAGCGATACCAATCAATTTGAGACACATCTTCCCGGTCATATAATGCTAAAGAATAATCAATTCTTATTTTCCCGTTTTCAGGCTTTCCTATTGTTAAACTTTTATTAAATGCAGGTGCAGGTAAAGGATTTCCAATTACTTCAAAATAAATCAGCGATTCTATTCCTGATAGTGTTTCTGCTTTCAGATATCCCTGTATGGTTTTATCGGTAGAATTATTTGCGGTTATACTTACTGTTCCTTCTGCATTTTCAACAATAGACAAGAGGTTTTTATTACTTACACTCCATTTTACAGGGGTCTTAGCTTTTACCCTGGTTGGATATATAGAATAAGAAACCATAACTTTTTCACCATTCTTTAATTTGGTTTTAGCAGCATTCAGTTTAATGCGAAATGCCAGATCTCTGTAAGAAGCAAGTTTTGTCTTTTGCCCGGCCGGATCCCAATCATCATCTCCCCGCAAGAGATTGTAAATATTATATTCATCTCCAACTTTAAAGGCCTTCAATGATTCATCGTTTAAATTAACCGAAAGGTCTGGCCTTAATGAACTTATAACAACCTTTTCCTTATTTAAGAAATTGTTATACACATAATGCCTGGCATTATCATCCAGATTATCTGTCCATTCCAGCTTTTGCGCATTCCCATCGAATTTCCCATCCAGAACAGCAAATATTGCGTTATTTTTCGCAAAAAAGATAGTCGAATTAGCTCCCGGATCGCGTAATACTGTTTCAAAATCGCAACCCAGATAAGCCTGAATTATAGATGAGCCTCCCCATGAAGGATGGTTTGAATAAAATTTAAATTTAACGTTATTAAAAACGCTGATATCTCCGGAGCCAATGGCATCATCTGTACACTGAAAAAAGCAATTGGTATAATATGCCCGATGAGGTTCTCTTCCTGCGGCAAAAACATTCAGAAAACTAATAAAGCGGCAATTATCAAATATCCATTTATCCATTTCGCCCCTATAGGCCGTTGTAACTGTCTGTGCTTGTGTAATAGTACTTTGACGTTTTGGAAAATTTTTTGAAGGGTCTAATTCATATACTAAATCAACATTACAATAATTTCCGAAAGTGACATTATAGGCTTTAAACCCATCTCCTACTCCAATTGTATTCCAGTTACCGATAGAACCCGCCATTTGGCCCCTGTTTCCGGCAATGATGGTATGCGCCGCATTATCAGATAAGCCAATTATGGTAATATTCGACTGCGGTATCACCAAGCCTATTAATTTATTTTCTTTATTATCACCCAGCGGATCATCAGTCCAATACACATCAGGCTCTAAATAGATAATTGTGGGCTGCTGTTCAGTTCCATCTTTTGCAAACTTTACCGCATTCTGCAAAGAATTGAAAGCGTATCGTCCTAAATTTTCTTTTTTTAGTTTGGCATTAATATATATCGCTCTTTCGCCAAGCTTAACCGTTTCACCACGGTACTTAATAGACGAAACAGGCTTACGAGCATCTGAAAGCATGAAAGAGAGAGTCTTCTTAGATGCATACAGCTTTCCCGACAAAGCAATAATTAAAATCAAGGCAAAATTTCTGGCATTCATCCTATTAGGTTTACGATTGAAAATTACGCAATTCAAATGAAAGCCAGAACAGGTTTATTCCTTAATCATGACGATGAAGCCTTTTTTTATATTTTTTCTAAAACCACATACTAATCCTGTTGTTAATTGTAATTTTTAGGGTTAATCTGAAATTATGGAGTTGGAAAAGATTAATAACAAAGGCCGGGCACGTATTTTTAAAAATAGCTTTTTAGAAAGCCTTACTAAAACACGGCCCTGGATTATCTACTCTATTTATCTTCCTGTTTCAGCAATGATGTTGTACCAAAGTTATTTTCACTTTGATTTTTCAGGTGGCTTTATTATCAGTCTGTTTTTCATCGCTTTATTTAGCTGGACCTTCTTTGAATACCTGGCGCACCGTTACTTATTTCATTTTAATGCAGATAGTCCGCTTGGGCAACGCATTGTTTATATTTTCCATGGAAATCACCACGAATACCCCCGCGATAAAGAGCGTTTATTTATGCCGCCAGTGCCCAGTATTATTTTAGGGAGTATTGTTTTTGGTTGTTTTTATTGCTTATCGCTGCTCTTTACCGGCACCGGGAATTATGCATTTATTTATTTCCCAGGCTTTATAACAGGTTATCTGTTATATGTTTCTATGCATTATGCCATTCATGCTTTTGCACCGCCAAAACAAATGAAAGCCTTATGGCGCAATCATCATCTTCATCATTATAAGTATCCTGAAAAAGGCTTTGGAGTAAGTTCTACATTATGGGACAGGATATTTAGGACAATGCCAGAGAAGTAGATACTGATAATATAATTACCAGCGAAACCTGATAAGAAAAACTTTTCTTTAATGTAAAATAAGTATGGACTTAAATTATAACGAATTAAATGTTTTAATTCGTCGTGATCTATAAATCTTATTTTAAACATTTTTAAACTCGCCTGAATCCATATATTTAAGTTTTAAAACTCAGGAATGTATAGCCATAACTTTTTAAAAGGTGGAGGAGAAATGGGCCAAATTACCCGCACCTTTAACTGGTCCGAATCACCATTAGGTGAACCTTCAACATGGCCCCAAAGTTTACGGACAACGCTAAGTATACTTCTCAATTCAAAGTTTCCAATGTTTTTATTTTGGGGACAGGATTTAATATGTTTTTACAATGACGCCTACCGTCCAAGCTTAGGAAACAATGGCAAACATCCGGCGGTTGGTATGAGGGGTGAAGATCTCTGGCCCGAAATATGGCACTTTATAAAACCGATAATAGACCAGGTATTACAGGGAGGTGATAGCGCCTGGTATGAAGATCAATTCCTTCCAATTTTTAGAAACGGCAGACTGGAAGACGTATACTGGACCTTTAGCTATAGTGCTGTTTACGATGAGACAGGAAAGCCTGCCGGAGTAATAGTAGTTTGTACCGAAACTACAGAAAAAGTAAAGCTGGTTAATCACTTACGGATATCTGATCAGCGATTTCAAAATCTGGTACGTGAAGCTACCGTAGGTATTGTGGTATTAATTGGCGAAGATTTGATCGTGGAAATTGTAAACGAAGCTTATGGAAAGCTGATTGGACGAACTCCTGACCAGTTGATTTCCAGTCCGTTATTTAGCATTATCCCTGAATTAGAAGATCCCTACAGAAATTTGATAAATAAGGTAATTACATCCGGTGAACCTATTTATATGAACGAGGAACCCTATCAGGTAAACTCAAATGAAAAAATGATAAGCGGTTACCTAAATATTATTTACCAGCCTTACAAAGAACCAGACGGAACCATTACAGGAGTAATGGCGCTTTGCCAGAATATTACAGAACAGGTTACCGCTAAAATGAAGCTTGAAGAAGCTGAAGAACGTACAAGACTAGCTGTAGATGCTGCAAGCCTTGGAACATTTGATGTAAACTTAAAAACCAAAAAAATTATTGCATCTAAGCGGCTGGATGAAATAATGGGAGTAAATAGTTCCTCTGTACATACTGATTACTTTTCTACGATTCACCCAGATGATCTTACTATCAGGGAAGAAGCCTTTCGTGAAGCTATGCAAACCGGAAAGTTGCATTATATAATAAGAGTTATAAAAGACAAAGCTATCAGATGGATCCAGGCTGAAGGCAAGGTTTATTATGATGAGGCTGGACATCCCAACCGGCTTTTGGGGAGTATGCAGGATATTACCGAACAAAAAATAGCTCAGCAACAAAAGGATGATTTTATCAGTATCGCAAGTCATGAGCTTAAAACCCCTATTACTACTTTAAAAGCATCCTTACAATTGCTTAAGCGGATGAAAGATAATCCTTCATCAAGGATTCTTCCTAAATTAATAGACCAGTCGGATAAAAGCATGCAAAAAATAAGTAGCCTGGTAGAAGATTTATTACACGTAAGCAGGATAAATGAAGGTCAATTACAATTGAACAGAACCTTATTTAATGTTACTGCCATGTTAGAAGATTGCTGCCAGCATGTAAGAGTAGAAGAGAAACACAAACTGATTATAGAAGGAGAGCGATATTTAGAAGTGTATGCAGATGAAAATCGCGTGGATCAGGTAGTAATTAACCTAATTAATAATGCCGTAAAATATGCATCCAACTCAATAGAAATATATCTGACTGTGGAAAAAGATGACCAATGGGCCAAAGTGTCTGTAAAAGATAACGGCCCGGGTATTGCGCATGATAAGCAAGCATATTTATTTGATCGTTATTACCAAAGTGATGTTTCAGGGCATCATACTTCCGGCCTCGGCCTGGGATTGTATATCAGTTCTGAAATTATAAAAAAACATGGTGGTGAAATAGGTGTAAGCAGTGAACCTGGCAAGGGCAGCACTTTTTGGTTTACACTGCCATTGCCACATTAATATCTATTCCATCCACTAGATTCGGTTTCCAAGCCTGCAGAACGTCGCCTTTCAGGTTTTATATCGTTGCTTCAAAACGATATTCATACAGAGAAACATAAGTTTTGTAATTCGTACAAGGAAATTTTAAAGATGAATTATAGCAGATTCTCTGGCTTTTAATGCAAAATGATACTTTTTACGGCCATTATCATACATAATCAGGACACCAACAGTAGCAAAAGGCTTTATCCCTTCACTAATAGCGTAGACTTCAAGAGTATTATCTCCAGCCTGAAGCTCCAGCGTATAGGTAAATTCCGGCGAACCATATATTTTGTATAAAGCAAGCGGAATGGCTTTTGGACCAATTTGTCTTCCGTTTAATTTCAAAGAAACTGAGTCGTAATCCATACCGTCAAAATCATAGACTTCTATCTTTAGAAACCTGCCTTGTGCAGAATTATTTATATTCTGAATAAGAGCTGCAGAACCGGGTTTTGGAATAATAGGTAAGACCTGCTTTGCTGGGGGTACAGCTGCAATAGGGATTGGCCTTGGGTTTATTGGTGCAGGTATAACCGCTGGAACCGGCTTTGGCACTGCCGGAGAAGCTGCAACTACTGGCTGTACAGGTTTTGGCCCTGCTTCCTGAATAGCAGTAATAACAGGACCTGGTTTCACTTCTGTTATTGGTGCAGCGGCTACCGGCTTTTGTGTTGGAGCTGGTGTAGCCGCGACTACCGGCTGCACAGGCATTGGCAAAGTTTTAGGAACAGCAGCAATAATTGCAGGTGTGGGTCTCTCTGCTTTTGGTACTACTGGTTCTGGTTTGGGTACAATTACCGGCTTCGGAGCCGGTGCAGGCGTAGCCGCAGCCACTGATTGAACGGGCTTAGCAATTGCTGCGACCGGTGCCGGAGCTATTTCTGGTGCCGGAGAAATAATAGAGGAAGCAGGCTTCGGCGTACCATCCGGGCAAACGGATATTCCCCATGTAAAATCCGTAAAATTCTCGTAACTGGATGAGTTAATAGTAATGCACTTAATATCTCCTGGAAACTTAATAATGGCATATCCCTCCCTTCCTGTTACAGTATTGCTGTTATCGAAAATCATTCCGCCACCGTTATAAAGCATCACATAGGGTTCAGAAAAACTGATAGTCGTTTTTATACGATCCTTATAATTCCCTAAAGATGCCAGCAAAAGAACCGGCTCCTTTACCGTTTGGGAAAAACAGATGGTAATTTTACCACCAGCTTCTTTAGACCAGGAAGTACGTGGCACAGCTGTATTAAGCACCGGTGCTTTGTACCTCTTAAACACATCATAACGTTCTATTTGGGAAGCAGACTCGACACTGAAATTTGCATTTAAAATTACACTGATATTGCTCCCATTATTATTTATGGTACCGATAGCACTATTCTCTTTAAAAGAATCCCATACGGCCCAATCTATTTCTTTACATCCCGGAGCTGATGAAGCAGAGGTAAGAGTTAAAGATTCAGGCGACTGAATATTTGGATAGTGAACATACTGTTCGTAATGCCCTGCAAACGTTTTACTTCTGTTAAGATCTTTAGAAACGTTAAATGATTGTGGTATTGCTAAAAGAGAACAATGCAATAATAAAATAAGTATAAATCCTCTTTTTCTCATCCGGTAAATATACCTCGGCAATAACCTCTTCAAGGTTACCCGACCTGTTCACTAAAACGTTGTACTCATTTTTATAGATAAAGTTTCTTAAACACGTATTTTACTGTATTTAAAATATAAGCTCTTATTATAGATAAAGCCTTTAAATTTTGTTGCACATTAATTACGCTTAAAACAAATCTCCCACTAATTCAGTTGTTTCTTTTTAACCAATGGATTATGGACAAGTTTAAATTTGGAGATAAAGTAAGGCTGGACGATGGCCGGGAAGCTGTTGTCCAGGAAGATCAGGAGAATAATTCTTCAGAAGTAAAGATAATGGTTGATGGAGACGATTATGCTCATGTAACAGATGCTGAAAAACTTGAGAAAATAGCAGAAACTTGAATGATTGGATTAGATTAGTTGCGGCTACGAGCGGTTAATAAGACACACAATAAGCGATTGAGATTTTACCCGACCATGTAGGGGTCTTGTTCCAGACAAGTTCGGAGATCCTACGTTCACGAACGTAAGATCTCCGAACATGGTACGGCCAAATCCCGAATCAGTCTCCAATTCCTTCTCTCATTTATTCCAAAAAAATTCTTTTACTGTAGTATTGTTTTGAAGTCCTGTTATAATATTTGTTAATTTAGAAATATCAATATTTTCGAATTTCAATTGCATAATAAGTTCCTCATCACTTTTGTCCATCAAAAAACCTGACAGCCTTACTTCTTTTATCTGTTCTATTTCATTTAAGATATCATGTATATTAAAGGAAGTATTTGCAACTATCCTCAAAGTTTTTTGTTTAAATCTGCTGGAAATTCTTTTTTCAATAGGCTGTAATGCCCAAAGTATAATTAATGCAATAACAGTTGCTGAAGCTGCAGCAAAATACATCCCACCGCCCGTTGCCAATCCAATTGCTGCAACGGTCCACAATCCTGATGCTGTTGTTAAACCGCGAATAGTTCCTTTCAAAAATAAAATCGTACCTGCCCCGATAAACCCTATTCCACTTATTACCTGAGCTGCAACTCTTGCCGGATCCAGAACAACGTGCTCTGTGCCTAAAATATCTGAAAAGCCAAAAGCAGAAACCATCATTATTAATGAGGAGCCGACAGAAACCATCATATGGGTTCGCATTCCTGCTGTCCAATCTTTTCTTTCTCTTTCTAATCCGATTAAAGCTCCAAAAAATGACGCTAAAAATAACCGGATAAGTATTTCATACCATGCAAGCATCCTAAAGTATTTATATTGACGCTACCAATTAAAACTTGAATTATTTCCCTTGATTGTTATTGGAATAATTTTAAACGATGGCACATTAAGCAATGCTTTTGTGTTCCTTCGTATTTTAATAATACTAAAGATGAAAAAATGTTTTCCCATCTTCATATAAAACGGCATACAGCTTAACTATGCCACTGTCGGTTCTTAAGCTTAGGCCAGAACCTGAATACTAATAAAGCATAACGGATTTACAGAACCTATTACTGTGAAATCAAATTAGCTTATTTTCTTCTTGAAACCATTTTGTATTTATTTAATTTTTGATGTATATAACCTCTGTCCTTTTCTAATACAGTATTTTTCTGGGCACTGTAAATACCCGAGTGCCCGCTAAAAACGTATGCAATAAAACAAGCTATTCCAAAAAGCAACACATGTTCACCGCCAAAAAGCTCTGCTCCCATTATAGTACAAGCCAATGGCGTATTGGTAGCACCGGCAAAAACAGCAATAAACCCTAATGCAGCAAATAAACTTACAGGAGCATTTAACACATCCGATAAGGTATTTCCCAATGTAGCGCCAATATAAAACAATGGCGTAACTTCACCGCCTTTAAAGCCCGTTGCCAGTGTTATGGTAGTATAAATGGTTTTCCATAACCAACTCCAGGTATCTGCTCCGCCTTGCTGAAATGCCGAAGTAACGGTTATAGCACCTGGGTATTCGGCATCTACACCCAAACTCAGGTAATCTGGCTTTCCATTAATAAAGCTTAGTGCAATGATTATCAATCCACCTAAGACCGGTATCACCCATTTATGGCTGAAGAGCTTTAATAATATCGATTTAATTTTATGAACCATTTCAGCAAAAAGATAGCTTGCCAGTCCGAATGCTATAGATGCTATGATTATCTTTCCAAGTAATAAGAGATTGGAGCTAAGTAAATCAGTTGTTAAATACGAACTTACCGGAAGAAGATAATCGATATGATACTGAACATGCCCTACATGCCATGCTGAAACTGTTAAATCTCCCACTACAGCAGCTATTAAAGCCGGGAACAGAGCATCGTACTTAATACGGCCTATTGTTAATACCTCGATAGCAAATATAGTTCCTGCCAAAGGCGTCCCAAAAACAGCTCCAAAGCCTGCTGCAATACCTGCAGTAAGCAAAATCCCCATATCAGCACCTTTTATTTTAAACCAGTTGCCAAACAGAGAGGCTATGCTTCCACCTATCTGTACCGCCGTTCCTTCGCGACCTGCAGATCCGCCAAATAAATGTGTAATAACAGTGGTTACCAAGATAACAGGAGCCATTAATATTGGTACGCCTTCACGTTCCTGCTGTATTTCTTCCAGAATTAGATTATTTCCTTTTTCTGAAGATTTACCAATTGACTGGTAAGTAATATGAATTAAAAGTCCGGCGAGCGGCAGCAAAAACAATAGCCAGTTATGATTAAAACGGAAATGAATAGCCGCAGTTAATAACCATAAAAACAAAGCCACCATGCTGCCTATGGAGATAGCAACAGGTAGAATTACGACAATCCACTTAAACAGTTGCTTTAACATGGAGATTGTTCTTTCAAGTTAAATTCATTATTTTCTGTCATTGATTCCCGATTGGTTTTTTCACGCTCCGGCTGGTACATCTGAGGCAAATATATTGCAAAGTTTCAGCATATATCGATGAATTTATTGGAGCCGATAAAGAATCAAATGGTATTATAACCGGCTGCATCCCCCCAATTCTAATTCAATGAAAACTGAATATAAAGAGGTACATGATCTGAAATCAATCTGGCTTCTTTCATATCCGTAAAAGAACGATAAAAATGAATAATTCCGGCTTTTATTACATTTAAATTCATTTTGTTGAAATAAAAGTTATCAAACTCTGATGCCAGGCAATCCTCTAAAATACAAGTTTGTTTTAAAGAAGTTTTTTGACCTGCCAGGGCGGGCATATACCCCATCTTTCGTAAAGGATTAAACACCGTATGAGATTGGGGCAGGTTAAAATCGCCACAAAAAACCAGGTTATCTTCAGGATATAAAGCCGGCAGGAATCTGAAATATTTAATTTCCGTTTCGGGTTGCTTAGATTTAGTGATGGCATGAAAACTTACCAGCGTAAACATTTTACCAGCTAAATTAAAACGGGCATAATAAGGCTCCCGATTTATTAAGAGTCCGTACTTCTTTTCGAGCCAGGCCTCTCCCACCTTTTTAACCTTGTTGGTTTTCCAGATAAACGCATAGCGTTCTGCCATATGTGAAGAACCAGATGTTACATTACTTATTGAATAATCCCATTTATCGCCGCTACGGTTTAACTCATCAGCCAATCTGGCAACAGCCTGCGAGCCTCCGTAACCAGCCACAACTTCCTGAATAGCTATAACATCAAATTGCTTAATGGTTTTAGCTATAAATGCTACTTCAGCATCATTTTTACTTTGGCCAAAGTCTTTCAGGTTCCAGGAACATATTGAAACAGTTGTTTGACTAAAAACTGAGAAAGAGATTAAAAGAAAGAGACTGATTAAAATAGACTTCATCAATTAAGCCGGGGATAAATAAACAGAGGTGTAATTATTACTGAGCGGATAAATGTAATAATATTTAGCAGGTTCATCCAATCGGATCTTAAAGCTGATTGAAAAGTCTTTAATTTCTAGCTTGTAAAAAAACAGTGCTCAATCTATAAAATACTTCCATTGTAAAAATGAACAAAGGCCTTCTAACTCAGGAAATATAGAAAAGGCATTTACTCCCAGGACATTCAAGTCATTTCTAATATCCTGCATGCATTTTACGGGAATTTTAACTTTCAGCAACTTCTCAGAAAATGGAAATGCATTATCAAGAGGACTTTTATGCTCAATTTCTTCAGATGCCTGTATAGAAAACACTCCTGATTGATTATTTATTCGTTGTTTAATAATTTGGGGACGAAATATCCTGGTTTCGCTAACCTCCAAAGGATGAATACTATCTGTATTGAAATCATAATCCCCGGCACTGCTGATTAATACCCAAACAATTGCATACAGGCTGGATGAATTTCGTTTTTACCGGTAGCAAACCATAGTGCCGTTAGAGCATTGTTAGACCAATCTAATAATCGTGTAGGTCAGCCATACTGTTGTCCTAAAGTAAGGTAATCCCAATCATTGTACGTTTGATGCCCTCCTAAAAGCAATGGATTGGTCCGTTTAAATTCCTGCAGTAATATTTTTCTATGTTTAAAAGATTGCCTTTGGATGCTAAACGACATATTTTGGGAGTAAGCGGATGATCATCAGACTGCCCACGGAACAAAAAGTCCTCCAGAATAGAATCTTCTGAGCCCTTCGTTTTAAATCCCTTAATAAAATTCAGATATTCTTCGACGTTTGGTATTTCTGCTTCTGCCAGCATATCATGCAAATTCTAACTACAAAAAAGGCTTAAGATTATTCTTAAGCCCTTTTGTTAGTGTACATTCATTTATTTATTGTGCGTGACTAATACCATGATCAATAGTATGCGTATGTTGAGAAACTCTTTCAGTAAATAAGCCGGCTGCAATTTCCATTAAACCGATTATTAAATGAGGCAGATACACATATTCATTAAAATTGAATAACCAGGGAGAAAGAGCAAGAAACAAACCCACAATAACATCCATTGTTAAGTGTGCGCTCATGGATATCGCCTTTTTTCCATCACCTTCATAATCGGTCATAAACGACATTCCCAACATTAATACACCCACGATAATGGCTATCCACCTGGCGTCTGTAATGTTGTTAAAGTTGAATAGCCAAGGCGAAATAATTAACAATAATCCAGTTATGTAATCTAACATAGCATGGAATCTTCGACTGATGAATCTCATAGCTTTAAAATTTAATAGATGTATAAGATATTTCACAATCACTATGCCAATAAAAAGCTAAATATTGAAGTTTCCGGACGTGGTTGTTTCTAAACCAACATATTATATAAAAGCCAGATCCGATTTACTCTGTTGTATTCTCTTCTTGTATGGTGAGTGTTGCACTATTTTGCGTCTGAGACTTTTCGCATTTCTACAGCCTACCAAATAATGAATCGAGTTATAGGTAACGAGCTGCTTTTACGCTTGTAAATTACCCATATTCTATTGTTAGCTTGTTTCTTAATCCTGAAGTTATGTATTACCACCTGAAAGTTTACAAAAATCTGGGATTTAAAAATGACAAAACCATGTAAATTGCTGTTTATACTATTTTGTATAAACAGTTAAAAACCGTATCTTTGAGTCTCTATAGTGATTCGTAATCTCAGAATAAACAAAGCAAATGGAAGAAGAATTGAAAATGTTAGAAGAAACCGTAGCGAGCGACTACAAATATGGTTTTGTTACTGACATTGATACAGATATAATACCCAAAGGGCTTAGTGAAGATGTTATTCGCCTTATATCCGCAAAAAAAAACGAACCTGAATGGATGCTGGAATGGCGATTAAAAGCCTATCATCACTGGCTTAAACAGGAAGAGCCAACCTGGCCAAATGTTCATTATCCAAAAATTAATTACCAGGATGTAATTTACTACGCTGCTCCGAAGAAAAATCCTAAACTGGGAAGTCTGGATGAAGTAGATCCTGAATTATTAAAAACCTTCGAGAAGTTAGGAATTTCTTTAGGGGAACAGAAGCGCTTAACAGGTGTAGCAGTTGATGTAGTTATGGACAGCGTATCTGTTGCTACCTCTTTTAAAGAGCAGCTTTCAGAAATCGGAATTATCTTTTGTTCGATAAGCGAAGCTATTCAGAATCATCCGGATTTGGTGAAAAAGTACATGGGTTCTGTGGTTCCTGCAACTGATAATTATTTTGCTGCACTAAACTCCGCAGTTTTTACGGATGGCTCGTTTTGTTTTATTCCCAAAGGCGTGCGGTGCCCGATGGAACTTTCTACTTACTTCCGCATCAATACCGAAAATTCCGGACAGTTTGAACGGACATTAATTATTGCCGAAGACGAGGCTTATGTAAGCTATCTGGAAGGTTGTACCGCTCCTATGCGCGATGAAAATCAATTACATGCTGCGGTGGTAGAATTAATTGCCATGGAAAAAGCAGAGATTAAATACTCTACCGTACAAAACTGGTATCCGGGCGATGAAAACGGACTGGGCGGAATTTATAATTTCGTTACCAAACGCGGGATTTGCGCTGGTAACCATTCCAAAATATCCTGGACACAAGTAGAAACTGGTTCTGCAATTACCTGGAAATATCCAAGTGTTATTTTAAAAGGAGATCACTCTATCGGAGAATTTTATTCGGTTGCTTTAACTAATCATCGTCAGCAGGCCGATACCGGAACCAAAATGATTCATCTTGGAAAAAATACCAAGAGCAGAATTGTTTCAAAAGGAATTTCTGCAGGTAAAAGTCAGAACAGTTACCGGGGCTTAGTGCGGGCCGGTAAAAATGCCTTAAATGCACGTAACTATTCTCAATGCGATTCTTTATTACTTGGTGATAAATGCGGCGCACATACTTTTCCCTATATCGAATCTAAAAATAAAACAGCCATTATTGAACATGAAGCAACTACCTCAAAAATAGGTGAAGATCAGCTTTTCTACTGCCAGCAACGTGGTATAGATGCAGAAGCTGCAGTAGCAATGATTGTAACCGGCTTTGCTAAAGAAGTAATGAACCAGTTGCCAATGGAATTTGCGGTTGAGGCCCAAAAGTTGTTAGCTATCAGCTTAGAGGGTAGCGTAGGTTAATTTAATAGAAGAATCAAAAAGAAAGCATAACAAACATGTTATTATCAATCAAAAATATACACGCTTCCATAGAAGGAAAACAAATTTTAAAAGGAATAAACTTAGACATTAAGCCGGGCGAAGTTCATGCTATTATGGGCCCTAACGGTAGTGGAAAAAGCACACTGGCTTCTGTGTTAGCCGGAAGAGAAGAATATGAAGTTACAGAGGGTTCTGTAGAATTTGATGGAAAAGATTTATTGGATTTGTCTCCGGAAGACAGAGCCCGCGAGGGATTGTTTTTAGCCTTTCAATACCCGGTCGAAATTCCGGGTGTCAGCACTACCAATTTTATTAAAGCTGCTGTAAATGAAAAACGCAAATATCATGGCGAAGTCCCATTGGATGCAGTTTCCTTTTTGAAAGTAATGAAACAGAAAACTGAATTAGTAGAGATTGACAAATCTTTACTGAGCCGTTCTATTAATGAAGGTTTTTCTGGAGGAGAAAAAAAGAGAAACGAAATATTTCAAATGGCGATGCTTGAACCCAAATTAGCCATTCTGGACGAAACAGACTCTGGTTTAGATATCGATGCCTTGCGTATTGTGGCTAACGGCGTTAATAAATTACGTACTCCGGAAAGAGGAGTAATTGTCATCACCCATTATCAGCGTTTACTGGATTATCTGCAGCCAGATTTTGTCCATGTGTTGTTAAATGGCCGTATTGTAAAATCCGGAACCAAAGAACTGGCTTTAGAGCTGGAAGAAAAAGGGTACGATTTTATTAAGGATGAATTTAGTGTAACAGCAACGATATAGTTGTTCTAAACCAACAAAATGGACGCAATTAATTTAAATTATTTGGGAGAAAAGTTTAGTCATTTACAAGACTCGACTCCTGAAAGTATTATAAGTACCATTCGCAGGGATGGGTTTGAAACCTTTAATAAAACGGGGCTTCCTACTCATAAAAATGAAGAATGGAAATATACTAAAATCAGCAACCTGTTTAATAAAGAATATGCTTTATCAGAAGATGAAGTAAAATCCAGTATAACAGTTGCCGATGTAGATGCTATCCGTTTGCCCGGACATGAAAACGCCAACGAACTGGTTTTTGTAAACGGCAAATTCAATGCGGAGCTTTCTACTATTCGTACTTCAGATAACCAGCTGGTTATCCAGCCTTTGGAAGAAGCTGCTAAAGGCGCTTATAAAGACCTGGTAGCCGAGCATCTTAACAAAAGCAGCCTGTTTATTAAAGACGGTATCCATGCGCTTAACACTTCTTTTATTTATGGCGGAATATTTATCCATGTAAATAAAAACCAGGTGATAGAACTGCCGGTTTATGTTTATCATATTACCGATGCCAGAAAAAATCATACACTGGCGCAGCCAAGAAGCTTGTTTTTTGTAAATCAAAACGCAAAGCTCCAAGTGGTAGAAAACTATACAACCATTGGTTCAATGGAAAGCTTTACCAATGAAGTAATTGAAATAATAGTGGATACAAACGCTATTGTGGAATATTATAAAATCCAGAACGATGTGGTTACTGCAAGCCAGGTGGGCACTACGCACATCAGGCAGATTGGTAAAAGCTATGTACATACGTTTACCGTTTCTTTAAATGGCGGAACCATCCGTAATAATACCGACATTATTATGGAAGCTGCCGGAAACGAAGCACACATGTATGGCTTGTATTTACTGAACGGTAAAACACATGTCGATAATCATACACTGGTAGATAATACTAAGCCTAATTGTTTCAGCAATGAACTTTATAAAGGTATTGTAGACGATCAGGCTACAGGAGTTTTCAGCGGAAAGATATTTGTACGCCCTGATGCGCAAAAAACAAATGCGTATCAATCCAATAAGAACATCTTATTGTCCGACGATGCAAGTGTAAATACCAAACCGCAATTAGAAATCTTTGCAGATGATGTAAAATGCTCACATGGCTGTACTATTGGCCAGTTAGACGATGAAGCATTATTTTACTTACAGGCTCGCGGAATCTCAAAAGATCTTGCTCAATCTATGTTATTGCAAGCCTTTGCTGCAGATGTTGTAGAACAGGTAAAGCTGGAGCCTTTGCGTAAACATGTAGAGGAATTGATCACTAAACGCTTAACTGTAAATTAAATCATGGAAGAAACCAGCACCATATCAACAAAATTCGATGCAGATACCATCAGGCAGGTTTTCCCTGTACTGAAACGTGAAGTAAACAATAAAACGCTGGTATATTTAGATAACGCAGCCACGGCGCAAAAGCCACAAAGTGTTATTGATGCTTTGAGCGATTATTACAGCAATTATAACGCAAATATCCACCGCGGCATTCATTCCTTAGCAGAAGAAGCAACGGCGGCGTACGAAGCTACACGTGTTACTGTTCAAAAATTTATTGGTGCTGCCTCTTCAGATGAAATAATTTTTACCCGTGGAACAACGGAAGGTATAAACCTGGTTGCGTATACATGGGGAAGACAAAATATTAACGCCGGAGATGAAATCATCATTTCGGAAATGGAACATCATTCCAATATCGTTCCGTGGCAAATACTTTGCGAAGAAAAAAAAGCTATTCTAAAAGTCATTCCCATTACTGATTCCGGTGAACTTTTGATGGATGAATATCAAAAGATGCTTTCATCCAGAACCAAATTGGTTTCTATCGTTCATGTTTCTAATTCGCTCGGAACGGTAAATCCTGTTAAAGAGATTATAGACGCTGCTCATAAAATTGGCGCCGTTGTGTTGGTTGATGGTGCACAATCCACTGTTCACCTGGACATTGACGTTCAGGATATGGATTGTGATTTCTTTGCTTTCTCAGGACATAAAGTTTACGGTCCCACCGGTATCGGAGCGCTTTACGGAAAACGCGAATTTTTAGAAAGCATGCCTGTGTTTATGGGTGGCGGAGAAATGATAAAGGAAGTAACTTTTGAAAAAACAACGTTCAACAGCCTGCCTTATAAATACGAAGCCGGAACGCCAAACATTGCTGATACCATTGCTTTAAAGGTTGCCCTCGATTTTGTTTCTGCAAACGGAAGGGGATTTTCAAGGCAATACGAAACCGATTTACTGAACTATGCAACCGAACAATTAGAAACTATTCCGGGTTTACGCGTTATCGGTAAAGCAAAAGATAAAATCAGTTTAGTATCTTTTGTAATAGATAAAGTTCACCCTCAAGATATTGGCGTGTTATTAGACAACCAGGGCATTGCGGTAAGAACCGGCCACCATTGTACACAGCCCTTGATGAAACGTTTTGGAATCCCGGGAACAATAAGAGCATCCTTTGCTATGTATAATACAAAAGAAGAAATAGATAAGCTGGTTGCAGGATTGCAAAAAGCTGTTAAAATGTTAGCCTGATAATGAGTTCTAAATCTATACAAGAAACAGAAGCCGAAATTATAGAAGCATTTTCATGGTTCGATACGTGGGAAGAGAAATACGAATACATTATTGAGCTTGGGAAGAAACTTCCTGAACTGGATGACATACACAAAAAAGAAGAAAACATTATAAAAGGCTGCCAGTCTACCGTCTGGCTGGTTGCTGATTACCGGGACGGAAAAGTATTTTACCAGGCCGATAGCGACGCCATCATTGTAAAAGGGCTGGTAAGCATGTTACTATTAGTCTTATCAGGCCATACTCCTGATGAGGTACTGGATGCGAAATTAGATTTCATAAAAGAAATCGGCATGATGTCGCATCTGGCACAAACCCGTTCTAACGGATTGGTGGCAATGGTAAAGCAGATTAAAAATTATGCATTAGCTTATAAATCAGTTAATGCAACTCAAAAAACAACATAGCTATGGATGCAGAAGTCTTAAAAGAAAAAGTGATTGAGTGTTTGCAAACCATTTACGACCCCGAAATTCCGGTGAGTATTTATGAGTTGGGACTGGTTTACGAAGTGGCAATTATGCCTATAGATAACGTTCAGATTTCAATGACGCTTACTGCTCCAAGCTGTCCTGCCGCACAAGACATTCCGGTAGAAGTAGAAAAAAAAGTAAGAGAAATTGAAGGCGTAAATGAGGTGCATGTAGAAGTAGTATGGAGTCCGCCCTGGGATAAAAGCATGATGAGCGAAGCTGCTATGCTGGAGTTGGGATTTTTGTAGATCGGCGATCAGCAATGAGCTAGCAGTGAGCTATCAGACGTTAGGAGCTTTGCTCATACCTGATAGCTCACTGCTAGCAGCTCAAAAATAAAAACATCATGAAAATATCAGCACAGGAAGAATATGGATTACGAATACTGCTCCGCATTGCAAAATGTAATGTTGGCGAAAGTATGAGTATTCAGGCGCTTAGCAACTTAGAAGGCTTATCCCCTGCTTATGCTGCTAAACTTACGCGGATACTTCGCCAGGCTGGTTATATAAACAGTACTCCCGGCAATATTGGAGGATATATCCTTGCTAAACCCGCTGGAGAAATTAACATCAATAAGGTTCTGAAATCGTTAGGTGGAGCTTTGTTTAACGATGAATTTTGCGGCAGCTATTCCGGATCGGTAAAATTATGCACCAACTCGGTAGATTGCTCAGTACGTTCGTTATGGCAGATGATTCAATTTTCCATCGACCAGCTATTGGATAAGGTTAGTTTACAGGACCTGATTGGCTCAGAAGAAAAATCTGACAATTTACTAACCAGCATTTTACTTAAATCTTCCATAAGCGAGCAGTAACTTAGCCTGATTTATCCGCTGGTATGGTCGTTCCCGTATTTTGCCCGGGAACATGACCAATAGCCAACAGAGAATCAAATTCTTATTATTTACCAGAATCTTTTTCAGTATTTCATCAGAATTGCAGACTTTGCAATTCGTTTATTACAAAGTAAGCATTCGGATATTAAGTCAGGATAACTAAATAGTTAACAATTTACTTTGCCTAATTAAACAGGTTGGGATAATCAGTTATAATCTCAAACGGTTTACTCCACTCTTTCCATAAGTACTTATGTGCAGTCGAAAGCATCCAAACTTTTTTCCCGTGCTTTGTAATTTTAATATCTTTTTTAAGACGGGTATTAAAAAGAATAGTATTAACAAGATGTTACTCATGCCCGGAATATTTCTAATCCAACAGGGTTATGCTAAATGGTTTTAATAAAGTTTAAAACTCAATATTTAATGAACGCACTTAATCACTAATCAATTTATTCCTTTAATGAGGAGAAAACCTTTAGCTTCATATTAAATTTAACTCAGATAATAAATGATGGAACTAGGCTTATGTACCTTTGCAGATATGCACCCTGGAACAACCGGGAAAGAACAGGTCGGGTATCAACGCATTAAAGATTTAATGGAAGAAATTCAACTCGCCGATCAGTTGGGACTGGATGTATTTGGCGTTGGAGAACATCATCGTCCGGATTATGCCGTTTCTTCTCCGGCTGTAATTTTAGGAGCAGCAGCTATGGTAACCAAACGAATAAAACTAAGCAGCGCAGTAACGGTACTGAGTTCGGATGATCCGGTGCGGGTATTTCAGGACTTTTCTACCGTTGATCTGTTATCGGGAGGCCGGGCAGAAATCATGGCAGGCAGAGGTTCTTTTATCGAATCATTTCCATTGTTTGGTTACCAGTTAGCAGATTATGATGACCTTTTTACCGAAAAGCTGGACTTGCTGCTAAAACTAAATCAAACCGAAAAACTTTCCTGGAAAGGAAAGCATCGTCCATCATTCGAAAATCTTGGTGTTTATCCTCGTCCGTACCAGCAATCGCTGCCTGTCTGGCTGGCTGCAGGTGGCACCCCGGCATCAGCCATTAGAGCGGCTAACCTTGGTTTGCCACTTACGCTGGCTATCATCGGCGGTACGCCGGAACAATTTGTACCTTTTATAAATCTGTATCGCAGCGCGTCAGAAAAAGCCGGACACGATATGAGTAAATTACAGATCTGCATTAATTCGCATGCATTCATTTCAGATGATTCGCAACAGGCTGCAAACGATTTTTATCCAAGCTATGCCACCATGATGAACAGGGTTGGCAGAGACCGCGGCTGGCCGCCGCTTACAAGGCAGCAATTTGAATATTCCCGGTCATCTAAAGGCGCCTTAATGGTGGGAAGCGTACAGGAAGTGGCCGATAAGATTCTATATGAGCACGGGTTGTTTGGAAATACCCGCTTTCTGGCTCAAATAAGCGTTGGAAATATTTCACATGCAAAGGTAATGCACGCTATAGAATTATTTGGTGATAAGGTGGCACCAATAGTTAGAAAAGCGACACAAAAAACGACTTAACATGTGCAAATAACAATAAAGCTCGTTTTAGAATTACTTAGCAAAATCGTATCCTTATTATTATGGAAAAATTGCTGTAGATGTTGAACTGTCTCCCTTCAATAATAATTCCGGGACATATTTATTTAGAGTAGCTAGATTCAACTAAATTCCGGTCATAATCCTGAAACAATAGCTCCAGTGATTTCGTTAAAACTTTAGCGGTTAGCTCTACCTTATTAATATGCATATCAAATACCTTGTTTTAAACTTAATAGTATGTTTTTATGCTACAGCAAGCTGCTTTGCCAGCGAACATTCGGATCGAATACTGGGTAAATGGATATCAACAGATGGAAGCTTAAAGGTTGAAGTTTTTAAAACCGGGGACGAATTTAAAGCTAAAGTTTTATGGTTTGATGATTCTGACGACAAATCTAAACCAATGGAAACCCGCACAGATGAACATAACCCGGATAAAACATTAAGAAGAAGAAAGTTAATTGGCATGGAAGTGGTTAATAATCTGAAATATAATCCCGACACTAAGCAATGGCATCATGGAATAATTTATGATGCCAATACCGGAAAAGAATGGAGTTCCACTGTAAGTTTGTTAAAAAACGATTTACTAAAAGTCAAAGGATACTGGCGCTTCGAGTTCATAGGAAAATCGATGACATTTCGAAGAGCCGAATAATTACGAAAGCTGCAGTGATAAATCAGATATGTGAGAGAAAAAGGTTTCAGCCTGATGAAGTAACCGCCTGATAGTGTTACACCATGTTTTTCAGTACCATTTCCCAAATTCGCCATCGGAAACCTTATCTTTAAATAGTATAATACTTTAATCATGGAAACATCATACACACCGGTACAATGGTCTTACAGAGAGGTAATTGAAGATGAGTTCAAAAGCAACAACCGGAAAAATATTTTATTTCTGTAAAGAGGGAGATGAAGTAGTTTGTTCTGCCGAAGGAAGAATCCTTAGTATGGAAGAAATTAATGGTGAAGGAATATTTATCCATTTAGATCCGAAAGCATCCATTCGAATAGATAGAATAATTACTTTATTTGGAAAGCCGGGCGCTGCTTACGATGAATATGACGCCTATGCAAATGCCTGTATGGAATGTACGGGAGGACATGATATGTCTGAATTTGATTAACCGGAATCATTTGTTATAAAATCAAACCAAAAGCAATGGCAAAGGTTATTTATTAAAAAATTATCATGTCAAAGTTTTCAGAAATATTACAATCAGATAAACCGGTATTGGTAGATTTTTCAGCCGAATGGTGCGGACCATGCAAAATGATGGCTCCGATACTTGACCAGGTAAAAGGAATGCTGGGCGATAATGCAACTATTTTAAAAGTTGATATTGATAAAAATCCGGCTGTAGCAACATCTTACAATGTACAAAGCGTGCCTACACTTATTTTATTTAAAAAAGGAGAAATAAAATGGCGGCAATCCGGCGTTTTACAGACTAATGAACTTGCAAAAATTATCCAGGGTTTTATTTAAACTCATGACTGGAATTTAATTGCAGACTGCTGTAAGATATCAACCAGTGTTTCTAAATGTATTGGTTTAGTAATATATTCATCCATGCCAGATTGTAAGCATGCTCCTCTATCTTCAGGCAGGGCATTGGCTGTCATAGCAATAATAATAGGCTGATGCTCATGATTTTTCCTTATATACCTGGTAGCTTCAAGGCCATCCATCTCAGGCATTAATACGTCCATTAAAACTAAATGATAATTATGTTTTTTCAACATATTAACAGCTTCTTTTCCATCATTTGCCAAATCCGGTTTATAACCAAGTTTACTTAATACCCGCATAGCAAGCTTTTGGTTAATAATATTATCCTCAGCCAATAAGATATTCATAGGATATTTTACTGCAAACTCTTCCGATAATAGCGCTTCCTTTTTTACCTCTTCTTTTACCTTAAAACCATTTTCATTCAGTGCGGAAAGAGTTTGATTTAAAAAAGATACTTTTTTTATTGGCTTGTTTAATATCGAATAAAACAAGCCTTTTTCCTGTAACTTATGCGCTTCATTAATAGAACTCACCAATATAACAGGAAGCTTCGGATATTTTAATTTAACCTCCTGACTTAGCTGCCGGCCATTCATTTCAGGCATATTAAAATCTGTAATAAGCAATTGTATATTTTTTTCTTTAGCCAATATACCAAGTGCCTGACTCGCAGAAGTGGCTAGTAAAGTAACTATTGCATATTCTTCTGCATAACTCTTTAAGATTTCCAGGCTTGTTTTATTATCATCTACAATCAAAATCCGTTTAAGGATCTCTCCTCTTGTACCAGCACTTCCATTCTCAATTATATTTCCATTGTATTTACTTAGAATAGTGAAACTGAATGTAGTTCCAATACCCGGACTGCTTTTAACATCAATATCGCCACCCATCAATTTTACTAAACGTTCACTTATAACTAAACCCAGTCCAGAACCACCATATTTACGTGTAGTTGATGAATCTATTTGAGAAAATGCGTTAAAAAGCCGCGGTAACTTATCTTCAGGAATTCCAATTCCAGTATCTATAATATCAAAAACAAGTCTTAGTTTCTTTGATACATCTTTTAAACCGACTTTTACAAAAACTTCCCCGCCCGGAGGAGTAAACTTAATTGCATTACTAACAAGGTTTAATAGTACCTGCCTTAATCGATGACTGTCGCCTATTATATATTCAGGTATAGCCGTATCAATTCGGTAAAGTAATTCAATTCCCTGTTCATCGGCTTTTGCAGAGAAAAGTTCAATTACTTCTTCAATAACTGTCCTTAAATTAAAATTATATTCTTCAAGTTCCATACCGCCCGACTCAATTTTAGAAAAGTCGAGGATATCATTTATAATTGCCATTAAGGCATTGCCACTGGTGCGAATAGAATCGACATATTCTGTTTGCTCCTGCCGAAGCTTTGTATCGGCAAGTAATGAAGCCATACCGATAACGCCGTTCATGGGCGTACGTATTTCGTGACTCATGGTTGCCAGAAATTCACTTTTAGCCTGATTAGCCTGGTCTGATTTCTTTCGCTCTTCTTCTAACTGGGCATTCAGTTCTTTCAAATAATTAGTTTGGATCTCAAGTTCGGCTGTTTTGAATTGAAGTTCTTCAGACTTACTCTGAAGTTGAAGGTTTAATGTTTCTGCAGCATTTCTCTGATTTAGTATATCTTCATTTTGCTTTCGCTCAGAATTAATAATGATATAAGAAATCGAACTGCTTAGAATAACGGCGCTTATCGTATTAATATAAAAATTAGACTGGTAGTCTTCGCTTGAAATATCTTGCCATATACTTTTTTGTTCCCCTAAAAAAATACATATACAGAAACAGAAAATTGTAATTAGTGACAACCAGAAAACTTCCTTATAAAAATTATTTTTTCGATCAACTAAATAAGGTATTGAAAAAAACAAAGGCAGAAAAAACATAAATCCACCTATCTGAAGTCCTTCTGCAAAGCATGAAAGCACTAAATGAACATTTATTACTAAAACCAAACAAACTTTAGAGTATTTAAGATATCCTCTTTTTATTAAGCTTAATATAATAAGCAAACAAACTATCATACCAAAAATAATTATGGCAGATATATATAAGCCTTGAATGATATTAAAAATAAGAACAAAAACGGAAATAGCCAGAACTACCGCCGCCAGCTTCATTGTTCTTTCAAAAATTTCTTTTGATTCCATAGGAGATGATGGCGGTAAAATTTCGAAATCTAGTAAACGGCCATTGAGTTTCATATTGGATTCCTTGAATCATTCCTTTGAAAACGTTGTACTTAAAATTTTGGATTTTATTGTTGTACAAATATAATTTTATCTCGCACAATTAAAAAAGCCCCGTTAACTAAAGTTACTTATTGATTTTTTTCGTTTAAATAAACTGAAAGCAGAACCGGAAATTTTTAATTTAATTTACGAGTAATATAAATTTGATTTACATTCGCAAGAATGTATAAAATTACATTATGATATTTCGTAATGTAAACATACAAAGTGATTATTTAAAATTATTGCACTATAGAAATGATAGTCGTTGCTCTTACAAACTTACATCCTATTACCCTGAGATCTATTGAAGTTAAGGATAAGTATGAGGCTTACGATTTATACTCACAAAACCCAAACTATATTATTGCCTTTGTTAATAATGAAGAAATAACCATTCTTGGAAGCAAAACCCAAAAGGAATCTAAATACCAGGTTCTTTTAGAACAGGGATATATTTTTGAAGGCAGAAAAGTAATATATATGTGCGATAATCCGCTTTAATTATCATCAACCCCGAGGATAATTTTACCAATATGCCTGCTGCTTTCCATTAACTGATGTGCCTGCACTGCTTCACTAAGAGGAAAAACTTTACAAATAACCGGCTTAAATACACCATTTTCAATAAGCGGCCAAACATGCTCTAAAATCTCATTTGCTAAAGCGGCTTTAAAAGCATTATCCCTGCTTCGAAGCGTACTTCCGGTAATGGTGAGTCGTTTCTGCATAATCTTAAAAATATTGGCTTGTAAAGCTGCGGCCTTAGCGTTTATAAAAATCAGCCGACCTTCCGGACGAAGAATGTTAATATTCTTTGGAGTATACTCTCCGCCTATCATATCTAAAATTACATCAATACCAATTTCCTGAAGCTGCTCTTCGAAATCTTGTGTTTTATAATTGATACTCAGGTTTGCACCAAGTGCAGTGCATGTGGCACATTTTTCATCGCTGCCAGCTGTTATATAAACATTGGCGCCAAACGCTTTGGCTAATTGTATGGCAGTAACTCCGATCCCACTGGAACCGCCATGCACCAGAAAACTTTCTCCCGCTTTTAGCTGCCCCCGTTGAAACACATTGCTCCACACCGTAAAAATTGTTTCTGGCAGGGAGGCAGCTTCTGCAAAGCTTAATTCTGCCGGGACAGGAAGACATGAACCCGCATCAGCAATACAATACCCGGCATAACCGCCACCGGTAAGTAAAGCGCATACTTTATCCCCGGGATTCCAAAGCTTAACATTTGCTCCACACTTTTCTATGATACCCGAAACTTCAACACCCGGAATATCCGGCGATGCACCGGGAGGCGGTGAATAAACGCCTTTACGCTGCGCAATATCCAAACCATTTATTCCGGCAGCTTTTACACGGATTAGCACCTCATTTTCTCCTGGCACCGGAACATCTTTTTCTGCCAGTTGTAAAACATCAGCAGCACCCGCCTCAGAAATGATAATTGCCTTCATATATCCCTTACAAAGCAATGGAGCGAATAACCTCTTTTAACTTATCTGCCGAGTTATGCAATAGTTGTTTCTCTTCTTCGCTTATTCTTAAAGGTAGGATTTCCCGTACACCATTTCTATCCACAACACACGGCACACCTAAATATACATCAGATACACCATGATAATCTGTTAATAAGGTGGATACATTAAGAACGGCGGCTTCATTTCTAAGAATAGCGGTACAAACCCTGTCGAGCGCCAATGCAATGGCATAATACGTGGCGCCCTTTGCCTTTATAATTTGCTCCGCTGCATTCTTTGTGTTTGAAAATATTTCCGCCTTATCTTGATCAGAAAGAGAAATTTCAGTTCCTGCAATATTGGCAAGGCTCCATAGTGGAAGCTCAGAATCGCCATGTTCGCCAATAATATGCGCGTGTACACTTCGGGAATCGATTTGCAGCTTCTCTCCTATTAAGTACCTGAACCGGGCGCTATCCAAAATAGTTCCTGAACCAATTACACGGTTAACAGGCCAACCCGATTTTTTCCAGGTAAAATAACTCATCACATCAACCGGGTTGGATGCAATTAAAATGATACCGGTTTTATTGTATTTAAGAACACGATCGGTAATGCTTTCGTAGATTGATACATTACGTTTCAACAGATCGATGCGGGTCTCACCAGGGCGCTGTGCAGCGCCTGCTGTAATAATAATGATATCGGCATCGGCACAATCTTCGTAATCACCGGCCCAAACTTTAGTGATGTTCAAAAACGGCAAGCCGTGATTCATATCCAGAGCATCTCCGATAGCTTTTTCCTTATTTGCATCAATAAGCACTAATTCGTCCATTCTGTGACGCAAAAGCAAGGTATAGGCAGTGGTAGAACCAACAGCGCCGATACCAATAATTGCTACCCGGGTTTTATTTTTAGTTGTCGACATCGTATATTTTAATAACCGTTTTAAATTATTTGTTTTTACAAAAATTTAAACGGCGCAGGGCAGTATTGCCATGCAATATAACAACATCAATAAGAAATTTAAGGTTGTTTTAGAAAACAAATACACTGTTAATTACCGGAATGTGCAAAGCTGCCGTTTCCATCGGCTATAGCCGCATAAATAGCATCCTGTATTCTGGGACGAATCCTTAAGGAATTAAGCTTGGTACTTGCCGATGGATATACACGATTGGATAAAAACACATATACCAGTTTTTGGGCTGGGTCTACCCAAACGCAGGTACCTGTATAACCCGTATGTCCAAATGTTTCGGATGAAGCCAGGCTTGAAGGGTAACCGCCACCGCTTTCTGCACGATCGAAGCCAAGGCCACGGCGACTAATATTTGATTGACGGGCGGTAAATAATTCTACCGTTTCAGGTTTAAAATACTGCACACCACCGTAGGTTCCGCCATTAAGCAGCATCTGGTTTAAAATTGCCAGATCGTTAGCGCTGGCAAACAATCCGGCATGACCGGCAATGCCATCCACTAAAGCTGCACCGCTATCATGCACATATCCCTGCAATAAAGTTTTGCGAAAATACGTATCGCGTTCTGTTGGTACAATTTTATCTTTATTAAAATGCTTTAAAGGGTTGTACCCGGCAGTACGCATTCCTAAAGGTTTATAAAACTGTTCAGCAACATAATTATCCAGCGATGTCTGGGCCTGGTGTTCAATCACTTCTTTCATCACATACATGCTAAGGTCGCTATACACATATTTACCACGTGTCGGCAAAGGTGTACTCAGCATTTTAGGCCACATTACATCCTTATAATAGTCCCTGCGCAGATAATAATTATCGGCTATTTTTACAGGATAAAAGAAGGATGAATCGCTGCTGTGATCTGTAGAACGTAAATAACTAAAGAAATCCAGGTTTACTAAGCCTGCCTGATGAAGCATTACATCCCGAACGGGAATATTATTTTTATTGGTTAACCTTGCATCGGGTAAATATGTTCCGATACCGGCATTCAAATCAATTTTTTGTTGCTCATACAATTTCATAGCTGCCATGGTGGTAGCTGCGATTTTGGTAACAGAGGCTAAATCATAAATATCGTCAACTTGCGAAGGCTGGCTTTCTTCATACGTGTGATGGCCGTAAGCCTTATTAAAAATCACGTTTCCGTCTTTTACCACTAACACTACCGCACTTGGCGTGGCACGCACACGAATGGCTTCTTCTACAATATCGTCGATTTTACTAAGCTTAGAAGATGAAATACCCAGCTCTTCAGGGATAGAATATTTAAGACGGGTCTTCTCGGTAGAATAACCGGCTCCTAACTGGTATTTAGGACTGATAGTTTGCGTCAACCGCCCTTCAGCAGCTATGCCGCCAAAAATAACCTGGGCAGAGTAGCTTGCAGAAGCAGCAGTTTCTTGAGGGTTCCAGATTACAGGAATATTCAGCGCATCCAGGCGCTGTAATGCGGTAGAATTTCCGAAGCCTGCAATAATAACTTCTTTGGTTTTTTGAACCTCCAGAATAAAATCCAGCGTTTCAGGAGTATATATGGTTTGCGGATTTACCTGGATGATTAAAGTAGTAAACAAGGCTAATTTATCCAGACTAAGATCTTTTAAATCGACGCTTGTTACAGAATCGTAATTACGGAGCATGGTATCAAACTGATTCGCCGTGCCAAGCCCGGTGTTTACACTTGCAATTTTACGATAAGCTAAATCTTTAAGCGGAATGGTTTGTAAATGGTTATTAAGCAATACCGTCGTATGTTGGATATCGGTTTGCCCGGCTAATTTACCAACAATGTCTTTTTCGTTTATACGATGATTAAACCCACCAAATAATACGATAAATAATACTATCGCAGCTGTAAAAAAACGATGTACCTTAAAATTTTTAGTTTGAAAATTCCCCTTCACAATCCCTTGTTTAATATTTACTAAAACTATTGTATTGAAAGCCAGATTATTTCGAAAACCCCTTTTCTTTTTCTGGCAGCTAAATGCAAGTTAAGCATCATTTATAACAATAGAATAAAAAATATTAAAATGGTTTAAAAAGATTTAAATCCCGTCAATTAAATGCGCCGGCGGACGATGCAGGGCCTGCTGTTTTCTTTTGCTTGCCCGATAAAACTCGTTATAACTTTTTTCCATTTCTTCTAAATTCTTCGGACCGGTATATTCCTGCAGGTATACCCGGGCATGGGGCTTAAAATTATCCAGGTAATCTAACAGGGCCACAGTAAATAGTATCTGTATCGGTTTTTTTGTTTTTTTTAATATCCGTTCCAGGCCGGATTCAAAATGAACGCGGTTTAAATGAGAAGAATACACTTCGCCCTGCGGAAAAATGCCGAGCATATTATCCGGATTGTCTAACTGAGAAGCGGCGTAGTTTAACGATTCTATAACCGTTCTGGATGTTTTATTCACCGAAAAACATCCCACATATTTTAAGATACTAAAGGCTTTCAGCTGTTCTTCTACCACCATTACCTTAAACTGTTTTTTTAATATTCTACGGCAAAGCCTGTGCAATATAGGCCCGTCGTTAAAGCTGAAGTGATTCATTAACAGCAAGGTTGCCTTGTCTTTATCCACTTCCGGGATATCGTAAAAGCTCACTTTAGAAAAATGACGCAGCAGAAATTTTTCTACACCAATAAAGGCCCATTGAATTATCCTGACGGGGGTATCTTTAATCATTGTTTTTAAATTGTTCTTTTAAATACTGATTAAGCCGGCTGTTTATTAATTCATGTCCTTCATCGAACACATGCATTTGCGGCTTGTTAAGCAATTTACCGAAATCTGAACCAATGGATGCCGGAAAAAGCTTATCCTTTTTGCCAAAATAGAAATGGCAATCTATCTGGTACTTATTTATCAGTTCTGCCAGCTTCTTTTTCTGAAAACGCAATTTATTGAAATAAGTAATGGTATTATAGCAAGTAAGGCGGGTTTCTACGGTGCCAAACTCAAAATCCAGAATTCGGTGCAATGACGCATCGATATACTTAAACTTATACAACTGGTTAAGACAAAATTTAACGGTACGCGGACTATACACCAGTTTATAAAACAGTGCATTAATTAATGGATTTCTTTCTCCGAAGGATAAAAGGCGATTGGGTTTTATGCCATCCGGAGCGATGAAATACGTTTTACGAATACGTTCGGGAATTGCTTCTATAAGTGCCCAGGCAAACCTTGAACCGATACTATACGAAAGCAAAGAAACTGCGGAAATATCTTTTTCGTTTAAGAATTGCTCTATCTGAGCGCCAAACTCAGCAGGTTTCAAACCTTTACGAACCGCACTTAGCGATGTATCTTTAACCTCTGTATTGCCGTGAAACAATAAATCGAAACTGTAAATAGTATACTTCTCTGCAAACGCTTCTTCCAAAACATGAAACTGCGTCCCTCTCATGCCAAAGCCATGAAAAGCGAGCATGATTTCCTTCCCTGATCCGTATTGATGGTAATGGAACTTTATTAAATCTGTTTCAAAATATGGCATACGGAATTAAAAAATGCTAAGATAGAATTCTGGCGGAAACTGTTAAGGTGGAATTGTGGATTTGTGTGAGGGACTGCCGAAGTTGTTAAAAATTGAATGGAGATTGATGAAGGTGCAAGAAAGTAGTTTTCGTTAATGGTTATAGATTATATAAATTGCTTATATGCAACGAATTCTATACACATTTTAGATAGCTTGTCCAGCATTTAATAATAACCGGGCATAGACGTTGATGAAAAATCTCTGATTTATAAGCAATTATAAATACATTTAATTCCTTTACCAAGAAACCATTATTATGAAAACCATCCTGAAACTATTATTAATACCATTCTTATGCTTTTTATTAGTGGCATCCTGTAAAAAGGAAGACGACTTGCCAAAGCCTAATCAAACTGGAGCAAACATAATGGCGGCAAAAATAGATGGGCAACTCTGGCAAAAGAAAGCTTGTTTCAGTTGCATTGCTGGAGGAAGTGCCTTAAGAATAAATTACGATAACCGGATATTATTCGCAATTACAGGTGAAGATATAAAAACGTATGCCATTGCTATTATAATAAAAGAGTTGAAAAATCCTGGAATCTTTATTTTAGGAAATGGTAAGGAGTCTAATACAGCGTCAAATTATGCTGTTGTTTATACTGCAACCACCAATTTTTATACCAGCAATATTAATACAGGTACAATTACCATAACAAAATTAGATACGGTTAATAAAATTATCTCAGGAACTTTTGAATTTACAGCAGAAAACGAAAAGGATCCGTCAAATATTATGAAGATTACCGAGGGCAGACTTGATGTAAAATATGTGAATTAATATTGCTTATGAAAAAAAAATCTACTCTTTTATATATTATTAGCACAATTAATTCTTATAGTGTTTATACACATTTTAGATAGCTTGTTCAGCATTTAATAATAACCAGGCATAGACGTTGATGAAAAAGCTTTGATTTATAGGCAATTATAAATACATTTAATTCTTTTACCAAGAAACCATTATTATGAAAACCATCCTGAAACTTTTATTAATACCCATTTTATTTTTTCTATTCGCTACATCCTGTAAAAAAGAAGATGACTTACCCAAAGCTACACAAACTGGAGCGGGAGTATTTGCTGCTAAAATTAATGGCGCAACATGGGAAGCAGGTGCCTGTTGGAGTTGTTTTGGCGGCGGAAGTGGTCTGAGTATAAATTATGATAATTTGACTTTTTTTGGAATTTCAGGTAAAAATAAAGATAAAAAGTTTACGGTAAGCATTGTCATTGAAAATTTAAAAAATACAGGCACTTTTATTTTAGGTAACGGAAAAGGTTCTAATACAGCTTCTAATTACGCAGCCGTTTATACTTCACCCAATAATTTTTATACCAGTAATAGCACTACAGGTAAAATTACAATAACAAAGCTTGATACCAATAGTAAAATTATCTCAGGAACTTTTGAATTTACAGCAGAAGACGAAAGGGATCCGTCAAATATTATGAAGATTACCGAGGGCAGATTTGATGTAAAATATGTGAATTAATAATTGCTTATGAAAAAAGAAATACTTTGTGCTATAATTGTTAGCTTTGTTAGTAGTTATAATATTTTTGCCCAGACTTCGGAATATACCCATTTCACCGATAGCCTTTTTCAGCATCTAAATAAAACAGAAATTACAACCGGAATATTGTATGATCGGGTATTTCCTGTTACAAGTCTTCATAGTTTTAATAGAAATTATGCAGATACCAGCTCGAATAGTTACTTTATACAGGCCTACAAAGAAATGTACCGGGCGGCTTACAATAATTCATCATGGATAGCACCGGAAGACGTTAAAACTATCGCCATCAGTAAAAAGTACGATGCTTATAAGGAAATCCCTGTAGGCTTAGCTCATTACAGCTTTAATGTAATAGATACCAATTCAATTGAATCGGGTCTGATACAGCAAATCGACAGCATGTATTATGATGTGCATAACCGGCCTTTTTCTCCATACCAGCTCATTAATACATTTGTAGCAAGCCCTTTATTGGATAGTATTACTTTAGATTCCGGGACAACAGTTCTGTATAATTTTTCTCCGGAACTTACATTCAATAAATCTGCTGCAACACTCTCCGCACTCACAGTTGATTTTGATGATGGCTCTGGACCGGTAGCCATAACCCTGAATACCAATAGCAATGTAGCTGTAAATTATTATTCTACCGGCTATAAAACCTTAAAATTTACTGCCGGATTTAGTGACAGCACAACCGCTGTTACTTATGCCGTGATAAAAGTAAAAACATTAGATATTATATGGGAACGTCCGGGCTCCAGCAGCCTGTCTAATTGTGATGTACAAGGATATTTAACCATCTGGAGCCAATTAGCTTTCCAGGGATACGATGAAGCAACAGCAAGCAACGGAAGAGGTGACGTAAAAATATATTATGCGACTGATGGCGCCTGTGATGGAATATTAAGGAAACCTATTATTGTAGTGGATGGATTTGATCCTGGAGATGAAAGGGATGCTAAGAATCTTTATGATACTTATCTAAACAATCAAAGTAGAGGAAAGTTAGGGGATAATTTGCGAGCCGTGGGTTATGATATTATTGTCTTAAACTTTCCTAAATATACCGTAGGGACAAGAACGATTACATTACCTATTATTGGTAACTATACCATAAACATAGAACGCGACGGAGGTGCAGATTATATAGAACGTAACGCAAGAGTTTTAATGGCTTTAATAAACCATGTAAATACAACAAAGAGCGGGAACGAAAAATTGGTGGTTATTGGTCCAAGCATGGGCGGCTTAATCAGCCGGTATGCCCTGGCTTATATGGAGCAAAATAATATGCTTCACCAAACACGTCTCTGGCTTTCTTTTGATTCTCCACACAAGGGTGCAAATATTCCGCTTGGCGACCAGGAATTCCTGAATTATTATGCCGATAGCAGCCCACAGGTAGAAAATAATCTTAACGAAAAAATCAATTCGGTTGCTGCCAAGCAAATGCTGGTGCATCACTACCTGGCTAATTCCGCCAGCCGTCGGGAGCTCCGGGATTCCATGACAGGTTTTATAATGATTTGAATCAACTGGGATTTCCACAGGGCGACCCTGGCCAGCCCTTTAGAAAAATAGCGTTGGTTAATGGAAGTTTAGGAGGAACAGGAATTAATTCACCAGGACAAAAGGGTTTTACTTTTGATATACGCAGGTATCACAATATAGATCTTTGGCTGTTTAAAATAAGATATAAGACCTATACTGTATCCTCTGCCCGCATGTATCTTACGCCAAGTTTTGGGAATAGTAATACAATTTTTGATGCCTGGTTTTTAGGACAAAGCAGTAGATCTAAAACCGCTACTACACCTTCTAGCACTTCAGGATACGATGTTGCTCCCGGCGGTTATTTTAATACGCAGGGTGTCTTACAAAAAGAGGGCGATGGTACAATTGTAAGCAAACTTGGAATAAATGGAGGAGGTATTCGTTTTCAGGCAAATTTTTATTCTGTTTTGCCTTTACATAGTTTTATTAATACTAAAAGTGCTTTAGCTTTTACCGGCTCTAATCAAAATCTTTCAGAAAATATCAGTACAAGAAATCTGGTTTGTACAAATGAAACGCCTTTTGATAGTTATTTTGGCTCTTTCTATAGTAACAGAGAACATGTAGAATTATGGCAAGATGCTATAAATTGGGTTACAGAGGAAATAGGTGATAATCCTCAATTTCCACCAGCTAATTATTCAAATGTGTATCCTATTTCAGGACTAGACCAATTCTGTACCACCGCCACTTATTCGATTCCAAATTTACCGAGCGGAGCTACGGTAACATGGACGGTAAATCCTCTTGGCTCAGTAAGCCTTTCTCCATCAGGAAACTCAGTAATTCTTTCAATATCTTCTTATAATTACACAGCCTTAACTTTAACAGCATCTATTAGTACTTCTTCATGCGGAACTATGCCTGTTAACAAACAAGTAATAGTTGGTAACCCTTTTTATCCTTACGGAGAACTGATGGTCTACGGTGAAACAAACGCCCAGTTAAGCGGATTGTATAATTACAATATTCCACCTTATCCAGGAGCAATCTCATATCATTGGGAAGTTTTTGGGGGGACGGGAAATCCGGCAACAATTTTTCAAAATGGGGGGAATAGTGCAAATATAATGTTTAATTCTGTAGGTTATTATGGTGTACTTGTCGAAGTTACCACTCCCTGTGGTTCTATTTGGCTGGACCCCCAACAGTTAGATGTATATGTTAGCAATAATTATTTATATAAATACTACCCTAACCCTGCAAATAACGAACTTATTATAGAATATATTCCGCAAGACACAACTAGCTCAAGTACAGAATATAGTACTGCTAAAGCCAGCTTAACAAATTTGCCTCCAAGAGTAATAAAGCTATTAAATGAGAAAGGCGAAACTTTAAGGTCATCAATACCACAAAGTGAAGAAAGCAAAACTGTCTTAGACATTCGTGCAATTCCCAGCGGTACCTATTTTCTCCACATAACAGAAGGAAAAGAAACCATCAAAAAACAAATTATTATACAGCATTAAAGCTATTTAAAAAAGCCATGCGGTTGATTAAGGGTAGCACTGAAAAGTATCTCTTTAATTAGAAACGTTTCAAAAAAGATTAAGTAAAACATATTTTTTACTTAATCTTTTTTTTATTGCTTTCCCCCTCCTAATCGTCTCGTTTGTAATGAGGATGCGGCGAGGTTTGCGACTCCTTCGTCTTCTCTACATTTGTAAAAATAAATCTAAATTAGTTTTATTCATCATTGACTATCTCGGGAAACAGCTATTATATAACCAATCAGCATCAAACCTATTTTGTAACCTTCCTTTCTTGTCCGTAGAGTTAAACAAGTGTTTCTACTGATTCGCCAATAAAAAGAAGTTCCGAGTCCTACTTAAACCAAACAATCATAATATCTCTTGTCAGACGCTGGCTTATACAATCAGAAATCACTCTGTTATTCATTTCATCATATGCTGTTGTACAATAGCTAGATATATTTTCACAACAGAACATGCTAATATTGTTGTAAGCTTGAAGTTTACCAGGAAAAGAAAGGCTAAAGAAATTGATTTTGTATTAGCGAGCACAGACTCTTTTTTATTTATTAATGACAGTGAAAGCAAACTCTGGCGTATCTGGGACTGCCCCCCCTTTAGTTTTAGGATTTTCTCCTATATTTATCATTCAAGGCACACACTCTATATAAAAATACATTGAAACGCATTTTATTCTAAACGTTATAGAACAAAATAAATAGAATTGATGAAGCAAATACTGGTAACTGGTGGGACTGGTACACTAGGAAAAGAAATTGTATACCAACTTATTGCTAAAAAATATCGGCCTGACATTTTAAGTTCCAGGATTTCTCCGGATTTGCCTGCCGGAGCCCGAATTCTGAAAGGAGATTTAACAGAAAAAAACAGCCTTCCTGAAGTTATCGCTAATGCGGAAATTATTATTCATTGTGCCAGTAATCCACGGAATTCAGACAAGGTAGATGTTGAAGGTACCAGGAATTTATTAGAAGCCGTTAATTATAAGAAATCACCCCACATTATATATATTTCCATAGTTGGTGCAAATAAAAGCACATATCCTTATTATCAGAACAAATGTAAGGTTGAGGAAATGATTCAGGAATCAAAACTTCCCTGGTCCATTTTAAGAGTGACTCAGTTTCATGATTTTGTTTTATATAGAATTATAAATTCTTTGGAGGCTGGAAATGAGTCTATATTTAAAATTCCTAAAGGGTTGAAATTTCAGTCAATTGATGTAGAAGACATAGCAAAATATATTCTTAACTTAGTTACCCATGGCCCTATAATGTCAATTATTAATTTAGGAGGTCCGCAAATTCTTTCTATTGAAGAGATGACCAAAATTTATCTTAATGAAATAGGAAAGCAAGATAAGGTTGAAGAAGTTCTCCTGGAAGATGATTTCTATAACATATTTATGTCAGGTATAAATTTATGTCCTGAAGATAGGATTGGATTCATCAGATGGAAAGAATTTATAAGGAATAATCTAAAAAAACAGCTAATCAGGTAGAAGCTCTGCCTTTGTAAAGGCAGAGTGCGCCTTTACAACACCGTACCTCACTGCTGTAGTTTAAGAGCAAAACGAAACTTCATCCGCACAGGGCCAAACTCCGGCCCGCCGTTTTGCTCGGGCCAACGCTTGTATATTGAACCTAAACTCTATGAACACCGAATTACAAAACTTAACTAAACTCCCAAATACTCTGATACCCGCCACTCTCCTCGGCATACTTAATAAAATCCGCATAAAAAGCGAGGCGGGAAAGTGTAGCGCTATCGCCAATAATTACTAACTTTTTTCGGGCGCGGGTCATGGCAACATTCATGCGGCGGATATCTGCCAGGAAACCAATCGTCCCCTGATCGTTACTGCGTGTCATGCTGATATAAACGATATCGCGTTCTTGTCCCTGAAAACTGTCAATAGTATTTACCGAGACATTAGCAGTATATTTTTGCAAATCAGAATGCAGCAACAATTCCTGCAGTACTTTAATTTGCTCCTTATATGGAGAAATTACTGCGACAGATGGGAAAGGCAATTCCGGAAACTCTGTATTCAGCTTCTTTATATAATCACCCAGGTGTTTTATTAAAAAAGCCGCCTCATCAGGATTGGTTGCACTGGTTCCCTCCTGCTTTTCGTCAAAGCCTGCACCTGCCGTATCAATAAAAACCAAAGGAACATCCTCAGGAAATACCAAACGCTGCGCTACACTAGGATTAGCCTGCAATTTATCCTGATAAAAAACCCGGGAAGGATAGCTCATAATTGAGGTGTTCATGCGGTATTGTTCTTCCAATAATACTACCGCTTCGGGATGTTGCTGAGCACACTTTTCGAGCAAGGTGGTACTTAGACCTTTGCGTGCTGCTTCATCCGATTTAATTGTCGGCGAAAGCTGGAAATGGTCGCCTGCGAAAATTACTTTTTGCGCTTTCAATATCGGAATCCAGCAGGCAGGTTCCAGCGCTTGTCCGGCTTCATCTATCACTACGGTATGATACTTTAAACTCCGTACCGTATAATGATTAGAACCTACCAATGTAGCGGTAACCACCTGCGCTTTAGCCAGAATATCATCCTGGATAAACTGCTCGGTATTGGCCACATCTTTCATAACATTATGCGCCTCATCAAAAAGCGCTTTGCGCTGTTCGCGTTCGGCACGGCCAAAATTACGCTTGTATTTATGCGCCATATTGCGGTATTCGTTGGCCTGCTTTTTTAAGCTGCGAATTTCCTTCATACTGCTGTGCTCCGCCATTCTACTATCCAGCGTAAACGACATCAGTTTATCTGAGACCCTGGCCGGATTACCGACACGCAATACATTCAAGCCTTCGTCTGCCAGTTTTTCTGTAAGTAAATCTACTGCAGTATTACTGGGCGCCACTACCAGCAGCTGTTTTCCGTTTTGCTTATACAAAGCCTTTATAGCTTGTACCAGTGTAGTTGTTTTACCTGTTCCCGGCGGACCATGCACAATGGCAAGTTCCTGTGCAGCAAGTATTTTATTCAGGCTTTGCTGCTGAGCTTTATTTAAAGATGGAACAGTAAAAGGCGCACTATCCACTTCAAAACCCGGCGAATGTTGTCCGGTAAGAACTCTAATGAGTTTACCTTCAGCGGGATTTGCGATGCGCCTATCAGCTTCTTTAATGGCGTTCTGCATTTCATCGTAACTGTTGTTATCGAACAATAGCTCCACACCTAATTTCCCATCGCTTGCCCAAGCCGGAAGCTCATCTGTTCGGATAGTAATTTTTAAACGGTTTGCATTTTGAAAAGCAATCGTCCCTTCAATTTTATCATTTTTAGGATCGTGATTGGAAAACAATACCGCTGAAGCACCAAAGCGAAGCTGGTGAGAAATGTCCTGATGCGTGGTACGCTCAATTTCGACTGTTAAATAATCTCCCCTGCTCATTTCTGTATTACGAATGGCGATGGGATACCAGGTGAGCCCGGCTGCACGCCGTTCTGCAACAGTACTGTATTGGGTAAGCTGCTGGTAAGACTGTAAATCTGCTTCCCGTTCTGTTTTTAATAAACCGAGAAGGCTCTGAAAGTATGGTAACAAATGAATTTTATGTTAAGCCGCAAAGGTATTTCTTTTTGTATTGGCTTGATAATGGATTTATTAAGATTTCCGGCTTCTTTAAACAATAAGTGCCAGACATCCTGGCAGATGTCCGACACTTAACCTAACCTAACCTATTATTTTATAATGCCCTTTCAAACGTATGTGTACCCGAACCTACGTCTTCTACCACCAGGTAATCTCCCTCTTCCTTAGCGTTTACAGTCCGTCCATCAACCTTTAATTGAGCACCTGTACTTCCGCTTTTAGGAACGTATACCATAGCTTTTACATTAGCCGGCATTGTTAAAGTCATCAGGTAACGCTGATTATTTCTGTTCCAATCCAGCTTTATATCTCCTTTATCTGTTGGGAAGGTGCCTTTTGCCTGCGCCAATTTTCCTTCAAAATCCAAAGGTTTAACCTGGATAAGTTCATGCTGAGCTTTTAATGATTTTACACCCAGGATATAGTGCTGTATTCCTAATAACCCGATTGCGCCCCAAGGGTGAGATAAACTTTCATTGTGTTTGTCGGCATCCCAGGATTCCCAGGTTACTGTTCCGCCTTTTGTAACAGTCTGGGCCCAGCCATCCCAATCTGCATTGGTATAGAGCTCCAGTAAATGCGCCGCTTCTCCCGCCTGGCCAATTGCTTCAGGTAAATAACGTACAGTTACCATACCCACACTCATTTTACGTTCTTTAACCGCATCAATTACCGCCTGGCGGTTTTTGCCGGGAACAATTCCCAAAGCCAGAGGAAACATATTTGCATGCTGAGATACATGCGTACTTTGAGTTTTATCGTCTTTTAAACCATCAATATAAACACCCTGCTGATTAATTAAACGGGCATTTATAGCATCTTTCATAGATTCTGCTTTTGCTTTATAAGCATCCTTATCGGTAGTATTACCAAGTACTCCGGCTACTTTTGATAAGATATCAAAATCTAAATAAGCCAGTGCATCAATCACGGTTCTGGATTCTACAGACATATCGTAACCGTAACGCATTTGAGCGGGCCAGTCAATAATTCCGAACTTATAGCCGCCACCGCCGCCGGCAAGGTTATGAATTAATCCTGTTGCAGGATTTTTATAGGTTTCTACATATTCACCAATTTTTTTAAGCTTCAAATAATTGTCTTTTAAAAACTGAACATTACCGGTTTGCATATAATAATCCCATACCCAAACCAGATACGCTTGTGTATAATCAGGAATATCTCTTTTTCCATCCACATTCGGATACACTGCATTTAACCTGCCATCCGGCCAGTATTGATCCTGCGAATCGAGGTATTCCAGCAATATCCTTAGATTAAGACTACGTTCGCCCATGGTACTCATTGCCGGAGGGCCCTGATATCCGGCATCACCCAGGAAAGCACCCTTTTCGCGCGTTGGCGTATCTACAAAACCTTCATGCGCACCGGCAATCAAAGAATTTATCATCAATTGCCATACATTATTCAACATCTGGTTGGAAGAACTAAAGTATGCGCGAGAAGCATCCAGTTCAAAATGCCTGCCGATAAAACTTACATTATCAACAGTTAAAACATTCGGAGAATTATCTACCTGAATATAACGATAGCCTAAATAATTCATCGGGTTAAAAACCACATTTTTACCATTCAAGATAAAGTAATAAGCAAGATTAGTTCCCTGGTTTCCGCGTCTTAATGTAGCGCTGCCATCTTCTTCTAATAAATAAGAACCGCGAACAGTTACGGTATCTCCTGCTTTACCGCCTTCGAAATTTATTTTAGGTACACCGGCATAAATTCTTCCCAAATCAATAATATAACTACCGGAGGTAAGCCGCTTAACAGAAACAGGTTTTATAACGTCTTCTTTTATGCGGGTTAAATCTGCTTGTAATTCTCCTATCCACGGTTCAACAGGCGGAGCTCCAATTTCAACAGCAGCGTCCCACGATGAATCATTAAATGCAGGTTGGTTCCAGTCGCTGATAATTTTGCGGGAATCCATAAAATCTACATAGCCGTTTCCTTCACCATTTCTTCTTGCCTGACCGGTAATCCATGTTTCCACCTGCTTTTGTTTCCAGGTATTGTCTGTGCCAATTACTGTTTTTGTACCATCGGTATATTCAATAATAACTTTCATTAAAAAGCCCCGGCTTCCGGGTGCCCGTCCTTGACCGCCACCGTACCAATGCGTAATTGTTGCCAGCGTGTTTTTAGTTCCGGTTTTTAATGCAGAACTGATATCGAATGCCTGATAATAAGCATATTGAGGATAATGATTGGATGAAGCTTTAGCTATAAATTTTCCATTTACATAAATCTCATAATTATGACAAGCTGCAGCGTAGGCAACAGCACGTTTTACTTTTTTCTGTATTTGCAGGCTTTTACGGTAATAGGTATAATCGTCTGCGTCTGTGGTGTTTCGTTTCACCCATTTTGCGCCCAACCAATCTTTTGAAGTAAAAAGCCCGGTATTGAATTGTGCTGCTGCAGAGTAAGGACCGGCATTATCATCCTTATCCCATGAACGCACTTTCCAAAAATACTGGCTTGCCGGAGACAGCGTTTTTCCGGCGAAATAAACATAATTCTGAGAAGCAGAACTTGTTTTTCCGCTATCCCAGACATCGCCTTTATTTGCATTAAGATTGCTTAAGCTGGAGGACACAATAATCTGGTAAGCAGTTTGAATTTCGTTAGCATCTGCATCATTTATATACCAACCGAAATACGGTTTATCGTCTGTTCCGAAAGGAGTAGATTTATCACTGCTTCTTAAATTTGTTGGCGCTTTAGGGGCAGCGGCATATCCTATAAAGGGAATCAGAAACAATAGAAGGCAGAACATTTTATGCCTTAAGGTATGAACAGGTAATTTCATTGAGATTGTGCTTGTTAATATTGGTTTTTAAAGCAGCTAAAATACTACTTTAAGGATATGGATACAGACTTAAGACAGCAGATGCTGTAACTTTTTAAATACAGGTTTTAATTGTCTGGCACCTTGGAGGTGTCTGACAATTAACCTTACCATTAAACCAAACAGACAATTAATCCATCAACATAAAAGTCCATTTATTCCTCTTCCTTAAAATAAACCTTGTAATAATTCATGGCTTTATCATCATCAAAACCTTTTTCTATCAATTCCTTATTGCCATGAATATAGATATGAAAGTTTTTATCCAGTTTTAAAACGCTTTTAAAAACTTTAGCTTGTTTTTTTACGGCTGGTGATGAAATATCAAACGAGTCGCCGATTTCTGTATCGAACTCTTTCTCGTAATTCTGTTTAAAGCTTTTAAATGATTCTATAGCTTGCGGATTCCCAATGACTTCATTTGCAAATTCATCAAGTTCAAAGCTTTCTTTTTCTTTGAAATACTTCATCGAGCGATTTAATAAATCAATCTTATCCGCTTTATTCATTTCAAAATCTTCGTCCAGTTTATTGGTTACAAAGTTTTTGTACACGCTTAATGTATTATTTGTCTGGTTAAAGCTGTCGTTCCTGATTTTAAGCTGCAGAAATTCATCTTTCCAATACACTGCTTCGCCGGCTTTATTAGTTTGGTCGACAACCAAGACTTTATATCCCTCTTCTTTTTCGGTATTAAAAATCAAACATCCTTTATCAAGCTTTTGGATGTTGATTCCATCCTGCTCATAACCTAAATTAAACCCGCTATCTTCCGAATAAACCTTCAGATACGTTTCTTTTGTTTCAGATTTGAATATTCCGATGGCATCCAGTAATTCGCCTTCTAATTGCACATTATTAAAATATGCTACATATAATTCTCCAGATTTTATTTTAGGATGATTGGTTAAATCGTATAAATATTTGGTAATGTTCTGACTAACTTCATGAAACTTTCCTTTATCATTAAAAACCTCTGATGAAAAATGGAACAGCTCATTTAAGTTTACATCGCTTGAATGGATAAAGCGGTAGACTTCATTTACTTTTTCGAAGGGTTTAAGATAATACTGCATTAACAGATTTGCCAGAAATTCATCTTCAACGGGTAGAGAATTATCAGACAGAACGTAAAACTCATCCTGTAATTTATTTCCAACCCTGTGGATGGATAATTGTGCCAAAGAAGCTTCAAAAAATGTTATCATGCTGTTTTAATTAGCTTACAGAACTTCAGAAACCCTATAAGTATGTTTAGATTCAGGTAAAAAATGCAAATATATAAATGCGGCAAGCGCAGTTCCGGCAGAAATATAAAATAGCGATGGAACTCTTGATATCACATCCTGAAATATCCATCCGGCAAATAATGCACCTAATCCAATACCTGCCTCCAAAGCAATATACATTGTAGAAACTGCTCTGCCACGACGGTCCGGATGGCTTAAATCTGCGGTCCATGCGTTGTTTGCCGGCGATAAAACACCGGTTCCCGCACCAAATAAGGCCGAAGCGCAAAGCAGGGTAAATACCGAATCAGCTATTCCGATCATCACTAAAGAAATACAAATTACAATAAGCGAAATTTTAATAATGACCACTCTTCCGTATTTATCGGATGATTTGCCCGTTACAAAGCGTATTAAAATAGAGGCGATGGTAAAGGTCATGAAAAACAATCCTTTATTGGTAATTCCGAGATGAGCACTCCAATCCGGAATTAAGGTAAGTATGGTGCCATAGCTCATGTAAGAAAGCAGTGTTACTATTGCAGAGGGTAAAACCTGCCATTCTATAATTTCTTTTGGTAATATTTTAAGCAACGATAAACTGAATTTTTGTTTAACCTTAACCGTTTCTTTCATGTTTAACACGATCAAAATAGATAATAATGCCAATACAGAAGAAAAGTAAAATAACACATCGATAGAATAGCTGGATGTTATTGCACTACCTATAGCCGGACCAACCGCCATACCCGTACTAAAGGCTAAACCATGTATACCCATAGCTTCTCCCCAACGACCGGCTGGTACTATATCTGCCACATAAGCAGAAGTCGCAGTGGGTTTAAAACCGGTTGAAAAACCATGCAGTAAGCGTAAAAATAAGAAGCCCGAAATAGAAGTGAGCACCGGATATAAAAACCCACAAATTACACATACGATGGAACCGATTGCCATTACCGGAACCCGGCCTATGGTATCGGTAAGTTTTCCGCTAAAAGGCCTTGCTATACCCGCTGTTAAAGTAAATAAGGCGATAATTAATCCTTTATATTCTGAACCGCCTAAAGAAGTTAAGTATGCGGGCAATTCCGGTATCAGCATGTTAAAACTCGATGAAAACAATAACGAGCTTAAACACAATAATGAAAACTGAAGATTATATATGGGATGTGTTTGTTTCGGAACCATGAAAGGCTGCAAAAATAAGGTTATTATTGAGATATTGGGGAAGGCTTTTTAATAGCCGCTTATTGATTTTTTAAACATTTATCTGATAAATCTGTCTGATAAAAAAGATAAGATATTATGAGCTCAGCATTTGTAAGAGAAGGTGATGAACAGAAGTTAAGTGATGTTGGCCCAGGCTTAAGCGCTTTACTCCTGTTCCTTCGCCATGAAAATGGTGGAATCCCTGTCCGTGAAACCAATAGTTATTATAGCCAGGAACATGGCAGGGATGTGTATGAAATGAGCGATGGATTGACCTATGCCAAAAATGATGAAAGTAAGTGGTATATTATACTTGATTAATAAGGTAATAAGATTTAATTTTTAAACAACGGCATCCATATTATATTCCCTCTGTTAAAACCACATCCAAATCTTCCGAAGCGGGCAGCGCATTTAATGCAATTTTTTTCTGAATATGGCGGTTAATAATATAAACCAGCACAATAGCTGCTACCATAGAAGCAATTACCACCAAACCTAATGTATCATAATGTGCAATTTTACCATTACTTTGCTGCACCACAATTAATCCGGCAACAGCCGAAGCCACGCCGCCAGAAATTTGCTGCACCGACGAATTGATGCTCATAAACGCACCTCTGTCGTTGGCATCAGGAATTGCCGTCATTAACGCGGAAGCAGAAATCATGCGGGCAGAAATACCAACAAACATTACCACATTAATAGAAATCACTATCCATAATGGAGTAATTCCAAGATTAGTATAAATGGCAACCATTATCATACTTATAACAGAGCCTGCTACGAATACTTTATACTTGCCCATTCTATCGCTTATCTTTCCGAGTATCGGGCCAAAAATCATTGAGAAGAAACCGGTAACGAAATATAAAACAGGCAGTTCATCTCTGGTTAAGCCCATATTGTTTATTCCGAATGCGGTACCAAAAGGCATTAGCATAAATCCTCCCGTAGCCAGAAAAGTAGTAGCCAGAAATGCTCTCAGATAAAAGGAATTGGACAAGGTTTTAAACATATGCTGTAAGGCATTTCCATGCGACTTAACCTGAAGATGGCCGGTTATTGGTTTTAAATAACGTACTATTATAATTCCTAAGACTACTCCGAAACCTGCAATCATCCAGAAAGGCGCATGCCAGCCATAACGGTTTGATAGCATTAACCCAATAGGTAAACCAAATATCTGGCTTACAGCAAAAGCAGTTTGAACATAACCCATAACCCTGCCGCGATGATCGAGCCGAAACAAATCGATGATTATAGCAAAGCTTACCGAACTGATTACACCGCCAAATATGCCTGTAATTATACGTGCTATCAGCAATAAATGATAGTTTGGCGCAATTGCACAAAGAATTGTACCAATAATAAATCCGGTATAAAAGAATAGTAACAATCGTTTCCTGTCAAACTTGTCGGCAAAACCTGCAGTTAATAATCCCGATGCACCGGCGCTAAAAGCATAGGCGGAAACCACTAATCCAAATTGTGAAGTGGTGATGTGTAATTCTTCTAACAGGCGCTCTCCCAGTGGAGATAGCACCATAAAATCGAGCACTACGGTGAATTGTAAAATTGCCAGGATGGCGATAACAAATACCTGGTATTTTGTAAATCCGGTGTCTTTTGAATCTATTGCGTTCATTTAAACTCTCTGATAATTTTGTGAGGATTAAACCTCTGGTATTAAACGGGACAAGCTTTCAACAATTGAGCCATATTATTAATTGCCAGCTATTTTTATGTAAACAAGTATAAATATGTTGCGTTTAATACTTTAGAATGCATTTTTTCCAGACAATATATTGCCCTGCGTTTTTTAAATCTGTATCTATGTAATTATGTCACTAAAGAAAAATGCAGAACTAAAAAAGAAGATTTACACCATTATATTTCAATCAGATACTCCAAAAGGCAGACTATTTGATTTGATATTATTATGGATGATTTTGTTTAGCATCCTGTCTGTAGTTTTAGAGAGTGTGGCGAGTTTCAGAAGAGAATATCTGCCATATATTCATATTGCAGAATGGTGTTTCACCATACTTTTTTCACTGGAATACATGTTAAGAATCTATAGTAGTCCAAAGCCTGTAAGATATATCTTTAGTTTTTACGGCTTTATTGATCTGATTGCCTTCCTGCCTACTTATATAAGTTTATTTCTCGCAGGTTGGCAATACCTGGTAGTGATAAGAGCATTCCGTTTGCTACGAATATTCCGGATATTAAAGCTTAACCGCTATACAACGGAAGGAAGCATCCTTAAAAATGCATTAAAATCGAGTAAATATAAAATTATCGTATTCATAAGTTCCGTTATCACGATAGTAGTAATTATAGGCACCCTGATGTATATTATTGAAGGAGACAAAAGCGGCTTCACCAGTATTCCGGTTGCAGTTTACTGGTCCGTTGTAACCATAACCACCGTGGGTTATGGCGACATATCGCCACAAACGCCCTTAGGACAATTTCTTGCCAGCACATTAATGATTATAGGTTATGGCATTATTGCCATTCCTACAGGTATTGTATCTGTAGAATTGGCGCGCGCAACAGATGAAGCAAGAGAAAAATGCCCTTCCTGTAAAGCTTCTGTCTATCCGGTTAATGCACAATATTGCTCTAACTGCGGAAATGAATTAACTAAAGATAAAGAAAGGAACACTATTTAATGGAAAATGAACCGCAGTTTATTAAAAAGCAAAATGCCGGAGATCACCTGGCTAACGAACGTACCTTCCTGGCATGGATCCGCACTAGTATTGGCATCATGGGCTTTGGTTTTGTAGTGGTTAAATTTTCTTTATTTGTTAAACAGATATCTATTTTAATAGGCAATAAACAAGATATTCATACTGGAGGAAATTCTCATGCTATTGGAATAGCCTTGGTATCCCTTGGTGCATTAATAACCCTTTTTTCTTACTTGCGTTACAGAAATGTAAAAATAAGATTAGAGCAAGGCGATTATTACAACTCTACCTTCCTCATAAAAGCGTTAACTGCATTAATATTCATAATCAGTATTATGCTGATTACTTACTTATTAAAAAGTACTTAAAGGGAATTTAGCCCTCAAAAACCTGACGTGTAGAAACAGCAATCCTGTTCCATGAATTGATAATAATTATCTGCATTATAATCTGAGCTAACACATTCTCACCAAATATATCCAGAACCTTATTATACGTTTCATCGCTCACTCCGTCCTCCGAAATAAAAGTTACTTCTTCAGTTAATTTCAATACGGCCCGTTCTTCATCAGTAAACAAAGGAGATTCTTTCCAGGCAGGCAGGGCAAAAATCCGTCTTTGGCTTTCACCTAACTTCATCGCCTCCTGAGTATGCATATCTAAGCAATACGCGCATCCGTTTATTTGCGATGCCCTTATTTTTATCAGCTCCCGGAGCAGAACCGGAATCTGGGCGTTTCTGATATACTGCTCCATACCCAACATTGCTTTATAAGAGTTGGGCTCAATGTCTTTAATAATAATCCGTTTCATTGTTTATTGAATCTGAACAGTAAATTTCTTATCTGGCGGCTGATATTTATAGATGGTAATTGCGCCGCTTATTGGCCCTGTAAAGGTCATATATTTTGTCTGTAAAACACTTAGCCCTTTCAGGATCGCGTTTCCGGGCTTTTAATGCCGAAGTAAGACCTGAATTTGAACCGTCTATGTCTTACTCAAGTCCTGTCCCGGATTGTAATCTAACAAACAGTTTCTTAATACTTCGAAAGCGCAGATCCTTTATGCGCAGCAATATGCTCGCTTTTGTCGCTCTTAATTTCATACTGGGGATCATCTTTACTTGCGTGATGAGTATACCCTTTATAGTTGAAATCTGAAGTATGGACTTTAATGATTTTACCCGAAACATGACCAGCCTCCGAGTTCCATTTTACATGATCGCCGGTTTTGAATTTCTGTTTCATGAGATACAAGAAGGTAGAAAACTGCATATCATTTGTTTGGGTTAATGACATGCAGTTTTTATTTATTAAGAGCGATGTTCATTAAGGGCGTTAATCATTTCCTTAGAAATTTTATCTCCGGAAACACCATAACCGTCTACCAGTATGCCTTTCAGATTATTCTTTTCTGATGAGATTGCATACACAATGGCTTCATCTCCGGGGTCAGAAGTTCCTTCAAAACGATAATGTTTATCAACAATAAACTCATCCGGATAAATCTTTAAATCTCCACTCTGACATGTTAGTGAATCCTCTTCCATATTGAATTCTTCGGTATATCCCCGTTGCTTAAGTATATTCATTACCTCGGTAACGGTTGTCATTTTATCTTCCATAATATTATTTTAATTGTGAATTACTGGTTAAAATATGTACAGTGAGAACACTTTTTTCGCCCAACAAGTTTTATTTCTTTGTATCTTGCTTATAATCAAGGCACCTCTAAATATTGTAATTAATTCACTTTATCGAGAAACTGCCTTAAAACATATTGTAAAATTCCTCCGTGCCTGTAATATTCAATCTCGATCTGAGAATCTATACGGGCAATTACATGAAATATCAGTTCAGTTCCGTCTCCTTTCTTTGCAATTACCTGCAGTTCTTTTAGCGGTGTAATATCAGAAATACCTGTAATAGAAAAAATTTCATTTCCTGTCAGGCCCAGACTTAAAGCAGTTTCGCCGGGTTTATATTGCAGTGGCAACACACCCATTCCTACCAGGTTACTACGGTGTATACGTTCGTAACTTTCGGCAAGCACTGCCTTTACGCCAAGTAAAAAAGTACCTTTTGCTGCCCAATCTCTTGATGAACCGCTACCATATTCTTTTCCTGCCAATATCACCAAAGAAGTATTGGCTTCTTTATATTTCATGGCGGCATTATATACAGACATCTCTTCGTCTGAAGGCAGAAAACGGGTAAACCCACCTTCTTTTGAAGCCAGTTTATTTTGAATACGAACATTGGCAAAAGTTCCGCGAATCATCACTTCATCATTCCCTCTTCTGGAACCATAAGAGTTAAAATCGGCTTTTTTCACACCCTTACTAATCAAATATTCGCCGGCTGGCGAATATTCATTAAATGAGCCGGCCGGCGAAATATGATCTGTTGTAACACTATCTCCTAACATCAGTAAGGTGCGCGCCTCAGAGATATCTTTAAGCGGTTCGGCATCATCAGAAATATTATAAAAGAAAGGCACTTCCTTTACATAGGTTGATGTTTTGTCCCATACATATAGCTTTTCATCAGGTACATTTAACTTTTGCCAGATTTCGTTGCCCTCAAATATTTCTCCATAACTTCTTGCAAAATCTGTTGGAGAAAGCACCTGTTGCATTATCTCATTTATTTCATTGTCAGTGGGCCAGATATCTTTTAAATATACCGGCCGCTGATTCGGGTCGTAACTTATGGGATCGTTCAACAAATCGATATCTACGCGTCCTGCAATAGCATAAGCCACCACCAGCATAGGCGACATTAAAAAATTCATCCTTATTTGGGGGTGAATTCTTGCTTCAAAATTCCTGTTTCCCGACAGAACAGAAGCCAGTACCAAATCATGTTCGTCTACCGCATTGGCGATATAAGGCGGCAACGGGCCGGAGTTACCGATACATGAAGTACAGCCATAGCCCACTAAATGAAATTGCAGGGCTTCTAAATCATCCAGCAAATCAGCTTTTTCTAAATAATCTGTTACCACTTTAGAGCCGGGTGCCAAAGAGGTTTTGACCCAGGGCTTGACATCCAATCCATGTTCGCGAGCTTTTCTTGCTACCAGACCAGCACCAATCATTACAAAGGGATTTGACGTATTGGTACAGGAAGTAATGGCAGCAATAGCAATAGAACCATCAGAAACATCAAATTTTTCATGTCCCAGACTTACCCAAACGCTCTTAGTTCCATTTTCAACCTTTCCCTCTATTTTAGTTTGTGGCGGCATGGCAATAGGAGCATCTACGGGCTGACTTCCCCCTTCCGCATACCACCTGGAGAGTTGATCAGGCGATTTGAGATTATATTTCCTGCCGTAATTCTCCTCCATTAACTCAATAAACTTATTTTTAAAATCCTTTAACAGAATTTTATCCTGAGGCCGCTTTGGTCCGGCTACCGTAGGCTGAATAGTTGTTAAATCAAGCTCTACTACATCGGTATAAGTAATATTTTCATTTCCGGTTCGCCATAACATATTGGTTTTGCAATAATCTTCCACCAGTTTTACCTGCTCTTCAGAACGGTTGCTTTTACGCATGTACTCCAGCGTTTTATCATCAATTGGGAAATAAGTAATGGTACAACCAAATTCGGGAGACATATTGCCTATTGTTGCCCTGTCAGGTACAGTTAAATAATCCAGTCCTGAGCCAAAGACTTCAACGAATTTCCCAACTACGCCTTTTTTTCTCAAAAGCTCTGCAATGGTTAGCACTAAATCTGTAGCCGTTGAGCCCAACGGAAGTTTTCCGGTAAGCCGTAATCCAATTACCTCTGGCATAATAAAATAAATAGGCTGGCCAAGAATAGCGGCTTCTGCTTCAATACCGCCAACTCCCCAGGCTACAACACCAATTCCGTTTACCATAGGTGTATGACTGTCGGTGCCTACCAGCGTGTCTGGAAACACCTCGCCGTTTCGTTCAATAACGCCTTTTGAAAGAAACTCCAGGTTTACCTGGTGGCAAATACCCATTCCTGGAGGAACCACACTAAAGTTATTGAAAGATTTTTGCGCCCATTTAAGAAAAGAATAACGTTCCTGATTTCGTTTATACTCTTCGTCCATGTTCTTTTCATACGCATACTGAGTTCCGAAATAATCTACCTGTACCGAATGATCGATTACGAGGTCGACAGGAATCAGCGGGTTTATCTCATCCGGATTTTTCCCTTTACGTGCAATTTCAGCTCTGAGCGATGCAATATCTACCACTGCCGGAACGCCTGTAAAATCCTGCATTAAAACACGCGCAGGTTTAAATGGAATATCCTTATCCGAAGCCGCAGGCTTCCAGTTTAATAAAGTATCAATATTTTCTTTAGTAATTGCAAAATCATCAAAGTTCCGTAAGGCATTTTCTAATAAAATACGGATAGAAAACGGCAGCTTACTAATGTTATGCCCTTTCTTTTCCAATTCCGAAAGACAGTAGTAAGTAAAGGTTCCATTTTTAGTATTTAAAAGTTTTTTGACTTGATAAAGATCTTTTGCCATAGTGCTATTGTTTTATAGAAAACAATCTGGCCATAAGAGAAGAAAGGATTGTTTTCTGAGATTTAATTGAAATTTGCATTCTGAAAAGGGCTTCCTTATAAAAAACAGTTTTCGCTATCACAACAATGTATGGATGATGAATGTTTTCTTTTACATAAGTAATATACAAATGGCGCTATAAACAAAAAGAGGCGCCTTATCCGGGCGCCTCTTTTTGTTTATATTTTATTATTAAAAATGGAACTGGATACCAATTTTTGGACTAAAGAAGTTTGCTCCTATTGCAAAGTCTTCTCTGCCTGCTCCTTTTAAATCCTTATCGTCAGCATCTTTAACTTTGTAGCTGTTAAAAGAAGCTCCTGTTAAAGCTAATTCAATACCGATTTTTTTTGTCGGGAAATATGCAAAGCCTGGTGATACTGCTACACCAACAGAAGTAGAAGTACCGGTTTTGTCGCCTGCATCTCCATTAGCATCTGTTGCTTTAACAGTACCAAAAGCCATAGGAACTGATGCTTGTCCGAAGAATTTAAACCTGTCGCTTAAGCCAACATAATACCTGCCAAACGGACTTACTACAAAAGCTTCATTCTGACCACTTAAGCTCGCATGATCCAGTTTAGAATATTCATATCCTAGACCAGTACCAATAGCGAGGTTATCCGATACAAAATAACCGAAGTTAGGAACGATAGAAAGATTCTCTGCGGCTTTTGCATTGTCAGCATCAGATTTTGAAGACTGATAGGAAGCTGTTCCTCCAATAATAAAGTTTCCTTTTTCAGTTTGTGCATTAGCACTTAACACAATAGCAAATACGGCGGTAATAGATAAGATTAATTTTTTCATTTTATTTTAAATTTAGTTAATGTCTTTCGACTACATGACAAATATAGTCCAAATATCAGCAATGCAAAAAACTTCACTATCTTAATTTGAGAGACTAAACATAACCCACTGATTGATTGACTATATTAAAATAGGCTGACTTTATATTTACTACACCCTGACAAATAGGTTATATATTCTATAAAAGCGTGTTATTATTGTATATCAGACCCATCAATTAACAATTCAATACAGATAAGTATATTACTTACAATCACTTATAAATCAACACGATTTTTTTCGTAAATTAGACCAATTATTAAAACAAGTCGAATGAATATAAAAAACCAAAAAGACGAATCACTTGTTCAGGAAATTCTTGAAGCCGCTAAGATCTTATTCTCACAATATGGATTAAAGAAAACAACCATGGAAGATGTAGGCAAGGCAATAGGCAAGGGAAAAAGCACTTTATATTATTATTATCCGGGTAAAACAGAACTGTTTGAAGCTGTTGTGAACGATGAGCTTAAAAAAATGCTTCAGGATATACGCATAGCGATTAACAAGGAAACTACCTCTACCGGAAAACTAGAAGCATTTCTCTTAACGCGCTTGAAAATGAAAGAGAAAGTAGAAAACTTAAGTCAGGTTGTTTACAATGATATTTTTAACAATCTGGCCGACATTTGCCGGATAAAAGCACAGTTTGAAACCCTGCAGGTAGATTTTATACGCGAGATTGTTGTAGGTGGAATACAATCCGGTGAGTTTAGAGATATGCCGTCCGAGGAAATAACATTTTTCAGTAACTGGACAGCCGCGGCTTTCAGCGGATTAGAATTACCCTTAAGTACATCCAGATCGCTAGTCTGCACAGAAAACTCCTGCAAAAAAATAATCAACTTTATCCTGTTTGGTATAGGATATAGCGGCAAAAAGTAAACCTGTAGAGTACATTATGTTATCTACAGATTTAATATTTATTATTTAAAACTCGGGATTGATAGCAGCGGTACACTATTGTTAGAAGCCATAATACGGGTCTTACTCCGGTGTAAAATAGATTCCAGAAAGCCATATTTATGTGGTACCATAATTAAGAGGTCTGCATTAAAATTAATTACTTCTTTTTCAATTTCTTTAATAACCGGTCCGGGCTCAACACTTTTATAGTAATGAGGGACATCGCCCAACACTCCGGTGATAATTGGCGCGCTGGCCAATTCGCCTCCCTTAGCTTTTAGATCGTTAATTGTTTTTGCAACATAAAATACTTCAACTTCTGCCTTTAGCACTGTTGCCAGATCTTTTATCTTATCCAGTACAATCTCGTCCTGCCTTTCATCACTGGCAAATAAAATCCGCTTTATACCTTCAAACTTTGAGCCCATCGGAATAGCCAGAACCGGATATTTAAGCTTCATAATTGCCGCAGTAGTAGTGTTACCAAAAAGATCCTGCTCCACCGACCGGGCAGCCATACCCATAATTACCAGCCTGGCATTGTGTTTCACCATTAGCTGATCCAGTTCATTGGTTAAATCTAACAGGCCACATTCATAATCTACTTCAATAGAATACTCACTGGCAAGCTTTAAGGCTCTTTTATTAAGAACCTCATTATTATGATCCATCAAATCCTGAAAAGCAGAGGCAGACAATAAAGAATTTGCAGCATGTACAGGAATACTGAATGAATTAACCAAAACCAGTTTTACATGCATTTGCTGAGCTAAGGCACCAGCATACTCTAATGCATTTTCTGCTTCTTTCGAAAAATCTGTTGCTATAATTAAAGTCTTCATGTGAATAACATTTAGTTAAGTGAATTTATATTTCAATATCTCAAAAGGAACTATATTTCCTTAATTTTAAAGACATCTGCTAATAAAGCATAGGAATGCAGTCGATCATTTTGATTGGTAATCATATCCTGAATCATAATTTCATCAACAGACAGATCTTTTGCAAGCTGACTAAGCTGCTTATACACCTGCTCTGCGGCACCGGCAATAAATTTAGGCGGAATACCTGTTCCAGCAACATATGGTTCCAACTGGGGCAATCCACCCAATTGCTTTACCGCGCTTAAAGGTTCTGACAGGGTCGCATCCAGTATTCCTTTTGAAAGATTCTGATACATCAATACAACCGGTGCCAGATGAAGGCGGGCTTCGGCTTCTGTTTCTGCGCAAACAACATGAACAGCCAGCATAACTTCTGGCTTTTTTATTCCGCATTTACCTGCAGCAGGTTTAAAATTTGTACGATAGGCATTAATAATCTGAGCAGCGCCGCGCTGATTTATGAAACCCGCTAACACATAACGAAGTCCGAGCTGCGCTGCCGCTGATGCACTCCAGGGACTAGAACCCAGCAAATGAAGTTCCGGCAAGCTATCAATGGTTAGCAAAGGAACTTCAGAAAACAGATGATCCGCAGGGAAACTATTATCCAGCCAGCCCACCAATTCTGCAATCTGCTGGTTTGAATCGCTATGAAATTGTTTAGTTCTATCCTGCTGTAGCGCATAATCTGTAACCGGACCCGTTGTAGCTCTGCCAGCACCTAAGTCGATACGCCCGGGATACAGTTCATTTAACGTGCAAAAAACCTCGGCTACCTTAAATGCACTATAATGATTTAGCAAAACAGAGCCCGAACCAACCCGGATTTTAGACGTATTAGCGGCAATAGCAGCAATAAGTACTTCAGGCGCCCGGCCGGCAATAGAACCGGCACCATGATGTTCGGCAAGCCATATACGATTAAAACCCAGCTTCTCTGCATGCCTTGCCAACTGTATACTGTGCATTAATGCATCATGACGTGTTTCTCCAGGCAAAACAGTAGAAACATCAACGATAGATAATTTCATAATTATAATAAATCATTTTCCTTTCAGAAGTTTATTAATTAAACCGTGTCTTTGTCTGCTGCAAGCTTCAACATCCTGGTGTTAAAATCAATCAGCTCTTTGGGCTTTATTCCAAAATTTAAAATTTCCAGAATTACCCTTTCTTCAAACTGGCAAATAAGTTCAAATGCGCTTTTTACTTTATTTAAACTCCTATTTATTCTCTTTCCGGAAGTATGGTTATGATAGTTCAGTAAAAAATCAGACCGCATTGCTGCCAATTTATCATGCAGTACCGTAAACGAATCTGATAAATGAGATTGCTGTATTTTATCGTAGATATAGCCCATAATGACGGAAAACATGGCCATTCTATCGGCAAAGTAATTATGCAGGTGGCCTTTAGATAAAACTGATACTGAAATTCTTTTAGGATATCCGAAGACTTCTGCTTTCTTTAAATACGTATCAGAAGCTTTTAAAAGTTGCTTTCCGTTATTCTTGCTTCTCATTTTTTGTAATATTAATGCTTAAACCAAATTTAAATCTTACACTTACAATATACCTTTTAAATATGACCGAAGAGATGATTTTGATTACTGAAACGGATTAACAGATATCCGGTTAAAGAATAGCTACAGGTTACTTATCCAACCATTGCTTAAAAAGAGTGGCCTTTTCGCGACTAATTAAAACCTCAACATCGGGATGTTCGGTTAAAACAACCTTTAGCTTACCGTTAAAGTAATTGTGTATAGCTTTAATAGTATTGATATTAATCAGATGTTGCCGGTTTGCCCTGAAAAAAACATTGGAGTCCAATTGCTCTTCCAGCTCATCCATCGTTTGGATTACGGCCTGAACTGATCCGTCTTTAAGCACCAGGTGCGATGTTTTAAATTCGGAATAAATATAGTCGATATTCTGAACGACAACTGTTTTATAGCCATCATTAATTGGAACCAAAAACCGCGAACGATATACGGCACCCTGCTTCTTCATCACTTCAACCAGATTATTGATAACAGAATCTGCCTGTTGCCGCTTAGCAATCTGACCAAGTTTTCCTAAAGCACTTGTTAACTCCAATTTATCGATAGGTTTAAGCAGGTAATCTATACTATTTACCTTAAATGCACGGATTGCATATTCATCGTAAGCCGTTGTAAAAATTACCGGAGCGGAAATTTTACAGGCAGAAAATATCTCGAAACACAATCCGTCCGACAGGCGGATATCCATTAGAATTAAATCAGGCTCATCATTTTTCTCAAACCATTCTATACTATCAGCTACGCTTTCTAAAACACCAGAGAAAACAACTTCCGGATTTATCTCTAAAACCAGGCTTTGTAAACGATTAGCATTTCTGATTTCATCTTCAATAATCAACACCTCCATAATTCCAACATTTAAATGCTTAATAAGGGCAGTTTAACAATAAAAAGATCCTCAGTTTCTTTAATTTCAGGAACCTTATCTGATAATAAACTATACCTGCTTTCAATGTTCTTTAAGCCAGTATTTGTAGAAGGTATATTATAACTCAACCGTTGTAAGGAATTCGTAATAATCAGATTTCCTTCCGTATCTTCAGTGATAGAAATAAATAAAGGCTTTGATCTGGAAGCGGTATTATGTTTAATAGAATTTTCAATCAATAATTGTAAGGTAATAGGCGGAATACCTTTTTTACAGGTATCATGATTTATATTGATTTCCATTTTAACATTTTCGCCCAGCCTTATTTTAATAAGATAAAAGTATGCTTTAGCAAAGCTTAGTTCTTCACCCACAGAAATAATATTCTTATTCAGGTTTACAATCATGTAGCGGTAAACCTTCGAAAGATTGTCCAGAAAATGCTGCGCCAGCGACTGATCTTCCGAAATTAAGGCCGACAGCGTGCTAAAATTATTAAACATAAAATGTGGATCTAACTGCACTTTGAGCGATTGTAGCTGAGCCTCTAAAGCAATTTGATTTAATTCTGCAGCTTTCAGGTTTAATTCACCGGTTTCGAGCATGGCGTGTTTCCATTTCTGAAGGAAAAAGTTACCACTAAAAACAAGACTTATTAAAATAGACAGCAATACGCTAACAGCAAAAGATTGTCTTAATGCTACATAATCTAAATCGCTAAAAGCGCCACCAAACATAAAAAAGGTTGCTTCCATGTACAGATATAAAAACACCACGGTGGCAATAATCTGAATGCTGAACTGGCCCAAAAAACGTGTTAACGGATATTCTACCCAAGGCAATATCAAATCCAGCTTTTGGGCTATAAACAAGCTTATTTCTGTAATGAGCCAGCAAAATATCAATACAAACACCCACTCTTTGGTTATCTGATAAAAACTACGGTTAAAAAAGTCAGACCATGAGCGATAAGGATCTATCAAAAGTGCCAGTACATAGAACCCCAGAAAAACAATAGGAATGATAATAAACCTGAAATATTTATAAAAATGCTTTTGCTTTTCTTTTACTACCATTTTCAATAAACTGAGTTAAGCAGAATACGATATTATAATATACAATTTTGATTAAGAATATCCCGATGAGACTAAAGATAAGTTTTATAAATGTTTGATGTTTTGATTTCTATCTCAACAGATAAATTTCATTTCCGGAACATACAATCGAACGTCTGAAATGTAACAATCCTGTATCTTCCTCTCTTAACCCTGAGAACTATGAAAAAAAACAAAATATAATTGAGTAAGCGAATGTGTCACTTCAGTGTTAAATAAGTTTTGTTGAGTAATCTTTTTAAACTTTCATAACAATCAGACTGTACTTTTACCAACTTTAAATATTCAACTGAATTAATTTATGAAATTTAATAATTCAATGGCCTTACTTCTCGGCGTATTTTTAGCGTTTATTCCGGGATATACTATTGCGCAAACCACTAACAATTCCCCTGACTTAAACAATGCAACACTTCAGCAGGTGATTGATTATGCCTTAACAAATAAGCCAGGTGTAAAACAATCGTTATTAGATGAGCAAATTGGCGAGCGGGAAATTAAATCTGCTTTATCTGGCTGGTTACCTCAGATAAATGCCGATGCGACCTTAAATCATAATATTAAGCAGCAATCGAATGCTCTTACTACCGACGGACAAACCTCTTATATTACGTTTGGTACTAAAAACACGTCGGGACTTATCCTGCAAGCGGATCAGCAATTTTTAAACGCTGGTTTAATACAAGCTTCAAAATCTGCTAAATACTACAGGCAGCAATACAAACAAAGCACAGAGAACACCCGGATTAACACCATTGTTGATGTTAGTAAAGCTTTTTATGATATCCTGACCAGTAAGGAACAGCTTAATATTATATCGCAAAATATTGCCCGTTTAGAAAAACAGCTAAACGATTCTAAGGCGCAATACGAAGCCGGTATTGTTGATAAAACGGATTTTCAACGAGCTCAAATCAGCTTAAGTAATTCAAGAGCTGATAAAAAAAGAACCGATGAATTGCTAAAATACAAATATGCCTATCTTAAAGGCTTAATAGGATACAAAGCAGAAAGTGATTTAAGTCTGACTTTCAGTAACCAACGCATGGAGGAAGATGTGTTATTAGATACAACCCAACTGCTTAATTACGAAAACAGAATTGAGTATCGTTTACTTAAAACACAAAGAGAACTTCAGCATATTAATACAAATTATAATAAGCTGGCTTATCTACCAACGCTATCCGGCTTTATAAATTACAGTTATAATTATATGAATAACGATTTCGGGAGTTTATATGACCAGTCCTTCCCGGGTTCTGTAGCAGGATTACGCTTAAATATTCCGATTTTCCAGGGAACCAAACGTATCCAGGAGATCAGGAGATCACAGCTTTTAGAGCAAAGGCTGGATTTGGAGCTGGAGGATGTAAAAAATCAAATCTTCACCCAATACGAAGGAGCGCTTGCTAATTACAAAGCAAACTTAAACGACTGGAAAACTGCAAAAGAAAACGTTGAAATCTCTGAACAGGTATATAACACCATTAAACTTCAGTATGATGAAGGCATTAAAGCATATTTAGATTTAATGACATCAGAAACAGACCTCAGAACCGCTCAGTTAAATTATCTGAACGCCCTTTACAGTTTACTTTCTGCAAAACTGGATGTACAACAAGCAATAGGAACAATCACCATAAATCAATAACATTAACAATGAATTTAAACTTCATAAAATCAGGCATTATAATTCTTGGCACTGTATTTTTTGCTTCTTGCGGAAACTCAAACCAACAGGCACAACAAACAGCACCGCCACCAACCCCTGTAACTACGTATACGGTTGATGAAGACGAGATTACCGTTGTAGATACCTACCCGGGGGTGGTTGTACCGCTAAACGAAGTGGAACTGCGCGCAGAAGTGGGTGGTTATATTACAGGAATTTTTGTAAAAGACGGACAGAAAGTAAGCAAGGGACAAAAATTATATGAAATAGATCGTACCACTTATCTTGCCGCCTATCGCTCTGCACAGGCAAATCTAGCTGTAGCAAAAGCCAATCAGGCAAAAGCCCAAAAAGACGCGGAACGCTATACAACGCTAGCAAAACAAGAAGCAATTGCAAAACAGCGTGTAGATTACGCCTTAACAGATCTAGCTAATGCTTCATCTCAGGTAGCTGCAGCAGAAGCCTCATTAGCTTCAGTTGCCGCCAATCTTAAACGTTCGGTTATTGTATCTCCGCTTAACGGAACTATTGGGATTTCGCAGGTAAAACTTGGCGCTTTGGTTAGTCCGGGTTCTACACTTTTAAATACCGTATCTACCAACGACCCTATTGCCGTAGATATCTCAATCAATCAAAACGATATTCCACGTTTTATCCAACTACAGCAAAACCCGAAAAGCACTATTGATAATTCAGTATTCAGCATCGAACTTCAGGATAAAAAAGAATACAAAATGCAGGGCAGAATCGTAACTATCGATCGTGCAGTTGATCCGGGAACAGGAACCATTAAGGTAAGAATCAGCTATCCGAATTCTTCGGGATTATTGGTATCAGGCATGACCTGTAATGTAAAAGTGCTGAACAGGTCAGAAGGTAAACAATTAGCCATTCCCTATAAAGCAGTATCAGAGCAATTAGGAGAATACACCGTGTATGTAGTTGGAGACAGCAGCAAAGCAGAACAACGCATTATTAAACTGGGCAGCGAATCGAATGGCAAAGTTGCTGTAAGAAGCGGTTTAAAAAAGGGCGAAGTAATTATTTCTGAAGGATTTCAAAATGTACGTCCGGGAGCAGTAGTACAAACAACTCCGGCCGACAGCACCGCACAAGTACCTGTAAAAAAGTAATTTCTTAATTATAGAAAAATAATATGATCTCAGAAGTATTTATACGACGTCCGGTAACGGCAATCGTTATATCCATATTAATTGTACTGGTGGGCACCATTGTGTTAACCGGATTGCCTATTAGCCAGTATCCAACCGTTGCCCCTCCTACCGTTACCGTAAGCGCCATGTACACGGGTGCTGATGCGCAAACAGTAGAACAAACGGTAACAACACCCATAGAGAGCCAGATAAATGGTACTCCGGGAATGAAATATTTATCCTCCTCGAGCAGTGCCGATGGCCGTTCTACCATCACTGTAACCTTTGAAGTAGGAACCGACATTGACATTGCAGCCCTGGATGTTCAAAACCGGGTTGGAATTGCAGAACCATCGCTTCCCGAAGCGGTAAGGCGTATGGGTGTAACCACCAAAAAAGCCAATACTGATATGCTGATGGTTCTGGGCCTTTATTCGCCTAACGGAACCTACGACCGGAAATTCTTATCCAACTACTCTAACCTATACATTAAGGATGCATTATTACGGATTAAAGGTGTAGGAGATGTAATGGCATTTGGCCAGCCTTTTAGTATGCGGGTTTGGCTCGATGCCAGCAAAATGGCAAGCCTTGGAATAACTCCGGCAGAAGTTTCTGCAGCAATACAAGAACAAAACACACGTATGCCAGGTGGCAGCGTGGGTGGGCCTCCGCAGCAGAGCAATCAAACATTTGAGTTTTCGGTTGTATTGGATGGCGATCTTACCGACGAAGAGCAGTTTAGAAACATCATTGTTAAAACCGCCGGAGATGGCTCGGCTGTTTATCTGAAAGATATCGCACGGGTTGAACTTGGCGAGTTTTCTTACGGTGTAGGCTCCAAAATAAACAGTAAAGTTTCGGCGATGATGGGTATTAACCAAACGCCGGGCGGAAATGCTGTTGAAACCGCCGAAGGAATTACCCAAACACTGGAACAATTGAAAAAATCGTTCCCGACAGATTTGGATTATATCATAGGATACGAAACTGTTTCGATTGTAAATGTATCTATCAATAGCGTGGTGCATACCCTTATAGAAGCGCTGATACTGGTAACTATCGTAGTATTCGTTTTCCTGCAAAGCTGGCGCGCCACACTGATTCCGGTATTGGCTATTCCGGTTTCTATTATCGGTACTTTTATCTTCTTTACGCTTTTGGGTTTCTCGGTAAACGTATTAACCATGTTTGGTTTCGTACTGGCTATCGGTATTGTGGTAGATGATGCGATTGTGGTCGTCGAGGCCGTACAGCATTACATGGACCATGAAGGCTTATCAGCCAAAGAAGCTACCAGAAGAGCGATGAAAGATATTACCGCACCGGTTATTGCCATTGCCTTAATTTTGGCTGCAGTATTTATACCAGTAGGATTTATACCAGGAATGGTTGGACAATTGTATCAGCAATTCGCCATTACCATTGCTGTTTCCGTATTAATTTCAGCTTTTGTAGCTCTATCGCTAACTCCGGCTTTATGTTCCCTATTATTAAAGCCAACGCATTTGGATAAAGAATCTACAGGAATAAATAAATTGTTCTATAAATTCAATTCATGGTTTGCACGGGTTACTCACAAATACTCAAGAGGCGTTAAATGGAGCTTAAAGAAAGCACCATTGGCCATGGTAATACTGGTTTGTATTTATGCAGGTACACTTGGCATGTTTGCTACAAAGCCATCCGGATTTATTCCGAATGAAGATGCCGGTGTATTTCTGATTGGGGCAAACCTTCCTGAAGGTTCGTCTGCTTCGCGTACCGATGCCTTTGTAGACCGCGTTACCGAAACTATCCGCAAAGAAAACCCGGAAGTAAAAAGTGTAACTTCTATTTCGGGAATTAACATTCTTAACAGAGCATTTAAATCGAACTCTGCAACGTTTTTTGTGCAGCTTAACCATTGGGACGACCGTGATAAAAACGTTTCGGATGTAATCGCAAATGTTTCTAAAACCTTTACAGGCGATAAAGAAGGTACTATTCTGGCAGTTCAGCCACCTCCGATTCCAGGATTGGGCGTAAGTGGTGGTTTCGCCATGCAAATACAGGAGCAACAAAGTGGAGACATTAAAAATTTCCAGGCAGTTGTAGGAAAGTTTCTTGCAGCTGCAAATCAGCGCCCCGAAATTGGAATGGCTTATACCCTGTTCAGTTCCAATACTCCGAATTATAAAATTACGGTAAACCGCGATCAGGTTAAAAAGATGGGCGTATCTATTGGTACCGTTTACAGCACTATTTCGGCCTATTTCGGCAGTAGTTATATTAACGATTTTACCAGGTACGGACGTAGTTTCAGAGTGGTTGCACAAGCCGATACCAATTACAGAAGCAATATTGATAACCTGAATAACTTATATGTAAAAAACATAGCGGGTGCATCTGTACCGCTGGGTTCTATGGTTTCTTATCAAAAGGTAGAAAACCCTTCTTTAATTAACCACTATAATTTGTTTAGAGCGATAGAGATTAATGGTTCAGCCAAACCAGGTTACAGTAGCGGCGATGCATTGAAAGCATTGGAAGAAGTTGCAGCGCAAACTTTACCAGCCGGTTACTCCTTCAATTTCTCTGGTTTAAGTCAGCAGGAACAGGAAGCGGGTAATAGTACCACCGTAATCTTCTCCTTAATCATAGTAGTAGTATTCTTATTACTCGCATCTCTTTACGAAAGCTGGTCTGTACCGTTCTCTATTTTATTAAGTGTGCCTTTAGGATTATTCGGTGCCATTCTGGCCCTGATGTTTCTGCCGCATTTAGATAATAACATTTATGCACAGGTAGGTTTAATTACCCTTATCGGGCTGTCGGCAAAGAACGCGATTTTGATTGTGGAATTTGCCAAAGAACGTGTAGACTGGGGGATGGAACTCATTGCGGCAACCTTAGAAGCCGTTAAATTAAGGCTGCGGCCAATTATCATGACATCGCTGGCCTTTATTTTAGGGGTTGTTCCTCTGATTATTTCATCGGGTGCAGGCGCCGTTTCGCGTCAGACCATTGGCTGGACCGTAGCTGCGGGTATGCTTTCTGCTACCATTCTGGCCCTGTTTATCGTTCCGGTATTGTTTGTGTTAATTACCAGGCTTGCTTATGGCAAGAAAAAATTAGCCGAACTTCAGGCAAACTTCCATCCGGAAGAACATAAAGATGTATTACATGCGGATGATGATGATCCGGATGTACAGCCTGATTTGCCAAAAGCATAAGAATCGATTTTTTATAAGGAGCCTCTAAATTTATTTAGGGGCTTTTTTGTGGGGCTGGTTATTGGTTACTGGATGGGAAGAAGAATGTTAAACAATGCTTATTCACACTCTTCGGAATTTGTAATTCCGAAGCTCATATCATCGGATTTGTAATGCGAACGAAAGCCTTTCGCTGGAAGAAAATCCCGCATCTTCTATTACAGGTTTATAATCTGGATAGTATATTTGACTTATGTCCTATGCGTATGTTGTTAAAAATCAAGAGGAAATACAATTTGTCACTTTTACCGTTCACCAATGGGCAGATGTTTTTACCCGCCAGATTTAGCGCAGGTATCGGTTCACAGAACTCCGATAGGGCTTCGGTAAGTGTTGTCCCATATCACTCACCTTAATTAACAATAAGTACACCAACAACGGAGAAAAAGATTTTTCAGACGCTACTCTGGCGTATCATAGACCTTAATCCCTTATCTTTTAGTATCTTATCCTATTTACCATTCAAGGCACCTACAGTAGGTTAAAATTTATGCCCGAGCGACGTGGTTCTCGAAGTTTTCTGCTTTTTAATTACTTTAGCTCCGGGTGACAGTGAGTCCTTTTAATCGGGCACAACTTAAGCCCTTCACCGTTATATTCCCAGATTAGAATTCCAATTAATTCCTGGGCGAACGTGAAAAAAGAGAAAAATGAAGGAAACACTGACAGAAAAAGTATATTGAAAATCAATGCGTTATTTAACGTTAGTCAGAATTTTAAAAAAAAACCGACCCATCACAACAAAACAAAATAATGTTTGAACATTTCAGAAATAAATTTCAGATTGACGATGATAAATGGAATGAGTATATAAATTGTTTCAACCAAATTGAAGTGCCTGCCAAAACTGTGCTTCTAAATGAAGGCAAAGTCCCAAAAAAGATGTTCCTGATTGAAAAAGGATGTATTCGTGTATGGTTTAACAATAACGGGAAAGATGTCACTTCTCAGTTTTTCTTCGAGAATGAAACAGTTGGTTCTATTGAAAGTTTCAGAAAAAATATTCCGAGTCCAACTACCATAGAAACCATAGAACCAAGTGCTTTATGGTGGATACATAAAAACGATTTAGACAGAATAGTCGAAGAAATCAAAGAAATTCCACACCTGAGAGATATGTTCATTGATAAAATATTTGAGCGGACATTCGATTATATGAAATACTTTTTCTCGTCTATCAAAGACACACCTCAGCAACGCTATCTAAACTTATTAAAAGAAAGACCTGAAATTGTAAAGCGGATCCCTCAACATTACATTGCTTCTTACCTGGGAATTTCTACTGTTCATTTAAGCCGGATAAAAAGCAAATTGGCAAAAGAAAAGAGATAAGTAAATTTGATAACAAATGTTATCGTAATAAGTATATGCCGAGCTGTAGTTTTGGAGAAAAAATTAAACAAAATGAAAGCAGCAGTAGTATTTCAAAAAGGCGAAATGCCAAAATATGTAGAGGATTTTGCAGCACCGAAAGTGCAAAACGAAAATGAGTTATTGATTTCGGTAAAAGCGTCAGCTGTAAAAAACCTTGATAAAATGCGGGCAAGCGGAAAACATTATTCTACGTACAACGAAGAATGGACAGCAAAAATAGTAGGCGGAGACGGAGTTGGTTTACTGGAAGACGGAACGAGAATTTACGGCATCGGTGTAAGCGGAATGCTCGCCGAAAAAGCTATTGTCGAAAAAGAGCGAATCGTAAAACTACCGGAAAGTATTGACAATGCAGTGGCGGCAGCGCTGCCAAATGCGGTAATGGGCTCGGCTTTGGCCTTACGCTTCAGGGCAAATTTACAAAAAGGAGAAACTGTTTTGATAAATGGTGCAACAGGCGTTACCGGAAAAGTAGCAGTACAAATTGCAAAATATTATGGTGCAAAAAAGGTAATAGTAACAGGCAGAAACGAACAGTCACTGAAAGAGTTATTGTTGTTGGGTGCAGATGAAATTATTTCGCTCAAACAAGATAATGAGACTTTCTCTTCACAAATAAAAACCATACACAGGCAAAATCCGGTTGATGTTGTGATTGATTACCTTTGGGGACAAAGTGCGGAATTAATTTTGGCAGCATTAAAGGGCGATGGCGGATTTTCGCACCGTACACGCTATGTTACCGTTGGCGGAATGATGAGTGAGACCATTACTTTATCGTCTTCTATTTTGCGTGGGACAGATATTCAAATTTCAGGTTCGGGTTTAGGAAGTTGGACACGGGAAGAAATTAAGTTATTGATTACCGAAATACTTCCCGAAATGTTTCAACTCGCAGCTGACGACAAATTGAAACTTGAAACCGTGAACGTTGATTTGAAGGAAATTGAAAAAGTCTGGGAAATGAATATTGACGGAGGGAAACGTTTGGTTGTTTTAATCTGACAACACAACAACTAATCGAGTAGAATAAGGCTTGGATCAGCAGCCCATCCTTCATTCGTGTCCGGCTTCAGGAGCAAGCTTGATGGGATTTACGCCTAAACGGATTAGGTTTTTCTTTTTCCACTCGGGCTTTTCCAATCAGCCTAAATACGATAAACAGCACAAACTAACAACAAAACATTAATATAAATTGCAAATGAAGAAATCAACAGTAGAAGAAATCAAAGAAAGGTTTGATAATGACGTTGAACGATTTTCAAACCTTGACACAGGACAACTTTCGACAATTGACGCAAAAATTTCATTAGAGCTCATTACAGAATCCGCTAAAAGAATTACCCCGGATGCTGAACACTTACTGGACATAGGTTGTGGTGCTGGCAATTATACATTAAAGATGCTTACAAAAATCCCAAACTTAAACTGCACGTTAGTAGATTTGAGTATGCCGATGCTTAATAAAGCATTTCAAAGAGTTTCTCAAAAGACCAATAACAACGTAACCATTTTACAAGGTGATATAAGAAAAGTCGGATTAAAAGAAAACCATTACGACATTATTTTAGCGGGTGCGGTTTTGCATCATTTAAGAGATGATAAAGACTGGGAAACAACATTTGACAAACTTTTTAAGTTGCTTAAACCAGGAGGCTGCTTAATGATTTCGGACTTAATTACACAAGATACTGAATTATTAAACGAATATACCTGGGAAAGGTATGGTGACTATTTAGAAGAATTGAGCGGAAAAGAGTATCGCCAAAAAGTTTTAGATTATGTGGCCAAAGAAGATTCACCAAGATCAATGAATTATCAATTAGACCTCATGAAACAAGTTGGCTTTAGAAAAGTGGAAATTCTTCACAAGAATATGTGCTTTGGTGCCTTTGGTGGAATTAAGTAACAACAAAGCTCCTTTGATACAATAGGCAAGCGCTTGTATAATGCATCCAGAAGTTCTTGGCTCAATAGGTCTCTTTTTCTGTTTTTTGTTGGAATTGAGGCGGGATTAGTTCGGGATGTGGCCGTACCACGTTCGGGGATCTTACGTTCATGAACGTAGGATGATCGAAGTTGTCTCGAACAAGTCCCCTGCATGGCCGGCAGATCTCAATCGCTTATGGCTAAATATATAATATTCATTCAAACTGGTCTGGTGTTTTCTGGACACAACTATATGATAGATTTTAATTCAGATTCTGTCAGCTTTGCTATCAGTTGGTATTTCCCTTGCCGCCCGTTTTTGCAGGCAGGTTCAAATTTGTAACTATATTCGCGGATAAAGGATTTGATTAGCAGATCTTCGCATCTTATCGACTTTTGAAATATCCTTATTCAATATATGAATAGTAAAACCTCTATAAAATTATATTAGGATTACTCATTGTTGTAATCATGTTTCACCTTTGCATTATCACCAAAAAAATTCCCTACCAAATCGCCTGGGGCGGAAACCTTAAAACCGATGCAGACATGTATATTTTTGAAAGCATTTCAATTAGTCTTAATTTATTTTTAAGTTATATAGTGTTAATGAAAGGCAGGTATTTAAAATTTCAGATCAGCGAGAAATGGATAAACTTAGTGCTATGGGGCTTTCTTGCAATTTTTATTCTAAACACCATAGGAAATCTATTTTCAAAGACAAACCTCGAGAAGTGTTTGGCTGCCTTAACATTCCTTTTCGCATTATTAATCTGGAATACTTTACGAAAGAATATAAACCATGTTTAGCATAAGAGCAGATATTTATAATTGCTAAGTAGCCCGGTAACGCTACCAGCTGAATTTAGTATCTAAATAAACACGTCTCTCTCTGAATCACGCAATTTTCAAAAGATATGCCTTTTCAACCATTCTTGTCAGGTTATCCAAATCAAAGGGTTTTGGCATAGAAAGATCTGCTCCTGCCTGTTCTGCAAGAACATCAATATCATTATTGGCCGTTAAATATATAACGGGAATGTCTTTAAATACAGGATGCTTTTTTATAGTTTGAGTGGCTTCTATCCCTCCTACTCCCGGAATCCAATTATCCATTATTATTACTGAAGGCTGAGCCGAGTTAACTTTATCAATAATATTATCGACATCGTTACTTTTTACAACTTCCCATCCGGAATCTGTTAAGGCATAATCAAGTATATCCAGAATATCCAAATCATCGTCACATACTAATATTCGCTTCATCTTCTTTTAATGTGTATTTAACATACTACAATTAATAAGATCATCTGTTTTATATTTCTTCGTTTCTATAACAGAGGTATCAAATCAGGAATCCGCATTGATTTTAAGTAGGTTCGATATCATTCTCAATTTCCAGCTCTTCTTTTATTTCTTCAGTTTGCACCCTGAGTTCGGGTACATTCATTGGATTTTCGGAAGGACGCTCATCGCCCAGCAAAACTCCCCAATGTTTGAATACCTCCGAGCGGTCGAATGTTACTTTCAGAATTGCTATGATTGGAAGAGATAAAAACATACCAGATATACCAGCCAGGCTTCCGCCGATAAACACCCCTAAAATTGCTGAGAGGGCATTTATTCTAACCTTTGATCCAACAATACGTGGCATCAGAATATTATTATCTAAGAACTGAACAAAAGCGATGGTTCCTAACACTGCAAGTATAGGCCAGATTTCGCTGGATGAAGACAGTGTCAGCAATACTCCTATCACATTGCCGATTAATGCACCCACATATGGAATAAGATTTAAAAAGGCAAAAATTACCGCTATTAAAAGTGCGTGTTTAATTCCTATCAATAATAAGATTCCGCCCAGTAATACCGTGATGTAAGTAATCTGAATTAAGAGTCCCAAAAGATAGCTTTTAATAATAACCTTAGTTTCAAGCATGGCTTCGCGAACTTTCGGGTGATTTTCTTCAGGAAACCATAAGAACACAAAACGTATTAAAAGATTTTTATAAAATAAAAACAAGTAGATATAAATAGGGATCAACCCAATAAATATGATGGTAGACGATACTGAACCAGCAGCTCCGGTAAGAAGATTTCCGCCAAAATTTAAAAGCCGGTTAGCCTGTTCATCAATTAATTTAGCCTGCTCTTGTGTTGAAAAACCACTTATATCGTTAATCCAACTACTTAACGAATTTAAATGCGCTGTTACATTTTTACGGATTTGAGGAAAATCAGCTATCAATGAAGATACCTGAGAAGAAAAGAACCAAATTATTAATGCAACCGCTACAGCCAGAAGAAGTATCGCAAGAAATATAGAAACGGGCTCCGGTATTTTTCTGCGTTTGAAGAAATTATAAATAGGAAGTAGCATAATGCTGATAAAAAAAGCCATCAGCACAGGCATTATAATATCCTTTCCAATAACAATTAAAAAACCCAGGAGTATTAATCCTAATAATTCAATTGATCGCCGAACGGTTAATGACATTTCTTTCATAGTAATACTCCAAGATTAGTTTCTGCTGATGATAATCTAAAATTGAGAAAAAAGTTTCAGCAGCGCGTAATTATCACCGAATTATTCTCAGCGAAACTATCCGGATTATTTAAACTCTGTTCAACGATTGCAATTTAAAGCAATCATTTAAGCACGAATCTGTCCATCACCTTTTATAACCCACTTATAACTGGTTAACTCCTCCAATCCCATAGGACCACGGGCATGAAGCTTCTGTGTGCTTATGCCAATTTCTGCGCCCAGGCCAAATTGTGCGCCATCTGTAAAAGCCGTAGAAGCATTTGCATAAACTGCCGCTGCATCTACACTATTTAAAAATGTTTCTATTGCCCCTGCATCTTCAGAAATAATAGCTTCGCTATGCCTGGAACTATGATTGGCGATATGTTCTAACGCTTCTTTCAGATTTTTAACCGTTTTTACCGACATTTTATAATCTAAAAATTCGATTCCAAAATGCTCGGGCGACGCCGGATGCAGCAACGTCTCAGGATAGCTCTGTTTAAGTAAAGGATAAGATGCAGCGTCGGCAAAAATCTCCACATCAGATTTAGCCAATAACTCCGCAAGCGAAGGCAGATCTTTTAACCGGCTTTCGTGAATAATTAAACAATCGAGAGCATTGCAAACACTTACTCGCCGGGTTTTACTATTGTTAATAATAGATTTACCTTTTTCAACATCACCAGTTTCATCAAAATACGTATGCACTATACCCGCCCCGGTTTCAATTACCGGAACCTTGGCATTTTGGCGCACAAAATCGATTAAACCCTGACTACCGCGCGGAATAATTACGTCTACAAAACCTACCGCATTTAACAGCGCTTCTGTTGCTGTTCTATCCGGAGGCAGAAGTGCAACAATATTGGTATCTATATCGTGTCTTTGTAAAACCTGGTGAATTACAGAGACTATGGCTTCGTTTGAATACGATGCATCGCTTCCTCCTTTTAAAATACAGGCATTACCAGTTTTAAAGCAAAGAGAGAATACATCAAAACTAACATTGGGACGAGCTTCGTAAATAACGCCAATAACACCCATAGGAACAGCTATTTTCTTTAGCTTCAGTCCATTATCAAGCTCATTTTCTAATAAAACTTTGCCTAATGGCGATGGCAGGCTGGCAACATTTCTAATATCAGTCGCAATATCATCGATACGTTTCTCAGTTAATTTTAAGCGGTCGTATTTCGGATCTTCCGGGCTCATACGCTCCAAATCCTTCTGATTTTCTGTGAGGATGATTGGAGTCTGACGAATTGCTTCCTCTGCTAAGTCGAGAAGAACTACATTAACCTTATCTGCAGCTATCAGCCCTAACGAGCGGCTGGCTTTCTGTACATCCTTAAATATCTGGCTGATTTCCATATTAGTCAATTTCCGAATTCAAAAATAAGTAATCGTAATGAACAAGTGGTTTTTGATTTTTCAACCCAATACGTTCGGCTGCTTTATCAGACCCATATTCGGCTATCCCTAAACCAATCTGCTTATCATCTTCATCTACAATCTTAATGATATCTCCTTTCTGGAAATCTTCATTAATTTTCACCACACCTATAGGCAACAGGCTATTTGCTTTTGTGGATGTTAAAGCAATTCTTGCACCTTCATTAATGGCAACAACACCTTTTGCGTAATTCTCTGAATGTGCCAGCCACTTCTTTTTTCCGGATGCGGTTTTTTGTGGAATAAAGTGAGTGCTTAATGCTTTCCCATTAAGGACGTTTAAAATTATATTTTCTTTTTTACCATTAGCGATATGAACCGAGATACCTAATTGAGCAACCTTATGCGCCATATTGGCTTTGGTAAACATACCGCCTCGTCCAAACTGCGATTTTTGTGTGGTGATAAAGGATGAAAAGCCTGCTAAAGATGTTGTCACTTCCAGGATAACCTCCGATTTACTGTCTTTCGGATCGCCGTTATAAATGCCATCAACATTGCTTAAAATCATCAATGCGTCTGCGTTTAACATGGAAGCAATTAAGCCCGCAAGCTCATCATTATCGGTAAACATCAGTTCTGTTACAGAAATTACGTCATTTTCGTTTACTACAGGAATTACATTATGCTGAAGAAGAATACTAAAGCAATTCTTCATATTGAGATAATGAAGCCGGTCGCGAAAATCCTCTTTGGTAACCAAAACCTGTGAACAAATCAATTGATGAGCCTCGAAAAGCTCAGAATATTTATTAATCAATCTTACCTGTCCAACCGAAGCGAATAGCTGGCGCGTAGCCACCGCATCCTGCTTATCCAATACCGACAATACACTTTTACCCGATGCTACCGCACCGGATGAAACAAGAATTACTTCTTTTCCCTGTTGTTTTATTTCTGATATCTGGTCGACTAAATGAGCCATACGCTCGAAATCGGGCAATCCGTTTTCTTTGGTAAGTACATTAGAGCCAATTTTAATTACTAATCGTTTATAAGGTAATGCCATAAAAATTATGGGTGAAAGTAAAAAGAATATGATGAATTAAAACGACCGGCGAACAAATCATTTTGATTTCTATCATTAAAATTGATTACCCGGAGATATATTTCTTACTCCAGCAGTAAATCCGTTTCATCCAGTAAGTTCATTTGAATAGTATCGCTACCCGCAATTCCTTCTACCGAACCACGAATATGAGCGGCATTTAATAATACCTTATCCAGTTGCTTTTCCCGTGCTTTCCAGATGCGTTCCATCGCGTCGCGTTCTTTCTGAATGGAAAGGCGCATACTCATAAAGCCTTCGCGGATTGCTTTCCATTGCTCATTAAACTCTGAGCTGGTGAGATAATCATACATCATGTGCATTTTATCTCCTTTATTTTCCTGGGATCTCGATGCGTTATATAACTTTACAATGCTATCGCGAAGCACGTAGGCCACGGCCTTAACTTCATCAAAAGAACAAATCCAGACACCGTCTTTCTCGCCGAAGCAATCCATCCCTTTTGGATAGCATTGTGTAACAATTACTGCCACATCCACGCCAATGCCGCGCATATCTTTTTTTAGCTTTTCAATCCAATCGTTAGAAAAATCTTTAGTTCGTTTGCTTTCAAAAATAATTTTACCGCATTCCTGACCATATTGATTGCGCACGGTCTGTATACAATCTGCACCCCGTACCCCTTTCCCTACTTCAGAAATTACGTCGAAAGGAAAAGAACTTCTCAGCAATTCTTCAAGAATTAATTCCTGAACTTCGCCCTGTAATTGCATAGACCCCTGTTCGGCCCGGCGCTTCATTTCTTCTGCCAGTTTTTTCTGGTCTTCCAGTTGCTTTTCAAGTTCGCGTACTTTAAGCTGGAATTCCGTTTCTTTCAGGGTGTTTTTTTCGTGTTCCTGTTTCCGAATCTGCTCAGAAAGCTCATTACGCTGCTCCTGAAGTTTTCGCTGAAGCTGAATTTCCAGTTCCTCTTCCCTGGTTTTAAGAAGCTGTTCCTTTTTAAGAAATTCAAGTTCCTGCAAACGGGCGAGCCTTAACTTTTCTTCACTGTCTTTATTGGCAGTTTCGAGTAATGAAACTTTATTCTGAAAATCCTGAGAAATGGTTTTTCGCAAGTTTTCTTCCAATGTTAGTTGTAAGGCTTGCTTTTCTAATTGCAGTTTTTTTTCAAACTCCTGTTGTTGCAATTGTTCGCGACTGCTGAATTCCTCTAATTTTTTTTGATATTCCTCTTCCTTCTGCTTTGTAAACGAAAGCATTTTTTCACGCAATTCCTTCTTATACTCTTCGGTCATAGCCTCTTCTATAGGAAAGGTATGGCCGCATCCCGGACATTTTACTTCTGTAGACATTTAATAAAAATTAGAGCTTTGAAGATAAGAGAAAAAATCCGCTTTGCGGAAGATGAATGGAGAAAATGCGATGCAAGGGCTCTCAGAAAGCAGCGCTACGACTGCTTTTGTAATAAGAAAAGAAGCAGGTTATCATATTAAGAACCCGACGTTCTGATGTGCTTCCGGAACAGTTTTATAATATATTAAAAGAGCAAAATCTCTATTTATACATTTATAATGGTTGTAAACTGATTTACGTTGGTTTCGGGATTGTATAAATAAAAGAATTCGTTGGAGAACTTTGCCATAATCAACAAGCCGTAATGCTCAAGTAAATTTGAGTTGCTTGTTACCTGGGTTATAGGGTATTCTTCAACTTCAAATACGATACGGTTTTCGTTTTTTATAACTGCATATAAATTTGAAATATCGTCTTCATAAATTTTTATTTTTTCACCGATATATTTTTTATCAAGCGGCCATGTTAACGGAGGCCAGCTGGTATAATTATTCAAATAAAACTTACGGCCTTTATCACCTTTGGTAATTTCAATCGCAGTACTGGTTAAACAAATAGTTATTATAGAAGTATCTGCATGAGAGTGCTTAACGGCATTAGTTAAAAGCTCAATCAGGATTTGTTTACAATTACTAATTTTAAAAGCATATTGTTCTGACGGAAGATGGACTTTCAGGAAAGAAATAATTTCATTTAACAAAGGGTACATTGCTAAAGAATCATTACTGAAGAGAAATTCTTTTTTAATTTCAGTCATAGAAGCAGGGCTATCTTTATCTTTATGCAAAAACATCGGGTTCGCTGGTATATACTTTAAAGACTTTATTCATTCGGATAAGGGTAAAAAGATTATTAATATCCTTATTTAGATTCACTACAGAAACATCTCCATCTTGAGACATAGCATGTTTTAAAACTGAAACAAGCGCTCCTAAAAATGAGCTGTCTACATAAGCTACTTCGTCAAAACTTATCATTAATCTAGTATTTCCCTGATCTATCAATTCAAGCATTTCAGTTTTAAATTGGTCGGCAACATCAAGATTGGCTTCCCTAATTTTAATTTTCACCAAAAGATAGCCGTTCCTGGAAAATAATTCAATCATTAGTATGTGTGTTAATTTTTTCTATGAAAATTAAACTGCAATCGTCTACAAACCCTTTACTACTTTCCGGAGAAAAGGTTACATTTTTTATTAAATCAAAACTAGTCTTTTGCCCCATAAACTTTTTCATTTTTTTCAAGAACAAATCATAATCGCTTTTCTTCCCTTCATTTGTTTCATAGTCAATCAAACCATCTGAAATAATAATTAACTGATCTCCTGATTTTAACTCAAGAATCTTTTCATCATACTGGCCATCCGACATTACGCCTAGCAATAATCCGGAAGACTCAACCGGCATACATTCCTTTTTTATAGAATCATACCAGATTAATGGCAAATCGCCGGCTCCGGAATAATGCACTTTACCTGTTTTTTGTTCTATCATTAACAAGGATAAAGTTGATAAAACATCGCCAAGCACTGTATCAAGAATAATTACCCTGTTTATTTTTTGCAAAATACTTGCAGTAGATAAATCGCCGTCAAAAACACATAAACGTATTGCAGAGCGTATATAACTTAAAAAATTGAAGGAAAAAAACCATGCTCCCCATTTTTTACCCATTACATCGCCCAATATTATAAAGGTGTAATCGTCATCTATTTTAATAAAATCTATAAAATCTCCTCCTGGATAATCTTCAAAAGATTTATATAAAAACTGCAAGTTATACCCCTCAACAACAGGCGTTTGTGCAGGAACAGACCTTAAGTTTAATGCTTCAGCTGCAATTCTAATTTCCTGAATAGATTTTTCGTGTTGCCGCCGGATAGTACTAATAATATTGTTTATCTTGGATGCAACCATCGGAATTGGAGTATCCTTATGAATGTAATCCACCACCTGCATATCCAGGCCTTCCTGCATGTGTTCCGGATCTGTTATGGAAGTAAAAAAAACAAAGGGTATATTTTTCCAGCGTTTATCCTTCAGCACCATTTTTCTGAATTCGAACCCGTCTATAATAGGCATCTGGAAATCAGAAAGAATAATATCGGGCGTTTCGTGTTGTAAAATATCCATCGCCTGGCTAACGGACCGCGCCATGGTGCATTCAAAACCCAATTTAGATAAAGCCCTGGATATTATATTAAGGATAAGTCCTTCATCATCCAACAATAAAATTTTCTTGAATTGATCTGACATTTTAAAGTTGCTTTCTTTTAATTATTGAACTAATAAATAAATATACTCCCGCAAAAACAATTAGTAAGGCAATCAGATCCATGAGCGTTATTCCATCATCCAGTGAGAACCAGAATATGGTAAACATTTCGAAATATGGCGGAGCCGGCATTATTATCATTGCAAAGCCTAAGGTTATCAGAATAAGCGAAATAATAAGCACCGAAGCTTTCAGCAATCTATCTGTAAATACAATTTTTTTAGAAACCTTACTGTCTAATTGATATTGGGATAAAAGCATTTCCAGGTTATCAGCCAGTTCCAAACGACTGGCTGTAGAGTTATCCAGTCGCTCAAATTTCTTTAAGCTTTCTCTTGTAAGCTCGATTGTGGTTACAGCCTGATTAAATTTATCTTTCAGTTTAATCACCGAGTCGCTGTCGAGTTTACTTGTTTCCAGTAAATGAAGTAACTCATCCAATTTCTCCTCAATCGAAATCCGCTGCTGATCCAGCTTACGGAAATTCTCTATTTCTTCATCCAGTGGCTTTCGCTTTTCCATCTAGCTGTATTTTTTATTGTATCTTCCACACATAAAACGCCGTATAAAACGATTTTGACCAGATGAGAAAAATCTCTTTAATAACTGTAAACTTTAACCAACCTCTTGTAACCGAACAATTACTTGCATCCATCTCATTACACAATCATTATCCTGCGATAGAAATTATTGTAGTTGACAACGGCAGCACAATAAACCCGATTCCGGAATGGGCCGCTAAATATACAAATGTTTGTTTTATACGCTCGGAAAGTAATTTAGGTTTCGCAGGTGGGAATAACCTGGGCATAAAAAAAGCTGATGGCGATTACATGTTTTTGATTAATAATGATACAGAAATAACTGATGGACTGATAGAAAAACTGGCTTATATATTAGATACGCATGCTGAAGTTGGGATGATATCGCCTAAAATAAGATTTTTTGAAAAGCCGGATACTTTACAATATACAGGTTTTACTCCCATGAACTTTTATACTGCCAGAAACAGTTGTATCGGATATATGGAAAAAGATCTCGGCCAATACGATGATTCAACCGGGCCGACAGGGTTTATACACGGCGCAGCCATGATGATACGAAAAGAAGCAATTAAAAAAGCCGGTTTAATGGCCGAAAACTTTTTCCTGTATTATGAAGAAATGGACTGGTGCGAACGAATTAAAAAAGCCGGATATTCAGTCTGGATAGAACCACAGGCACTGATTTTCCACAAAGAATCGATATCTGTAGGAAAAAAGAGTGCTTTAAAAGAATACTTCATGAATCGCAATCGGATATTATTTATCCGCCGAAATGCTCCGGTGCTGGCAAAACTTACTTTTTATCTGCATTTCGGGCTTCTGGTTGCACCGCGAAATGTTATTAACTATTTAAAGGAAGGAAGAAAAGACCTTCTTAAGCAATTGTTTAAAGCAATTTTATGGAACATCACTCATAAAAAAGACAGTACTAACCTGGGCTTCCCTATTCAGAAACTTTCATGAAAATCTTATTCTGGCTTTCCATTCTTACAATTATTTATACTTTTCTGGGATATGGCATTATACTATATATTCTTATAAAAACAAGGCGCTTTTTTAAAGGAAAAAGAGCAATTCCTTTATCAGACAATTTACCAAGTTGCACCTTAATTGTCGCTGCCTATAACGAGGAAAGTTATATGGCAGAAAAAATAGCTAATACGCTTCGCTTAAACTATCCTGAAGGCAAGCTTGATTTGATTTTTATCACCGATGGATCTGATGATAAAACACCGGAGATAATTAGCAATTACCCTGAAATTAAATTAATGCATCAGCCAGAGCGCAAGGGCAAAATTGCTGCAGTGCACCGTGCGGTTAAAGAAGTTACCACAGATGTCATTGTATTTACTGATGCAAATACATTTTTGAATGAAGACGCGCTAATTAATATTTGCCGCCATTATTCCGATAAGCAAGTTGGAGCTGTTGCCGGCGAAAAACGCGTTCAGGTAGGAACCGAAGCAGATGCAAGCGCCGCGGGCGAAGGATTTTACTGGAAATATGAATCGGCATTAAAAAAGTGGGATTCTGAATTATACTCTGTTGTAGGCGCAGCAGGCGAATTGTTTAGTGTACGCCGAAGCTTATACCAGCCTGTAAGCCCGGATAGTATTTTAGATGACTTTATGATTTCTATGCTGATTGCACAAAAAGGCTTTCGTATTGTTTACGAACCCGATGCATATGCAATAGAAACGTCATCAGAAAACGTAACAGAAGAATTAAAACGTAAAATAAGGATTGCCGCAGGCGGAATTCAGTCGATTATCTGGTTAAAAAGCCTCTTTAATATCTTTAAATATGGAATATTAAGTTTTCAGTATGTAAGCCACCGGGTTTTGCGCTGGACCATCACTCCTTTTCTGCTTATCCTCGTTTTTATTTTAAATATTCTTCTTGCGCTGAAACCTGGTGAATTCCTTTATCTGGTAATTTTGACTGCACAAACACTCTTTTACATGCTGGCATGGATTGGTTATTTACTGGAAAAGAAAAATTTACGTGTTAAAATTCTATTTATTCCATACTATTTTTGTGTAATGAATTATGCAGTATTGGCTGGTATTCTCCGCTTTATAAGAAAGAAGCAAAGCGCATCATGGGAAAAATCAAAAAGAAAATAGAAAAAGACAATCTTTAATAAACAAAAGCAGCCTTTTCCTGTTTAGTATTCTTTATGATGCAGATCTTGATTTTAACACCCAAATTTTTGTCGAATCCTGTATATTGCAAATCTTTCAATTTAATCTTACACTTATCGAGTACTAAAAAATTAATCATAAATGATTCTTATTGTTGATGACAAGCCAGAGAACATTTTTTCCTTAAAGAAAATACTTGAACTTAATAAATTCGAAGTTGATTCGGCACTATCTGGAGAAGAGGCATTAAAAAAAATTTTAAAAAAGACCTATGCCTTGATTATCCTTGATGTACAAATGCCAGGGATGGATGGATTTGAAGTAGCAGAAACAATTTCAGGGTATAGTAAATCAAAAGATATTCCAATTATCTTTCTCTCTGCTGTAAATACAGACAAAAAGTTTATTACAAAGGGATATGCATCAGGTGGTATGGATTATATTACCAAACCTGTAGACCCTGATATTTTATTATTAAAAGTAAAAACATTCTATAGACTGTCTGAACAAACCAGGGAATTAAATGACATCCAGAAAATCTTACGTGAAGAAATAGAATTCAGAAAGCAGGCACAATCTGAATTAAAAGAAAGAGTTTCAGAATTACGTTCCATTTTAGAATCTATTCCGCAAATAGCTTTTACCGCAAGAAATAATGGCAATATAGAATTTGTCAATCAGCAATGGTTTGAGTATTCAACCGATGAAGAAGTCTTTCCGGAAAATTATTTAGAGAATGGCCCCATCCAGGAAAGCTGGGTGCAAACCATATCCTCCGGTCTTCCGCTGGAAATGGAAGTAAGATTGAAAAAGCTCAATGAAGAAAAATTTCACTACCATTTATTACGTGTTGTTCCGGTAAAAGAAAGCGATCATATTGTAAAATGGGTAGGCACTTTTACAGACATTGAAGAGCAAAAGCAAATTGAAAAAAGAAAGGATGAGTTTCTAAGCATCGCCAGTCATGAATTAAAAACGCCTTTAACCAGTATTAAAGCATATATGCAATTACTGGATCGCTCTTTTAAAGAGAGCTCCGCTAATCAGGAATCTAAAAAATATCTGGAAAGAACACAAATCCAACTGGAAAAATTGCATAACCTGATTGCTGATTTACTCGATATATCAAAAATTGAAAGTGGTAATCTTCAGTTTAATAAAAAGGATTTCGATTTTGAAACTTTACTTAAAAACTCTTTAGATATTATCAGACAAACTAACCCTGAATATAATATCATTAAAACCAATATTAATACTGCTACTATTTTTGGGGATGACATACGCATTGAACAGGTGATAATCAACTACTTAAATAACGCTATAAAATATTCACCCGATTCTAAAAACATTAAAATTTCGACCATAATTAATGAGAACAACGAATTAGTTTTTTCTGTTAAGGACGAAGGTGTTGGTGTGCCAGAAGCCAAGCAAAAGGATATATTTAAGAAATTTTACAGAGTAGAAGAAAACTCTCATCGTTTTCAGGGATTGGGAATCGGACTGTATATTTGCTCTGAAATTATTCGTCGCCATAACGGAACTGTGGGTGTAAAAAGCAAGCCCTCCAAAGGCTCTGAATTTTATTTCACTTTACCCATAAATACTGTAGACATTAATTCTTAATTTTTATGAATAAACTTTTTAACAGGCTTACCTTCCCGGTTAAGCTAATGCTATTGGGATTAATCCCTTTACTATTTCTTATCTATTTTGCTGTTGAAATAATATATGAAAAACAAGCACGGGTAAAAATAGCGAGAGATGTTATAAACAATATAGACAAATCAATATTAGTAAATAAACTGGCTTCAGAGTTACATCTGGAACGAAGAACCAGCTTTTCTTATATATTTGAGAAAAAAACTTCTGCTGATTTAATCGCTCAGCGCAACAAAACAGATGCTGCCTTAGCTGCTGTAGAAGAAAACGACGATCAATCGTTTGATGCATACCTGCAATATAGTATGCTTAATCAGCTTAATTCTCAAAGAAACTTAATACTTAAAAACGAATTATCACCCGACCAGGCCTTAAATTATTTTTCGAATGTTTTAGAACGGGTTAACTCCTTTTACAATATTTCTGTAGAAAATATCCCTTACTTAGAAACAATAAGTAAAGATTTGGCGGGGCAGCGCCTGATGTTTAACATGGTAAATCATTATGGGATATTAAGAGCACTAATTTACTCTACAGCCGTTAAAAAGACATATACAGAACAAGAATATAATGACATACAAAAAACGCTGGCAATAACGCTCTCCTACATTGATGAGTTTAAGGCAAAAGCCAGCACATCTGCCATTGTTAGTTTTAACAAAATAAATTCTACTGAAGAGTCGAAATACTGCAACCAAATCCTTTCACAAATAAGTAAAACAAGTACATTTCCGCCAAACTTTGATGCCGAAAATTGGTGGTCCAACAGCAGAGTGTTTGTTGATGATATTATAAAGGTACAGGAAGGCTTAACAAATATAACAAAAGAAAACACCGAACTTATTTTAGAGAAAGAGAATAAGAACCTTTATCTTACAATCATTCTGCTTATAATTATTATAATTCTGGTAGTAACCATCATCTCCTATACTATAAAAAATATTAATGATATTTTAAATAACCTGCGAATTGCGGCAGAAAAAATCGCTTTGGGCGAAAGCAATTTACAGTTAGACGTAATAAATAATGATAGTATAGGCAGTTTGGCAAAATCTATTAAGATAATAGATATAAATAATAACGAGCTTGCTAAAGCAGCAGATTCGATTGGAAAAGGCGAATTTGATATTACTATGTCCCCGCGGAGCGAAAGAGATATTTTAGGGAGCGCCGTGGTGAAGATGAAAGAGGATTTGCAAAAATACTCAATCGCAAATGCCAGTACTATTTGGATACAAAGCGGCCTAACAGCTATTAATAATGCGGTAAGAGGTGAAAAACTTGTTAACGACCTATCTAACGATGTTCTAAATTGCTTAGTAAGCTATCTTGGTGCCCAGGTTGGATTGTTTTATAATAACGATAATGATATTTTAAATTTTGCCGCCGGCTACGCTCTGAATAATAATTATAACCCGCCAAAAACTTTAACCCTTGGCCAAACTTTAATTGGTGAAGCTGCAAAACAAAAAAAGGTACTGTACCTGGATGAGATTCCTGATAATTACCTGACTATTAGCTCAGCAAGCGGCAGTAGCCTGCCTAAATACATTCTTGTAGTTCCGCTAATTCATAATAATATCGTTGAAGGAGTAATTGAAATTGGCGCTTTTAAACCTTTTTCTAAAAATTCAAAATCTTTGATTGAACAAGCATCAAATAGTATCGCAATTGCTGTTCATTCATCTAAAAGCCGGACCAAGCTACAGGAACTATTAGAAGAAACCCAGGCACAATCCGAAGAATTACAAACACAGCACTCTGAACTGGAAGGCCTCAATACAGAATTAGAGGCTCAGGCACAAAAACTTCAGGCATCAGAAGAAGAGTTAAAAGTACAACAGGAAGAGCTTTTACAGGCCAATAAAGAGCTGGAAGAAAGAAGTAAATCGCTGGAAGAAAAAAACGAACTGATTGTTGAAAGAAACCTTGATATTCAGAAAAAAGCAGAAGAACTTGAATTAAGTACAAAGTACAAATCAGAGTTTTTGGCAAACATGTCGCATGAACTGCGCACACCGCTTAACTCTATTTTACTGCTATCAAGATTAATGTATGAAAACCCGGAGGAAAACTTAACCACGGACCAAATAGAATACGCGCAGGTAATACAATCGTCTGGAAATGGTTTGCTTTTATTAATTGACGAAATTTTAGATCTCTCTAAAATTGAAGCGGGTAAGATGGAACTGGAATATGCGGATGTATTAGTAAAAGATATCGTAACTGATATGAAATTACTCTTCGCTCCTATTGCCAAAGATAAAAATCTGGAATTTATAATTGACGTAAGTGCGGATGTTCCTCAAAAAATCAGTACGGATAAAATGCGTCTGGAGCAAATTATTAAAAACCTGCTTTCAAATGCCATTAAGTTTACAAGTAAAGGAAGCGTTAGTTTAACAGTAAAACCGACAAACAATCCATTAGTGGTGCAGTTTTCTATAAAAGATACCGGTATTGGCATTGCAAAAGATAAACAATTACATGTATTTGAAGCATTCCAACAGGCCGATGGCTCTACCAGAAGAAGATTTGGCGGTACTGGCCTCGGCCTCTCTATCAGCAGGGAGCTGGCTAAACTATTAGGTGGAGAGATTATTTTAGAAAGTAAAGAGGAGCTTGGCAGTGAGTTTACATTGCATCTACCTATATATAAGATAGAAAAAATAAAAACCGAATCTATCGTTTCAAAAGCAAGCACAAATAATATTAAAGCTGAAGAACCTGTTGCAAAACAGCCAGAACGCATTAAATACATTAGCGGCTCAATTCCAGAACAAGTACCCGATGACCGTGAAAATATTACGAATGCAGATAAAGTTATTCTGATTGTTGAGGATGATACTAACTTCGCAAAAGCACTCTTGAATTATACCCGCAAATCTGGTTACAAGGGAGTGATTGCAGTACGTGGAGATGCAGGGATAGAAATGGCTACTATCTATAATCCGAAAGCTATTTTGCTAGATATCCAATTGCCAGTAAAAGACGGTTGGGAGGTAATGGAAGAGTTAAAAACCAACCCTGTTACCAGACACATTCCAGTACATATTATGTCATCCTTAGAAGTTAAAAAAGAAAGCTTAATTAAGGGTGCGGTCGATTTTATTAATAAGCCGGTTGCTTTAGAACAAATGAAGCAGATGTTTAGTAAACTGGAGAGTGTATTTGATAAACATCCAAAAAAGGTATTAATTATTGAAGAAAACCCAAAGCATGCTAAGGCACTGGCTTATTTTCTGGAAACATTTAATGTAAACTCAGAAATTAAAGGCTCTGTATCTGAAGGTATCCAGGCACTGCAAAGAAATGATGTGGAATGCGTAATTCTGGATATGGGCATCCCTGATCAAAATGCTTACGAAACATTGGATCAAATTAAGAAAAACCCGGGATTGGAGAATTTGCCGATAATCATTTTTACAGGCAAGAACCTTTCTAAAGCCGAAGAAGGCAGATTAAAATACTATGCTGATAGTATTGTTATGAAAACTGCCCATTCGTACCAGCGGATTTTGGATGAGGTTGCGCTTTTCCTTCACATCGTAGAAGAAAAAGAAGCAACCCCAAAAGAGGGCCTCCCAAAAAACAAAAATGTGATGGCTCTTAACGAAATATTAAAAGGCAAAACAGTGTTGGTTGCAGATGATGATGTACGGAATATTTACTCTCTTACAAAAGCACTGGAGCAACTAAAAATGAAAGTTTTGTCTGCTACAGATGGAAAGGAAGCATTAAAAGTCCTGGAAGAAAATCCGCAAACAGATATTGTTTTAATGGATATGATGATGCCAGAAATGGACGGTTATGAAAGTACTGCACTAATCAGGCAACATCCAAAATTTAAAAATCTACCTATTCTGGCCGTAACTGCAAAAGCCATGGTGGGCGACAGAGAAAAGTGTATAAATGCAGGTGCTTCAGATTATATCTCGAAACCTGTAGATATTGATCAGTTAATTTCTTTATTACGAGTTTGGTTATATGATAAACACTTTTAATATAAAAAAAAAGATCCTAATCATTGATGATGATTCGCGGAATATTTTTGCACTAAAGGCTGTTCTGCAGGCAAAAAAATTTCAGTGCTTAAGTGCATCCAGTGCTGCAGAAGGGATTTCAATTTTAAAGTCGAGCGACGAAGTTGGCATGATTTTAATGGATATGATGATGCCATATATGGATGGATATGAAGCAATAGCGGTAATCAGATCTGATGAAAAAATAGCTAATATTCCCATTATAGCAGTTACAGCTCAGGCTATGGTAGGTGATAAAGATAAATGCTTAGAAGCCGGCGCCAATGGCTATATCTCAAAACCAGTTAATATTGATGAGCTTTTAATTTTAATAAAAGAAAATCTACAAGAAAGATAACGTGCAGCATATATCAGATGAAGATGTTGAAATATTACTGAATGATTTGTTTGAAAGGTATGGCTACGACTTTACAGACTATTCAAGAGCATCCTTGAAACGCAGGATAAACCGCTTATTTTCCTTAGACAGGTTTCCAAGTTTCGCAGAATTCCGTTATCATCTTAAATCAAATGAATCATATTTTAAACGGTTTATAGAAGAAGTTACGGTTACGGTTACAGAAATGTTTCGCGACCCAAACTTTTATAAAGTGTTACGTGAGCAAATATTACCTGTGCTGGGTACATACCCGCATATACGTATTTGGCATGCAGGTTGCTCTACAGGCGAGGAGGTATATTCTATGGCCATCTTGTTAAAAGAAGCTAATTTATTCGAGAAATCATTGATTTATGCTACCGATATAAATCAGGCAGTATTAGAAAAAGCCAGCAAGGGAATCTTTCCTCTTGCAAACATGAAACAATACTCCGAAAACTATATCTTATCTGGCGGTAAAGAAGATTTTTCTAAATATTACACTGCCAATTATGATAAAGCAAAATTCGAACAGGATTTAAGCCGGAAAATGATATTTTCTATGCACAACCTTGTATCCGATCGCTCATTCAATGAATTTCAGCTTATCCTGTGTCGTAACGTATTAATTTATTTCGACAAAGATTTACAGGTGAAGGTTTTTAAGTTATTTGAAGAAAGCCTGGAGAACCTGGGATATCTGGCCTTAGGAAGCAAAGAAACGCTACGCTTTTCGACCGTTTCGAGCCAGTTTAAAGCCGTTGACCCAAGAGAAAAGATATGGAGAAAAGTAGCTTAAGAGAGGTGAAAGCATTAGTGATTGGCGGCTCAGCAGGAAGTCTTGATGTTGTTATTAAAATTCTTGAGCGCTTGCCTAAAAGCTTAAACATTGCAATAATTATCATATTGCACAGAAAAAATTCCTATGATTCATCGTTGGCATTACTGTTGGACAGCAAATCACCTGTTAAGGTCAGGGAAGCGGAGGAGAAAGAAAAGATTCTTCCCGGAATAGTTTATCTGGCTCCTGCCGATTATCATTTACTTATTGAGCGGGATCATACATTTTCACTGGATAGCTCTGAAAAAGTTCAATATTCCCGTCCCAGTATTGATGTTACGTTTCAATCTGCTGCAGATGTTTACGGCAAATCGCTGGCCGCGCTTTTACTTTCAGGTGCTAATTCAGACGGTTCAAAAGGAATGCTTGCCATTGCCAAGAACGGCGGAATAACAGTAGTGCAAAATCCTATTTCGGCAGAAGTTGGCTTTATGCCCAAATCAGCCATTCTAACTACTGTTGTAGATTATATTCTCGAAACTAAAGACTTACCCGATTTTGTAAATAGTCTTTCTGATGCTCAGCTTTCTGAATAAATACTGGGAACCTGCTCCCTGAGATTATATTTTGAAGCCATAACCTCACCGTAAGCGCCAGCTGTTCTTATCGCAATAAAATCGCCCCGGAAAGATTCCGGCATTTCAACTTCTTTGCCAAAGCAATCTGTCGATTCGCAAATCGGGCCTACAATATCGTATTTCATACCCTCGCCATCCTTTTGCTGGCGCGATAAGTTTTCCATTTTATGATAAGCCTGATAAAGCGCTGGCCGCATAAGTTCTGTCATACCGGCATCTAATACTAAAAAATGTTTTTTAATACCATTTTTAACATACAAAACACGACTGATTAAACTTCCGCAATGCGCTACCAATGCTCTGCCCAATTCAAAATGAATCTCCTGGCCGGTTTTCCGTTCAAGAAACTGATTAAAAATTTTAAAGTACTCTTCGAAATCTGCGATGGGTTTTTCATCGGGATTATAATAATCCACTCCTAAGCCACCGCCTACATTTAAAATACTTAATATAAATCCACGTTCTTCAAACCATGCTTTAATTTCATTTACTTTAATGCACAGACTTTTAAAAACATTCAGATTAGTTATCTGAGAGCCAATGTGAAAATGAATTCCAACCAGGTTAAGATTCGGAGACTTTTTTAAAACCTCCGCACAGGCAGGCAAATCCCACTGATTAACACCAAACTTATTCTCTTCCAAGCCGGTAGTAATATTATGATGCGTATAGGCATCAACATTGGGATTAATACGAATGGCGACTCTGGCTGTCTTCCCTGCTTTTCCAGCCAGCTCATTAATAACTTCCAGTTCCTGGATAGATTCGATATTAAAACAAAAGATATTCTGTTCTAATGCTTCAATGATCTCCCTGTCTGATTTTCCTACACCTGCAAAAACAACTTTATCCGGAGAAAATCCCACCTCGATAGCTTTTTTAACTTCGTTCCCGCTTACACAATCGGCACCAAAACCAGCTTTCTGGATCCGTGTTATTACCTTATCGTTAAAGTTTGCTTTCATAGCGTAATGCACATGAAAATCATACTTATCTGCAGCAGCTTTACAAACCGATAGTGTTTGCTCTAAAAGGTGCAAATCATAATAATAAAAAGGTGTTTCTACTGATTGGAAACGATTTAAAGTTTCTGAGTTGAACATTTTTTAATATAAATATCCTCCTGAAGAAGGAAAATTAAATAGGGTGATTAACACTTTGCTGCCTGTTAAAACAACAAAGTGTATAATATTTAGGTAATACCAGGTTAAAATAGCCTGCTATGTAAACTTCTTAACGATTCAGTCTTATCGGCGGTATCTACCAATACTGATATGTTGTAATCACTTGCACCATAAGAAATCATCCGTATAGATATGTGCTTTATTGCTTCAAAAACACTCGCAGCATAGCCATGAGATTGATAAGAGAAATCTCCTACTACGCAAATGATGCTTTGCTCTTTACTTACTTCCACAATTCCAAAGTCCTGTAAAGCGATAATAATATCATCCAGATAACGGGTATCGTCAATGGTAACCGACACTGCAACTTCAGAAGTAGTAATCATATCGATTGGTGTTTTGTACCGCTCAAATATTTCGAACACTCTTCTAAGAAATCCATATGCCAATAGCATGCGGCTGGATTGAATTCTGATGGCTGTAATTCCGTCTTTCGCAGCAATAGACTTAATTTGATTTTTTTCGCTTTCGTTAGTAATTAAAGTACCCTTAGCCGTCGGCTCTAACGTGTTTAATAAACGTACCGGGATTTTATATTTCTGTGCAGGAAATACACTTTGAGGATGTAAGATTTTAGCTCCAAAATAAGCGAGCTCGGCAGCTTCTTCAAAAGACAATTGCGCAACAGGCTTGGTACCTTTTACAATACGCGGATCATTGTTGTGCATTCCGTCAATATCGGTCCATATCTGCACCTCATCTGCTTTAATTGAAGCACCAATTAAGGACGCTGAATAATCACTTCCTCCACGGCGAAGATTATCAATTTCGCCAAAGGCGTTTCTGCAGATATATCCCTGAGTTATAAATAAATTATTGTCTGGCTGCACATCTAATAATTGCTGAAGATGAGAACCGATATATTCCACTAAGGGCTCGTTATCTTCGTCTATTTTCATAAAATCGAGCGCAGGTAATAATACCGATTTTACACCCGTTTCTAACAGATAAAAATGATATAAGGTGGTAGACAACAATTCGCCTTGTGCTAAAATAATTTTTTCTTCAACTGGCGTAAATAGTTCTGAAGCATAAGAACCAATTAAGGTAAAATGATAATCGATTAGGTCCCTTCCATTTTTTAAACCCTCTTCGGTAGAAAAAAGTTCTGTTACAAAAACTTTATATTTTTCATAAAGCACATCAGTTAGCTCTTTTGCCTTACGCTTATTTCCATCCAAAAATGCCTGTGAAATTTCTACTAAACTATTGGTGGTTCCTGATACGGCAGATAAAACAATAATTTGTTTTTCCCTAGGATTGATGATGTTTAACAAACCTTTCATCCGTTCCGGGCTGCCTACTGATGTACCTCCAAACTTTAAAATCTTCATCTGAACTATATTTACTTATAAAGTACCTTATATAATATAAGGTATTTGATTTACGGTTAAACTTATATCAGGAAAATCCTGATTTATTGAGGCGCAAAATTAGTTAAATGCTTGATATTATAACACTAAGAAGAAAATTCTTTATCAATAAAAATACACCGAAAAAAGAGACAACTTTCAAAACCAATTTCGGCCCGATTTGTATTTAATAAAATGCTAAACCAATGAAGAATACAAGGCTATTTGAAACGACAGAAAATGACCTGATTCATGTATCTGTAGACGATGAACTAAATTATTGGGCACTTAAATGGGGCGTATCCAAAGAAACTATTAAGAGTGCAATAAAAGCATCAAAGAGTATTTCTGTTGCTACGGTATATGCCTATTTGGTAAATGAAAACAAGCTTGGGTTTAATTAGAACCAATTAAATTATGGCTTATTAAAGCCGCTGCGAATCGATAGTGGCTTTAATCTACCTCATCAAATTCCTTTCTTATTATTTCATTAACTTTGCCTGCATGGGTAAAAATGCATAAATGTCCCGCCCCTTTTATTATATAATCGGGTTTGCATAATCTTAGGGGAAACGCTTTGTCAAGACTTCCATGAATTCGTATACTCGGTTTAAATGCCTGCTCATTTTGCCAAACGCTTATTTGTTTTATGGCCCATTTCATAAACACCGGATCATTATTGTCTATAAAATCGCGAAGCAGAAGTTTGCATGCTTTATCGAGCGGCCCAAAAAACCAATATATAAATGGAAGCCTTAAGAAAGTAGAGAAAGCAGGAAAAAACTTATACAAATGCCATTTTCCTGCAAGCTTATATAAAGCAGGCAATTCGCTCCTGACAGCAACCGTCGAAAAGAGAATAAGCTTTTCCGGAGTTAAAAACTTACAGATTTCCGTTGCAATTATCCCACCAAAAGAAAGGCCGGTTAGGATAAAGGAGTGGCTGGCATCAATATCCCGCGCTAAACGCCTGGCATAATCCTGTATACTTTCTTCCATTCGTACCGTTTGCCATGGAATATGCCGGATCTCATATCCGTCTGGAAGTGAAACGTTTTTAAAAATTCGTTCATCAGCGCCCAAACCACTTATAAAATACACGTTCATAGATAAATACTAACCTACAGCAAATTTACTAAATCCATAAGCCGTTACCCGGAAAGACCTTAAAGTTTCTATACTGTTATGAAGTATTTCGCATTGTCTTCTTAATGCAAGTTTGAATAAATAAACGATTCCTGTTATTTGTTTTTATGCGTTTTTTCTTATTTTCGGACGAATTGTGCTAAAACAGACTTTACTATATTAAAGAACTACAAGCATTTTTTAACACTAAATAATCTCTTAAACTAATATACTTCGAATGGGTCATTTACCAAAATTAATAGAAGACTTAGCACTAATACTAATTGCTGGAGCCGTTACAACTTTATTATTTCGAAGAATTAAACAACCCTTAGTTTTAGGATATATCATAGCTGGATTTTTGGTCGGCCCGCATTTATCATTAACTCCAACTGTTGCTGATACTGCCAATGTAAAAACACTGGCGGATATCGGAGTAATATTTCTCCTTTTTAGCCTGGGTCTCGAATTTAGTTTTAAAAAACTAATGCGTGTTGGCGGCACAGCTTCAATAACAGCTTTTGTTGAGATCCTTTTTATAACCATTACCGGCTATTTCGTCGGAAAATGGATGGGCTGGTCTACAATGGACAGCTTATTTTTGGGCGGTATGCTGGCAAGCTCATCAACCACCATTATTATTAAAGCCTTTGATGAACTGGGAGTAAAAACGAAGCAATATGCACGTATTGTATTTGGGGTGCTGGTAGTAGAAGATATTGTAGTTATTTTACTTATGGTTCTGCTTTCTACTGTTGCTGTAACCAAACAGTTTGAAGGTGCGGAAATGCTGTTTACCATAGCTAAACTTCTGTTTTTTTTACTATTATGGTTTATTGCAGGCATATTCTTACTACCAACCTTTCTTAAAAAAGCTAAATCGCTGCTGGATGAAGAAACACTATTAATACTTTCAATCGGATTATGTCTGGGAATGGTTGTAATAGCTACCCAAGTAGGCTTTTCTGCAGAATTAGGCGCATTTATTATGGGTTCTATTCTGGCAGAAACAACAAAGGCCGAAAAAGTGGAGCATTTAATAAAACCAGTAAAGGATCTGTTTGGAGCAGTCTTTTTTGTATCTGTAGGAATGCTGATTGACCCGGTTACCATCATGGAATATCGCTGGCCGGTACTTTGGGTTACTTTATTAACCCTATTTGGAAAGCTTTTCAGCACTACACTTGGCGCGTTGCTTTCCGGACAACCATTAAAACAATCTGTTCAGGTGGGAATGAGTATGGCTCAGATTGGCGAATTTGCATTTATTGTGGCAGCTTTGGGACTTTCTTTGGGCGTAACCAGCGACTTTATTTTTCCAGTAGCTGTTGGAGCTTCGGCAATAACCACATTTACCACACCTTATATGATTAAATTCTCTCCGAAGTTTTATGACTTCGTAGCGAAATCACTTCCCGAAAAATGGATAACAGCCTTAAATAATTATTCATCAAGTACGCAAAATTTACAAGCGGAAAGCAACTGGAAAAAAGTAACCAAAGCCTACATAAGTATTGCGGTTACCAACGGAATAATTTTATTGGCGCTAATGTTACTTTCCGTTAAATTTCTTCTTCCGTTTTTAAATGAAAACATTCACGACGAAATTCTTCGCAGTATCGTTGCATTGATTGTATCCCTTGGAATAGCAGCACCATTCTTATGGGCGTTTATGACAAAACGACCCAATAACATGAGCTATAAGGAACTATGGCTCGATAAAACATACAGTCACGGGCCATTATTAGTATTAGAAATTTCGAGGAATATTATAGGTATACTAATCATTGGATTTTGGGTAGATCGGCTATTTTCGGCCACAGTGGCAATTTTAGTAGCAGTACCGGTTATAATTATAGTACTGGTGCTCTTCTCCCAAAGAATACAACGTTTCTATCAGCGGTTAGAAGGCCGGTTCTTAACTAATCTGAATGCAAGAGAGACAGCCGAAGAAGCAAACTCCGGCTCTGAAAATATTCTAAGCAAACACTTTAATCCCGAATCTAATAGTTCTCCCTGGGATGCTCACATGGTAGATATGGAGGTGAGTCAGAACGCGGAATATATTGGCAGCACCTTATCAGAATTAGGATGGCGGGAACAATATGGTGTTAATATTGCTTACATTAAACGCGGCGATAAGTTAATTTACGCTCCGGGCAGAAATAATAAATTACTTCCTTTCGATCATGTAGGGGTTATTGCTACAGACGAACAGATGCTGGCCTTTAAACCTATATTTGATGCTGCTGAAGCGGCAGATAACCAGGAATACAACATTGAAGATATTATAGTTCAGAAATTTGTTGTAGACGAACACAACAGACTAAAAGGCAAAACCATACGTGACTCGGGTATAAGAGAGCGGACAAACGGTCTGATAGTTGGAATAGAAAGAAACAAAGAAAGAATATTGAATCCTAATTCTACTACCGTTTTTGAATGGGGCGATATCGTTTGGATTGTGGGAGAAAGAAACAAAATAAAGAGATTGAACGTAATTGAATAGAAAATACCGATTCAACCCATTTAATAAATTGACGTGCGTAACAGCTAATTTCCATTAATAAGGGGATAGCTTTTACGTAATTCAATTACGGTAATTTCCGGCCATATTCCTACCCTGCCCGTAAAACCAAGAAAACCGAAACCGCGGTTTACATATAAATATTTACCGTTTTCTTTTGCCAGGCCGGCCCAATTACGATATCTGTATTTAACCGGACTCCATTTAAAGCCCAGAAATTCAATTCCAAACTGCATACCGTGTGTATGTCCTGACAAACTAAGATGTATACTTTCAGGATGATTTTTAACCTCAGCATCCCAGTGAGAAGGGTCATGAGAAAGCAGAATCTTTATGGATTTGCTGTTTACACCGTTTAACGCTTTGTTCAAATTTCCACGTTGCCCAAATCCGATACCCCAATTTTCAATTCCTAATAAGGTGATGGATTCGTTGTCTTTTTCTATCAGCACATGTTCGTCCAGCAAAAGTCTGAAACCTAACTTTTGGTGGTTTAACTTCAAACGATCCATATTTCTGATTTTATCTTCGGCACTGCTCCAGGGCACGTAATCGCCATAATCATGATTTCCAAGAATTGAAAACTTTCCTGATCGGGCTTTAATCTTACTAAAGAACGGAACCCAGGGCTCTATTTCAGTCGCTTCATTATTTACCAGATCGCCAGTGAAAACAAATAAATCAGATTGCTGCGCATTGATGATGTCAATACCACGCTGTACTCCTTTTCTACTATCTAAACTTCCGGAATGAATGTCTGAGATTTGAGTGATAGTAAATCCATCAAAGCTTTCGGGCAAATCGTCAAAATGCAATACGGTACGGCGCACTTTGTAATGATATTTCCCCCGTGTTACTCCAAAAATGAACCAAAAGAAGGGAAAGGCAGCAAGCAAAAGCGCCAACTGACTTAGGTTTTGCGATCGTGGCGGATAATCAATTATAATAGATGCAAAGAGCCGGTAAATATCGCCAGCGAAAAGAACCATTACAAATACAAGCTTCGTTACAAAAAAAGTAAGAAATACATTAAATGAGGTATTAAATAAGGACGTGAGTTTTCCTGCAGGAATGGCTTTATAAAAGCTGAGTATGAATACAAAAAGTACAGCCGCCGAAATAATCCAGAATAAGCTATAAATTATAAACCTGGTTTGCTCTTCAAAAAATAAAGCAAGCGATTTAACTCCCTGAAAAGCGTATATATCCAATAAGAAAGCGATTACAACAAGAATTAAAACCGGCAGATATCTACTACGATGCATATGTAATAATTAATAAAATAAAACGATGTCATGCTATGCCTTGAATTATCGCGGCTTAAATCATCATGCTATAAAGACGATTTATCTGCGAAAATATCTTGACGGTTCGGTTTTTTTATTTTTATTTGACAGAATCATAATATGGAACAGCAAAACAATCCACTGCACGGCAAAACACTCGAAAGCATTTTAACAGATCTGGTAGAACATTATGGATGGAAAGAACTGGCACGACTGGTACGTATTAATTGCTTTATCAGCAATCCAAGTATAAAATCGAGCTTAACTTTTTTGCGTAAAACACCCTGGGCACGGCAAAAAGTAGAAGAGTTATATATACAGGATATCAAACGAAAATAATACTTGTCAGCAGAATTTTACAAAAGTTCTGAATCGCATATTCCATATTTGTGAACTAGCAGCTCATTCATGATTAAGAAAATAACCTTCCTGTTCCTGCTGATTTATACATCAGTTTTAACATCCTATTCCTCCACATTTTATATCGCTGTAAACGGAAGCGATCAACATAACGGAACCATGACACAACCTTTTGCTACGGTACAAAAAGCTCAGGAAGCAGTAAAGCCTGGCGATACTGTGTATATCCGCGGCGGTGTTTATATGATGGCCGAATCTCAAATAGCCCAAAAACAAGGCATCTATTCGTATGTAACAGATTTAAATAAAAGCGGAATAGAAAACGCAAGAATTAATTATTGGGCATATCCCGGAGAAAAACCCGTTTTCAATTATTCGAATGTTAAACCGCTTACCAGAATTATTGCATTTTATGTAACAGGTTCTTACATCCATTTAAAAGGAATTGAAGTAACAGGCGTACAGGTTACACTTACAAATCATACACAATCAGAATGCTTCCAAAATAAAGGCAGCAATAATATTTATGAGCAGTTGAGTATGCACGACGGGCAAGCTATCGGATTTTATCTGCTGGCCGGCTCAAATAACCTGATTTTAAACTGCGATGCGTATAATAATTATGATTATACTTCTGAAGGCGGAAGAGGCGGCAATACCGATGGATTTGGCGCTCATGGAAAAAAAGGCGATGTGAATAATATTTTCAGGGGCTGCAGAGCATGGTTTAACAGCGATGATGGCTTTGATTGCATCAACTCTTTTGAACCTGTACTATTCGAAAATTGCTGGGCATTTTATAATGGATATTCTACAGCATTTAAAAGCCTGGCCGATGGCAATGGTTTCAAAGCAGGAGGCTATGGCGCCAGGGCAGCTAGTACTTTACCGATTCCGATTCCGCGTAATACCGTCCGCTTTTGCCTTGCTGTGCGTAATAAAGCCAATGGTTTTTATTCAAACCACCATATTTCGGGTAGCAACTGGTACAATAACTCGGCTTATAAAAATGGTGTAAACTTTAACATGTTGAATCGTTTAAACGACAACAAAACCGATGTACCGGGATACGGACATAAAATGCGGAACAACTTAGGCTTTATGGCCAGAAGCCAGGAAGTGTCTAATTTAAATACACCAGAGTCTGATGTAGCGAACAATTTTTTTAATTTACCGGTGACAGTTGATGAAAAAGATTTTGTAAGTCTGGACGAGGCCGAATTAATAAAGCCCCGGAAAGCAGATGGAAGCCTGCCCGATGTTGGATTTATGCGTCTTTCCAAAGCCAGCGATTTAATAAATGCAGGTATTGATATTGGATTTCCGTATAAAGGAGAAAAACCTGATTTAGGATATCTGGAATATTAATAAAATTTCTGGTTAGCGTCAAACTGGAACAGTAATTGCCTTAGTACCCGTAAAAACAGCTAAATTATGGAAACTACGGAAATGACAGAAATCTTAAACGACCTGGTACAAATTAACAACGATCGTATTAAAGGTTACGAACGTGCAATAGAAGAATTAAAAGACACAGACACTGATTTAAAGGAGTTGTTTTCGGATATGATTACAGAAAGCTCTGAATATAAGTCAGAACTTATTTCTGCAGGCGGTGAATCTCATAGCGACACTACCAATAGCGGCAAGATTTACCGCGCCTGGATGGATGTTAAAGCAGCATTCACCGGTCACGACAGGAAAAGCGTATTAGAAAACTGCGAATTTGGCGAAGACGCTGCCCAAAAGGCTTATAAAACTGCACTTGAAGAAGAAAACCTTCCGGCTTCCGTAAGAGAATTGATTTCTAATCAGAAAGGGTCCTTAAAAGCATCGCATGATAGAATTAAACTTCTACGCGACTTTCAGGATTAATCAGCTTAACTTAAGTACCTAACAAAAAAAGACCCGAAATTATCGGGTCTTTTTTTGTTAGGTTAGAAGCATTTTTTACTTTATTCAATTAAGCTACAGCTTTTCTTTCTAAAGAGTCTAATTCAAACTTTCTTTCCACGGAATCTAATTCGAAAACTGCTAATTGATTTAATATGTTATAATGCAGGGTTCCCAGTAAGTTTACTATTCCTTTCGCGCTCTTTCCCTGAATTAATATATGCTCTTTTAATATTTCAACATCTTTTAGATCCTTTCTGGACAAAATTAATTCCTCATCCTGAATTTTTATATCAGATTGATCTAATGATAATTGTCTCAAAATTTCTTTAAAACTAAATCCATTCAATAATAATTCTGTTAATTTCATAAAAAACACCTCCCAAAACTTTAATTAATACACGGTTAAGCGACCAAGACCGGCCGGATTTATAATTTAACAATTATTAAGCCAAAACACTAATATAGGTGCAACTTTACACTACTACAGATAAACAATTATAAAATTAATAAAAAACACTGTGCTTTATTAAGAAATTTACTTTGCAAAATCTTTATATCTGTGACTGCATTATACCAAAAACACTACATTAAATACCGTTAACTTAGGACAGTGTAGTTAACTTAGTACATTCGATTAAATTATGAGTAAAAAAAGCGCAGGTCTATTGGCATATCGATATAAAACCACTATAGAAATACTGTTAGTCCATCCAGGCGGACCGTTTTATAAATCAAAAGATTCAGGCGTGTGGTCAATTCCAAAAGGAGAATACACTGAAGAAGATCCTTTAACAACTGCAAAAAGAGAATTTACCGAAGAAACGGGAAATATAATTGAAGATGGAAATTTTATACCATTAAATGATGTAATCTTAAAAAGCGGCAAACGAATCAGTGCATGGGCGGTCGAAATCGATTTTGAAGAGTGTTTTATCAGCTCCAATAGTTTTGAAATTGAATGGCCTCCAAAATCCGGAAAAATTTCATCGTTTCCAGAGGTAGACAAGGCAGAATGGTTCCCGATTTCAGATGCAGAGCAAAAAATACATATCGCTCAAAAAGATTTCCTATATCAATTGGAGACTATTTTAAAGAATAAATCTTAAAATCTGTAATAGCATGCCTGGAGGCAGTAGTCCTGAAACCGAAAAACCCTTCGCGCAAGGGCTTATCATCCTGATAGCTAAAATATTTTATGCCATCTACATAAAACTCACTAAGTCCGTCTTTAACTATAAGCGTAATTAAATATTCTTTATTTGGCTGTAACAGATGTTCTTTATCCAGATATTCCTGTAATAAGGGTTTACTCCCATCGCCATAATATTTACGAAACCGCGTAGTAGTATTAGTGTTTCCTCCCATACCGATATAGTACATACTCAAAGAATCGTATTCTTCAAACACGCCGGTTCTGCTAAATACATTAGGGTTTTTAGGATCGGTAGCCATCCAAAACTGATTAAAATCTGATAGCCTGTCGTTTACCCCGCCTTCAATTAAAACTGTTCTTTTATACTCAAGCAGGTAGTTACCACTAAGTTTTTTATTTAGCCATACCGTAGCACCGCCAACCACGTCGATAATTAATTTATTACCAGCAGTATACACTTTAGAATTTCTATTTGCAGGAGTCTCAGTAATCCAATGCGATGAGAGTGTACTAAAATCATCCTTATATAGGAGCTTATTAACTTGATAGCCGGAAACTTTACTTAAAGATGAATTAACCGAACATGCACTAAAGCAAATCAATATAATAATGCCCGCTATAAATTTCATAATCTTTTTAACGCAAACATACTATTTCTGACACAAGCGCAATAAGTTAAAAGCGTAACATTCTCTTTAATCTTCAATATAAATTGATATATCGTAAAGAGATTTTAAACAATTACAATACAGACGATATATTTGCAGTTATATAGGAGATAATGAAACCCATAAATAAAACCGATATGAAAAAATCCCTTGCTTTAATTTTATTTGCCGCAATCGTTGCCGGTAATACTGCATTGGCGCAACAAGACAAAAGTAAACGGGCCAGCCCGCCTGCTAAAGTAAGCGAAACACTAAGAAACGGGGCTCTTGTAACTATTGAATACAGTCAGCCTTCTTTAAAAAACAGAACCATTGGAAATGATATTGCTCCGTTCGGTGAAGTTTGGCGAACAGGCGCTAATGAGGCTACTACGTTTGAAGTGAGTAAAGATGTAACTGTTGAAGGAAAAGCACTGCCTGCCGGTAAATACAGTTTATACACCATTCCCGGAGAAAAAGAGTGGACCATTATTTTTAATAAAACATGGAACCAGTGGGGTACTGTTTATAAAGAAGACATGGACCAGTTACGGGTAACTGTAAAGCCTGAAAGCACCGAATCTTTTAAAGAAAAACTTACATTTTTTATTGATAAGGATGGCGAAGTTTCTCTTGAATGGGGCAAAACAGAAGTTGAATTTGACATAAAATAAAATCAAACGGGCTGGCTTCAACTCAGCCCGTTACTTATAATTTGTTCCTTATCCTCCTTTGCTTTTAGCGCTTTCTCTTCCCCCTCTTCAGGTTTTACCACATCTACCGGCACCGGCCGTTCAATTTTTGTAAAGCCTTCCAATTCGCTCAATTCAATTTTAAGTGCTTCTATTGAAATTTGAATTTCTCTGAAAGATAAGTATAAAGATATAAGTAAAAGGATTAAGCTCAATCCAAACGTATATTCTGCAATATTAATATTGCTGTTAAACAATAACAACATGCTGATTACACATAACGAGAAACTGGCAATACCGCAGGCCTGCATGTTTCGAATCAGATAAATCCTTTTATTAAGATTAGCTATCTGACCTATTAAATTAGGATTCTGACTTTCGAAGTACTGGTTCTTTAAGCTCCTTATTAAACTTGCCAAAGCCATAAACCGGTTTGTATAAGCCAGTAACAATAAAGATATTGCCGGAAAAAGCAGCGCCGGCGTTGTTATAGAAAGCTCCATTTATAAGATATTAAGTATAAATCAAAATTATTATTTCTTTTCCGGCTTTTTAATAACATCAATTTTTATCTCATATATTTGGTTAAGCTTAACCTGAGATTCCTATTAGCCGGACATCCTTCAATAATACAAGTATTACTCAGTCTTATGAAATTCCCGTCAATACAGCGATTAATTACAGAATTTAATAAAGTAGTTAAGCGGTTTCCGTTAGAAATATTTTTTGCTTTTACAGGAAGTGCTGCTGCTACCGCTTTGGTAGAGCTTGAGGCAAATAACCTGGAATATGCCAACTGGTGCTGGCGCATTATTATGGCAGCAGAAACCGGACTTTTATTAAGTCTTTCGGCATCTTTATTTTCAAAAAGTCATAAGCTCGATAACAATAAAAAATTGCTTTCTTATTTGGCAGCCGTGCTTATCAGTATTACATTCTTATTTGTTTTTAATCCCATAAAAAGAGAAAATGATATCATGCGTTTTTTTATGGTATGCTTCGGGTTCCATTTACTGGTAGCATTCGCAAGCTTTATTGGCAAAAAGAATCATATAAATGCGTTCTGGCAGTTAAATAAAACATTCTTTTTAAGGATGCTTACTGCCATACTTTACTCGGGCGTTTTATACATAGGATTGGCTGCTGCTATTGGCTCTATGAACTTTTTGTTCAATTTCAAGTTCGAGGGCGATACGTTTGCTATCATGGGCATCTGGATTGCAGGAGTTTTCCAAACATTGTTCTTTCTTTCAGGAATACCAGATGACATAGAATCGCTGCAAGAAGATCACTCTTATCCAAAAGGATTAAAACTGTTCACTCAATACGTTTTAATACCATTAGCCAGCATATACGCACTTATTTTACTTTCTTACGAAATAAAAATCCTCGTTCAATGGAATATGCCTAAGGGATTAGTATCCTCGTTAATTCTGAGTTATGCCGTGTTTGGAATTTTGTCGTTTCTCCTTATTTATCCTTTACGTAACCTTGATGAGCATAAGTGGATAAAAAATTACAGCAAAAGCTTCTATTTTCTTCTGGTGCCTTTGCTGATATTATTGTACCTGGCTGTATTTACCAGGGTAGAAAAATATGGCGTTACCGAGGGGCGTTATTTTTTAATTGCCCTTGCCCTGTGGTTAAGTTTCATTACGTTCTACTTTCTTGTTTCGAAGCGGCAAAACATTGTAATTATACCGGTAAGCCTATGTATTGTAACACTACTAGCTGTTTACGGTCCCTTAAGCGCATTCCGTATTGCAGAAAAATCGCAGCTAAGCGAAATAAAAAAGGTATTTGCAGAGAACCACCTCTTAAGCAGCGAAGATAAACTGAAACCAATAACGATTAAGTTAGATTCGGCCGGCAGTGAGCGGATACAAAACATTTCGAGATACCTGATTACCAAATACGGTTTAGAGAGCTTGCAACCGATTCTGAAAGATGATTTAAGCAAAGTGACGGACTCTATTAAACTAAGCTTAAATAAAAGCAAAAGAGGCAGAAAAACGTACAATAAATGGGATTTAAATGAAGCGGAACACAATTGGCTGCACAAAAAATATAAGCTGCCCACTTATTACAATTATAGTCAGCCTGATGAATCGTATACCGTACTTGCCGAAGACAGCGAACTGATTCCGTTAAACTCTGCTGATTTTTTAATTGACTTAAACTATTATCATAATGATACTTCCAGGATTCATTTAGGAAACACCAATTATCTTACCTACAGTTTTGCTGACACGATACTTAAAGTAAGGATCGGAAAAGAAAGTAAAACACTCCGGTTATATCCGCTTTTAGGCCGCTTACAAAACGCAATCCTTAAACCAATGTCAAACAACAGCCAAATTTCTCCCCGCAGTCTGTTAACAGAAGAGTTTGATTTAAACGGATACCATATTACTGCCCTGTTTAACAGATTACAATACAGAATTTCGGGAAAAGAAATGAGGATTATATCTGGCGATGGCGTACTTCTGTTAAAGAAACAATAACATGTCACAGTAAAAAAACAAATCTTAATCCGGGTTGTAACTGAATTTGGAGATCTTTGCAGTGCATTTCGCACAGCTTTTTAATTTTGGAAATAACAACTACAAATCAGCCGCAGTTACATCATTCTGTTATCCAGTCGCCAGTAATTAACCCTAATCGTATTCGGTTAGCAGTGTCTTTATTTTATTTCGGGCAAGGCCTGAGCTTTGCTTCATGGGCAAGCCGGATTCCTGATATTAAACACAGCTTACAACTTTCGGATGCCTTACTGGGAAGTATATTACTTGCGCTGCCTTTAGGCCAACTGGTAACCATGCCCATATCGGGACGCCTGGTGACACGTTTTGGAAGCCGCAAAATACTTACCATTACGGCGCCATTATATGTGCTAGCCCTAAGTAACCTCGGACTGGCAACTCAGCCTTGGCATTTAGCAGTGTTTTTATTCCTTTTTGGGGTAATTGGAAATATGTGCAATATTTCTGTAAATACTCAGGGAGTAGAAGCAGAAAAGCTGTTTACAAAACCAATTATGACTTCTTTTCATGGAGCGTGGAGCATCGCCGGATTTACAGGTGCCTTAATTGGCCTACTAATGATAAACCTGAACTTGACGCCTTACTCGCATTTTTGGATTGTCACTATTATTATCTGGGCCAACGTATTTTTAAATTACAAATACCTGGTTCCTGGTAAGGGTACCGGCACAGGATCAAAATCTAAACTATTTATAAAGCCGGAAGGAATTTTACTGCAATTGGGAATAATAGGCTTTTGCAGTATGGCTGCCGAAGGCGCCATGTTCGATTGGAGCGGTGTATATTTTAAGGAAGTTGTAGCTGCACCTTCATCGCTTGTGGTATTAGGTTATGCCTCGTTTATGATTATGATGGCGCTTGGAAGGTTCCTGGGCGATAAAGTTATCTTAAGATTAGGACGCAAAAGAACTATCCAGTTTAGCGGCGTTATAATATTTTGCGGTATGTTTACTTCGGTACTTTTTCCATATATAATTCCTGCCACTATCGGGTTCATGATGGTTGGTTTGGGCGTTTCCAGTATTGTGCCTACCGTTTACAGCGTGGCCGGAAAAAATCAGAAAGTTTCTGCAGGAATGGCCCTTGCAATGGTTTCGAGCGTAAGCTACCTGGGCTTTTTAATGGGGCCGCCTTTAATCGGCTATATTTCTGCTCTATCCAATCTAAGGTATTCTTATGCTGTTATTGGCTGCTTTGGCCTCTTAGTTTCTTTTCTGGCTGCAAAAATAAAAGCCCTGGATTAAATTTATCTGTTTATCATAAAAACAAAAGCATCCGGTATTTCTTAATAATTTAAGTAATTGAAGAGACGAGATCTATAGGTTTCCAGTTAAGAGACTTATAAAGTTTTTAAAACCTTTATAGGTCTATATTATAGGCCTTTACCATTATAAATACTTAAATTAGTTCAGATTTAAACATTAAGATATGACTACCGGAAAAAAAGTAATTGTCTTCTCTGTTTTAGCGGTCCTCCTGGTTTTAGGAGGAATTATCTATTATCGTTACTTTTTTGTATTTGGCGAAGGCGTTAAAGCCGGCGAGTTAAACTATGTAGTAAAAAAAGGCTATCTGTTTAAAACATACGAAGGCAAGCTAATTCAAACGGGAATCAGATCACAGACTACCGGCTCCATTCAAAGCAATGAATTCGAATTTTCGATAAGCGATAAAGACGTTGCTGAAAAGATGATGGCCAACAGCGGAAAGACTTACGAACTGCATTATAAAGAATATAAAAATTCCTTACCATGGCGTGGGTTTAGTGTATATGTGGTGGACAAGATTTTGTCGATTAAAGAGAGTCAGAGGTAAGAGGTTTTAAGGCGGTTTTATTTTTACACTGAGCCCGTCATTCCTGCGCAGGCAGGAATCTTAATGCGTCTACTATTGAATGGTTGAATGCCATTAAAAACAAGAATGAATAATTTCAAGAGCAAAACGAAGCTTCATCCGCACAGGACAAGCGCCCGGCCTGCCGTTTTGCCCAGGCCAACGCTTCTGCGTAGGTAATTCGACGATTTGTGGCGGGAATGAGCGTTTCCCCTCGTCCCCTCGAGGTGCATTTGATGGATTATCCGAGGTGAACTTTAGACCTACGCCGTCATTCCTGCGCAGGCAGGAACCTTAATGCGGTGCAAAGGAAAAAACCTATTTATCGCATTACGATTGCCAGTCAAGCTGGGCAATGACGGAAACTGGCTACAATTACCTTCGAAAGGCAATGCTGGAAACTCGTTACGATTGCCTCAAGATGTAATGACAAGCGCGTTTAGCCCACTACGTCATTCCTGCGCAGGCAGGAACCTTAATGCGGTGTAAAGGAAAAAACCTATTTATCGCATTACGATTGCCAGTCAAGCTGGGCAATGACAGAAACTGGCTACAATTGCCTTCGCCCCCGGAACAAACGACTTTCCCCCCACAACCTACAACCCATAACCTACAACTCACAACCTACAACCTACAACCTACCTCAACCCCCTATTCTCCAACAAAGGCTCAATTGCAGGATTACGGCCGCTAAAGTTACGATACAATGTAGCCGGATCGGCGGTATTGCCCTTTGATAAAATCATATCGCGGAAGCGTTGCCCATTTTCCGGCGTTAATCCTCCATGATCCTTGAACCATGCAAATGCATCATGGTCGAGCATTTCTGCCCATAAATACGCATAATAGCCGGAAGCATACCCGTTACCCCAGATATGTAAAAAATAGGTAGACCGGTAACGCGGCGGAACCTGCGGTAAATCCAGCGCTGCTGCATGTATTGCTTCAGACTCAAACTGGTCTACATCTTCTACCGTATTGCCTGGCGAGAAAGTGTGCCATGCCATATCCAGCTTGGCTGCCGCTAATAATTCAGTAAGACTATAGCCCTGGTTAAACACCGCTGCTTGTTTAATTTTATCTACCAATACCTGCGGCATTGATTCTTTAGTTTTATAATGAGTAGCATAGTTTTTAAATACCTTCGGGTCCAGCGCCCAGTGCTCATTAAATTGAGAAGGAAACTCTACAAAATCACGGCTAACGTTGGTCCCTGAAAGCGTTGGATACTGCTGATTTGCAAAGAAGCCATGCAAAGCGTGTCCAAACTCATGGAACATCGTCGTTACATCATCAAAACTAATTAAAGCAGGCTGGCCCTCAGCAGGCTTGTTAAAATTGCATACATTATAAATAACGGGTTTTGTACCCAGCAATTTGGATTGTCCTACCAGGTTATCCATCCACGCCCCGCCAGATTTATTATCGCGTTTAAAAAAGTCGCTGTAAAATAAACCTATACTGCTGCCGTCCTTATCCAACAGTTCAAACACGCGGACATCTTTATGATAGACAGGAAAGTCCTTCCGCTCTTTGAACCTTATGGCATACAATTGCGTTGCTGCATAAAACACGCCATTTTCCAGCACATTATTAAGTTCAAAATAAGGCTTTACCTCATTCTCATCCAGATTAAACCTGTCGCGGCGCACCTGTTCCGCATAATAATCCCAATCCCATGCTTCGAGTTTAAAACCGCCTTTTTGCTTATCGATAACCGCCTGAAGTTCTTTGGCATCGCCCCTTACTTTTGCTACAGAAGCCGGCACCAGCTTTGCAAGAAACTGTTCTACCGCTTCGGGAGTTTTCGCCATCTGATCCTGTAGTTTCCAGCCGGCATAATTTTGAAAGCCTAATAAAACAGCTTTGTCGGCCCGTATTTTGGCAATACGCAAAATAGTAGCACGCGTATCGTTCGTATCGCTTTTTTCTGCGCGGTTCCGGGAAGCTTCAAAAAGCATTTTTCTGGTATCTCTGTCAGAAAGCGATTGCAACTCTGGCTGCTGCGTAGTATTCTGTAAAGATATTATCCATTTTCCATCTAACTTTTTGGCTTTTGCTTCTTCTGCCGCAGCCTCTATGGCTTTTTTAGAAAGGCCCGCTAACTTCTCTTTTGAGTCTACAACCAATGCTCCTGCTTTAGCCGCAGCCAATAACTGGTTGGTAAACCTGGCGCTAAGGCCGGCTTCTTCTTCATTCAGCTTTTTAAGTTTCACCTTATCTTCTTCAGAGAGGTTAGCCCCGGCTATGCCAAATTGTTGATAATACCATTCCAGTAAATGCTTTGATTCTGCATCCAGGCCTAAAGCCCCACGTTTATCATGTAAAGTTTTTATCCGGTTAAATAATTTCCCGTTAAGATAAATAGCATCCTGATGTGCTGCCAACCGCGGCGCTTCTTCCTCCTGTATTTTTTGTAAGGCAGGATTGGTATTAGCTCCGGTAAGCAGGCTAAAGACCCGGTTTACACGCGACAATAACTGTCCGCTTTTTTCCAATGCCACAATAGTATTCTCAAAATCCGGCTCTGCGGAATTTTCTGCAATTTTCTGCACTTCCTCCAATTGCTGCTTCATTCCCTCCTCTATCGCCGGCTTAAAGTCGCCATCCTTAATCTTTTCAAAATCGGGTGCCTGAAAAGGAAGCGTACTCACTTCAAAAAACGGATTAGATGAATTGAAGGAGTTATTTGCTTCTGTCTTATTTTGATTTGTGGAGCAGGAAGACAGAATAAGTATTATAGATGCCATACTGCAAAACGGATGTATTTTCATGATTAATATCTCAATTTTAAAGCGCGAAAGGTAATAATTTCTATAACATCAGTATCTGATATTAGTTGTATAATAACTGATCTTCCCACTACTACCACCATTCATTCTCATGCAGGCGGAATCTTACGCACTACAATCGTCATTCCCGCGAAGGCGGGAATCTTAATACGATTTGTATTGAACAGAAGATGGTATGCATTACGATTCCCAATCAAGTTGGGAATGACGGACGTTTTACCCGCCACAATCGTCATTCCCGCGCATGCGGGAACCTTAATGCAATTCGTATTGAACGGAATGTTTAACGCATTACGATTCCCAATCAAGTTGGGAATGACGAACGCTTTATCTACCACAATCGTCATTCCCGCGCAGGCGGGAATCTTTATGCGATTAGTATTGAACGGAATGTTTAACGCATTACGATTCCCAATCGGGTTGGGAATGACGGACGTTTTACCCGCCACAATCGTCATTCCTGCGCATGCGGGAACCTTAATGCAATTCGTATTGAACGGAATGTTTAACGCATTACGATTCCCAATCAAGTTGGGAATGACGGACGCTTTATCCACCACAATCGTCATTCCCGCGCAGCCGGGAATCTTTATGCAATTCGTATTGAACGGAAAGTTTAACGCATTACGATTCCCAATCAAGTTGGGAATGGCGGACGCTTACCCACCACAATCGTCATTCCCGCGCAGGCGGGAATCTTAATGCGATTAGTATTTGAACGGAATGTTTAACGCATTACGATTCCCAATCAAGTTGGGAATGACGAGTGTAGTGTTGAAACGGAAGTTTTTAAAAATTCTGCCTTAAGAATCTGTTAAGTTATAAATTGCTTTTATTTCTTGTAATTTCTGTTCAAAATTAATATTCAGATCTATAATTTCCCCCGTACCCATGTCGAATACCCAGCCATGAACCTGTGGATAGCCTTGCTTAAAATAACTTAATTGAACGGCAGCCGTTTTGATGACATTAATACACTGCTCTTCTACGTTAAGTTCAACTAAACGGTCATATCGTTTATGGTCATCCTCAATTGCATTGAGCTCTGCCTGATGGAAGCGGTAAACATCTCTTATATTTCTTAACCAGGGATTTAATATTCCCAAATCCTTAGGCTCCATTGCAGCTTTAACACCACCGCATTGATAATGGCCGCATACAATAATATGCTTTACCTTAAGGTGCACAACAGCATACTCTATAGCCGACATTACGTTCAAATCGGTATTGTTAATCAGATTTCCTACATTACGATGAACAAATAAATCGCCGGGGCCTAAACCCATCAACTCTTCTGCTGCCACGCGACTATCACTACAACCGATATATAAATATTCAGGATTCTGTTCCTTAGCTAATTTTTTAAAAAAATCTTTATTGGTTCCGGTCTTTTTACTTATCCATTCCTTGTTATTTTCAAACAGCTTTTTGTATGATATCATGTTATGTATATATTTATTTAGTAGCAGACTAAAAAATTGGAGCAGTAAAAAACAGATAAGAGTTGTATCGTATCTTTACAATACTCAATCAGGAATATCCTCGACGGCTAAAACTACACATTGCCGATATTTTTCGCAATAAAATAATGGGTTTATAATAAAATTTAATCCGAAGGATGCTCTTATCTTCCGGGCCGCATATAATACCTTCTGCTTCCCCGGATGCAAAAAATGTTGTTTTTGCACTATCGGCACAGCCGTTAAAACCTTAAAAATCAATAAATAAACGCAAAATATCTTTGTTTGGTAAAAATCTAATCTGTAAATTTATTATACCCATATCATTAAGCGGTTATTATGCATCAGTATAAATTAAATGCCATGGAAAATCAATCAAAAGCAGAAAAAGACCTTACCGGTAATGAAGCAATGCTTCCAAATTTACAAGGCAACAACGGCGACAAGTCTGTAAAAAAAGTATCAGGCATAGAATATCATAATTATATGCCAAAGCATTCCAGTCACGGCCGCTATAATATCAGAGGTATTGGACCAGACCACGAACCAGGCACGATGCGGTAGCCACAGTTAATGGCATTTCATCTCAGTCCGCCGTGTGCTCAGGCCAACGCTTCTGCATAATCGATGTTTGGTGACGGGAACGATCTTCCTCCTCGAGGCGCATTTGATACGTTATGCAACAGAACAAGTTTTCTAGTCCTTCCGACAATGCGGGACCGGCCTCAGAGGGTTTAGCGTTAAGAAAGGATTAAAGAACGCATGATGAAACTATCATAATGAGCCGCAAGAAAGCAATCCGGAGAAGCGTTGCAGAAAACTTGTATAATTTGATAAAAGTAAGCCGCGGCTTGGATTGCAGATAGCCTTCTTTAATCCTTTTAGCTAAAGACTGTGAAGCCTTGAATGAGTTATTCACATATGTTTATTTATTGTTAGGTGTTAATGGTCTCGCAAAAGCTCGGCATTGTTTCTTTTCATCCAAGGAAAGAAAGAGAAGCCTCCCGGCTTGAGGGGTAAAGTGGCGTGATTGAATATGCTTTGTTAGCAGGGATGATATGGTGTATTATCCGCTCATTGCCGCGGAAAACTGCATAGTATTTCGACGATTTGTGGCGGGAATGGGCTTTTCCCCCGGGGTGCATTTGGTGTATTATTCAATGTGCATTATGCAACGGGACAAGTTTACTATACCTTTTCCACAGCGAAGGAATGGCCTCAGAGGGTTTAGGTGTTAAAAAAGTATAAAGTTCCGTTTCTTCTATATAAGTATCAATTTTGAATTGCTAAAACTTGAAAATACTTTATTACACCTATTAATTTTGAATACCTTTTCTTCAGCCACTATTTATTAGTAAAAAGCATCCTACGAATTTCAATTTAGATATAGAAATATCTCAAATCTTTATTAAGTGGTTATTAAGTTTATATACAGCCGCACAAAACGAAAATAGTTTAAGTAAAAAACAAGAAGTATAACATATTTTTAAAACTATTCTATAGATTTGTGTAAGGATTATTCTTTATTGTTTAACCAACATTAACAAGAACACGCACCCGCGCGTTAATTAAATAATTATCCCCATATCAATATAATATAGAGCAATAGACTTATTAAATACTATTGTTGGCTGTAAATTATGGAACAAGCTATTTCTTTTTTCAATTGGTCGTTAAAAAAGTTACTTCTTACAGAATGTGATGCCTTTAACAAAGCCAGGATTAAAATCCTTTACACCATTCTCGTATTTTCTATTCTTAAAACCTGCATCGCTATTCCGATAGCCTTACAAAATCAGCAGTCTTTTAATACCCGGCGATCAACTATTCTCTTTATCATAATCCTGATCATACTCAAGCTATTACTAGCTAAAAGAATGCACATTAAGATAATTACTCATATTATGATTTGGCTGGGCCTGTTTCTTATCTGGTCTAATATTTTTGTATCCATTCAGTTTGTAAATGTGGCTACCGTTCAGTTTATCTTTATGATTGTTTTAACCAGCTTTTATTTATTAAACAGAAAATTTGCAATCATTTATTCCTTTGGAAGCATATTGCCTATTATTTTACTTTCGGTTTTCAGCAACAGGATATTATTTCCTGATATCGTATCCCACAGGCTGGCATCGCCTGGTTATGAAATTATTGTAGTACTAAATTTCATTACCATTATAATTACTCATTATTTATTCCAACAGGCTTTTAGTGCAACCATTACCGAAAAAGAAGGCCTGAATAGCCAATTACACATGGCGGTTAAAGAAGCCAATCAGGCTACTGAATCGAAGTCTGATTTCCTATCTACCATGTCGCACGAACTACGTACTCCCTTAAACTCGGTAATAGGAATAAGCGAATTATTGTTAAACGATTCTTATAGCAAGGATCAGGAAGAAAATCTCAGAATTTTACGCTTCTCTGCCCTAAGCCTGCACTCTCTTATTAATGATATTCTCGATTATAATAAATTGGGGTCTGAAAAGTTGAATCTGGAAAATATACCCGTGGATATATCTGAGTTAATGAACGACGTAAGCTCGGGACTTAAGTTCCAGGCAAAGCAAAAAAATATAAAATTTATATTAGATATTGACGAGGCTATAGTTAATCAGCTTGTAATTACAGATCCAACCCGCATAACACAAATTGTCTATAACCTGACCGGAAACGCTATTAAATTTACCGAACACGGGCATGTTTCTGTAAGCTTAAAAGCACTCTGCTTACACACTAATGCTATAGACATCAGGTTCTCTATTGCTGATACCGGCATAGGCATCAGCGAAGATAAGCAAGCAGCTATTTTTGAACCTTTTACCCAGGCTTCTTCCAGTACTACGCGCAACTTTGGAGGCACAGGCCTCGGACTCGCAATTGTAAAGCGGCTGCTTGCACTATTTGAGAGCAATATTTACCTTAAAAGCGTTCCTGGTAAAGGCTCTACATTCTTTTTTGATATCTCATTTAAATCCGAAAGTAAACCTGCACCTACACACGCTGTAGATTCTGAGATAATTTATGATTTAACCAACTTACAGATTTTAATAGCCGAAGATAATCCTGTAAACAGGCTGCTGATGACGAAGGTATTTGCCAAATGGAACAATAAACCAGAATTTGCAACAAACGGACAAGAGGCTATTGAGAAGATAATGCTGAACCATTACGATATCATCTTAATGGATTTACACATGCCTGTTCTTAATGGCTACGAGGCAACCAGTGCGATTCGCAGCCTCCCCGATCCTGTTAAGTCTGGCGTAAGAATAATTGCCTTAACTGCTTCAGCTTCGGCAAACCTGGATGAAAAAATAAAAGGCGCAGGAATGAATGACTATGTTCTTAAACCTTTTAAATTAAATGAATTATATCATAAATTAAAGAAGGTTACGATAAGTCCGGATTCTAATTTATCGGCTTGACTTTATTGTATCATGAGTAAATGCGTTACCTCCGTTGAGCATAAAAACCAATTTCTACCCATATCTGACCCGTGGGATAACTGTAATCTCTTAAGGAATCAGGTTTCATGGTAATGCTGTAGCCTGGTGCACCAGGAGGCATATAACTCCCATCTTTTATAATTACCGGATCTTTAAAATGCTCATGAAGATGGTCTACATATTCGATAATTCTGTTTTCAAGCGAACCGCTAATGCAGATAAAGTCGATCATAGACAAATGCTGCACATACTCGCATAAACCCACGCCGCCGGCATGCGGACATACCGGAATATTATATTTAGCTGCAATCAGCATAATACTGAGTATCTCGTTTACGCCTCCAACACGACAGCTATCAATCTGGCAAATATCTATTGCGCCGCTTTGCATAAATTGTTTAAACATCACCCTGTTCTGGCAATGTTCACCGGTAGCTACCTTTATGGGTGCAACGGCCTGCTTAATGGCCAGATGGCCCAAAATATCATCCGGGCTGGTAGGCTCTTCGATCCACCAGGGCTTAAACCGGGTGAGCAGTTTCATATTTTCGATAGCTTCTCCCACTTCCCAGCGTTGGTTAGCATCCATCATTAGCCTTAACTCGTAGCCAATCTCTTCGCGTATTATTTCTGCCCTGCGCATGTCCTGCATAATATCTGCGCCTACTTTCATTTTTAAGTGGCTCCAGCCTTCGGCTTTGGCCTGGCGGCACAAATGGCGTATCTTTTCTTCGGAGTAGCCAAGCCATCCGGCAGAAGTAGTATAAGCCGGATAACCGTTCTTTTCTAAATAATCTATGCGCTCTTGTTTGGTAGCCGACTGTTTTGTTAATATCTCCAGAGCCTCCAGCGGGGTAATAACATTATCAAGATAAGTAAAGTCGATGCAGGAAATGATTTGCTCGGGTGTCATATCTGCTATTAATTTCCATAAGGGCTTTCCTTCAACTTTAGCGTATAAGTCCCAAACGGCATTTACGATGGCCCCAGTTGCTAAATGAATAACTCCCTTTTCAGGACCGAGCCAGCGCAGCTGACTGTCGCCGGTAATCATTCGCCAGAAGCCACCCATATCAGATTGTATATCTTCCAGGGTTTTTCCAATCAGCAAATACGATAAAGATTTAATGGCGGCTACGCATAATTCGTTTCCCCTGCCTATAGTAAAGGTTAAACCATGACCCTCAAAAGCGGGATCAGTTGTTTTAAGAATTACATAAGCGGCAGAATAGTCCGGATTAGGATTCATAGCGTCAGAGCCGTCTAATGATTGGCTGGTTGGGAAACGGATATCTTTTACTTCAACGGAAAGAATAGTTAGAGGCATGTGAGAGCATGTTTAGGTAACAATAATACAAATGTATTATTATTTAAGGTTTTAAAGGTATTATGGAGGTTCATAATGCCCCTAAGCTTCGAAGCATAGCTACATAAGCAGTCCATTACACGAAAGCTCGCTACTCTGTCATTCTGCCTTAAAGAGATAATTCAGAAGATTTTTCATTGCACTCGAAATGACGAAGTTCTTGAAATAACAGGGCAAGAATTACAGGCGAAACAACCATGTTTCGTCCAGACATTCCTGTCAGGATCAAAAAAAGCGTAACCCCTGTAATTAGAGATTACGCTTTTTAGATTTAACCGAATTAAATTAGTAATCCAGGTTCTGATCCCAGTTATTACGTGTTTTTAACTCATCCTGAGGAATTGGCAATAACAAATCCCTTCTTGTAGGAAGCTGGCCATTTGTTAATGAATGGTAATGTAATGCAAACTTAGATAAAATATCTACTGCCTCTGTTTCACCCCATCTCACCAAATCAAAATAGCGTCTGCCTTCACCAAGAAACTCTGCTTTTCTTTCGTATTTAATATCTTCTAAAGTCGGACTGGCTGTTAATGCAAGAAGTCCGGCTCTGGTTCTGATTTTATCTACGTAAGATTTAGCTAAACCCGCTTTTCCGTTTCTGATTAATGCTTCTGCATAATATAAATACACATCGGCAGGCCTTAAAATTGGGAAATTACGTGGAAAATCGTTCCATGATTTAATATTAGATTGGGTATTATCTTTTTCTAAGAACTTAGTAATGATATTACGCTCTACCCAGTTTGTGTGTTCCTTATCAGACCAGTAACCTTCATCAACGCTTACACTAAAACGAAGATCACCATTTGCTTTCATTTGATTAGCAAAAATGGTATCAAGCCTCAAATCCTGTCCCTGGTTAGTATACGAGTTATATACCCAATCAGGGTAAGGAGTACTATTAGAACCAGAGTTGGTAATATATGCAGGTAAGCTAGAACCTACATTCTGGCCGCCAGAAGCGAACTGAATAGAAAATAAATCATATTTATTCTCGCTTTCTAATATAAACAGCTTAGAATAATCCGGCTGAAAACGAGAATCAACAGCAGTAATAATATTCGCAAAAGTACTTTCTGCTTTTTCGTATGCAGTAACATCATTCATAGGATATCCGGCCATCGTCATATAAACCTGACCCAACAACGCTTTAGCAGCTACGCTACCTACACGGCCCGCATCTGCCCCGGTATAGAAGTCATTAAGGTTTTCCGCTGCAAATTCAAGGTCAGCAATAATAGTCGCATAAATATCCTGAAGTGGTGCACGAGGCAAGGCAACTGCTTCTTCATTTTCTATTGGATTGGTTATTAAGGCAACAGGACCAAAAGAACGTACAAGTTCAGAATAAGCGTAAGCTCTTAAAAACCTGGCTTCGGCTCTGTACCTCATATATTCGTCTTCTTTGGTATGAGCAAGTAAGCTGTTTGCATCCTTAATCATAGAATACAGGCGAGAGAATACTCCGGATACTGTACTATTAGTACCAGAAACAAGATATTTTCTTAGCTCAAGCTGATTATTCTGAGCGCTGGTTTCTCCGCCAAGGTATAACAGATCAGAACGGTTCTCTGATATTAACCAGAAGTAATCCGTAGCAAAATCCGTGTTGGTTCCATTTCTGCCTAAACGGGCATATACTCCAATAATAGCTTGTTTTACTTCTATTTCATTGGCATAAAAGGCCCCGGCCGTATTATTTTCTATCGGAGCAATATCGATCGCATTTTTATCGCAGGATGCAAAAATAACAACTAACAGTAATAATATATTTATTCTTAATGCTTTCATTTTTCTTTAATTTAAGTTCAGATTAGAATGATGCTGAAAGTCCGAATGATAAGGTACGGGCCTGAGGATATGCTCCCCAGTCTGAGGATGCGTTATCCTGAGTTGCTCCTTCCGGAGAGAAACCAGGGTAATAATTATCCCACATATACACGTTATCGAATGAAGCGTAAAGTCTGGCGCTAGTGAAGAATGATTTTTTAACAGGGAGGGTATATCCTAATGTTAAATTTTTAATTCTTAAATAACTCGCGTCATACATCCAGTTGGTATCGTACTCGCTTGTTACAGCAGAGAAAAACGCAGGTACTTTTCCGTCTCCCGGCTCTTCTTCAGACCAATAAGCTTTTGTTAACCATTGCTCCATATATAACCATTTGGTGTCATTGGTCGCTCTGTTCCATCCGCGTGAGCCAATAGAAAGCAAATCTCCGCCTACTCTGCCTTGTAATAATAATGAAATGTCGAAGTTCTTGTAATTAAAGCTATTGGTCATTCCCCACTCAAATTTTGGCTGGTAGTTTCCAGCTACTACATAATCTTCGGCAGTAATAAAGCCATCTCCAGTTACATCATGATATTTAGTATCTCCAGGCTTTTGCCCTGACCATACCGGTACTTTTGCCACCCAATTGGATCCAACTTTATCAAAATCACTTTCTCTTAAAACACCTGTTGCCTGTAATAAATAATAAGAGTTTATTGGGCTACCCACACGTTGGATAATAGTAGATCCCTGGCCGCTACGAATATCGGCGTTATCGCCACTTAATTTCGTAATCTCATTACGGTTCAACGATAAATTGAATGAAGTGCTCCATCTTAATTTGGGACCAACAAGGTTTCTGCTGTTTAATTCTACTTCAAAGCCTTTGTTATCTACGTTACCAATATTACGCATCATATTTGCATAACCGGTAGTTAAAGAAACCGGAGCGTTTAATAATAAGTCGGTGGTTCTTTTGTAATAAACATCGGCCGACATGAAAATCCTGTCGCGTAAGATACCGAAGTCAACCCCTAAGTTATAACTATCAGATTTTTCCCATCTCAATAATGAATTGGAAATATTTCCTACAACATAACCACTATTAACCGTTTGTAAATCTCCTAAAGGATAATTTAATGCAGACATATTAGAAATAAAGGTAGAGTTACCAATCCGGTCATTTCCTGCCTGTCCCCAGCTGGCTCTTAGTTTAGCCGTACTTAACCATGAAGCATCTTTAAGAAAATCTTCCTGGCTGATTAACCAGCCTGCAGATACTGAAGGAAAAAATCCCCAACGGTTATTAGGCCCGAACTTAGAAGAACCATCATATCTCATTGAAGCAGCCAGCAAGTATTTATCATCGTAATTATACTGCACACGACTGAAATAAGAGATTAAAGCATTTGAGGAAGCTCCGATTGTATTAAAGTTTACTGTAGTTGCTTTATCCTTATTAAATACCCAGGTTTTATCGTTAGGAAAACCAGTTAGGCCCTGATCGGTAGATTCGTCTTTGTAGGTTTCCTGAGAAAGACCTCCCAATACATTAAATGAATGTTTCCCGAACTCTTTAGTATAGTTTGCTGTTGCCTGGGTTAATAAGGTATTAACGCCTAAAGTGGTATATCTTGAACTGGAAAGTTGCCCTGGTACAGCAGCATTCCATGTACCTTTTACCCATGTTGGAGAATAGGTACGTTCTTTGTTGCCACGATAGTTCCATGCCAGCAAACCGTTAACATCTAATCCTTTAATTACATTAACGGTAGTTGTAAGTGAGGTATTTAAGCGAACATCTGTATTAGTACGGTCGTTATATAATGCCTGTACATAAGGGCTCACGTTATCTGCACCTGCCCCCCAATCGCCATAAAACTTGTATGGATCAGCACCGGCCATATTACCAGAACCTGCCAGCACCCAACCCGGAAAACTTAGGGAACGGGCAACAGCATTATCTTTTCCGTCCACGTTTGTTCCGCCTTTTACACCGTAAGAGGGAGCAAGGTTAAAGCCCACTTTAATACGGTCGTTTATTTTAGCATCTAAGTTTGCACGTAAAGAATATCGCTTAAAAGAGGAACCAACTACTACCCCTTTTTGGTCTAATATACCGCCGGAGATAGAATAGCTTAAGCCTTCTGTTGCACCGGTAGCATTGATCTGAAAATCGTTAACCGGAGCTGTTCTGAATATCTCATCCTGCCAATCTATAGGCTCCAGAGCATCGGTTCCCCAATATGGATCGTAAATACCGTAGCTTGCTCTTATTGGAACAAGAGAAGCTCTGGTGTCGTAAACAGTTCCTGCCGGAGCCAGGCTTTGTGCATAGGCAATTCTTTCGGCCTGACTTACACTTGCACTTTGTCCGGTAGCATTAACCCACTGTCTGTCTAACCATTTTTTATTAAACTCTATCCATTGGTCAGGGGTCATTACATCTACTTTTCTTTCGATATTAGATGCAGCAGTATAGGCAGAAACAGAAATAACAGGTTTAGCACCTTGTTTACCACGTTTGGTTGTAACAAACACTACACCGTTAGAACCACGCGAACCGTAAATAGCCGCAGAAGCTGCATCTTTTAATACGTCGATTGACTGGATATCTGCCGGATTAATACCTGATAAATTATCCAGCGGAACACCATCTACTACATATAACGGAGTTGCATCTCCTGAAATTGAAGCGGCCCCGCGAACGCGAATATTAATATCGGCGCCAGGAGAACCAGATGTATTTCTAACACTTACACCTGCCATCTGACCTTGCAAGGCTTGCTCTACTCGTGCAATAGGACGTTCCTCAATAGCTTCTGCTGTAATTTTAGCAATGGAACCAGTTACAGAAGATTTTTTTTGAGTACCATAACCAATTACAACTACTTCAGAAAGCCCTGTTGAAGTAGCTTTAAGAACTACATCTAATACCTTTTTTCCAGCTACCGGAACTTCTAAAGTTGCAAAGCCTATATAAGTAAATACTAGTGTGGAATTAGCATCTGGCACTACGATACTGAATTTACCATCAAAATCTGTACTTACACCGGTTGCACTGCCTTTAAGCTTTACGCTTACGCCGGGTAAAGATTCTCCTTTTTCATCTTTTACCGTTCCGCTTACTGCTACTTCAGCCAAGCCTTTTGATATAATGACCAGGTTATCAGAATTTTGCTGATAATTCAAGTTTGTATTTTTAAGTAATTTAGTCATTACTTCATCAATTGAGGCATTGCTTACTTCAATTGTTTTGCTGCTACTACCAATTAAAATATCGTCGTTATATAGGAAACGATAATCACTTTTCTTTTCAATCTCTTTTAATGCTTTTTTAATTGAAGTATTAGTTAAGTTAAGATTGATTTTGGTCTGACTGTAGCTATTCGAAAAAGCCTGATATGAAGATATCAGAACTAGTAACAGAATACATTTAGACATAATCAGGATTTTTAAAAAGATATCCGACTGCATATAGGTAATGCAGGTATGATTTTTTTTCATAATTTTGATTTGGTTAATTTAAACTATTGGTTATTAACAGGACTGTAGCTTTAAATCCAACTACTTACGGGGAATGCGTCAACATTTCCCGTATCTTTTCTTAAGTATTCTAACGTTTTTTTCTCTTCATTTAAATTGGTCTAATTATTTATTAGTTAATTGTTACTTATTAATTGTCACTTAGTACTTGGTACTTAATACTTGTTATTAGTTAATTGTTACTTGTTTTTGTTGGATGCTGAAATTAAAATCTGAGCTTGCCTGCAAAGCTTTTAATGCATCTCTTAATGATTCATCGCGAAACCTTCCGGTAAATTTCAATCTTTTCAACTCAGGATTCTTGATAGTGATATCTACACTGTACCAACGTTCCAGCCGCTTGGCCACCTGTTCAAAGCTTTCTGCATCAAATGCCAACCTGTTTTCTACCCATAATGCCTCTGATGGCAGAGTATCCTTTGCAGCTACATGAATATAATTTAATGAAATTAACGGCAAGTCATCATCCAGGGCTTCCTTTACCTTCCCTTTTTCCCTATACGCCTTATTATTTACTACAAGTTTTTCTAATGGCTTAAGCGTAATTTCCTTATCGCTGTTATTCAATAGAGTTACTTGTATTTTGCCATGAACTAAGGACGTTTCTGTTACCTCCTCATCTTTATAACTTCTTACATTAAACGCAGTTCCAAGAACCTTCAGCAGCATCGTCTCTGTATTAACAACGAAAGGATGTGCAATATCTTTTACTACATCAAAAAAAGCTTCACCAGTCAAATGAACCTCTCGTATATCTTTACCAAAATCGTTGTTATAAGTTAACTTACTGCCGGAATTCAACCATACCAACGTACCATCCGGTAATTTAACCTTACTTATGCCACGCTCCGGAGCGGAAATCTCATTAGTGCTTGCTACTTTAACCGGAACAGGCTTGGTATACAACCAGGCGGCTATAAAAAACACAATACACGCAGCAGCAAGGGAATAATACAAAGGACGCTTGTTGGATTTGGCTTTCAGAGGGATTAACGTAGTTTCGGGCAATAAGTCTTCCCGTGCTGTAGCTTCATCAAGATTTGCTTCGAAGCGATTCCACCTTTTAGTTAATTCCTTTAATGAAAGGGCAGAAGGCACCCCCTGCCGGTTTTTCCAATAGGCTTCGATCTCAGAGATAGAATAACCATCAGCTACGCCGGACTTCAACAATTCTTCTAATTGAACAAGTTCTTCAAAACTAGCTTCGCCGCTAAGCTTTTTCGCTAATAAGATCCAAAGATTTTCTGTATTCATACCCTCTCTTAAGACAAGGACAGGAATAATCTACGACACCCTAGTTTTTTTTTAATTTTTATTATTAAAAAGCAGTGTCAGCTTTTCAGAGATTTTTTTTAAGGCATTACCAATATGGTATTCGACCGTTTTAACGGAAATATTTAACACTTCGGCTACTTCCCGGTGTTTTAAGCCATCGTTTTTAACTAATTGAAATATTAAACGGCATTGAGGAGTAAGCTGGGATATCGCCCTGTTTATAATTCCCTGCATATCTGCCAGATGGAGTTTCTGATCAGCAAGGGCTTTATTATCCTCAGGCTCAAAATCTATATCTTCAATACTTATAATATGGATATTTTTATGCTTTTCGATATAGTTAATACAAAGATTTTTAATGCATACAAAAAGATAGACCTTTATATTATTAACCTGATAAAGCTTACTGCGATTACACCATATTTTAACAAAGGCATCGTCAACAATTTCTTCCGCTGCTTCATTTATCTTAACAAACGATTGGGCCAGGCGCAGCATATCCGAGTAAAAGTGAAAGTATAATTTCTTAAACGAAGACTTATCTTCATTAAATGATACTTTCATTAAGATATCTCTTATTTCGTTATCGAGCATTTGCCTGTAGAAGCCTGAGGTGTGAAATCAAAAAATCGAATCTGCCGAAATTATGCACTATAACAGGCAATAACAAATAATTAACGTATTATTTATGTTGTATTCATCGGGGTATTTTGTTTTATTTTCATTAAGGTATTTTACATTTTATACAATAATTGTACATTAGACAATTATTATTAACCAATTATCCGACAGAACGAATTTAACCTTCTTAAGAATGAACTCTGCAAGTATAATTAAAGAGCATTATCGCTTACACATACGAGTATCCTATAAGAAAAACGTTTAATGCCATGAAAAAAACACCAGTTTTAATTGCCTTAGGCATACTTCTTTTTGTTGCAGGCTGTAAAAAGAAAGAACCGGATCAACCGGAACCAGATCCGCCGGTAGTTCCGCCTGTTGTTAATACATTCGCCGGTCCTACTTATCCTGATAATTACATTCCTGTTTCATCCTGGGCAAACCGGTCTGCCTGGAACCTTGCCAATACACACGATCCTACGGTTGAGAAATGTGGTGACTATTATTATATGTATGGCACCGATGCATCTTACGGAAACGTGCACAATGGTTACGGACATTATCCTTACAGGCGTTCTAAAGACCTTGTAAACTGGGACTTTATGGGAATGGCGTTTACTGCCGTACCGGCCTGGGTAAAAGACTCCTTAAATAATAAACGTGCACGCATGAACCCGGCCTTACCTCCTATCAATACTCCCGATTATGGATTCTGGGCACCTTGTATCCGTAAAGTTGGAAACAAATACCGGATGTATTATTCTGTTGTTGTTGATAACCCTATAACAGGCACCGACCCCAATACCTCCTGGTCTGAACGGGCATTTATAGGCCTTGCAGAATCTGATGATTTAGCAACAAACGTTTGGACTGACAAGGGAATGGTAGTTTGCTCTGAACCGGATGGTGTAAAAAGTTACGTGAGAAACGGAGGTAACGATTGGAGCGCCTATTATAAATTCAATGCCATAGACCCGAGTTTTATCATTACACCAGAAGGCGACCAATGGTTAATTTACGGTTCCTGGCACTCGGGTATTGCGGCCTTAAAACTTAATCCGGAAACCGGAAAACCAGATAAACTGGAAATTATTAATGATTATGGCGTTCGTATTGCAGGAAGAGGCAATGTAAACACCGAACGCTGGCAGGGATTAGAAGCTCCTGAAATTATCTATAACGAAGCTACGGGTTACTACTATTTATTTTTGGCTTACGATGAACTTTCTGTGGCTTATAACACACGTGTAGCCCGTTCAAAAAGCATTACCGGACCGTTTTTAGGAATTGATGGCGGAAACGTAAGCAATGGCGCACAATGTTATCCCATGCTGACGCATCCGTACGCTTTTAGCGGACATACCGGATGGGTCGGAATTTCGCATTGCGCAGTATTTCAGAATCCGGTTTCTAAACAATGGTATTATTCGTCTCAGGCACGTTTACCTGAAAATGTTCCGGGAGTTAACGCATCTAATGCAATTATGATGGGACATATCCGAAGCATCCAATGGACAGAAGATGGATGGCCGGTGGTAATGCCCGAGCGATATGCCGGAGTTCCTAAAACGACCATTACAGAGGAATCTTTAGTAGGAACCTGGGAACAGATTACCATGAAATACGAATATAAGAAAATCCAGCTTCCGGGGAATATCACGTTAACAGCCGATAAAAAAGTAAGCGGCGCTGTTACCGGGACATGGTCGCTGGATGCTGCAAAAAACATCCTTACCATCAATAACACAAAATTCAACCTGACCGATGGCTGGGATTGGGAAGCATCTCCAAGAAAAGTAACATTAACCTATTCGGGCTTAACTGCAGCTGGTTTACCGGTTTGGGGAAAGAAAAAATAAAGAATATGCGTATAGCGTTGAAGGACTGTTTAGATTTAATCCGATATCCTTCAACGCTTTTTATTATTTCTTACTATTATAGAAATATTAAACTGCCAAACCTAAGCTCCCGCGATTGTACTTATTACGATATTCTAAGGGAGAAAGTCCGGTAATACGTTTAAAGGTATTACGGAAAGCCTTATTATCTGAATATCCTACATTAAACATCACTTCGTTTACATTGTAATTGGAAGATTCAAGGCTCATTTTAGCCGCTTCAATCTTCACTCGCTGAATATACTCTATCACTGTATTTGATGTAGCTTTTTTAAATCTGCGTTCAAAGTTTCTGCGGCCGATAGCTACCAGCGAAGCTAAATCTTCTACCCTTATCTTATCCTGGAAATTCTTTTCAATAAACTCCTGTGCTTGTTTAATGGCTTCATCTTCATGATCTTTTTGCCCTTTGAATATAATAAACGGTGACTGGCTCCTGCGTTCGTAGTCTATTTGAAATGCTTTGGAACAAAATATCGCCACTGTCTTTCCCGCATATTTTTCAATCAGGTATAAGATAAGGTTGAGATAAGAGAATGCTCCTCCGCTGGAATAAATGCCATGTTCATCGGTAATAATTTTATCTTCTACCAGGTTAACATCCGGAAACATGGTTCTGAAATCATTAGCAGCCATCCAATGTGTAGCACATTGCCGGCCGCTAACCAAGCCGGTTGAGGCGAGTAAAAAAGCTCCCACGCATAGGCTTGCTATTTCTGCACCAGCTTTATATTGCTCCACAATCCATGGAATAAAGTCCTTATTATCCTGCAGGTTTTTCACCATATCGCCATCCATTGCAGGGATAATTATCAGATCTGTTTTTGCAATATCCTTTGCTAAAACATCGGCTTTAATAGAATAAATACCTTTATGGACAATTGTCTGCTTAGAAAGGCCAACCAACTGAACATTAAAAAGCGCGGGTTTCCCCATACTTTCTAATACGCCGTTAACTTCTGTAAGTACCTGACGAGGGCCTTCAATACTACCTAAAATAGCACCTTGAAGTACGAGGATGGAAATATTTTTCATTTGAAAAGATTTGAGATGTAAGACGCTAGATTTGAGACCATACCGGTTTGTGTTAATAAGCATGTAGGTTTCATTTGTATATAATTTGCTTTTTCAGTCGTATTTATTGTTTGTTGTTGCCTTCAAGCTGCTTTGGGCAGTTTTAATAGTAATGAAGCTATCGTGAGTTTTATTTTTCACCCGTTTCTATTTATTAGCGGTGTCCAAGAGAACGCTTTGCTAAATTCATTGCATTTTGTGAGTGTAAACTTATGATGGTTTCATAACACTAAATTAAATGAATAGGATGACGTAATCAACCCTATAAATTGACGGATTAACACCTGCTATTTTAGCATATACTATTGCAACTTTGAATAGAACGACCTTAAGAATGGAATATGAAGGACCACATTCTGAAAGAACTGGACTATACAAGCCAAACCTTCCTTAATAAAAACCTTGTCAACCTTTAACCAAGTTAAGACAAATAAAGTTCCTTTTGAAGGCAGCTGGACAGCAGGACAGGTTGGTGACCATCTTTTAAAATCGTATGCCATCATAGAAACATTGAATGCGGAAGTAAAAGAAACCAGGAGAGCACCAGATTTGAAAGTGAAAGAAATTAAAACCTTTCTTTTAGACTTTGAGCTAAAAATGAAATCGCCTGAATTTATTATACCTGAAAGTACTCCTATAAATAAAGACGCTCTTTTAAATTCCCTGGAACATCGGATTTCTCAGCTGATTAAAAGTGTAAATACTCTCGATCTGTCTAAAACATGTGTAAGTTTTATACTTCCGGAATTAGGCGAAATGACCCGGACAGAATGGATCTATTTTGTTATTTATCATACCCAAAGGCATATCCATCAATTAAAACAAATACAAAAGATATTAAACATATAATAAAGCCTGATTCACTCCGCTAAAAACAATTTAAGGCTACTGTGTTTTATATATAAACACAGTATGTTGCTAAATAAATATTTAGAAGTAAGGGCACTAACAGAGCAAATTTGTTCTCCATTAAAAACGGAAGATTATGTAGTACAGCCGGTGGTTGATGTCAGTCCGCCTAAATGGCACCTTGGACACACCTCCTGGTTCTTTGAAACCTTTCTTCTAAAACCGCACTTAAAAAACTATAAGGAATTTGACCCGGATTATAACTTCGTATTTAACAGCTATTATGAAACGATTGGTGCAAGAGTCATTCGTACAGACCGGGGAAATTTAAGCAGGCCATCGGTAGAAGATATTTATCAATACCGTAAATATACCGACAAGCATATGCACATTCTGTTACAGGATGAAGAACTTTGTACCGCACTTAGTGACATTATATTATTGGGCCTGAACCATGAACAGCAACATCAGGAGCTTTTATATACCGATATTAAATATATCCTGGGGCACAATCCACTTTTTCCGGCTTATGATAACAATTATCAGACATCAGAAAAAACTGCACAAAGCAAAGAGTTTATACCATTTGCCGAAGGAGTTTACGATGTGGGATTTAAAGGCGAAGGTTTTTGTTTTGACAATGAATTAGCCAGACATAAGATATTCCTGTCCGGGTTCAAAATAAGTCCGGCCTTAGTAAGTAACAACGAATACCTGGAATTTATACAAGATGGCGGCTATCAGAACTTCATTTACTGGCACCAGGAAGGATGGGAATGGCGTAAGCAACAGAACATACAAGCACCTCTATATTGGCACAACATAAATAATAATTGGCACCACTATACTCTTGGCGGATTAAAACCATTAAATCATGATGAACCGCTTTGCCATATTAGCTATTATGAAGCACATGCATTTGCCGAATGGGCTGGAAAAAGACTCCCTACAGAATTTGAATGGGAAGTTGCTTCCTCAGAATTAAATTGGGGCAAACGCTGGGAATGGACAGCAAGTGCATACCAGCCTTATCCCGGATTTAAAAAAGAACCTGGAGCTATTGGCGAATACAACGGCAAATTTATGATTAATCAGATGGTTTTACGTGGTGCTTCTGAAGTTACATCACCACAACACAGCAGAACAACTTACCGTAATTTCTTTCATCCCTATTTACGCTGGCAATATACCGGTATCCGACTGGCAGAATAATTTATGAATATATTCCCTACTAAAGAAACTGAGACACTGGAAACGTTTAAAAGAGATGTTCTTACCGGGCTTACTTCTTCGCCAAAACATCTGTATTCAAAATACTTTTATGATAAAAATGGCGATATCATATTCCAGAAAATAATGAATGATAAGCAGTATTACTTAACGAATACAGAGCTTGGAATTTTAAAAACAAGTTGTGATAAGTTGCTGGATATCGTAAACCATTTTACAGATGGATTTGATTTAATAGAACTGGGTGCCGGAAATGCATTAAAATCGGTAGAGATATTAAACTGTTTTACTGAGGCTAAACTGGATTTTACTTATTATCCCATTGATATTTCTGATAATATTATCCGTACGCTTGAAAAAGAACTTCCAGCTAAAATTAACAACCTGAATATAAAAGGCTTTATTGGCGAATATTTTACTGCTTTACAGGAAGTCTGTAAGTATTCGCACCAACCTAAGCTTGTTCTTTTTCTCGGTGCCAATATTGGCAATATGTCACCGGATGGTACCCTCTCCTTTTGTATGGAGTTACATAAAAATCTGGCTCCGGGCGATAGAGTCTTAATCGGCTTTGATTTAATAAAAAATCCATGGATTATTTTTAATGCTTACAACGATACAAACGGACTTACAAAGGAATTTAACCTGAATCTTTTAAAACGAATAAATCGCGAGCTGAGTGCTAATATTAATCTACATAACTTCGATCATTATGAAAGTTACGAGCCAGAAACAGGAGCCTGTAAAAGTTACTTATTTAGTTTAGTGGACCAATCTGTAATAATTGAAAATACAGAAATTTGCTTTGCAGAAAACGAATTGATATTCATGGAAACTTCGCAGAAATATACAATGGATCAAATTAATCGAATGGCTGCTCAATCGGGCTTCAAGCCTATAACCAGGCTGGTTGATTCAAAAACCTGGTTTACAGATGTGATATGGGAAAGATTGTAATTCTCTCTATCAGATTATTTGTTCTTCATAAACTAATTTGCCTTTTGGGAGACGTTTAGTTGCATCTACAACCCAGGTAGATAAATACACAGAACCGTCAATTTCGAAGCGGAGTTTAATAAAACCTTTAGCCTTAATTCCATAACGCAGGTACTTGCCGCTCTGTACTACATATTTTACTTTGGAACCAGAACCGCTTACTACAAAATGATTATGTTTTTTGCAGATATATTGCAGGTTATGCTCGTGTCCGGACGCATATATAAGATCGGGAAACTGCGATAAAATTTCTTTCAGCTTTTTTCTTAAGCGCCGGTACCGCGGATGGGCCATATCTTCCCGCGCTCCCAGAAATTTACGATAAAGCGGTATTAAAGAACCTATTCCCGGCAAAGGAATCCAGGCATTCTCATCGTATAAGGTTAATGGAAATAAGTGGTGCTTAAAGGTAAACCGGCCGCCATGGATAGCATAACTATATACCGGATGATGCCCAAGTACAACCAAATGTTTATGCTTATTCCGTTGAAGGATTTCCAGCAACGATTCAAAAAACTCTTCTTCTGTGGAAACACCGCAGCCATATTGTTTTCCGATGGGCCGTAAACCAGACTGCATCCACCATTGTGTATCTATGGCTACCAGGGTTAAATGTTCATTTATATTCATTTCTACTGGTCCCGGACAACCGTTTGCGGGTAAAAAAACCTCGCGTTCGCCAAAAAGCTCACGCAGGTATTGTTCCTGACGAATGATATAATCATACCCATCTTTACGACCCTTGTTCCAATCGTGGTTGCCGGCAATAAAAACAATATCTCCTTTATAGTCTTTTAAGGCCGCTTGATGTTGTATTAAAGTTTTTTCAGCGTTCTTACGAAGTATATTGCTTATTGGAGGCATGCCTCTCGGATAAATATTATCGCCTAAAAACACGGTTCCGGAGGCCTGTTTATCATCAAAATGCGAACAAAGCGTCTGCATTACAGGATCGGGCCTGGAGAGCGCAATATCGCCTGTATCACCAATTAAAAACAATTCATAGGGAACTTTAGGATGAATTTCGGACATATTATGCTAACACGCATTTATTTATATTGTTGGATGAATAATGGTTTGCTGCTTTTAATTAATTCATCTATTGTACATATATAAGTAGTATTAGCCCCAAAAGCAATGATGCTTATCTTCTTCTACTAATTTAATAAATTCGTTAACTGTTTTAACAATGGGCATAGGCGTATAACTATGCCACTTAAAATCCGAACGTCGCCAGAAAACCTTCAAGTAACTTGCGTTTGAACAAAAGTAGCTTTGGCAATTTCAATCTCCATAATAGTTTCCGGCTGATTCCAGCAAGGCCTCAATTCTAAAATAACTATACTTTGTTTATCAATCGTGTAAGTCAAATCGATTTTATGCCTGATGTTTTGGGGTGGTCTTCTTCTAGTCAGAAAGTTTTCCATCGCCTCGATTGTATCAAGTGTTTGAATAGTTGTTAATCCCATATAATTAATTGAAGATAATTCTATTATTAAATTATTAAATCAAAAACAACTCAATCTAAATTAACCTGATATGCGGGATTTTCTTTTAACACATAAAAGCTTAATGACAAATCAGCCGCTTCATCTACCCAGTTCTTAATTTTATGTTCCGGATTTGCTCCATCAATCAATAACATCTTAAACTTAACAGTTTTAACCAGTTCACTGATAGTAACTTTTGGGTTGCCCGATAAAAGCACCGCATTTACTTTTATTTTATTGGCATAGCGGTTTTCATTAAATCCTTTATCCCAAACCAGTAATTCCCAATTTCTGAAAGTAAAGAAATTGCCATCATAATAGAGAGCCTGGGTTTGAAGCTTATCAGTAAGTTTATAATACCGGTTATCACTGGTTTTAGCCTGTACAGCTGAATGAACAGAAAAAGCCAGGGCTTTGTCGGCACTATCTAAATCCGAATAAACTACAGCCTTTCGTCCATCGAAAAAATCAAAAGCCGTATTTTTTCTTAAACTATAAAATGTAATTTGCCTGGTATTAATCAGCACAATTGCACTGGCAGATTGATAAGTAAAAAACACCAACACCATAGCTAAAGACGTATAAAACATCCCTTTGCTTTTAAATTGAAAAGCCAGCATAATGCCAGTAATTATAACATACATTAACAGATAATAGAGAAAATTGTGATAGCTGGAGTAACTGGCCAAAGGGAGTTTTTCTATATAAAACAAGCCATTATCCATTAGAGTGATCGACTGTCCGAGTAACCAGCCTAAAGGTTTAAGTATGATATTCCAGGGAATAAAAAGAAAAACTATTCCCAAATACATAATTAGAATCACGGGCAACACTATAAATAAATTACTTATCAAAAAGTAAACAGGAAACTGATGAAAGTAATACATCCCAAGCGGAAATGTTGCAAGCTGCGCTGCGCACGAAAGCGCTATATAACTCCAAACCTGATCTCCAAACCAATTCTTAATATAGAAAATATGGTATATTTTAGGATAGAAATAAATTAAGCCAAGTACCGCTAAATAAGATAATTGAAATCCGACATCAAACAAAAAGTATGGATTATAAATAAGCAGCAACACGGCCGAGGCAGCCACCAGGTTATAAGAATTGCTGCTTCTGCTTACCGCTTTCCCTAACACGTAAATGCTTAGCATTAATGCGGCACGGCACACCGATGGTGAGAAACCGGTAATCAAAGCATAAAACCAAATGAGTGAAATAATTACCGTTGCCCGTATTATTCGCAGCTTCTTATTACGGCTCATAAACCACAGCAGCCGGTTAAGGATAAAGAACACAATTCCCACATGCATTCCAGATACAGAAAGCACATGCATGGTTCCGGTTTTAGAATAAGCACTTAAAACCTCGCGGCTTAATTCTGCCTTATATCCTAAAATCAATGTAGACGCCACCGACGCTGCTTCTTTATCAAGAATATATTTACTATACTTTAAAATCATTTTTTGGCGCAAAGCCAAGGCATAACTTTTAATGAAGTCGCCCTTGCTTTTAGCCAGGACCCGTATTGCTGTTTCATTGATAAATATTTGATGCGCTATTCCATGATTTTCTAAATAGTTTTTATAGTTAAACTCGTAAGGGTTATTTGGAGGTCCTACTTCGGTATATCCATTAGTTATAAGAAGTTCATCACCATATTGATATTCGTTTTTTGAATTTTCTAACTTTAAAGCAACTCCCAAAAGGCCGGTTTGAGGAATAAATTTATTATCCGATAATCCTTGTTTAACCTGAGCTTCAAAACGTACTATATCACCAGCAAGCCTAGGTTCAGAACTGATGGAAACTACTAAAGCCTCATTATTAAATTTCGCGAAATAATCAGATCTGATTTTATCGTTTTCGGCAAGAGTAAGTGTTATACCAATAACAAAAACGCCAGCTTGCACAATTATTCCGGGTTTCCAGCGGCTTAAATAGATTTTAAACTTATTGTAAAACCAAATCGAAAAACTCAGTGCAAGAACAAAAAAGAGGAAGGTTGCAAGCAACAGATAATATAAAAGCGCTGTTTGTGGTAATAAGATTGCCAGAGCAATTCCTAACATGAGAGGCAATAATAATCTGACAAAAACCAGTTCGCCTTTTTGTATAAGGTTCATTAAAATTGAAATCTAAGTTGAAGTTTAACATCAGACTTTTTACTGCCTTCTATTTTATCCAGTCCTGATCCTATCGATTCCAAATCAGTATAAGAAGTTGAGGCATATTTAAACCATAAATCTGCTGACTTGTTAACCCTGCATCGGGTGTTGACATAAAACCGCAAACCTTTATTTTGATATGCTGGCACAGAATAACTGTACAAAACATCATTTTCAAATGCATACAGGCGCGAATTAAATCCGGGCGTATCAAAAATGGCAAAACGAAAATTGCCGGAAAGACGGGAAGACATTGGGTGATAAATAACATCCTGATACATTAAAAAGCCTTGTTCAGCGATAATATCTTTTTTATACTCTACCATTTCCACACGGTTTCTAAGCTGAAAGCTATTCGATATTTTATAATTCAGTTCAAAGCGATAATTTTGCTTTTGCACATCAGTAATAAAGTTTATAGCATTTCCCGAAAGGTTTTCTTCTTTTAGTTCGAACTTGTAGCGCAGTGTAGCCTTCAATCTTTTGGAAGGCGAATACGTAAATTGTGAAAGCGCTTCATAGCCTGACGACGGCGCGTCAACACGGTATCTTAACCAGGGAAACTTAAAGAAATCAACATACGTATTGAACTCCGTTTTTTTATTGGGAGAAATTACCATTCCCGTATAAAATCCTTTCTCGTTTACAGCATTAGTGCCTTCAGAAACCGCCTGGTTAAAAAACGAATGATAGTCTTTTTGATAATCGCGATGAAAAAGAATTAATGAAACTTTAGGTGTTAAACTTGATATTACTCCATTTAAAAATGCGTAACCGCTGTTTAGGCTATGAGCCACTTCTCCAAAAAGATAGAGATTACGCCAATTGTAATTATAATACGCTCCCAGATTATTCAGCTTATCGCCAGTAAACTCATACATTTTATAAGGCGTTTTATCGTTCTCAAAAGCATAATCAAAATTAGTCTGATAAGCAATTGCACCTAGTCTTAGTCCTTTATTTGAGTATTGAGCACTGGCGCCATAAATTAATTGCTGAACGCTTCCTTTTTTGCTTAACTCGCTTTGCGTACGATGAAAACCTGTTGCACCGACCGAAGATATTTCTTCTGCGTTATCTGTAGTTTCCAGGCTGCCATCGATAAAACGATGAGACACAAACGGAGTAATATCAATCTTCTTAAAATTAAAGGTACCGGCCAAGCCTCTTAGAAAAAGCAATTCGTTGGTAGAAGTGTAAGGTTTTAATCCAACATTATTTTTGGTAATAGTTGCTACTGCCGCTCCTTTCCCAAAGCTTAAACCAGACCACATAGTTAATCCCTGGCCAAACTGCAGCGAATAATCGCCGAGAACAAGTTTTCTTAGACGTCCCTGGTTTTTATAGCTGATGTTTCCTGAATAAAAATCAAATCCAGCTTTTTGCTGTCCGGAGAAAAAAGGTTCTCCGGCATCTTTTTTCATAGTTAGCGATGCAGAGAGATTTTGCCCGTAATGATACCGGTACCGGGTAAGAAATCGTTGTGCTCCGCCCAGATAATGTGATTGTCCGGCTTGTTCCGGTTTTAAATATCCTTTTTGTTTTTGCAATACCTGGCCATAAGTAAACATGACTTCATTGGTTCCATAAGACATTAAGCTTCTTAAGCGTAAATCATTTACAGCATTGCCATCACTTAAAATACAAAACAGACTAAGCTTTTTAATCGTCTCATCATCAAGCGCATCAATAGATTGCAATTCGAGAATATCTAAAAATTTACCATTGATATCCCGATGGTTTATTAAGGCCAGGATTTGCGGCGGCGAAAGAAAAACCAGCTCCTGTAATTGCTCTGCCGAAACTTTATTAAGATTAAAAGGCCTTTTGCGATAATAGCTTAAGCGTTCAACCAGTTCAGAGTAATCAAAATCTTCTCCGGAACCCTCGCTTATTGACTCCAGGATTTCTTCAACAGGCAAATCAGTTTCGGTTTGTGACTTGAGCTGCCAGGAAAGAAAAAGCAAAAAACCAAGCAAAACTAAAATCTTAAAATTCATAACTCAGGGCAAGTTGAGGAGAAAACCCTAAATAAGGATGTGTAGAAGCTGCTGCATCAATCTTCAAATCCTGCAACTGGTATCCTACACCGGCAAACTGCCTGAAAGGATTTGCCGACATTCCGCCACGAAACGCCAGCCAGTTTATAACCGAATATTCTAATCCGCATCTAAAGTCGCTGATCGAATTCAGTCCCTTTATAAACCCACTATTCAACAAAACCTTATCACTAAACCTGTATGAGCTCCCAAATTCTAAGCTAACCGGAATTAATGCTTTTATTTCTGTCCGGTAACTACTCATACCCGGATTGGATATATGAGTACCAAAAGTCAGGTTTTCATTTACCTGATATTGGAGTCCTGCTTCTGCAGAATACGCTTGGACACTTCCATAATTGGGAATTTTTACCTGATGCAAATTAAAATTGAGAGCAGCAGAAACAGAATTTCCAAATCGTTTAGCATAGCTAAATCCCATTTTCTGTTCACTATAGGCTGAAAACCCATAGTTCTGAAAACCTAAACCAAGCACATTTTTACCAAATGGGTACACAAAAGCCGCTGATTGAGTATTGAGTTCAGGATTTAAATAGCTATTTCGATAAGAGATAGAAACTATAGGCTTTTGTAAAAATGCCAAACCAGATTGATTTGACTGTAAACTCCATACATCGCTTAAAGCAACACCAATATTTCCCAACGCAGTAACACGCGGGCCCAAATTAATTTCTTGTGAATAGATAGGTTTCGTAAAGCTAAAAAGCAAGTACAAAGCACTTAGGTAGAGACGCTTCATACCATGAATGTATAAATTTTTAATTTAAAATGAAATATTTATTATTTCTTACGTTACATTTAAGAAATAAAAACATCTGATAGTCATCAATATTAACACATGAAAAAAATCATTCTGAGTGCATCTTTAGCATTATTAACAACCCTAGGATTTTCCCAAAAGAAAATTGCCGAAGGCAGCATTACTTATAAGGTAGAATACGATTTACCTGCCAATATGCAGCAAATGAAAGCAATGCTACCCAAAGAAGTAACGGTCTATTTTAAAGGCGATTCTACATCTTCACAAAATAAGAACCCTATGGCCAATACTAATTTCATCATGAATCCTAAAACAGAATTCCAACGCTTATTGCTTGATATTCCAATGATGAATAAAAAATATTCAGTACGGTTTACGCCGGATGATCTGGAAACAATGAAGGAAAGTTTTCCCGAGCTAACATTTACAGCAGGCACCGAGATTAAAACGATTGCATCATACACCGGGAAAAAATATACGGTAACTGACAAAGCTGGAAAAACATCTGAAGCTTTTTTTACGAAAGAAATTGACATCCCATCCAATTCATTTACTCAATATTTCGACAAGAGCTACGGATTCCCTCTGGAATTTGTAACCTATCAGCAAGGCATGACCCTCAAAGCCGCAGTTAAAGAAATCAAGGAAGAAAAAGTTCCTGCGGGAGTGTTTTCTGCAACAAAAGATTATGAAGAGATAACATCTGCACAATTGCAGGGAATGATGGGTGGAAGAAGATAAGTTTTAACTTTTTTGAACAAAAAGGCCTGTTAATTAATCAGCAGGTCTTTTTACATAAACCACTCGTATAAATCTACAGCGCTCAATTTACTTTTTTGCTCTTTATCTAAATCCCGGATTACCTTTCCTTCGGATAATTGTATAATCCGGTTTCCGTAATTAAAAGCCTCTTTCATGTTATGAGTTATTAAAATTGAAGTGAGATTATAATCTGCGATAAGTTTGTCAGCTGTTTTCATTATAATTTCTGCAGTACGCGGGTCGAGTGCTGCGGTGGGTTCATCCAGAAGTAAGATTTTTGCCTCATCCATTACTGCCATCAATAAGGTCAAAGCCTGACGCTGTCCGCCTGATAAAGTTCCCATAGACTGGAGAATTTTATCTTCTAATCCCATACCCAATGATGCTATTTTCTCTTTAACGATAGCTTTAAATTCATCATTAATTCCAACCTTGAAGCTCTTCTGCCGCGTTCTTAAAGATGCCAGTCTGAAATTTTCTAATATGCTTAAATCTTCGGCGGTTCCGCTGAATGGATTTTGAAAAACCCGGGCAATCCATTTACTGCGGGAATTCTCCGGCAAACGTGCCACGTTATTTCCATCAATAAGCAAACTGCCAGAAGTTGGAAATGTATTTCCGGATATAATATTTAACAAGGTCGATTTTCCTGAACCGTTGGCTCCTACTAATATCAAAAACTCACCGGACTTTACTTCCAGTGTTATTCCCTGCAAAGCTTTTACCTCATTCGTTTTGCCGGCATGGAAGGTTTTATGTAAATCGGATAACTTTATCATGCAGATTTAAATGATAAAACCCGTGGCAGACTTACAATTAAGAGCACAAACAAGGCGGTAATTAACTTCAGAAGGTTGGCGTCGATACCCATACTTAATGTAAACGCCAAAACCAATTGAAAAATAACAGCGCCTGTAATAACAAGCATCAACACTTTCCAAACCGATTTAACTTTAAACCAAAGTATCAGCGTCTCTCCTATTATTACCGATCCTAATCCTGCAATTACAATTCCGATTCCCATATTAATATCGGCAAAACCCTGAAACTGTGTAATTAAATATCCGCTGGTTGCAGTAAGAGCATTTGCCAGCGCCAATCCGATGATTTTCATTGTATCGGTATTTACACCTAAAGCTCTAATCATCGTTTCATTATTGCCGGTCGCCCGCATGGCAATGCCAAAATCAGTTCTTAAGATATATCCGATTACTAAAACAAGTATCAATACAAATAGCAGCAATATAATGAATGTATTCTGGTTGAGGTTTTCGAGTATCAGAAACGAACTAAACAAAGTAGGAGAACTAAGCAGAGGAATATTTGAGCGCCCCATAATTGTGAGATTAATGGAATATAAGGCTGTCATTACTAAAATACCCGCCAGCAGCGGATTGATTTTTAATTTAGTATGAATTATCCCTGTTATTGCTCCCGCTGCAGCACCGGCCAGCATAACCAGCGGAAGTATGAGTGAAGCAGGCAGGCCCCGAAGCAACAAAACCGCAGTAATAACTCCGCCAAGCGTAAAGCTTCCATCGGTAGTAATATCAGGAATATTAAAAATTTTCATAGAAATGAAAATCCCTAACGCTAATGCAGAGAAACAACAAGCTTGCAGAATGGCGGTAAGATAAAAATCCATTTAATTTACACGTTCAAAACCTGTTGGAATTGCAATATTATATTTCTTTGCAGCTTCCGGGTTATATATACGAACCCGCGTTTTAACCATTTCCCATTTCAGTTGATCTGTCTTGCCGGTTTTTAAAAAAACAGCTGCCTGTACCCCGGCCTGATGCCCCCATTTATAAATATCGGCACCAAAAGCTGCAACAGCTCCGCGTTTTACCAAACCAGCCTCGCTGGTAAAAACCGGTACATTTTTCTGATTACAATTCTTTAAAATTGTTTCGAATGATGCGAATACAGAATTATCCGGATTTGCAAAAAACGCATCAATATTTTTATTTAACAACGATTGCGTTACCAGCTGAGCATCACCCGAGTTATTTAGAGGAAGCGATACAATTTCAACATTTAATTTAGCAGCCAAAGACTTAATACGTTCCAATGCATCCACAGATTGAGGCTCGGCCTGATTATAAATCATTCCCACCACTAATTTATTTCCTTTTGGCTTTATAAATTCCGGAATAAAAGAAAAAGATGTATCAATATATGCAAGGTCTTCCGCTACACCATATAAATTAGCTGGTTCTTTGCCTTGCTTATCAATCACATTCATCAGGTTTGGCGTAGGTGCAACCATCATAAATACTGGAATATCTTTCGATTTTTGCAATGCTGTAATGGTTGACAATGTAGTTGAAGTAGCCATCAAATTAATATTCTCGGAAATAAAATAATTTACGATTTGCGTTAAAGTTGGAATATCGCCCTGAGCATTTCGATAAATAATTTCTACCGTTTTCTCCTTTTCGCTGAAGCCATTTTCAGCCAGTGCATCTGTAAAACCATCGCGGGCCTGCGCAATAGTAGCATCTTCAAATGCATCTACAAAACCAACAACCGGAACTTCTCCCTTTTTATTCTGCCCGCATCCATAAGTCAGTATTACTAAACCAAAGAAAAGTAAGTTACTGCATTTTAAGAATTGCATAGCTAAAAGGTTTAATCAATAAAATGATATAAGAACACTGTTTCTGCGGTAAAAGCAGGCTTTTTTTGTCCGTTTATTTCTAATTCTGCGCCAACGGTTGCCTTTGTTACACCGCGTAAATTAATAATATTTGATAGCTTAGCTCTTAAGCGAACCTCGCTATTAACGGTAACTGCCTGTGCAAACCGCAGGCTCTCTATACCGTAATTAATTTCCATTTTAAGATTTTGGATATCAATAACCTGTTTCCATAAATAAGGAATTAAAGACAGGGTAAGATAACCGTGTGCGATAGTGGACTGAAAAGGGCTTTCTGTAGCCGCTCTTTCCACATCGGTATGTATCCATTGATGGTCAAGAGTTGCATCAGAAAATAAATTGATTTGTTCCTGCGTAATTTTGTGCCAGGTCGAAACCCCTAACTCTTTTCCCAGATGTTCCGCAAATTCCTGGTGACTTTTAATTATTAACATTCGTATCAGATTAAATAATACTGCATAATACTATATTTCTTTTAGATGTTAAAGCCTTTTAGATAAATATTAAAAAAGCTTTGCAAAGAATTAATTTAACATGTTGATGGTTTCTAAGTTTGATAAAATATCCGAACCAATTTATTTGTTCATATCTATCCATTTATAAACTTCCAAAACCTTTTTAACAGATATTTCCTTATATAATCAACAAACATACTATCATGGATAACAAGAAAAACACAGGAAGCCCTGACCGGAATAGAATTAATGTAAACGAAACTTACGAGTTACAAGATTGGTCGAAGAAATTTGGCATAACACCAGACGAACTGAAAAAAGCTGTGAAAGCAGTTGGTACTTCTGCTAAAGACGTAGAACAATATTTGAAGAAGTAATTCAATAGCTATGAGCCTGGAGAAATACGTTGCCAAACGTGACTTTACCAAAACCGCTGAACCTAAGGCAGGAAAAAGTAAGGATAATGAAGCATTAACTTTTGTTATTCAAAAGCACGATGCATCTCATTTACACTATGATTTCCGGCTGGAAATGGAAGGCGTTTTAAAAAGCTGGGCCATACCTAAAGGGCCATCTACCGATCCTAAAACCAAACGATTGGCAATGATGGTAGAAGATCATCCATACGATTATCGAAACTTTGAAGGAATAATTCCGAAAGGCGAATATGGCGGAGGTACCGTTATTGTCTGGGATGAAGGCACCTATGAACCCATTGAGGGAATAAAAGGAAAAAAAGCACAGGAAAAACATTTGCTGCAACAGCTAAAATCAGGCTCTCTAAAAATAAACCTAAAAGGCAAAAAATTACAAGGCGAGTTTGCTTTAGTAAAAACTCATGGTATGGGAGACAACTCATGGCTATTAATCAAACACAATGATAAATTCGCCTCTGAGAGTGATATTACCCAAAAAGACACATCTGTACTTTCCGGAAAAACCATTGAAAATATGGCCCAAACCAGCGAAAAAGTTTGGAAAGGCGGCCATGAACAAAAGATAGAAAAGCCTAAAAAAACGAGTAAAACAAAAATAGCCGAGCCCGTTGAGGAGATATCTGAAGCCATAGATATTGATGCTCTGGCTTTATTAAAAAAAGCTCCGAAATCTGCTATTCCGACTGGAATTAAACCCATGCTTGCGACCTTGGTTAATGAGCCTTTTGATGATCCGGACTGGCAATATGAAGTAAAATGGGACGGATATCGTACGCTGGCATTTATAAATAAAGGAGATGTAGAATTATTATCCCGCAATAATAAATCCTTTAATGCTAAATTTTATCCTATCTATCATATCCTAGAAAGGTGGGATATTAATGTGGTATTGGACGGCGAGATATTGGTTCTTAATGAAAAAGGAATTTCAAACTTCGGCGATCTGCAAAACTGGCGCAGTGAAGCAGATGGTGAACTGGTGTATTATGTTTTCGACTTGCTTTGGTATAATGGCAAGAACCTGATGGATTTACCACTGGTTGAAAGGCAGGCGATTTTAAAAGAGATTCTTCCTGTTGATGACGACCGCGTAAGGCTGAGCAAAGTATTTAATGCCAGTGGAACTGACTTTTTTAACGCTGCCGAACGTATGGGACTGGAAGGAATTATTGCAAAAAAAAGCAGCAGTTCTTATTTTCCTGATTCACGTTCAAAGGAATGGCTTAAAATTAAAGTCCATAAAAGGCAGGAAGTTATTATTGCCGGATTTACTAAGAATGAGGATACCGTAAAGCAATTCAGCTCACTTTTATTGGGGGTATATGAAAATGGCGGCTTACAATACGTGGGCAAAGTCGGTACCGGATTTTCTGACAAAGTTCAAAAAGAAATGATGGCGCAGTTTAAGCCTCTTATTACCGGCAAAAGCCCTTTTAATGCAATTCCAGATGTCAATAAGCCATCTCGTTTCAGGCCGAATCCGCCTAAAGCAAAAGCTACCTGGCTTAAGCCCGAACTGGTTTGTGAAGTTGCTTACAGCGAAGTAACAAGCGATGGAGTATTCAGACATCCTTCCTTCCAGGGAATGCGAATTGATAAAAAAGCCAAAGACGTAGTGCGTGAAACACCACAAGACACCATAGAAGTAATAGAAGCTGTAAAAGAACAACCTAACGCACATGCTCATGCAATAAAGCCGCCTAAGCAAAAAGAACGCAAAACGTTATTAAATCCCCAAGATGAAACACAGGTGCGTAAAGTTTGCGGACATGATTTAAAATTTACCAACTTAAGCAAGGTTTACTGGCCTGAAAACAAAATCACGAAGCGTGATATGTTTAATTACTATTATCAGGTAGCTGAATATATTTTGCCTTATTTAAAAGACAGGCCATTATCCTTAAATCGTTTTCCAGGTGGAATTCACGGCCCTAGTTTTTACCAGAAAGATGTAAAAGGCAAAGCTCCCGAATGGGTTAAAACCTTTCCTTACACCACCAGCGATGGGGAAGCCAAAGAATACCTGGTTGGTGACGACGAAGCCACTTTATTATGGGCTGCTTCATTAGGATGTATTGAAATGAACCCATGGTTCAGCCGCGTCCAATCACCAGATAATCCAGATTATTGTGTGATTGATCTTGACCCGGATAAAAATACATTTGACCAGGTAATTGAAGCTGCTCTGGCAGTAAAAAAAACGCTTGACGCGATAGATGTTCCATCTTTTTGCAAAACATCCGGGTCTACCGGAATGCATATTTATATACCATTAGCAGCAAAATACACATACGAGCAATCGCAGATGTTTGCCAGGATTCTGGTTAATATTGTACATAAACAGTTGCCGGAATTCACCAGCCTGGAGAGAATGATTGTAAATCGTAAAGGAAAAATGTATCTCGACTTTTTGCAAAACCGGCCAGGTGCAACAATTGCCGGACCATATTCTTTGCGGCCCAAAATTGGAGCAACCGTTTCAATGCCTTTACATTGGGATGAAGTAAAGCCCGGCTTAAAAATGAAGGATTTTACTATTTTCAATACCATTGACCGTTTAAAAACAGAGGGTGATTTATTTAAAGGTGTATTAGGAAAAGGCATTGACCTTGAAAAAACCATTAAAAAAGCCCAGCAAATTTTTAACAACGATGAATAACTATCATCGTTTATATACCGGCACAAGTGGATTGGTGCTGCCATTTCCGAAACACTCCTTTCCGCCGGAGTTTCAGGACAAAAGCCGTTTAACCTATTATGCCTCTTTATTTAACAGCATAGAGATTAATAGTTCATTCTATAAAGTTCCGATGGCTTCTACTGTCAGGAAATGGGCAGAAGAAGTTCCCGATGCGTTTCAGTTCACTTTTAAGTTATGGAGAGAAATCACTCATAATAAAGGGCTACTTTTCAGAGAAGAAGATATAAGCCGTTTTATGCAGGTAATTTCTAATGCCGGAGATAAAAAAGGTAGCCTGCTGGTTCAGTTTCCTCCCAGCTTAACGATAGCAAGCATTCAACAGTTCGAAAAACTTTTATTGGAAATTCAACTCTCGGACCCAATGCAGCAATGGGATGTAGCCATCGAATTTCGGAATCGTTCCTGGTATACTGCCGAAATATTTGATTTGATAGATAACTATAAAATGAACATTGTAATACAGGATATGCCTGCATCAATTACCCCGTTCCGCGATGAAACTGCAGAATTTATATATCTGCGCTTCCACGGACCAAGCGGAAATTACAAAGGCAGTTATCCTGATGATTTTTTATATGAATATGCCCGGTATATTAAAGACTGGATGAGCGAAGAGAAAAAAATATATGTTTATTTTAATAATACGATGGGCGAAGCAATTAAGAACCTGGAAACATTAAATAAGTTTATTGCCCAAGATTAATCTACTCCATCTACATCTATCCCAATCTGCTTTAAAAGCAAGGAAGCGTTAAACGTTTTACATTCGCCTTCTTTTAATTTATAATCGAATAACATTTCTCCGTTTAATATCTGGATATCAAAATAGAAATTGCGGATATACTCCGGATATTTTATTTCCAATTCGGCAAGTTTCAAATCATGAGTAGCTACTATCCCAACAGCATTTTGCGCAACCAGCTTCTCAATAACCGCTTTAGAACCGCGGTATTTATCAACTGAGTTTGTCCCACGAAGCATCTCATCTATCAAGAAGTAGACATTTTCCTGTTTTTTTAATACTTCAAAAAGCAATTGCAAGCGATTTAGTTCGGCTTTAAATGTCGAGATGCTTTCATTCAAAGAATCGCGTATACGCATATAGGCAAAGAGATGTATTACAGTAACAGTCATACTATCAGCGCAAACAGGTGCACCGGCAAACGCGAGCACAGCATTAATTCCTACCGTACGCAGGAAAGTACTTTTCCCAGCCATATTCGAACCGGTTATAATATCAATTTTATGCGTATCCTGTAAAGAAAAATTATTACTGATGCGATGAGATGCCGGAATAAGCGGATGCGACAAATCTTTAGCGATATAAGTATACTCCTTATCAAACGATATCACAGGAAAGCACCATTCGGGATAATTGGTATGTAAGCTGCATAAACTAATTAATGATTCGAAGGAAGCCAGAACATCAAAAGCTTTTGGCATCAAGTCTTTATTCTCAGCTTTCCAATCTTCGATAGCAAGTAACTGACGAACATCCCAAGCCATAAATCCATTTAAAACCGGTCCAACAAACATATTTAAACGGTATTCTAATCGCCCGGTTAAAACTGATAATTGCTTTAGTGCCTTAGAGAATTTTTCGTTATCGCTGCTGCTAAACTTACTTACTAAAGATATACAAAGCGGAGAGCTCCATGTTTCATCTTCAATTTTCTTAAATGCTTCCGAATAAGCAGAAAGTGTTTTTCCTGCACGACTTAACATCCGGTCGGTTTGATTTACTCTTAACTGATTGCTTATCACCAGAAAAGCATTTATAAGTATCAATATAACCAGAGGAACAACCAAAAATGGAACATACCAGGCTCCAATTGCTAAAATTATAGTAACAACGGGTACAATTCGAATATATGTTCTAAGTGAAGTTTTACCAAATTTGTTTTCTTGCAGAAAAAACGCAAAAAGATTATGGATATCAGAGGTATCAGTGTTTTTAGCGAATAACAACAAGGCTTTAACTTCCTGTATCCATCCTTTTTTCGTAGCTAACTCTTTAACAGACTCTTGCCTTTGAAGGATATCATTCTCTGCTGCGGCTTTACTTAGCCATTCCGACAGCTTATCTTTTCCTAAAGGAGTAGCGCAGCGATTAACCAGATTAAATAACGATGCGTTACCGAAAATATCCAGATCTGACGAATAATTATGCGCATCATCACTATATTCAGCTCCATCCGAATAGATATTGCTCTGCTCGTTTATACTCGAAATTTCGTTTTCATTTATAGTTTTAAGTGCCCTGAAAAACGCCTTCTTTTTTTCATAAGCTCCTTGTTTTTTAACCAGATAAGCAAATCCAATAACTACTGCTAAAAATGCTAATTCTGTCAACCAGATAATTTCAAATTTCAGAATTTCATAAATAATAAATCCGCCGAGTAAAATTGAGAACAACCGTAAAAACGAGAACGTATTTACCAGCTTTTCGTAATGTTTTATTTCAGTATCTGATTGCTCAATCTGCTGCTCATAATATTCAATTATCGGGCTTACCATATTATTCTTATCTATTAATCTTTTGTTCCTGTAACAGTTATCATTACTTCAGTGGCATGAGGTATGCCTAAGGTTTTCCCTGGAGTAATATCCAGAAAACGTTGAAGATACACATCTATAATTCCCTGAAGGACTTTTCGCCTTGGCTCTTCAAACTCTTTTTCTAAAACAGCAAATTTCCCTACGGTTATTTTTCCTTTATCGTCTACCAAAGCCAAAAAGCTATATGCAAAATCTTTGTAAGCCTTGCGAATAGAAATAGTATACTCTGGGTTTAAATACTCATTGGAAGCGCTATAATTAATGTCATCTTTAGGTATTTCTGTTTTTGATACCCTTATTTCTTTTATCCTACTTTCAAATATAACCGGATTCCGGGCTGAAAACAGACTATCAGAAACCAGAGGATGAGCGTTTGCACGTTGTATTAAACGTTTGATATAGAGCGTATCGGCTTTGGTAGGTTTCCGTAAACTATCAGGATTTGCATGTAATACATTGTTAATATAATTTTCTGAATAAAAACGCATGTATACATTTGACAAATCTTTTTTAACTTCTTTTGACTGAACCTGAAGCAATTGCAAAACCAGGCTGTCTTTATTTACATGAATTAATCTCAACCATTCACGGGCAAAATTTATCACGTTTCCGTGGTCGTAATAAATAGGATAAAAAATATACCGTTTCTCAAACGGACTGTATATTTTAACCGAATCTCCAGGTAGAAAATAAAGCGTCCACTCGGGCACCTGCTGAAAACCCTGCTTACTGAAACTAAATCCAGTATCAAATTCCCGCCGTACTTCTATAAACTTAATACCTTCCACCGATTTAAAAGAAGGCTTTTCATTTTTTGAACCTGATGGATTGCAGGAAAGCAGCGCTGTTATAACAGCAAAAAACAATCCGTAAACATGACCTTTATTTAGCATCGCTGCGAATTAATGAATTCTTATTCAGTTGACATAATTATGAACACTTTTTTCTGTCTAACTCTAAGATTCATCATAACGTAATTTATAGAAAACCCTTATCACCTTCTAAAAAAATACAATCAAGAATCGTAATTTAGCCACATGCTTAACGAAAATCTGGATCCCAATGCCGAACGGCTTACTTCTTCAGAACGTGAAATAGAAAAAGTACTTCGTCCTCAGGTATTTGAAGATTTTACGGGCCAGCATAAAATACTCGAAAACTTAAGGATTTTCGTTCAGGCCGCCAAGCTCCGTGGTGAAGCATTAGATCACGTACTTTTGCACGGCCCTCCGGGATTAGGTAAAACTACTTTATCGAATATTATTGCCAACGAAATGGGCGTTGGAATTAAAATCACATCCGGCCCTGTATTGGATAAACCAGGCGACCTGGCCGGCCTTTTAACCAATCTGGAAACGGGTGATATTCTTTTTATTGATGAAATCCATCGTCTAAGTCCGCTGGTAGAAGAATATTTATATTCTGCTATGGAGGATTTTAAAATTGATATTATGATTGAAACCGGGCCGAACGCCCGTTCTGTACAGATATCTTTAAATCCATTTACATTAATTGGTGCAACTACACGATCTGGCTTGCTTACCGCACCATTGCGTGCCCGTTTCGGAATAAATTCGCGTTTACAATATTACGACGCTAAACTCTTAACCACTATCGTTCTTCGCTCCTCTTCTATTTTAAATACTGAAATAAGCGATGAGGGCGCCTATGAAATTGCACGCAGAAGCAGAGGTACCCCGCGTATTGCAAATGCTCTCTTGCGTCGCACGCGAGATTTCGCACAGATAAAAGGCAATGGAAATATTGATACAGAAATTGCTAAATATGCATTAAACGCATTAAACGTAGACGAGCATGGACTCGATGAAATGGATAACCGCATTCTTGTAGCGATTATAGATAAGTTTAAAGGCGGGCCAGTAGGCTTAAAAACAATAGCCACTGCTGTTGGCGAAGATGAAGGCACAATTGAAGAAGTTTATGAACCTTTTTTAATTCAGGAAGGCTTCTTAATGCGAACATCGCGTGGACGCGAAGTAACAGATTTGGCTTATAAACATTTAGGTCGGTTAAGGCCGGGAGGAACTCAAACTTTGTTTTAAAATCTGCTTTGTTATCACGAGAGATGTAACAACAAAGCAGGATTGAATTCTTTAATTAAAATTCATCTCTCGAAGCAGCGTACAATTCGTACCAATCCTGCCTGTCGAGTTCTATATCAAAAGCGTTTACAATATTGCGTATACGAGTTTCATTAGTAGTACCGATTAGAGGAATAGCGCCTAATTTAACCAACCAGGCTACTGCAAGCGATTCGATATCGGCATTATACTTTGGACTAATTTCTTCCAGCTTATTACGAACTTTTACTGCCAGCCCATCGGTACCATTTGCTATTCTGCCTTGTGCAAGCGGTGCAGAAACCAGTGGCTGCATATAACGTTGCTTGATATAATCTATCTGACCATTTTTCAATGCAGATGTATTAAGTAAATTCAATTCTATATGGTTGGTTACTATAGGGCTTTTTAAATAAGATGCCAGCAATTGATGCTGAAACACCGAGAAATTAGCTACACCAATATTTTTAATCTTACCAGACTCTTTTAATTGTTCCAATGTAAAAGCAGTTTCTTCGAGATTAGAAATCGGATCAAGCTTATCTAATAAAAAGATGTCGATATAATCTGTTTTCAGATTGCGCAACGAATTCTCCACACTTTTTAAGATGTGCTCTCTGGATGTATTATAATGCTTTACGCGTACATCCGGATCATTGGCACCGGGAAGTAGCAATCCACATTTCGTAAATAAAACAATGTCTTCTCTTTTAAAGGATCTTTTACTGATTACCTCTCCAAATAACTGTTCGCATTGATGTGCTCCATAAATATCTGCATGGTCAAACGTATTAATTCCAAGCTCTAGGCATAGGTTAATAATGCTCTCCATTGTTTCAGATGTGTTTTTTACTTCATCCCAACGGTAAAAACCATAAACAGCCGGCGATACTTTAGGCCCTGAATCGCTTAAATAAATCTTTTTCATATCTATGTTACTCTTTACAATTATCGCATTTAAAGCAACAGCATAAAAATTAATTAGCATATTTGATTAAAAAACATTTAAATGGCTGCTAAATATTCTATTCTGCTACTATTGTTATTTTGTTTTTTCAGAATGTCTGCCCAAACAGATGCCTCAACATTAAACAAAACCGGTGATAAGGCGCCTGATATTTCCTTTCAAGTAGAAAAGGAAAAATTTAAAAACCTAAGTGCCTATAAAGGAAAGATAGTTTTAATAAATTTCTTTGCAACATGGTGTCCGCCTTGTGTTGAAGAAATGCCTCGAATTCAAAAGGATATCTGGGAAAGGTATCAGACCAATTCTAAATTTGCGCTGTTTGTATTAGGACGCGAGCAGAATTGGGACAAACTTGAGTCTTATAAAACAAAAAACAACTATACTTTTCCAATATTGCCGGATATTGAAAGAAAAGCCTTTAGTAAATATGCAACGCAATATATTCCCAGAAATGTATTGATTAATGAAGACGGGCTAATTATCTATCAATCTATTGGATATTCGCCCGAAGAATTTGAAAAGCTGCTGGCCCTTTTATCTGATTTATTGAATTAGAAAAAGTTTTATTTCGGCAGGTAAAGCTTACAGATATGATATTTGATTTTCGCCTAAAAGTATTTCATACCGTTGCTCATAAGCTGAGTTTTACAAAAGCAGCCGCAGATTTATACATCACTCAGCCCGCAGTTACCAAACATATCCATGAGCTTGAAGAGCATTTGGGAAGTGCTTTATTTAAACGGAATGGTAATTCTATTTCACTTACTTCTGCCGGACAGATTTTACTTCAGTATACAGAAAAAATATTTGAAACGTATGCTGCGCTTGAAACTGAACTGGCCCAATTAAATGACATTACCGGCGGAAATTTACGTATTGGTGCCAGTACTACCATTGCACAAAATATTCTTCCAAGAATATTAGCCTTATTTAAAAGATCATATCCTGCAATATCCTTTACTTTTGTACAGGGAAACACAGATTTTATTTCGCTCCAGGTAATCGCAGAAAAAATAGACATTGCTATTGTAGAAGGCAATTCGCATTTTCCACAAATTGCGTATGAACCCTTTGCTAAAGATGAAATTGTATTGGTTACCCGGGCAAATAGTTCTTTATCCAAAAAATCAGAGATAACTCCCGAACAGTTATTGAAAATACCTCTTGTTCTGCGGGAACATGGCTCCGGAACATTAGATGTAGTATTTAAAGCCTTAATTCATGCTAAAATTAACCCAAAAGATTTATTGGTAGAAACCAATTTTCAAACCAGCGGCAGCATTAAGCAATATCTCGCCCATTCTGAAACTGCGGCATTCTTATCTATTCAATCGGTTCTTAAAGAATTAAGATTTAACGAATTGAGCATTATAGAAATAAAAGGCCTTGAAATTTTCAGAACATTCCAGTTTATTCATCTTCATGGAAACTCCTCCAAGTTAATAAATCTGTTTAAGCGTTTTTGCCTTACTCATAACTTAAAGTAATACTGCATTACATTTTTTGATTGGCGACTCCTATATAATAGCCGCACCTTTGTTTTATAAACTTGAATGTTATGGAAGAAATTAAAACAGATATATGCATTATTGGTGCCGGCCCGGTTGGCCTGTTTGCCGTTTTCGAAGCAGGCCTGTTGAAAATGCGCTGCCATTTAATTGATGTTTTACCTCAAGTGGGCGGGCAACTCTCAGAAATTTATCCTCAGAAACCAATATATGATATTCCCGGATTTCCTACAATTAACGCACAAGAACTTGTTAATGGATTAATGGATCAAATTTCACCGTTTAACCCGGGGTTTTCTCTTGGAGAACGGGTAGATACACTGCAAAAGCTGGAGGATGGTTCTTTCATTATTCGCACAAATGAAAATACTGAAGTGCATAGCAAAGTAGTTGTAATTGCTGGCGGATTAGGCTGCTTTGAACCACGTAAACCAGCGATAGAAGGTTTGGAAAATTATGAAGGCAAGGGTGTTTCCTATATGATTAGAAATCCCGAACTCTACCGGGATAAAAAGCTCGTGCTTTCCGGCGGTGGAGATTCTGCACTCGACTGGACCATTTTCCTTTCAGAGATAGCTTCAGAAGTTACACTAGTTCATCGTGGAGATACTTTTAGAGGCGCACCAGATTCAGCCGAGAAAGTGTTCGAGCTGGCAAAAAACGGAAAAATAAATCTGATTCTTCAATCACAGATAACTGCGATACAGGGAAATGGCCATTTAAAAGGGATTACTATTCAGGGTAAAAACAATACAGTTTCTACCCTCGAAACAGATTACTTAATTCCGCTATTTGGATTAACACCAAAACTGGGACCAATTGCAGAATGGGGATTAAACATTGATAAATCAGCAATAGAAGTAAATACAGTTGATTATTCAACCAATGTAGACGGAATTTTTGCCATCGGTGATATCAATACTTACCCAGGTAAATTAAAATTAATTCTTTGTGGTTTCCACGAAGCGGCATTGATGGCGCAAAGTGCTTTCAAATTTGTATATCCCGACCAAAAATTAAGTTTTAAATACACTACAGTTTACGGAGTAAATACATTTTAACATGATCCATATTAAGGTTGAAGATAAACAAGGCAATATTCAGATAATTGAGGTTCCTGAAGGAATAAACCTGAATTTAATGGAAACACTTAAAGCCTACGAATATGATATAAGAGCTACTTGCGGAGGCATGGCGCTTTGTGCCGATTGCCATTGTACGGTTAATGATGGCTGGGAGAAACTTCCTGAACAACAGGATCAGGAATTAATTACGCTCGATTCCCGTCCGGATGCTACTTTAACCAGCAGACTGGCCTGCCAAATTAAAATAAGCGAGAATATTGATGGCTTATCGATAAAGCTTATGGGCGAATCTGAATAAGTTCGCTATTACTTTTTTAATCCTCCCACGTTAATAACAAAACCTAAACTAAATACAGAATTACCGGCAGTAAGGTATTCACGGTTTTTTAAACCAAAATTACTGCCGGTAGTATATTGTAACTGCACGGCGTCGCTAAGGCGCATCCGGGTAAAAAACACAGGCTCTATAAAAATATTATCCTCTTTGGCCTGGTCTACACCGTTTAGTTGGAATTTCTTCATGTTAAGATAACTTCCCCGTATAGCTGTTCCATAGTTTAAAGGAAATTTTTTACTGAACAAACGCAACGATCGCTCTTTCTTGGAACTGTAATTAACCTGGAGAAAGCCTTTACTAAAAGTCATTTCCTCACGATTATAAGTCATTTGCCCGGTAAAACTCTCATTATTAAAAATACGTTCACTTTCTCCACGTCCAATACCAGCATAAATTTCCAGAATACGATTATTATCCGGGCCAAAAGTTGTAAAATATCCCCCACCCGCTTCCAATAAATTCTGTCTGTAATCTTTTTTAGGCTGGTCGCGATTAATAAATGAACCATTTAATATTACCCCAAAATTGCTCGATACTGCATACGCAGTATTTAAGCTTGCATTGCCTTTTAAAGAAATATGTCCGCTTGCATGCAATTCGCCTTGTTCACTAAGCATGGGTGTATTAGGCACATTCGGCATATATAAAGAAGAACAGCTACTAAATATCAACAGTAAGCCAAATGCAATAAAAAGATTTTTATTCATAAAGAATTACCCGGAGTAAAACTCAGGCACTTTTAATTAAACTATTAATAAAATAAAAATGGTATTGCTTTTAAAGCAAACACCGCCTACAGTGCGTTTTGCGTAATCAAGAACCAAAACACTTTCCACCATAAACAGTTTTTACTAAAATTTATTATTGCAGGGCCATCTTAAGAAGCCGCATATCACATTTTTTATAATTTTGGCGTGAATATTGACTAACAAATTAACTAAAGATAAAAATTAATCAGCCCATAAAATGAAAAATTATCTTTTAATACCATTTCTAATGGCCACTGTACTGCTCATGAATATGTGTGCTGTTAATCCGGTAACAGGTAAGAAACAAATTGTTCTTATGTCTGAGGCGCAGGAAATTGAAATGGGAAAAAGCGCAGACCCACAGATTATTGCTCAATATGGCTTATATGAAGATAAAGCCCTCCAAGATTTTATTACCCAAAAAGGCAAGGCTATGGCAGCGGTTTCGCATCGCCCAGGATTAGATTATCAATTTAGAATTGTAGATTCTGATGTAATAAATGCATTTGCAGTACCTGGAGGTTACGTCTATTTTACCCGTGGAATTATGGCGCATTTTAATAATGAGGCACAATTTGCCGGTGTATTAGGCCACGAGATAGGACATATTACCGCACGCCACTCTGTTGTACAACAGCGCAACGCCTTATTAGGCCAGGTAGGACTAATTGCTGGAATGGTGATTTCGCCCGAGTTTGGTCAGTTTGCACAACAGGCATCTGAAGGATTAGGGCTTTTATTTTTAAAATTTGGCAGGGATGATGAACGGCAATCAGACGAATTGGGTGTTGAGTATTCTTCTAAAATAGGATATAATGCACATCAAATGGCCGATTTCTTTAACACTCTCGAACGTAGCTCAGCCCAGAGCGGTGCAGAAGCACTACCAGATTTCTTATCTTCACATCCAAATCCTGGAAGCAGAAATATTGCAGTAAATAATCTGGCAAACGAATGGGGTAGAAAGCTTAACTTAACTAATGCCCAGGTAAATCGTAATACCTATCTGCAAAGAATCGATGGATTAATTTATGGCGAAGATCCCAAGCAGGGATTTGTAGAAAACAGCATTTTTTATCATCCGGCACTAAAATTTCAATTTAACATCCCATCTGCCTGGGTACATCAAAACTCACCGCAGACATTCCAAATGGCACCAAAAGATGGTAAAGCGATGATGATGTTAACAATGGCTCAGGGCAAATCGTTACAAGATGCTGCTAACGCTGTACTTCAGCAAAATAACCTAACCGTTGTTGAATCTAAAGAAACTACGGTAAATGGATTAAAAGCCATCGCTATGGTAGCCGATCAAAAACAAGAACAGGGAACGATAAAAACCTTATCCTATCTTATTCAATATGGCGATACCATTTATCTTATACTTGGAGTAAGCAGCGCAGATAACTTTAATGCTTACTCTCAATATTTCATCAATACTATGCAAAGCTTTAAACAGCTAACAGACGCTTCCAAACTGAATAAAAAACCAGAACGTGTTCGTATAAAAACGGTTAAAACCGCTTCCACTTTAAATCAGGCATTATTAAGCTTCAATGCTCCTACAAAACGGTTAGAAGAGTTTGCAATTTTAAATGGAATGCAATTAAGCGATAAACTTGAAGCTGGTACTTTAATTAAAATTATTGAGCAATAAATCTGCTAAACACACCATCTGCCATTTATCTTTAAAAGGTAAATGGCAAATCGTCTTCCCTAATACACGGAAACTTTCATAAAATCGAGGCGCATCCTTATCTTTACCACTTAAAACAATATCAAATGCTAACACATCATGTATTATTCTGGCTTAAAGCCGATACATCCGACGAACAAAAACAGGCGTTCCGTAAGGGATTAGAATCTTTAGAAAAAGTTGAAACCATCAAATCCATTTATATTGGTACACCTGCGCCTATCGAAAGGCCTGTGGTGGACACATCCTATACTTTTTCCTTAGTAACTGTTTTTGAAGATTTGGCCGGACACAATGTATATCAAGTGCATCCGGTACATCAGGCATTTCTTGAAGAATTTAAATCGCTATTTGAAAAAGTAGTGATATACGATTCTCACTAAGTAGCAATTTCTATTTTTTTGTAACATCTGTAGAAAAAACCAGTATAAAGATATGTCCTTCCCAAAAGGACATGTTTTCATAGGTAGATGTAGGGCTGGACATTGTTCAGCCCTTTTTTATTTAACAATATTTTTAACCACCCGCTTTAATGCCATTATATACCCAATGTGCATTCCTTCGTGAAAAGGTAAAAAGGCAAGAGCATCATCAATACTTTTTAATTCTACGCCATATCTGGTTGTCCAGTGTTGATAGTTCGAAAACAGATTATTGTTATAATCAATCTCCAGTTGCTTTACCGTAGTTAGAAGCAATCTTTTAATTGCATCAATTTCATCAATTCCAATAAAACGTTCAGGTTTTGTATCCGGACGATAAGGTGCAAAATATATCTCATCAATTACAATATCCTGTTGAGCTCTTTTATAACACACTCCTTGCTGTGCAGAAACTAAATGAGCCAGATTCCAGATAATATTATTGTTAAATCCGTGTGGAATTTCATTCAATTCCTCAACAGATAAATCGCTTATAAAGGCTAAAAGATATTTTCTGGTGAAGGCCAGAGTTTCTAAGTGTTTATTCATAACAGCTCATAAAAAAAGTTTGCGTTTTCAGGAAGTTCAGTAAAGATTCTACATAAATCCTGATTTATTAAACAATAATACAGATTCTGATTAGAAAGATAATTAGCGAAAGAAGTTTAACTTAATCTTGGCGGAAGAAAAAGCGATTTACTAATTTGGCAGCGATGATTCATTTTACTTCAAAACTTCCACATGTCGGCACCACTATTTTCTCGGTGATGTCAAAATTAGCTGCAGATAATAATGCCATAAATCTATCACAGGGATTTCCAGACTTTGAAGGCCCTGCCGAACTGATTGAGCTGACCTATAAGTATATGCTGGAAGGGAAAAACCAATATGCTCCAATGGGAGGAGTACCTTTATTAACCGAACGGATTGCAGAAAAAATTAAGAATCTATATAATGCAGAGTATAATCCGGAAAATGAAATAACAATAACGGCAGGTGGCACACAGGCAATTTTTACGGCATTGGCTGCTACCATTTACCCCGGCGACGAAGTAATTATTTTCGAACCTGCATATGATTCCTACGCTCCTACAATTAAACTTCTCGGCGGATTGGTGAAACCTTTCGAACTCTCTCCTCCTACTTATGAAATTGATTGGGATATGGTTAAAAAGTTATTTTCTAATCGCACCAGGATGATTATCCTTAATTCTCCTCAAAATCCAACAGGAACAATTCTTAAACAAAAAGATATAAATCAACTTATCAGTATCACTAAAGGAACTGATATTTTAATTCTGAGCGATGAAGTTTACGAACATCTCGTTTACGATAAAAATGAGCACTTAAGTATGGCAAAGTTTCCGGAGTTGCGCGAACGAAGTTTTATTACTGCATCATTTGGTAAACTTTTTCATAATACAGGATGGAAGGTTGGGTATTGCCTTGCCCCCCGTGCATTAATGACAGAGTTTAGAAAGATTCATCAATTTTTAGTTTTCAGCGTAAATACTCCAGTTCAATATGCAATAGCTGATATGCTGTCTCAAAAAGATTATTATTTGTCTATAAACAACTTTTTTGCAGAAAAAAGGAATTTATTTAGAGATTTATTACAACAAACACGCTTTCAACTATTACCTTGTGAGGGTTCTTATTTTCAATGTGCAGAGATTAAAAATATAACAAATGAAAGCGATATTGATTTTACAAGAAGATTAACCACAGAATTTGGTGTGGCATCTATTCCAATATCTGCATTCTATACAAAATCGACGGATTTTGGAGTTATAAGATTTTGCTTTGCAAAAAAGCAAGAAACACTGGAAAAAGCCGTTGAAAGACTAATAAAAGTTTAATAAATATTCATTAAGATAAACGTTTAATGAGCGTATTAAAAATCACCACATTCCAGGCCTATCTTTTTTGGGAAAACATTGAAAAAAACCTCCAGAATCTGGGTTTACGTCTATCAGGAATCAGAGAAAAAACTGATCTGATTATACTGCCGGAAATGTTTAATACAGGCTTTTCGATGAATGCTGCTGCCTGCGCAGAAGAAATGAATGGCAAAACCATGCAATGGATGCTTCAGCAAGCAAAGCGCTTTGAATGTGTGGTAACGGGCAGCCTCATTATAAAAGAAAACAACAACTATTATAACCGGCTAATATGGATGCGGCCCGATGGCTCTTTTGAGAAATACGACAAAAGGCATCTTTTTGGTATGGGCAAGGAAGACGATTTTTATACTCCCGGAAAAGATAAATTAATTGTGGAACTAAATGGATGGAAGATTTGTCCGGCTATCTGCTACGATTTACGCTTCCCGGTTTGGTTACGTAACAAAAATCCCGAATACGATTTATTGCTGATAGTAGCAAACTGGCCAGAGCGCCGTTCTTTACACTGGCGTACACTTATTCCAGCGCGTGCGGTAGAAAACCTTGCTTATGTAATTGGTGTAAATCGTGTTGGACACGATGGCAATGAAATTTATCATTCAGGCGACTCTATGTGCATCGATCCGAATGGTAAAACGGTATATTATAAACCAAACGACGAAGATTTATATACGTTTTCAATATCTAAAGATGAAGTTATTAAAGCACGACGCCTCTTTCCGTTTTTAAAAGATGCAGATGATTTCAAACTCAACGATTAAATGCAGATAAAAGTAATTCTTGACAATCCTTTTTTTCTACTGTATTGTTAATCTTTATATTCAAGGCACCTAATATTATTATAGCAATCCATTAACAATATGTTCAAAGAAATCAGGAACAAGTTTTTAAGATATTTCGTCATTCTAATATATTTTATTTTAATACTTCTTTGTGCCATAGAAATAAATTTTTTATGGCTTTTTGGATATTCTCCAACCTATCGGGATATAAACACACCCAATATGCGTATTGCTTCCGAGTTATACACTTCCGATAGCGTATTGATTGGAAGATATTATAAAGAAAATCGCACTCCTATCGAATTTAATCAAATTACCAAAGGAACTATTGAGGCATTAATTGCGACAGAAGATGTTCGCTTTTACAACCATCACGGCGTTGATATTTATTCTCTTTTTTCAAGCATGATATCTACATTTTCCGGCGATAAACGCGGCGGAAGCACTATTACGCAACAGCTGGCAAAAAATCTGTATCGAACCAGAAATAATAAACATCAGGGCTTTATAAAACACATCCCCCTTGTGCGAACACTAATTTACAAGTTAAAAGAATGGAACACAGCTTTAAAATTAGAACATCAGTACACAAAAAATGAAATACTAACCATGTATTTCAACACTGTTACTTTTGGAAGTAATACCTACGGATTAAAAACTGCTGCAAAAAAATATTTCAATAAGGAGCCCGAAAAACTGGACATTCAACATTCAGCCATGCTGATTGGGATGTTAAAGGCAACCACGACTTATAATCCTGAAAACAATCCTGAAAAAACACTGGAAAGACGAAATATAGTCCTTTCTCAAATGGAGAAATACAATTTTATTACCAAACAGGAATATGAAAAATATAGTAAAACTCCCTTAGGCATCACTATTGGCGAAGTGATGGAAGATAATCATGGCGATTCCTATTTACGTTCGGCAGTTGCGAGGTATTTAGACGATTGGTGCGAATCCAACGGATATGATTTGTACGAATCTGGTTTAAAAATTTACACTACAATAGATTCTAAACTCCAGCATTATGCAGAAGAAGCAATGCAGGAACAAATGAAAATTCTTCAAAACCGACTGAATAATGAATGGGGAAACCAAAATCCATGGCGCAGATCAAACGGCGAAGAGATTAAGGATTTTCCGGAGCAAGCTGTACAACGTTTACCTCTGTTTAAAGTCTTAAAAAAGAAATTTCCGAATAATCAGGATTCGATAGATTATTATCTCAACAAACCTAAAAAAATGAAGGTTTTTAGTTGGAGCGGCGACAAAGAGGTTAATTATTCTACAATGGATTCTATTAAATATTATGCTAAAATTTTAAATACTGGCATGATGACAATGGATCCGTTTAACGGACATATTAAAGTTTGGGTGGGAGGAGTAGATTTTGAGCATTTCAATTTCGATCATGTTAACCAGGCAAAACGGCAAGCAGGTTCTACATTTAAACCTTTCGCATACCTGGCCGCTTTAGAAAGTGGAATGAGCCCCTGTGATAAATTTACAGACAAGCCCGTAAAAATAGCTTATGAGGAAAACAACACGACCATGTATTGGGAACCTAAAAATGCCGATTATTCCTTCTCGGGGAGAGAAATGACTTTGCGACACGCAATGGGTCGCTCTGTAAACTCTGTCACCGCGCAAATTACAGAAAAAGTTGGTTGGGATAATGTTGTAAAATATGCTCACGAATGTGGGATAGAAAGCAATTTAAAATCTGTACCATCGGTAAGTTTAGGCTCAAACGATGTTACAGTATATGAAATGGTTAAGGCTTATAGTACATTTTTAAATAATGGAAAGCGAACCGAACCCATATTAGTTTACAAAATTGCCGACAATGATGGAAAGGTTATTGAAGAGTTTAAAACCAAAGAAAAACGTGTATTAAGCGAAGAAATAGCATGGCTGATGCTTTATATGTTCCGTGGGGGAATGGATGAGCCAGGAGGAACATCTCAAGGATTATGGGAATGGGATTTATGGAAAAAAGGAAATCAGATTGGCGGTAAAACCGGAACATCCTCAGATTACGTAGATGGTTGGTATATGGGTATTTCTAAAGATTTAGTAACAGGAATTTGGGTTGGCTGCGACGAAAGAAGTGTACATTTTAGAACATCCGGAAGTGGCGAAGGCTCGCATACAGCGTTACCAATTTATGGCCGGTTTATGGAAAAAGTATATCACGATCCTTCTACAGGCATCACCTATGGCCCTTTTCCAAAGCCTGCAGTAGAAATAACAAGAAAATACAATTGCCCGACTGTTATCCCTGTTGATACCTTTAGCGTTGATACTACTACGGTTGATTCGTTAATGATATTTGAAGAACCGGACATTGAAGAACAAAAAGACACTTCGGCTTCCAAATCAAGTGGAATTAAACCTGTAGAAAATAAACAGGCTGTACCATTAAATCCACAACCCACAGAAAATAGAACGAAACCTCTAACCAACCGTGAAAAAAGGCAGGAAGCTCGTCGTCAAAGAAGAGGAGAAGAATAAAACATTTAAGTTCTTTTTTTAATTATATATATCTACCGTAGCATTATCATTTAAGTAAACGTATTTTTAGATTATAAATGGCTTTATATGACTAACCTCAACTCAATAAAAGATAGTGTTTTCAAACTAAACTTTATCCTGCTTCTTATAGTTTTAATTGCCAGTTCCCTATCTGCTAATGCGCAGTATTTTGGACAAAACCTGGTGAGATATAAAAATCAAAAATTCAAGGTACACCAATCACAACACTTTGAGTTATACGACTATTTAAAAAACGACACGATAACTAAGCGGTTTCTTCAGGAAGCCGAAATCTGGTACGATTTGCATCAACAGGTTTTCAGAGATACTTTCAGTAAGAGAAATCCGATAATATTATATGAAAACCATCCCGATTTCCAGTCGACTACTGCAATTTCTGGTGGCGTTGGTGTTGGAACAGGGGGCGTTACCGAAGGCTTAAAAAACCGGGTAGTTATGCCCTTGATGTCGCTCAACCATCAGACACGACATGTAATGGGGCATGAGCTGGTGCATGCGTTTCAATACCATGTGCTAATAGAAGGCGATTCTACAAATCTTGAAAATATAGGAAATCTGCCTTTATGGATGGTTGAAGGTATGGCGGAATATTTATCCATAGGAAAAGTAGATGCTTTTACCGGAATGTGGATGAGGGATGCTTATCTTAATAAAGACATTCCGACCTTACGCGATTTAACTACCAATAACAGATATTTTCCTTATCGTTATGGTCAGGCATTCTGGACCTATATTGGTTCAACCTACGGAGATACCGTTATCGTTCCCTTATTTAAAGCCACAGCCAAATTTGGTTACGAAATGGCGATAAGAAGAACATTTGGCTACGATGAAAGAACTTTATCAAACTTATGGAGAACAAGCATTGAGAATACATATAAGCCGCTCTTAAAAGACACATCTCAGGTCCCGATAGGATTAAATGTTCTAAATTCTAAAAATGCAGGTGATATGAACGTAGCGCCGGCAGTATCTCCGGACGGTAAATACATCGCTTATTTATCAGAACAGGAGCTGCTCAGTATCGATCTCTTTCTCGCAGATGCAAAAACGGGAAAAACCATTCGAAAGCTCACGAGTAAAACCTCAAACAACCATATCGACGAATTTAGTTTTATAGAATCTGCGGGCGCCTGGTCGCCGGATAGTAAGCGATTTGCATTTAGCGCATTTAGCGCCGGCCGTACAAAGTTATTTGTTGTAGACATTGAAAGCGGAAAAACATTAGTTGATGAAGGTATGGGAGAAGTTGGCGAGTTCAGCAATTTAAGCTTTGCGCCAAACGGTGACGAAATAGCTTTTACCGGTTTAAAAAATGGATATAGCGACTTATTTATTTATAACCTTCGCACTAAAGAACTAACACAGCTTACCAATGATAAATATTCTGATTATGCGCCAAGCTTTTCTCCTGATGGCCGTTCTTTAGTATTTACCAGCGATAGAACTACACTCGACGCTGCTACTAACAAAAGCGTGGATATAACATATACCTTAGCGATAATGGATTTGGCTACCAAAAGCATTACCAGCCTGCCAATTTTTGAAGGTGCTAATAATATGAATCCTCAGTTTTCAGGAAATAGCCAGCAAATATATTTCCTGTCTAATAGAGATGGTTTTAGGAACATGTATCGTTATACCATTGCCGGAGGAAAAGTCGAGCAATTAACAGATTATTTTACAGGAATAAGTGGCATTACCGAATACTCTCCTGCATTAAGTGTATCATTAAATGATGATATAGTCTACTCTTATTACAGATCGCAAAAGTATACCATTTACAATGCTAAAGCCAGTGATTTTGAAGCTGTAGAGGTTTCACCAACAGCACTGGACTTTAATGCGGCCATTTTACCACCTGTAAAAAGTGTCGGTGTAGATTTAATAAATGCAAACCTTAATAACTTTGAACGCTTCGAAACAATTTCAGAAGAATCAATTAAACAAGTTCCATACAGGCCACAATTCAAATTGGATTATATTGCCAGCAGCGGAGTTGGTGCATCGGTTGGGGGGCGCTTTGGCTCAGGTTTAGCAGGCGGAATACAAGGCATTTTCAGCGATATACTTGGCCAGAATCAAATTTTTGCTGCAGCAAATGTAAATGGCGAAATACAAGATTTTGGCGGTCAGGTTGCTTTCATCAATCAAAAGAGAAGGATTAACTTCGGTGCCTCGCTTTCTCATATTCCATATATATCTGGGTTTGCTTTCAGGCAAGATGACCAATATGGAACCATTATCAGTCAGGATATTGTACGAACATTCGAAGATCAAGCTCAGTTGTTTGCCTCCTATCCATTTTCCCGCATACACCGGTTTGAAGCCAGTACAGCAATTTCCCGTTATAGCTACCGGGTAGACAGGTATAATAGCTATTACGATATTTATGGCAGGCTTATAGATGCCGACCGTACTAAAATTCCCACAGATAGCCTTGCCAATGACCCTATTTACTCAGGCTCAGGAATGAACCTCGACCCATTCACGGCATTTCAGGTAAGTGCGGCATTTGTTGGAGACAATGCATTAATGGGTATCACTGCCCCCTTAGACGGATTTAGATACCGTTTAGGTGTAGACAGAGTTCTTGGAGATATTAATTTCAGTACACTTACTGCTGATTTAAGAAAATACCAAAGAGTAATGCCTGTAACAATTGCGGCCAGATTAATGAATATATCCAGAATTGGTAAAGACGCTGAAAGATTTTATCCAATGTATCTGGGTTATCCATATCTAATAAGAGGATATGAAGCAAATTCATTCTATAAACATGCTCAGGCAGCTACAGAATTTAGTATAAATAACCTTACCGGTTCAAGTATAGCTGTTGCTAATATAGAATTGAGATTACCTTTTACCGGCCCTAAAAAACTATCAGCAATTGAATCTAAATTTCTTTTTTCTGATTTAAATGCATTTTTTGATATGGGCGTAGCTTATAATGAAGGTTCTGAAATTTCATTCGGAAAACCTAGAATATTAAGCCGTTTGGTAGATGATCCTCAAAACCCTTCAGGCCCACAAATAGTACAGCAATTTATTGATCCAAACCAAAGCTTAGTAGCCATGAGTGCGGGATTATCTCTTAGGATAAATGTATTTGGTTATTTTGTAATTGAACCGTATGCAGCCATTCCCTTCCGAAGAAAGAATGTAAATGCCCCGGTTTTCGGCTTAACTTTTGCCCCTGGCTGGTAAATAATTTTATTTCAAATAAGAAAAGCGGCAAAACCGCTTTTCTTATTATATAGGTAGTTTATTAGCTCATTATATCCAAATTAATTATTATAAAACGCTGTATCCTACATCACACTAATTCTTCTGTCAACCTTAATAAAAGGAGCAATTAACATATTTTCGTAATCCAGGCCAATACTTAAATCCAACCAATCAGGATTTACAGCCCTTACTAGCTTTTCCTTTTGTGCTCTGGTAAATTTGCTGATTAAATTAAAACGTTGCACAGCAGCTTCTTCTGTGCGCATTTCTTCAAAATATATTAATCGTGTTAATTGCTGAGCCGAATCAAAAAACAGATTTGGCATTTGACGGTAAAAGCTTACCGTTTTTAATAAATCTGCACTCATTCCTACATGTAATGAAATACGGTTCCTGTCTGTAACAATAAACACATATCTTTTCATATCTTTTTCTTTAGTATTAAAAATAATTTGCTAATTTTATGAGCATAAAGTTACTAACTATTTTAGCAAAACAAAATTTATTTTAAAATGGCTAACATTTCTAATAATCTTCGCTACTTAAGAAAGAAAAAAGGACTTACGCAGCAACAGTTCGCTGATTTAATGGAAATTAAGCGATCACTGGTTGGCGCATATGAAGAGGATCGGGCCGATCCAAGATATGATTTGCTAAAAAAATTCGCATCATTTTATGAATTAACCATTGATGAATTGATCAATGAACAGATAAATGATAAATGGAAACCCAGACCTAAAAGTGATGCATCTAATCTTAGAATATTAAGTATTTCGGTAGATTCTCATGATCGGGAAAATATTGAACTTGTACCTGTAAAGGCAAGCGCAGGCTATTTAAACGGATATGCCGACCCACAATTTATTAGCGAGTTGCCAAAGTTCCATCTTCCTTTCTTAAAACAAGGCACATTCAGAGCCTTTGAAATAAAAGGAGATTCTATGCTACCCTTACCTTCAGAAACTATAGTAATAGGAGAATATCTTGAAAACTGGAACGATCTTAAAGCTGGAGAAACTTACGTATTTATAACAAAAGACGATGGTGTAGTTTATAAACGAGCTGGTAATAAATTCAAAGAAAATAAACCTATTAAACTAATTTCCGATAATCCTGTCTTCGATCCTTATACCGTTCCATCAGAAGATATATTGGAAATCTGGAAATCGAAGGCATATATTTCAACAGTTTTTCCTGAACCTGCCCCAGAGCCGACAATGGAAAGTATAACTTCTATGATGGCACAAATGCAAAAATCGATAGCTCAATTAAAATCAGGCAACAACTAAGTTACACTATGTCATTAATCCTTTATTTAATTTGGTACTCCAATTAGAAAATCAAATCAAATGAAAAAAATCTTTTTAATGATGGCCCTATTTGCTGGAACAGTTTCTTTCAGCATGGCTCAACAAGGTGGCGGACAAAGAGGTGGAACGCCTGAAGAACGCGTACAAAGAAACATCGAGCGATTAAAACCACTTTCTTTAACCGCAGATCAGGAAGCTAAAATTAAAGCTATCTTACTGGCTCAAAACAAGTCGCAGGATAGTCTTTTTGCAGCAGCAGGACAAGGTGCAGACAGACAGGCTACTTTTCAAAAGCTGACTCCCATTCGTGAAGCTAGTGACAAGAAAATATTAGACCTTTTAAATGAGGATCAAAAGAAAGCCTACACAACAATGCAGGCACAAAGACGCCAGGGCGGACAAGGTGGCCAGGGTGGTGCACCAAGGCCGGCAGGTCAATAAGATCTTATGTTCTTCCTATAAGAGGCTGTATCCCAAAGGAATATAGCCTCTTTTTTTGCCTAATCAGTAATCGATACCAATTTGTTTAACATTCTTTAACAGTTTTGCATTTAAACCTTCTTTTCCATTTTTCTTCTATCTATTAAAACACACAGATATGAGAAAATTAATTTTAAGCGCCATCCTGTTAGCAGGATTAACAAGCACAGGGTTTTCCCAAGACAGGCCACAAAGATCTCAAAGAACACCAGAAGAAAGGGCTCAAAAGATTACTAACGAGCTAGATCAGAAGCTTTCTTTGTCTCAAAAGCAAAAGCAGGAAATTTATAAAATAAACCTCGAGCGTGCCCAATCCAGGCAACATGCACAGGGAATCAAAAATGACAAATCAAGTTCCCAAAAGCGAGAGAAATTTGATGACCAGGATGATAAAATTTCTAAAGTATTAAACAGCAAACAACGTTCTGTTTATAATGAATACAAAGCTGAGCGTAAAGGAAAATTTAAAAACCATAAACATGGTACAAAAAAAGAGTTCAAAAAATTAAAAGGTTAGTTCTATGATTATTAATAAAAAAAGCGGCTTATTACAAGCCGCTTTTTTTATTTTTGACCTTTTAGAGGCTATGGAAAAAATTAACAGTTTAATTGATAGCAAACTTCATGAAAGATCGGTTAATTCTTCCTTGAGAAGCCTATCTGTAAATACTGGCTTAATTGATTTCTGCTCTAATGATTATCTTGGCTTTTCGCAGTCGGATGAATTAAAAGCATCAATAGAATCCCATTTAAAGCTTTATCCTGACTATAATATCGGATCAACAGGTTCCCGACTTATTTCAGGAAATGATGAATTTACTCAAAAACTGGAATCTGAAATTTCTTTTTTTCATAACTCAGAATCAGCACTGATATTTAATTCTGGTTACGACGCAAATGTTGGTTTATTCTCATCTCTCCCAGAGCGTGGCGATACCATTATCCTTGACGAATTTATTCACGCATCAATAATAGATGGATCGCGATTAAGCTATGCCAACCGATACACCTTTAAACATAATAATTTAGAAAGTTTAGAAGAAAAGTTAAAGCTTGCTAAAGGAAATATATTTATTGGGATAGAAAGCATTTATTCGATGGATGGAGATGCTGCCCCTCTTACTGAAATCGTAAATTTGGCGGAAGCATACTCGGCATCCGTTGTTGTGGATGAAGCGCACGCTATCGGAATTTTTGGTAACAATGGCCGCGGTTTAGTTGAACAATATAATCTTACAAACAAAGTTTTAGCAAGAATAATAACCTTCGGAAAGGCATTGGGTTGCCATGGTGCCGCTATACTTTGCGCTAACAATCTCCAAACCTACCTGATTAATTTCGCCCGCTCATTCATCTATACCACTGCTGCTTCGTTTTACACACATTTATGCGTTAAAATGGCTTATAAGCACTTAGTTGAGTCTGATATTGCCTTAATTCATAAAAAAGTAAATCTATTCAGAAAAGAAGCTGAAGATATTTATGTTCAGTTTATTGATAGCAATTCTCCTATTCAAAGCCTCATTATTGAAGGTAATGTAAAAGCAAAATTTGTAGCAGCCGCACTACAAAAGAAAGGATTTAATGTGAGAGCTATTTTACATCCAACGGTTTCGCTTGGAAAAGAACGCTTACGGATTTGTTTGCATACGTTTAATACGGATAATGAAATTATAACACTGGTAAAATCGCTAAAAGAAAATCTATGAAACCACTCTTTATAACCGGAATAGGAACGGATATTGGAAAGACAGTCGTATCAGCCATTTTAGTAGAAAAATTAAAAGCAGACTATTGGAAGCCAATCCAATCTGGCGACTTAGAAAATTCCGACACACATAAAGTTAAAAAGTTGATAGTAAATACCACATCGGTATTTCATACAGAAAGTTACCGGCTAACACAACCTTTCTCGCCTCATAAATCGGCGAACCTGGACGGAATTAAAATAGATTTAAAAACCATAACGATTCCCAAAACGTCAAACACGTTGATAATAGAAGGTGCCGGAGGCTTAATGGTTCCGTTAAATGATAAAGAATATATAATAGACTTAATTCAGTTATTAAATGCGGAAGTTATTTTGGTTGTGAGGAATTACCTTGGCAGTATTAACCACACATTATTAAGTCTGGAAAGCTTAAAACACAGGAATATTCCAATAAAAGGTATTATTTTTAATGGAGAAAGTGACAGTTATTCTGAAGAAGCAATCCAGCGCTTTTCGAATGTTAAAATATTAGGCTACATCCCTTTTATAGAAAAATTAGACTCAAACGGAATTACAGAATCAGGTACTCAATTGGATATCTAAAAGAGTTTATATAATTATTCAGTACATAAAACTCTTTTAGATTTTTACATTCGTTCCGGAACGTCGATGCCAAGCAATCGCATACCTTTCTTTATAATAGAACCTGTTGTAACCGATAAAGAAAGCCTGAAGTTCTTTAATTCCTCATCTTCCAATTTTAATATCGGCTCTTCATGGTAAAATTTATTATAAAGTTTAGCCAGCTCGTAAACATAGTTGGCTATTTGTGCCGGACTATATTCTTTTGCAGCAGCAGATAATGTTTCGGGATATTTATTAAGTGCTAGGATTAATTCGCGCTCTGTAGCCGTAAATGTTGCGACATTTTCAAACAGGGGCTTCTCTATTCCGGCTTTGCCAATTATGGACCGAATACGAGCATGTGTGTATTGAATAAACGGACCAGTATTTCCCTGAAAATCAATCGACTCGTTCGGATCGAATAGCAAGCGCTTTTTAGGCTCTACTTTAAGAAGGAAATATTTTAAAGCTCCTAAGCCAATCATACGGTAAAGTTCAGATTTCTCTTCATCAGAAAAACCTTCCACTTTTCCTAATTCTTCAGTTCTTGATTTAGCCGTTTCTACCATTTCAACAACCAAATCATCGGCGTCAACTACCGTTCCTTCACGCGATTTCATTTTCCCGGAAGGTAAATCTACCATGCCGTAGGATAAATGATATAAACCCTTTGCCCAGTCTTTCCCTAATTTTTCTAAAATCAGAAAAAGCACTTTAAAATGATAATCCTGCTCGTTTCCAACTACATATATCGATTTATCCACACCAAAGTCATCGTACTTTAGTTGTGCGGTTCCTAAATCCTGAGTTATATATACAGAAGTGCCATCACCGCGCAAAACCAATTTTTCATCCAAACCGTCGGATGTTAAATCAATCCAAACTGAATTATCTTCTTTTTTAAAGAACACACCTTTTTCGAGCCCTTCATCTATAATATCCTTTCCTAATAAATACGTATCAGATTCATAATAAAACTTATCGAAGCTAACACCAAGCTTTTTATAGGTTTCATCAAAGCCTTTGTACACCCAAGCATTCATGGTTTTCCAAAGAGTAATTACTTTTTCATCTCCCGCTTCCCATAATTGAAGCATCTGCTGTGCTTCTTTAATTAATTCAGCATTCTTTTTTGCATTTTCTTCATTTTGCCCTGCAGATTTTAATTCGTCAACCTGCTTTTTATATTCTTTATCGAAAATCACATAGTACTTTCCTACCAGATGATCTCCTTTTAAGCCGCTGCTTTCTGGTGTTTCGCCATTACCAAATTTTTCCCAGGCAAGCATCGATTTACAAATATGGATACCCCGGTCGTTCACTAAATTCGCTTTAATCACGTCGAATCCGTTTGCTGATAAGATCTCAGACACCGAATATCCCAACAAATTATTACGAACGTGCCCTAAATGCAATGGCTTATTTGTATTGGGCGATGAATATTCTACCATAACCCTTTTCCCATTCGAAGGAAAATAGCCAAAACTATCCTGAGATATTTCTTCTTTATAAAGAGTGTGCAGAAACGAATCTGTGAGAGATAAATTTAAAAAACCTTTAATTACATTGAATTTTGAAACATGCTCGATAGAATCGACCAAATATTGTCCGATTTCAGTTCCGGTTTGTTCGGGAGATTTTTTCGAAATGCGGGTTAGTGGAAATGTAACAACGGTAACTTCGCCTTCAAATTCTTTTCGTGTTTCCTGAAGGCCAATTTCTGTTTCTTTTAATTCTATATTATATAATGCCATTACAGCATTAATGGTTCCTTTAATTATAAAATCCATGCGCCAAAATTAAACATTATTCTATTAGGACATTGTACATTAGATATTTTTGGAGTTACTAAACAGATTATTTCAACACGTAAAATATTTTCTAATTTGACTTATTTGTAATAAAATTTTCAAATAAAAAGAATAAGCGTATAAATCATTAAAAAAATCTCATTTTTGCCAAAATTTAATAAATGCAGAGTTACGAAGAATTTATAGACCTCAGCGTTGGCTTTCCTCAAGAAGGCTTTGAAGTTATTGATGATGAGCTTTATTTCCACGACCTTAACTTAATGGAAATGATTGAAACGTATGGCACTCCCTTGCGTTTTACATACATCCCTTTAATTAGTAAAAAAATACAACAGGCTAAACTTTTGTTTAAAAAGGCCATTGTAAACAACAATTATCGCGGGAGCTATAAATACTGTTATTGTACTAAAAGCTCACATTTTAAACATGTTGTAGAAGAAGCATTAAAAAACCATATCCATCTTGAAACGTCATCGGCATTTGATATGCCAATGATTGATGCGCTGGAAAAGAAAGGTGTTTTAAGTAAAGACATAACGGTTATTTGTAACGGCTTTAAAACGTATCAATACAAACAATATGTTATTGATATGTTACACGATGGCTTTTCGAACATTATTCCAGTACTGGATAATAAAGAGGAGTTTAATCTTTATGATGACGAGCTCGATATTCCATGTAACCTGGGAATTAGAATAGCAGCAGAAGAGCAGCCAGACTCTCAATTTTATACCTCAAGATTAGGGATTAGAATTGAAGATATTCTGGATTTCTATAATAATAAAATTGCAACAAACTCGAACTTTAAAGTAGTATTACTTCACTTTTTTATAAACTCTGGTATTTCTGATACACCGTATTACTGGAACGAGCTTGAAAAATATGTTACACTTTATTGCAAGTTTAAAAAGATAAATCCGGATCTTACCACGCTTGATATTGGCGGCGGAATGCCGTTTAAAGATTCCTTGGTTTTTGATTTCGATTACGAATACATGGTAAACGAAATTGTAAAACGGATTAAAGAAATATGTGCCGTACACGATGTTGTTGAACCCGATATTATTACCGAATTCGGTAAATATACCTGCGCAGAAGCTTCTGGAATTCTTTACAAAGTATTAGGCAGAAAACAGCAAAATGACCGTGAAAAGTGGTTAATGCTGGATGGCTCTTTTATCACCAACCTGCCGGATGTTTGGGCATTAAACCAAAAATATATTTTATTGCCGGTTAATAACTGGGATTCTGAGTACGAACGCGTTAACCTTGGTGGCATTACATGTGACGGACAGGATTACTATAGTCAGGAAGCACATATGAATAACGTCTTTATGCCAAAAACGCGTAAAGTTCAATACGTAGGCTTTTTTCATACAGGTGCATATCAGGAAGTTTTAAGCGGATATGGCGGAATACACCATTGTTTACTTCCATCTCCAAAACATGTAATTATTCGCCGCAACCGCGACGAAACCTTTAATTTTGAAGTGTTTGGAGAGGAACAAAACAGTAAACAGGTTCTAAAGATTTTAGGATATACCTAAATTATCCTCATTAAAACAAGAAAACCGCCCTATTATTAAAGGCGGTTTTCTTGTTTTAAGATCATTTTGTCTTTATCAGTTTATAGTAAGCTCCAATTCAGCTGCTTGTACTTCATCTTTACTGCCAAAATCGACCACACCTGTTAGATTATATTTTCCTTTTTCTATACCAGAGGGCAATACAAATTTCACTTCCCTGGATCCGCCAGGCAAAATTGTAAAAGCCGATGGTTTCATTCGCTCTTTTTTCCCTGTACCTAAATTAACCAGCTCTATATAAGCAGCACAATCTAAAATAGCGTCTCCAGTATTTTTGGTAAGCATCGCAATAGCCTTTTCTGCCGGCTTATCGGTTTTAATCTCCTTTAAACTCATTATTTCGGCCTGCTTAAAAGTAATGTTTGGCGGAGTCTGAAAAACGTGTACTACAAATTGAAACGTTTCCAGGATACCCATACCGACATCTTTACCACCTAAATCGTTTGCTTTAGTACGGCTTTTTTCAATTTTCAACATCAGTGTCCCCCATTTAACATGATTGGATTCGGGAAGATTAGGCATTTCAACAATAACCTGCACATCCTTACTCTTTCCTGGCTCCAGCTCAAAATAAGACGGGTTAGCGCTAATATATTTAGATAAGGAATTAGGACTTTCTCCAGCTTTCATTAAAGTCGACTTTCCAGAACTTCCAGGTGCAGCAAAATCACCAAAAGTAATTACAAATGATTCTTTCGTTTTTGAATTATTAGTAACTTTTAAAACCTGGGATTTTAATCCTCCTGGATTAACCTTATAATAAAATCTGCTTGGAGCAACAGAAATATTTTGTGCATTTGCCCCAACTGTTAAAAATAAAATGAGTAGTAAAAAATTTAAAAATTTAGTTATCATAATAAGAATTGTTCTTTAATTTTCAATAACGTTGCCATTCGAGTCAAACTTCTTAATATTCACTTTCCGCTTTCTTTCCTTAATATAAAAGGTAGTATTATAGATATCCGAAACAGTAAACATTTCTATTTTAATTTGCTTTTGTTCAAGTTCAAAGTTATCTGGCAAAGCGCTTTCATTAATACTCAATTGATACACGCCGGCAGGTAAGCGCATGTTAAAACGTCCATCTTTGTTGGTTAATGTAGAATATGTTTTACCCAGAGAATCTAATGCAAGTACCCGGATTCTACTTAAATCAATTTCTTTATCAAAATCTGCTGCGGTTTGATCTCTTTCTGCAGTTAATCCTCCTGTCAACTGAACACCCTGATTTAAAGGCATAAGTAAATTTTTATTTCCATCAATATTAACAACCTGCTCTCCACCCGCAAAAAAGCCACTATTATCAGTAAGAGGTACTATTTTAACCAGATATGCTCCCTTTGGTAAATTATTATAAGAAACTTTACCCATTTCGTCTGTAATAAAATGTTCGCCGTTTTCATTTAAGCCAGAATACGCTACTTGGGAAGTATCTTTCGAGAGCGGTTTAATGTTCACTAAAACGTTTCTTAAACCCGGCTCTGATTTATCCTGTTTACCATTTCCATTTAAATCTTTAAATACCGAAACAGACAGTTTATGATATTTTTTTCCAGAAACAGGAACACCTATTCTTTTCTTAACTCCGAATCCGAAGAATAAGTTGGAAGTAACAATAGGCTGGTTAACATCCATAAAATTATTCAGATTAATAAATGGATTGTTTCGCTGGTTATTGTTCATATATTGAGCATAAAATCTAACTTCCAATCTCTTTTTGGGCAAGTAATATAATTCAGGACGAAGACTTAATCTGTTCCTTTTATAAAGAGTTTCATAACTATAGGTCATACTAGGCTCAAAACTCAAGGTATTTTTAATTAACCATAAATTCAGGTTCGTATTGGTAAAAAACGATTGATTATTAATTTTAGAGTTCGCAAAAAGTAATTGCTCATAGGTTTGATATGGGCCATAATAATATCTTAAATTAGTAGATAATCCCCTATATCTGAAAGTTGACCGAATCTGTGAAGAAAAATATGGCTCAATATCATAGTCCAGTAATTTATTATATACTCCGCTGATAGATAGAAAAAAGCGCATATCGTTTTTAGCTCTGGGCCTAAAATCGAACCCCAAGCCATTCGATTCGGTTCTTAGGTTCAAAACCTCATTGTAAATGTGCTGTAATTTCAGGGATAGATTATATTCATATTTATTGAAATTGTATTTAAGTTCATATCGCTCTGATGTACTTTGTCTTGAATTTAACAATCCACCTGCTGCGGAAAAGTATTTTGGTTTTTGTTCATAAAAATATGCCCCCCCGCCAAAAGAGCTTGCAGCATTTACACGGTATAACAAATCTGCACCAGCTGTCTTTATACCTCTATATCCTGTATTATAGGGACTGCCAAGTGAGTTTGACAAACTAATACTAAGCTTTTTAAAGCCGCCGGCGTAATTTATCGAATAAGCATAACCATTTTTACTTAAACTAGTCGCTCCTCCATTATATACTTCATTAGAAAATGCAGTTTTTACACTAAAGTTCTGGTTTCCAAATAGTGAAAACCTAATTTTATTACTGTATTGTTTTCCTGTAGTATTAAGTAGAATATTCTCATTAAATTGAACAAAATTTTCAAAGCTGGTCCTGCCAGATCTAAATTCGTAGCTAAAGCCGTAATCTGTTTTATTACTTTCGTTAAAAAAAATCGGACTCTTTAAATAAAAAGCTCCAACATTATGGTTTCTGGTTAACTGATAGGTTGTTTTAAGACCTCGTCCCGTAGGAGTAAAACCTAACCCGGCATTACCTGTTACATCACCAATTTCGATACTGGTTCTCGGGGTAAAATAACCTACATAATGTGAACCGCCTAGATACGGAGTATAGCTATAAAAGTTGTTTACAAAAAAAGTCTGATACCGATAGCTTAGATTCCGGTTCTTTTCCAAATATGCATTTCCATACATATTTAAGTTTAAAATAGTTGCGTTATCTAAAACATTGTCAACATTCGCCTCTATTGTCAGAGGTAGAGATGCGGATTGATATTCATTTAACCTCGCTTCAGTACCTGCCTTAATAAAATCCACTGTCCCTCTCCAGGTTTTAGCTAAAGAGTTATCAAGCGGCTGATTTTGAACGGTTACTTTTAAAGAATAGTAGTCATTTTTAATTATTCTCAGGGCGTCGAAATCTTCTCTAAACGACTGCTGAATTGGTTGAAGTTTTTCTACTTTAAAACTAACAGTAGTATCCGTATTAACAGGTAGTTTAATATTATAATATTCTATCGGAATATTATTATGTAAGTTATCCAGAACTCTCAAGCGCCTATCACCAATAAAATTCACTTTTATGTCTTCTTCAGAATTACCCATATTCTGAAGTCTTATAGAAAATCTGGCAGTATCACTTTCATCAAGAAAGAATACTTTATTATATGTGAGAGAAGAAACCCAATTAGATTCCTTTTTAATATTCATATACCAGATTGCAGAAGCAAATTGCAATTGGTTTTCTGAAACTAATGATGCATTTATTATATGGCTCACGCTTCCCGCACTTACTTTCCTGGGCATCAAATTAACAGGAATAAATAAAGAGTCGTTAGGCTGAATAAGATATTGATTATTTTTCTTTACAACGATTACCCATCCATCAGGAATTGAGAGTCGTAGTTCAAATGAAATTGCTTTATCGGAATTATTTTTGATTTTTAAAATATTTGAGGAAATATCGTTATTGATATTATCAGTTCTTTTATCTACAAATCCAATCTCAATACCCCTTCTATTAGTCTGCGCTGTTACATTTAACACGGTTATTGTAAAAATGATTAGTTGCCAGTAACTAAATACAATAATTTTACAAGAAAGGAACCGGCTGTTCATATTACAAATCTTGTATTAAAACAAAATCAACCCTTAATGAATATGAACCTGCCTGGTAATTAAGGCCGGGTGTAACTTTTAAATCGACTTTAAAAGTATAGCACTGAGGCTGATTAGTATATGAACCAGCAATATTAGTACCTTGTCCGGTGCAGGAAACTGCCGGGTCATCAGTATTACTTCCGATTAAATAAACCGGATTATTAATATCAGAAAGATTAAAAAATGAGGTACCTGTAAGAGAAGTATTAGATGCATTAAAAACTCTGGCTTGTAAAATACTTACTGGAACTGATGAGTTACCTGAATTGCCATAACTGTTATTAATATCCCAAAAACCGCCGGCACTTGTACTTGCACCAACATATAAATCCCATTCAGAATTAACTGCCTCTACTTTTAAGGTTAATACAGAAGGTAAGATAATACCATTTTTGTATTTGTCTATCGTATCAAACACAAAATTAGAATTAGGACTTGTCTTCATTGCAAAGCTTATACTTTGAGCAAGCAAAAATGAGGGCAGTAAAGTTAAAGAGAGGGTGAATAAGAGAGATATTAGTTTTCTCACAGTTTCTCTATCGAGCGGTATTAAGAGAGGTTTTATTAAAATATTAGTTAATAATGAGCAAATGAAATATTCATTTGCTCATTGATTTTATAGAAATTACAAATCCTCGACTAAAGCATAAACCACTTCAAGATAATAATAACCTGCTTGTGCAAAACCAGTACCACCGATTGCTACAGTAGAATTAGGAAAAGTTGCCGGAATAGCTGGTTTTAATCTGTAATGTATTCTGAACTGATTAGTTAATGGATTAGCTAAAGCAGAACCCGGAGCGTAAGACTCTCCTGCTGCTGTTCCTACCATACCTGCAAGAAATTGTGTAGTTACATCAGGTACACCTGCTACAACACCAGAATTTCCTAATCCTTTTAAGCTTATGAAGCCATCAAACGTATTAGCAGCTGCACTTGCATTTGGATTAATAGACTGAACTTCTAAAATTTCTGCTGGTAAAGCTGCCTCACCTGTTGTAGAATAAGCATCTACCTGTACCCAATTATCAGTACTTGCATAAGCAAATAAATCCCATGCTACAGTAGCATCAACATCTAATCTTGTTGCATTAAATTTTGTAATACCTTGCTGATAATCCGGAATCGATTTGAATGTAAAGTTTACAGTTGGATCATTGGTCATTGTAAGATTAAGAATTCCCTGTAAATCCATTGTTACATAAGAATACTCCTCATCGCTTAACTGCGCAAATGAGCTGCTCGCGATGCCGATGCATGTTAATAAGGTTAAAATTTTCTTCATTTTGTATAAAGTTTAGTTTTCTAATTGTCTTAATACTTAAAAAACATACTTTAGGTTACGAGATTTAGTTTAAATGCACGCTAACATAGGAGTGATGAAGTGTCGAAATTCACTCAACCAATTGAATATTAATCAATTAATTAACCAGGAATTATTAGCAAAAAGTATTAAAAAGATATCATCAGGCAAGTATATGTTCTTCAACTTAAATAAATACATTCGTCTTAATCGCAGGCAAAACGTAGCATATCCATATAACTTAATAAAGAAAAGCCACCCTGCAATGCAGAATGGCTTATAATAGTATCTTAACAAGCGTTAGTTAAACATCAAATTTATCCAGTAATTTGAGTAAGGTGGCGTAATCTTTCGGATAAGGGGCTTCTACTGTTATCTCGTCATCCTCATTCATTTTAAAAGTTACTTGTTTTGCATGAAGGGCAAAACGTTTCATTATAGGTAATTCAACCTGATCTTTCCCTAAACGATATCCGCGTTTAATATTAGATAATAATACAGGCTGACCGCCATACATTTCGTCTCCGGCAATGGCTGCACGCTGTGATGCCAGATGTATTCGTATTTGATGCATTCTACCGGTGATAGGTTGGCATTCTACTAAAGTGTAATTTTTGTAATATTTAATAGAATGAAAAATAGTTTCGGCAGCTTTACCTTCCTGACGACTGATAGCTACATTTTTATTACCCAGATTTAGAATAGGAAGGTTGATGTCAAGATGCTCGAACTGATGAGTACCATTCACAACCGCATGATATATCTTTTTTACTTTGCGTCTCTCAAACTGCATGGAAACTAAACGATATGCTGCAGGATTCTTTGCAATGATTAAGCAACCCGAGGTTTCTTTATCCAAACGGTGACAGACCTGTGCATCCTCTGAATATTGTTTTGCCAATCGCAGCATACTAAGCTCTCCTCCTTCCCTTTCATCTAACGAACTGATAAAAGGAGGCTTATTTACTACTATAATATCCTCATTTTCGAATATAATGGACTCTTTAAATTTGGGAAATTTCACAGTGCAAAAGTACAGAAAAAAACGCCTTTTCTCTATTCCTGTTCTATGTAACGTCAAACTTATATCCTACGCCTTTTACTGTGCTGATATAATTCTCGCCGAGCTTTTCGCGAACCTTACGGATATGAACATCAATAGTACGATTAGTTACCACCACAGAATCTTCCCAAATGCTTTTAAGTATCACTTCCCGGGTATAAACCTTACCTGGCTTTGAAGCTAATAAATATAAAAGCTCAAATTCTTTTTTAGCAAGAACTATTTTTTCGCCATTGCGGTATACCAAATAGGTTTCTCTGTCGATTGTCAAGTCGGAAATTTCCAGTTTATTTTCAACTGCTTCTTCTGGTTGGTTATTGCGCCGTAAAATAGCGTTAATACGGCTAACGAGTGCTCTTGGCTTAATGGGTTTGGCAATATAATCATCGGCACCAACATTGAAACCTGCTATTTCAGAATATTCTTCACTACGTGCCGTAAGAAACACCATAAATGTATTTTTAAATTCATTCATGGTTCGTAAAATACGACAAGCTTCAATACCGTCCATTTTAGGCATCATAATATCCAGGATAATTAAATCCGGATGAGATCGTTTGGCTTCAGAAACACCTTCCTGCCCATTAGACGCAGTAAAAACCTGATAACCTTCTTTTTTTAGATTATATTCAATCAGTTCCCTGATATCCGGTTCATCATCTACAATTAAAATTTTTTGCTTTACTGAACTCATGGTTTTTATTTGCCACTAAAGTATGATGTTAAAAGCAAGAAACAGTTAACCCTATATTAAGATATTGTTAACAGTAAACTTTATATTAACAATATAAAGCCTTTATTTCAATGTTTTAGCTAAAAACTGCTCAAGTTCTTCTGCTCTTAAATTTTTAGCTATGATTTTACCTTCCTTATCTAAAAGATAAGAAGTTGGTATACCCTCGATACTATATTGTTTAACAATGTTACTATCCCATTGCTTCAATTCTGATACATGATGCCATGTCAATTTATCATCTTTTATAGCTTTAAGCCATAAATCCCTGTTATCATCCAACGAAACTCCCAGAATAGTAAATTTTTTATCTTTAAAGGTATTGTATTGTTTCACAAGATTGGGGTTCTCTTGGCGGCAAGGTGCGCACCATGATGCCCAGAAATCAAGCAATACGTATTGTCCTTTAAATTGCGAAAGCTTTAATTGCGAACCATCAACAGAGGTCATTTCAAAATCTGGCGCTGCTTGACCAACAGCAAGTAATTTCAACTTATCCATTTTCGCAACAAAATCCTGAACAGGTATAACATTAGGAAACTTTCCTTTTATACTTTCAGCATATCTTAAAAGCTCCGATTCATATTTTGTCTGATCTAATGAACCCATTGCATAAAAACCAGCAAGATTATCATTATTTTTATGAGAAAACTCTATAGTTTCCTTTGCAAAATCATCCATATTTTGTTCAAAGCGCGGAATCAGAACCCTTTCTAACGAATCCTTAACTGCTGGATTTACTGAAACTTTCTCTTGGTATTCTTTCTGGATATCCATATAGATTTTCCCATACCTGGAACTGATTTTATTAAACTCTCTTAGTTTTTCGGAATCTCCGGAGCCTGAAATTTCATACTCACCAGTTTCATTTAGAAAGTCTGCCTTAAAATCTATCTGGTCGCCATTTTTCCCAATTAAAGGATACCCTTTTTGAGCTGCAGATATATAATAAAAATCTGCTTCAGGCGAAATAACAGTAAATTTAAATTCGCCTTTAGCATCCAGAATAGCAGAATCTATTTCAACGGCACCTTTATAAAGCACCACTTTTCTTAAATTCGAGAAATTCTCAAATTTTCCGTCAATTGTAAATTCACTTTTGTTTTTACATGCTGATAATACAACCATTATCAGCATTACAAACCCTGCTAATCTTCTCATTTTAACGAATTTAATTTTTCTATAACCAGTTTATTAGCCGTTTTAGGATCGATCTTACCCTTCGAAAGTTTCATTACTTCACCCATAAATAATCCTAAAACACCTTTTTTACCTTTATTATATTCCAAAACTTTATCAGGATACATTGCAACCGCTTCATCAATATATTTCAAAAGTTTATCGCCACCAGTATCAATTAAGAGGTTTAATTCCTGCACTAAATCAAGAACATCTATCCCCGGATTTTTGATTAATGCCGGAAATAATTGCTGCGTAGCCGCTGAGTTATTAACTTTTCCGTCATCTACCAAAGAAATTATTGCGGCCAACGATTCGGGCTTAATTCTAATAAATGAATTATCTCCTGAATTTTCATTTAAATACGACTGCACCGGACCATTTATCCAGTTTGCGGCCGATTTATAATTACCTGTAAATTTTACAACTTCCTGGAAATAATCAGAAACAGCTTTATCAGCAGTTAATAATAAGGCGTCATATTCCGACAAGCCATAATCCTGAGTATAGCGTTTGATTCTTTGCTCCGGAAGTTCAGGAAGAACGCTTTTTATCTGCTGAATTAATTCGTCAGTCAGTACTAATGGAGGCAAATCTGGTTCCGGGAAATACCGGTAATCAAAAGCCATTTCTTTTGAGCGCAAAACGGATGTTATTCCGGTAGAAGCATCAAAGTTCAATGTATTCTGGTCTATTGTTCCACCGTTCTCGATAACCTCTACCTGCCGGCGAAATTCATAATTAACGGCCCGTTGTAAATTGCGGATTGAATTCAAATTCTTCACCTCGCATCTTGAGCCATATTCTGATGCTCCTTTTAAACGAACAGAAATATTAGCATCACACCGCAGGCTTCCTTCTTCCATATTTCCATCGCAAATTTCTAGGTATCTAACCAGTTTCCTAACCTCCGATAAATATGCTGCAGCTTCTTCTGCCGAACGTAAATCCGGCTCAGAAACAATTTCAATAAGCGGTACTCCTGCCCTGTTCAGATCAATCAAAGAATAAGTATCATCTTTATCATGAATACTTTTACCTGCATCTTCTTCCATGTGAATGCGATTCAGGCGTATTCTCTTTTCTGCTTTATCTTTTAAAATGATGGATACGTACCCTTTCTGACAAATTGGTAATTCATCCTGAGTTATTTGATATCCTTTAGGAAGATCGGCATAAAAATAATTTTTTCGATCAAAGCGATTAACTTTATTGATAGTACAGTTTGTCGCCAAGCCCATTTTAATTGCATAAGCAACCACTTTTTTATTAAGCTTAGGCAAAGAGCCTGGTAAGCCTAAAGAAACGAGGCTTGTATGGTGATTAGGTTCTGCACCAAATGATGCCGGGTCTGATGAAAATATTTTAGTACTGGTTGAGAGCTGAGCATGAATTTCTAAACCTACAACCAGTTCATATTTATCAAAATCGTCCTGAATAAGTGTTTTTTGTTCCGTTGTCATTTAATTGTAAGGGAGCCAAATATACTATTTCTCTTTAATGAATGCAGATTAATGGTATTTAACAGAGAGCTACCTGCATCTTCTCTTCCCTAAGAGGTTAAATTACTGCCTGTCTTATTCTTATAAGCTTCACTAATAAATTTTCGAGCAAAGTTAAATGAAGCATATTTGCCCCATCAGATTTGGCATTTTCCGGCTCCGGATGAGTTTCAATAAACAAGCCATCGGCACCTACAGCAATTGCCGCTTTAGCAATAGTTTCTATTAAAGCAGGTTTTCCGCCTGTTACTCCCGAAGTTTGATTAGGTTGTTGCAGCGAATGCGTGCAATCCATAACTACAGGCACTCCAAAGGATTTCATTTCCGGAATTCCCCTGAAATCTACTATCAAATCCTGATAACCAAAAGTATTTCCTCGATCTGTTAATATAACTTTATCATTTCCGCTGTCTTTCACTTTATCCACAGCAAATTTCATAGAGCCGGCAGAAAGAAACTGCCCCTTTTTAATATTTACAACCTTACCGGTTTTTGCAGCAGCAATTAGTAAATCAGTTTGGCGACATAAAAAAGCCGGAATCTGTAAAACATCTACATATTCTGCAGCCATCTCTGCTTCATTTGCTGCATGAATATCTGTAACAGTAGGTATTCCAAATTCCTTATTAATTTTTGCCAGAATTTTCAAAGCCTTTTCATCGCCAATTCCAGAAAAAGAATCAATTCTTGAACGGTTAGCCTTTCGGTAAGAGCCTTTAAAAATGTAAGGGATTTGCAGTTTATCTGTAATCTGAACAATCTTTTCGGCAATACGCAAAGCCATTTCTTCGCTTTCTATAGCGCAGGGGCCAGCCATTAAAAAAAAATTGTCCGATTCTGTAAATTTTAGTTGTGGAAGATTATTGATCATTAGTTTCCTAATTCTGATAAAAACTTAATACGCATTAATTGTAATTCTTCGCGTGTATAATCATCGCTGCCTAATTCCTTTAAAGCCTCATCTATCGAATCAACCTCTGCACCTCTAAAATAATCAAAAACCTCGTCCTGACGATCTTCGTCAATCATTTCGTCGATATAATAATTAAGATTAAGTTTAGTTCCGGAACTTACAATAGTTTCAACTTCTCTTAAAATATCTTCGTAAGAAATTCCTTTTGATGAAGCAATATCATCAAGGGCAAGCTGCCTGTCTATATTCTGAATAATGGAAACTTTTAAGGCAGATTTATTAGCCGCGCTTTTAATTACCAGATCAATTGGCCTGTCAATATCGTTTTCTTCTACGTATTTACTTATTACTTCAACAAAAGGGCCTCCAAACTTCATTGCTTTACCAGAACCAACACCATGAATTTGCTTTAATTCATCAAGCGTTACCGGATAATGGGTACACATCTCTTCGAGCGAAGGATCCTGAAAAACAACAAAAGGAGGAAGATTTTTTTGCTTTGCAATTCGTTTACGTAAGTCTTTAAGTACCTGAAGCAAAGCAGTATCTAATGTACCATTACCTTGTTGTGTTCCTTCCTCCGGATCATCGTCGCCCATTTCCATAACACGGTTAAGAATAAACCGTAATGAATGCGGACTTTCAATAAACGATTTGCCCGATTTAGTTAAATGAAGCAGTCCGTAATTATCTATATCCTTAGATAAATAATTATTTAGAAGTGCCTGGCGCAATAATGACTTCCAATAAACTAAGCCATCTTCTTTGCCACTACCAAAATATGGAAGCTTATTATGATCATAAGCCACAATCTGAGAGGTTTCAAGCCCCATCATAATATTTATAATATGATGATCATCAAACTTTTCGCCCAAATCCTGAATCGCTTCAAGCGTTTTCTTTAGATCCTCTGAAGCATCAAAATGTGTTTTTGGTGCACGGCAACAATCGCACATGTTATTACAACCAGTTTCATTAAAGTTCTCACCAAAATAATGCAGAATCTGTTTTCTTCTGCAAACAGATGATTCGGCATAATCAATTACTTCCTTTAAAATCTGGGTACCAATTTCACGTTCAGAAACTGGCTTATCTTTCATAAACTTTGCGAGTTTATCAATGTCTTTTTCTGCATAAAAAGCAATACAGTGACCTTCTCCTCCATCGCGGCCAGCCCTGCCAGTTTCCTGATAATAGCCTTCCATTGATTTTGGAATATCATGATGGATTACATAGCGAACATCGGGTTTATCGATTCCCATTCCAAAAGCAATTGTTGCAACAATCACTTCAACATCTTCCATCAAAAACTTATCCTGGGTATCGGCCCTTGTTTTTGGATCCAAACCAGCATGATAAGGAAGTGCTTTTATTCCGTTCAAATTAAGTGCACCTGCAACTTCTTCTACCTTTTTTCGGCTTAAACAATAAATAATACCCGTTTTACCTGCATGGCCTTTTATAAAACGTATTATTTCTTTCATTACGTTCCGCTTGGGGCGTACTTCGTAATAAAGATTTGGCCTGTTAAACGATGATTTAAAAAGAGTAGAATCGTTCATCTGCAGGTTTTTTATAATATCCTGCTGAACTTTTGGGGTTGCTGTAGCTGTTAAAGCAATGATGGGTATATTTTCTCCCAGAGAAGAAATAACCTGACGGATTTTTCTGTATTCGGGCCTGAAATCGTGTCCCCATTCAGATATACAATGCGCTTCGTCTACCGCAACAAAAGATATAGTAATTAAATTTAAAAACTCTATATTTTCTGCTTTAGCGAGCGATTCCGGAGCAACGTACAATAATTTAGTTTCACCACTTAATACATCCTGCTTAACTTTAGCTATCTCAGCTTTATTTAAGGACGAATTTAAAAAATGTGCAATACTTTCCGTTCCACCGAAAGCTCTTAACTGATCCACCTGATTTTTCATCAGGGCAATAAGAGGAGAAATTACAATCGCCGTCCCATCTGTCATTAATGCTGGTAATTGATAACAGATGGATTTTCCGCCTCCTGTAGGCATAATTACAAACGTATCTTTCTTTTGTAGAACGTTGGTTATTATGGCCTCCTGCTCACCTTTAAAGTTATCAAACCCAAAAAAATTTTGTAAATTATCAAATAATGATTTCTTAATCTGCATGTCCTCCCGGAATTAAAATTAGAAAGGCTAATTTTAAATATCAAAATAACATATTTTTGCGGGGAAATAGTATTTTAAATTAAAAAACTTCTGTTTGAAAACAAACACCGAAATTCTAAATATCGCCAAAAAGACGCTTCAGACCGAAGTAGAGGGATTATCTGGCTTAATTTCCAGATTAAATAATGACTTTTCAGTGATAATAACCCATATTCTTAAAATAAAAGGCCGTGTGGTAATTACTGGAATAGGTAAAAGTGCCATAATTGCACAAAAAATTGTTGCAACCTTAAACTCTACCGGCACTCCTTCTACTTTCATGCACGCGGGCGATGCCGTACATGGCGATTTAGGAATAATCCAAAAAGACGACTTAGTAATTTGCATCTCAAAAAGCGGCAATACTCCTGAAATTAAAGTTCTTGTTCCCTTTTTAAAACAAGCAGGCAATACCATGATTGGAATGGTGGGAGATTTAAATTCTTATCTTGCCCAGCAAGCAGATTATATATTAGATACCACTGTTGAAAAAGAGGCTTGCCCACATAATCTAGCGCCAACTACTAGTACTACGGCTCAATTGGCAATGGGAGATGCACTTGCAATATGTCTGCTGGAATGTAAAGATTTCAGTACAAAAGATTTTGCAAGATATCATCCGGGAGGTTCTCTGGGTAAACGCCTATATTTAAAAGTTAAAGATTTATATACGAATAATAATAAACCAGAAATTAAACCCAACGCTTCTATTAAAGAAGTAATTATAGAGATTACGAAAAACCGCTTAGGCGCCGTAACAGTTGTTGAGGAAAACACAATTTCGGGGATTATAACCGATGGCGATATTCGGAGAATGATGGAGAAGCATCATTCCTTTGAAAACCTGACCGCAAATGATATTATGGGAAAATCGCCGAGACAGATTGAAAGTTCTGAACTTGCCATACATGCTCTTGAATTGATGCGCTCAAATAACATTACGCAATTAATAGTAGCTGATAAAGGAATCTACAAAGGAATTATACACCTACATGACTTATTAAAAGAAGGAATTATATAACATAATGAAGAACTATTACGCAGTAATTATGGCTGGCGGCATCGGCAGCCGCTTTTGGCCAATAAGCCGTTCAGCACATCCAAAGCAATTTATAGACATTCTAGGCACAGGAAAAACCCTTATTCAAACTACCTACGAGCGTTTTTTGAAGATTGTGCCCGCAGAAAACATCTTCATTGTAACGAATGAAAGTTATGCGGATTTAGTTAAAGAGCAATTACCTGATATCGATCGAAATCAAATTCTGGGCGAACCGGTTATGCGCAATACCGCACCTTGTATCGCATATGCCTGTCATAAAATCAATATGCTTAATCCGGAAGCTTCCATCGTAGTTTCTCCTTCCGATCATCTTATTTTGAATCCGGAACGGTTTATCGAAGATATCCGGAACTCATTAGAAGCTGCAACAGCAAATAAAGCGTTGATAACGCTTGGTATTAAGCCTTCGCGCCCGGATACAGGATATGGATATATACAATATACCGAAGAAACTTTGGGTAACGATTTTCATAAAGTAAAAACGTTTACAGAAAAGCCTAACCTCGATTTAGCAAAAACGTTTGTTCAAAGCGGCGATTTTTTGTGGAACGCTGGAATTTTTGTATGGTCGGCCTCATCAATAATAAAAGCCTTTGAACAACATCTGCCAGAAATGAATGATATTTTTAAGGAAGGATCGAGCCAGTTTAACACAATAAATGAGAATTCTTTTATCCAGAATGCGTATTACCAGTGTACCAATATTTCCATTGATTATGGGATTATGGAAAAAGCTGATAATGTGTATATTTTACCAACGGATTTTGGCTGGTCGGATTTAGGAACATGGGCATCGGTATATGAGTTGGCAGATAAAGACTATCTGGGAAATGCTGTTATTCCACCAGATAAAGTAATTATGTACGATTCCTCCAATTGTATGGTAAATGTACCCCAGGGAAAGCTTGTGATTCTACAAGGACTTGATGATTATATTGTTGTAGAATCTAACAACACACTTATGATTTGTCATAAAGACAAGGAACAAAGTGTAAAACAAATAGTTGCCGATGTAAAATCCAAATTCGGAACTGAATATATTTAATGAAGATCTTGAAGATTTGACAACTCGAAATTTGTCAAATCTTCATTTATTCTATCCTATCCGCTGCCTTACCGCTTCGTACAAAATAACTCCTGCGGATACCGATACATTTAAAGAATGAATCTCACCAAACATAGGAATTTTAGCCAGGTAATCGGCACTGCGTATAATTTCATTTGAAATCCCATCCTCCTCAGAGCCTAGCACTATGGCTATTGGAACCTTATAATCAGGAACATAGAGATAATCGTTCGTTTTTTCGGTACAGGCCACTACCTGCAAACCCGATTCCTGCAAGAACTTAGTAGTTTTTAATAAATTCTCCTGCCGGCAAACCGGGATTTTAAACAATGCTCCTGCAGATGTTTTTATGGCGTCCGGATTTATTTGAGCCGAGCCTTTAACTGGAACCACAATGGCATGAACACCGGCACATTCTGCAGTTCTGGCAATCGCTCCAAAATTTCTTACATCAGTAATCCCATCCAGAATTAAAACAAGTGGAGTCTCACCTTTTTCAAATATCTGAGGAATAATATCTTCAATTCTTTGATAAGTTACAGGAGAAATAAAAGCAATTACTCCCTGATGGTTTTTTGATGTTATTCTATTTAATTTTTCGGGTGGAACCATTTGGAAGTTTATTGCCCTGTCAGCTAACAAGCCTTTCAATTCCTGAAATATCGCTCCCGAAAGACCACGCTGCACATAAATCGCATCGATATCTTTATCGCTCTGCACAGCCTCTATAACCGCGCGGATACCGAATACCATTTGATTTGATTCTTTTTTAGGCCTTAAAGACTTAGTGTCCATTGTTAAAATATTTAGCACGCAAAGTACTCATATTTGCTCAGAAACACGGTTCCCAGTTAAATTTTTGTTTGGTTATTCACACAAACCAGAGTTATAAACATGCGTTTTAAATTACCTCTCGCCCATCTTATTGGATTAATCCACATCTTATGCACATTAGATTGTTAGTAGAATACAGCCTTATCAATCAGAACCTATAAGTGTAAACATTCCATTGTGTGTAAGTATGTGATTGAAAAAACATACTTAATGTTATTTTTGTATCGATGAGTTCAGAGAATCAAAATGATTATAATCCAGGGAAGAAGTCTGCACCTACCGATCGCCGTGCACGTTTAAGTAATATGGTAAGCGGGTTAGGTAAACTTCCTCCACAAGCTGTTGATTTAGAAGAAGCAGTGCTTGGAGCACTGATGCTTGAAAAAGATGCACTATCTGCGGTTATTGACATATTAAAACCCGAGATTTTCTATAAAGAGAGCCACCATAAAATTTTTGAAGCCATCCACGCGCTTTTCCAAAAATCATCCCCGGTTGATATTTTAACCGTTACGGCCCAGTTACGTCAACAAGGCGATTTAGAAATGATTGGCGGTGCATACTATATCACCGAATTAACCAATCGTGTAGCGTCTGCAGCAAATATTGAATACCATGCCCGTATTATTTCACAAAAATATATTCAAAGGGAGTTAATCAGAATTTCTACAGAAATAATAAACAGCGCTTACGAAGACACAACAGATATTTTCGATTTGCTGGATAATGCCGAAAAAAACCTTTTTGATATCGCGCAAAACAACCTTAGACGCGACTCCAGAAGAATGGACGATATTGTTCGTGAATCCATCGAAACTCTGGAAAAGCTTCGGGATAAAGTAGACGGATTAACAGGTGTTCCTTCAGGATTTACTGGCTTAGACAGAATGACTTCCGGCTGGCAGCCTTCCGACCTTGTTATTATTGCTGCGCGTCCGGCAATGGGTAAAACCGCTTTTGTATTAACCTGTGCAAGAAATGCAGCAGTTCAATTTAAAAAACCCGTTGTAGTATTCTCTCTCGAAATGTCCTCGGTACAGCTCGTTAATCGTTTAATATCTGGCGAAACAGAAATTGAACAGGAGAAGATCCGTAAAGGAAACCTGGCAGAATGGGAATGGCAACAACTTCATTCCAAAATTGGAACTCTTACTGAAGCACCATTATTTATTGATGATACACCCGCCTTAAACATTTTCGAATTTAGGGCAAAATGCAGAAGGTTAAAAGCCCAATACGACATACAAATGGTAATTGTCGATTACCTTCAGTTAATGCATGGCAAGGGTGAAGGAAAAGGCGGTGGTAATCGTGAACAGGAAATCGGTAGTATTTCGAGAGCATTAAAATCGGTGGCGAAAGAATTAAATGTACCAGTTCTGGCATTATCGCAGTTAAGTCGTGCGGTAGAAAGCAGACCTGGCGCAAGTAAAAGGCCTATGTTATCCGACTTACGTGAGTCTGGTTCTATCGAACAGGATGCAGATATGGTATTATTCCTTTACAGACCAGAATATTACGGCTTAACCGAAGATGAGGAGGGCCGTTCTACTATTGGTATTGGTGAGGTGATTATCGCCAAACACAGAAATGGTGAGACGGGTATTGTACCATTACGTTTTGTTGGAAAGTTTGTAAAGTTTACCGATTTGGAAGACGACTTTTCTGGGCCTATCGCTCAAAAAGGAAATCCTTTCGGAGCGATGGCACCGTCTGAAGACTTCGAGAAGCCCAACAATTTTATTATCCGGCCATCAAGAATGGACGATATAGATGAAGAACCGCCATTTTAATTTGAGTTAATACTACTATTATACTTGCGGACATTAAAGAAACCATCCTAAAAGAATACCGCCAAGTATTACGAACGGTGTTCTAACGCGGGTAAAAGTTAATATTAAAAAAGTTGCCAGCACCAGAGCAAGAGATAAAAAACTAAACACCAAGGGCTTCAACATAAATAAAAACGCGGCAATCATAAATCCAACTGCAACAGCATTTACACCAGAAAGAGAGTTTCTTATCCTTGATATCCTTTTCAAATCATTCCAAAAAGGAACAAAAAATAATACAAGAATAAATCCTGGAAGATTAATACCCAATGTAGCCACAACGCTGCCCAATATTTGTCCGCCTATAGACGAACCAGCATTTTTCATTGTTATTGTACCCACAAATGATGTGAAAGAAAAAGTGGGTCCCGGTAAGGCCTGCTGAAAAGCGAAACCAGCCAAAAACTCATCGCCGCTCAAATAATGTTTCATCTGAACAAACTCGGTAAACATTAAAGGGACCAGAACTTGTCCGCCGCCAAAAATTATAATCCCGTTACGATAAAAGTTTTCAAATAAACGAATAGGCAAACTAAATGGAGATGTTTGGTTTACTATAGCTCCAAGAATTGCGAAAAGTAAAAGTATACCCAGGTAATACATTACTTTTCGGGTATTCATGTTAGAGAACAATTTGACCCGAAGTTCATTTTCTTCATGTGTGGTTTCTAAAGCCGAAGAAATCATTCCGCCTAATAATATCAAAATTGGAAAAACGTATGCATTTTTTAAGATCATAGTAACTATTACCGCAATAATGGCCAGCCATATGGATGTTTTAGTCTTTAAAGCCGATTTAGAGAATGCATACGCCGCATACGCCACAATGCCAACAGCCACAGGTTGTATAAAGCGCATTATCTGAACAAATTTATGTTTATCGTCTAGAAAAGAGTATATAATTGCCGAAAAGCATAAGATAGCTGCTGAGGGAGTTATCCAGATAAAAAATGTAAGAACAGAAAGCCAAAGGCCGCCTACTTTATATGCTATTCCAACTAGAGTTTGCGTAGAAGAAGGACCGGGTAAAACCTGAGTTAATGCATTAAGTTCCAGGAGTTCACTTTCGCTGATATAATGCCGTCTTTCCACAAAATCTTTAAGCATGATGGCGATATGGCCCTGAGGACCGCCGAATGCTGTAAGCGTATATACGATTACATCTTTGATAAAAAGAAATTGTTTAGCACTCAATGTTAGTCGTCTTCATAATCTAAACCCATAGCAGAATTATAAGCTGCTTGCAACTCAGAATATGCATGATTATCGCCCGCTGCGCGACTAACCTGCATTCCTGTCTGATATATTTTAATGGCATCATCAGTTCTATTTAATTTCTCGTACAGTTTTCCAAGGTGATAATAGGTACCCACATAATTTTTGTTGTTCAAAATTAAATCTTCAAAGTAAATCAAAGCAGCGTTAAAATCGTTAAGACTTATATATTCTGTTGCCAGTGCGTACTTGTAAAAGGGATCATTGGGCTCACTATTATGAAAATCTAACAGCTTTTGTAATCGGATGTTCTGCATTTTAAAGAGAAGCTTTTTTAAACTAAATTTGCAAAAAAGACAATATGAAATTATTGGTTTGTATAAGTAATGTACCAGATACTACAACAAAAATAACTTTTACCAACAATAATACACAATTCAATACTGCTGGCGTACAATTTATCCTTAATCCTTATGATGAAATTGCGTTATCCAAGGCATTAGAACTTGTTGAGGGTGGTAAAGGAACTGTAACTGTTATTCATGTTGGAGAAAGTTCTGCAGAGCCAACTATCCGGAAAGCACTTGCCATAGGTGCAGATGATGCTATAAGAATTAATGCGCATCCGCATGATGCTTATTTTGTTGCTTCACAAATAGCGCACTATGCAAAAGATAAAGGCTTTGATCTCATCCTTACGGGACGGGAATCTATAGATTATAACAGCGCATTGGTGCCAGGAATGCTGAGCGAACTACTTGATATTCCAGCTGTTACCACTAGTAAAAAATTGGAATTAAATGGAACAGAAGCGCTTGTTGAAAGAGAAATTGAAGACGGAAAAGAGCTGATTAGTCTATCCTTACCGGCGATAGTGGGTTGCTCGGAGGGCGTAGCAGAGGCTAAAATTCCAAATATGAGAGGAATTATGTCTGCCAGAACCAAACCTCTTCAGGTTATAGAAGCGATTAATGTTGATGAATTAACAACTATTATGCAATATACATCTCCGGCTCCCCGTGCTGCAGTAAAAATTATATCAGCAGCTGAAACCACCTTATTGGTAGAATTATTACACACCGAAGCAAAAGTTTTATAGGCTACACTTAAAATAAGAAAATGTCGATCTTAGTATACACTGAAAACACCGAAGGACACTTTAAAAAGTCTGCCTTTGAAGTCGTTTCTTATGCAAAGGAACTTGCAAAAACTCAAAATACAGAAGTAATTGCTATTACTATCGGCAAGATTTCTGATGATATATTACCCCAATTGGCCGATTTTGGTGCCGATAAAATACTTCACATCAAGAACGAAAAATTTAAAGAATACTCTAGTGCCGCCTATTCTTCAATAATAGCTGGGGCCGCTATAAAAGAAAATGCATCAATCGTTATTTTATCTAATTCTTTTAGTGGTAAAGGATTGGCACCAGCCGTCGCTATAAAGCTAAAAGCTGGCGTTGTTGCCGGAGCTGTTGAACTTCCGCAGATACAGGAAGAGAGGTTTTTAGTAAAGACAACAGCATTTTCAGGAAAAGCTTATGCGCTTGTAGAACTGTTGTCACCGGTAAAAGTAATTTCCGTTTCTCCAAATTCATTTCCTGTTATCGAAGCTAAAACAAATCCTTTAATTGAAGAATTTGATGTTGTATTAAACAATGACAGATTTAAGACTTTTGTTAAAGAAACTATTAAAACAAGCAATAAAGTATCTCTGCCTGAAGCCGCAATAGTCGTTTCAGGAGGAAAAGGATTAAGAGGACCTGAGAACTGGAATATCCTTGAAGATCTGGCCGAATCCTTAGGAGCGGCAATAGCCTGTTCAAAGCCGGTTTCGGACGCTGGCTGGCGGCCACATGAAGAACACGTTGGACAAACAGGAATTGTGATTAGTCCGGATTTATATATAGCTGTGGGAATCTCGGGAGCAATTCAACATGTTGCAGGTATAAGTTCATCAAAGACAATTGTAGCCATTAACAAAGATCCTGAAGCTCCCATTTTTAAAATAGCAGATTATGGCATTGTAGGAGATGCATTTGAGATATTGCCCAAATTTACACAAGCAGTTAGGGCGTTTAAAGGTTAACGCTAGCCACATTCGGTTTTGAAAATATGAAGAAAATTAAATTAGATATAGTAGGTCTATCATACAGCCAGACTCAATCTGGTGCGTATGCGCTGGTGTTGGGAGAAGTAAACGGACGACGCAGATTACCTATTATCATTGGCGGCTTTGAAGCGCAGGCTATTGCCCTTGAGATAGAAAAGATGACTCCAAGCCGGCCATTAACACATGATTTATTTAAATCATTTGCATTAGCTTACAATATAACGATTGAAGAGGTAATTATATACAACCTGGTAGATGGAATTTTCTTCGCTAAATTAGTTTGTAACGATGGAAAAAAAACTATTGAGATTGATGCACGCACATCGGATGCAATAGCTCTGGCTGTACGATTTGAATGTCCAATAAACACTTACGAATTTATACTGGCTACTGCCGGAATTATGATAGAAGGCAATGATTTCGTTTTTCTTGAAAACATTGAATCTCCTACGGAAGAAACTGTAGCAACTTCTCCAACAAATTTTGCCTCTTTAACCGATGATGAATTAAAAGAAAAGCTGCAACAAGCTTTAGCCGAAGAAGCTTATGAAAAAGCTGCTAAAATAAGAGACGAACTTTCTAAGCGAAAATCTTCGTAAAGTAAATTAACATTAAAACAAAGAAGGCCTGTTTACTAATGCAAACAAGCCTTCTATATAAATATTTAACAATTATTTTCTATCTTCTATTTTAACAAAATCACGTTGGGTTTCTCCAATATACACCTGACGTGGTCTGCCTATAGGTTCTTTATTTTCACGTAACTCTTTCCATTGCGCTATCCATCCAGGTAAACGCCCCAAAGCAAATAAAACCGTAAACATCTCTGTTGGAAAGCCTAAAGCTCTATAAATGATACCAGAATAAAAATCTACATTCGGATATAATTTGCGTTCAACAAAATAAGAATCACTCAAAGCCGCTGCTTCCAGCTTCTTAGCAATTTCCAAAATCGGATCCTGGATACCTAATTTATCTAAAATATCATCGCATGCTTTTTTAATAATTTTAGCACGCGGATCGAAATTTTTATAAACACGATGACCAAAGCCCATTAAACGGAAGTTATCGTTCTTATCTTTAGCTTTTGCAATCCATTTATCAGTATCACCACCATCTTCTTTAATTTTTTCAAGCATTTCTATTACTGCCTGGTTTGCACCACCGTGCAATGGTCCCCAAAGAGCAGAAACGCCTGCAGAAATAGAAGCGTATAAATTAGCTTCAGAAGATCCAACAATACGAACTGCGGATGTTGAGCAGTTTTGTTCGTGATCTGCATGAAGAATAAGCAATTTATTCATTGCATCAACCACTACCGGATCAATTTCATATTCATGAGTTACCTGACCAAAAGTCATATTCAGGAAATTAGAAACGTAATCGAGCCTATTTTGAGGATAAATAAATGGCTGTCCTAATGAACCTTTATAAATCCATGAGACAATCGTCGGCATTTTTGCCAGAAGCTTAATGATAGTAAGATTTATATCTTCTTTTGTTGGATTCGGGTTTAAACTTTCAGGAGAGAATGCAGATAATGAACTTACTAAAGAAACCAGCTGACCCATAGGGTGAGCCTTCGGCGGAAAGCCGTCATAAAATTTCTTATAATCTTCATGAATAAGTGCATGCTGACTTATTTCATTCTGAAAATCCTGAATTTGTTCCTTTGTAGGTAAATCGCCATATATCAGTAAATAAGCAACTTCAGTAAAAGAACATTTTTCTGCCAGCACTTCAATCGGATATCCCCGGTATTTTAAGATTCCCTGTTCTCCATCAAGAAATGTAATTGCACTTTTAGTACAACCAGTATTTTTAAATCCACTATCAAGAGTTATATAACCAGTTTGATCGCGAAGTTTTGAAATATCAATTGCATTTTCGTTCTCAGTACCGGTAATTACCGGTAAATCATATTTATTATTACCTAGAATTAAAGAAGCTGTATCTGACATATAAATTGGAATGTTGCACCACAAAAATAATCAAATTTGCCTTTCTTGGAAGCTAATTATTAAGGTAACAGTAATTTTAGAGTCAAAAAGACAGAAAAGCAACAGGAATCATTCTGATTTTAATTTAAAAAAATAAAAAAACGGGCTTTCTGGATAAAAAGCCCGTTTTCAAAAAGATTAATAAAGCCAGCTATCGGCTCAAATTAAACCCGTACGCAATTCTTAATGCTACTTGTCCCAGATTTCCACCATCTTGCGAAAATCCTTCATAACGTAAGCCAAGATCTAAACCGTTATTAAAACCTACACCAATTCCGGGAGCATAAACAAATGCAGTGCCTTGTCCTTTATCTGTTCCAAATGCTGCACCGAGTTCTCCTGAAATATAAAATCTCTCCATAGGGAACACTTTAATTCCAGCTTTTACAGGAATATAACCGATGCTACCAGCATCCTCGCCTTTGGCAGAGAAATTCGTATAACCGACACCCAGCAATCCAGATATATTGCTGGCAAAATCCTTTTGCAAGCGAAGATCTCCTCCTATGGCAAAGTTAAAGGCATCATTTGTTGGAACACCTAAACTTAATCCGATACCAAGTCGGGTATCTTTAGAATCGCCGACAGGTGTACTTTGAGCATTTGCGTTTACTGTAAAAAATAAAGCCACCGTAGCTGCTACAGTAGTAATTAAATTGATAGTTTTTCTTTTCATAGTTCGTATTTTAACTTTATAGCTAAATATTACAATATACAGTACAATTGAAATGATAAAAAGTTGCTATCTAACCCCAAATATAAGACACTAAAAACTAACCAACTGATAAGCAATCAATTAAAATACACAAATACATTTAATCCCGTTATTTAATAGTAATATTACACATCTTTAAAAAAAAATAATACTTTTTATTAAAATATAGCAAAAAAACAGGCTCTTAAGTAAGAGAATTATATTTATCTTTAACTAACTTATTTTAATCGCACTAAGGTCTTGATTATAATTACACTAGGTAAATAACTTGTAATAAACGTACTTGTATAGAGCAATTAACTGAAACATTTTACACTTTAAGACGTAAACCAGCTTCTAAAATTTCAAAGTTGTGAGTCTGTATATATGAAGAAACAAATCCTTATTGTTGATGATGAGTTAAGCATATTAAAGCTTCTGAACTTTGTATTGTGTAAAGATTACGACCTTATAATTAAAAATAGTGGCGTTGATGCTTTTAACTGGCTGGAAGAAGGAAATGATCCGGATTTAATTATTTCAGATTTAAACATGCCTTATTTTGATGGAAATTCCTTTATCAGAAACCTAAAGGTTAGTGGCTATTACCGTGATACACCTGTAATCTTACTTTCAGGGGCCGATGACCTGGAGAAAAAGGTGAATGAAATGAATATTAAAGTGGAAAGCTTTATTCAAAAGCCATTTAATCCCAGCCAATTAAAATCAACAATTAATAATTTAATCATTTCTTAATATGGTTTTAACCTCTGAATTGAATCTATCACAACAAACCGGCTTAAATGTAAAGATTGCTTATGCAGGTTCGGAACTAAAGGAAATTGTTTTACCCGTATTATCTTCAATTTTTCAAATAGATAACAGTTCGCTAACATTAAACACAATTGAGCAATATTTAAACAATCAATCTCTGTTATCGTTACCAGACATTATATTAATTGAGGCAGATAATAAAGAGCAATGGATTAGTGTTATTAAACAAATTAAGCAAAATCCGTTATTACTTGGTGTTATTGTCGTTGTTATTTCGGCGTTTTCTAATAAAAAATGGAAGGCTAAAGCTATGGAATTAAAAATACATGACTTTTACACTTACCCTTTCCCATTAGAAGACTTGACTGAGAGGCTGGGCTTTTTAGTTAAGTTTAAATTAATAAAACCTAAGCTTTCTTTTTTATCAGAGATTATTGATGTAACCTATAAAACTCCAGTTTCTAAACGCGTTTTTGACATTATATCATCTGGAACAGCATTGCTAATACTTTCTCCCTTGTTATTAATTGTCGCGCTGGTTATCCGCCTTGAATCAAAAGGTCCGGTTATTTATAAAAGCAAGCGTGTAGGTACGGGTTATAAAATATTTAACTTTTATAAGTTTCGCTCTATGCGTACAGGTGCAGACAAAGAGATTAAAAACCTTTCTGCTTTAAACCAATATGGAGAGGGTGACAATAAGGGGAAATCGGCTTTTGTGAAAATTAAAAACGATCCCCGGATTACCAGAATCGGACAATTCCTGAGAAGCACCAGTATTGATGAGCTGCCTCAACTGTACAATGTATTTAAAGGTGATATGTCTTTAGTTGGAAACAGGCCTCTGCCATTATATGAAGCAGAGATGTTAACATCAAATGAATGGACTCAACGCTTTTTGGGCCCTGCTGGTTTAACCGGCTTATGGCAAATCAGCAAACGGGGTAAAACAGAAATGTCTGACTATGAGCGTAAGAAACTAGATAACTTTTATGCTACTCACCATTCATTCTGGCTGGATATTAAAATCATTTTAGGAACATTCCCGGCTTTATTCCAAAAGGAAAAGGTTTAATAAGAATACTGTTTATTGCGTTATAAGAATGGCCGATTGAACTATCAATCGGCCATTCTTTATTTGATTATTATTAATTCTATTTCTGGCAATCCAGCTGACTTAAATTCACTCCATTAATTATTACATCAAACTCTGTTCGCCTGTTTAACTGCTGATCCTCTTCCGAGCAATTTACTCCGTCAAAGCAACGGTTTACCAGGCGGCTTTTGCCATAATACTCTACTTTTACACGTGTCGATTTAATTCCTTTTGATACAAGATAGGCTTTTGTAGCCTCGCCCCTTCTTAATGATAATGCTTTATTATATCCGGCTGAAGCGCGACTATCACAATGACTTGATGTGATAATAGAAATTTCAGGATGATTCGTCATTAATGTAACAAGTCTATCTAAAACGGTTTTGGAAGTTTCGCGAATAAATGATTTATCTAAATCGTAATAAATGTTTGAAATATTAAAAAGACGCTTTAAAGAATCGCAATTTTTTATTACCCAAAGCTGAGAATTTCTGGCTCTGTCGAGCAAAAAGTTCACGATAATTGTAGAATCTGTACGAATGCCCGTAGTACTGATAAATTGTCTTTTCGTCACAAAATCAGGATTATACCCAATTACCTCATAATCGGTTTCTTTATCCAGTTCAAAAGAAAATTCACCTTTAGCGTTTACCACCAGAGTGTCAGTGCCTTCGGATGTGCGGAGATACACCTGACTACCGGGCCATGGTGCATTCGTTTGTGCATCTAATATCTTTCCTGCCAGCTTAATAGAATAAGCCTGACGTGTATAGGCATAAATATCGTCATTCCCATTCCGGTTAGAACTAAAAAAACCACTTTTACCGTCTTCACTTCTAATTAATCCAAAATCGTCGCCAGCAGAATTTATTGGCGCCCCAAGGTTATGCGGAATACCCAGTGGCCTTAAATCTTTAAGCATTACTTCAAAAACATCCAATCCGCCCAAACCGGCATATCCTGTTGATGAGAAAAACAAAACACCATCTTTTCCCCAAAAAGGAAACATTTCATTTCCTTCGGTATTTATTCTACGCCCCATATTTACAGGCTTGGTCCATTGTGTTCCGCCGGCTGCTCTAACGCTATAGTATAAATCTTTTCCACCAAATCCACCTGGCATATCAGAAACAAAAATCAATACGTTTCCATCACTGCTTAAAGCCGGATGACCAACAGAATAGTCATCACTGTTAAAGGGAAACTCTTCAACTTTTTCCCAATTACGGCCGCTAGCGATATATATTTTTAGCTTTACGGTTCCGTCTTTACTCTTCCCCGTCTTACCGCCGAAATAGTTATTCCTGGTAAAAAAGATGGAACCATCCGGGGCAATTACACCTGGCCCTTCGTGAAACCGGGTGTTGATTTTCTTTTTGAGAAGGTAAGCGTCCTGCGAAGAATGCGACAGACTCGTATTATAAACATTTACATTATACACCCCTACGGTTTTACTGTCGTTACTTGTAGACTCCGTATCGTCATCATTTATTTTATAATCTGCTGTTTTAAAACCAGTAGAATAGGTACTGGAATCTATCTTTATTTTATCAATTTTATTTAAATCGTCAATGGCATATAAATTACTATACGGCGTATTATCCCAGCCAAAAACGTTTTTAACCATTTCTCCGGGTTGCCTGTTGCTGACAAAGATTAACCCTAATTTATACCACGCAGGCGAATATTCTGAAGCCTTAGTATTTAAGTTTGTTTGATAAACAACCCAATCCGAGTTTCCCTGAAAAGAAGCTGTACCCGCTTTTGCAAAAGATGAAGCTCTTTTATCTGCCGGCACCATACTTAAATATTTACGATACCATTTTTCCGATTCCTCATACTTTTCATTATTTGCCAGCGCCTCGGCATAAAACAGTGCCCACTCCGCTTTCATATTTGGTTGTTCAACCAATTTACTGTACCATAGCAAAGCATCATTATAATTACGAAGATGACGATGACTTCCCGCCATCATTTCCTGGGCAGTTACTAAATTTGAGTCTGTTTTTAATACCAGATCCAAATATTTAATTGCAGATAAGTAATGAAGTTTTTTATACTCATTAACTGCAATTTTTAACTGTGCCTTAGTTTTAAGATTTGTTTGAGCATGAAGCCTCTGTAACGCTCCTATTAATAGAAAGCAAACAATTAAACCGGCGAAGTTTTTTCTACTCATTTTTCTTTAAAAGTATCTTGGTGATAATATCCTGGCCTTGTTAAAACCAAACTCGTAGCGCAACATTATTTCATGACTGCCAGAATTAAATCCACTCAGTTCTGTTGTACTATGATCGTAACTATATCCAAAGCGGATTTGAGGAGTAACCTGAATTTCAATTAGTCCGGATATATCTGCATTTGTTCTATATTGCGCTCCTATTGAAAACATATCCTTAATCCACAAGCTGGTATTTAAATCTGCCTGTAAAGGCGCCCCGCTAACTTCTTTTAATAAAACAGCAGGTTTTAATTTGAAGCTGTTATTTAGAGAAAAAACATAACCGGACATAAAAAACACATGCAGTTTTTGGCGATTTATATTGGTTTGCGAGCCTGGCAATACATTGTTAATTAATTCAGGAACCGATAAACCAATATAAAACCGATCCGAATTATAGTAAGCACCTGCGCCAAAATTTACGAGGCTTTTAGTATCCTTACCCACAAATGCGGGATCGTTTGACAAACCTATGGGGTCCAGTTGAATTGAACTATAATCTGCATTAAACTTACTTATACTACCCTGTAACCCAAATGATAAACTAGCTTTATCCATACGAATGCGGTAAGCATAGCTTCCAATCAAACCTGTATTAGAGGTTTTTCCCAGCTTATCGCTAAAAAGCTGTAGTCCCAGGCCTATTTTTTTTGATTCGATTGGAGCATCTATTGTAAACGTTTGTGTTGTAGGAGCCCCATCAATTCCCGCCCATTGGTTCCGGATAATTCCGGTAGCAGATATTACATTCCGGCTTCCGGCATAAGCAGGATTAATTGCTAATGTGTTAAACATATATTGCGTATACATAGCATCTTGCTGAGAAAAAGCACTTTGAAAAGCGGAGAGAAATACGATTAGAAATAATATTTTTTTCATAATTATCTGCTTATCGTTATATATCCCACAAATTTTTTCCCCTTATCAATTACAATTACATAATAATAAGTTCCCACAGGTAAATCCTGGCCAATATATATTCCCTCGGTACATTTTCCGTCCCAATCATTTTTATACGCAGTTGATTTGTAAACTCTGTTTCCCCATCGGTTATAGACATCAAGAAAGATGGTCCTGCCTGCGCTATTGGTAATTACAAACAGATCATTAATTCCGTCATTATTGGGCGAAAAACCTTCCGGAATAAATAACGGAATCCTGGAAAGTTCGAAGATTGTTGGGCTTGACGGAGTTACATCACCGGCGGCTATTGGATCCGGTTTATCTCCTGCAACTGAAGCATCGACGGTTTTGGTTCCGTTTAATGAAGAATAAGCTTCAGCGAGTGCTTCATTTTGATAGGTACCATCGTCTGTAGCTAATCCTATGTTTAATTTAAGCTCAACGGTTTCAATTTGATCAGCAGCCAATGTACTTGAAGGATCCAATAATTCAATATCGCCCTTACCATTATAATTAACATTCGACTTTAAAGTTCCGGTAGTATTAATGGCGACAACTTTAATTTCGCTGCCCGGAAAGGCCTTAGCCAGATCATCTTTTAAACTTATTCGCTCAAGCGGTTCCTTTCCATAATTACCTACTGTAAAAGTAAAATTAACCTTAAAGCTTCCGTTTGATGAATCTTCGATTTTAGCTACAGCTTTAGCCAGTCCGATTTTAGGCATAGTAGTTACTAAAATAGTTACTGTCGCAGGCAATGATTCAGTATTGTGATTATCCTTTATGGTATACGTAAAAGTATCCGAACCAACAAATCCTGCCTGAGGAGTGTACGTAATATTGCCCTGAACGGTTGGCTGGCTTAGCGTTCCGTTCAATGGCGCTGTTTTTATCACAACTGAAGCCTTATTAATAGTTCCGTCTGCGTCTGTATCGTTAGAAGCCAGGTCTATAATAACCGGAACCTCCATTGCAGTAGATTGATTGTCATTGTTAGCAACCGGCGGTATATTCACCAACACACTTACACTGATTAACTCAGATTCTATTCCGTCGCTGGTTCTTAATCTATATATAAAGGAATCGTTACCTATGAAACCTGTCTTCGGAGTATACTTAACTGTACCATTGGGATTTACTGATATTGTACCTCCTTCTGTAGTAAAAAGAACCGGAATAACAACTGTAATATCAGATTTAGTCGGATCATTTGCCACTACATCAATATCTGTTGGCGTATTAATTTTTGTTACAGCGTTATCATTAAGACCTAGCGGCTTGGTACTGGTAACTACGATGCTGACCAAAGCATTATTGGAAACAGCACCCTGATTATCTTTTATAGTATAATTAAAAGTATCTGTTCCAACAAAACCGGGCGGCGGAGTGTACCTTACCACTCCCGTAACCGGATCTACTGTTATAACGGCACCAGCGGTTTTCTTTACAATAGTTACGCTGGTTTTATCGATAGTTGAATTACCGTTCAAATCTGTGTCATTATCCAGAACAGAAATAGAAACAGGAGTATTTTTAAGCGTATTACTAAAATCGTCCCTGGCTTCCGGATCACTATTATCGGCCTCATTAATAGTCATGTTCCTGATTTCATGATAGTTCACCTCGTCTCCTGTTGATGCGGATATCCCATACCTTACCATTGCAGGTGCAGGTTCGGGATAGTAATACTTATCAATAATGGTATGCGTAACTGCAGGCTCGCCACCGGTTACAATCTTAATGGTTATATCATATCCGCCTTTAGGATTGGGGATTAAATCGATTAATGCTTTGCGGTAATTTTTATGATTAGGACTAGGATTTCTATCACTTGAAATAACATTAAACCCAAAATCCAATGTGCTTTTTGAGGTTAAAAATGTATAGTTGTCTGGAGTTGTAGCATTTCCGTTTCCTTTTCCTCGCAAAGTGATAGAACTTTTCGATAAACCACCAAGCGGTCCCTCTATTCCACCCTGCCTGGCTTCCACAGCACGTGAAAAATTTCCGTACTCATCTATGCCAATGCCTAAATATCCACTACTAACGCCAGGCGTAACATCTGATTGATTCCAGCCTTTGTACTGAGCATAACCTAAAGATCCGCCAAAACCTCCAATTTTAAAATTCGTTTCAGTAGCATCATATAAAAAAAAGGTAATACCGTCTGCAGTTCCGCCATAAGTAAAATACTCGAATTGAATTTTTAACCCATTTTGAGAAGAAAAGCTCGTATTGTTATGTATATATCCTTTTTGATTAACAGTATTATTTGTTAGCCGAAGAAAACCTTCTCCGGCAGGATCCACAACACCCGCTGTTAAAAATGCAGTAGGTTCTCCGCCAAAGGTTATGTCTGGAGCGGAAGAGCCCTTAAAACTTTCAAAATATGGAAATTGAGCGAATGCAGCCTGTGCCCCAAAAAAACATATTAAAGAAAAAAGAACAGCATTCTTATTAAACATATTCATTTTATAATGCAAATATGATGCTTATCGGAAAGCAAGGTATCATAAATCATAGCTATACCCTTTTTAAAAGCCATTTAAGCAAAATGCCTTTTTTACAGGTTTGAAATTAATTTAAGTTCTGTCTATTTACGGCGTGAATCGATTTCCTCTTTAAGAGTATAAAAATCTACAAAAAAATGGCCCTTTAGATTACTTTTGCAATTGATAGGGTTTGAAGCCCGCTTTAGAAGATAAAAATGATATTCGCTTTTTGGCATAATACTGGTTTAGATATAATAATATAAAGTGATTTTGGTTGAAACCACTTTATAACATTTATACGATTAAACCTCTTCTAAGTTCAGGTTAAATATTTTAATTCATTTGCTATATTGTGGCGAGATTTTACTATGATTAAAAAATTAAGATTATTGTGTGGACTCGTTTTAATGTTAACGGTTAAAGTCTCCAGTGCGCAGGAAACTCAACCTTCTTTATTGGATGATGTATCTTATGTTTATGTGGAGAAGCTGATATCGGTTGCAAAGGAGAATTACCCCAGAGTAAAGACTATAGAAAGCAGAATTGCAATAGCAGATGCTGCTGTAACCAATGCTAAATTATCATGGCTTTCCCCGCTTAGTCTTTCTTATGTTTACTCACCTTCGAATACCTTGAATATAACGAATCCTACATTTTTTAGTGGTTATCAGATTGGCCTTTCGTTGAATTTCGGCACCTTTTTACAAAGTCCTGGAAATATTAAACGAGCAAAAGAAGAGCACAAAATTGAAGTATTAAATCGTGATGAATATTATTTAAGCTTAACTACACAGGTTAAAACCCGATATTATAATTATTTGCAGGCACTAAGAAACTTAAAATTACAGTCTCAAAGTAATTTAGATGCTCAGAGTCTTTTCACTATGATAAAATACCGATTTGAAAAAGGGGAAGTTGGGTTCCAGGATTATAATGCAGCAGCTGTAGCTTTTTCAACAAGCAGTCAACTGAAAATAGAATCGGAAGCTATTTTATTAAGAACCAAAGCCGAACTTGAAGAATTGTTAGGAGTTAAGCTAGAAGAAGTACAATAATGGAGTTAGCTCACTTTTTTAAATTTATATTAAAAAACCTTAGTGTATTAATCTTAATACCTGTTGTAACCGTATTAATCACATATTTTTTGGTTCGAAGCCTTCCTGATAAATACACTGCCCAGGCACAGATTTCTACAGGAATCATCGACAAATCTGATGAAATAAACTTAACAGATGCCCCTCCACTGCAACAGTCTGAAATTGAACAAAAGTTCAGCAACTTTATACAGATGATGCAGATGCAACGGTTAATAACCCTGGTATCATACAAATTAATCATTCACGATCTAACATCAAACAGACCCTTTAACAAGCCAGGTCCATTAATTGAAGCCTTAACGCCTAAGCAAAGAGCAGAAATGATTGCCTTAGCTCAGAAGAAATACAAATCAAAAGAGTCCTTAAATAGAAATATCAGGACGGAAGCTCACTTATCTGATTTAATTAATTCTTTAAAATATGATGCCGGAGCGATAAAAAAAGGTTTACAGGTATTCCGGATTGGCCAGTCTGATTTTATAAACCTCGATTATGAGTCTACAAGCCCGGATTTATCTGCTTTCACGGTTAATAATATTTGTATAGAGTTTATCAATTATTATACGAATATCATTAAAAACACGGGCCAAAAGTCGGTTAATTATCTTTCAAAGCTGCTGGTAACAAAGCAAGAGGCTTTAGATAATAAAATGAAGGTTCTAAAGTATTATAAAATCACAAACGGTGTTTTAAACCTTCCGGAACAAGCTAAGATTTTGTACGGCCAAATGATTGAGGTTCAGGACAGACAGGCGCAGGTTCAAAAACAAATTACATCTGTTAGTGGTGCGATTAAGGCAATTGACAATAAGTTTAGTCCAAAGGATCGCGAATTCTTTGAAGCGAATCAATCAAAAATCAACAACGATATTTTAGCGTACAAAGAAGAGTCGAAAGTGTTAAGCGATAAATTTATCGATAATGATTTCGATCCGATTTATAAAAAGAAGATTGATTCCGTTTCTCTGTTAATTAAAAATAAGATTAATGATGCCTCAGATGAATATATTTTCAATCCATTTGCTGTAAAACAAGATTTAATCGCACAGAAAATCACCTTACAAACCGAACTGGAAATTGCAAAAAACAGCGTTGAATCATTAAACCGGTTTCATAATACATTATATGAACAATTTAGCCGCTTAGTACCCTTTGAAGCCAGTATTCAGAGCTATGAAAGAGATATCGAAATTGCGAGTCAGGAGTACCTTGAAATTCTAAACAGGTACAATTACACCAGCATGCAAACTACTTTTATTGCAAAGCTTAAGCTATCGCAACCGGCAGTTCAGGGAACATTGCAGCCATCAAAAAAGATGTTGTTAATTTTGCTGAGTGGTATTATAAGCTTTGTATTTTGCGTTTTGGTACTATTCGCACTCTTTTATTTTGACGATGCCACACAATCGGCTAAACAACTGGCAGATAAAACAGAGCTCCCCGTTATTGGCCAGTTAGATTTTATAAACAATCCCAGCCTTAATATTAAAGACTTATGGAGCAATGAATCCGGGGGATCCGGGTTTAAAGAATTTAAAGATCAATTAAGATCCATCAGGCTGGAGTTAAACCAGGAATTAAATGGAGCCAAAATACTTGCTATTACCAGTCTTGGAGCAAATGAAGGGAAAACATTTATTGCACTAAATCTCGCTTATACTTACGCGGTAACAAATAAGAGAATATTACTCATAGATGGAAATTTCGCTCATTCCGAACTCACAAACTCTGTAAAGTCAGAAGCACTCACCTATATTGAAGACTTCTTAATAACCGGAGATATAAATAACCTGCAGAATTCAAACTCTGGAATAACAATTATGGGAAATCGCGCAGGCGATAAATCCGTGCTTGAGATTACAGACGAAGAAACGATAAAACAAAGATTAAATCATCTTAAATCGCTGTATGATTTAATCTTAATCGAGACTTCAGCACTTACAACTACTGAAACAAGTAAAGAATGGATTCTTTTTGCAGAAAAAGTAATTGGCGTATTTGAATTTAAAAATAATATAAGCGACACGAAAAAAGAGCAGTTAAGTTTTGTTAAAAGCATAGAATCGAAATTTACAGGCTGGGTGTTCAATAAAATAGCTGTTAACGCTTCAAAAAAACAGTGGTTTAAAGAGCTGAAAAATGGATAAAACGTTAAGTACTATCTGGATAATAGTACAACTGGCAATCGGATATAATCTGGTGCTTCCCCTTCTTTTATATGGAATATATAGTATTTCTAAAAAAAGAAAGCCAGATTCCCCGACTCCTAATTATAAACCCGATTATGCTGTTATTATAACCGCCTATCAATATATCAACACCTTACCAGATGTGGTTGCATCTGTTTTAAAGTTAAACTATGACAACTTCATGGTATATATTGTTGCGGATAACTGTGATATTTCCACACTTCATTTCGATGATGAACGGGTGATTTTATTAAGGCCGGAAGAAGTGCTTAGAGGAAATACAAAATCGCATTTCTATGCCATTAATCACTTTGTAAGAGACCATGATATTCTTACCATTATAGACAGCGACAATATTGTTGATCCTGAATATTTAAACCGGTTAACACCTTATTTTGCAAATGGATTTGAAGCTGTTCAAGGCTCAAGAGAAGCAAAGAATCTTGACACTATGTATGCTTGTCTTGATGCTGCACGTGATATTTACTATCACTTTTTCGATTGTAAAGTATTATTTAACGCCGGCTCATCCTCTACCCTTTCGGGCTCCGGAATGGCTTTTACAATCCGCTTATATAAAGAGTGCTTGGAAAATAAGGGTATAAGTGGCGCTGGTTTCGACAAAGTACTGCAAGCTTCTATTGTTGAAAAAAACAAACGGATTGCCTTTTCTCCAAATGCAATTGTGTACGACGAAAAAACATCCAGGCCAACAGAATTGGTCAATCAGCGTTCGCGGTGGATTAATACATGGTTTAAATATTTCAAATTTGGTTTTGTATTGCTGGCAAAAGGAATTATAAACTTTAGCCGTAATCAATTTATTTTTGGATTGGTGCTATTGAGGCCACCATTGTTTATATTTTTAATCCTATCTGTTATAATGATGATAGCGAATCTATTTATAAATCCATTTGTTAGCCTGCTCTGGTTAATTGGATTTATAATTTTCGTAAGCTGCTTTATAAAAGCGCTATCTGCTTCAAATGTTGATAAACGGATTTATAAATCATTATTGGGCATTCCAAACTTTATGTTCTATCAATTAGTGTCCCTTACAAAAATTTTTAAAGCAAACAAACGGTCTGTAGCAACGCAACATTATCATACCAACAATAAGGATACTGTATAACCTATTCTAAAACATGTTTTATTGAAAGCGAAATGAGATTTTATCCTAAAAATAAAGAACCTCAAAAACCCTTTAAGGAAGAAAAGCAAAACATGTCTAAACAACTTGCGCTTATTGTTGCCTTTGTAAGCACTTTTGGCTTTTTTGTAAAAATTCTTTTTTTCTGATAAGTGAGAGTTTTACCTTCCATAAAAGATGCTTCATCCGGATTTAAAACCGGATATAGCTATGGGGAAGAAAAAAAATCTTTACCTCCAAGGTTTTGGTATATCCTGGCTATAATAACGATTATAGCACTTTCTTCTATAAGCGTTATCTTAACTGCATCTTTTGGAATTCAGTCGGCATTACTATTTCTGGGAGTAAGTATTGCAATTCCTGTTTCTATAGGTATCATCGGAAATCCCAAATTCGGAATATTAGTATTGCTTATCTCCGCATATCTTGTTATGTGGTTTTACCGGATGCAGGATAACTTTCCATTGGGTGTATTAATGGATGTCATTCAGCTATTTTTGATTCTTGGATTTTTCCTGTTCCAAAAATTCCATCCTAACTGGAAGATATTTAAGACTCCGATAGCAATAATGCTTTTAATTTGGGTTGCCTATAATCTTTTACAAGTTGCGAACCCCTTTACAGAAGCCAGAATGGCCTGGTTTTATACAGTACGATCAATTGCTGCAGTTACATTGATGTATTTTATATTTTCTTACCATATTAAAACACTGTCGTTTTTAAAGCTGATTTTTAAAATATGGATTGCACTGTCGTTTTTTGCAGCCACTTATGCATTTAAACAAGAATACTTCGGCTTTTTTGCATTTGAAGAGAAAGACTTTAACGATCCGCTGGTTATTAGTTTATTGTTTATTAATGGCGTTTGGCGAAAGTTTTCCATTTTCTCGGATCCGGTGGCATTTTCTTATAATATGGTTATCAGTGCCATATTCTGCACAACTGTAGCGTTAGGACCAATATCCAGAGCAAAAAAAATAGTTTTAATAACCTTGTCAATGTTTTTTATTATGACAATGTTATATTCCGGAACCCGGGGAGCATACGTTTTAATCCCAGCCGCTTTTGCTTTATATGTAGCAATGCATATTACCAGGAAAGTACTTGCAATGGCAATTATTGGAAGTATGTTCATGCTTTTTATCATTAATGTACCAACAAGCAATATTACTCTTTATCGCTTCCAATCGGCTTTTAAACCCTCAGATGATGCTTCATTTAATGTAAGAAAAGAGAATCAGAAAAGAATTCAGCCTTACATCCAAACACATCCTCTGGGCGGTGGTTTAGGCTCCACAGGAATGTGGGGCGTACGTTTTGCACCAAACTCATTTTTGGCTAAATTACCTCCGGATAGCGGGTATATACGTGTAGCGGTAGAACTTGGCTGGTTAGGGCTAATACTGTTTTGTACCTTGTTATTTGTTGTGCTCCGGCAGGGTATTCTAAACTATTATAAAATTGTCGATCCCGAGCTAAAGACCTATTGTTTAGGTATGACGTTAGTTGTATTTGCGCTTAATATCGGATGCTATCCTCAGGAAGCATTGGTACAATTTCCGATAAGTGTATTTTTCTATTTCTTTTTAGCCACAATTAATATCACCCTGGCCTTAGACATTGAGAAGCAGACAAAAAAGCAGATCCCTAACCATTAGCCGCCCCGCCTTCTTAAATATTAAATAACTTTAAATCTTTCAACCCGTAAACATTAAATAAGCTTATTATTATTTTAAATCTATTAATGTAAATCAGGAGAAAGCAATTAATGAATTTATCAAACCAGTATATTTTTATTCTTGGAACTACAAAATTCGATCATCATTATGAATCTACCAGCTTTACAGTTGCAAAATACCTGGCTCAAAACAATTACGTATTTTATGTAGAAAACCCTTTTACCTGGAAGGATTATTTTAAGCAAAAAGGAACTATAGAATTTGAACGCCGGAAAGAGTTTTTCAATTCCACATCCAATGGAATAATTTCAACAGAAATTCCAAATCTTAAGATATTAATAACTCCTCCTCTGTTAAGCATCAACTTTTTACCGGAAGGAGTAATATACCGTTCGCTTTTAAAAATAAACGAAGCTATTATTTCTAAAAGAATAAAACGGGTTATCAAAGACCAGAATATAAAGAATTACATTTATATCAATTCTTTTAATTTTCATTACCCCAATGTTGCCGAATCTTTAGATCCAATTTTAAAGGTTTATCATTGCGTTGATCCGTTAATTGTGCCATTTGATAAGCGGCATGGAATAATCTCCGAGCAAACACTGGTAAAAAAAAGCGACGTTGTGATTTGTACCAGTAAACAACTTTATACCGAAAAAGTACTGCTTAACCAAAACACGCATTTTGTACCTAATGCCGCAGATATTAGTCATTCAAGCAAAGCCCTCGATCCGCTTTTGCCTATTCATTCTAGTTTAACAGGCATTAAAAAACCTGTTATTGGTTATTTTGGAAATATTGAACGAAGGCTAGATTTTGATTTAATTAAAGAAATTGCCGACAGGAATCCGGATAAGAGCTTTGTTTTTGCCGGCCCGATAGTACCCGAATTTATACCGCAATGGTTTTCTAAAACTGCAAATATTTTTACAACCGGGCGACTGCCTTACGACCAGTTACCAGCATTATTAAAAGGGTTCGACATTGCACTTATTCCGTTTAAAAAGGACGAAGTGAGCGCTACAATATTTCCATTAAAATTATTTGAGTATTTAGGTGCGGGAAAACCTGTAATAGCTACAGACTTCAATCCGGATCTGGAAGAATTCACCAATGGCACCGTAAGGTTTTGCTCCAATCATGAAGCATTTTCGAGAGCCATAAATGAAGAGTTAGAAACAGACTCACCAGAAAAAGTTAAAATTAGAATTGAGGTGGCAAATAATAATACCTGGACCAGGCGGGTTGATGAATTTGCTGAGATCTTATCCATAAATATCATAAACCCAAACATTAGGTAAGCCGTAAACATCAAATAGAATTCATTAACATGACCAGAGTATTTTTCGATCATCAAAAGTTCAGCACACAACGTTACGGTGGTATAAGCAGGTATTTTGCTAATATTATTAATACCATTAAAGATTTGCCGGAATTTGATTATTTACTTGGTGTACTATATTCCGGCAATCATTATATTGAAAGTAAATCGAATCTACCTGAGAAGGTTAAAAAATTACTTTCGGAGCCTCGTTATGCTTCTAAAATCAACGAGTTTTATTGCAAACGGCTACTTCAACAAAATAATTTCGACATCTTTCATCCTACTTATTATGATACTTATTTTCTTGATAAATTAAAAAAACCTTTAGTCATTACCATTCATGATATGACTTATGAGCGTTTACCTGAGTATTTCTGGTCGGAAGATCCATTAACCCGGAATAAGAGAATGAATGTAGAACGAGCAGATGTGATAATTGCCATTTCAGAAACCACCAAAAAAGATTTAATCGCCTATTCGGATGTAGATGAATCTAGAATTAAAGTAGTCTACCATGGAATAGACTTAGAGGAGCCACTTAAAATAAAGGCAGTACCGAATTTACCAGAGAATTATTTACTTTTTGTAGGCGACAGAAGCGGATATAAAAACTTCTATTTGTTTATGAATGCTTTTAAAGAGATAAGTAAGAAATATCCGGATTTGAATATTATTTTAACAGGTGGCGGTCATGTAGCCATCTCCGACATCGAATTTATAAACAGGTTAAAGCTTCAGGATAAAGTGAAACATATTAATGTAACCGATGAAGAGCTGAACTTTCTATATCAAAATGCGATAGTATTTGTTTATCCCTCGCTGCATGAAGGCTTCGGATTACCTATTTTAGAAGCTTATAAGGCAGGTTGTCCGGTATTATTAAGTGATACAGATTGTTTCAAAGAAATTGGCAAAGATGCAGCAGCTTATTTTCATCCGCACCAAAAGGAAGATTTAATTAGTGTATTGGAGAAAACCCTTACAGACACTCAGTTTAGAAAAGACTTAATACTTAAAGGTCAAAATCGTTTAAAAGACTTTCCATTAGATAAATCTATAAATGAAACAATGAATATTTACAAATCTCTTTCTTAAGCAGGAAATACATCTACCCATGTGAATTTTTTAGTCATTACACCTTTTGGATGTTCTGCACCAATTCTAAAAGCCATCCAATTTTTCGGCGCAATAACCTTATTATTTTTTGTGCTAAGGAACGATGCCCACCAGGCAAATGAACTATTTGAGATTATGGCTATATCCGCATTCTGTATAAGCTGAAAATCGGTAATCTCATCGTTAGACGAAAAAATATAATTCGGCTTTTGCGTAAAAGCTTCTTTTACAAACTCAATATCGTCACTTACAAAAAACACCTTATAGTTATCCAGATTTTCAACAGATTCCAGTTGTTTCTTAAAATATTCAATAGGCAAAGAGATATCGCGTTTACCGTATTTTAAGTAATCGGTGCGCCTGATATGAACTACAATAATTTTTTCATTCCTGAAAATCTCACCAAACTGTTTTTCAAACTCATCTGCAAACTGCTTTTTAAGAGCAATTTTAGGCTTTATGGCCATCTGATTATAATACCAGTCGGTTTGGTAATACCCATGGTAAATGCTCCAGTTTTTAAGCTTTAAAGGCCTGGGACTTACAAAATTCTGAATAAAAACATCTTTGAAAGGAAATATTTTGGGTAAACACCGTACGCCTATTGAATATATCTTAGAACTTAAAGTAAAGTTACTCCCCGGATCTAATTCGAAATATTTGGCAAGATAAGTATGATGCGGATTTGGAGAAAATATAATCTTCCCTTTATTTACGGACCTTAAATACTGGATAAATACATACTGAAATATCTGATTTCCTAATCTTCCTTTAAACGTAACTCCAATCATAAAATCAATTATTCTTCTTTAAAATATATTTATTCAAAAATTCCGGATAAAACCTGCAGGCATAAATAAGAGTGTTAAACAGATTTACTCCTATTTCCTTTTTTAAGATTACCTGTGCAATTCCAAAACCAATAATATTTGAAAGCAGCGTTGCATAAGCTGCTCCAATTACACCAAACTCTTTAATAAAAAAGAAATTCAGGGTCAGGTTTAAGCTTGCTGTTATTACCACAATAGTAAAGGTTAAACGCGTTTTGCCAATAGAATCTAAAATAGACCCAAACTGGCGGCCATAGGGTATTAATAAGCAATACAACAATGTCACATTTAAAATCGGCACAACATCAGCATATTTATCACCTGCAAGCAACGTAATAACATATCCATCAAAAATATAAATGAAAACAACGGCAGGAATTAGTATGGCCAGAATAGTACCAACAGATTTTTCGTAAAGATATTTAATTGCCTCCTTGCCACCTGTTTCCATTCTTTTTGCGCTTTGCGGAAAAACAATAGTTGCAACAGCCGTAGTTGGAATATCTATAAGATTTACAATCCTGACTGCGATGTTAAACGACCCGGATGCTGCCGGAGATAACAAAGCAGCTAACATCCACTGATCTATAGTACCGGAAAGAATAGAGCTTACCGAGGTGCCGAATGAATATTTTCCATAATGAAAAATTTTCTTCATCCAGCCTTTACTGAATTTCAGGGTAAAATTGAGAAACTTTCTGACAAAAAACCACGATGATGCCAGGCTTATAATTACGCTTACGATTTGAACATATACCAAGGAAAGCATATCGATTGGCCTATCCAAAAGATAGGCAAATAAAAGATAGGCAAAAAGTAAAAACTGCCTAATAAAGGTACTTACAAATACACCTGTATATTGAAAATTAGCTTGTTCTATACAGCATAGCTGAGTTAATACTCCCGAAAACAAGAAAACAACATTATACAGATAAAACAGCCGGGCCAGTTCCGGAGCATTTAGCATGTTGGATAAAGCCGATGCAAAAACCAGGTTTATTATAATACAAAGAACCGTTAAAGCAGAACTGATAGTAAAGGAAGCAGAAACGATTTCAGAATGCTGATTTTTATCAGAACTTGATATAAATTTTATAAGTGCATTTTGAATTAAACCATTCCTTAAAATCTCCAGAATAGTAACCGTTTGCATAAAAATACCCCAAGTGCCGTAATCATTTCTATCCAGAATACGAACAAGGATAAAAAAACTTGCGAAACCCAGAAAAACGCCCGAAAAGTTTTGAAATATATTTATTAAACCAGATTTAAGCCAGTAATTATCTTGCGTCTTAGAGTTCATTATTCGCCCAACGGCTCAATTAAGTTTTTACTTGCCATATAATATTCTTCTATATATTTTTTAACCTGTTCTTCTGTTTTGGCGTGTAGTATGGTAGCGCCAGAAAATTGAGGATAAAGCTTGTGATAGCATTTGAAATGATGTTCTGGCCCCTGTTTAGAAAAAATAAGATTTATGCCGCCAAAATAACTTGCCAAAGTAGCTGTACCTCCGTGTATGGATATAAACTTTTCGGCATTAGCATACACCATAAGCTGCAAATGATTGAAATTAACAGCATTTGCTTTATTCTCTAAGAATAAGTCTTCCATCAAAATCACTTCCGGATGTTTTTCTTCTAACCAATGATATTCATCCATATCATAGATATCACTATTATCAGTAGTAATATTCTGAGGCCTCGGACGGTTATAAATAATAGTATAGAAAGGTTTTAACCTGCTTACGATAAACTCCAGCATTTCTATACTAAAAAAGCTTATCGGCGGGCCATCCCATTCCATATTATACCGGTTGGCAATAATCAGCATAGGCTTATCGTATTTATAAATATCATTCTGATAATGCTCTTTGAGCGGAACCTGTGCCCATTTGCTCATATTATAATCCTGACTGTATAATACCCGCGGAGTTTCGAAGTTGTAATTTCCTTCGTTGGTTCGAGTATCAAAACTTTCGTGATGCTCTGGCGAAAAAAAGTATAGCTCTTTTGTATATTTTGAAGAGTTGGTACTTTTCAGAGTGCCATTTTTAAAGTGCCAGTAAGCATGAGGCAAAGCAAATTGTAGTTCAGGAGCAAATTCGCCTTGAAAGGAAATAATTTTATATTTTGGCTTGGTGATATAATCCTTTATAAAGTACTTTAATTGTGCTATTTGACAATAATAAGTATCCCGATAATAGTACCTGAGTAATATCGGCACTTTATGAAACCGGATATGCACATATAAACCAGCTATCTTCCTTAACAGTTTAGTTAACATTATAATCTATTTACCAGAATAATCCATTTATAATCATTTCAGGCCTCTATTTTCGAACCTGCTAAATATTCATTCATCCGGTTAACATGTAATTGTAATCTCCTTAAAAAAGACGACATCACTCCGCCTTCAGATGTTAGTCTCCGGGATGAAGTAAATACACGTGCTTTAGAACGGGTTATTAATTTTAAAGAACCACGTGTCTTTAGATTAACAGCCATTCTTCCATCTTCAGATTCTTCTACAAAGTCTGCACTGCCAATAGCATTATCAAACTTTCTAACTTGTTTAACCACAAACCCGCCTGAGGCTATTCCAATTTGCGTAACAAAGCCCATATTAAATCCAAGTACATTTATATGCTCTCTTTTATATTTTCTAATCCGTATTAAAACGCCGGTTAGCTTTTCGTAAAACCATAAGCTAAGCCTGCTCATTCCTTCTGGCGGGATAAACGAATAACGGCCATAAACTCCCACTATATTCTTATTTCCCATCATGGGCTTAACCATTAAATCTATCCAGTTGGGAGGATAGAACGTGTCGGAATCTGCACACAAATGATATTTGCCCTTGGCTTTCAGTAAACCCATCTGACGCGCGAAAGAAATTCCCTGCAATGGCTGAAAATAACTTTTAACGCCCAACTGGTCTAAAACTATCTGGGTGTTATCGGTAGAGTTATTATTAATTACAAAAATCTCAACTTTTAAATCGGTTATATTTGAAGCAAGAGACGATAATGTCCTGTAAATATTATTCTCCTCGTTCCATGCCGGAATAACTACCGATACATCCGGATTTTCCGGATTAAACTTACTTAACCTGGTGTTCAAATCTTCAATTTCAGCGGCTGTTAGGTCGCTGAAATTCTTATTAGTGTATAAATGTTGATTTAACCAAGCCGGAAGATAAGATGTTGCCATTTATTTAAAATGAAGATCAAAGTTGTATTTTAAATGCCGGTATAAATGCCGGATTAAACTAATTATCGGATTTCTGGTTTTACTTAGTACATTTCGATGAATCATGCTTGGTTCCAAATCTGAATTTACATGTTCAAACAGCGACTGATAATCGTCATAAAACAAAGACTTCCCTTTCTTTTTTAAATAAGTAATCATCATTTTATATTCCGTTACATCACCATTTTTTGTCTCATAATACCGGCCAAACTTCGAAAAAAAGCTGCTCCTTCTTAAATGGGGATGATCGCTATAATAGTTAAACTTACGGTATCCCCAATACCATGGCCATGCACTAAATATCATTTCAGAAAAACCATGGCCAACAGGTTTTAAAAAAGGATATTTTAAATACGCATAAAAGCGAACTATATCTAAATCAGCTCTTGCCTGCATAAATTCAAATGCCCTTTCCAATTTTTCAGGAAAGAGATGTGAGGGCATAAAATCTTCCTGGACATATAAGGTATATGGGGCAACAACCGCATCCTGACCCTTATTAATATTATTTCCAAGACCCTTATTTTCGGGTGCAGTAATCAGGGTGAATCCATAATCATTCTGCAATCTTTTCAAAGCATTAAGATGTTCAATCTTACTTCCGTCATCAGATACTATTACTTCTTGAAATCCACAATCAAGCTTTTTAAAAGCTGCTAACAGGCGTTCAAGTGAACTGCTTCTATTGTAATGAGTAATTAATAAGCTAACCTCTTCAAAATAATGACCCATATATATTATGCCTTCAAGGCAAACAATCTTAAAAATCTCTTTTTAAGCTTGGTACAAACTTTTTTTAATATTCTATTATAATTGCTTACTGGTTTATAATCGCGAAAAGGCGTTAACCTTAAGTACTTATAAAATGCATCTTTAAATTCTGGTTTAGAACGATAATTTTTAAAAATTGGCTTGATGTCTAAAAAGTGAATAATAAATGGTTCCTCGTTATCAAACTGAGCAAACCAGTTCCAACCCGGATTTAACTTATACCACTGATTATATAACAGTCCATTTAAGCCATACTGATCTGCAAAATTTACAAAGCGCATGTTTTCATTCATAAACTCAATTACACGCCTTGTTACATCTTCTGCGCGCCACTTTTTAGTGTCAATAACCAACAAGCCTGCATTAAAATAACTGGTATCGGCAGGTATGCCTAATTGTTCATAATTGGGAATTCCTCCCCATGAGCAGCTTACTGTTAGCTGCCAGTCTTGTACAGCCGCAAAGAGTTTATTTTCAATATCAGTGTTCCAGAGCTTTGAAATATCCTTCAGAACAATCATATCAGAATCTAAATAAATCACACGTTCCACTTCCTTTGGTACAATACCTGGCGCAAAAAGCCTGTAATATGTTGTAAAAGGCATAGCTGTATGATCTATGGGAATGGTAATATCAGGGGGAACAATTACGCCTGTTTTTAACCATATAAGATTAGTTACCGCCGGATTAACCGAGGCATTGATTTTTTCTTTATTTATAACTGATATTCCATCATCTAAAATGTAAAAATCCAGCCCCTCTTCAGTCTTATGATTTTCTTCAATAGATTTTATTAATGCAGCAAGCATTATTGCATAATGATTGTCGCTTGCAACTACGATACTGATGTTATTCTGATTCTTCAACACTTAAGATTTGTTGTAAAATAAATAAAATATTGAACAAAGCATTTCCCTTATACTTTACAATACATTTTAGGTTACGTTATAAGATCAAACAAGATTGTCCTCTTCAAACAAAGGGTAGTTAATTAATGTTGATGAATTAAAATAATTACACCTTATGAAATGGATGGGCAGGCGCCAAAGCGGCAATATTGAAGACAGAAGAAGCGGTGGTAAAGGACTTGCTATTGGCGGCGGACTTACCGCCATAATTGCCGTAGTTTTCTCGTTAATAACAGGGCAAAACCCTATGGAATTGCTCAGCATGATTCAGCCGGATGGCGGCGCCCAAACAGAAGCACCACTTACCACAGATGTAAAAAACGATGCAAATGCCCATTTTGTAGCTGTTGTTCTTGCCGACAGCGAAGATGTATGGACTAAGCTCTTCTCAGAATCTGGAAAGAAATATCAGGAGCCAACCTTAGTTTTATTTAGTAATGCAGTACAATCTGCCTGTGGAAGTGCAAGCTCGGCTACCGGCCCGTTTTACTGCCCCGGCGATGAAAAAGTATATATAGATCTTACTTTTTATGATGAGTTACAAAACCGTTTCGGGGCACCAGGGGATTTTGCAATGGCCTACGTAGTTGCTCATGAAGTTGGCCATCATGTACAAAATTTGTTAGGAATTTCTGCTAAACTGGATCAGGCAAGAGGCAGGGTTAGCGAACAAGAGTATAATAAATTATCTGTAAAACTGGAATTGCAGGCAGATTTCTTAGCAGGTGTTTGGGCGCATCACGCGCAGCAAATGAAAAACATTCTTGAAGAAGGCGATATAGAAGAAGCGCTAAACGCTGCCAATGCTATTGGAGACGACCGGCTTCAGCAGCAATCTCAGGGCCGCGTAGTACCAGATGCCTTTACACATGGCACATCTGCACAAAGAATGAGATGGTTTAAAAAAGGTTTCGACACCGGGGATATTAACCAGGGCGATACATTTTCAGCTTCAGCATTATAAAAATGTAGCATTTAGCATACAAAGCGACTAAAAATTAAATCATTTTATCCTCCTATAAACCCCTTATTTCTTGTGTTAAAAACCTTAACATCCTATATTCCAATACAAAAAGCATAACAATGCTTCTTTGGTCTGGTGATTGAATAAAGGTTGGCACACACATATTAATTTAAAAATAACATGAAAAAAATAACTCTACTGGCAGCAGGCTTCCTGATAGCAGGAACAGTTGCTCAAGCACAAACTTCTACATCTACAATTGGTGGTACAAAATGGGGATTAAAAGCCGGTGTTAACTTAGCTAAATATAGTTTTGGGAATGATGATGGCGATAATCCAACAACAGATAATACTACAAACTTCCATGTAACTGGTTACCTTGATTTACCTGTTGGTGGCGTATTCTCGGTACAACCAGGCTTATCGCTTCAAGGCAAAGGTGGTGAAAACACTATTGCCGGCATTAACTACAAAATAAATACTATGGCAATTGAAGTGCCGGTAAACCTTGTTGCTAAAATGCCAATCGGCGTTACCGGAACCAGTATTTTTCTTGGTGCCGGTCCCTATGCATCTTATGCCATTTCTGGAGAGCAAAAGATTACCGATAACTCAAATAATACCATAAAATCTGATTTAGAATTTGGTAATGATGATGGTGATGATTTAAGATCGGGCGACTTTGGAATTAACTTCCTGGGCGGAGTTCAATTAAACAATGGTTTTAATATTGGCGCAGGTTACGGATTAGGATTAAGCGACTTACGCCCAAATGGTAATGGTGGGAACGGACAAATAAACAATAGGGTATTATCCTTTTCTGTAGGTTTTGCATTCTAATAAAATAACACTATTTATAAATCCGCCCTGTTTCAGGAGCGGATTTTTTTGTTTTATATGGCGCGAATGCAAGATTCATTATGATTTTTTAAAATTGTGCTTAACTTCGATGAATCGCAATAGCTGATTCTCTTACAATGAAAATTTACATATTCCTGTTAAGCCTGGGCCTCATTACGGCAAATGCCTTTGCGCAACCTATTGCAATAAATAACTTTATTGTTAAGGAACATTTGCTTAAAAACGACAAGCTTGCCGTTATTGCAACCGATTCTGCCGAAATACCCATGGAAAATGTAAATGGTACATTTATATTCAGTATAAATGGATTCAGGCAAGAATTAAAGTTCAACGACGGAATAGGAATTGCTCCGCAGCCAATAGAAAAATCAACATTTGTTTATTTAAAACATCATAATGAGTCTGGCAGCCATTCTAAGCTTTATTATGTTATAAAAAAAGACAATAACTTAAATCCGATTAAAATAAATTGGATGTTGCTTTTAATTATTCCTGCAATCATTATAATTATTGCTACTATATTCAGGAAATTTATAATCTTCGCTGTAATATTACTTGTAGTAATTTTCTTTTTTAATTCCAGTAAAGGTTTAGGAATTCCTACATTTTTCGAGACAATTATAGATGGATTGAAGTCTATGCTTTAGAAAGGCATTCCTATTCCAAAATTATATTGAACAAACCGGTATCTGTCGGGAGCGTGAGTATTGTTGTATTGGCTCTTAAATTCGTTATTAAAGAGGTTCTTAATGACCCACTGATCCTTTCCTGTAAACTGCGGGTCTTTTACCTTTACTCCCACATCAAACCTGAAAACAAAGTATTCTACATCAAAGCGTAATCCTGCCCCGGCCCCAATGGCTATTTGATTTAAAAATTTATTAAAATGGAATTCTCCCCCAGGATTACTGGCGGTTTCTCTTATTCGCCATATATTTCCAAAGTCGGTAAATGTTGCTCCTTTAAGTTTTGAACCAAAAAAGTCGTTTAAGAGTTTAAAACGGTATTCCAGGTTTCCTTCCAATTTAATTTCTCCCAACTGATCCAGATTAGTAAGGTTTCGCCTTATTTCTTCACTGCCTAACACATCACGGTTATAATTTCCAGGACCTAAAGTTCTGGCTTGCCACGCACGTATTCCGCTGGAGCCGCCGGCATAAAAGTTTTTTTCAAAGGGAAGTTCCTTTGAATTTCCATAAGGATGAGCAATGCCAGGAGTTATTCTGGCCACTAATTGCCGCTCGCCTCCAAAGCTTTTATAATACCTTAAATCGAGTTCGGTTTTGGCATATTGTAAATAAGGCAAACCTAGAAATGTGCTGTCGTTACTTACAGCTTTTGCTAGTAAGCTCAATGTATTTCCACCAACATCTGCAGATGACCGGAAGTAAAGGAAACTACTATAAGTTAAGAGCTTCGATGCATTTAATGTATAGGTATATAAACTTCCCAGATTAAAATACTGCCGGTCATTGGTTCGGATATAAAGATAATATCCCGCCTTTTCCAATGAATCTCTGAATGTTTTGGTTAACACACCTTTACGGTATTCTATATTTAACGGAGTAAAAGAGTGTGTTTTAGTACGGCTCTCTACCCAGTCGTATGTAAGTGAATTAATAATCAACCGGCTTTTAAACGCATCAACCTGATCAAATATTTGCAGGCTACTGGATATAATAGTCCGGGGTATTCCATTCTTACCTAGTTTAGAGGTATAAAAAGGAACTAATAATCGTGGAAATGTCAGATTTATACCAAACTGTACATCCCGGTTAAAAATCCTGTCGACTAAATTTCCTTTTATTGCCGAATTAAATAACAGGCCATATCTGACCCTGAAATCAAGTTGTTCTGCCCCGCCAAATACATTCCGGTTAGTATAAGTATTGCCGATATTAAAGCCATTTCGTCCGGAGTTAAACGTGTATTCGCCTTCAATTCTGTTGCTTAATCTTTTCATCGGCACAGTTTCTATTAAGGCATCCAGGCTGGTACTATCATCTGTTTTAACATAATCAATTTTTACGCTTTTAAAAACGTTCAAATCGAATAACCGGTCGTACGTTAAATTCTTTTTATCAATATCATATTTCTCCCCTTTTCGCAAATAATTATATTTGAAAACTGCTTTGGGTTTAAAGCGGTGAGAATAATCTTTCATAAAATATTGCGAATACAGTACAGCGCTATCCGGCACGATTGGATCTGTTTTTCCATTACTGCTTTTAATCAGCATAGAAGTATTTCGCAAAAAGTAAACCTTATGCTTAGGACTGCGCATAGGATTATCCAGAAACAATTTCACATTTGCTTCACTGGAATATAAATTGGTATCCACTGTAAATCGAACATATTGCTCCTTATAATCATAATATCCATTACGCTGTAACAGATTGAATATCTGCTTACTTTCATTACGCAAGGAATCACCATCATATCGGGATTGCTCGTTAAGTGTGGTAAATGATGCCCGGTTTTGAAGATATAATTCCTTAACCGCAGAATCCGGAATAACATACGCAAGTTCCTTTATTCTGAAAGAAGGGCCAGGCTCTGCTGTAAAAGTAATGTATGCCTTCTTGCCTTTTACCTCAACATCACTCTTTACTTTTGCTTTAAAAAAACTTTTATCAAACAAAAACTTTTCAATCTCGCGGCGCGAAATCTCCATTAATGAGCTGTCCAACAGGTTTGGCGCCTCACCGATATCGCGTATTCGGTCTGTTCTGTATTTACCGTTTTTAGTATTCAAAAAATTATACAACGCAAGATTTAACCTGGAATTAGGCATAATATCCCTCTGGATATATAAGTTAGCCTGCTCGGCAAATCGCTTATCTATTCCTTTAATGGTAACTTTCTTAATTAACTTCTGATTGTCAGAAAGATACCTGGTAGCAGAGCATCCTCCTAAAAACAACACTAAAATCAGTATACTTGCAACACAGAAAGGACGAACAAATAAATATGCTTTCAAAATCTCAAATCAGTTTTGTAAATGCATTACATCAAAAAAAACACAGAAAAGAACACGCTCTTTTCATTGCCGAGGGAAGTAAGTCGATTGTTGAATTTACCCAATCAAGCTATATAGTTGATACCATTTTTCATACTCCCGAAGCCGTTCCAAAGTTGTGCAATTTATCACAGAAAATAAAGCTGCAGGAAATTACTAATTCCGAACTTAAAAAAATCAGTACGCTTACCACTCCAAACGATGCCCTGGCTCTTATTCAGATCCCTGAAAGAACCGATACGATAACAGAAAGTTTTAAAGGAAAATTTGTTCTGGTACTTGATGGCATACAGGATCCGGGTAATCTTGGAACAATAATCAGAACTGCCGACTGGTTTGGCTTTTCAGAAATTATCTGCTCTGAGGATACTGTAGAGGCATATAACCCAAAAGTTGTACAGGCAAGTATGGGTTCGCTTTCGCGGATGAATGTGTATTATGAAAACCTGGCTGAATTCTTTTTTGAGCCTAATATGGATATTTTTGGTGCTTTATTAGACGGAAAATCCTTATACGATGTACAATTTGGCCACGAAGGTTATATAATTCTGGGGAACGAAGGAAATGGAATATCATCAAAAATGCAGCCTCTGATTAATACAGCGGTCACTATTCCGAGGTTCGGGGGAGCAGAATCTTTGAACGTAGCGATATCCGCAGCAATTATTTGTTCAGAATTAAAAAGAAATCACTAAATAATATTGGGTGGCAATAATAAATTGCTATTTTTGCAATCCTTAAAGAAAGGTCGGATGGCCGAGTGGCTAGGCAGAGGTCTGCAAAACCTCCTACAGCGGTTCGAATCCGCTTCCGACCTCAAGGAATAAAATATTAAAAATATAAAATCATGGCAGTTACACGTTTAAAAAGAAAAGACAGAAGAAATAAAACGGTTTCACGCATGGAAGTTCAGTTTCTTAAATTAGGCCGTAATCTTGAAATAGGTAGCCGCTCTAAAGAATCTGCAACTAGCCAGGTTTCGAAAAACAACGCAGTTTTAGCTCAGATTGTATCACAAGCAAAATAATTTTGCTTTTTAGCAAATAAAAAATCCCGGAGCATTGCCCCGGGATTTTTTATTTGCTATTATCCTGAAATACTCAGGCGTTTCGCAATATCCCTTTATTAATTTTCTTTATTAAGGCCGGGCCTTCATAGATAAAACCGGTATATATCTGAATTAATGCTGCGCCTGCATTTAATTTCTCTATAGCGTCTTCAGCAGAATGTATGCCTCCTACCCCAATAATAGGAAAAGCCTTACTCGATTTTTCTGATAAATAACGAATCACCTCGGTCGAGCGTTTAGTTAAAGGCTTTCCGCTTAAACCGCCGATCTCATTTTTAACGTTTCCTGTAGAAGTTAAGCCTTCCCTGCTAATGGTTGTATTAGTTGCAATAACACCGGCAATTCCTGTTTCTACCACAATTTCAATAATATCATCTAATTGAGCATCTGTTAAATCGGGGGCAATTTTTAACAGTATTGGCCTTGAAACACCGTTTTTATTATTTCGCTGCTGAAGCGTATTTAAAATATTTTTAAGCGGGCCTTTCTCCTGAAGCTCGCGCAAACCTGGTGTATTCGGCGAACTAACGTTTACAACAAAGTAATCCACCACATCAAATAACGCATCAAAGCATTTAATATAATCGTTTACAGCATCCGCATTGGGCGTTACTTTATTCTTGCCGATATTTCCGCCAATAATTACTCCATCACGTTTCAAATGCTTTAAACGTAAGGCAGCAACATCAACACCTTCATTATTAAAGCCCATGCGATTAATTAAAGCCGCATCGGCAGGCAGGCGGAACATACGTGGCTGATCGTTTCCAGGCTGAGGGCGAGGTGTTACGGTTCCTATTTCTATAAAGCCGAAGCCAAAATCAGAAAGCTCTGCAATTGACGAAGCGTTTTTATCAAAACCTGCGGCCAATCCAACCGGATTTTTAAACTTTAATCCAAAAACTTCACGTTCCAGCCGCGGATCGTTTAATTGAAAAACACTTTTAAGCAGTGGCTTAACGCCCCAAACACGATTAAAGAACTTAAGTGTGCCGGTAACGAAATGATGAATTTTCTCAGGTTCGAACTGAAAGAATATTGGCTTTATCAATTGATACATGCTGCAAAAATACACGAATTATTGATTTCAGAATTATGATCATGAATGAGATAATTTACATTTAACTTTAGGGCTTAAATAAATCGATGTCAGAACTGCAATTCGTAACCACAGCCGATGGCTCTAAAACTATTTTTAATCCTGAAATCGGAGAGAACTACCATTCTAAACATGGTGCATTGCAAGAGAGTCAGCATGTTTTTTTAAAATCGGGTCTTCAATTTCTTTTAGAAAAAAACAACTCTGAAACCGTTTCTATTCTTGAAGTAGGTTTTGGAACCGGATTGAATTTTTTATTAACTGCCGGTTATTGCACAAAGAATCAGATTACGTTAAGTTATACTGGCATCGAAGCGTTTCCCCTTCCTAAGGAAATGATTTCAGCTACAGAATATGGAACTTTTACAGATCCACAGTTTTACCAGTCATTTCTGGAGAATTACAGCAAGTTACTGCAAGCGCCCGTTCAGCTTAACGCATATTGCACACTCGAAATTGCGGTAAGTAAACTTGAGTTGTTTCAAACAGGCAAAAACTTTGATTTGATTTACTTCGATGCATTTGCAGCCGTACATCAGCCAGAAATGTGGACCACGGAATCATTAAAAAATTGTTGCATCTATTTAAAACCTGGAGGCGTTTTTATAACTTATGCTATAACAGGAAATTTAAAACGAAGTATGAAAAGCATCGGTTTCGAAATTGAAAAAGCTCCGGGCGCCCCGGGGAAACGAGAGATGCTGAGAGCTACAAAAATTTAATGTGAAGATTGAAATACTAATTGATCTGCAAGAGCCTAGATAAATACACACAGAACAACACAACACATTTCATAAAAATGCCTTATAATAAATCTCTTTACCTGTCATTATGCCTTATGATTTTAAGCGCTTTACCTGGCTATGCCCAACAAACCGCAATATCTTCATTCCCATTATTTATACAACACAGTAATAGTTCAAAGCCTGTTATTTTATTTCTGACAGGCGACGGGGGCATGACCAGCTTTAGCAAAGAACTGGCAAACCAGCTTTATAAAGAAGACTTTTCTATTATTACTCTGGACACCCGAAAATATTTCTGGAAAGCAAAAAGCCCTGAACAATTTGGGAAAGATGCAAGCCAAATACTTAATTATTATCTGAGTTTATGGAACAAAACCAGCTTCTCTGTTGTGGGCTACTCTTTCGGAGCAGATGTTGGTACATTTCTCCCGGCACAAATAGGTGAAAAATTAAAAGAAGATTTAAAAAAACTAATTTTATTGTCTCCAGGCATATCTACCGACTTGGAAACCAAGGTAAGCAATTTATTAAGCATCAGCTATGAAAGAGATGCTAAGTTTAAAATTTACCCCGAGCTACAAAAGCTAAGGCTACCTGTTACATGTATTTTTGGGAGAGATGAAGAAGCTGCTATCAAACAAAATATTAAAACGTCTTCATATATTCAAAAAAAGGAAGTTCCGGGAGGTCATAAATACAATGAAGACGTTTCAGGAATAGCAAAATTAATCATCCAGGAAGTCTCAAATTAGTTCAGCTATTTTCCGAAACCTTTTTAATTGCTTTGGGAACCTGAAGTAAATGATAATTATTATGAAATATTAAGTATTTCTTCTTCCAGGATGGATAGAATTTTTCTTTGTATTTTCTTAATCCTTTGAATTGAGCGAATACCTTTAAATTATCGTAAGCATATTTAATAGTTTTCTGGGTCATGTTAATGCCCTCAATGCCTGACAAGGGCGCTAAACCCATATTTACTGACTGATAACCCTGCTCTTTAAGGTAAAGAAAAGTTTTAGACAGTAATACATCGAGCACTCCGTTGGGTCCATCATTCACCTTCCTGATAATATCATAAGTAGCTTCACCGGGAGCAAAGTCTGGTACGATATTTAAAAAAGCGTAGACTTTTTCTTCTTTATCTTCGATAGTGAGAATGGTTTGTTCTTTTAAAATGCTTCTGTCAAATACTCCTTGTGTAAAAGCTACTTCTTTTTGTCCTAGTTCTCTTAGCCAACTGTCTGATACTTTTTCCAACTTCTGCAACAATCCCTCTTTTATAGGCGCATGATAAACTTTAAAATCGAAATCTTCACTTGTTAGCTTATTTACAGCACTTCTTGTAGGCTTCATTTTTCCGCCATCCAGCGAAAAAGTTCTTAAATCAAGTATAGCTTCTTCTCCAATTGGTAAAGATTTCCTTCCTAATGAATGATAAAACTCAAGAGATTCTTCAGGCACCCGGTAGAAAACACTCGCAAAACCATTTTCCTGACAAAAGGCATCAAATTGTTTAATAAGCGCGACTTTCTCTTCTACTGTTTTTGCAACTGGATCCTCCAGCACGATTGCAAAATGATTAGTAACCTTAAAGCTTATAAATGCAGTGCGCTGTATATTAAAAAATAAAAATTTATCCGGATAGGTTTTAAAATAATCTAATGCTGAAGAGCCGTAGTTGCTTACTATCGTTTTGGCATCGGTAAAATCTGCAATAGAATTATAAGGCTTAGTAATATAAGGTTTTAGTAAGCTATAAATAACAAATAGAATCACCCCGGCTCCGGCAATATTAATAGATAACTGAAAATATCTTCCAAAATGAGTAAGTGGTACAAAAGCATTATTATCTATTAAAAAAAATAATTTAAAAGAAGCTTTTATAGATTCTAACAAATGAAAATCTACACCAAAATGTCGCTTATCAATAAAATAAAACCCAATAGCACCATAAGCCAGAACTGCCAGTATACTATATAACAGCACATAAGAACTAATTTGGGTTAAACGTGGATTGGGTTTTAATTTATAATAACCACGGGTATATAAAAGGCTTATACCTGCAATAAACGCTAATATAGATTCCTCATAATCCGCAGCTTTTAATAAATGGCCCACAACAGAGAAAATTGCCAGGAATAAGGCAAAGTACCATGCGAATTTAGATCCCTTCAACAAAAAAACACTTAAGAGAACCAGAATTAATCCGAATACTAATACCAGTGCATTACTTGTTATAATTAAATCATCTGGCAACAGGTCTTTCATTAACCTTAAGCGGGCAGGAATAGCCGGAGTTATGGAAGAGATTATATTTACAACTCCTAAAATTAATATAATGAAAGCGGGTAATATTCTTAACAGAAGACTATCTTTTTTGGTAATAAAACTTGCTATTCCAGCTAAAAGGGGCAACCAGAATTCAAAAAACCTGAACAGCAAAGTTATAGTTGCCGCTTCAATTATTGTATATCCAAATTGATCTAAGATAAATGTAAGCGAAACCTCTATTGCGCCCAGCCCTCGTAAAAAAGGCGATGCGATAAGTAAAATTACCATTACCACATATCCTATTATGGCCGCTGCCCAACTAGCCTGGAGGCCAATTGCCAACATACATATATATAAATGAGTAATTCCCAACAGCTCAATTACAACAGATACTGAGAGAGTTAACCAGACTTGTTTACGGTTAATTTTTTGTTCTACCATATCATCAAGTATGGTGGTTAGCGATGGGCGTGCTTTAGAAAGCCAGTTATAGGCCCAACCTTTTTTCGAAACAGAATATATTAAAAACGCCAGACTTATGGTTAACAGAACCAGAAAAAAGAAACCCAATACCTCTGCATTGCTCATGTTAGTAAATAACATACCAATGGCTAATACTGGAATGGCAACAATAACTACCGATAAAATACTACAAAATCCAAACAAGGTGGAAGCCAGATGTATCTGCGACTTTGTTATTCCCTTATCTTCAATTTCTTTTGTAAAAAAAACCAGGGATGAAAAACCGCCGGCCGGAAGAAATACACTTATAAAATTTCTTTTCAAAAAGAGTTTTACCGCCGGCCCTAAGGAAATCTCCTTATTAAGAGATTTGAAACTGTGAATATACATTTGCCCCTGAGCCAGAATATACAGCAGGGTTAAAACTATTCCGAGAAAAATATACAGCGGATTGCTATTAAATAGTTCAGTTTGAATTTGCGTCAATTCTAATCGTTGCTCTCTTACAAAAAAAGCAGCCATTCCTATCATAAAAAGCGCAAGTACTAATTGCCAGCTAAATTTGTTATAAAAAAGCCGGGATACGAATTTTTGAGCAATATGCATAGTATACAATTACGTTAAAGTAATTTTCTGTAAAGTGTGTGTGTTAACCCAAATGTAAATACTTATGTGTCTATTATTAAATTATTATTAATAAAAAGCCGAAATTCGCGCTTAAATTAAGCCAGATATATGCCAGCAAATATACCTCCTGCCATTGCCACTTCACCAAGTTCAGCATTCGATCGTTTGCTTACGATTATGAACACTTTACGTGAACAATGCCCCTGGGATAAAAAACAAACCCTGGAGACTTTACGCCACCTTACTATTGAGGAAACGTACGAACTTTCTGACGCCATCCTTGAAGGTGATAAGCAGGAAATAAAAAAAGAGCTTGGAGATATTATGCTTCATCTGGTTTTTTATGCACGCATTGGCTCAGAAACAGGCGATTTTGATATCACCGATGTGTTGAACAGCATTTGCGATAAACTGATATACCGCCATCCGCATATTTACAGCGATGTAACAGTAAGCAATGAAGAAGATGTAAAAAGAAACTGGGAGCAACTGAAATTAAAAGAAGGAAATCAATCGGTGCTTGAAGGAGTACCCACATCATTACCTGCTTTAATAAAGGCATCACGCATCCAGGAGAAGGTCCGTGGAGTAGGTTTCGATTGGGAAGAAAAAAGTCAGGTTTGGGCAAAAGTAGAAGAAGAGATGAAAGAATTCAGGGATGAGTTTAATGTAGCCGATGAAAGTATTATCGATAAAGAAAAAGCTGAAAATGAATTTGGCGATTTGCTGTTTTCTTTAATTAACTATGCCAGGTTCATCAATATAAATCCGGAAGATGCTTTAGAAAAAACAAATAAAAAATTCATTAAACGTTTTCAATACCTGGAAAACAGAGCAGCAGAGATGGGAAAAAGTCTTAAAGATATGACGCTTGCAGAAATGGATGTTTTTTGGAACGAAGCAAAAACTTTTACCTGAAATTTGTAATAGTTTAATGTAGCATTAATAGATTATTTATTACAGCCTGTAGCGTTTCTGTATCTATCCCCGTAAAGAAGATAATACGAGAAATGATTACCGGTTGTACGCTGGTTTTAATCAGCAATGCATCTAAATTGAAGAGCAAAACTTAATGCAAAAATCAATCGGCATATCAGAGCTTGATTTAGTAACAAAATGCAAAACCGGCGAGCTTAAATACCAGGAATTGCTGTACAAGCATTTCTATAGCTACGCTATGGGAGTAAGCATGCGTTATCTTTCGAACAGAGATGATGCCATGGAGGTGGTTAACGATTCATTCATTAAAGTATTTAAGGGCATTCAATTTTTTAACGAAACCCAGCCATTTAAGGCCTGGCTAAGAAGAATTGTAGTAAACACATCCATAGATTGCATAAGAAAGAATGCAAAACATGCCGATCAACTGGATCTGGATCAGGCAGCATTTATAGGTAAAGCCGCAGAAGTGATTGAACATCTGTCGGCTAAAGACATTTTAAAGTTACTTGACGGACTTCCGGAAACTCATCGAATGGTTTTTAACCTTTATGAGATTGACGGATATAACCATGATGAAATTGGAAATATGCTAAGTATTCCGGTAAGCTCTTCGAGAGTGTATCTGAGCCGGGCGAAGGAGAGATTAAGAAAATATTTATCAACGCAAGAGGAAACAAACTATGAGCGACCAGTTTGATAAAAAACTCGTAAACAGAATTAATGAGACCTTCGATAATTTTGAAGACGATTCTGCCAATGAGGGTTGGGAAGCGTTGCGTAAACGTTTCCCGGGGAAAAAGAAAAGACGTGCAGTTATCTGGTGGTATAGTTCTGCCGCCGCAATACTTTTACTTGCAGGAATCTGGCTGTCGGTTAACAAAGACATTCCGGACAATAATGAGCAAAAAACAGCTCAAAAAATGGAACATAATCAGCCGGAACAGCTTATAGAAGAATCTGCAACCCGATCATCTGGAAACAAGCTTAGTGAAGTAAATTCTTTGCTACCTGAAACTGCTATTACCAACAATCGCCGTAAGGCAACTCACAAAACTACCATACATAATGTGGTTGCTGAAACGCCTGTTCAATCATCGGATAAAACGTTTGCAAGTCTATCATCTTCCAAAAGCAACGAAGATCCGGATGCTTTCCTTGCAGATAACAAGAATCTGGCTGAAGAAAAATCAAAAACTGATTTAACAATCCTGGCTCTTTCACCCAACTCATCAAAAAACACACAATTAGATTTAACGCTGATAACGTCTGCTGCCGACTCCTCTTATTTAAATGACGGACTGCAAACTGCTGCAAATAATACCGCAGATAAAGAAATATTTCCATCAGAAATATCCAAAGAACAATTATCAAAATTAGTACAGACTGATACAAAAAAGGAAAGAACGAAAACTGATAAAAATATCACGCTTAGCTTTTTCGCAGGAAGCTATTTTAATTACGCAAAGGGAAGTGAAAGCAGTATGAATACGGGCGTTGGCTTCACTTCAGACATAAAAATTTCCAAAAGACTAAAACTTTCTACAGGAGTTTCTCTGGGACAAAATTCGTTAAAATATGAGGAATTAATCCCTCAAAATGCTGCTTCGAGCTTTGCAAGTATACATCAAAGCTCGCTTGCTCCAAACTCGCCCAATTCACCAAATTCCCCGGCTCTGGCCGACGGGAAAACATCCATGATAACTACTCCTATGAGCTATTCATTAAATTCGTACGATGCTAAGCTAACGGGATTCGATATCCCTGTTAATTTAAAATACACCTTACTGGAAAGAAAGAATACTATTTATTTAAGCTCCGGAATTAGCTCTAACTTTTTTATTAATGAATCGTATACCTATTCGTTTGACTACCAAATGAATGGCACTAATACCTCAAAAACACCTGATGAAGAAAGTTCTACCAACCTTCAAAGCTTTGATTTTGCGAGAGTTCTGAACTTTTCATTTGGATTTGACCACCCTCTAAACAAACAAACCCGCATCTCTTTCGAACCATTTATTAAATACCCTTTATCTGGTTTGGGAGCACATGATTTACGGTTTGGCGCAGCGGGAATGAATTTAAAACTTAACTTTAATCGTCTGAAATAAACACAACCTACCTTACCCTACTACAATACAATGAAACAGTTTAACAGTATACTTACAATATTTATATGTTTGGGCCTTTTTTTAACCGCCTGCGAAAAAGAACTTATTAAAGTTAGCAAAGAGAATGCTTTTAATACTCAATTTAAATCGACAGTAAACGAACAGGTTTTACTGACAAATGAAAGCTCGCGGGTACTGCTTGAGATAAAGAGCATCAGCGATAAACGTTGCCAGGAGGATCATGAAGTATGTCCGGATCCGGGAAATGCCACGGTACGGTTTGAATTATCTAACCTTGATAATTCCAGAGCGGAATCGCTATTGCATTTGGGCCTATTCAATGAAGAAGAAAAAGAAAGTGATAGCGTAATGATCAATCTGGATGGGCGCTCCTACCTGGTTTCTTTGCATGGTGTGAATCAGGATTCCGGTGATGATATCGAAATTCAAACTGCTGAGTTATGCGTAAAAAGCCAGCAATAATTTTATTTAAATGCGATGGCTTTTACCGGACTGATACGGGTTACCAGCATAGATGGAATAATTAAAATGAGCAGACATACAATGAGTGTTCCCATATTTAAGAGCACAATATCCAGCCATTCTAACTGTACCGGAACAAAAGACATATAATAAGAGGCTTGATCTAATTTAAAGAGATGGGTATAATTTTGTAGCAAACCAAGGCCAATACCTAAGGTATTGCCCAGGAGCAAACCCAACCCGATGAGATATGCAGCATTACTTAAAAATATCTTTTGAATACTCCAGTTTGAGCTTCCCAATGCTTTTAATATCCCAATCATATTGGTACGCTCCAAAATAATGATTAGCAAAGCCGAAATCATATTAATTACCGCTACAGCAAGCATTAATATCAGCAAAACCTGCGTATTAACATCTAATAGTGATAGCCATTGAAAAATAGTCTGGTACCATTCTGTTATGGAGAAGGCGCGTAATCTGTAATTAATAGTGTCGGAAACCTGGGAAGTGCTACTGCCTAGCTTATTAAAATCTTTAACCCGTATTTCGTAACCACCAACTTCGTTATCTTTCCAATTGTTTAAGCGCTTAATTATCGACAAATCACCAATAACGTAAGTCTTATCCACTTCCTCCACACCTAAATCGTAAATACCTACAATTTTAAATTTCCTTCGGCGCGGGGTTTCCTGTATAAAATACATCAGAAAATCATCCCCAACATCCAGTCGCAGGCGGTTGGCAATATATTGCGAAATCAAAATCTGGGTTTTTGATTCGAGGCTATCGGTAAAGTCAATAACGGTTCCCTTAACCAGGATTTTCTTAAAGAAATCCCATTGAAAAGTCTTATCCACACCTTTTAAAACAACCCCTTCAATTTCTTTATCGGCATTTATAATTCCTGGCTTTATAGCATAAGGCTGCGCATATTGTATTTCAGGAAATTGCTGTATAGCTTTAAGTGTATCGGCATTTAATACAAACGGAGAATTTTCATACGATGAGTTTAAATCGTATTTAATTAAAATGATATCGCCGGAAAATCCTCTTATTTTTTCGCGTATTTCTGTTTTAAAGCCTTTTACAACAGCTACAGCCAGTATCATTACGCTAAGGCTAAGCATAATGCCGAGGATTGCTATCCGCACACTCATTTTAGAAAATGAACGTTCAGATCTGAATGTAATTCTTTGTGCAATAAAGGCGGTTAAATTCAAGCTGTAAAGTTTTTTTGTACTTTAGCAAAGATGCAAAAATTTCTATCTCTTGCTATTTTGAACTCATTCTTAATACGTATGCGCCCGTTAATTTTAACATTTCTACTCTCAGCACTCTTAATAACCTCCTGCAGCTCATGTAGCCGTACGACGAATCCGATAATAAAACCTTCTGTATTTCATCCGCCTGTTAACAATACGGCCCTTGATAAGGAAACGCAAAAAAACCGGTTAATGACCGGTGCAGAACAGGTAAACACCTATTTGCCTGCGCTTAAAGGAAAACGAATTGGCATGGTGCTAAATCAAACGTCTGTCATCGGCAACAAACACAGTGTAGACAGTCTGCGCACACTTGGAGTTAACATTGTAAAAGTTTTTGGACCCGAACATGGCTTTCGCGGCGAGGCAAGCGCAGGTGCAAAGGTTACTGATAATATTGATGCTAAAACCGGCATTCCGGTAATTTCGCTTTACGGCACACATTATAAACCAACTCCCGAGGATTTAAAAGGAATTGATTTGATGGTTTTTGATATTCAGGATGTTGGGGCACGTTTTTACACCTATATCTCTACCCTTCATTATTTAATGGAAGCTTGCGCCGAAAACAATATGGAACTCATGATACTCGACAGGCCCAACCCGAATGCCTTTTCTATTGACGGGCCAATTCTAAAAGAAAAGCACAAATCGTTTATTGGAATGCACCCCATACCCATTACACATGGAATGACTATCGGAGAATATGCACAGATGATTAACGGCGAAAGCTGGCTGAAAAATAAGATACAATGTAAATTAAATATTATTAAGATGGCAAATTATACACATGCAACGCCCTATAAACTTCCTGTAAAGCCATCACCCAACTTAAACACACAGCAATCTATCCTTTTATACCCATCGCTATGCTTATTTGAGGGAACCATAATAAGTCAGGGACGAGGCACATATTTCCCTTTTCAGGTACTTGGCAGTCCGAAACTTAGCGGAAAGTATACCTTTAACTTTACACCGGTAAGTATTAAGGGAATGAGTGAAACACCGCTGCATCAAAATCAAAAATGCTACGGTCTGGATTTAAGAAAATACGACACATCAATCTTCTCAAAAACTGGTAAAATAAACCTGCAATGGCTTATTGATATCTATAAAGCTTATCCTGAAAAAGATAAATTTTTCGATTACAAACAAAACGCACAAATAAATAACTTTGATCGTTTAGCGGGTACAGAAACTTTAAAAGCACAGGTTATAGCGGGTAAAACCGAAAAAGAGATTCGCGATTCCTGGGAACCGGAATTATCTCAGTTTAAAACCATGCGAAAAAAATATTTACTCTATCAATAGATAAACACTATGCGAATAATATTTATGGGTACTCCGGATTTTGCAGTAACATCGCTGGATGCACTAATAAATGCCGGATGCGAGGTTGTGGCAGTAGTTACAGCACCCGATAAACCAGCAGGCAGGGGACAAAAGATACACGAATCGGCGGTAAAGCAATATGCCGTAGCTAAAGGCTTAGAAGTATTACAGCCCCTTAAATTAAAGGACGCCGGATTTATTGAGAAATTAAAATCGCTTAAAGCCGATTTGCAGGTAGTAGTTGCTTTTAGAATGCTCCCGGAAATAGTGTGGGATATGCCGCCAAAAGGAACCATTAATCTGCATGCTTCGCTTCTGCCCTCTTATCGTGGTGCCGCGCCTATAAACTGGGCGGTTATAAACGGTGAAAAAGAGACCGGCATAACTACTTTTTTATTGCAGCACGAAATTGATAGCGGAAGTATTCTATTTGCTGAAAAGGTTTCTATCGGTGACGATGAAACCGCTGGCGAGGTGCATGACAAACTAATGAACACCGGAGCTAAACTATTGGTAAAAACGGTTAAAGCTATAGAAGCTGGAAATTACACTCCGGTTATGCAGGATGAAAGCCGGCTTGACGAATTGCCCCATGCACCCAAAATATTCAAAGAGGATTGCCTTATAAACTGGAACCAACCCGCGCAAAAGGTCTACAATCATATCCGTGGGATGAGCCCATACCCTGCTGCATACACTACCTTTAAAGATAAAAGCTTAAAGATTTATTCGGCCGAATTACTAAACAAAGAGCCCGGTATACAACCCGGTGGCTTTTTAAGTGATGATAAAACCTATTTAAGATTTGCTTGCCTCGATGGCTTTATATGCGTGAAAGACCTGCAGCTCGAAGGAAAAAAGCGAATGAAGGTGGAAGAGTTTTTAAGAGGATTTAGGGTGTAATTGGACGGAAAGTTATGTTCAGATCTGTTCTGCTTTTTATTTACTTTAGTATTGGCTGACAGTGAAGTGCTATTAATCGGACACAACCTTTACAAAAAAACCCGACACCTTAAAAAATGATTATTAGAAAAGGACAACCTGAAGACTTAACTGAACTGCAACAGTTGTTTACAGACACGATAAAAAACATCTGCAAGACAGATTACAACAGCAAACAAATTGATGCCTGGGCTTCGGGTATTGAAAATAAACAGCGTTGGCATAATATATTGACAAACCAATTTGTATTAGTAGCACAAAACAATGAGAATATAACGGGATTCTGCACGCTTGACAATGGGCATTACATTGATCTTTTGTATGTACATAAAGACTATCAACGACAAGGAATTGCTGATAGACTTTATGCTGATATTGAAAAAGAAGCAAAGCGGCAAGGACAAAAAGAACTTACATCTAACGTTAGTAAAACCGCAAAACCGTTTTTTGAAAGAATTGGATTTAAAGTACAAAAAGAACAGAACGTGAATGTAAAAGGCGTAGAACTGACAAACTACAAAATGACAAAAATGATTGAATAAACAAAGCCCAAACCATTAACATCATATTACAAGCTTCGATTGGAAGTGCAAAAGTTCAGCTTCTGTTCTTCTATTGCAACACGAATAGCGGTTTTAGATTTCGACTCAGTGCTTTTAACTTTATTGATTCTCCTTCAGCTTTGGCAATGTCTTTAAACTTTTCAATATATTCGGCTGGCAAATTATTTCTTATACCATTGAACCTCTGATCAGTATAAAGAGACCAAAGTTTCCATATTTAACAAAAAAAAAACGAAGCTCCAGCCTTCAGAGTTTCTACTGCAGCACCGTATAATTTAGTTTTAAAACTACATGCAGTTATTTATATCAATGATTACTCGTATAAATATATTTTTTAGAAAAAGTAAATCGATATTAAGGTTTATAAAGCTTTCCTACAATCAGCTTATCTGCAGATAAATCTACCTCAAAAAAATGAGGGATACGGACGTACCGGCCGTTAATATCTTTATGGCTATGAATAGACATCAACATCCTCCCTTCAAAGGTGCGGAACAACATGCCATGTCCAAAATTTGGAGGTGTGATTGGTTCTTTCTCATGAATCCAGGGACCGTCGAGGGTGCCGCTTTTTGAATAAGCAACTCCCTGTGTATATACATCGTGAATCCAGCTTGTCCAAATCATTCCCAGCCTGCCCGTTGCGGTTTTAAACAGGTATGGGCCATCTGTCACTTTATTTGGACCATCGGTGCCGTCTTCATTTTTTTCGCGGCTCCACGGAGCATCTTTGGCTCTGAACAATAGCTTCGATTTTCCTATCGAACCACTTAAATCGGGTTTCAACTCTATCTTTTCTATCGTACCGTTCCCGTTCTGCAGCCATTCATAGCAATAGACCATATAAGGTTTTCCATCTTCAATCCACAAGGTTCCATCAAGCGTAGGCATATTAGCAGGTAAATATGTCAAATCTTTCATTGGCACAAAAGGACCATCCGGCTTGTCGCTTACAAGTACGTGGCATGCCCTGCGTTCTATAACATTCTCTTTTACGGTATCTATCTTTACTGCACGATTTGTAAACGTAGCAAAGTAGTAATACTTACCTTTATACGAGTGGATTTCAGCAGCCCATATCATGGGTCTGGGTCCCATCCATGATGTTGAATCTGTTTGTGCCACTGTGTAAGGTCCTTCCCATACCTTTAAGTTCTCACTTTTCCATAACAGGCCACCTGTGCCAGTCATATAATACATCTTAGTTTTAATATCTGCCAGTATATGCGGATCACTTAAAACTATAGAGTCCAGAGGCACATTTTTTCTGATTTCCAGCGGTCGTCTATATTGTGCACTTAGTACTATTGGAAAAAACAAATAAGCTAATAAAGCTAAGTAAGCATTTCTCATGTATTTCATCTTAGTTATGGTTCAGTCTGTAAAAATAACAATCTTGTTATTCAATTACTATTGTTGATGACTTTAAGCCGGGAGAACTGATGGTTACATTCCCAGCTTTCCCAATCGACTGTACATTTACTAATTTCCCATTGAAAGCTTTTCTCTTATCAGATTTATAATTTTCATGGCTTGTCAAATCGCCACTCTCCAGTCCCAGCAATATATTGGTCCAATTATACTAATTTGTAATTCATTGCTGGCTTCATATACCCTACCCACTGCTTCGCACAGGCTCAATCACGCGCCTCTCCTACAAAGTCAAGGCCAGTCCAAAAATATTGACCAAAAATATTTCTGCTTGCAGCACCAGGATCAGTCTAATAGCCTGCTAAGGCTTACAACCGCTTTAAGCCCTTCTCTCTTTCCTTTCTCTATCTGTTTCAACCGTATTGTGTACGATTCGTTATTTATCTTAACCACCTGTTCGGCAGTGGTACTGGTAACATTACAGGCACCCAGGCATAAAATCAATTCCGTAATAGGGATATGTCCCGACTTAACCTTAATAGTAACCGAAGCATAGCCCTGCCAAATACAGGTAACTCCTTCCGGACAGCGGGAATCGTTGATTTGTATAGCTTCTAAGCTTAATCCTTCTGCGCCACCAAAATAAACAGGCTCATGCTGGTACAAGTCTAGATCCCTACCAAAAATAACCATATCACTTTTTTTACAGGTGCTTATCAATAAAAACAAGAGGCTGGTAAATAGTAAGGACTTCATAATACTGGTTTAGATAATACGTCAGAAAACAATTAAGTGAGACAGATCCGTAATTTCAACTTCTGTTCACTGCTACGATCATGCCATTTCCATTTCTCAAAACAGCATATACCTATAGCTTACTCTTACTTCAGGGGAACAATTGTTCCTGTATTAGAAACAAATGGGTATATATACTTGTATATAACTATACATACCGCTTATATTAATAAACTTATTCAGGAAATTGAATATTTTAGGTATTATCAGTATTATTGAGTTAAAATCCAACACACACACTTACTGTCGGTTCTAATACCACAAGCTTATTCTAGGCTGGGTTTGTAATAAGAGTGCAACATGAATAAAGATGAATCAAGAAGACTTGAAGTATTAAGAAGTTACCACATACTTGATACTCTGGCCGAACCTCAATACGATAACATTACACGTCTGGCTTCATATATATGCAAAACGCCCATCGCTTTAATTACACTGATAGATGAAGACAGACAATGGATTAAATCTAAGGTGGGGATAGAAATTGAAGAAACACCCAGAAACATTGCCTTTTGCGATTATACCATACAAGAGAATACTTTTCTGGAAGTAAAAGACACCAAAGAAGATTACAGATTTTCCGCCAATCCGCATGTAACACAAAAAGGTGGCATCCGTTATTATGCCGGCTTCCCTTTAGTTACTCCTGAAGGCGAAAATATAGGTGCTTTATGCGTATTGGACGTACAGCCAAATGAGTTAAACGATAACCAGAAAGAGGGTCTGGAAATTCTGTCGCAAGAGGTAATAGCTCATCTAAACGTTGCTAAAAAAAACCGGGAACTGAAGCAAATGCTCGCAAAAGCAACACAATACAAGCATCTTTATAATAACTCTAATGAGATTCATTGTATTACAAATAGTGATGGAAGGATTGAGTATATCAATGAGTCTGTTGAGAGATTGCTGGGCTATACCGTAGATGAGGTAACAGGCAAAATCCTATGGGACTTTTGTTGCGACGGAGAGCGCGATCGATTAATGCCCGGTGTTTATAAACGGATCGAGCACGGTGAAAAGCATTTCGATATACTTACCAAAGTAGTGCATAAAAATGGCGATATACGCTGGATCGAGTGGTCGGATGTAATTATGGATAACAAATGGCTGGTTAATGGCCGGGATGTTACTGAAAAAATAAAGAACGAAACTGCATTGACCACCCTTTCACTTGTGGTAGAAAAATCCTCTATCGGTGTAATTATCCGAAACGCCCAATGCGAAATAGAATGGATGAACAAGGGTGCAGAACAGGTTCTTGGATATCAATTCTCCGAACTTAAAGGCAGGCGCTTGGGCGATTTGCTAATTGGCGAACAAACCAGCTTAACCGCGGTAGCCGAAGCAAAAACAAATCTCAGGAAATTAAAGCCCTATGAATTGGAAATGATTCTTTATAAAAAGGATGGTACTCCAATATGGTTTTTTGTATCAAATAATCCGGTGTTTAACGATGATGGCGACCTGCTAAAGCATGTAGCCATTTTGGTAGACATCAGGGAAAGAAAATATGCCGAAGAACAATTGATTAAAACACGGGAAGATGCCATTAAATTAAGTAAGGCAAAAGAAAATTTCCTGTCGGTTATGAGCCATGAAATGCGTACGCCGTTAAATGCGGTAATTGGAATTTCAAGAATATTAAATGAGGAAGCTCCGCTGGAACGGCAGACAGACAATTTAAAGATTCTTAATTTTTCTGCCCAAAACCTGCTCACCCTTATCAATAATGTACTTGATTTTACTAAAATTGAAACGGGCAATTTACAACTAGAAAGCATTTCAATAGATATCCGCGAGCTGGTATCCAAAACCATTGCATCGCTGAAATTCAAAACTCAGGAAAAGAATATCCAGATTAATTATGCTATAAGTCCAAATGTTCCGAAATCTATTTTAGGGGATCCTACCCGCTTATATCAGATCTTTATAAACCTGTTAGGCAATTCCATTAAGTTTACCGATAAGGGTGAGGTGAAACTTAACCTTTGGTTGCAGGAGGAAACATGCGACACGGCTACCATAAAATTCGAAGTAACTGATACCGGAATTGGTATACCTGCTGATAAAATCAACTCCATATTTGATGCCTATAACCAAGTGGGCACAGATACTTCCCGTAAATATGGCGGTACAGGATTGGGATTGGCTATCACTCAAAAACTTATTTCGCTGCACCAATCTTTTATTCATGTAGAAAGCGAACCTGACAAAGGCAGTAAATTTTCATTTTCAATAAATTTTTCAAAGCCGCTTAATCCGACGCTACTAAATGCTGAGAAAGAGGTTTCACTCCAGGCACATCTTTTGGTGGTAGACGATAATGCTATAAACAGGATGCTGGCGAAAAAAGCACTCCAAAAATGGAACATACAAACAGATTTTGCCGAAGACGGATTAGAAGCTGTAAATAAAATTAAAGCGTTTGATTATGATATGGTATTAATGGATATCCACATGCCTGTGATGGGAGGAGTTGAAGCGACTAAAATAATAAGGGCTCTTGAGGATGAGAAATATCAGAAGCTCCCTATTATTGCGCTTACTGGCAGCGTCCCTAACCAAGATCAGGATAAATATCTGCTATCAGGAATGAACGATTTTATACTAAAACCATTTGAACCTTCCTCGCTTTACCGGAAGATTAAACCTTTTTTAACAAAGGGCGATTAATAAGCTGAGTTAGCGATGTGGTTATATTGACGGCCACATAGCCTTGTCCACACGTCATTCTCAGGCTGCCCTTATTATTGCTTATCATCGCATTACGATTACTGATCCAAGCTGGCAACAGCCGGGCTCGTTGAACAATATCATTCTACCTTCCTTTTTTTCGTTGCTGCTTTTTAAAACAAACGCGTTACTCATTTTTTTATAAATAAAAGGACCGGCTTTAGCAGAGAAACCAAGTATTTGAAAACAAATTGGCGTTACGATAGTATTATTTACAGATCAGATAATAATATTTAAAATAAATTAAAAGGAGGCCTTATGTTACACAGTATAAAAAACTTAATTGGCTATACCATGGGAGCTACAGATGGCGAAGTTGGTAAAGTAAAAGACTTCTACTTCGACGACCAGACCTGGGAAATACGTTATTTAATTGTTGAAACCGGTGGGTGGCTGTTCGGACGCAAAGTACTCATTTCTCCGGTTGCTATAATTGCATCGGCTTGGGACTCAAATAACATTCCGGTAAATTTAACCATAGATCAAATTAAAAACAGTCCCGACATCGATACCAATCGTCCGGTTTCCAGACAACAAGAAGCCGAATTACAAGGACATTACTCTTGGCCAGAATATGGCGGACTTGGATTTACTACCAGCGGTATGATAGGCGGAGTTGTTCCACCGGGTGTCCCGTTTGAAGAAACAATCTCGAATGAAATGCACAATGACGATTCAGCGCAAAACACAGCTAACATCGGCAATACTTCCGGCGATCAACATTTAAGAAGCATTAAACATATTACAGGATACACAATATATGCTTCCGACGATGAAATTGGTGAAGTAGAAGATTTCTTAATTGACGACAAAAATTGGGAAATTGCTTTTATGGTAGTGAATACAGGCACCTGGTATACTGGAAAAAAACTACTTACTACACCCAAAAACATTCAAAGGATCGAATGGGATACCTCTTCGGTTTATGTAGATAATACTAGAGATTCTTACAGAGACAATCCTGAATTAGATTATGATGCTATAATGAATAGATAATATTAAAAGCTATCGTAGAGAAAGCAACAATTATACTTATTATAAGTAGTTGTTGCTTTCTTTACATTAAACATGGTATCTTATTATATCTGAAACAATCAATAATTACCCTGGCAAGACCTTGTAGTACTTTTAGAAAGATTAATTAGCATCCTTAACAAAAACCTTTTTCAAGGAACCTGCTATTCGGCTAACCATATTCATTTTTCCTGAAATCACATCAATTAAATTATTGTCAGATTGATCTGTCTCGCTAATATGCAGATTGGGTTCTATCTGTTTAGGATATAAAATCAAAAAGCTGTAATTATTAAAATAATTACCTAAATAATAGGGCAATCGCTCTAAATGCTCTGTATATGAAACATGTCCCTTTCTTGATGTTACAATAACAAATAAGTCATTAGCTTTTAACTCACGGCTAAAGATTAAAAAGTCTTCCCAATTACTAAATTCATTAAATACAGCTTTAGGCGGATGCAGCAGATTTTCGTACAAATTCTTAAGTTCTAGTAAAGTAGTATTAGCCGCATAAAAAGCAAGAGGAATACCAGCCGTTTTAGAAACAGTTAATAATTTACCGAACCAATGCGCAAAGCCAATTTCAAACTCTGCTTTATCGGGTACCAGAACAATCATCCGTTTTAACGTATTAATGGGTTGAGCTGGCTTATAGATATAAATAGTATCTAAAATACGTTTAAACAGCTGTTCGGCTGTGGCACCAAAAAACTTGTTTTGATCCGAATTGTGGTGTAAGCCAATAAGAACATCGGTAATAAGATGTTCTTTAATGGTATAAATAATGCCATTACTGATATTTATATCAAACCGTGATAAAGGAATAAGGACATTTTCTGAAGCAGCAGCATGTTTTAAAGCTTTGTCCATAATCTTTTCGCCTTTAACCCTGGTATTATCTTCTCCTTTCTCATCATCAGTAACATGGAGCGCATAAATAGGTATATCGCTTTTATGGGGTTTAAGCATCAATCCAAAATCGATTAACTCTTGCACCGTTTCCGGGTACGCTAATGAAATAAGTATACGTTCCAACTGCTCCGATTGCTCTATGTCTTCATTCTCAGATTGTAAGGCAAGGTTCCTGGATGCTTTTTCAACAACAAAAGAACTAATTGCACAACTGATAAGTATGAGCAAAATAGTTCCGTTTAAGACATCTTCGTTCAATAATCTAATAGGCTCTCCTGTAGTTGTCTCACCAATTATTATATTATAGCCAACAAGAATAATAGCCAGTGTTGCGGCTGCATGGCTCGTACTTAGGCCAAAAATCATTTGGCCTTCTTCCGCAGACAACTTAAACGCCTTTTGAGTAATAATCGCGGCCAGATATTTTGTAGCAATAGCCACTACTATAATCACTGCAGCAACTTTTAAAGCACCCCAACCATTTACTAATACGCTTACATCCACCAGCATTCCAACACTAATCAGAAAAAACGGAATAAACAAAGCGTTTCCAACAAAGTCTATCCTGTTCATTAATGCAGAAGAATGCGGCACAAACTTATTAAGAACCAAACCAGCGAAAAAAGCTCCGATTATAGCTTCCAGACCGGCAACCTCCGCAAAGAAGGCTGCAAGAAAAACCATTGCAAGTACAAAAATATACTGCGATACGCTGTCTTCATATTGTTTAAAGAACCACCTCGTTACTACAGGAAACAGGTAAAAAACAACGGTGACAAATACTATTGTAGAGATAGTGAGTCGAATCCAAAAAATGGAAGAAACGCCTTCCCTTGTAACACCTGCAATTCCAGCCAGTATTAAAAGAGCAAGAATATCAGTAATCATGGTACCGCCAATTGTTAACGTAACGGCCCGGTTTCGTGCAACTCCGTATTTGCTGGCTATAGGATAAGAAATTAAGGTGTGCGTAGAAAACATACTGGCTAGCAACGCCGACGATAAGAGCCCAAAACCCAAAATATAATAACTGGCTAAGGTTCCGAATACAAAAGGGAGCAGAAACGTAATAAAACCAAATGTGGCTATTTTCGCCCTGTTCTTTTTAAACTCTGCCAAATCAATTTCTAAACCAGCAAGAAACATAATGTATAGCAATCCTACCGTACCAAACAGTACAATACTGCTATCCCGACGCAACAGATCTAACCCATACGGACCAACAATAACTCCGGCCAATATTAAACCTATAATATGAGGTACCTTAATTTTGCTGAACAGGATTGGCGCGAATAATATAATAAAAAGCACCAGGGAAAATATAATAACCGGGTTTTTTAATGGCAGTGAAAAATCTACAGCAGATAACAATACCATACTCATACTATTCACCATCACTGCTTTGCTGCTTTAAGAGCATATACAATTTTGCATTTACCGCTCTGATTAATTACTCTTTGTCCTTCCATTAATTTTTCCATGCTAGGATGTGGAGTTAAAATCACATCCATTTGCGTTTCATCTGGAGAGGATTGTGCTGTAAGTTTTAAACTGTTTTCTTTAAACAGTCCGGTATAGAACCGAATCATTTTCTGATTGGAAATAGCTGTTACCACAACTTTATTATTTTGATAGGAAATATTCCATTGTTCTGTTTTAGTATCGCCAATAGCAGAGCCTTCACATGTCGTTTCGATGCATTGCATGGTTACTTTCCACACTCCTACGAGTCTTGGATTAATTATACCAAGTGTATCAGATTGATTCAGGCTATCTATTCGCTGCTCGCGACTAATGAGATCCAATTCTTTAGATTTTAACTGGTCCTCCCACAATTTCAATATCTGCTCTTTTTGTTCAACTTCTTTTTCCCTCACTTCTATACTCTTTTGTGTATCGGCCTCTCCGCAGGCAAATACAAGAGAAATGATAATGAAAGTATAGCTTTTTGAAAAAGACATTAAAGTTTGTTTAATACTCATAATTCTTTTTTTTGAATATACTGCATTATTATTACGATATATTCATGTTAATAGAAAACCTGATAGTACAGAATTGTTTTGTCAACAACTCTGTAACCATACAGAGTTGTTGACTTAAACGACAAAATATATAAAATAAGGGAAAAAAGCTTATATATAGCCTATTTTTTACGAAGAAACCCATACTATTTAGGATATCAGAGAGCTTAAAACTGAAATGAAAAGCGTAATATTTTGGTACTAAGCGATTAACATATCAGCATTGTCTGTACTTTTCCAAATTGCATTGATATACTACGAACGACATACTTTGTGAAGAAACTATATGAGATAACAATCCCACTCGCAAAAACAAAAAAAAGGTCTTCAAACGGGGAGAATGAAGACCTTTTAACTAACCAATTATAAACCTGACACAAAAATACAATTTGTTGTAACATTCGCAAAGAATAATTAAAAATATTACCAGTTTTACATCAATGTAATGCGATTGTTACTTAAATAAAAAGCCCTTATCTGACAGGATAAGAGCTTGGCCATATTTGGATAGTTTGGAAACTAAATGTACATTTTATTATTGAATGTTACATATTTTATTTGTGAAACTTATAAGATATAGAATTGTGAAATGGCTTACTTAGACTAAAATAAAAAAGGTCTCCAAACGGGGAGAATGAAGACCTTTTAACTAACCAATTATAAACCTAACACAAATATACAATAATTACGAAACTCCCAAAGAATAAATAAAATTAATATCAATTTTATAATTAACAATCCGGATTGTTGCTAAATAAAAAAAGCCTTTGTCCGATAAGGCAAAGGCTAAGGCTATATTTGGATAGTTTGGTTTTTAAAAGTACATTTTATTACGAAGAATCCAAAATTCATTGTAAAAAATGAAAAAAATTATGAAAATATTAAAATCAAATTGAAAAGGAATTCTTAAATAACTTATGAAACTATACCGATAGATTGAAGCTCTCATGAAAAATAAAAGATTCCCAAACCGGGAAAGAGGAGAATATAAATTAAAACGGCCGTTCCCACAGGAGAACAGCCGCTTTTACGTAGTTTATTAAGAATGTCTATTTTTATTTAGCCCGGCCACTTTTTTTATCTTTATCCCTACCGATTATATATCCGGTACCGGCACCAACTACTCCGCCAATTATTGCACCTCTGCCATCTTTTTTATCTACCAGTATCCCGGTTACTGCACCCGCGCCTGCGCCAATTGCAGCACCTTTAGCGGCACTGCTCCAGCCTTTCTTTTGGGCGGGTTGGGTGTTTGTATAGGTTTCAGACTCACCTTTTACATAGGTGGTTCTGGGTGTAGAGGTATGTATAACAGTTACAGGTGCCGGCGAAGCCTTCTCAGCCTTAGCTTGTTCCTGTTTCATTGATTCTGCACGCTGAAAACTATCTAGTCTTAAACTATCCTTCATTTGTTGATAGGCTGCTTCTTTTAATTGTGGACTCGTTTTAGAATTATTGTTACACGCCGCAAACATAGCAGCTACTGCAAAAATTATCATTACTCTTTTCATAATATACTGTTTATTGTGTGTGAAGTTTTAATGTCATTAAAACCATTGCAGTATCACTTACGCGTATGCGATACATATATATCATACAGGCAAAAACCGGTCCAATGAAACAAACGCAGGTTTAAAGCATTATAATTAAAACAGCAGTATGGAATTTAGTACAGAATCTTTCAAAGTGTCAAAAGACTGGAAGAAAAGCCTATCTCATATCGATACTTCAGAAGACAAGGGATTAGATAAAGATGAATCTGGTAAACTATTAGAAAAACTAAAGACTGAGCTTTCTAAGCTACAGGACAAATTATATGCTGAAAATAAAAAATCGTTACTCATAATCTTCCAGGCAATGGATGCCGCCGGGAAAGACAGTGCGATAAAGCACGTAATGAGCGGATTAAACCCTCAGGGATGCCAGGTGTTCAGTTTTAAACAGCCAACCTCTGAAGAATTAGACCACGATTTTTTGTGGCGCCACTATAAAGCCTTACCAGAACGGGGAAGAATAGGTATCCATAATCGTTCTCATTATGAAAGTGTTTTAGTTTGTAAAGTACGCCCGGAATTTGCAGCGAATGAAAGTCAGGTTCCGATAAAAGAAATCAATGCGGAGTTTTGGGAATCGCGATATAAAAGTATCAGAAATTTTGAAGAGCATTTAACTGAATGCAATACAGTAGTGGTTAAATTTTTCCTTCACATATCCAAAGAAGAACAAAAGGAGCGCTTTTTAAAACGTATTGATGACTCCTCAAAGAATTGGAAGTTTTCTTTGGGAGATTTAGATGAACGCGAAAGATGGCAAGACTACATGAAAGCTTATGAGGATGCTTTTGAAGAAACCAGCACCAAAAAGTGCCCATGGTATATTATCCCGGCAGATAAAAAATGGTTTTCCCGCATAGCGATTTGCCAGATACTTGTTGATACTTTAAAATCAATGGACCTGCGCTATCCATCTATAAAAAATGATAACGAGTTAGAGGTTGCTAAGAAAAAATTACAAAACAATAGGATAAGCTATATATAACTCTATCTGATTCGTCTTATAAGTTAAATTTTTGTACCTTTGCAATAACGGATAAAAAACGCTATTCTTTCTTACCTGCTAATCATCTTTGATTAAAATTCTTCCCTGCTGCTAAGCCGTTGCTGCCCGGAGATTATTTCTAATTCAGTTTCTTTTAAACCGAAACATCTATGAATACAGGAATCAGTAAAAAGAAGGATAATAAAAATCAATATCATGGCTAAATCTCAAGCTACCTTCATGAAGAAGCAACTCGAAAAAAACAGGCAAAAAAAGAAAGAAGATAAAGAACAACGCAAGCTTGAACGCCAACAGAATTCCACTGGTGGTGATTTGGAGAGTATGATGGCTTATGTAAACGAATTTGGTGAGATAACCTCTACTCCACCTGAGAAAAAATAAGCATAAAATCTAAACTAAAAAGGCCGTTACTTTACGGCTTTTTAGTTATACAATTATTTCCTGCCTGACCATAGCTCTGCCGCTCCTATTAATGTAGCTGCATCGCCTAAAACTGCCGGCCTTATAGGCAGATTAATATTTTTTTCCGACAAGCGATCCTTTACATGAGGTATAAATAAATCCCAGGCATTATTATGCCCGCCGATAACCAATAAATCTGGGTCATATTCGGGGATATATTGCATTAAAAACTTCACAAAATTCTCTCCATACTCGTTAAAAACCAATTGCCCGATTCCGTCGTCTGTTTTTGCTCTTTTAGTTAACTCTTTTAAATCTGCAATTCCCTCACCTGTAAATTCTTTGTACCGCTTTGATATCCATTGAATACCTAAATAATTTTCAGCAATACCATCTCTGAAAGGCTTGTTCCATAAATGGCCGTCTTCTATTTTATTATTAACGTAACGGGCAGAACCAAGTCCATAGTTTAAAGTAAAAGCCAATACATTTTTAAATCCTTTAGCCGAACCGGCTAATACCTCGCCCTGTAAGAAACAAGGTGTATTGTTGTCCATCAGAATACTGGCAGGTGATATATTTAAACGTTCTGCCAATAGCTCTTTCACATTCAACTGATAAATAGATTCAAATTTTTGTTGATTTGTCATCAAAGAGATGCCCTTATCATAATCAAATGGGCCCGGAATACCAATCCCTAAAGATGATATTTTCATCGAATTATAATGGGCGCATTTTTCTATTGTTCCTGCCCATGCTTCAATTAAATTTTCAGCAGTTTCATTAGCATCAATCGCCTCAGATACAAAACCTGATACTATCGACTTATCATTTATATCTACAATTGCGACTTCTATGCCAGGAATATTTATGCTTATCCCAAATACATTTTTATTCATAAAATAACATTTAACTCTTTATCAGATTGACTGGAAATGAGTATTGGTTTATAAAGTATATCATGTAAACTACGTATTACATTATAAAACTGAGTTTTTGAAATAGGTTAAACGGAAATTGAGAAAAAAGGTTATGCTGTATTCCTATTTAATGGCATGTATAATCTTATATAATTATGTTATATTAGATTCAAAATTCCGAGAGTGAAGAAGAGGATATTAGTTGTTGAAAATGACAGGGAAATTTTAAATGTTATATCTTACATCTTAAAGGATGAAGGATATAATGTTAAATCAATACAATCCCTGAAGGGAATAATTGAGCTTATTCATACTTATAAACCAGATGTAATATTGCTGGATATAATTATTCCGGAAGTAGAAAGTTCTGAAATTTGTAAGACTATAAAGTCTACTGATGGAATCAAACATATACCTGTAATCGTATTGTCGACCCACCCCAAAGTAACCGCAAGCATTAAGGAAATATGCGCAGATGATGTAATATCCAAGCCCTTTGATATCAATAATCTGGTACAGGTAATAAATGATAAGCTGGTTGTTTAACGTATGCTTTTATAGCAATTTGCTACAAAAGTTTATGCTTAATCTAAATATGATAACTCTACAATAAATCAGGTACTATAAAATATCCGGTTATTGTCAAATGCCATTTCATAATCTTATAATCATTAGACAATGATACTTGCTTTCTCCGTTTAATTGTATTGTATTTAAATATGCGAAATCAGGGCTTAATGCCGGCAGTATAGTACCCCTGCCGGCATTAAGAAATAAATTTGGAATTCGAAAAGCTTTAAAAATCCTACTCTCCTAAAATATTATGTAGAACATTATCATAAACATTCTTAACGGCTGAAACTGTTCCGAAATCTTCATTATCAATTTTAAATTCACCTGAATTAACAGTTCCCAATAAAGAGAATTCAACTTCGGAAGTCGCCAGAAATTCAACAAAAGCTTCCTGGTTTTCCGGTTTAACAGAAACCACTACCCTGCCCTGCGCCTCGCCGAACAAGAACGCATCCTTACGAATGTCTTCGTCGCTTTCTACATCAAACCCTAATTTATTTGGCATGGAAGATTCTACCAGAGTAACATATAAACCACCATCAGCAATATCATGCGCCGACTGGATTAATTCTGCACGAATTAATTGTTTGATAGCCTGCTGCATTTCGTACTCTTCATCCAGATTAAAATATGGAGCCGGAGATGCAGAAACTTTATGGTAAGAAGCTAAATATTGTGATGATGCGATATCGTTACGACTTTCACCGATAAGATAAATCAAATCTCCGGTTTGCTTAAAGTCCAGCGTCATTTTGGTTTTGATATCATCTAGAATACCTAGCATACCAATAGCTGGTGTTGGAAATACCGGGCCCTCATCGCTCGATTGATTATAAAAACTTACATTACCGCCAGTAACAGGCGTTTCAAATTTAATACAAGCTTCACTCATTCCCTTAATAGCACCAACAAATTGCCAGTACACTTCCGGAACGTAAGGATTACCAAAGTTTAAGCAATTGGTAATCGCCACCGGCTCCCCTCCTGCGCAGGTAATATTTCTGGCTGCCTCTGCTACCGCGATAGCGCATCCTTTTTGAGGATCGGCGTACACATAACGGGAGTTACAATCTATGGTTAAAGCAAGAGCTTTGTTCGTACCTTTTACATTCACAATAGCTGCATCGCTCGGTGTATTAGTGGTCATCGTAGCAGTACCTACCATTGAATCGTACTGATCTGTTACCCAACGTTTAGAAGCAATATTCGGATGCGAAATCAGATGATCTGCTACTGCCTTTAAATCTGCAGGCTCCTGAACATCTTCAATTCTGAACTTCTGATTTTCTGCAAAGTAAGCAGGCTCACGGTATTCACGTTGGTAAACCGGTGCGCCACCGCCGAGAACCAAATCATCAGCAGGAACATCGGCAACCAATTGTCCGTTCATAAAATATTGCAAACGGCGTGTATCGGTAACTTCACCAATTTCTACACAATTCAAGTCCCATTTATCAAAAACTGCCTGCACTTCAGCTTCGCGGCCTTTTTCAACAACAATCAGCATACGTTCCTGAGATTCTGATAGCAGAATTTCAAAAGGCTTCATGTTTTCCTGGCGCATAGGCACTTTATCTAAATCGATACGCATTCCATGCTCGCCTTTGGCAGACATTTCTGAGTTAGAGCAGATAATACCCGCTGCACCCATATCCTGCATACCTATAACGGCGCCGGTTTGAATTACTTCCAAACTTGCTTCAAGTAAAAGTTTTTCCTGGAAAGGATCTCCAACCTGAACGGCCGGTAAATCGTTTACCGAATCTTCGGTTATATTTTTAGAAGCAAAGGCTGCTCCGTGTATTCCGTCTTTTCCGGTTGCCGAACCTACAATGTAAACCGGATTGCCAACACCATAAGATGTGGCAGAAACCGTTTCGCCAACCTTTACAATTCCGGCCGACATTGCATTTACCAATGGATTTACAGTATAACAATCGTCAAAAAACAACTCTCCGCCAACTGTAGGAATTCCAAAAGCATTCCCATAATCGCCGATTCCTTTAACTACACCTTTAATTAACCATTTATTGCGGTCTAAACTTAATTCGCCAAAGCGTAAGGAGTTTAATTGTGCAATTGGGCGTGCGCCCATAGTAAAAATATCACGATTTATGCCTCCGACACCAGTTGCAGCTCCCTGATAGGGCTCTAATGCTGATGGGTGATTATGTGACTCAATTTTAAATACGCAGGCAATTCCATCGCCCAAATCTACCATTCCGGCATTTTCTTCACCAGCCTTTGCCAGCATACGCGGACTGTCTTTCGGTAAAGTTTTTAACCAGGTGATTGAATTTTTATAGGAACAATGCTCACTCCACATTACTGAAAATATAGAAAGCTCTGTAAAGTTAGGTACGCGACCAAGAATTTCCTGAACGCGATCAAACTCTTCGGGTAAAAGGCCTAATTCTTTTGCAATCTCGAGAGTCGAAGGTTGATTTTTTTCCAAAATATTACGATTATTTAAAGATTCTGCAAAAGTAGGAAAAAATGCATACTTATCGCATTTAGCCTTTTGCAAAACGTATTAAATACAATATGGGTCCCAGGCCTTTTATTAGATTCCTGTTTTTGCAGGAATCTAATAAAAGAACCAATTACTCTCCCATCTAAAAAACAAGTGGTATAGTATATAATACCCTCACATTGCTATTATTCTGAATACCTGGCTTCCAGGACGGAGATTTTCTTAAAACTCTCGTTGCTTCTTCGTCACAACCATAACCAATCCCCCTTAATACCTTTATATCGGTTAAGCGACCATCTCTTTCTATTACAAAACTTACAATCACTTTACCATTTATCCCCGCATCTACGGCCCTTTCAGGATAGCGAAGGTTTTTCCTTAAATAATTCGCGAAAGCATCCATTCCGCCCGGAAACTCAGGATATTTTTCCAAAAGGTCCGGAGTAACCAATTCGCTACCGTTGCCTGTTTCTTTTCCTAAACCTTCGCCACTCCCATTTTCTGTTCCCTTTTCATGATGTACAGGAGCTACATTATACGTTGTTTCTTTTCCCGCCACATTCTGAGCACTGATAGTAGAGTTTTGAAGTTCCTTAATAGTTGGAGGTTCATCAAGGACAGGTGTATTCACTACAACCACATCCACAAAACGAGTCGACTTTAATTTAACAGGATCTGATTTTGCTGAGGATACAGCCGGCGGTTCTATCCTTCTTTTCTCCATTTTAGGGATTAAAACTAGGTCAATTATCTTGTCTGCATCGTTCGGCTTTGGTAATATTACATCAGGCGCATCGGGCCCACTGAAACGCTGATGTAATAGCGGAAAAAAAAAGATCAGTGTTACTACAAGCGATGCAACACCTAATGCATACCCTAAACGTTTGTTATAATTGAGTCTAAGTTCGTAAGCACCGTAACTTTTGTTTCTGTTTTCAAATACCAGATCAAGCCACTCAGTCTGATAAATAGTGGATTTTAGGTTGAACATAACGGTTAGTTTTTATTAATTGATGTCCGATGTCCGCCAATTCCATAAAAAACACCCCAAAAAATTACTTTTTTTTCAACAAAAATTGGTGATATGCTAAAAATTGCAAATCTTTGAGCCTCAATTCTTAAAAACTTAATACATATTCATGGCGAGTCTTCGTTTTCAAGCATTAAATGCAGTATTAACCAGAAACATTCCAGAGGTAAAACTTCCAGCCAGGCTATCTGATATTTATGCCTGCAATGTTTTTGATAGAAAAAAGATGAAAGAGTTCTTATCTAAAGAAGCACTGGAAAGCGTAAGTAATTCCATTCTTTACGGAACATCTATCGACAGAGATATTGCAGAGCAGGTTGCTACCGCAATGAAAGCATGGGCAATTGGGTTAGGCGTTACTCATTATACGCACTGGTTTCAACCCTTAACCGGAACGACAGCAGAAAAGCACGATTCATTTTTTGAGCCTACAGGTGATGGAATGGCCTTAGAAAAATTCTCTGGTGATGCCCTGGCTCAACAAGAACCAGATGCTTCAAGCTTTCCAAACGGAGGTATCCGCAGTACATTTGAGGCTCGTGGTTATACCGCTTGGGATGCTTCTTCTCCCGCATTTATTATCGGAAGCACACTTTGTATCCCCACTGTATTTGTTGCATATACCGGCGAAGCCCTGGATTATAAAACACCTTTGTTAAAAGCTGTATCTGCTCTGGATAAAGCCGCTGTTAGTGTTGCACAATATTTTGACAAAGGAATTGAAAAAGTTAATGCCTCTTTAGGTATTGAGCAGGAATACTTCCTTGTCGATTTAGCGCTGTTTAATGCACGTCCTGATTTACACTTGACAGGAAGAGCTTTATTCGGCCACATGTCGGCTAAAAACCAGCAACTGGAGGATCATTATTTTGGTTCAATTCCTGAAAGAGTATTGGCTTACATGCAGGATTTAGAGGTAGAATCAATTAAATTAGGTATTCCTTTAAAAACACGCCATAATGAAGTTGCACCATCACAATTCGAATGTGCACCGCTTTACGAAGAAATAAACCTTGCAATTGACCATAATCAATTGTTAATGGATATAATGGACAAAGTTGCCCGCCGTCATAATTTTAAAGTTTTATTACATGAGAAACCTTTTGCGGGTATCAATGGTTCCGGAAAACATAATAACTGGTCTTTAATTACCAATACAGGTAAAAACTTACTTTCTCCGGGCAAAACGCCTAAAAACAACCTGATGTTCCTTACATTCTTTGTAAATACAATCAGGGCGGTTTATGAGCATTCGGATTTATTAAGAGCATCTATTGCTTCTGTAAACAACGACCATCGCTTGGGAGCAAACGAAGCGCCGCCGGCCATCATTTCAATTTTCCTTGGAAGCCAGTTAAGTAATGTATTGGATGAAATAGAAACATCCCGTGTTACTTCAAAAATGAAACAAGAGAATTCTTTATGGACAAACATTCCTAAGGTTCCGCAAATATTATTAGACAACACCGACCGTAACCGTACTTCGCCCTTTGCCTTTACAGGAAATAAATTTGAATTGCGTGCGGTAGGTTCTTCTGCTAATTCCGCAGATCCAATGACTGTTTTAAATACTATTGTAGCCGAACAGCTGAATAAATTTAAACTAGAAGTCGATAAATTACTTAAAAAAGGCGAAAAGAAAGATGTTGCCTTAATGACAGTAATCAAGCGCTATATAAAAGAATCTAAAGCAATTCGCTTTGAAGGAAATGGCTATAGCGAAGAATGGGCTAAAGAAGCCGAAAGCAGAGGTTTATCCAATATAAAAACTACTCCTAAAGCACTCGATGTATTAATATCTGACAAGACCTTAAAGCTTTTTGAAGATATGAGTGTGTATAACAAACGTGAAGGACATGCGCGCCACGAGATTTTACTGGAAAACTATTTTAAAAAGCTTCAGATTGAAGCCAGGGTAATGGGAGAAATGGTAAATAACGTAATTATTCCTGCTACAATTTCTTATCAGACAGAACTTATTGAAAATGTTAAAGGATTAAAAGAAATCGGCCTTGATAAAACTGCTTATGCTGCTCAGTTAGACATTATCGGTAAAATTTCTCATCATATCAATACCATTAGTGCCGATGTAAAAGCAATGGTTGATGCTCGTAAAAAAGCCAACATAATTGAGGACTCAAGAGAAAGGGCTATTGTATATGATGAAACTGTAAAATCTTATTTTGATGGAATCCGTTACCACGTGGATAAGCTTGAACAGGTTGTTGCAGATAACAAATGGCCTCTTCCTAAATTCAGAGAACTATTGTTTATTAAATAGATAAGAGATTTGAGACATTAGATTTGAGATAGTTCCGCGTTATGCGGAACTTTTCTTTTTAAAGCAGATCCTGGAAATCGCAAAAGATGATTTAGATTATTTGTTTAAGCTATATCCTCATATCTAAATCTCAGGTTCTGATATCTATTAAAATCTCACATCTATTACCCCATATCTCATATCTAAGTCCTATTTTTGCAGCAATGTCAGATCTTAAATACAACCAACGCGGTGTTTCTGCCGGAAAAGAAGACGTTCATAACGCAATAAAGAATATCGATAAAGGCTTATTCCCGCAGGCTTTTTGCAAAATAATTCCAGATATTTTAGGTGGTGACGCAGAATGGTGCAATATTATGCATGCTGATGGTGCAGGAACTAAATCTTCCCTTGCTTATATTTATTGGAAAGAAACCGGAGACATTTCGGTTTGGAAAGGCATAGCCCAAGATGCTATTATCATGAATCTTGACGACCTGCTATGCGTAGGCGCTACTGATAATATACTGCTTTCTTCAACAATAGGAAGAAACAAAAACCTCATTCCTGGCGAAATTATTGCCGAAATAATAAATGGCACAGAAGAAATTCTTACAGAATTACGCGAACTTGGAATTGGAATCTATTCTACAGGCGGTGAAACCGCTGATGTTGGCGATTTAGTACGGACAATTATTGTCGATTCTACAGTTACCTGCCGCATGAAGCGGGATGAGGTAATATCTAACGACAGAATAAAAACAGGTGATATTATTGTTGGATTGAGCTCTTATGGACAAGCATCTTACGAAAAAGAATATAACGGTGGTATGGGTTCTAATGGATTAACATCTGCCCGCCATGATGTATTCAGTAAATATGTAGCAGAGAAATATCCTGAAAGTTTTGACCCTGCGGTTCCTTATGACTTAGTTTTTGCCGGAAATAAAAAGCTTACCGACGAAATAGAAATAGACGAAGGAAAAACGCTCACCGCCGGAAAGCTGGTACTTTCTCCAACGCGCACTTACGCGCCTGTTATCAAAAAAATTCTTGATAAATACCGTTCACAAATTAACGGAATGGTGCATTGCAGTGGCGGCGCACAAACCAAAGTGCTTCATTTTGTTGAAAATCTTCACATTGTAAAAGACAACCTTTTTCCACTCCCACCGTTGTTTAAACTGATACAAGAACAATCTGGTACCAGTTGGGAAGAAATGTATAAAGTTTTCAATATGGGCCACCGGATGGAGATGTATGTTTCGGAAGAAATCGCTGAAGACATAATCAGCATTTCAAAGAGCTTTAATATAGATGCGCAGATAGTTGGAAGAGTTGAAAATGCCAATAGAAAGCAGGTAACCATACGCTCTGAATTTGGAGAGTTTGTGTATAACTAAAGGAAATATTTTAGTTTTAATGACTGATTTACATCATAACAAATAAAATACAATTTGGCCCGATGACAGATATTTGTATAAAAAACACATACAATTTGTAGATTTGGCCTGTCAATAAAATATAAATAGAATTCTTATGAATTACGACTTAATCGTTATTGGAAGCGGCCCCGGAGGTTATGTAGCAGCAATCAGAGCTTCGCAACTTGGTTTAAAAACTGCTATTATAGAGCGCGAATCTCTTGGTGGCATTTGCCTTAACTGGGGATGTATTCCTACTAAAGCGCTTTTAAAAAGCGCACAGGTATTTGAATATATTAACCACGCCGCAGATTACGGAATAACAGTTCAGGAAGCTGGCCTGGATTTCAACGCGGTTATAAAACGCAGTCGCGATGTAGCCGATGGCATGAGCAAAGGCATTCAGTTCCTGATGAAGAAAAATAAGATTGATGTCATTATGGGAACCGCCAAAATTAAAAAAGGCGGCAAAATTGATGTTAAAGCTGCCGATGGCACTTCAAAGGAATATACCGCTAAACATACTATCCTGGCAACAGGAGCCCGCTCCCGCGAATTGCCTAATTTAAAACAAGACGGCAAAAAAGTAATCGGATATCGTCAGGCAATGTCATTACCTCAACAACCAAAATCTATTGTTGTGGTTGGTTCGGGCGCTATCGGAATTGAATTTGCTTATTTCTATAACTCTATCGGAACTAAGGTTACTGTAGTAGAATTTTTAGATAATATCGTTCCTGTAGAAGACGAAGATGTGTCGAAACAATTACTTCGCAGCTTGAAAAAGACTGGAATCAACATCATGACCCAATCAACAGTTGAATCTGTCGATACCAATGGAGAAGGATGTAAAGTTCAGGTTAAAACTGCAACAGGCACCGAAACATTAGAATGCGATATCGTTCTTTCTGCAGTTGGCATAACACCTAATATAGAAAACATTGGATTAGAAGAAGTAGGCGTAAAAACAGATCGCGGACGTATAGCGGTTGATGGATTTTACAAAACTAATGTAGAAGGTGTTTATGCTATCGGCGATATAGTTGGCGGACAAGCGCTGGCACACGTAGCTTCTGCTGAAGGTATTATCTGCGTGGAAAAAATTGCAGGCCATCATCCTGAACCATTAAATTATAACAACATTCCTGGTTGTACCTATTGCTCACCAGAGATTGCTTCTGTAGGTTATACCGAAAAAGCAGCTAAAGAGGCTGGATACGAACTTAAAATCGGCAAGTTTCCATTCTCTGCTTCTGGTAAAGCAAGTGCGGCTGGTACAAAAGACGGCTTTGTTAAGGTAATCTTTGATGCTAAATATGGCGAAATCTTAGGAGCTCATATGATTGGTGCAAACGTTACTGAAATGATTGCTGAAGTAGTTGTTGCACGAAAGTTAGAAAGCACCGGAATGGATATCGTTAAAACAGTACATCCGCACCCAACCATGAGCGAAGCTATTATGGAAGCTGCTGCTGATGCGTATGGCGAAGTAATACATCTGTAAGAGAGTTGTAAGTTTTAGGTTGTAAGTTGTAAGTGTGCCTGCGAGCTTTCATAAAAGGTTCTAAGAATTGTCTTTATAGCTTACAACCTATAACAAATATATCACAACCAAAACATACAACTCACAACATACGACTCAACTCACAACCCACAATGGCTTGGTTTTTCCTTATTCTCGGAGGCTTATTCGAAATCGGCTTTACAACCTGCTTAAAACTCTCTAATAACTTTAGCAGATTGGGCTGGAGCATTGGCTTTTTTATATGTATTACACTGAGTTTTACCTTATTAAATAAAGCCATTCAAACGTTACCTATCGGCACAGCTTATGCTGTGTGGACAGGTATTGGCGCAGCGGGTTCTGTACTTGTTGGAATTCTACTTTTTAAAGAATCTTCAGATTTCTGGAGATTATTCTTTTTATTCTTATTAATTGGTTCAATACTTGGATTAAAAGTTGTTTCAAAATCCTGAGTTGTTCTTTCGGCCCTTAACCTTATCTCCTTTAACCTTAAAAATGAATCTTTACTCCATAGAAACCGGACTTTTTAAACTAGATGGTGGCGCGATGTTTGGCGTAGTACCTAAAGCTATCTGGAACAAAACCAATCCGGCTGATGAGAATAATCTTTGCACATTAGCAATGCGATCTCTTCTTATTGAAGATGGAAACAGATTGATATTAATTGATACAGGTATAGGCAATAAACAAAGCGAAAAATTTCTAAGCTATTATTATTTGCATGGCGATGATTCCCTAGAAAAATCGCTGGCAAAAAACGGCTTTTCTAAAAATGATATTACTGATGTATTCCTTACCCATCTTCATCTCGATCATGTAGGCGGAGCTATAGAAAGACAAGGAGAAAACTTAGTTCCTGCTTTTAAAAATGCGAATTACTGGAGCAATTTAAAACATTGGGACTGGGCGGTGCAGCCAAACGAACGTGAAAAATCGTCCTTTTTAAAGGAAAATATTTTACCGATACATGAAAGCGGCCAATTAAAATTCGTGAATACTGACATTGCAGGATTTTCGGAAAACATCAAAGTTCGCTTCACTTATGGACATACTGATGCCATGATGTTGCCACAAATATCCTACAAAGATAAAACCATTTTATTCGTAGCCGATTTAACCCCTACCATAGCTCATATTCCAATCCCTTATGTTGCCGGATACGATGTGTTTCCACTTAAATCTATGGATGAGAAAAAGGATTTGCTTAAGGAAGCTTTAGACAATGAATTTATATTATTTATGGAGCATGATGCCGCAAATGAGTGCTGCACCTTGATACAAACAGAAAAGGGAATACGGGCAGGAGAAACGTTTAGGCTTTCGGAGATTTAGCCTCACCCCAGCCCTCTCCAAAGGAGAGGGAGCACGAAAGCGCTTTAAAATTACTCTTTCCTGTATTCTAAAATATCGCCGGGCTGGCAATCTAATACTCTGCAAATAGCTTCTAAGGTTTCTAAACGCACAGCTTTTGCCTTTCCTGTTTTTAAAATGGAAAGATTGGAAACAGTTATCCCAACCCGCTCACTTAATTCATTAAGCGACATTTTTCGTTTTGCCATCATTACATCCAAGTTGACTATAATAGGCATATTAGATAGTTAACTCCTGTTCTTTCTGAACCTTTTGAGCTCTCGCAAAAATTATAGTAAATAGAACAAAAATAAAGTTCATTATGTAGAATATCGATTGTCCGTCCTTTTGCGTATAAAAATGGAACATGTTACCAGTATCCTGAAAAAACATATCATCAATAGAGGATATGATCAGGCTTCGACTCTCCATTAAAAGAATAGTTAAAAAGACCAGACAAATAAACATGATATATGTCCTTCCATTAAAAAACTCCTTTTCAGAAATGTAAAAGGAAAAAATAAATAAATACAAGCCAATACAAAACACAAAGAAACAATCTATTATTTTAGTCGGCGAACCGGGCCTTGAATAAAATCCGTAGAGAACAGCCTTGTACAAGGTTTTTGGTCGATAATTAAGTGTGCCGGTTGCTCCATAGTTGAACTCATTTCCGCCAATATCGACCGAGTTCCATGTTTTTACTTCACTACCGCTTTTATTAATTTGAACCTCTAATAAAATCCCTTCATTATTTAAATAGTGGTATCTGGCCATAAAGAAGTCAACCGCTGCAAAAACCAGGGCCAGAATGGTAACAGCGAGAAAAATGCGTCGCAGCAGTATTTTGCTACTGGTTGTTGTTGAATTGTGGGTCATAATGACGATACTAGATAATTAAATTTTGTTCATTTTGAATTTGCAGCTCAGCTCTGACACGCTTGGAAGGCTCCATAATAGTTCTTAAATTATTAAGTCTTGCTCTTCTTTCATTTCAACTCCCTGCCTGAATGCCTTGTAAACTGTGAAAAAGACCAATCCCAACTAACGCGATCTTCCATTGCTCCTGCCAAATTCGGTTATGCAATACTACGTCTTCCGTTAAGTAAGTCGAAAAAACAACCCACATTAATATATTCATTATAAATACTATTACAGGGTAGGCAATCAAGCTAATTGCAATTAATCTAAGTCTGGAAATATTTTGCCGGGTAAATGACTGACCTTTTGATACATCTATCAAAAACTTAATAAAACCGCCAACTATAAAATAAAAAACATATACTATACCTGCCAAACCTAAGATCATAAAGAGAACATTAAGTATTGATTTAATTTGAAGACTTACAGGGATAAGAATCCCGTTTCCGCTTCTGAGGTATTTGAACCTCACAGGTATATCTGCATAATGCCCGTTATGTCGGACTTTTCCATCACTTGTTTTTACCGCGCTATCCCACACTACTTTTCTGATGAATGCATGGCCATTATCAGCATAGTAATTAAGCGAATCACTGAATGAATGTTTACTGGGTCGCAATCTCCAGCCTGGCAGTTTTATGAAATACTGCTTCTCACCGTGTTCATATAGTTCTTCCCATCCAGAGAAAGGCTTTTCAAAATTAAAATAAAGAGCTGTATAAGTTCCGATGAATGGAAATCCGCTCTCGAAGCCCACGGCTGTTATTTCTGCATTTTTGAGCTTCCTCATTTGAACAATACTGTCCCTGACTTTAACATAATGGCTATACGGTAAGCTTTCAGACACCGAAGGATCTATGCTTTTAAGTGTGTTTTCGATAAATATGTTGGTAACAGAGGTCCCGCGTACAATCTTAGATTTAGGCGGCACAAGCACCCAAACAAGCATAACGAGCAGCAAGAGAATTACAATACCAATAATAAGATTTACAAGCCGGTTAAAATTAAATTTAGTTTCCATAGTTAAATTGTCAATTCCTTGTTCTTCCTCATTTCAATTCCCTGCTTTATTACATACGAAAGTACGGCGAAAAGCAATGAGCCAAATACACATAGCATATCAGCTCCATCTAAGCCAAAAGATTTGCGAATGATACGTTGAACAAAGAGAGGTTATGTATAGCTCTGTCAAACTTTCTAAAAACATTCTGATGACCGGAACAAGTATTAATAAACAACAAAAAGAGAAGTATATTTACAGACCGAATTGCATAATAAAGAGAAGGACTGGTTTTATTTTCCATAATTAAATTGTTAATTCTTTATCTTCCTGTAATTCGCATCCTCGTTTATAAACTGCTGCTATAATCAGGATAATTATTCCCATTCCTAAAGAATAACCAGCAATTGATCCGTTGAACTTATAAACATCATCCGTTAAGCTTTTTATAGAATAACTCATGTATATTTCTCTCAAACCAGCGAATACCCAACCAGCAATTATTATCCAACCTAACTTATTAATATAGCCAGCTATCTTAAAAGAGAAAGGACTATCTAATTCTAAAGCTTTAAAAACCCGAAGTAAATACCATAAAATCAACAATGTAAAAAGACAGGTGAAAATATCAGGAAAATGTTCGCCAGGGAATAATAGCCAATCAAATACGTTTCGAGCAGAAAATGTATATATTCCAATACTTTTAATTTTAGCTATTTGCCCTGTAACAACCGGCAATTTATTTAAAGTACATTCTTTGCAAACTACATTTACAGTTCTGGTTGTAGAAACCATATTTACCAAAGAGCCGATTGTCAATAATCCCCATACTAACAGAGTAAGTGGAATAAGTGTTCTAAAACTTGAAATAAAACCTCTTAAGCCTCCAGGATGCTTTCTTAATTTTAATGTATTTAGTTTTTTCATCTGATTATCAATCAAAGATACTAACAAATATTATAAAACAATATATTTTTATTGTAAATCAATAAAAGTACAAACATCCACTATTTAATTGAAAAGATTATTATCTCCCATTATCATCCAAATAAAATTTTAATCAATAAGAAAAAACATCTCACATGTATTTAAAGCAAAATATTTTAAATGTAATTCAAGTTGCAAGCATTGTCATAATTAGTTCATAAAAACCCTGCCAAATGCATATATGGAACGATTTTTGCTATCAGATGCTTTGAATTTAGAATAAAATTTATTACAACTTTTCCATTAATTATCCGTTAAAGCTTAACAAAAGTTATAACTTTGCACACGCTTTAAGAAAGGGGTATCACACTTTAAATGAGACAACTCAAAATAACACAATCCATTACCAATCGTGAGTCGCAATCTCTCGACAAATACTTACACGAAATTGGTAAAGTAGATTTAATTACTGCCGAGGAAGAAGTAATTCTTGCTCAAAAAATTCGTGAGGGAGATCAGGCAGCTCTGGAACGTTTAACAAAAACGAATCTGCGTTTCGTAGTTTCTGTTGCAAAACAATATCAAAACCAGGGGCTAACCCTGGGCGACCTTATCAATGAAGGAAACCTTGGTTTAATTAAAGCAGCAAAACGCTTTGATGAGACGAAGGGATTTAAATTCATCTCATATGCTGTATGGTGGATTCGCCAGTCTATTTTACAAGCCATTGCAGAACAATCACGTATTGTACGCTTACCTCTTAACCAGGTAGGTTCTTTAAGTAAAATAAGCAAGGCTTTTTCAAGACTTGAGCAAGAATACGAACGCGAACCTTCTCCGGAAGAATTGGCAGATACCTTAGAAACAACCGTTGATAAAATATCTGACACACTGAGTAACTCTGGCCGTCACGTTTCTATGGATGCGCCATTTGTTCAGGGAGAAGAAAACACTTTATTAGATGTTTTAGAAAATGGTGAACTAAGCACAGATAGTAATCTTATTGATGAGTCATTATCAGAAGAAATCAAACGCTCTCTGCAAACGTTAACTGAACGCGAACGTGAAATTATTGTTCTTTTCTTTGGATTAGGAAGTAATCATCCTTTGTCTCTTGAAGAAATTGGAGAGAAATTCAACTTAACCCGTGAGCGTGTAAGACAAATAAAAGACAAGGCACTACAACGCCTTCGACATACATCAAGAAGTAAGATTTTAAAATCTTATCTTGGATAAGGAAAATACAAAATCAGAAAAAGGCTTACAGAAATGTGAGCCTTTTTTGTTTAGATAAAATCCTGATTTTGAATACTTCTCAAAATTCAATACTTTGCATAATGAGTGTTTATTATTCCTTTTATCGCCTGTATGGTATCTGGTTTATGTTGTCGAGCCTTGTTGCCATTTTTATTTATATCTCTACTCAATATATTAGCGCTGCAGTACTTACCAAATGCATAACGCTTCCGGCTTTGAGCTTTCTGAACTTAAATTCTTTTAAAAAACACTCTGACTACTTTCACAACCTTGGCTTTTCGGTAAAAAAACTTTTTACACTAGTGTCGATAGTCGACTTTATTCTATTGGCGGTAGTTATTTTGCTAATTAAAGTGGCTGCATCTTATGCTTGAAATAGATAGTGTAACCATAAGCTTTGGAACCAAAACCATTTTAGCAGGCTGTTATTTAGGTTGTAAACCTGGAGAAGTAGTAGGGTTATTGGGTAGAAACGGCTCGGGAAAATCAACTTTACTTAAAATAATTTTCGGATCATTAAAAGCACATTTTATGCATTTAAGAGTAGATGATAAAACCGTTAACTGTGGTTTTAAATCCGGCAAGATTGGCTATCTGCCTCAGCAAAGTTTCATGCCACCTTTCTATACCGTGAAAAGATTATTAAGTCAGGTTTCCAAGGAATTACTTACAGAAAATATCCGGGCTTATCTTGATAAGATTACTGAGGCCCGCTTAAATAATTTATCCGGAGGAGAACTGAAATTTCTGGAATGCTTATGGGTTTTGAGTTTGCCAGCAACTTATCTATTATTAGACGAACCGTTTTCCGGAATATCGCCATTGCAAATAGAATTACTGCAGGAAGCAATAAAAATTGCTGCAATAAAGAAAGGAATCATTTTAACCGATCATTTATACCACGCGCTTATGGAAATTAGCCAAGAAATTGTTCTTTTACATAATAACGCCATCTATTCCATTAAAGAAGAGGACGACTTAATCCGGTACAATTATCTGCCAGATTATTTACTCTCTAATACTGCGGACGATTTAAAATAGCCTCTTTTATAACCGCGTCCCTGAAATCAAAGTCGGAGTAAATATATTCCTCTTCCTGACTGGCTACAAACTTATGCTTATGAGGCGCATGAATCTCTCTTCCCCTTATCACCTCTTCAGCAGGTATCTCAGGATTATATAATTCTATTGTTTGAGGTATTTCTGATTTAACTTTATTATAAACCGGACGCTCTACTTTAGGTTCCTGGTATGTCTGTTCATATTTTGGCTCATGATATTTAACCGGCTCCGGATCTAAAATTGACTTTTCTGGTAATACTTCAGTTTCCCACCATTCTTTAAAAGGCTTAATCTCTTCTTCTTGGTATGGCCGCGATGGATTACGGGCTTTAGCTTCTTCCTGCCCTTTTTGATAATTACTGTAAACTTTATAAGCCATGTATGCCAATACGGCAAGAAACGGTAAAATCTCTTCCATAAAACCAAAGTACAATAAATTAACATTTTAACATCAATAAATGTATTAAAATCTATAAATTGCTATTCCAAAAAGACGAGTGTTGGCTTAATAGCCTTAAAAGAAAATGCAATTAAACCGGCTGGAAATAAAAGGCTTTAAAAGCTTTGGAGATAAAATTACGATAAATTTTAACGAAGGCGTTACCGCAATTGTAGGTCCAAACGGCTGCGGTAAATCCAATGTCGTAGATGCCATAAGATGGGTTTTAGGCGAACAAAGCACGCGCATGCTTCGCTCCGAAAAGATGGAAAACATCATCTTTAACGGAACAAAAACGCGTAAACCATCGCAGCTTGCAGAGGTTTCTCTAACATTCGATAATACGAAAAACATTCTTCCTACAGAATATTCGCAAGTTACCATTACCAGGAAATTATACCGCAGCGGCGAAAGCGAGTACCGCTTAAATGATGTACAATGCCGTCTGAAAGACATTACCGATTTATTCCTTGACACCGGAATAGGTTCCGACTCCTACTCTATTATTGAGCTTAAAATGATTGATGAAATTATAGCCAATAAAGAAGGTTCTCGACGTGCGTTGTTTGAGGAAGCATCCGGAATATCTAAATATAAGCTTCGTAAAAAACAAACATTCAATAAGCTTAAAGATACAGAAGCCGATTTAAGCAGGGTGGCCGACTTGCTATTTGAAATTGAAAAGAATCTTAAAACCTTAGAAAATCAGGCCAAAAAAGCAGAACGATATTATAAATTAAAAGAGCAATATAAAGCCTTAAGCATTACGCTGGCATCGTTCAAAATAATTGGCTTTCGCGAAGCCCTTGAGAATCTGGAAGAGCAGGAATTAAAGCATACGGTAGAAAAAACGGAAGTAAGCACTAAAATAGATACGCTGGAGGCATCTCTTCAAAAGCAGAAAACAGAATCGCTGACACATGAAAAAAATCTTTCGACGCAACAAAAAGCAGCAAATGAGTTTATTTCTAAAATAAGAGCCTACGAAAGCGAGAAAAAAATTAAAAATGAACAGTTACGTTTTCTTCAGGAGAAAGAAAAGAGGGTGAGTGAAGAACTTGAAAAAGATAAAAACCAGCTTAACCACGTTTTATACAATGTTAAAAGATTAAATGAAGAACAGTTTCTGGAAACAGAGAACCTTAACGCTGTTAAAAGCAATCTTAATGATAAAAAGGAACAACTTGATGAATTAAGGGTTCAGCAGCAATCGGCGAAAGCCGGCGTGGATTCATTAGTGAAAGACAATAACCAGCTTCAGAATGAATTATATAATTCTGAAAAGGAATTAACTGTGTTAAACATCCAAAAAGATGCTTTAACGCAGGAAATTAACAGGAATACTACCGACGCTGAATCTAAAGAAGCTGAACTTAATGAATTCAACAAGGCCATTAAAGAAGTGGAGGAAAGATTAGATCTAAAGCAAAAAAACTCCGAAGAACTTATAAAATTTGAGGAAGAACTTCAGATTCAAATCACAACTACCGAAGAGCAAATAAATCTGGAGAAAGAAAAACTCTCGCGTGAAAGCCGGAAGCTTGATGCCAGGCAAAATGAGTATAATTTAATAAAATCGTTAGTGGATAACCTGGAAGGCTTCCCGGAATCCATTCGGTTTTTGAAAAAGAATGCTGGCTGGGCCAAACAGGCGCCTCTTTTTTCTGATGTTCTGTTTTGTAAAGAAGACTATCGTATTGCCATAGAAAACTACCTGGAGCCTGTAATGAACCATTATGTGGTAGAAACGCAGATGGAAGCAATACAGGCGATTAAGCTTTTAAGCGATTCGGCAAAAGGCAGGGCCAGTTTCTTCATTTTAGAAGCACTTGAAAAAAATCCGGAACCCGAAGAGCTTATCATAGCCAACGGCAATCTAATTTCTGCGCTAAGCATTATTGATGTTGAGGAAAAATACAGTCGCTTATGCAGGCACTTACTTAAAAACGTCTATTTATCCCTTTCGGGCGATGAAGAAGAAATTGGCAATGCCATGCCAGACAACAACCTGGTAATATTAAGCAGCAGGGGAAAGTTTACTAAAAACAGAATTAGTATGACCGGGGGTTCTGTTGGCCTGTTTGAAGGAAAGCGTATCGGAAGGGCAAAAAATCTGGAGAACTTAGCCAAAGAAATCCGCTCGCTTGAAAATTCTATTCTTGAATTAAAATCGTTTGTACAACAGGAGGCGCAAAAGATTGTAACGCTGAAAGGAACACAAAAAAAACAACAGATTGAACTGGTGCAGCAAGAGATAAACCGCTTAAATAACGAATTGATATCTTTAAAAACAAGACAAGAACAATACGCTGAGTTTATCCAAAACAGCCAGAACAGAAAGAAGGATATCCAATTAAAAATCCAATCTATTGAAGAGGAATTTTTAAAAGCAGAGCCCAGACTGGCTGAATTAAAAGTAAAAAAGTTAGAAAGCAGTAATCTGTTAATTGAAAAGCAGCAGGCTTATCATGAATTATCGGAACTGGTTACGGAGAAATCAACAGATTTCAACCAGGAAAATATCCGCTTTCATCAACAACAAAACAAGGTTTCGGGCATTGAAAAAGATTTGGAATATCGCGATAGCCAGCAAAGAAATTTAGAGAGTAAAATCCAGCTTAATACTACGGAACTTAATAAAACCAAATCGGAAATTACAGATACCTTACAACATGTAGATCATTCTGATGAAGATTTAATAAACATGTATGCTCAAAAAGAAGAATTCGAAAAAGGTGTTACAGAGGCAGAGCAGGAATATTATAAAGCGAAAGGTTTAATTACCGAAACAGAAAATTCAATATCGGTATTAAGAAAAAACAAGGAACAGTTTGAGCTGATTACTAACGAATTAAAAGACAAAAAAACCAGTTTAAAGCTTGAATTAAATGCTTTGAAAGAGCGGCTTTCTATCGAGTTTTCTATCGATATTAATGATTTGCTGGACGAAGAAAATCCGGTTGAGCAACAGGAAAGCGAAACAAGCTTAAAAGAGAAAACAGATAAGCTAAAACAACAGTTGGATGATTTTGGCGGAATCAACTCTATGGCAATGGAAGCATATCGTGAAATGAATGAACGATATACATTTATTCAAAATCAAAAGCAGGATTTAATAACGGCCAAAACCTCTTTACTGGCAACCATCAAAGAGATAGACGATACAGCAAAGGAAAAGTTTATGGCTGCCTTTACAAGCGTAAGAGAAAATTTCATTCGGGTATTCCGTTCCTTGTTTAATGAAGAAGACAGCTGTGATTTGATTCTGAGCAATCCGGATAATCCGCTGGAGGCTGATATAGACATTATTGCCCGGCCAAAAGGAAAGCGCCCATTATCCATAAATCAGCTCTCCGGGGGCGAAAAAACACTTACGGCTACTGCGTTGCTTTTCTCATTATACTTGCTTAAGCCCGCTCCTTTCTGCATTTTCGACGAGGTTGATGCTCCGCTGGATGATACCAATATTGATAAATTTAATAATATCATACGCAAGTTTTCCAACGAATCGCAGTTTATAATTGTATCACATAATAAACGCACCATTGCCAGCACCGATATTATTTATGGAGTTACAATGGTAGAACAAGGCATTTCGAGAGTGGTTGCTGTCGATTTGAGAGAAGTAGCCTAAATTTTCTACTCACCTGATATTTACACACATGAAACTAATTCACATACTAACTTTGATATTTTTCATCCTTACCGGATGCTCTAAAACCATTAAACCTCAGCAACTATTTACCGACGTACAAGAACTCTCATCGGATAAATACAAGGGCAGAAAGACCGGGACCGCCGAAAACCAGATGGCTGCTGAATATATTATTAGACGATTTAAAGAGATTGGATTAAATGCTTATAACGATGAGTATAAAAAGTCTTTTATATTTACTGATCGGACTGGAAATGAAACACCACAGGGCAGCAATCTTATAGGATATATTGAAGGCAAAAAGCCGGATGCGATTGTAATTTCTGCGCATTACGACCATATTGGGATTATTGATGGCAAAATATATAATGGGGCCGATGATAATGCATCGGGCATTGGCGGCTTGTTATCTATCGCTAGCTATTTCGCCAAAAATCCGCCGGAACATACCTTAATCTTTGCAGCATTTGATGCCGAAGAATCGGGATTAAAAGGAGCAAAAGCATTCGTGGAAAATCCAACAATAGACATAAATCTCATTAAATTAAATGTGAATATGGATATGATTAGCCGTAGCCGGAAAAATGAACTGTATGTAGCTGGAACATCACACTATCCTTTTCTAAAATCTTATGTTTTTAATACTGATTCGAAAATAAAAGTATTGTTTGGCCACGATACGTCAGGATTAGGAGGAGACGACTGGACCAATCAAAGCGATCATGCTGCATTTCATTCAAAAAAAATTCCGTTTCTGTATTTTGGCGTAGAAAATCATTCGGATTATCATAAGCCGACTGATGATTTTTCGAGAATACACAAAGAATTTTATCAGAACGCAGTACATGCCATTTTAGAAACTATTAAGAATATTGACAAAAGTGTCTCCATTCAAAAGGTTTTCAGGGATAAGCTGATAATGAAGGAGTAAAGCCTCTGTCCAAAGAATTCTTTTACTTCAATCGTTGAAGTTTTTCCGGCCTTTGAATCATTCCTTTGAACTCTCTGTCATCCAGCTTATTACTGGCACTTAATACCTTTAAGGGTGCAACAGATATCGTATTTACAGATTTTACACTAGAAGTATAACTGCCTTTAGTAAGATAATTATAGGCCGCCGCGAGAGAGCTTTCGCTTAAGTTACCAAAATCATAATTGGGGTTATCATCATCATTACTCGAATTTCCGGTATCGGGTACAAATCCTGCGTAATATCCACCTTCGCCTTTAGAGTTTTGTGTTTCAAACATGCTTAAATACAAGTCGTACTTGGCAATCCGGATGGGAAAAAAGCCAACAGGTTTTCCATAAGTAGTGGAACCCACAACTTTGACATTGAGATATGGTTTCAAACTATTTATAACCAATTCACTTGCAGAAGCGGTGCTGCTCGAAACGATAACAACTACGTTAGCAATACTATTTAAGCTGCCGATTTTATTAAAATGATTGGTATTTGCACTTACGCTATAATCCACATCAGCGTAAGTTATAAGTTTTCCGTTTTGATACTGAAATTTTCCGGTAGCATCAAGCAATGGCTGATTGGCTAAAATCGTCGCCTTTTTTTGCTGCATCAGTTTATTGTAATACTCAATAAACATCACTTTGCCATTATGAGTATCGGGAATAATCCTGTTGATAAGGTTTTCAGCAGTTTCTACATATCCGCCTCCATTATATCTTAAATCTAAAATTAAATCAGTGATTTTTTCCTGAGTAAACTGGGCAAAAACCCGGTCAAATTCAGGTATGGAATTATTCTCATCAGAAAACCGGGCATACGCCAGATATCCTATTTTCTTCGTCCCGGAGGTGTAAACTGAATCTTTATAAACCGGATTGCTTTTATAAGCAGCAGAATTAATAGATCGGGTAAATGAAGTATTTGTATTCGTTTTGCCTTCAATTGTTATGTTCGGGCTGTCAAACAGAGCATCATAAAAAAAAGAAAGTTCGCCGCTGTAATTCGTTCCGATTGTTGTTCCGTTTATAACATTAAACCTGTCGCCGCGCTTAAACCCCGCCCTTTCTGCAGGCGAGCCCGGATAAACCGCATTTACATATAAAACGTACGAAGTTTGTGTTCCATAGGGTTTCACCAGTAAACCAAAATCATTTCCATTGCCTTCCAAATCGACAGAACTCTTCTTTTTAGGAACATAAGCTACAGGATTCTGTTGGGTTATATCTGTTATATAAGAATATTTGGGTTCTTTCAGATCTGCACCATTTGCATCAGGACTAAACTCATAGGGCTTATTCGTGGAAGGGTTAATTCCAAAACGTGTTACCGCATAAAGTTCATCATCAAAGGATGTGTAATTTCTTGGCTTGAATGTATTGTAATCTGGCAGCTTATCCCACCACAAATAAACTTGACGGGCATATAAGAAAATAGAATCTTTAGTAAGTTCATCCCTGTTGCCTGTAGTTGGTGCCTTGTCCACCGGTGTTTTAACTTCATTTACATCAGCACTGTCAATCTTATCTTTTTTGCAGCCCGGCAATAATACATTTACTAATAGCATTGCGCATATAAGAATTATCGGGCCTTTAAGATTAAGTATTGATTTCATAGAATAAATTCTGAAATATTTTTGTTAAAACGGATACCACCTGAAAGCATAACGCACGAGCGATGAATCAGACTTTAATTTTTTCCTCTCTGCAGTTTTCTTACAGATGGCGGCATCCTTAAAGGCCGGTTTTCTATAGTAACAGAAGGCAGGTTATCCGCGAAACTAGCATTAAGTTCATTTACCCGTTGAATATCCGCAGAGTTTAATGATAAGGTTTTATTTGGCGCACTTGCTGTAAATGCGCCCGTTGCAAAATAGTTCAGTGCCATTTTTAAATTGGCTTCTTCTTCATCACCAAAATCATGCACCAAATCATCGGCAACATATTTATCAACTGGAAAGCCTGTATAAAAGTCGGCATTACCATCGCTATTTACTGTTTTAAAGGATACCGGGAAAATATTGTACTCAAACACAGGTATCGGGAAAAAGCCTACGGGTTTGCCATAAGTCCGGGTATCGCCAACCAGCTTAACATCCATAACAGGCAGCAGATTGTTAATTAATAATTCGCTTGCCGAAGCCGAAGAAGGCGAAACTATAAATATAATACGACTAAGATTGAGCGTTCCTGTTTTATAAAACTTATACGTTTCGTTCCATGATTTATGCCTGTCGTTAAATTTATAGGTATACATTGTTTTCTGTCCGCGACCCACATTTAGAGGCGCCAGCATATTGGCCAAAGTATCTTGTGTTGACACATAACCACCCCGGTTATAACGTAAATCTACAACCATTTCGGTAACTCCCTGGTTCTGGAAACTGCTGATAACAGATACCAACTCGACAACAGAGGTCGCACCGGAGAATTCATTAAACACAAAATATCCTATTTTTTTATCCGATTTAGTATACACCTTAGAAAACAGCACCGTATTGAGGCCATATCCGTTTTTTTGGAGCGTAAGTGTAACAGAGGAACCATCTGGTTTTATAAATTCAAATTTGGCAGATTGTGGATTTCCAAAAAAGACATTATTTATATAATCTATATCAGTTTGATTTCTTCCGTCTATAACCCTGTCATTTATTGTATTAATTCGCCAGCTTCTTTTAACTCCGGCCTTACCAGCAGAAGAATTGGCATAAACGTAACTAACACGAATATCGGTAGCACTGCCTGTGGCAAATTTTATCATAAAACCAAAGTCAGTACTTTGTCCCTGCTCTGTTTGTTCTGTTTCGGCCTTTGTTTCTACAAAACTCCATTTGTCAAGCGGCTGATAAGATCTCACCCGATCCATTACTTCGTACACATCGGCAGAATTCCTTGGCTTAAAAACAGCTATTGAGGGCAGCACATTGTCCCATAAATAAATATCCTGCGTGTATAAGTACGCCGAGTCGCGAACATCCTTTTTAACTTCATAACTACTTTCTTCGTCGTCTTTTTCTTTTGAATCTTTTTTACAAGCCGTAAAACAAAGCGATAAACAAGTAATACTTAGGATTAGGGACTTAAAATAAGGTCTGGATTTATAATTAGCTAACATTGATTTAGTTATAGGATTAGAAAACGTGTAATATTTTTATTTATTATTTATTAAATCAGTTACAGGAATAAAATCTACTGAAGCATTCTTTGCAAATTCAAAATCCAAATCACCGCTCCCAATTATCATCAAATCAACGGGTTTCAACTTGCTTTGTGCCATAAGAAACTGAAGAACGCCTGCATCAGGCTTGGGTCTGATTTCATCTGCAAAATATACTTTTAAAAATGGTTCCAGCCCGTGCCATTCAAGATGTTTAATTTTATTCAATTGTTGTTCGGGATTTCCTGCTGTAACAATAAAAATCTGTTTTCTATCTACGACAATTTCCTGTAAAAGATTTAACATATTTTTATATAAAAGCAATTTTAAAGGCAGTTTCGCCTGGCAATTCAGGCGCTCAAAATTCTCTTTATATTTTTTATCAAAAGCATAGACTTGTTGTGCTTTGTCGAAAATATGTTCCGGTCCATGATGCTCATAAACCTTTTTCATAAACTGAACTAAATCTGCAGCCGGAGGAAAAGTTTCCTGATATTCTAAAAAATTTGCAAAAAGGTAATAAATCTGCAAATCATAATCTTTGACAGGAAACAAGACATCATCTAATTCGAAAACAAACGCCTTTTTATTTGTATTTAAATCTGCATATTGCATCAGTCTGCCGTAAATAACTGGTATTCTAGAGTTGCTTCATCTCTAATAAAAATCCCCCTGTCGGGCAATCCATCTTCAGAATTTTCTTTAATCAGGATTTTACCTTTAATTCCTTTATCCAATAATGCTGGCACAATACTTTTTTCCGGCACCATCACTTCTATTCCATATTCATCGAATAATTGCCTCGCTTCAGAAAGAGCAATAATTTCCGCTTTTCTTAAAGGATAAACTTTTGCGATTTGCAAATCCATGCAGCTGGTTAAAAGCAAATGCGCATAAGACGGAGAATCTCCCGGAGAAGTTTTTAAGAATTTTTTATCCTTAAGCATAATTTGTGGCAGCTCCACGGAATCTGCAAAAAACACATTTTCGGTAGTATTCAGAGTGCGCAACAATTGGTGCGCCTGTGCCGTAGCGGCGGCGGTAATTAATATATTCAAAGTGGTAGTTCAGTAATTTGTCCGTCTTTCATTGTTACTTTTCTATCGGCCATATCCGCTAACTCTTCGTTATGAGTTACAATTATAAATGTTTGCGAAAACCTGTCCCTTAAATCTCTGAAAAGAGCATGCAAACTTTGAGCGTTCTGAGAATCTAAGTTTCCCGATGGCTCGTCGGCCAGGATAACCGAAGGATTATTAACCAGCGCCCGCGCTACAGCTACCCGTTGCTGCTCACCGCCCGAAAGTTCATTAGGCTTATGTCCTGACCTTTTTTCCAGGCCCAGCATTGTAAGCAATTCATGGGCTCTTGCTTCAGCTTCTTTCTTACTTTTTTTGGCGATAAAAGCAGGAATACAGATATTTTCCAGGGCCGTAAACTCAGGCAGCAAGTGATGAAATTGAAAAATAAATCCAATATGCGTATTTCGAAACGCACTCAAAGCTGATTGGGATAGCTTAGAAACATTAGTTCTATTTATGATGACTTCGCCCTTATCGGCTTTATCCAGGGTACCAACAATATGAAGCAATGTGCTTTTGCCAGCACCGGAAGCGCCAACAATGGTCACGATTTCGCCTTTATTAACGTTAAAATCAACGCCCTTAAGAATTTCGAGATTGCTATATGATTTATGTATTCCACTTGCTTGCAGCATAAGGCGAAGATAAAGGAAAAACGTAAAAGGTAAAGCTTAAGCTGCAATCAATGTATGTTTTATTTGGTCTGTTTTATTTAAATAACTGTCATCTTTTAGCTAAAATCATCTATTCTGTGATAATTTTTTTTATAATAGATGCAAAATGGTAGTTTTACGTCGAAAAATTTCCAATCATGAATATTCACGAATATCAAGGTAAAGCCATATTAAAAAGTTTTGGCGTAAGGGTACAGGAAGGTATTGTTGCCGACACGCCGGAACAAGCCGTAGAGGCAGCAAAAAAGCTAAAACAAGATTACAACTCTGATTGGGTTGTGGTAAAAGCTCAAATCCATGCTGGTGGTCGCGGAAAAGGCGGCGGTGTGAAACTGGCAAAAAATCTGGATGAAGTAAAAGAAAGAGCAAACCAAATAATAGGGATGCAATTAGTTACTCCGCAAACAGGCCCTGAAGGAAAGTTAGTAAGTAAAGTTCTGGTTGCGCAGGATGTTTATTATCCCGGAGAAAGTGAAACTAAAGAGTTTTATATAAGTGTATTGTTAGATCGTGCAAAAGGACGCAATATCATAATGTATTCTACCGAAGGCGGTATGGATATTGAAGAAGTTGCAGAGCATACTCCACATTTAATATTTAAAGAAGAAATCGATCCTAAAGTTGGATTACAAGGCTTCCAAACCCGTAAAATAGCTTTTAATCTTGGCCTTAGCGGCGAAGCATTTAAAGATATGACTAAGTTTATCGCTGCTTTATATAAAGCTTACGATCAAACAGATTCTTCGATGTTTGAAATTAATCCGGTATTAAAAACTTCAGACAATAAAATTCTTGCAGTTGATGCTAAAGTAAACCTTGATGATAACGGTTTATTCCGTCATCCTGATTACGAAGCATTGCGCGATGTTGCTGAAGAAGACCCGATGGAAGTTGAAGCAAGTAAATCGAACCTTAACTTTGTTAAGCTTGATGGCAACGTTGGCTGTATGGTAAATGGTGCTGGTCTAGCCATGGCAACAATGGACATTATTAAACTTGCGGGCGGCGAGCCTGCAAATTTCCTTGATGTTGGCGGAACCGCAAATGCACAAACTGTAAAAGCTGCTTTCAACATCATCTTACAGGATCCAAATGTAAAAGCAATTCTAATCAATATTTTTGGTGGTATTGTTCGTTGCGACAGGGTAGCACAAGGTGTAATTGATGCGTATAAAGAGCTTGGAGATATCCGTGTGCCGATTATTGTAAGATTACAGGGTACTAATGCCGTAGAAGCTAAAAAGCTGATTGACGAATCAGGATTAAAAGTATATTCTGCAATTCTTCTAAAAGAAGCTGCAGCTTTGGTTACTAAAGTTCTTGAAGATTAGTCAACATCAACAAGTTATAAAAAATGCCATCCAAAGCGGGTGGCCTTTTTTTTATTCTAAAAGTGAGCCTTTTGAAGCATAAATCCAGTAAAGGCCTTTAAACATACTGTCTTCAAACGGATAATAATATATGCCATCAGGTGATTTATATTCGGTTCTCGGTTTCCCAAAATGAGTACCGTTTTTAATTACAGCATCTTTTTTTATTTGCTTTACAATTGCGTTGTATGCCTTTTTCCCTCTGGCCTGAAAAGCCCAGTAGGTATGTTCCTGCCCTGCATCAGGATTTGCTTTTACATAGGTAACAAATGCTTTTATTTTATTATCTTCTATAAACCTGTAATCATTATCTTTAGTTGGTGTATACCCTAAAGATTTAAGTTCTTTTAAAGCCAAAGAATCGCTTTGAGAAACAATAGACCTGATGAAGTTAAAATCTACTGTTTGAGCGCGCGAAGAAAGGCTAAAAAAAAGGAGAACAACCAGGATAATATTTATACGTTTCATAATCTTTTCTATATTAACTCAAAAAATAAAAATACATTATAAAGTATAGTAAATATTTCAAAACCGGAATAAATTAAGAACTTAGTCAAAAACATAACAAAATCAATCATATTAAACATCTATGTTGCTGAATAACAAGTTTTTAATATTTACTCTCTCAGTGATTATTGCTTCCTGCCAAAACAATACCACGCAACAAATACCAGAAATAACGTCCGGAAACTCAGATACAACTGGTAATAACACAGAAACATTTGTATCGCTGGAACCCACCTCTATTATTGATACAAAAAATGTAAATCCCAATAAACTGGTTGCTTTTGCCAAAACACTTATTGGCACACCATATAGCTATGGCTCAATAGACCCAAACCGGGGTTTCGATTGCTCAGGATTTATAACGTATGTCTTCAATCACTTTCAAATTTCAGTTCCCCGAAGTTCAAACGACTTTTCGGTGGTTGGAATAGAAATCAACGCCAATCAATCGCAGCCGGGGGATTTGATACTTTTTACCGGAACCGACCCTGCCGATAAAACAATTGGACATATGGGAATTATTGTAGAAAACCGCGATACCTTAAAGTTTATCCATTCCACATCGGGCAAAGCCAACGGCGTTACAATAACTCCGTTAAATGAAGGGTACAAAAAACGGTACGTAAAAACTATACGGGTTTTCAAATAACTGTCCGGCTATATCTTGTATAATTCACATCTTTGCACCGTTGAATTATGCACAATATAAAAAACATTATTTTCGATTACGGAAACGTTATTTTCCTGATTGATTTCTTAAAAACACAGCACTCTTTTACCGAACTAGGAATTGATAATGTTGAAACTTTTTTTGGTCATACGGGTCACAATCCTCTTTTCAGCGAATTTGAAAGGGGCGATATAACAGCCTCTGAGTTTCGCGATGGGATAAGACGGATAACTAAAAAACCTGAATTAAGCGACCAGCAAATTAATGATACCTGGAACTCGCTTTTACTTGGCGTCCCTCCTGTAAATCATACCATTTTACTGGAAGCTAAACAGCAATACCGCACCTTTTTATTAAGCAATATTAATGAAATACATCTCGATTACATTATTGAATACCTTAAACGGGAACACCAGGTTGATTCAAACGACGGCTTTTTCGAAAAGGTTTATTATTCGCATTTAATCAGGAAACGAAAACCCAATCCTGACGTTTTCGAATACGTGCTGAATGACAGTCAGCTAAATATTGAAGAAACTTTGTTCATAGATGATAGTCCGCAGCATTTAAAAACAGCACATGAAATGGGCTTTAAAACTCATCTGATGACAAGCGAAGATTCACTTGAAAGATTTATGTACGGCTCTGGTCTATTAAAGAAATAAATCTTACTTCTGATATCCAGGAAGTAAGATTGACACGAATATAATTTGAACCTATAGTAGAGGTACTCTTATATTATCCTGTTCAATAATCTGTAATAACATCGCTTCATTAAGTATGCGAATGTTTTTACCTTTAAACTCTATGAAGTTATGAGTTACAAATTCGTTAATCACTTTAAAAAGCGTTTCGTAAGAAGAACCAGCAAATGATGAGATATCCTGTCTGGTTATCTCAAGATTAACATACCCTTCGGCATTTGTTCCAAACTGGTTTTTCAAAGCCAAAAAGGCTTGTGCAATACGCGCTTTAACAGACATATGAGCCAAATCTCGCATACTTCTTTGCGATTCCTGTAATTCATTGGCAAAAAAACGCATCAGCTTATAGGTTAGCTGAGTATTTACATGTAAAGTAGTTTCAAAAAAATCCATATTTAAATAACACACTACCGAGGGCTCTAAAGCAGTTGCCGATACCGGATATAAAGGAGCATTTCCCAGGCCCAGATGTCCAATAATATCTCCTTCTCCTGCAAACCGTATAATCAGTTCTTTTTCACTATCCCAGCGCTTATGAACCTTAAATATTCCTGCAAATACAAAATAAATGCCATCAACCGGCTCACCTTCTTTAAAGATTTGCTCACCTTTTTTTACTTTAAAATTTCTCTTATGCGCTTTTATAGCCGGCAGCCAGTCGGGTAAACATAACCTGCACAAAAAGCAACTGTTAACATCGCATAAATTGTTGCATTCTTTCATTTCATAAAATTATTCCAATAGCCAGTAACCACTTATTAAAGATTATTGGTTCTTATAGAAATACAATAATAAACATTCGTTCCCGAACACATTCAATTGCAATCATATATTCACAAAACATGTCATAAACAATATTAATATCCTTATATTTTAATATATTAAATAATAAATATTAAATTGGCAATACTTGGTCTTTTCTATTTATACACAAAAATGTACCTTTGCACAAAATCACACAGCTTATTTTCTTTAAGCAAATAACTTTATGCAATCAATATACATGAATAAGACAGGCAATAATGGAATTCCAATTTCTCCTTCCTTAGAATATTTGGAACAAGAGGAAGATAATTCCAGAAACAACGGAACCGTTCTAAAAAAACGTCTTCTGCAAATATCTCTCTTGTCCGTTTTAGTGGCGGTTGCCATTAGTATAATTGCTAAAGTGTTAATTTCCCTTATAAATCTGGTTACTAATATTTCCTTTTACGGCTCATTCAGTCTAGGATTTAACAGTCCTGCTTATAATAATTTAGGACTTTGGGTGATTTTAATACCGGCAATAGGAGGAATATTAGTTGGTATAATGGCATTGTATGGCTCTAAAGCAATCCGGGGGCATGGAATACCGGAAGCCATGGAACAGATTTTAACCAATCAAAGTAAAATAAAGCCTTCTATAGCCATTTTGAAGCCTATTTCTTCTGCAATTGCTATTGGAACCGGCGGTCCATTTGGCGCCGAGGGACCAATTATTGCCACTGGCGGAGCGTTAGGTTCTACGCTGGGGCAACTGTTCAAAATAACTTCTAATGAGCGCAAAATAATACTTGCTGCCGGCGCAACAGCGGGTATGTCGGCAATATTTGGAACACCCATCGCAGCAATTTTTCTCGCTATCGAATTATTATTATTTGAATTTTCGCCGAAAGCTATTTTACCGGTAGCACTTGCATGTATAACAGGTGCGGCAGGCCATCAGTTATTATTTGAATCGGGGCCTGTTTTTCCAATGCCCGACCTGATTATTCCTTCCAACCTCGCATTAGGGATCTATAGTTTTATCGGAATTATAATCGGATTCATTTCCTTAGGGCTTACTAAAATTGTTTATTACATTGAAGATGCCTTTGAAAAACTACCTGTACATTGGATGTGGTGGCCCGCAATCGGCGGACTGGCCGTAGGTTTTATCGGATATTTTGCACCGCATACTTTGGGTGTGGGATATGAGAATATAACTAGTATGCTTTCCGGTACGGCGCCAATGACAATTATGCTAAGTCTCTGCTTCTTTAAATTTCTATCCTGGGCAATTGCATTGGGTAGCGGAACCTCGGGTGGCACACTAGCCCCTCTTCTTACAATAGGAGGCGCAGCCGGCGCTATTCTGGGCTCGGTAATAATAACATTATTTCCAAATTCCGGATTAAGTATTCCAATGTCTGCTCTTGTAGGCATGTCGGCAATGTTTGCGGGTGCGTCAAGGGCTTATTTAACCAGTATAACATTTGCATTAGAAGCCACAATGCAATCAAACGCTTTATTGCCGCTTTTAGGCGCCTGCACTGGTTCGTATCTGGTATCCTTCTTTTTTATGGAGAATACTATTATGACCGAAAAAATCGCCAGAAGAGGTGTTTATACTCCGGATTCGTATGAACCGGATATATTGAGAAGAATGACTGTAGCCGATGTTATTAAACAAGATTTGCTGGTTCTAAGTGCAAACAATAGTATTGGCGAAATAAGAGATTTCTTTGAGACCAATCCCACAACTGAAAACCATTTTTTGGTGGTAGATGATAAAGGTTCTTTTGAAGGAGCCATTACCATATCCAATATATACAATAAGAACATTGATCCTGCCTCTCCTATTACAATGATTATAAAGAAAGAGCTGCCTTTGGTACAAAGCAGCGCCAATTTAGCAAAGGCCGTGGAACTGATGTCTGCCTGCAACGAAGAGCTTTTGCCGGTAATCTCTTCAAATAAAGGCCATACGGTTATTGGGGTATTAACTTATAAAGATGTGCTTACTGCTTACAAAGCACATCTCGTTGAAAATAAAGAAGTTGGCGTTAATTTATCCTTAAGAAGACAACGTATAAAAATTTTAATAAAAGGCAGAAAACTTATTAATACAAGCCGGGTTAACTAATTATAATGCAATATTAAACAAAACGAATCAAGCTGTTACCGACAATAACGAATCGATAAATTAAATAGAAAGTATCTAAAACTTTCATGTAAAAATGTACTAAGTAAAAAACATTGTAGTCTAACTTGCCGGTATCACCGCATTAATGGGAACCAACCCGTTAATGCTAATTAATTATATACACATATGGCAACTTCTATCTCCAGTACAAGCCCGACAGAGCATCATACCGAGACATTTATTACTAAATACATTTTTAGCCACGATCATAAAATGATTGCAAAGCAGTTTTTGATCACAGCCATTATAATGGCTGTTTTCGGAATGCTGTTATCTGTTCTATTTCGCATTCAATTAGGATGGCCCGATAAGTCCTTTCCCTTATTAGAAACCTTTCTTGGAAAATGGGCCGAAGGCGGGCGAATAAAACCCGACTTTTATTTAGCCCTGGTAACCATACACGGCACAATTATGGTATTCTTTGTGCTTACAGCCGGTCTAAGCGGGACATTCAGCAATCTTTTGATTCCATTGCAAATAGGTGCACGGGATATGGCTTCGCCATTTGTAAACATGTTATCGTACTGGTTCTTTCTGGCAGCCTGTGTAGTTATGTCGGCTTCATTTTTTGTACAAAGCGGCCCTGCCAGCGCGGGCTGGACGGTTTACCCTCCCCTGTCAGCGCTACCAAAAGCCATTTCGGGGTCTGGCATGGGTATGACGCTCTGGCTAATCAGTATTTTTCTTTTTGTGGCTTCATCCCTAATGGGAGCTTTAAATTACATAAGTACTATATTGAATATGCGTACAAAAGGCATGGATATGTGGAAAATGCCTTTAACAATATGGGGACTTTTTCTTACAGCTATTCTGGGCACCTTATCTTTTCCGGTATTAGTATCTGCTGTAGTACTGCTTACATTCGATCGTAGTTTTGGCACCAGTTTTTATTTATCAGACATTGTACTTCAGGGACAAGTTTTATCTAATGAAGGCGGCAGTCCTATACTCTGGGAACATTTATTCTGGTTTCTCGGGCACCCGGAAGTGTACATTGCCATTTTGCCTGCTTTCGGTATTGTTTCGGAAGTGATATCCACTAACGCCAGAAAACCAATTTTTGGCTATCACGCTATGGTTTATTCGCTGATTGGAATAGTTACCCTTTCTTTCCTGGTTTGGGGACACCACATGTTTGTATCAGGTATGAGCCCGTTTTTGGGTGGAGTGTTTATGATTACAACATTACTCATCGCCGTACCTTCGGCGGTTAAGACATTTAACTACCTGGCTACATTATGGCGGGGAAACTTACAATTTACCCCTGCCATGCTATTTGCAATCGGGTTTGTATCGTTTTTGGTTTCCGGCGGATTAACCGGATTATTTTTAGGAAACGCATCGCTGGACATCAACCTGCACGACACCTATTTTGTAGTTGCTCATTTCCACCTGGTAATGGGATGCGCTTCTATTTTTGGAATGCTTGCCGGTATTTATCACTGGTTCCCAAAACTGTTTGGCCGCTTAATGGACCCAAAGCTAGGCTATCTGCATTTTTGGCTAACATTTGTTTGCGCTTACCTGGTATTTTTTCCTATGCATTTTATGGGTTTAGATGGTGTTCCAAGAAGATATTATGCATTTACCGAATTTTCGTTTATGAAAGAATGGCTTACTGTTAACCGATTTATTTCATGGTCGGCAATTATAGGTGCATTATCTCAAGTTGCTTTTTTATGGAACTTCTTTTACTCTATCTTCTATGGTAAAAAATCCAGCAGGAACCCGTGGCATTCCAATACTTTAGAATGGACCACTCCTGTGGAACATCTGCATGGAAACTGGCCGGGCGAGATTCCTGCAGTTTATCGCTGGCCATATGATTATAGTAAACCGGGCCATTCTGAAGATTTTATCCCGCAAACCGTACCATTTTCCGAAACTATGACCTCTAATCTTTCACATGATTTTGAAGGAAATCCGGAAGGCGAAAGAATTCAGGCGGAGTGGTTGAAAAAACAAGAAGTTTAAATCTCAAAGCGATCAGATTTACACAATGCTTATCAATGAATCAAATGATAAGCATTAAACCTTTTCATGAAAACCCGGCCTCCTTCGGGTATAATACACGTAAATTTGATTAATCATTCACATGGAAATCAGGCATTTAAGACTTATTAAAGCAATTGTTGAAGAAGGCAGTATTACCCGCGCAATGGATGTGCTGCATCTGTCGCAAAGCGCTTTAAGCTATCAATTAAAAGAAGCGGAATTACAGGTCGGAACACTGGTTTTTTACCGCAGGAATAAGAAATTAATTTTAACCCCGGTTGGGAAAAAACTCTATTCAACCGCCAATAAAGTACTTAAAGAATTAGATGCCGCTGAATCTGAAATCAAAAAGATGATGAACGGTGAGAATGGAGTCATCAGAATAAGTACCGAATGCTATACAAGTTACCACTGGTTACCTGCCGTCCTAAGGAAATTTAAAGGAGAGTTTCCGAATGTGGAAATAGAGATTGTGTTTGAAGCAACACACCGGCCCATCGAAAAACTGATTGAAGGAGAACTGGATTTAGCGATAACCAGTAACCCTGAGCAGATAGAGCAAATAGAATTTATTCAGCTTTTTTCTGACGAAATGCTGGCTATTGTTTGTAATCAACATGCCTGGGCTCATAAAGACTATGTAGAAGCAGAAGATTTTCAGGACGTTACCTTAATTATTCATTCATTGCCATTAGATACCGTATCTATCTACAGAACGCAATTAATACCCAAAGGAATCAGTCCCAAAAAACTAATTGTTTTACCGCTTACAGAAGCGTCAATAGAATTGGTTAAGGCAAATATGGGTGTTATCGTACTGGCAAATTGGGCGCTGCAACCTTACCTCAATGACGAAATTAAAGCTGTAAAGATCAACCCGGAAGGTTTTTTCCGCCAGCAATATATTGCGAGAATACGCAACAGAGAATATCCTGTGTATTTCGATTACTTCATAAAATTCCTGAGGGAAGAAATTAAGCTAAATACACATCCTTCTAAAATGAATGTTAACCTTTAATAAAAATAAAATGAGTTTAAAAATTGGAGACACTGCTCCTGATTTCAGTGCGAAAACAACAGAAGGCGATATAAATTTTTACGAATGGCTGGGCGATAGCTGGGCAATTTTATATTCACATCCCGGAGATTTCACGCCTATATGTACTACAGAACTGGGCCGTACTGCGCAGCTAAAAGACGAATTTGAAAAAAGAAACACCAAAATTCTGGCTATAAGCGTTGATGATTTAGACTCTCATAATGGCTGGGTGAAGGATATAAACCTAACCCAAAATACCAACGTGGAGTTTCCTATTATTGCAGACCCGGATCAAAAAATTTCTAAAGCTTATGCAATGATCCACGAAAATGCATCAAGCTCGGCTACCGTACGTTCTGTTTATTTTATTGGTCCCGATAAAAAAATCAAAGCCAATATAACTTATCCTGCATCTACCGGCAGAAACTTTGCCGAAATATTACGTGTATTGGATTCTTTACAATTAACTGCAGAATACAGCGTAGGTACTCCTGTAGATTGGGAAATTGGTGATGATGTAGTGATTTCTACCGCCGTAAAGGATGAAGATATCGCTTCAAAGTTCCCTAAAGGACACAGAGTGGTAAATCAGTATTTGCGTTATACTCCTCAGCCCAATTAATAATTAAGCTAAAAACGGTTAAAAAGCGAACCTTTTGGCCCCGAATAAGTATTACCATATTCGGTTAAATCCCGGAAATCAGATGCGATACCGTATATTGAAACCTCGGCGAAAGCCATAGTATGGAACGCACTTTGAGGTATAATTTAAGATTACAGCGATATATTAAAGGAATATCATGGAAAATCCTTTTTATTTCCGCAATATATCGCATATATCTTTTAAGTTTTACATTCTAACAGGTAGTACTGATTTAAATTATGAAGATATTAATTCTTGGCGCAGGGGCAGTTGGTGGTTATTTTGGAGCATTACTCTTAAACAAAGGAATAGATGTGACTTTCCTGGTTCGGGAAAAACGAGCACTGAATTTAAGAACAAATGGCTTGGAAGTTAAAAGTCCTTTAGGCAATTTAAAAGTGAACCCGAAAGTAATTACAAACCTGCATGATGATAATGTATTTGACTTAGCGATAGTTAGTTGTAAAGCATACGCATTGGAAGATGCCATTCAAACTCTGGCTCCTTTATCGCCCTCGGTTTATATTTTACCCTTATTAAATGGTCTCTCACATTATCCAAAGCTTAAGGATTTTTTTGGAGAATTGAGAGTATTAGGAGGTTTTGCACATTTATCTACCATGTTGAATGACGATGGAACTATTATCCATCTTAATAAACTTCAGAATTTAACAATGGGTGCATTACAGCCGGAACAAAAGCCATTTATAGAATATGTAAAAAATGAGCTTGGGGCATCAGTGCCTTTCATTGCTTTCTCAGACAATATCCGTTTAGATATTTATAAAAAATTAATATTAATTTCTACTGCAGCATCTGCTACCTGCTTTATGAATAACACAATGGGAGCAATTGCTTCCACGCCTGAGGGTGCAAAACTTATAGCAGATTGCTTCGGGATTAACTGTCGGGCTGCTGCATTTGCAGGCTTTGAGCCGGAAAACGAATGGAAAGAAATAACACGTAATAAATTGCTCGACCCGGAATCGCCTATGACATCATCTTTATTGCGGGATATGCGAAATGGTAACCAGGTCGAAATCTCTATTCTGGAAGATATGCTGGAAAAGTGCCGGAAAGCAGGCTTGCACAATGAACTTTTAACAGCTGCGCAGCAAGTGTTAAAGAAATACCAGTTGCAACGCAAACATTAAAACCACAAATTAACAAATGAAAAATTTCGAAACGTTATGCGTGCATCCTCTTCTTGATGAGAAAAATCCGGATGGTTCTGTTACATCGGTAATCTTTCCTTCTGCAGCATATAATTATTTAGATAGCGATGAATTACGATACCCGGGATTTTATTCTACATACAATCAAAAACGATTAGGACAAATTATTGCTAACCTAGAGCGTGGCGATTGGGGAATGGTTTTCAGTTCGGGCATGGCCGCAATCAGTACTGCTATTTTATCCTTTCTGGCACATGGCGATCATATTATCTTGTCGCGTGATTTATATGGCGGGACATGGAAATTTGCAGAAGATGAACTTCCTAAAAGAAATATCCAATACAGCTACGCCGAAAACACCGTAGAAAGCTTTGAAGCGAACCTGAAAGAAAATACCAAGGTTATTTATATCGAAACCCCGGCGAATCCATTACTCAATATTGTTCCTTTAAAAGGAGTTGCAGATTTTGCAAAAAAGCATGGTATTATAACCATTGTAGATAATACGTTCGCTTCGCCCATTAATCAACAGCCATTGTTACATGGAATTGATATTGTAGTACACAGCGGTACCAAATATCTTGGCGGACACAACGATTTACCTTTTGGCGCCCTGGCTTCAAACAATCCTGCCCATAAAAGCCTTATCTACACCACTGCAAAAATGTATGGCGGCTCACTCTCTGCAGATCAATGTTATATGGTAGAGCGTAGCCTGAAAACACTCTCCATCAGAATTGATAAGCAAAATAAAAATGCCCTGAGTATTGCAGAATATTTAGAAAAGCATCCTGCAGTAAATAAAGTTTACTATCCGGGATTGCCTGCACATCCCGGTCATCAGATTGCCTTACAGCAAATGACGGGTTTTGGCGGAATATTATCGTTCGAATTGGATGTAAGTATGGAAAACATAAACGTCTTTCTTAAAACCCTGTCATTAATTCAACCGGCGTTAAGCTTGGGAGGAGTAGAAAGTTTGATTTGTGCCCCGGCTACTACATCGCATAAAAACCTGAGCCGGGATGAAAGACTTAATCTTGGAATAAATGACAATTTGTTAAGATTATCGGTAGGAATTGAAGATGTAAACGACTTAATTGCTGATATAAGATTAGCAGTGTTAAATGTTATCTGAAATGATATGATTCGCGTAAAAAGAATTTATGAATCACCTGATGAAAAGGATGGCTTCCGGATTCTTGTTGATCGGTTATGGCCCAGAGGCTTGAAAAAGAGCAGCGCTCATATCGATAAATGGATGAAAGACATCGCTCCTTCCACTGCTTTGCGAAAATGGTTTAACCACGAACCGGAAAAGTGGCAAACTTTTAAACAACGATATGATGAGGAACTTAAAAACAATGCTGCTGTTGCTGATTTATTAAAAGAAATTAATGGGAACAAAAATATCACTTTTTTATATTCAGCGCGTGATGAAGAGCACAATCAGGCGATTGCATTACAGCAATTTATAAAAACGTGCCTTTAAGCGCATCAGGATTGATTTCAATCACTTAAAACTCGCTGCCTCCTGATTTACAGAAATTATTTTGAACCTGTTTATGCCATCTGGCATTTCCCATTCTGTAACCGCGCCAGTTGGATATCCCAATAAAGCAATAGCTATTGGATCTGTGAGAGGCAACTCATTAGGTTTACGACCAATCGTGTCAGATTCTACAATATGAATGCTAAATGTTTGCTTCTTATCCATGTTAAAGACCAAAACTTTAACATTTGCACAAACTATATTTAACGGTAAGCTTTCCTTTTTTACAATTTTTGCATCCTTTAATTCCTGGAATAATTTATTCTTATTAAACTCAGAAAGTCCGGCTGATAAATAGCATTCCTGAAGTAAATTAAAATCATCTTCGGTTAATGTAAGTGATAAGCCTCGCATAAAATTAGCTTTAGATTTTATTGTATAAATAGGCCTGGCAACATAATATTAACCTCCAGGCCTGTTTATCTATTTATCCATATTATTTTCAATGTATCCTGCGAACAAACACCCTCCACATCGTGTATTTGGGTTAACTGATTACTTGATTCCAAAGACTCAACAATTCGCTGGGTATTGCCAACAGCGATGTATTTTACTGAAGAAGAACCAGAAGACCAAAGAGAAGCAATATCCGCAGATTTATTTTTAAATCCTTTGTTTAAGATCATTGAATGCGTATTAAAAAACCATCGTGATATATGGCCAAATGCATAAAAAATCAGCGTTAAAAGTATTGCCAACGCTACAAAGAGATGCAATCCAATAAAAATTGAAACCGTAAGCATAATTAACAAAGGCTTACTGAAACGCTTCTTTTTTAACATACCAACCTGCTTTAATAGCTCAAATCAAATTTTGCCGGTTTTAAATTATTAGACAATATATCAGAGATCTTTTTCTTCCATTGCCTCGATTTTCTGGTTAAGTGCCTTCTTAATACCTCCGGGCTAACAAACTTTTGATAAAATACAATAGAATACGGAGACTTAAAAGGATCCTTAAATATAATTTCCAATTGTATTGTTAATCTTTTAGCAATAAGCTTGCACTCTTCTACTTCATCTAAATCAATAATAATATTGTTCTCATAATTATGGTAATCCAGGAAAACCAATTTCTGGCCCAATAAATCTAAAGCAAGCAACTTATGAGAAAAATAATCAGTTTTAATAATATTTAGCTTTGTAATTGCAGCTATCATCTTTAATTTTCTGAATAATTTTTCCTTCCGCCGGCTATGTACAGTTTGCCTTTTAATATAGACAAATACCGCAATAATCGCCATTGTACTTACACTCATTAACACCATATCTTTCCTTTCTTACTTATTTAAGCGGAGCGTTGTTTCTTAAATCTCTGAAGCATGCTCCTGCCATCTGCTTTCACGCAAAATTCGGCTTGTATATCAATTGATTGTAGATATTATCTATTCTTTCATATAACTCTTCAGTGCGTTCGCCGCAGCTAAACCTCATCGAAAGAGGAAATATTTCCCTATTGTAGGTAATTTTCCTGATATTATCCTTGTTATAAACTAAGGACATCTCTACTAACAGTTTTTCTGCTTTATTCCAGTCCATATTATTATATTTCTATTATTTAAAAGTATTAAGCTGCATGCTCCTCAGGCGTATCCTTTTTATGCGTAACTTTTAAAATTTCAAACGTTTTAAGTCCGTTAGGCATTTCCCATTGTACTTTTGAACCTATTCTGTAACCAAGTATAGCTATTCCTATGGGAGCAAAAACTGATATTTTATTTTTCTTCATATTTGCTTCTGATGGAAGTACCAGATGAAAAGTAAACTTCTGGCCGCTAACTACTTCCTGAATTTCAACCACCGAATCAATACAAATGGCATCTGCCGGTAACTCGTCCTCTTTCATTACCTGAGCAGATTCTAATTCGGCCAATAATTTTTGCTTGTTATATTCCGAAAGATCTGAAGCTTTAAGATGCTTTTTTAATAAATCAAGTTCTTTCTGGATAATCATTAATTGTTCTGTTTTCATATTATTTTTTTTATCTGTCTTAATTTTATTTATTGTTATTATTTATAAGTATTACACAAAATGGATACATTCTTAATATTTGCTCAATGGCCTAACAGAGCCATCCTGGACACAGGATTTTTTTCGAAGTAGATTTCTTTCAGATTCCGTGTCTTTAAAAAGTTAGAGCGACGGTAAAAATCACTTGGCTTTACATCGTCAAGGGTTTCATAAGAGCATAATTCCATCAATTTTACAGTAGCGTTAACTGTATTACGATGGAAATTAGCTACTCCCACCCGCTGTGTTACCGGATCTGGCTTCTTAAACCAGGAAGCGCCTGCTCCGATAGCGAATAGCATTGGCCCTGTACAATAACAGGCATGTGCCCCAAGGGCTATTGCGCGCAAAATGTCGTATTCTGTAATGATCTTACCTGACGCTATAATTTTAACCGGCAGCCCATTTCTATCGATTGCTTTTCTGGTAAATGCAAGCGAATCGAAAAACTGCGACATAAAAGGACTGTTACTCTTGGCATAAAGCGCCTCTTTATCAGGTTCTATCCCATCTATGGTAATAAAGTCGATATAAATACCGGTATTAACCATTGATTTTGCAATGCAGCTAATCAATTCCTCTTCCGGGTTATAGAGTTTAATTCCAATAGGCTTTCCTTTTGATAAATCTCTTAATCTTTTCAAAAAAAAGATAATCTTATCTGCTGAAAACTCATCCCGGATAATAGATAAATCTTGCCTGGAAAGGATTACTTCAATCATCTTAATATAGGGCCGCGTGGCATCTCTTTTAAAAAGCGTTTGATTATATGAACCATCTTCATTCCTAAAAGCGGTATTATCATTTGAAATTTGCCATATCAAATCGCCGCCGCCACGTATTAAATAAGGACTAATACCGCATTCTCCGGTATTTACCGCACAGCCCTGAATTTTTGCTCCTTCAGATAAGGCATGTATGGTATCATTACTAAGCATTTTTTGATTCAAAGCGCCAACATTTAATACACTCAAGCTATAAGGCTTAGTACATTGTTCGGTTCCAATATCAACCCGCAAGTCGTTGCTTCCTATTTTAATAGGCATTTTATCTTTTCTGATACATTCAAACTCTGTACTGTGAGGATTAGTCAATGTGCTTCGTACAATTCCGGTTGGCATATTTCCAGACCTTTTTATTATAATCTCCCGCTGTTTTCTATTGAAACTATGCCCAACATTATTTTTATGCAGCCCAGAAATCTTAGAATAAAAAACACTTAAGCCATCTTTCATATCAATAGCATATCTGTTAGTTGATATTGCTGAATATTTTAGCCTGAACTGATAATGCAAAAACAACTGGAATACACTTAAAATAATTGCCGCAATAATAAATCCCATGCTGTGCAACACTACACCAGCAAGAAGCAAGCAAATATTTAAACAAAAAAGATATATAAAGCCCAAGCCTATTCCGGATTGAAATTTGAATTTTTTCATGATAAAACTTATAAGACACTAAAAACCGCAGAGTTTATAAAGGCCCCAAACCTAATATGGATTGGGGCTTACTTAATAAAGTCCTTACTAGTGATTTGGTAATAATAACCGAAGCGACAATGAACAGCTATAAATCTTTCATAAATGGCAAAAGGCACTCCTATATTTTTAAAAAAGAATTGGTGAATTATTAAAAATATGGGCTCTTTGTATAGATGGAAATTATTCATTGCAACTTTATTTAAGACAGTAAAAACATGAAGCTTATAACTGGCCCCAAACCAAAACAAGGATTGGGGCTTACTTAATAAAGGCTTTATTACTTTTAAGAAACGAGTAGCCTAAGTTTACATTGTAAGAAACGGGATTACAATACAATATACCAGCCGCATGCATTTTTAATGCAAATGCACGCAAAAGTTTATGGTATGTATTTATAAATGAACCCATTATTACAAATCTCTACTTTTAAAGTTAATAAACAAACAAATGTTTGTTAAAGCTTTATTAACACATAATAAGCAATTTATTACCTTAAACACTCATTAAACACAGCACTCAAATAATTTATTATTATTTATTATTATATCAAAAAGATGATAGTAAAGCTATCATCTTTTTAAATGAGTTTAGTAACCTACTTATTCACCGAAACGTTTTCTATCCGGTATCTCTTAAAACCATCAGGCATCTCCCAATGCACTTCCTGACCAACATTATAGCCTACCAGAGCCAGGCCAATTGGCGATAGCACCGATAATTTATTATTCTTCACTTTTGCTTCCGACGGCCCCACCAAATCAAACACAAATTCCTGATCGGTATCGATATCTTTTATTTTAACATTACTATTTATTGCTACAACATCTTCCGGAATTTCTTTTCCAGACAGGATTTTAGCAGATTTTAATTCCATTTCAAGTTTTTGCTTATTGAAATCGGACAGTTTATTTTTTTGTTTCAGATGATCTTTTACAAGATTATAAATTCCTTTGGATAATGATATTTGACCTACTTGCATAGTAATTTCTTTTAATTAAACAACAAACAATTACCAGACTGTTCTCTTACACAAAGTATGCTCTACCGCAATCAGAGCAGAATTATAAAGTTTTTTTTAGAAGGGTTTCCGGAGAATTTTTGAAATTAATTGTATGAGACGATTCCATACACATTTATCCGCATTTACAGGAAACCCATCAAATCAAAAAGCTTTCAGCGACTTAATTCACCCGGGTTGCAACGCCTTCGCAATCTACATCAAACACGCCATCAATAAGTACTTCCTCATCGCAAACCGGACATTCGATTACTAAATTACTTAAGCTGATATTTTTTGTGTTCAAATAATTCTCAGCTACATAGATTTCTCCCTGGTGTTCTGGACAAATTATTCTCATGATTATTGAATTTAGGGTTATAAAAAATTTAGAGAGCTGCTATAAACCAGCAAGCGCTTAAATACGTTAGATATTCTTTATGAAATTAAAGGCTTTGAAGAGAATTTCCCAAGCTTGTAAAAACAACTTGGGACTTAATTAATGAAGTCTTTACTATGTTTTAGGAAAGAGTAACTTAGATTTTGATTAAAAGACACGGGCGCACAATGCAAAACTATAGCAGTATGCATTTTTAATGCAATTACCACCTGCAGGTTGCTATATGTATGTTTAATTTTACCCATTACTACAAATCTCCACTTTTAAAGTTACCAAACAAGTTTTTAGATCATTAAATACTAATTTGATACTATTGTTACAATTGGTCTTTAATATACCAATTTGCACAGTTTAACATTTGGCTTTTATAATAAAAAACAACTTTAACGCCATTTTATTGTTTATCCATTCATTTTTCTTTAAGGCAGTCACCTTCTTAAATGCCACTATCAGATTATCAGAGTCATTATTAGGCCTTGCTATTTGTTTTATGAATTTGCGGTAAGCTCAGCTTGTATTTTACAGCAACTACTCTAACAAATACAATTGCTGCAATGCAGATAATCTCTAAAGGCAACGTCCTTATCTTGGTATTTAATAAAAAGAAATATATAATTCCTCCTGCAATGCATGCTGTAGCATATATTTCCTTTTTAAAAATTAGGGGAATATTATTTAAAGAAATATCGCGGATTACCCCTCCAAAGCAAGCTGTAATTGTTCCTAAAGCAATACACATTCCTGGGTGCAATTCATATAAAAGCCCTTTTTGAATACCTAAAACAGTAAAAAAGCCTAATCCTAAGGAATCGAATACAAGAAGCGTTTTTTGAAAATTGTGTATGCTGTTGGTAAATAAAATCGCTAATACTACCGAGAAAAAAACAATTACGCTATAGTCGGTATTTCTCATCCAGGTTACCGGCGTATCGCCAATCAGCATATCTCTCAATGTACCGCCACCCATGGCAGTAATAAAAGCAATGATAAATATACCGAACACATCAAGCTTTTTTTCCATGGCAGCAAGCACTCCGGAAATACTAAAAGCGGCAACTCCCAAAATATCGATTAACTTAAGAAACTCATCTTTCATTCTATATAACATTTAATACGGCTCAAAGATGGAAATCTATTTCCAGCTTAGTGCAATCGGCAACAGTTCTCAATAACTTCTCTATATTTAAATTCCATTTAAAATAATGACTTATATCTTATTATTTACTGCCTTTATATTTGTTGCATTTTGTTATTCATTTTTAAAAAATGCTAAAAAACGGGCATATGCAAATCCTGCGCTAATTAAAAGTTACCATCTGCTGCTGCACTCCAATGTTTTATTTTATAAAAATTTAAACCAGAGTCAGAGAGTACGTTTCATTAAGAAAGTAATACGATTTCTTGAGAAAACGAGAATTGAGGGTATTGGAACTGAAATAAATGAAACAGATAAGATTCTTGTAGCTGCAAGCGCAATAATTCCGATCTTTAACTTCGGCGAATGGGAATACCGGAACCTGACGAACGTTATTTTATATCCGGATACATTTGACGACCAATTTCAATTTGAAGGAGAAAACCGGTCCGTTTTAGGGATGGTTGGCTCTGGCTTTCTACATGGCCAAATGTTACTTTCTAAAAATGCCCTTTACCACGGGTTTGCAAATTCTGAAGGAAACTATAATACTGCTATTCATGAATTTGTTCACCTTCTTGATAAAGCAGATGGCAATATTGACGGTATTCCTGAGCTCCTCCTGAAACACACGTATATCATCCCTTGGCTAAAAGCAATGGAAAAAGAGATTCACCGTATAAAGAAAGGAAACTCTGATATTAATCCTTATGCTACAACCAGCGAAGCTGAGTTCTTTGCTGTAGTTTCCGAATACTTTTTCAGAAAGCCTGAAAGATTCATGTCCAAGCATCCCGACTTATATAAAATTCTGGATAGCATGTTTAACCCGAAAACTGATCCGGAATAATTTTAAAAGAATCTTCTTGCGCTATCGTTTAATTATCACCCAAGTATACGGTTATACTAATGACATTGCCTTATAAGACACCTCAATTCTTAATTTAATCTATAACATTACCATCTTCACAGCGTTTAAAATCAATTTATGATTGTATTTGGAAATGGGCATTTTAAATGCCATGCTGTTAGTTATAGCGATGACTGAAGTCAAAAAAGACATGGGATAAAAGGCTGAATTAACAATGCTTATTTGTGACGCACTTTAGATTAAGATATATTTGCGGGACAGAAGCCAAGAGGTTCCGTATGGTAATTCGGATTACACGAATACAAAGGCATTATTAACGGTCAAAGTTAATTTGAGAAAAAACAGTTTAAATAAAGACTTACATACTTCGACAAATCTGAGTAAGATTTGCGCTGCATTTATATGTTATCTTTTTTTTGCAGTACAACTTTTACATGCGCAAATAAAACCTGCACCCGAGTATCAGGTAAAAGCAGTTTTTCTTTTCAACTTTACCAGGTTTATCGACTGGCCTTCAACGGCATTCAGCTCGGCAAATGCTCCTTTTGTTATTGGTATAATGGGCACCGACCCTTTTGGTGATTACATAGAAGAGATTGTAAAAGGAGAAAATATTCAGGGGCATCCCATTATCATTCAACGATATCCTACTGCAAAAAATATCCTTAATTGCCATATCCTGTTTATAAATACACATGAATCAATACAGATAAAAGAAACCCTATCAAGCGTGGGTCGTAAAAGCATTCTCACGGTAAGTGATGCTAATAATTTCGCCAAACTAGGTGGGGTTGTCCGCTTTTATAAAGAGGATAATAAAATTAAACTGGAGATAAATATTACTTCTTCCAAAGCAGCACAATTAGAGATAAGTTCAAAACTACTTAGCGTTGCAAGGATTTTTGATTCGCCGGGAAATTAAATATGAATTTCAAAGATACACCTATTCAACGCAAGCTTATGAGCGTAATATTACTTACCTGTTCGGTAGTATTAGCGCTAATGGGCAGCGCTTATATGATTTTTGAATATGTTAGTTTCAGGGCAACTGTAAAAAAGAATGTTTCAACACTGGCAATAGTTATCGCTTCCAATAGTTCTGCTGCAGTTGCTTTTGATAGTCAGAAAGATGCTAATGAAACTTTAAATGCACTGCGTGCGGATAAGCACATTGTAGCGGCAAGCCTGTATGATAAAAATGGTAACCTGTTTGCAAAATATCCTGTAGATATACCTTCTGCCGCTTTACCTTCCAAACCACAGCAAATAGGATATTATTTTGAAGGTGCATTTCTGATAGGTTTTCAACCAGTTATGCAGGAAAAAGGCCGGCTTGGAACATTGTATATTAAATCTGATCTGGAAGCTATTTATGCTCAGATGCGTATAAATGCATTAATTGCGATTTTTTTAATTGCCGCCTCATTAGTGGTAGCTTATATCCTTTCAAACCTGCTGCAAAAATCCATTTCGCAGCCAATTCTTGCATTAGAGAAAACCGCAAAAATCATTTCTCAAAAAAATGATTATTCGGTCCGTGCCATTAAAGCCGGTAATGATGAGATGGGCTCTCTCACAGACGCTTTTAATCAAATGCTTTTTCAAATTCAAACGCAGAACTTAGAAATAATAAAGGCAAATGAAGAAAGTTTAAAATTAGCTGCAATTGTTGAATCATCTGGAGACGCTATTATCGGTAACTCTTTGGAGCTGATTATTACCAGCTGGAATAATTCAGCAAAAAGGATATTTGGATATACCTCAAATGAAATGATAGGTCAGCCGGTTTCTCAAATTATTTCAAATGATGGCCAAAAGGATGCAGAAATGGCCTTAACGAGATTAAAACGAGGCGAACAGGTCGGGCCCTTTGAAGCGCAGTTTATTACTAAAGACAAAAAAGTACTTGACATATCTTTGACAATTTCACTCGTCAGAAACTCTTCCGGTGAAATTACAGGGGTTTCCCAAATTGCTCGCGATATATCTGTTCAGAAACAAAATGAGCGTCTGATTATTGAAAATGAAGAGCATCTTCGCCTGGCCACCCAGGCAGCAGAACTAGGTACATTTGATTGGGATCTTACAAAGGGCACCATAGATTGGGATGCCAGATGCAGGGAGCTATTTGGAGTAGGAGAAAGTGAAAAAGTTACCAGTCAGCTTTTTCTGAATGGATTGCATGAAGAAGATAAAGACAGAATAGATAAAGTAATAAAAACTGCGTTCAACAAGAGCTTGAGTGATGGCAATTACGATGTTGAATACCGGGTTATAAGCCGCGACAATAAACTGCATTGGATTAGAGCAATGGGAAAAGTGTTTTTTAATGAGGAGGATAAACCGGTACGCTTTATAGGTACAGCCCTTGAAATTACAGATAAAAAGCATGAAGAACTTAAAAAGAATGAGTTTATATCTATAGTAAGTCATGAACTTAAAACACCTTTAACTTCCATTAAATCTTATGTTCAGATATTGCTAAAAAAAGCTAAAAAAGAAAGTGATGAGTTTATTATAAATGCGCTTACAAGAACAGAAGTCCAGACAAATAAAATGGCTTCCATGATTCAGGATTTTTTAAGTCTTGCCAGAATCGAAGAAGGAAAGATACAGGTGGTAAAAGAGGTATTTGACTTATATCCTTTAATGCAGGATATTGTTGCAGAAGCTCTGTTCATCACTTCTACCCATACGATAAAACTTAAAGATTGTGGTACAATAAAAATTAATGCCGACCGGGATAAGATAGGACAGGTATTAATTAACTTATTGAGTAACGCTGTAAAATATTCTTCTCCGGGAAGCACTGTTATAATAGGCTGCAAAGAGGAAAATGGAAAAGTAAAAGTGTATGTTAATGATGAAGGAATTGGTATTAGCAGTAAAGATCAAAAGAAATTATTTAGCCGGTTTTACCGGGTAGAGAATGAAAAGATGAAAAATGTTTCAGGGTTTGGAATAGGGCTGTATATTGTTTCCGAAATTTTAAAATATCATAACAGCAATATAGAAGTTGAAAGTACAGAAGGAATAGGGTCTACCTTTTATTTTTATCTCGAAGCTTTGATTTAACTCCGTTCCAAGCCTGCTATTGTTGACTCTCTATTTAGGAATGCGAAACAGGGACAGAGAATTAAACGTTCCTTTTAAATATTGGCCTTTAATATCTTAAGGTAATTTTTCCGTATATACTGCGGGGAATTTGGACTGAACCAACTTCAATATGACGTTTTTCAAGAAGGTTCTGTCCTACCAGTGAGAGTTCTAACTTTTTTTGAAATTGCCATGCAATCCTGGTATCTAAAGTAAAGTACGATGAGACATTAGAACTAAATTGCGTAGCAGGTAAAGAACTTATATAACGGGTTACCATATCCAGCTGGAAACTACCTGGTAAATCCAGTATAGATTGTAATAGAAATTGATTTTTAGCATCACTTCCTAAGCTTTCCAGAGTAAATGGATCATTCATATTACTTGGTTTGTTCCTAAGCTTTTTATAAAAAAGAGTATAGCCTCCACGTAAGCGCCAATTTGTTGCCATCAGATAATTACCTGAAAGTTCTGTACCTGCAGAATACCCTTTTGCACCATTTTGAATTTGGTACGTTAAAGTTCCGGGTAGCGCCTCCACACTATACAAGTCATCGTATTGATTATAAAATGTAGCTAAGGATAATGATAATGCCGGAAATGGCTGCACACGATAGCCCAGTTCATAAGCAATAACTTTCTCTGATGTGAAGTTAGGCCCCCCTGCTACGCTGGGAGAGCTAGGCGGAACCGGGTATGCAGGTAAATTATAATCTACATCAATACGGCTTGGAGCCCGAACTGCACGTGAAACAGCCGCCCATAGTACATTTTGTTTAAAGGGCGTTAATGTAAGTCTTGCACTAGGTTGCAATTCAAAACCAGAAAAACTGTTGTGTTCTAATTTCGTTCCGATAGTGAGTTTAAAACGATCCGGATATATTATAATTTCATCCTGGACAAAACTACTAAAGAGGCGCATATTTCTATTTTCAGGCAGAAAAGCAATCATATCGGTACTATGCTGTGTTTTGTCATTCATCAACCGGTAACCTGTTCCCCAAAGAATATGATGACGTTCTCCAAGAGGAAAACGGTGCTGAAAGTCTATGTCGTACGTTAGAAGTTCATCTGTAAAGGTGCTTGGAATATCAATTCGCCAGGTACGGTCAACATAAGCTTGAACAACTAGGTCAGATTTATCAGAAATGGTATGGGTCCATTTTCCCATAACATTCTGTCCGTCTATTGAAGATGGGTTTTGCTTGATACGATCATTCCCCTTATAAAAATTCCCCTGAAATGTAAGTGCATTCGCGTCTGATGGATTATAATCCATCAAAAATCCTCCTTGCGATAACCTCCATCTGTCTGTATTATCACCACCGCCATCAAGAAAAGTGTGATTTCGATCGTTATGCTGAGCATAAACACGATAAGAAATTTTAGAACCAATGTTACCACCATACCGAGCTTCCAGAGAACCTTCTAAAGCAGAACCTACGCTTTCTGATACAAATAATCCCTGTGTGTCTTTTGCGCTTTTTGTTATAATATTTATAACCCCATTAACAGCGTTAGCTCCCCACAGGGCCCCTCCAGGCCCACTGATGACTTCAATACGATCAACATCCTCTAACATAACGCTCTGAGCATCCCAGTATACTCCGGCAAAAAGCGGAGAATATACGGTTCGTCCATCAATCATGACAAGCAATTTATTAGCAAAAGCAGAATTAAATCCTCTTGAGCTGATGATCCAATGCTTTGCGTTAAGTTGCGTTACCTGTAAATTAGGAGAAAGACGTAATGCCTCAGCAACACTTGTGGCCGCAGATCTTCGAATATCCTGCTGAGTAATAACCTGAATAGCAGACGCTACTTCAGTTAGTTTTTCGGATGTTTTTGATACTGAAGTTACTTCAATATTCATTAATTCTTCTATAGTTAAGCTTTTAAGATCGTTTAAAGACGATAATTCTTTCGGAGTTTGAGCGATAGTTATATCTGAGCGGATTGCGAAAGTAGCAAACAGGAAAATTGAAAAAAACATTTTTAAACTATTTAAATACTCAATAGATTGAAATTTCAATAATGCCATGTCTTAATTTTTACTCTCTGATAGTTAGTATTTGTTAAAGGGTAAATATATCGTTGTTTAGGTTATTTCGGCAATTCTTTTTTCAGATACCCGTCTATTGGTGGTTAATACATCCTTTGTGTATAGCAATTGCTTAACCCTGTCGCTAAAAAAAACGAGACGGATTTTACAAACTGGAAAATATAATACTTTCCCCTCCTGCATCCCTGCCGTGGAATGCTCGCATCTCACAGATTATGAGACCGTTAAAATATGCGCTATTTTAACCGTGCAATATGCCAATCAATACGTTTTTGCCCGGAGCCCATTTTTTTTGCCACTCTGGATATTTATCCAGTACCCTTTGCGGAGCATAACCATACCATGAATAGCCATCGCGCCTTTCGCGTGTAATTTCGGCAAGAGAATACACAATTTTACTATCCCTGTCGCAGAATATCGGCTTATGGGTTTTCAATTCATAAAAGCGTGTCCATATAGGTGGTGCAGTAGAATCGGTCACAACCTCCCTGTCGGATATAGAAACCTTGAATTGTGTAACTATCCGCGGTGCGGGTACCACTTTAATGCGGGTATTAAAAATTCTTGATTCCTGGAACCACACTACAGCATTTTGAACAGCATCAACAATTCCTTTTTTTGGATGCTCAATACTCATCAGAAACATTACTACAGCGGCACTCTCCTGATTACAGATACTTGCCGGTTCAAATTTGCGTGCCCAGGCAGGCTGTAAGTTAAGCTCGTCGTATTGCTGGCACCAGGCCGTTGGCTTATCAGCATCATTTATCTGGGTTTTCAACACACAGTCAATCCCTTTATTATAGGCCTCAACCAATTGTGTCCTATGATTCTTATCTATAAAGGCATATTGGGGCTTCCCTTCTTCAATATCTTTCAACAGTTCTAAAATCCCTATAAAGTTCCCATCATTATAAGTGATGTATTTGCTGTAATTATTTTCAATCGGGTAAGACTGCGGCCATCCACCATTTTTATATTGTGTTTTGATAACAAATTCAAGACCCTTTAACGCGGCTGTTTTATATTTTTCAATGTTTGTAACTGTATATATACTGGCAAGGGCAGCTATATGAGTATAGGTGCTTCCATTATCATAAGTGGTATGCAACTTCTCTTTTGCTTTTATAAGGCTGTCTTTCTGGGAAGGACTAAGGATGGCCATAATATCATAATTCTTGGGCCAGCCGCCATTATTGCTTTGATATAACAGGATATTATCGGCAATATTGGTTAGCTCCGTAGGTTTGTATTTAGGCCTTCCAGGTAAAGGATTTACCACATTACTTTTATCAAAAATATCATACCAATGATGTGCAGCGTCTGCAAAAGGCTGCGGATTGATTTGTGTAAACTCATAAGCCGGAACATTTTGCTGAGCCAAAGCTACATGCTCAAAAACCATAACATTTGCAATCAGCAAACTGCTTGCATAAAAAGGTAAAAAGCGGCGTTTTATATTATTTAGCATAAGATTAAAATTAATATACATTATCGTTGAACAATTTCAAAAATTCTCACTCTATTTCGATTTTAACGTATCAGGCACCATTATCAGATTTCCATTGATGGTGAGATTCTCGAATTTAAGGTTTGTAGCATAATCAATTTTCACAGGAGTTTTTACACCATGAAAATTAGAGTTGATAATACGGAGGTTCTGTACAGGAGACACTTTATAAGCACGTATGTACAAGCCGTAATTACCGCCTTTTGTAACATTTACATTCTCCACCCAAACATTACGGATAGTCGGGATGAAATTTCCCGGAGTTTCATAGAACATATCGGCACTTACTACAGCATCTTTATAAGCTCCCACTTTAATATCTTTCATAAAGATATTCTCAATGATACCACCTCTTGACGAACTTGTTTTTAACCGCAGCACACGGTCCAGATTAGGCGAATCCATTATACAATTAATAGCATAAATATTCTTTGCTCCTCCAGCAATTTCACTGCCAATAGTAACTCCTCCATGACCGTCCTTCATTTCACAACCTTCTATTATATGGTTCTCTGCCGGGCGACCAATCCGTCTTCCGTCTTCATCTCTGCCGGATTTAATTGCAATACAGTCATCACCCGTATCAAAAAGACAATCCTTGATCAGAACATTTTTGCACGATTCCGGATCGCATCCGTCATTATTTGGACCATGTGAAACAACTTTTACCCTTTCTATGGTTATATTTTCAGATAGTACAGGGTTCATGAACCACATTGGTGAATTGACCAGTTCTACATCAGAGATAAGAATGTTTTTACAGTTGTAGGGTTGTATCATGTTTGGTCGCAGGTACGACCCGTCACCGAAAATCCTGTTTTTAGGATCAATTTGATTATGCATTAATTCATGAAGTCTGGCCCTTGCAGCTCTCTGATTGGGTTTCCCAGGCTGAAATCCGCTGTTCCAGTTCCACCAATTGTTCCTATCGGCATTGCCATCAATAGTCCCTTTACCGGTGATTGCAATATTTTCTTCGCCATAAGCATAGATTTGCGCAGAGTAATTCATACATTCCATCCCTTCCCAGCGGGTAAAAACAATTGGATAATCTTTTGTATCTCTGCTGAAAAGGATTTTGGCGCTGTCGGCTAAATGAAGGTTTACATTACTCTTAAGATAAATGACACCGGTTAAAAACGTGCCCAGAGGGACAATTACCCTGCCGCCACCGTTCTTATTACAGGCTTCTATCGCAAGCCTGAATGCCTCAGTGTTCTTGGTCTTTCCGTCACCCACGGCACCAAAATCTGTAATCAGAAAATCTTTATTCTTGAACACCGGAGATTTGATTTGCTTGCGCAGCTTTTCCATAGCGGCCCATGGTTCGGAGCTTGAGTTCCAGACGACGGCTTTGCTGGAAGTGGCGCAGGCAACCCAAAGCGCAGAAACAGTGAGGAAAAGCAGTGAAAGGGTAAGCTTCGTTTTTAGAGTCATAGTTTAATAATTAGGAGCAATAAAATATATTTATAAAAACTTCTTGAGGTACTTTAGAAAGATGTCCCAATCTGAAGAAATGGTGCCGTGCCCGCCGTGATGCATAAAATAACCAAGCGTATTATATGCTAAAGACGTATCATCGCCAGCCGGAAGCCGATCAGGAAGAGAAGACCCTTTACCAAACAATTCGTAAACGGGATTTGCAGCAACTGCAGCAAGAAGTTCGCCCTTTGGGTCTGACCAGTAATCACTATCGCCAGTTTGCAAGAGCACAGGACGCGGTGCCATCAATGCAACCAGCATATGTGCGTCTACAGGCGACTTGCTGAAATCGCTGGAATAATTGTGCCAGTTGGATGCAAATTGGTAAGAGTACCGGGTACTATCTGTCATATGCGCAATATTTTCGCCAAAATTGCGTCGGCTTAGTGCAGCACCACCCTCACCAGAGCAGCTTTCAATAACCATTTTAAAACGTGTATCGTGTGCGCCTGCCCACAATACCGTTTTACCGATACGGGAGGTACCTTGTATTGCTATACGCCTGGCATCAATCTGCTTATCAGTTTCAAAATAATCCATTGCGCGGCTCAGACCCCAGGCCCAGGCAGATATGGCGCCCCATTCATCTGCAGCAGGGATTGATTGTTCTGATTTTAAATAAACGCTCCGGATACCGTATTTATACCCTAAGGGGAAATCAGGTTCAATATCACCGTAATAAATAGTGGCCAGACCAATACCGTTAGATGTAAATTTCTCAATTTCCATCCCTCCCATCCCGCGTTTCGGTGCAGGCACCCTTTTACCTTCTCTTGACCACATAAAGCCAGGCTTTACCCCAAGGTCATTAGCAGCCATGCTTGAATTTGGCGAAAACGACAGCATTAAAAGTAAGGGAACAGGTTTTGTAGTATTCACCGGCAGATAAATAAGAATATCCATCTTATGATCGCCGGTATCAGATGTAAAATAAACGGTAATCTGTTTGCGTATAGCCTTGCCGTCAAATACAGATGTCCCTTTATCAAATACATTAAATTTCAAAGCCGAAGGTTTAGGAGGCATTTTTCCATACTGAAATTCTTCAAATAACTTAACTATTTCAGGTCTGCGTTGATTTGTCCAGGTTTTCTGATCGGTAACCTTTTTCCCATTCTTTAGCGTTAAAACGTCAGGAAGTGTGTACTCGCCTACCTTATCCTCATCATAATTAACAGGGATCCCCACTTTTATATTCTCCAGGTTTGCAGGAGGAGGAGCCAATTGGCTATAGCTACTGTTACATAAAAGCATCACAATGCTTACTAACATGATGCTTTTAAAAAGATGACTTTTCATACTACTGGTTTAAATCTGTCAACGCCTGCTATTTTATTCTAACTTATATGGGTTTTCCGGTGCCGCGATAGGGTCGGGAAATTTGGGCGGAGCCATTATTTCAGCATCTTTAAGCAGAGTTCCGCTTACATTATATACCGAAAGAAGCGGCCCTGTAAAACCTGACACATTAATGTTTTTGATTTTAGCGTTTTTGATATTTACCAGGGAAATCCCTTTTGCACACGTACCTGTAATATTGCTAAGCTCAAAACCCAGAAGCGGCTTATTAGGATGAATTCCGGTACCGCCATCCACCAATACAGGCACATCTTTAACCCGGATATTGGTAAATTTAAAGTTTTTAGTGGTAGGTATCCCTTCATCGCCGGGTACAGGAACTTGATCCTGTAATCCGCTTGCCATCAGGTTAAACCTTAACATGCCTCCCTCCATACCCGAAACATCGAGGTCATTGGCAACGATGTCTTCAATAAAAGCTCCCCGGCCCACCCGGCTCTTCATATACAGGGCGAATGTTTTAGCACCAACAAATTTACAGCGTTCTATTCTTACTTTACGGATGCCTCCTGATGTTTCGCTCCCGATACCTATACAGGCAAAGATCAGCCCCTTAAAAGTGCAATTGGTGATTGTTACATTTTCGGTTGTGCGCAATAGCTTATAGCCCTCCATGCCACGCCCCGACTTTAGTGAGATGCAATCATCACCTGCAATAATATCACAGTTATCGATTAAAACATTTTTGCAGGAATCTACATCAATCCCATCACCGTTCCCGCCTGTACTCCGCATATTCAGGTTTCTGATAGTTATGTTATCGCAAAACGTAAGGTGCATCGACCACATCAGCTGGTATTCTGTTGAAAAACCATCGAAGTTGATGGAGGTACAATCAATTGGTTCAATCAAAGCCGGGCGGCGAAGAGGGTCGGCAGCATTCGGCCTTCCGCCTGTTGTTTTGCTTCCCGCAATTTTACCAGGGCCGGTTATACCAATATTATGCGCACCTAATGCATACACCAAGCCTGAATAACCAGGAATCCATTTTCCTTCCCAGCGCACCTGCATCACGGGATAATCGCCCAGATCGGATGAGCCCCTGATTACTGCATTTTTTTCAAGGTGCAATATAGTGTTTGAACGTAAGGCTATCGCTCCTGAAAGGTACTCACCCGAAGGTACTGTGACTGTTCCGCCGCCAAGTATACTGCAACGGTCAAGTGCCTGCTGTATAGCCTTAGTATCCTTTGTAGTCCCATTACCGGTTGCGCCAAAGTCGCGTACATTCAGACTGATGCTGCCCGGTACAATCGCATTACCAACCAATCTTTTAGATGATTCAGATCCCGTATCAGAAGAAATAAAGCCAGCACCCAGAGAAGTTACAGGTATTGCCATTAAACCAACACCGGCTTGCTTTAAGAAATTGCGTCTTGCATTCATTAGTTTGCCCATTTTTTTAACCATTCAGGATAGTCTGTTTCCAATAATTTTACCGGCCAGTTTCCGTACCATGCATACCCGATGCGCCGTTCATTCTCAATCTCGCTCAAATTATATTTCTTTATACCATCCCGACCGCAGAAAAATGGCCTGTTAGTCCCAATATCATAATATCTTGCCCACATAACTGCATCGGGATCCGGAACAACTATCCGGTCTCTTTTGCTTGCCTGTAAAGGATCTGTTATATTGGTTGTTTTATATCCTTTGATCTTTACCAGGCTGAGCCAGTTAACAGCGCTCGTCACGGAATTTTTAATTTCGACCGATGGATTAGGCAATTTCATTAAAAATTCAACTATGCCCACGGTTTCGCTTGCAGTTAGCCCAACAAGCTCATACTTGCGGGCAATTTCAGGCTCAATTGTCTTTTTATTATACTGCTGGGCCCAGGCCGTTAGTTTTCCATCTGTTTTAATCTGGGCTTTTAAAATGAATGACACTCCTTTATCAACAGCTCGTTTAGCTTTAGAAGTATAGGAAGGATCTACCAGTTCAAATCCATTTTGTTTATTAGCCAGATCGTACATGAGGGTCATTACATTGATCATAGCGTTATCATTAAAAGTAACCTGACTGCGGTAGAGGCTGGTATCCGGATAGTATTGGGGCCAGCCGCCATTATCGTACTGAGCCATGAACAGATAATCCAAGCCTCTTTCAGCAGCTTTCAAATACGTCGGGTTGTTAGAAACCTTGTAGAATTTTATAAGATATGTGATTTCTTTATAAGTTGCGTTATTATCGATTGTGGCATCGTTTTTTATGGCATCCTTTAGAATACTCTGACGTTCCTCTTCAGTTATGCTTTTGCTGTAATCCACATTTTTCATCCATCCGCCGTTATGGCGCTGGTGGATCAGCATATTCTCGGCAACGGGGTCTGTTTTGACAGTATTTTGTGCAAATAAGCTGCTTGTCAATGAACACACGAAAATCAGTATTATTAAAAAGTTCTTTTTCATTAGCATATAATTTGTTTTTTAATGGCTATGAAGCTATCATGAGTTCTATTCATTGCGTTTTGTGAGCGTAAACTCATGATGGTTTCATTTGTAAGTTTTACGGCTAAATTTTCAAATATTGTAAGCTATTTTACAGCTTATATAATAATTTATTACGTTCTGCAATTACTTAGGGCTCCCAGCCTCGCAATATCAATTTTTTAGTGTAAAGTTTTGCTTCTTTTTTATTTAATTGATGGGACCATGCCACTCTTTTTTCCGGCTGGTATCCAGTACCTTTATTTTTATATTCGGCATAATAAGCTGTTTTTTCATTATCAACTTTCTGCCAATTGTTCCAACCTGTATCTCTGATAACACTGCTTAAGTTACATTCCAGAAGAACCACCTTTGCAAAAGGTCTCCAGGGACGACCAAGGGCAAATGTATTATCAGGAGCACTTCCACTGATATCACATTTCATGAATACATAGCCATATTTTACAGTGTCTGGAGTGGATGCGGCGGTGATATATTGTCCTCCCTTTTTGCAAAAAATCTTGCATTTCTCAAACAGCGCGGTAGCCGGGCCAAAAATAAAATCTGTAGTACCTTCGATATAGCAATTGTAAAAATATTGCCTACAGCCAATCCCATTGGTCAAAATGGTATCCTGAAAACCTAAAAAACGACAATTAACAAACTTTGCTTTATCTGCTCCTGCATATACGGCTAAAGCCTGTCCAACAGGTCCTGAAGAGTTTTCAAACGTGATATTTTTTGCTGAAAACCCGGCACCATAGACATAGAACGAAGCTGTCCTTGATGTACCCAGATCCCTGCCCATAGAATCTTTTTTAGTTGCATAATCATTCCAGGTAAGAATTGTCTTGTTTGCATCCTCGCCTATAATTGTGATATTGATCTTTGATCTTGCAACAACTATGCGTTCTTTGTAGACCCCAGGCTTTATATAAATTTCTGTTGTATTGGCCGAAAGGTCGGGCACAGCATTGATAGCTTCCTGCACTGTTTTGTACGTGCCACTACCATCCTGGGCTACTATTATACGCTTTTGAGCGTTAGCCTGCGCTAAAAAAATAAGTAAAATACCAAATAACAAGATTTTTTTCATTTTGCCTGCGGATTAACAACTGATGCATTTATGTCTCTTACTATACGGCTTTCCAGCTCCAGGTGCTGACCTTTGATGTCGTTTAATACTATTTGAGCTATTTTACGGGCACCATATTCATTAAAATGAGTATTATCGTGCTGTCCGAGCGGATAATTAGGATTTTCGCCAGGGTTGAGTTCCATAAACAGATATTTTGAGCTGCTTGCTCCCATTTCCTGATAAAGCTCACGGCTTTTTTTGTCGAGGTTTATTACCGGAACCTTATACTGCTCACCCACTTCGAGCACTGCCTTTGTATATTCTACGTGGGTCTCTTTTGCATTACCGTCTTTATCAAAGCTCCTGCGGCTTACAGGTGTAACTAATACTGGTATAGCCTTTTTGTTGCGTGTTTCTGTTATGAATTTGATGAGATTAATTTTATAGTCAGGTACGGATGTATACCTAGCTGCATATTGAGGCTGCATAGCTTCATCGTTATGGCCAAATTGAATGAAAACATAATCGCCTTCTTTTAAACTATCGGCAACAGGCTTCCAAAGATTTTCAGACAAAAATGTGCGGGTGCTCCGTCCTCCGCGCGCACGGTTATCTACTGCTACACTTGCATCAAAGTAATCGGCAAAAGGCATACCCCAACCAGTCATTGGGTGCTGACGGACAGGATAAAGACATATGGTCGAATCACCAATGAGATAAATTTTTATTTTTTGAGGTACGGGTACGAATGACATCAAGGCCAACAGCAGCAGGGCCAGGGCAGACCTGTAAAGCTTATTTTTATTCACGATGTGGTTATATTACTTAGCTGGCCGGACTCCTGAAATCCGGTTTACCAAATCAAGTTTTAACAAGCGAATTTCGGCCAAAACAATCTCAGCCATCTTTCTGGCTCCCAATTCGCTAAAATGTGTATCATCGGATTTTCCTGCCGGATAATTCGGATTCTCGCCCGGAGCCAAATAGTTGAAAAGGTATTTTGAATCTTCCGTCCCTATTTTCTTCAGCAGTGCCTGGCTTTCTTTATCTAAATCTATCAAAGGAACCTTCCGATCCGCTGCTACTTTTCGTACCAGCTCCGAATAAGCATCATGAGTTCCTTGTATTACGCCCTCAGCATTAAATTTGCGTCTTGCAACCGGTGTGATCAAAATAGGGCTTGCCTTTTTTGCTTTAGTTTCTGTAATAAACTTTACCAGATTGGCTGTAAAATCAGCTTCTGGCGTATAGGTAGCCTTTGTAGGCACTTCATCATTATGCCCGAACTGGATAAATACATAATCGCCTTCCTTTAAATTGTCGGTAATTGATTTCCATAATCCCTCGGCTATAAATGATTTGGTACTGCGACCGTTCCTGGCTTTGTTATCTACAGTCACAGACTTATCAAAAAAAAAGGCAAAAGGCATACCCCAACCAGTTTCGGGGTAAGCCTTTGGATCTTTAATAGACATTGTAGAATCTCCTGCCATATATATGGTGATATGTTCAGGAGAAAACACAAAAGACAAAAGCGGCACTGCTAACGCAAACATTAGCGCAACCAAACCATATCTATAGAATTTAATTTTCATGGCAATTGTTGTATTAACTTAATAATTACAATTATTTGTCTCTAAAATTTAAAGGGCAGATACCAGTCGTTTACGCTTGTTCCAAGTTTGGTAACTCCCGCAGGAACTGGCAAGCCGGCCGCCGCAAATTTTGCTTCTATCTTAGCTTTAATAAAAGCCCGTCCCGTGCCAGGGGCTTCCTTTTCTCTTCTGAGCGCAACTCTTAAAAGATCGGACCAGCGCACGCCTTCATAGGCCATTTCCAATGCAGATTCATTTAATAACAAATCTTCAATTGCTATAGCCAATGCAGTCTCTTTTCCGGCTTGTACCGGTTTGTCCCATAAACCTGGATTAGACATATCGTAATATTGAGCAGAATCAACCCGTACAGCAGCTATACCCACGTGCCCTCTCACTCCTTCCAACCGAATCCATGGCCCGGAAAAGTATGGATATGTGCCTTGTCTGGCATCGATGTAATAGTCAGGATTTGTGTCAAAATTTTGCTTGATGTTTACCACATTGGTAGGAACAGGCGGAGGTCCGTTAAATATGCCACCTCTAAATCCACTGTTCAAGAAGCCCATTGCCAGTTGGTCGCGTCCGTCTCTGTTGGCAGCCTCAGCATAATGCAGCATAAGACCAGCGGCACGACCCAAAATAATCTTCCCGTTGGTTGCAAATGGGTTTGAAAGATTATACGAATTAAGGAGCTTTTTTACTTCCGGCTCCGTACCTGTAGAGTAAGATTTATCCGGCCCCCTGTAAATATCTATTGGAGAACCATCCGATCTTACCTGGCTGTTCCAGTTATTTATTGCCTGAAGCGAAGGTTTAAGCTGATACTTACCACCATGTGAAAAGAAGGTAACGAAAGGATTCGCAGGTTTGAAATTCCTGTCAAAAGGAAGATTGGTTAATATTGAATTTTTGTCGTCATTATCGAAACTGGAAGTAAAAGTAGTGCTCCATTTCTCATGGCCATTATTACTTGGATATTCCCTCATAAAGTTACCAAAGAGATCCGTTTTTGTAGCATCTACCAGCGTACCGTATTCTAATGGCTTTCTAAGATATCGGGCGGCCATCGGATAATCACCTTTCCATAAATAAAGCTCTCCTAACAATTGATGTCTGTTTAGAAACATCCGTTGCGTGCTGTAGCCGTCAATTGTTTTGATAAGCGAAGCACCTTCCGGAACTATTAAAACTACCTTCTGAGGAGTTAATAGTTGAATAGGATTAAGCACCGGAAGCCCATTCATGACGGTAATCAACTTATCCAACAGTTGATCAAATGTAATAAGCGGGTATTTTGAAATATCATCAACATCTTCAATAGTAGCCAGTGCATCAGTAACATAGGGTACAGAGCCATAATGTATACCAAGCTGAAGATATGTCCAGCACAAAACAGTAGCTACTTCCGAATATCTGATACCATAATTCGCTTGATCAATCCGATTAGTACTTAGCATGATGTCAAAGTTTTTCATTACATCATTGCAGTTCAGAATCAGCTCATAATATGGTCTGGGATCGGCCCAGGGATTGTTCGCTGAAATATCATGATCGTTTATTTCCCTTAGATATTTATCCGCGTTAGGCGTAACATCCATTAAATCGGCACGTAATTCATTGAGTACAATATAACGATCCATAACGGTTGTTAATTTACCGATTATGCCAAATATTGCAGCATCAGCATCATTCACATTCTGATACATCCGATCGGCCCGAAGGACATTCTCGGGGGTAATATCAAAAGTATCTTTACATGAAAAAGTGCATAAACACACTAGCATGGCTAAGATGCATCTGATCATCCTTATTATAATTATATTCATCTTCATATTCACTAGTTTAAAATCAATATTTTTTATAAGCCTACCCGAACACCTATTTGTACAGTTCTGAATTGGGGCTCAAGGCCGATATCTGTACCCTGGCTAAACACACTGCCGGTAGCACTAAATTCAGGATCGTATCCCAGGTATTTGGTAAGGGTAAACACATTGTTGCCTGTAACATATACTTTAGCTGATTTTAGTGCAGTTCCTACCATCGGTATATTATAAGAAAAAGAAATAGTCCGCAATCTCAAATATGAACCGTCTTCAATCCACATAGTAGAAAATCTTGAGTTTTCTGCAGGATCGCCATACTCCGCCCTAGGTACATCTGTAATCTGGCCCTGTGCCTTCCATCTGTTATTTACTTTCAGTAATTGATTTTCAAGACCGCTCATGGAAACTAGCTGCCTACGTGTATAGTTATAAATGTCGTTTCCAGAACTAAAGGTCAGAGATGCATCCATAGACCATCTCTTGTAAGAGACCATTGTATTTAAAGCACCGGTAAAATCAGGATTTGGATCTCCTATAACCTCACGATCGTTAAGATCAATAAACCCATCTTTATTAAGGTCGGCAAATTTCATGTCTCCTCCCCGGAAGTCCGTTACCGTTCCGTTATCAAATCTATTTTTTAAACCTGATGCTGCGGCTTCTGCATCTGTACTGTAAACACCCATCGCCCTGTATCCGAAGAACTGGTTAGCTGGTTTACCAACTTGCGTTATAATAGTTGCTCCGGCATATGGAGTAAGAAGCATATTTCCCGGGATCTCGGTAACTGTATTTTTATAGGAAGAAAGATTTATTCCCATATCCCAGATTACTGTTTTGTTGAGCAATCTGCCTGTAATTCCAAGATTAGTTCCATGAGTTTTCATAGCGCTGTTATTGGTAAGAGCGTATTGCATTCCTGATATAGATCCTGTAGGTTTATATGTAATCATATCTGTGGAATGGTTATTAAAATACTCCAGGCTTATATTCAGTCTTTCATTTAAAAAAGCTGCATCAATACCAGCATTGGCTTTCTTTACAGATTCCCATTTTAAAGCAGTATTGGCAATATTACCACGTACCAGCCCCTGAGAGCCAAGAAGATTCTGAGAAACGTAATATTGTGTAGCTGAATAATTGCCTATATCATCATTTCCAACAATGCCATAACTTGCTCTTAGTTTTAACACATCAACAAATCCGTTGCCCGCCATGAAATTCTCTGAAGAAACAAGCCATCCGGCAGCGACAGAAGGCATAAAGGAAAATTTATTACCATTGATAGTAAGAGGCGCCTTAGCTGTTTTTCCAAATCGGGAAGAAGCATCGGATGCAAGATTTACAGATATAAAATATTTATCCATCAATTCGTAATCAACGTTTGCATATAAATTGAGCCAGTTCCATTTTCCGTTTTCGCCTCCTGCTGTTCTTAATGCTGGTAAACCACCGCCCACACTTACATAATTATCTGTAGCTGAATTGTAGCCATTTCCATAATCTAACTCCATATCGCTATTGTTAAACCTTACACCCAAGTTTGCCGAAAGATTATGGATGCGATTGATACGAGTGCTGTATGTTGCACGTGTATCATTATATAAGGAATATAGCCGTTGTGTGCTGGCACCGGAACTATTTGTACCTATAGCCAAAGCAAGCGTATCTGGAACAACACCTAATTTAGGGATGAATACATTCTCACGCACCTTATTGAAATTAACTCCCAATAGAGTTGTGAGCGTTGTTTTCTTACTTAGTAAATATTTAAAGCTAACATTCCCTAAAAATCTATAGTTTTTGTTATCTCCCTGCATTTGATTTATAAGAGCTGAAGGATTTGAAAAATTCAGACTATCAACCCCGGCAAAATTCGGAGATTTTTCATTTAACGAATTTATATCATTAGGATGTAAGAATGGCGCTTTTATAAGTGCCAGATACAGTGGATTAGTTTTAGATGCTAGGCCCTGCTGCTGCAGATTTTGCTGATTGTTAACGAATGAAAGACTAGCTGTTGCCGAAAACTTGGCAGATAGGTTTAAATCTGCATTAAAACGGGTCTGATAACGTTGAAGTGCCGTATTAGAAGTTATACCCGATCCTTTTAGGTAACCTACAGAAAGACCATAAGTAGCAATATCATCGCCTCCCGTGATCCTAAGATAATAGTTCTGATTATACGTATTATCCATTATCTCGTTTTGCCAGTTAGTTTCATTGTGAAATTGATAATAGTTTGGATTAGGGCTATCGTTCATATAAGGTTTAGCGCTGATAGAGGCATCGGTCTGGCCAGGAACAGTTTTCAACAGATCAGATAAATACACCCTATAATCAGTTGATTTCATAACCGGCATGTTGGAAGGTTTGCTGTTATATGCTCCATAAGCTGCAAAATCTATTGTAGTAGCCTGTCCTTTTGCCCGATTGGAGGTTATCAGCAATACCCCGTTTGCACCACGTGTTCCATAGAAAGAGGCACCGTCCTTTATCAGTGTATAAGAGTCTATATCCTTGATATCAATATTTGATAGCGGATTTTGCATGTGTCCGGAAATAAGCGAGCTGCCATTACTCTCATTATCATATATCATTCCATCTATTACTATTAACGGTTGATTTGTTGCATACAATGAGTTGAATCCATTCAAGAATAAATTCCCTCCGGCGCCAGGGGTTCCTGACCTGCGGACAACATTAAGGCCCAGCATTTTTCCCTGTAAATAGGTGTCAGAACTTTCGGATGCCCGTTGCCAGTTATTATCAGTATTTACCGATTCTACAGCATTTGCTATATGCAGCTTCGATTTTGATGAATAAGGCATCGCAACCGTTCTGTAAATTGAACTATAAGTATCCGGATAAAGGCTCGCTGAAACTTTATTTTTCCCTTTTAACGCGATTTCTTTATTTTGATACCCCTGGACCCCTATTATTAACAAAGATTTTAAATCCGGGACAGAAATAGTAAACTCTCCTTTTTCATCTGTTATAGATGCAGAGTATTCTGCCACACTGACCCCCGCGCCAGGTATCGGTTTCCCGGTCTGTGAGTCTTTTATAAGCCCTGTAACTTTTACAGAACCTTGTCTATTTAAGGTTACAATGGTTGAATCTAAAGGCTCAGCTGAAGCAGAGCCCGCTCTTTGCGCATATAAATCAACATTCATTAAACCCATAAATAAGGCTGGCAATGCTATAATTTTTACCGCTTTAGTAAATATGTAAGTCATAAAATTTATTTCGAAAGTTAATTTATAAAGCCGGAATCAGTTTAATATAATCTAACAGAAGGGTATTGGCTCCATTGGTTGTGCTTGCATTGCCCACAAGATATATGTTCAACATCCCAGCCCCGTTTGGTTCAAGTTTATTGCCGGAGTAGTATTTCGGAGAAGTATAGTTGCCGAGATAAACTTCAGAATAATCGGGCGAAAATGTGCGCTTTCCTGTTGCGGGATTAATACCATTGTCTATAACTCCGGGTTTAGGCTTTGTAAAAGTCAGAGGAGATGGGGTTTGAAACGAAAGACTCAAGGGGAAATAAGTCAGGTCAGTCGCAGTTCCCGACAGTGTTAAGCTATAATCTCTCACAACCCGCCAGTAAACTTTGTATTCTGTAGAATTGGCCCCCGTGCGGTAGTTAAACCAGAAAGAGGAAACCCCATGATTCTCAAGTATGATATCTCTAAACAGAGAATTGTCTGGATTGCGCCTTAAACGAATATTAGGCGATTTTACGGATAACATGCTATCAAGTTTTTCGCCCTGGATGATTATGGGTTTAATCTTAGTGTAGGAATCATTGTTCTGGGCAAGCAGCTTGTAATCTATCCCACTCATTACATAAACAATACCGTTACTTACACGATGGGTCTCAGCAATATCATCTTTTCTTAAATGGAACTTCACGCTATCGACTGTAGAATAAACTGTATCCGGAAAATTATCAGCATTCAGGACACCTTTAAATGAAAGTGATTTGATCACACTAAAATTGGTAAGACTATCTGTAACCTCTTGTACACCTGTTTGAAAATATTTGGCTAACTTGGTTTTCTCTGCATTATATGCAACATCAGTAAGCACAACATATGTATACAGAGAATCTTCATTATTTATCGCAGCAAGATCAGTGAACCTGTTAAGGTGCAGTACACCCGTGCCTGGTTTATAAATTGGCTTTCCTGTATTAGGATCTATCCCGATTTGCTCAGCAGTAATTTTATCGAAAAAAGTATAATTCAATGATTCCAATTGCTGCTTTTGCAAGAAGTTAGTAGACATCAGGTATTCCCAAGCACTAAGCTTGGGAATTATTGCGTCTGATATTACATGCATTACGCCATTAGCTACATACTGATCCGCCTTGCTGATAGGTTGTTCATCAACAGTAGTTTTAGTGAACGTAACATTTTTCCCATTCAGCGTTTTGATATACAGGAATGTCTCAACGTTGGATGTAAGATACGTCTGGTTTGAGATATGATTTCCTATAAACTGTTTTAGACTTGCATCATTACTAAGTATAGCCGGTTCAACTTTTTGCAATGCTGCATTCGTTGGTACCCATATCGTAAAACTTTTAGAAGATGCAATCACTTTATCGTATCCTGTTTTGGAAAGATATGAGGCAAACTGGCTCAGTTCCGGGTTCTTATTGATTGCAGTCAAAAGATTTTCGGAGAGTGCAGGATTCTGTATTGCGTTATAATCATCCCAATTCTTCTTATCACAAGAACTGGCGAAAAGCAGGCACAGTACAGACAAAATGATATATCGTGTTTTTAGAGTCATTCTTTTAATTTTATAATTGTATCCGGTTTTTAAAACTATCTAATCCGATATTCATTAAGGGATAGGCGTAAAATCCTGTGACCCGTCCTGATTGAACCTTGGTAAAATCTGTGACGGAGCATCTACAGGAATGAAGTGTACCATATCCAGGATATCAGTGCCACTGTTACCCTGTATTACATCGAACCGCATGGTATGAGTATCAGTAGATTTAATGTCTACTATCCCCACCATTTTTCCAATCAGCACATTACTAATCGGAGCTGCTAAAGTAGCTCTAAGAGGGTCATTAGTATAATATTTCCATCCCTGCGATTCCAGTTCTGTATTGGTACCAATCGGTGGCGGCTCGGCAAAGTCAAATGGCTTATTCATAATATCACCGTCAATTGTAACCTGGCACTGTGTTCTTCTGCCTGTTGGCCATTTCCCTGTCTGTTCCCTTCTTTCATAGCAGATCCAAACCTTATATTTTCCCTTTACCAGCACAGGAGTCTTCATATACATCCAGGCATTGGTTGCTGAGCCGGGATTCGCAACAGTAGCTACTCCCAGTGGTAAATTCATATAATCGTTATTTACAAAATATTTGCTTTGTGATGGCACTGCGGCTCCTTTAGGTGACACACCACCCGGCACGCAATAATTTGGCGCATACTTTTCATTATCAGCTGCTTCCCTTCCTGGCCAGTCCCAACCCGCTATAGGAAAAGATGTAGCAAGTACTTTTTGGAACCATTTTCTTGATGGTTTTCGGAATATATTGGCAAGTGCTCTTACTTCAGGAAAATCAGCCACATCCCAGTAAACAGGAACTGGCTTCCGAACCTTTACAGCAAAATGCCCCGTTGTAGTACCAGCTGTAGACACATACGGTGCTGTCATATGTAATACACCATTAGAAGCACTGTTATCACTCCTTGGCCTGTCAAGCACAACGCCTGGCTCATACGTACCATTAAATAATAAGTCATTGATTAATATCTGGCGGTTCAATAGCTTGGATGTTATGATTTCTGAAGGAGCAAGTGTAGTATGGGATGTACCCGATCCTATATCTGCTAAGTATTTTACTCCAGCCAGGATATGATACTTTATAAAAACATTCAGGCTGTCTGTTATGCTTTTTGGATCGCTTCCAGGCTTAGAGAATCGCGCTTTTAATGCATCGTAGTCATTGAAACCGGCCGCCTTGAACACGGAATCAGTCTCTGCCAGCACCGTGAACCATTTGTCATCATTATCGGCAGGAAGGAGATTCAATATATCGTAAAGGCCTGTTTCATCAAGCGCCTTCGCAAAAATTGAATAATCCGGATTGCTCTGGATCATTTGGGCCAGTGTTTTTGTAGCTGGTGATAATACATGATCTACTTCGTGTATTATCCCGTTACCAACACGAATATTTGAAGCCAGGATATTTCCCTGCCGGTTTATAACGATTTTGGTCTCCCCGCCCATAACTACTGCACTAGTAGTAAGATATTGTCCATACATGGTACGGGTACCTATTTTCCCGTCTCCAAAATCTTTCGTTGAAACAGTATCGTCTATTATATGGAACTTAACAAGGTCCTTTAAAGCTGTTACGTCTATATCATCCACCGAATTCTTACCTACTTGCTTAACATACGACTTAACTGCATCGTTATTGGGCAGAAAAAGAGTATATTTTCCATAAGCCTGAAGGAAATCCGCGTTTTCTGTCCGGGTAAGGATTTTTCGGAACTCTGAAAACTTTTCCGGGTATTTATCCAGATATGAAGTAATATTTGTGTTGGTACTGGTATTATAAACCAGCGACTCTTTCTTACAGCTTACAGCAAATAAGAGCAAGACAAGCCCGGCAATTAGCAGGCCTGATGTCCATCTGAAAGTTTCTAATTTTTTCATAATTAACTTATTGATAGTAAGGATTTTGAACTAAATTTTTATCAGCTTGAATCTCATCGAGATTAATCGGAAGGTAATGACTGCGGATATCGCTATATTTTGCAAGGATAAGTTCTCCTTTGGATGAACCCGCATTGGTACCAACTACCGAAAGAATAAGATCTAAACGCGCATAATTATTACGTTTGGCGTGCCTTAACACATCGAACCACCTTTTTCCTTCAAAAGCGAATTCTCTTGCCCGTTCACGTAAAATATAATCAGATACCTCCTGAGAACTTGTAACAGAAGGAGTTTCTTCTGTAGCTTCCAGTGCCCTGGCCCTTGTTCTAATAACTTGTACCAGATCCAGAGCATCCTGCTGTTTTTCGGTCCAGGCTAATGCCTCTGCTTTCATCAATAAAACATCTGCATATCTGTAAACGAACCAATGAGTATACGATGCGTTAACTGCACGTATAGTATTTATAGCAGGTGTTCCAATAAATTTCCATATCAGATTATCTGTAGCTCTTATAGAACCTCCATCACCCCTGATATCTTTAATCATTTCAGGATCCGTCGGATCGACCGTATAAACCTGATCCATTAGAGTGGGGGCGGCAATAAATCTTTTTGAGGACTGATTTCCGAACATACCAAAGAAAGGATTCAACAACTGGCTGTCAAACTGGATTTCAAATATACTTTCATTCGAATTTCCTTCAAAGAACAGAGTAGTATACCAATCTATAGGTACGCTTCCATCTATCAAACCGTATGAATTAGAATTAATAACCTTATCACAAGCTTTTATGCACTGCGCATAATAATCAGGATGGTCAGTCCCCGCCATCCATAAATATACATCTGCCTGGATTGCATTTATTGCATAGCTGGTGAGACGCCCCTTATTCAGCCTGGCGTCGGGTCCAAAACCTGTAACCGCATTCAGTTCGGCAAAGCTAAGATCTTCAATAATCTGATTAAAAACTTCAGTTTGACTACTTTTAGCAAGCAATTCCATCTTAGAATCACTCGATATTGCTTTGAGTTGCAATGGAACCTCTCCAAAAGTCCGCAGCAAATAAAAGTACATCAATGCCCTCAATCCCCTTGCTTCGGCTATATATGAATTTAGCTTTTGCTGGGTCAATGTATTATCAGTCTTTAAAACAAGTGGTCCATATTCAATTACCGTATTGCAATTATTTATCACCGTATAAAGCTGGTTCCATTTTGTTCGCGAGTTGGTAGAAAGAATATTAGCCGAAGCAATATCCAGTTCTTCCGTAGTTGTACTTGCTGTAGTAGAAATCATATCTGCTCTCAATTCTCCCCAAATAAATAAATTCTCCACAAGGGTGGCATTTGCAAGAGCAACATAGCATCCTACTACGGCTGCTTGTAATTGCTCCTGAGTTTTCCAGTAATCTTCTCTTACAGATCCATCCTGGGGTTTAAGTTCAAGCCATTTATTGCAGGAAGAGTTAACAAGAACAGCCAACAGGAGTAGTGTTATAAATTTTATATTTCTTATCATCTTGTGATCGTATTAAAATTAAAAGCCTACAGTAAGTCCTAGTATAAAATTCTTTGGACTAGGAGTCAGTGATTTATCTGATACATAGCTAAATGGATTATTTACTCCTCTTTGTGAAATATCGGGCTCAATCCCCTGATATTTTGTCCATGTATACAGATTTTCTGCGGTTACATAAACACTGCCGTTCTTTACAGATAACTTATTCAATAAAGGCTTGCTTAAATTGTATCTCATGGTTACAGACTTTAATCTAAGGAAGGATGCATCTGAAACATAACGGTCTGAACCCAGCCAGTTATAACCCACACCCTGTAATGCTCTTGGCACGTCGGTTATGTCGCCAGGGTTTCTCCAGCGCCTTAACACTGCCGTATTCTGGTTATTGAAACCATACATATTAGAGGTTTTCATAATTGATTCATTGATCATCTCATAACCCATCTTATACGTAAAGAAAGCTTGCAGCCTAAAATTTCCTTTAAATGTAACATTGGGTCCAAAACCGCCGCTTATCTTTGGATTGCTATTGCCCAGGTAAACTATATCGTCCTCGTTAATGTTGCCGTCATGATTTATGTCTTCATAAATTGCATCACCTGGCTGGAATACATAATCGGTTGCAGGGTAATTGAACCGCATATATACCGTTTGTCCGCTTGGCGTTACAATAGGATTACCTGATAAACCGGTTGCTACAGTGGCTTCAGCATCTTTGTAAACACCTTTATATCTGAAGCCATAAAAAGAGCCGAATGGATTCCCTACCTGCAGATAGGTTCTGTATATACCATTCGAGTTGACTTTCTTACCGTCTGTTTTCGGATATAGATCAGACACTTCTTGCATGATATTCTGATTCTTGGCTATATTGAAATCAAAACCTACATTAATATTCTTCGATCGGTATGGCACCGTCCTTAACCCGATTTCAAAGCCCTTATTAACAATTGTACCTACGTTTGCTGTAATTGAGGTATAACCTGTAAAAGCAGGAGTTCTCAAGTCGTTGAACAACAGGTCTGTAGTCTTATCATTATAAATCTCAACATCCAATTGGACTGCATTGTTAAATGCCCAAAAATTGAATCCAGCATTGCGGCCTATTTTAGTCTGCCATTTCAAATTATCAAGGCCTAAGTTGCCCGGTATTACTCCTGAGAGACCAGCATAAGAAGAAGTAGTTGGGGTGTAGGTATTATAGAAGCCATAATTTCCACTCGGAGTACTGCCCGAATATCCATAACTTAACCTTAAGCTCAGGTCATTAATGAATTTATGCTTTTCCATAAATGGTTCTCCTGAAAGACGCCACCTGGCAGATAAGGAAGGAAAGAGGCCAAAACGGTTCTTATTGCTCAATTTTGAATTTCCGTCTAAACGAGCACCCACATTAATTATGTAGCGGTCTAGCAAAGAGTACTGGTTGGTAAGCACCACTCCTAGTATACGAGATTGAACATTGGAGGTAGCTAAAATAAAATCACCATTCTGTATCCTTGCAGGATCTGCGGCATCCTGAAGATAGGAAGATGCTGAATTCGCAGTAGTTATATTTTGTGCAAGCGATTTAGTATCACTGGTCTGTAAAGACAATAAAGACTGAAATGAATGTTTTTCGGATGTCAATTTAGGTGTATATACAAAATTCAGTTTTGAGTCTACCGCATATGAATCTCCGTCGTTATCAGTTGCACGGTTTACTACGGTTTCTGTTGATGGCCTGCCTGTAGCTATCTGCGGAAGGAAACTTTTTGATTTAGTATTATTGATATCAAACTGCAGGTCGAAGGTTGCAAGAAATATTCCTGGCAGTATGTTATACTGAAGATTGAAATGAGGGATTATCCGTTCACCAATCTGTGTACTTACAGCAGCCTCTGCCAGGGCCAATGGATTAAATGTAGAAGGATATTGTCCTTGTATAGTTGTTGCCGGTGAAAAGAAAACCGGTGACAATCGTCCAAACTCATCGTATTGATAAATACTCATATTTGGCATCTTGCTATAAGCGATGTCACGTATTGCGGTGGTATAGTTCAAATCATTGTTAACATGCGTATATGAAAAGTCTGATCTGAAACGTATACGATCAGATACGTTATAATCAAGATTTATCTTACTGGTAATTCTTTCTAAAGCAGTTCCTACTGTAGTACCACTCTGGTTCAGGTAACCTACCGAAGCATAATACCGTGCCTTTTCACCACCACCTTGCATGGAAACATTGTGATCCTGCATATAGCCTACTTGAGTGATCGAGCTAATCCAATCTGTGTTATTGCTGTAATTATAATAGTTATAAGGATCGCGCTTATCATAATTAAATTCAGGATAAGTCAACGTGTTAATCGGAAATCCATTTTTGTTAGCAATCGCTTCAGCTATTAACATGGAGTACTGATTTCCGGTCAGTAAAGGAATCGGATTAGGCTGCTTAGAAGCAGTTCCCTTAAAATTATAGCTTATAACCGGTTTGCCGACAACGCCACGTTTAGTATTGATGATTAATACTCCGTTTGCAGCTCGCGACCCCCAGACTGCAGTTGATGCCGCATCCTTTAAAACTGTAATATCCCTGATATCGCTTGGTGCTATGTTCAACAACTGTGCATAACCTTGTTCATCGGCCGAACCAAAATTAAAATCATCAGGGACCTGTGTCTCAAAAGGCATTCCATCTAATACGATCAATGGTTCAGAAGAACCGTTAAGGGAACTTGTGCCTCTGATCCTGATAGACATACCTGCCCCGGGATCGCCCGAAGTTGCCCCGATATCCACACCTGGCATTCTACCCTGCAAAGCCTGATCAATCGAAGTTGCAGAGAGCTCTTCAAGATCTTTGGCACTGATAGTTGAGGTTGCCATTGTTGAGTTACGGGCGTCGATATTTAAACCGGTGCCATTGTTTACGGCCCGCTGACCAACAATTGCAACATCTGCCAGGATATTTGAAGCTGAAACAAGCGGAATATTAATTACAGTTCTTCCGTTAATTCCTTCAATAATTGGTTTATACCCTATAAAGGATACCTGAATCTGGTTCTGTGTATTTGTTACACGCAAAGCAAAATTCCCATCGATATCTGTAGTGGTACCCGATATGGTACGTTTATCCTTGTCCAATTCCACAACAGATGCCCCGATAACCGCTTGCTTATCTTTCGCATCAATTACCTTACCTCTCACTGTTGTTCTGTCGGCATTCTGTGCACGCAAATAGGCCGGGGTGCAGAAAAGTACAAGCAAGGAAAAGCAAGTGGTTTTTAATAGTAGTTTTTTCATAAAGCCTATTTAGTTAAAATTCAGGACCTTGTTAATTGAATGGATAAGAGCCCGGTTTGCCAGATTGTTGCTGTATGGCAGATTAATTTGGGCTGCAGTCGAGTTTGGAAAAAGGCGATCCCGTATTTCCATCTCAGACGGAACGTAATTGACCGGGTCGGACCCTGGATAAAATACGCTCACAAGCTTAGGGTCGCCTGCGCTGTCATTTAGCATGGATTGAAACAACCCATACTTTTTACCATCCACCGCAACTGTATTTTTGTTTAGAATATGATATAAAATAAAGTCTGAAACCTGCGCCTGTTCAACAGTTGTCTGGCTTCCTCCTGCAAAAGTTGGCATTCCAGTGGTTTTGTTTCCAGGCAACAAACCATCTTTTACCGCCTGCATGATAGCCGCATTTGAGGGGATAAACGCAGTATAAAACGCACCTACCGGCACTCCGATGATATCTTTTGTAATCGGACTCCAAAGAGATGCGGAATTAATCATATACTGATAGAAATAATTGAAATTATTTGCAACTAAAGGATCTGTTGAAAGAGCAAGCCGTTCAATACTTTGTCCTAATGTTTCAGTACTTTCTGCAAACTCAAGCAATCCTTTAGTATAATAGACTTTGCCGTTAAACGTAGTTTTTGAACTGTCTATCGTTACAGATGTTCCGTTAACAATATTGCCGCTTGCATATACTTTATTATTTTTAAACTTTACATACTCTCCGCCAAAGCTTTCTGCAATTCCCTCACCCGAAAGGTTATCAAATTCCCCTTTAGGAGTGAGTACAGCAGAGGTTTGAGCTATCCTGTTTAGCCTGTCCTGGGTTAAGCTCATTGCTGGAGTAGCGGTTGGGGTAGCTGGGTTCACGTAAGACCACTGACCCTGATCTGTATTAAAGGTATAGCCAAGTTTCTGTATCTCTGTATTCGACATCATGAAAAGAGTAAATTTCAGAGCAGCATTCATTGAAACTACTTTAAGGTCTGATTCTCCGAAAGCTCTTGTCATAAGACTATACTTCGGATCCAGATAGGCTTTGCCATAAACAGTCCTGAATATATTAGACTGGTGAGCTACACTTGTTCCATAAAATATGCCATTGCTTAGGACTTTTTTGTCAACAATATCTGATGCAGTAAAAGATGCAGCTTGTACCTGTGCATTCGTGGTGGTCAAAATATCAGCTGGCCATACTGCTGTTGTCCATAAAAAAGAGTTGATTAGATCTATGAGCACAGAGGGAGGTGCCTGATCAAATGTACTCAGGTTAACCAATATTTCTTTCTGCCATGCCTGAAGTGCGGCGTTGGTAGGTATAGCTGCTGTCCAGGCTTGTTCCTGACCGTCGGTTTGCGTTACTGCCAGATAACCTTCATTATTTGGCGCAAATGATAGGGTATTAGGATAAGATTTTACAAATACAGAATCTGTTTTTCCTGTTAAAGCATTGTATTTTTTAGTAAGTGCACTATTGTATGTATAAACGGCAACACGGTCTAAAAGCTTTTTGAACTCACTATATTCAGGTTTATTCGCGACATATTGTTCGATATTGGGTACAGGAGAGATTACCTTATCAATTTCATGGATAATGCCATTCTCTGCAGGAATATCAGCAGTTATCACATTTGCTCCTGCCACATTAAATCCACTATAGGTTGAACCAGGGTAAAAGGAACTATAATCAGAAGCACTTAAGCCCCCAAAGCTCATATACGGATCAAGGAAATAAGAAATATACTTGTTGTTATTATCATTAGCCACATAAGTCACATTGCGATTATTTCCAACGGTCATTCCCGAATGTCCGGGATCCTTATAAACGAAATCATAATAATAGGTCTTCCGTCTGTAAGCAGTACCAGGTGTAGGTCCTTTTGACGTTTGGGTCATGCTTAACTGATCCTTGCGATAAGCATTTAAAACTAAGCCATAAGTAACAATATCAGCTGCTGTTACAGAATCGATATCGCTGATTCCGGATTTTCCAACAGATTGAAAATACGCTTTAAATGCTTCATCATTAGGAGCGAAGAAGGTCCAATAACCTGAAGTTCCCAATATTGTTTTTAACCCGGCCTTATCAATACATGCAAGCAGGTTAGTAAAATTTTTACGAGCTTCCAGTTGTTGATAAATTGGGTCTGCCAGCGTTTTAGGGCGGTCAAAAATTGCCTCAAACTCTTTCTTCTGGCAAGAGCTGAGACAGCAAACAAACAACAATAAACAAATTGTATAATTACTGAGTCTAATCATAATGTATAATTGTGAAAAATCAATTCGTTAGCTAATCGAAAAAAAATCTTTATGAATGAATAAAGTGTGATGACGGTTCTAAGAAAAGAGGGAAGTAAAATTTTTACATACGCAAAATTGTTTAGGTTTAAAATTTTTAGTCAATAAAAATGAACATACGCTTCCCCGTATTCGCAAAAAAGTACTAAAATCAAATGCTATAAAGCATCGTCATGCGTATTAAATGGAATCAGTTCAGGGACATCCCTATTCTATTGATTGTGCTATAAAAACTGTTAATTAAATTGGTTCGTTTATAATTGTTATTTCAAATATAATTAGATAACAACGATTGCAATAAAATTAATTCATAATTCGTTGCAATCGTTCCCGGGAACGATTGCAGTGTAAGAGCATTACATGACATTTCACCTTTTTAACACATAAAACAAATTATAATTACCTATAAATGAGTACTTTACGAAAAAATATCTGACAAAATATTTCCTCAGATCAAATTCAAAAAAAACATCTCCAACGTTGGCATTTTTTGCCAAAAGAGCTGTTGATCTAAACAAATTCTTCGTAAAAGCGCATACATTCCTTTAGAAATGTATGAAGACTTGTTGACACTTTTCTGAATAAGAGAAAATAATAGAACGTCAGGCTGTTGACTGAATTACTTAATTAACCCAGGTTCAATTATAATTAAGTGTTTCACCGCTTGAATGGCTTGGTTCTACAAACTCATAATGGGTTAGATTATGGTCTGTCTAGACCAGATAATGTATGCCCAGGGACACACATTATGGCTTTGCGCTCGCAATACGGTTATATCTATTCTTAAGGGTATTTCTTAATCCTGAAGGGACTTATATTTCCAGATGGTTAAATTGTGCCGTTTGTTCGACCTTGTCAGGGTCGTATATCGATTCATGTATATTGCTTATAAACATTTGACCTTTCAGGATCAAGATTCCGGGCTTTAGTGTGTCATCCTTGGTCTGGTCTGGATGTTACAAACCAATTAACGGATTAGTTTATGATTCTAGGATATACCGATGTAGGACCCTATAAAGTTTTGAATCCCTGATAACATGAGATTCTTTGTTAATTATGATTAATGCATCGGCAATAAAACGGCTACGGTATTTAGTAACTGCAATTGCAGAATATCTTATGCAAAACGGCTTCCCTAAAGACGATCCTGGCTTTAACAGGCTGCCCGGCGTGCATCCTGCAGACCAACGGCACAGTTATTTTTCATTGTGCCGGAAAAGCATGTATGAGTAGATTTAAGGAAATAAAAAGTAAAGGCCCTATTTATTATTTTTCTAATGGATTCCATTTACCATCAAAGGTCCACTGTACTGTTATATCTTCTGCAGATGGCGAACCAGGAGCTTCTGTAAGGTTGTTTCTGAACCAGTCGTAATCACCTCCCGTCCGGTGGCAATTATAATAATATTCACGTGGCCCCCAGTAAACAGGCTTAGCTGTAGCCGCTTTGTAAATGCGGACATCCTGCATCTTCTCATCGAATGTACAGTTAAGCAGGTAAAAATGAGAGTCGTGATGATAGCGACCCAATTTATAGGATACTGTCGTGGGCCCTCCCACAAATTTGCAATTATTCCAAACACTTTTCATGCTTTTATCCTTACCGCCGTCGTGCCAGATAGCGGCAGTGGGGCTCAGACATACAAATGTGCAGTCTTCTGCATAAGCCCATCCCCTTGGACAGTAAAAATCGACCCCGCCCTGCATTAAGCAATTTTTAAAATAATACATTCCTTCATTAGAATCCCAGGGACTCACGGTGTCTGCACCCCATGCAAGTATATTGCAATTAATCACCTTTAACCTGGTAGATTTAAAAGAACGCAACGCGAACTGATGACTGGTCCTTCCAACTCCTATTTTTCTCATTTCGCCGGTAAAACGGTCTTTATATTCATATTGGAGAGAATCAGGGACATCTTTGCCAAATGTATTTTGTATGGTCATGTTGCTGATAGTGATATCATCACCATCCAGGTTCACCACACCACTGTACTGATCACGGTGTTCAATGGAATAAATCACGTTTGAAATTGAGCCGGTAATGATTGTTTTTGCACGGTCTTCGCCTTGCAATAAGAGGTTGTTTTTAGCAATGGTCACTTTTTCGGCGTAAGTTCCATTCTTTACAAAAACGATACGCAATGTAGCAGAAGAATCGGGCACGCTGTTAACAGCCTCCCGAATAGTTTTAAAATCGCCTGAGCCATTCTGTGCTACTACAATTCTGGCTTGCGACCATGAGACAAATGGAAGAAGAGCAAGGACAAAAATAATTGCGCTTCTTAAATAATTAATGCGGATCATCTTTTAAATTTAGTTGACATATCAGGGCTTCAAGGGATCCCAGTTGCCAAAAATGGCTGGCAGAGTTATCTGTTTAGCTTCTTCTTTGGTAAGTTGTTTTGCCCATTTAAAACGTCTGTCTGGTTTTCCACCATGGCCCCTGCTTTCATATTCTGCGAACCTGGCAGTAACTTCGTTTGCAGGATTATTCCAGTTGTTCCATCCTTCAGGGATTATATGCTCCCCGATATCGCAGCGGATGTATGTAACACTGGCATATGGTTTCCATGGCCGGCCGAGCGATACATTGTGCAAGCCGGTATCTCCGGTAAGCTTACAATCGAAAAACACAAATCCATAAGGAACTTCTTTGACAGTTGATGCAGCTGTTACGTGCGAATTCTTTTTGCTGTGGATATGGCAATCCTGGAACACTGTTGTGGAAGGGCCGAAAATAAAATCTGTAGTCCCCTCGATATAACAATCCTTATAATATTGCCTGCTCGGAAATCCGCTGCAGAATAAAACATCCTGAAACCCTTTAAAACTACAATTATTAAATTTCAGCTTATCGCCATTGGCAAAAACCGCAACAGCCTGGCCGGCATCAAAACCTGCATCGTTCACAAAAGTTAAATTACTGGCGCTGAAATCGCTCCCGTAAATAAAAAAGGTGGCCGAGTTATAAGTATTCACCGGGATACCATTAGGCAATGTGCCACCTGTATGATTATTATAGGTAATTATCGTTCCATCTTTGTCTTCACCCTTAAACCTTACGCCATCTTTTCCCTTCGGGAGGGTCACTACTTCCTTATAAATCCCTTTTTTAATAAAAATTTCTACGGGAGTAGTGTTCCCGGCAGGTATGGCATCTATTGCGGCCTGTACAGTTTTGTATTCTCCACTTCCATCCTGGGCAACTACCAAACGTTTTTTTGATTGAGCCTGTATACCGAAAGAAAATACAAGCAATATGATGAATAATAAAGCTGGTTTCATATTTCTATTTTAATATGCTGTTTAAATACATTTCTATATTGCTGTACTGTTTATCTATGGTAAAAGCAGCAGCATCATTTACAGCAACATTGAGGCGGTGCGACTTTTCCCAGGCATCAGGAATTCCATCTTTATCTGTATCCGCAGGTGCTTTCACAGACCTTAAAGCAGGCCATGCATTCACTGTTAATTCATATGCTGTTCCATGTGGGTAACCGCCCTGCACATCCACAAACTTGCCCATACGTTCCTTTACGTCTCTAATAATGCGCTGGTCTAAAGTATCCCTCCTGAAACTAGCGCCGGCACTTTGAAGCACCGCTTTATAAGCATCGACAGCAGATTGAACCGATATCTGCTCGGATGGGAAAGGCTCATTCATTTTTGCCTGTGCTTTATCTTTATCAGTACCATTTTGCATAATTACACCCAGCCAATTATCCCTGGTAACTTCTGCTGATCCTTCGATGAAATTGTCTGAGATATAGAACTTACCAAAAGGAATACGTTCAGTTTTATATGGGTTCACAACTTTGGTCAGGGCATTTTTAGCTGTTGAAGGACCAGGCCTGTAATAATTGTTGGCAACGTTATAATTCCCGCCTTCCCCGGCATATACATTATTGCCGCCCCAGTTATAGATCACATTGTTGCGCATATCTACATTCTCTGTAGGGCTGTTACGGATGCCATCAAAGCGGGGAGTGCGGTTGCTGCAATGCGCCCAGAGGTTATGATGCGCAGTAAAGTGCCGTCCGCCCATAATCCCACCAAAGCCATGATGTTCATAGTCTTTATCACCCGTCTCAAAATGGTAGGAATAATTCAGAGGCTCTGAAATAATGTTCCATTGAACTGTAGTGCTGTCGCCTGCATAGATACTGAAAACTTCGTCGGTGCTCCAGCTCATGCTGCAATGATCTATAATAATGTTCCTCCTCCTTTGTCCCCCAAATGCATCATCTCCTCCATTACCATTCACCATGCCCCCTCGCTGGTTCTTATCCCCCATACGGAAGCGCATATAACGCACAATGATGTTATTACCTCCTAAAGAAACAGGAAAATCAGCCAGGCAGATACCATCACCTGGTGCAGATTGCCCGGCAATGGTAACATCGCCTTTAATGGAAAGAGGTGACTGCAGATGAATGGTTCCCGAAACAGCGAATACAATAATGCGTGGCCCTGCCGCGTTTACCGCATCGCGTAAGCTGCCTTCCCCCTTATCGTTCAGATTGGAAACAATGATAACCTTGCCCCCACGACCACCTTTGGTGTATTTGCCATAGCCTTCAGCACCCGGAAAAGCCAGAGATTGTGGCTGTGAGCTAAGACTCAGGCATGCTAAGAATACGATAAAAAAGACTTTTAAACCGTTCATATTAATTGATTAGTATATTTTTTAATAATTTTTTTTTAGTCTATGGAGCAAGTAATTTTGTTATAAAACAGGATGCCCGAAGATAATTGTCCCTATAAAAAATCAGTTTATTATCAGTTAATGCCCCTATAATATTCCTAAACGGGCAGCATGGAGATGTAATATTTCGATTAAATTATCCAGAGAGCTCCATCGATATATAATTGGTTAATTTGTCTTAAGTACATAGCATCAGATTGTGGAAGTGCTGCATTCCTAAACCGACACCTATTGAATAGAGTTCAAAGCTAAGAAATACATTATTTGTAAGCAGGCAATCTGGTTCAATATTGCAAAATGCAGAAAATATTTGCAAATTCGTTCTGACTAATCCAATTTCATGAACCTTTTTTTTAAATCACTGCTTAGGCGCAACCGGGCGATTGTTACCGGCTCTGTTTTGTTCATTGCTTTAGCTTCGTTTATCTCTCCGGCAGAAAAAATAAAAATTTACCTTGTAGGAGATTCCACTATGTGCCCTTACGATAATAACAGGTATCCACAGGCAGGATGGGGAATGCCTTTTGCCAGGTTTTTCGACTCATCGGTAACAATAGATAACAGGGCAAGAGGAGGCAGAAGTTCAAAATCATTCATCGATGAGAACCTTTGGAAGTCAATTGCTGACAGTCTAAAAGAAGGAGATTATGTACTGATACAATTCGGGCATAACGATGCTGCCAATTCTGCCGCTCATCCCAACAGAATGGTAACACCGGAAGTATATGGAAAATATCTGGCAAGATATATTACAGAAGCCAGGAGCAAAAAAGCAACCCCTGTGCTGATTACACCAGTCACCAAAAGAAAATTCGACACAAATGGGAGGGCCATGGAATCTCATGCTCCTTATTCAAAAGCGATGGCTGAAGTTGCTGCGTCCTACAAAGTACCGCTTATAGACCTTGACGGCAAAAGCCGAGAGTTGGTCAAAAAATGGGGCCCGAATCTTCTAAATACCTGTATATGGATTTTGAACCCGATGAGAATCCCTTATACCCGCGGGGAATCCACGACGGGACTCATTTTAATGAATTTGGTGCCAGGAAAATGGCTGAAATAGTGCTGACTGAAATACGGTCATTGAAACTTGCGCTGGCCAGCCATATTGTTAAACCAGGGAGCAGCAAATAATAAGCAGATCTTTAAATTATCACAGTGAAAAAAACACTTCTTTTCCTCTTGTGCTTCCAATTAGGGAACCTTTCATCGGCACAAACCGTAGTACCTTTATACAACGGGGTCATCCCGTATTCAAAACCAATTGTCAACCGCGAAAGGAGTATTCCCGGCGCAGATGGCCATCCCCGGATAAGCAAAGTTTCTGAGCCAACTTTAACAGTCTTTCTGCCTCCAAAAGAAAAAGCGACCGGTGCGGCCATGATTATTTGTCCAGGCGGCGGCTTTGCCCACCTTACTGTAGTAAGCGAAGGTAGCGATATAGCTAAACTGCTCAATGAATGGGGCGTAGCTGCATTTGTGCTGAAATACCGTTTACCCGATGACAGCATTATGCAGCAAAGGGAAATCGGGCCATTACAGGATGCACAACGTGCAATTCAATTAGTACGGCTCAATGCGAAAAAGTGGAATATAGATCCCAAGAAAGTTGGGATAATGGGCTTTTCGGCAGGAGGTTATGTAGCTGCTGCATCAGGCACTCATTATAAACAATCTTTTATAGATCCCGAGAAAAAAATAAGCCTGCGTCCCGATTTTATGGTGCTGGCATATCCTGTTATCAGCCTTACCGACAGCCTGTCCAAGTTTGCACGATCGGTTCTGGGGCCCAATCCCGCACCTGATAAAGTGATATTGTATTCGAACGAGTTGCAAGTCAATAAAGATACTCCTCCAACTTTTCTTGTACAGGCAAAAGACGACAGGGCCGTAGATGTACGGAACAGCATATACTTTTATAATGCCCTGCAGAAAAACGGGGTCCGTTCCGAAATCCATTTATATGAAAAAGGAGGACATGGCTTTGGCATCAACAATAAAATGAGTCAGGATAAATGGACAGACTGGTTGAAAGTGTGGATGAAGGATTATCTGCAGGCTTCCCGATAAATAATATGATTGCTCGCGTAACAGGAGTTAAATCAATTCATACTCCTCATATATAAAACAACTATTTATATGAAATCAGACTATTGCAGACTATTTGTAGCAACTTTGCTCATAACAGCCTTTCCGGAATTCACACACTCACAAACCAGGAATGCTCCTCTACCATCGATCCAGACAGGACCGAACGGAAAATTAACTTATAATGCGAATACAAATGGTGACCATGTGCCCGACTTCTCTTATTGCGGCTATATGCTTTCTGAAGCGCCTATCCCCAATGTGGCGGTAAAAGTTATAGTACCTGCAATAAAAGGAGATGCCACCCGGACAATACAGAATGCCATTGACTATGTATCGTCGCTGCTTCCTGACAAACAGGGCTTTCGTGGCACTGTACTTCTTGAAAAAGGGACATTTGAGATTGCGGGCGCATTAAATATCCGTACTTCAGGGATTATATTGCGGGGAAGCGGGCCTGATAGCTATGGAACAATACTGCAGGGAACAGGTGCAGACCGGCAAACGCTGATTAGAATAGCAGGAACCAACGATCGGATAGTTGAAAAAGCAGTTCCATTAGCTGATAGTTATTTCCCGGTAAGTTCTACAAAACTCATATTCAAAGGTCCTCATTCATTTAAAGCGGGCGACCAGGTAATCGTAAATCGCCCGTCGACCAAAGAATGGCTGGAAAAAATTGGGGCCGATCAGATAGGACTGCATGTAGATTATCAGCTTACCAAGTGGGATGCCGGAGATTTTGATCAAAACTGGTATCGGAAAGTAATTGCCGTTACCCCCGAATCAATTACAATCAACATCCCACTTACCAATTCGCTAGACCCTCAATATGGAGGTGGAAATGTGGCTAAATATGCCTGGAAGGGACAGATCAATAATGTTGGGGTGGAAAATATGCGATGTGTTTCATCGTTCGATAAAACGAATGCAAAAGACGAGAACCATCGTTGGATGGCCATCACGTTGGAAAATGTGAGTGACTCCTGGGTGCGCAGGATAACAGCCGAACATTTTGTAAGCTCTGCAGTAGCAGTTTGGGAAACTGCCAGCCGGATCACGGTTGAAGATTGTAAATCATTGGCGCCGGTGGGCGAAATAGGCAATTACCGCCGGTATTCTTTCCAAACACTTGGACAGCAGGTGCTTTTCCAGCGGTGCTATGCAGAGAACGGCTATCATGCCTTTTCTGCAGGCTTTACAACGCCTGGTCCGAATGCTTTTGTGCAGTGCTATTCTGCTAACCCTTACAATTTTAGCGGGGCCATTGGCGGCTGGTCAACCGGATTATTGTTTGATAAGATGACAATCGATGGCGGCATCATCAGCATGGCAAACCGCGATGTTGACGGACAAGGCGGCGGCTGGAGTACAGCCAATTCACTTTCATGGTCAGCCAAGGCTGCCCAGGTGCATGTATCATCTCCTCCAACCGCACAGAACTGGGCGTATGGCAGCCGTGGTCAGGGATATGGTAATGGCCAGCATGTGTTTCCACGTAACGGCCTAAAGCCGGAAAGTTTTTTCTATGGACAACTGGAGGCTCGTACTGGTGTAAAATCTCCTGAAGAGAAAAAAATCTATGTTTATGAGGGAAGCCTGGGGGCTAATCTTACACCCGAACAAATAGCTGTATGGAACGAACGATCCAAGGTTCCTGATATAACAACAAGTGACTGGATCGATCAGATAATCAAATTGTATCCAATCGACCCGGATGTGTCGGAAGCAAAAAAAATCACTGAAATCGAGATCAGTGTAATACCCAAGGTAATCCCTAAACCTATACCAATTTCTATAAGAAATGGGTGGATTGTTCGTGGAAACGAAGTTTTGACCGGAAGAAAAAACCGTACATCATTATGGCGGGGTACAACCAGGACTGCTGATGTGTCCAGGGCGGCTCCGAACCTCGTCCGTTTTGTTCCCGGAAGAACAGGCCGGGGCTTAACTGATGATTTGGATACTCTTGTAAAAGATATGCAGGTGCGAAATGTAGTAGCGATGCAGAGTTTTCCCGCTTTATGGTATGAACGGCGCCGTGACGACCATTCGCGCAACCGCAGAGCAAATGCCGAGGTTTGGGCACCTTTTTATGAACAGCCTTTCAGCCGGAGCGGACAGGGCGAAGCATTTGATCGTCTGAGCAAATATGACCTCACAAAATGGAATACCTGGTACTGGCTTCGCCTAAAACAGTTTTCAAACCTTGCCGATGAGAATGGGCTGCTTTATTTACAAGAGCATTACCTTCAACACAATATTATTGAGGAGGGCGCCCACTGGGCAGATTATCCATGGAGAACCGCAAATAATATTAACCATACCGGATTTCCTGAAAATACTGCCTATGCAGAAGACAAAAGGGTGTTTATGGGTGATCAATTTTACGACATCACAAACAAGGTTCGAAAAGAACTGCATCGCGCTTATATCCGTAAGAGTCTTGACAATTTTAAAGGCAACACAAACATTATGCACCATTTAGGCCTCGAATTTACCGGCCCGCTGCATTTTGTCAAATTCTGGCTGGATGTAATCAGCGAATGGGAAAAACAAAATAAGCAGAAAGTTATGGTCATGCTTCCCGGAACTAAAGAGGTACAGGACGCAATTCTGGCGGACACTAAATATTCGTCAATTGTTAGCGCTGTTGATATTATTCAATGGCAATACCGTAAGGATGGTAGTTTATATGCGCCTGCCGGAGGGGTCAGTCTGACTGAGCGGCAATATGCACGGATATACGATGTGGGAGAAAGCTCTTTCAGCCAGATTTATCGCGCCATACGTGAGCTTCACACTAAATATCCGGAAAAAGCAATAATCTATACACGTAATGGACCTGGCTTTTCTAACTGGGCGATATTTATGGGTGGTGGCTCTCTTGCTTCTCTCCCCAAAATCGAAGATAGAACCTTTTTTGAAGAGGCATCAAAAATGGAATGCCTGACTATGAAAAACAGCCTTACAGAGCAATACGTACTGGGTAAAAAAGATTCGGGATATATCCTCTTTTCTGAATCAGGGAAACTAAACGTCGATTTATCAGGGGATAAAAACAGCTACACCATAAAATGGATAAATCCAAATTCAGGAGCAATACTTGATTCAAAAATTAAAATTTCTGATGGCATAACTAATCCACTTGAAGCTCCGTTCGCTGGAGCTGCTGTTGCCTGGTTAGTGAAAAACCACTAAGAGATTAATAGGTTCAGTCAGATCATCGTTAGTGCAAGATCTAATCAAATATTTGCTTTAACGACGAGTATTAACTTGAACCCCGTTAAGACTGAATCTGTTAAAATAAAACGATAGTAAATCTTAAGCACAACAAGCTGCTGTTCAAAGGCTGATATCTCAATTTATTTTCAAATGAGTGTCAGCCTTCTCTTTAGATGTGAAATCAAACTCTAAGGTCGCATTTAGCTTAAGTAATTTCTCTAAATATATTAAGTATCTGGACATTCGGACGTTTTCAATAGTGTCTTATTCAGAATAGCAAAAGAATATATCTTCTTAACTGACCCTGTCCCTAATGAGTTACTCTGGCCACCAGCACTCAACATTTAGAAAGAAGGGATTGACGACAGGTATTCTTGCAGTTCAGCAATTGGTTTAGTATCTTTGATTAGCTAAAATCCTAAAACAAACTCCCGGAGATCACGGGGCTATCCTTCCAACAATTCTTATCATAAGTCCACATTAAGTCCACCTATACTCCACTTTAAGTCCACGTTTGGTCCGTCTCTCCCGGCGTACAAGTTCGATCTTCCTGCGAAGTACGGCCGCTAATTCCCGAAGCTGTCTCAAAACAGTCCCCTATATGGTTATTACATCTACCAATCTGAATTACACTCAAAAGAAACGATTTAAGCTCATCACCTCCTGATGTATGATTTCATTAAAGTCTGCTAACTCTACCACAATAATTGCGATTACAACCAAATTATCTTATATTAAAGTTTATCTAAGAACTGAAAAAAATGTTTACAAAACTAGTGGCAATCGAACCATTAAATTTAATCCCATCAGCAGAAGAAAAATTGTATACACTTGCAAAAGAAGTTGTAATGTATCAGGATATCCCTTCCAGTGCCGAAGAGATGGCTTTGCGTATAAGCGATGCCGATGCTGTGTTATTAAGTTATACTTCACTTCTGGGAGCCGATACGCTCGCAAAATGTCCGAATGTGAATTATATTGGTATGTGCTGTTCGTTGTATTCGCCGGAAAGCGCCAATGTCGATATCCTATATGCCAACTCGCGGGGAATCACAGTTACAGGCGTACGTGATTATGGAGATGAAGGTGTTGTTGAATATGTAATTAGTGAGCTGGTTCGCTGCCTGCATGGCTTTGGCAATAATCCCGATGGCAGCCTGGCACAACCATGGGACGGTGTAGCGAGAGAAATTACCGGACTCCGGGTGGGGATTGTTGGACTTGGAAAATCCGGAGGCATGGTTGCAGATGCACTCAGGTTCTTTGGTGCCGACATTGCTTATTTCTCCCGTACAGAAAAAAAAGAAGCCCATGAAAAAGGATATCGCTTTTTACCCTTGAGCGACCTGCTTTCACAAAGTGAAGTCGTGATTACCTGTCTGAATAGAAATACTGTTCTTTTGCATGAAGAAGAATTCGCACAATTTGGGAACCGTAAAATATTATTTAATACCGGTCTTTCTCCTGCCTGGGACGAAGCACCTTTTGCAAAATGGATAGAGGGAGATAATTTGTGTTATTGCGATACGGTAGGCGCACTGGGAAGTGAACGGTTCCTGAACCATCCGAATGTACGCTGTATGGGAGTTTCTGTTGGCCGTACCCGCCAGGCGTTTGACCGGCTGAGCGAAAAGGTACTGGCCAATATCACTTCATACATTAAAACACAATAGGCGATGTAATATTGCGAAGCGTGTTTACCACACTCCATCCGGCAATTTGTGCTGTTGAGCTATAGATATCGATCACCGCATGGACCTGATCGTTTTTGATTTCTATGCGGTGATCATCTCCTACGAAACCAGGCGTAGAGGTCATGGATACTTTCATATTTTCGGGCCCAACCGATGCAAGGGAAGCCGCGACTGCAACGTTTACCCGGGTTGGAAAGAGGGCGATGGCTTCTTGCGCGTTCCCCTCAAAAACTTTCCTTTTTTCAGTCTGAAGAGAATCATCATACACCGAAGTGCCCTTTAGAGAGTTTGGCCCCTTTTCTGTGTGAAATGTTGCAGTACAATCGCCCATCAGCGAAACTGTCCGCAATACATCAAACCCGCCGATAGCACCTGATACAAGATGTACGCGTGTATTATTCTCATCCGCTGTTTTCTTTACCTCTTCGTAAAATTCCGTATCGGCAAATGCTCCAATAGATAGCGTAACTATTGATGAGCCATTTTTTAATGCCGGTAATGCGAGCACTCTCATCGAAGCGGGTGAGGCTGTTTCAAGAATGTAATCCGGTTTAAGGGAAAGTAATTCGTCAATTGTATGACATGTAGTGCAGGTATATCCCGGGTCCGAGCTTTCAACTTTGTCGGAAATACGTTTTGCTTTTTCTATCGTACGGGAAAACGCTCCGATGAGATGATAATCCGGCAATAAACCAGCAATTAATGCGTCGGTAATAATTGTGGCAAGTTTACCACAGCCTACAATAGCAAGTGTTTTAGTTGTCATAGTTGCCCCAACATAGCATTTTTCTCCACTTAAAGCAAGTATGACCCAATACTATACCTACATTGCAAAAAGACCTTAGCTTAAAAACAAAGACAGAAGATGTTTCTCATACAGGTTTTGGGTTACATGGGCGGCAACAATATCAGTATATTTTTCCAGCGCAGCGTAGTAACGCTCAGCATTTTCTCCAGCAACTTTGTATGCCACATGCAGCAATTGTCTGAAATTTGGGTTAAAATCAGGATGCTGCTCATTATGCCGAAGCGTATTGGCAAATTTTTCCCCGCTCCATCCATGTACTTCTTCTGCACTAGGCAGTTTGCTTTCATTTATATCAATAACAGTTGCATAAGGTCCGCAAAGTTCGTCAAAACGGCCCAGTGCATTGGCATAAATCTCTTTGGCTAGTTCAAGGGCCTCATTGCCAGCCTCGGCAAGACCAATCATTTCTTCCAGCCAGGTCGTTCCAGCGGTTTTTAAATGGACTCCGGCATCGTGCTTTTTTATCAGCTCATTTATCGGCCGGTAAAGTGAAAATTTGTCGCTTCCGGAGTGTACACTCAGCTTTAAGTTTTCAGGCAGGCCAAATTCTTTTACAGCTTGTTTTATAACCAGGATATCTTCTTCAAATTCTTTGGCGAATTGCTGTAAATCTCCAACATAATCAACGCCTTTATTAAACCGGCCGGTAAATTTTGGAGCAATGGTTTGAGCTTTTATTTCATTATCAGCAAGCGCACTCAAAATAAAAAATAACTCTACCGGCGTTTGCGGATCGCTTACTTCATCCATGGAAACCTCTGCAATAAAATTATCTTCACCTTTGGCAGCTGCAATATATTTATACAGCTTTCCAGCTTCAATAGCTGCCAGCAAAAACTTATCAGCAATATCACGAAGCATAACTTCGGTTATTTCAAATTGTTCATCAATTCCAGGGATAAAAAGGCTTCCTATATATTTTTTACGACGTTCTATAAATGCGTTTATCTCACTTTCAGGAGCGGTTTTACCTATGTAATCGGCAACATCTAACGTAAAAAAATCAGAATTTTCAATAAAGCCGTCTACGGTAGTTAATGTAATATGGTCAGCATCCACACGATATGGTTCGGTCCAGCCTAACGCTTTTACCGCAGAATCTGCTTCTGCACGTAAACTTTCAGGATTAGTGTTAACAGCTTGGTGTTCCCGGTTCGATTTGTTCCAAACAGGGGTAATATTAACACCCTGTTCTTTAGCCTTTAAAACTGCTTTTAACTGTGCTTCACCCTGATGTGCAAAACGATCACCCATACCGAAGGAAAATCTTTCCAATTTCATATCATGTACAGTACTAAATAGATAAAACGGTTACTAATCAGGTTTGTTTGGTAAGATTTTCTCCGCTTTTTGAGAAGTGAAAGTCGCACATTTATTTCAACGGTCAAGAGCTTTTACGGCCTATATTCTCTTCCCTTCGTCTTCCGATTTATTTCAAATTCTCTTGCCGATGAGTTGAAGTAAAGTGACACTTAGAATAAAGAAATGAGTATACCAGAAAACGGATGCTCCAATTTGGTAAAATGGATTTGAACTTTGATTACCTAATATGTATTCTATACCCGTAAACTGGACTTAAATGAGTTTTGACAATGGAAAAGTCCATGGAATAGTTAACTTAACTTTAGTTTGAAATATGTTGATTTAAGTATTGGATTGTTTCGTTCATCAAGGCTTTCAGTTTCTGCTGATCGATATCAGTCAGTTTCTTCACATAAATACAGGCTTTCCCCATTTTAAATTTTCCAAGGTCCTTTAATAAATGCCCGTGACTTTCATGTCCCGTATACACATAAAGAGAAATAGCAGCTTTTCGGGGGGAAAAACCAATTAGCGGTGCGTCTCCTTCGTGACCACTACCATACTTATAATGGTAATTCCCAAACCCAATGATGCTTGGACCCCACATTTTGGGTTCAAAGCCCGAAACGCTCTGCATTAGTTCAAGTAATTTATAGCTGTCTTTTCGCTTTTGTTCAGAATCGGCAAATTCATTTATAAAGTCAAGCACATTTCTATCCGTTTCTATCGTTTTATTTTTAGCCATAATACGTTTAAATTTTCAAGCCTTATTTCTACGGTCCGCGTTTTTCGCCTGTGTTGGCGTCCCCAAAAACAAATAAAATTCCCCTCTTTGCAACGAAGATAAGCGAGAACAGCGATTGTATCGGCTCTTATTTATTCCATACCTTAATCGGTGCTCTGTATCTTCACAGACTAAGATTTGAGAACTTAATCGTGTCAATATAGTCTGTGAATACACAGGCCAAGGGAATGCAATTCACAAATTTAATTTTTATTTCAGTTAGTATTCTTTAAATTAACATTCTATATTTGAATCGCCTAATCAACGAATCATGAAATTTACCTTTCCTTTAACACTTCTTTTCATTTTATTTTTCAGCTCCGCTTTTTCTCAAACCTATGAAACCCCTTACGTAGAAAGTGTGGGCGACAGAATTTGCTATATCACCAAAGTTGAATTTACCAAGCAGTATACCATTGTTAGCTTCGAACATTTAAATAATAACGGCTGGATACGACTAGACCGAAATATTCACATTAAAACGCCCGATAGTAAAAGGTATAAGTATATCAAATCCGAAGGTATAAGTATCGCCCCGGAAACGTATAATTTTAAAGAAGGCGAGACAAGGCATGCCTTTACTGTGTACTTCGAGCCTTTACCAAAAAGCGTCAAGGTGTTCGATATCCTGGAGGTTGAACCAGGAAGCAGGTTCGACTTTAACTTTTATGGTGTGGATATTAAAAAGAAAAGAACATCGGATGAACAAGCTCCTCATTTTCCTGAGGATAAGAGAATTACTACAGAAACGATCCTTACTCCTCCTCCTCCCGCAGACTTTATGAATAAACTTGGAGACATGTACAAAGACATTTATAAATCTTCAATTGAGGCTTCTATAAATTACTTTAAGCAACCCAATGTAATGAAAGAGCTGGCACAACTGAGTAAAGCCTATTATGACGCATTACTTGCTGAAGGATTTACAAAGGACCAGGCTTTGCAAATTTTGATTTCAACATCTTTTGTTCCCAAGGTAGCGGGCGGCAATTAGCGATAAAAACCACGAACAATGTCAGCTTTTTTTAGCCCCACACGTCCTGTGCAGGCAGGAACCTTAATGTGCCTGGTATTGAACGAATTGGTGCATTACAATTACCAATCAAGCTGACGAATACTCGTCTGGCACGGAACCTTTAACCTCCTGCGTCATTTCCACGCACGCCGGAACCTTAATACGGTGCAAAGAAAAGGAACCTTTATCATTATAAATAAGCTCTCTCCTAAGGTCGATAAAGTGGCTAAAAGACTTGGTGCTTTGACCTTTATCTTTCATCCATCATCCTTTGTCCTTCCCTCCTTTATCCTTTATCTATCCTTTGTCCTTCATCTCGCATTCCAACAGAAAATCACCATCTAATAACCACTTATTTATATAGTTTAAATACCTCCTGATTTCCAAACATATATAATCTAATCCTGTTATAAATTCACTAACATTCCAAAATAATGGCTACTAATTTTACATGTATACATTAATCAAAACTACTATGAAACAGAAAGAATCTGGTGATGCTAAATTCAGCACCAAAACAAGTCCCAAAGCAGAGCCTGCTTTGATGGAATTATTTGTTGATTGTATTAAGGATATTTATTGGGCGGAGAACCACCTGGTAAAATCCTTGCCAAAGATGCAAAAGGCAGCTACTTCTGCTGAGCTCAGCACGGCAATTGGCACCCACCTGGAAGAAACTAAAGTCCATGTTACACGCCTGGAACAAATATTTGAATTGCTTGGTGAAAAAGCCCAGGCAAAAAAATGTGATACGATGGAAGGGCTTTCCAAAGAAGGCGAAGGGATTGTGGAGAGTACAGAAGCAGGCACAGCCACAAGGGATGTGGGCATAATACTGGCCTCGCAAAAAATAGAACATTATGAAATTGCCACTTACGGGGGAATACATCAACTGGCTATTACCTTAGGTCTTAACGAGGTAGCCGATATCCTTGCAGAAACCCTCGCAGAAGAAAAGACAGCAGATCAGAAACTGACCGACGTTGCCGAGAACAGTGTGAATTATAATGCAGCTGAGGAAGCTTAAAAAAATACTGATGAAACCTGCATGCGCTTACCACTCACAAACAAAATGAAGAAGCTCATGCAAGCCTCATAGCCACTAAAAAACACCTATATTCTGATGAAAAAGAAAAATACGCCGCCCAAATTAGGAACGGAAACAGCAATAGATAAACACCTGGCCAGCCAGCCCGAGAACGATAAAACCACAAAGCTTGCAGCACATACTGCTGATGCCACCGGGGAGATGATGACTACAAACACAGGGCTAAAGATCAATGATGATCAAAACTCTTTGAAAGCCGGTGAACGGGGCGCCACATTATTAGAAGATTTCATTCTCCGGGAAAAGATTACCCATTTTGACCATGAGCGTATACCTGAACGTGTGGTACATGCGCGGGGTTCTGGAGCTCACGGGATATTCAAAGTTTATGAATCCCTCGATTCGCTGACTAAAGCGAAGTTCTTATTGGACCCGTCTGTGGAAACTCCTGTCTTTGTCCGGTTTTCTACCGTGGCAGGTTCCAAAGGATCAACAGATCTGCCAAGGGACGTACGCGGTTTTGCAGTAAGGTTTTATACACAAGAGGGGAATTTTGATCTTGTTGGAAATAATATGCCGGTATTTTTTATACAGGATGCCACGAAGTTCCCGGATCTGATTCATGCAGTAAAGCCGGAGCCTGATACCGAAATTCCGCAGGCTGCATCGGCTCATGATACCTTCTGGGACTTTATTTCTTTAATGCCCGAATCTGCGCACATGATTATGTGGCTGATGAGCGACAGGGCAATTCCCAGAAGTTTGAGAATGATGGAAGGTTTCGGTGTGCACACGTTCCGTTTAATTGATACTGAAGGTAAATCCAGCTTCGTTAAGTTCCATTGGAAGCCTTTGTTAGGTGTACATTCAGTTGCCTGGGATGAAGCTCAGAATATATCAGGTAAAGATCCTGATTTCCACCGCAGGGATCTTTGGGACGCTATTGAAAGTGGTGCTTTCCCGGAATGGGAACTCGGCATACAGGTAGTACCGGAAGAGGATGAATTTAAATTTGAATTTGATCTGCTTGATCCCACCAAAATAATTCCTGAAGAGCTGGTTCCTGTGCAGCGTATAGGGAAGATGACCCTCAACCGTAATCCGGATAATTTCTTTGCAGAAACCGAACAGATTGCATTCCATCCGGGAAATATAGTACCGGGAATTGATTTTACAAATGATCCGCTGTTGCAGGGCCGCCTGTTTTCGTATACAGATACACAACTATTGCGTCTTGGAGGCCCTAATTTCCATGAGATTCCAATCAACCGTCCGGTTGTGCCCATCCACAACAATCAGCGTGGCGGACTCATGCGTCAGACTATCAACAAAGGAAAGGCGAGCTATAACCCTAACTCTTTAGGCAATAACGATCCTGCACAGGTTAAGGAAGCAGACGGAGGTTTTGTAAGCTATGGCGAACGAATTGAGGCAAGAAAGATAAGGACAAGGAGCAAAAGTTTCTTTGATCATTTCAGTCAGGCCCGCTTGTTTTTTAACAGCCAGTCAGATCCGGAAAAGAACCACCTTATTGATGCATTTACCTTTGAACTGGGGAAAGTGAAGACTGTTGCTGTACGCCAGCGCATGATCGGTATCCTTGAACAGATAGATAAAGGCCTGGCTTCAGAAGTGGCATTTGGGCTGAGGCTGCATTTACAGGAAAAAGCAGATCTGCCAACTAATCAGAGTATTCCTGCAGATGGAAACCCGTTGGATTATCAGTCCGTACAGGTTGAGGGTTCTTTAGCTAAATCATCAGCGCTCAGTATGGCAGGAACAATAAAGGATACTATCGAAAGCCGTAAGATTGCAATTTTAGCCGCCGATGGCGTTGATGCAAAATCGCTGAATGCGGTAAAGAAGGCAATAGAAGCTAAAGGAGCAATTGCGGAAGTGATAGCGCCACGGCTAAATTATATCATTGCTGAAAATGACGAAAAGATTCCTGTAGACCACAGTTTCCTTACTGCAGCATCTGTATTATTTGACGCGGTATACGTTCCGGGTGGAACAAATAGTGTTGCCACGCTGGAAGCAAATGCAGATGCAGTGCATTTTTTGAATGAAGCCTTTAAACATTGTAAGGCAATTGCAGCCGACAGCCATGCCCTCCAGGTTCTGGAAGCTACTTATTTCAGTAAGAAGCTTCCCACTGATTACAGCGATGAAAGCGTTTTAAGAGAAGGAATTGTAATAGGCAGCGATGCAGATAAAATAGTAAAACAATTCATTTCAGCTATTGCGCAGCATCGTTTTTGGGAGAGGGAAAAGCCCCGAAAGATCCCTGCCTGATCAGAATAGAAAATAAACGGAAGGCCCATAAATATCTACATTATGGGCCTTTTTAACTTATGTCTTTTAGAATGGAATTAAGATTGTTCCAATAGTGATAACGCTTCCTCATTACCCTGCTGGGCCGCAAGATCATAAACGGATAATCCCCGCACGTCCACCAGATCTTTGTTTGCACCATTTTCCAGAAGAATTTTTACTATTTCATTACGTCCGAACATTGCTGCAAACATGAGGGCGGTCCCGCCATTTCCATGCTGCAGATCAAGGTCTGCACCCTTCTCAATCAGCAGATCGGCAATGGGTCCATATCCCTTAAAACTAGCACCCATTAAAGCTGTATTCCCTCCGAAATCGCAGGCGTTAACATCTGCGCCGCATTCAATTAATAATCTTGCAGCCTCTAATCTGTTATTATAACAAGCGATTATAAGAGGGGTATATCCTTTTTCGTCCCTACCGTTAAGATCGGTTTCGGGACTAATCATTGTCTTTAACCCATCTATATCACCAGACCGCGCAGCATTTATAAGTTGTGTTGTTATATTTTCCATTTTTATACTAAACTGCAGAGAAGATACCTTTTAGGTATTACAATCCTTGCGTGATACTTCCTTAAACAATATTTTTTAATATTATATACATAAAAATAAATGAACTGCTTATCCGGTATAATTGTTTTGCATCGGCTATTTATATAGGACTGGTTTATAATATTCCTTGGTAAAAGCTTACTTAATTTTATGATGTGCATGTGGCTTAAATGCTTGTGTAATTGGCGAGTCGGAGGCTCTTTTCTAGTTATGAATCCGTAGAGCCTGCGGAACTCTTATGGACAATATACGGAAACCTTAATGCGATGCAAAGAAAAGCAGGCAAAAAAATGGGGCAAAATCTATTTTGAAGTTCTTGCCCCATAACGGGTGAATGTGCTGCGGAATTCGAACCATTATTGCGCAATTGATCAAGATTGCAATTTTTCAAATAGTTCCTCTAAAATAATTTATTAAGCTTCCGCTGGCTGGTTTGCATCCAGGAAAGGATAATCCGTATATCCTTTTTCTGTTCCTCCGTACATAGTTGCTCTATCGGCTTCATTCAATTCAGCGTTCAGTTCAAAACGTTCGGGCAAGTCCGGATTAGCCAGGAACAATGTGCCGTATGAAATGATCGCTGCGCTACCTTTTTGCAGCTCTGCCTCGCCGGTTTCCTTGTCTAAACCGCCGTTGGCAATTATCGTATGCCGGGTCAGATTACTGAACGTCTCTAATACATTTTTAGGGTAATGAGGTAATTTATCCAATGGGAAAACGGAGTTCATTAAGTGTATGTAAGCCAGGGGCATCTCGTCCAATGCTGCGATTAACGCAGTGAACTGCTCTGTAGGCTCACTATGAATAATACTGTTGTAAGGGATAGTGGGTGATAGCTTTATTCCTACTTTATCGTTACCTATCGCCTGTACCATTTCTTCCATCACTTCCACTACGAACCGGTTGCGATTTTCAATACTGCCTCCATATTCATCGGTTCTATGGTTGGCACTATCCGCTAAAAACTGGTTAGGAAGGTACCCGAAAGCGGCATGAAGCTCTACCCCATCGAAACCGGCTTCAATCGCGTTAATCGCAGCTTGTTTATAATCCTGAATCGTCTGCTTTACTTCTTCGTTTGTTAACGCTCTTGGAACTTCATAATCTTTCATACCCTTTCCAGTGAAATGCTGTTGCCCTTCAATAGCAATTGCCGAAGGAGCAACGGGAAGTTCGCCGTTCTTAACATCAGAATGTCCTACACGGCCTGCATGCCATAACTGTGCATAGATTACACCTCCATTTTCATGCACTGCCTGAGTTACTTTTTTCCAGGCATCGATTTGTTCCCGGGTGTATAACCCGGGTGTGAAAGGACTGCCGATTGCGTTTCTGGATATATTGATGCCTTCTGAAATAATCAACCCCGCACTGGCCCGTTGCGTGTAATATAAAACGGTTGCGTCAGTCACAACGCCTCCGGCAGTTGCACGGCTCCTCGTCATCGGGGCCATAGCCATCCTGTTTTTAAGGGTTAGTTTTCCTAGTGCTACCTCGCTTAGTATTTTCATTTTAATTTGTTATGTTGTATTAATTAGTCTGTAGTGCTTTTTTCGTACATCTAAGCCTTGTTTCCGCTGTACATTCCGCCGCTGTATATTTCGGCTTCCTCATTCGTTACAAACAATACCAATTCAGCTTCGTTTCCCGCGGTTTCAATACTAATCTCTTCGTTTTTAATGAGCAGGCTATCCTTTTTATTCAATTCAATACTGCCGTTTACCTTAATGCTTCCCTTGAACACATACAATAAGCAGGTCAGGTAATCTTTCGGCATGTTTGGTAACGATATATTCGCATTCTCCGTTAGTTTGATATCAAAAAGCCAGGTTTGGCTGCTGAACTGAAAAGGCGTACCGGCATCGGGAGAGGCAAGTAACCGCCACTTGTTCTCGCTGTACAGGCTTTCCAGCTCATGGAAAATCACTTCAGGTTCCAGATCCTTTTTGCTTGGCCGAATGAAAATCTGCAGGCCTTCTAATGGCTCATCCTCACCAATAATTTTCTCCTCATGATAAAATGATCTCCCTGCTTTCATTAACATCAGGGTGTTTTTACCAATGATTCTGACGAAACCTTCAGAATCACTGTGTTCGGCTTTACCAGTTCTGAAATACGAAAGTATTTCGTCATTAATATGCGGATGCATCGGGATTACTGTATTGCCATGAAAATCGGGATGATCGATCCTCCCGATACTGCCAATCCCGGTATCCGATTTCGAAACGGCGCGGCCTGGATACAATACTTTTATTGGCCCATTACCGACAAATAAGGTGTTATCTATTTTTTGTAGCATAGTCGTATCTTTTAAAAAGCAACTCTTTTAAGAAGCTGATGTTCGCGGTATTTTTTAATGATAGCAAAGTTAGGCCCAAATAGTATACTTTTGTTATCTGTTACATAAAGGATACCGGTTACAAAAAGAATACCATGGACAAAAGACACACTTGCATAACTGGAAATGATGATGAATGCGCAAAAGCCAGATTGACCATACAGGATACCCTCGACGTGGTTGGTGGTAAATGGAAACTCATTCTGATCTCGATATTGAGAGATGGCAAATTGAGATTCAGGGAACTCTCTAGGGAGGCGGAAATCTCTCCCCGCATATTATCCAAAGAATTACAGGAACTGGAAATGAACGGGCTGGTAACCCGGACAGTGTGTAATACCAGACCTGTAACGGTGGAGTATGCTCTTACGCCATATAGTGACACGCTTTCTGAAGTGATCATCGCGATGCATAAATGGGGTCAACAACATCGTAAGAAAATTATTGAAGAGGCTGGGGCTTGAATAGCATGAGACAAACAGTTAAACGAAGTTAAAACTTGTGAGTGTAAGGACTGCGGCTTAATAGGCTCGAGCCGTAAAGCGTTGCCCATTGCCCGGACGGCGTAATTCTTTCCTGACTATATTCTTTTTTCTTCAGAACATCGAATCTTTTTCAAGAAACACCACATTTTGCGGATCTGTACTATAAAATAAAAAAAGCAGCTCTTTTCAGAACTGCTTTCCAAATTGGGTGGATGATGGGGCTCGAACCCACGACCCTCGGCACCACAAACCAATGCTCTAACCAACTGAGCTACAACCACCGTATTGAGGTGACAAAAATAGCAATCTTTAAACTAAAATCAAGAATTTTTAGAATAATAAATCTTTCTTTTTAAGCTGCTGATTTTCAAATAGTATTAAGGCGATATATCTTTTTCCATGTCTATATAAAACAAAAATCCTATACTTGAGGGCAATAAAGATGATAGAATTATTCACAGACGGAGCATCAAGCGGAAATCCCGGGCCGGGCGGTTATGGAACAATTCTGCGTGCAGGGCAGCATTATAAAGAAATCTCCGGTGGCTTTAGAAAGACTACTAATAACAGGATGGAACTCCTGGCAGTTATTGTTGGCCTGGAAGCTTTAAAAAAGCCAGGTCAGGAAGTTATTGTGTACACCGATTCAAAATACGTTGCCGATGCGGTGGAGAAAAAATGGGTTTTCGGCTGGGCGGCTAAAGGATTTGCAGGAAAAAAAAATAAAGATTTATGGCTGCGCTTTCTGGCAGTATATAAACTTCATAAGGTTCTGTTTAAATGGGTTAAAGGCCATGCCGGGCATCCTGAAAACGAACGCTGCGACCGGTTGGCAGTCGCAGCATATCAGCAAAGAGATAAACTGGCCATCGACTCTGTTTTTGAAGTAGAATCGGGCAAGTTGTAATATTACAGAGTTGATGCCAGGGGCTTCTTATGGCTCATTTCGGGAGAATACAATTGCATCATTTCTTCGGCTCGCTTCACCATATTTTCTGAGCCTACAAAAATAGCGCAGCGCTGGTGCAAAGACTCAACTTCCATTTCCAAGATACGCTGAAAACCATCAGTGGCCCTTCCCCCTGCCTGCTCAATAATAAATGCCATCGGGTTACATTCATATACCAGTCTGAGCTTTCCTTTCGGAGAACTTGCAGTTTGAGGATATATGAAAATACCGCCTTTTATCATATTTCTATGCATATCGGCAATCATTGAACCAATATACCTGGAAGAATATGGACGCTTGGTGCCCGGGTCCTCTTCCTGGCAATATTTAATATACTTTTTTACTCCGTCAGGAAAATGAACGTAGTTACCTTCATTAATGGAATAAATAGCACCCTCTTTAGGAATCTCCATATCCGGATAAGAAAGGCAGAATTCGCCTATCGAAGGATCGAGTGTAAAGCCGTTAACTCCTTTTCCGGTGGTGTACACCAGCATGGTAGATGATCCATACACTATATATCCGGCAGCCACCTGTTCGGTTCCGCGTTGTAAAGCGTCCTGAAGTGTAGGTTTTCCACCCACGCTAATTCTCCTGTAAATAGAAAAAATAGTACCTACCGAAACGTTTACATCAATATTTGAAGAACCATCAAGCGGATCGATGGCTACAATGTATTTAGCATTATTTGATACATCTGATTCAATAAACACCGGGTCGTCGTTTTCTTCGGAAATAAGCAGGCAGCATTCGCCGCCGCAAGTTAGCGCAGAAATAAATTGATGGTTGGCAAAAACGTCGAGCATTTTTTGCGATTCGCCATGGCTGTTTGTAGAACCAGCTTCGCCAATAATATCTACCAGTCCGGCCTTATTTACTTCGCGGTTTACAATTTTTGCCGCTATTCCGATATCACGAAGAAGACGTGAGAGTTCGCCCTTTGCGTAAGGGAAGTCTTTTTGTTTTTCAATTATAAATTGACCCAATGTTTTTACTACAGACATACTTAGTGTATTTTATACGTTATCTATTACCTAGTTCTATCACCTCGAGGGTATGTATTTTATCGTCAGAAATGCAGAATCTAATTAGAGAACGCACTTTATGCCATCCTTGTTTGCCTGCTGCTCCAGGATTTAAGTGTAAAGTTCCGATTTTTTTATCAAATATCACTTTTAAAATATGCGAATGCCCCGAAATAAATATTTTAGGTGGATTAGAATATATCTCAGCCTTTATTTGGGGATTATATTTATCGGGATAACCGCCGATATGAGTCATCCAAACATCTACATCTTCGCATTTAAAACGGTTATGTTCGGGGTAAACCGTGCGGATATCTTTTCCGTCGATATTTCCATATACGCCGCGCAAAGGTTTAAAGGCGGCGAGTTTATCGGCAAGTTCGATGGTTCCAAAATCACCGGCATGCCATATCTCATCGCATGTGTCAAAATACCGGAATACTTTATCGTCCAGGAAACTATGAGTGTCTGAAATAAGTCCGATTTGCTTCATTAAAATTGACTGTATATGCAGGTAATTTACAATTAAAAAATGGTTAGAAAATCCTTTAAGCAGGTTTTATACTGATCAGAATACACTTTTTCTGCTTCATAAATAATAAATGACTCGCTCTGCGAACCGGCTGAGTTAAAGCTTAAATAAAAGATTTGCCTGTGTGCAGGTTTAGAACCGGATGAATGCACATTGATGACATGGTTTAGCTTAAGCTGATGCGCTGCGCCTTCTTTGATAACTTGCTCCGCGCCATCTAAGGGAAGAATAAAGCAGCAAGTTCCCTTTTCATTAAGGTGGATGTTAACAAAGCCGGCCAGCTCTCTGAACAGTAAATCGCCGGCATGTCTCGCTACGTGCTTTTTAACATCAGGATTTTTAAGTGATTTGGTAAAAAACGGAGGATTGCTGACAATCAGGTCGTACTTTTTTTCAGGGTAATTCTTCGAGAAATCCTGAAAAGATAAAGGGTAGGCCGTTATCCGTGTTGAAAAGCCTGAACGCTCAAAGTTTTTACGCGCGGTTTCCGCTGCCTGTATGTCAATCTCCAAAGCATCTACCTGCGCAGCAGGAAAACGTTGAGCCAGCATCAGTGCTATTACACCGGTACCGGTTCCGATATCGAGAATGGTTAAGGGATTTATCGCCTTGGCCAATGCACCTAATAATACGCCATCGGTATTTACTTTCATACCACAATAGGTTTGATCCACAGCGAATTGCTTAAACCGGAATATATTACTTTTCGTAGAGCTCAAGCGGAAGATTATCGGGATCTGAAAAAAAGGTAAAACGTTTGCCGGTAAGTTCATCTATACGTACAGGCTCCGTTTCGACATTATTATGGCTCAAAATAGCTATCGCCTTCTCAATATCTGGTGTTTCGAATGCCAAATGGCGTAAGCCACGGGCCTCGGGCCGTGTGGGCCGGACAGACGTATCCGGAAAGGAAAACAGTTCCAGCTGGGCATCCCCTATTTTTAAGTCGAGCTTATACGAGTCGCGCTCTGCCCGGTAATGTTCAGAAATTACCTGTAATCCCAAAAGTTCCGTATAAAATCTTTTTGAAATTGAATAATCAGAACAAATGATGGCTACATGATGTACAGATGTAATATTGAGCATACTGATGATAAGCAAAGATAAAGAATAAATTAAATGAAGGAGCTTATTCCATTATTTACAACCGTGCGAGACATAGGTTGCTGCCCGTTTGTTAAATGTATCGTTTTAGCCACAATCACTTTTTAAACGTTAGGCCCTGCTCTTTTAAGGCTGCTTCTAATTTAGGAATCGAAGTTTTTCCCATACCATGAAACTTCAGAACCTCTTTTTCGCTGAATGCGGATAAGTCTTTTACAGTGCTGATGCCATTGTTTTCTAATGCACGCCGGGCAGGTGCCGAAAGTAAAGCAAGAAAGCCATTGTTTGGCCGGCGTTCTTTTTCGCATACCGGACAAGTTGGACAATCGCTGCTTTTAAAATACTGATGTCCGTTTTTACAGACTCTTAAATTCTTTTTCTTCTCCGCTTTTGCGATGTTTTCTTCAGCCCTGAACCTTACAATGCTTTTTATCAGATCCAGCGGCAATTCCTGATTGTAAGGGAACTGAACCGCACCCTTGGAATGTGTATACCTGGAAATTTCATACTGAAAAGCATTGAGTCCGGAAGGTGCAGGATAAAAACCAATGTGGCTTTTACAGGCGGCAAAATGGACCAGATTGCCTTTTAAATAAAATGTGGGCATTCCGTAACTGATGATTTCCTGAGCTTCCGGCGCCGCTTCTTTTATAATTCTCCGTATGCATTGCAGTATTGCTTGTACATCTTCGGAAAATTTACTGATATACTCGTCTATGTTGCTTATTTCTGCGATCATACGTTTTAATTTTAATCGGCCTATACAAACTTAAGATTCCCTCACTGTATTTCAATGTATTAAACCGACAATCAAAAGGGCCTTTTGCGACAAACTGAAATAACAAAAAATATTTATGGCTTAAATGGTTCCAGAGGAGGAAGCTTTCGCTTTTTGGGGTCTAAACTTTTAAACTCTTTATAAGAATCATTCAAATATAAAAAGATATTAAACCCGGCAGATTTGTACAATTTTATGGGTGGACGATATAAATCTCTGAAGTCTAAAAGTTCGGAACCTTTAAGAGGAGTATGTTCTGCAATAAATAACGGATTAAATATTCTGTCTATTTCTTCCATTATTTCAAGATCTTTTAAACGGCGCTGGGAACGGCGCTCTTTTTTAGAATCTTTGTTCCAATACCAAAGCCTAAATACCAGTCCGCCCTTACGCGAACCATCCTCATTGTATTGATATCTTACTGTCTGCCCGTGAAATTCTGTATCAACCATGCTTCCTGCATTAATTTTCACGCCGGTTATTGCAACTTCACTAAGCTGATGGGATTTTGGCTGAAGGTAGAATTCTTTAAAATTAAGGTTAATTAGAAACGCGGTATCCGGAAGATAAGAATACAGCGTAAAAGCAATCACGTCGCTGGCTTTCGCTTCAATCTTAAATCTCCCGGCAGAATCGCTGAAAGTGCTTTTGCCTGAATTTATATTATCAACTTTCACTTTTTCCAAAGGGATAGAAGTTTCAAGTTCGAATACTTTGCCTTCAAAAAAACTTTGGGCATTAACACTTAAACAAATCAAGAATAAACCTATCGTTCCTGAAAATGATAATGGCATATATAAAGTTAAAATGAAATCTCTGGTTTGTTTAAAAATTAACAGTAATTAACTTAGGAAGCTTTCCAAAATTTTAATTTCATCAATTTATAATTCATAACTTAAATAGCTGTGATGAAATTACAATATTAAACAGCTTCGTTTCTGATGTCTTTTCGGGGAAATTAACAACAGAGTTAAACTGATTTACAGGAGATTACGGCATGATGGCTCTTATAAATATGTTAAATGAAAATTCCGGTTTAAAATGAATAGTATCAATTAAACTGAGTATTCAGCTTACACATCATAATCTAGCCGGATATGATAAATGCTCATTAACATATTTTTAAATATCGATTTTATAATATTCAGTTCTTTAAAGGTAATGTTACTATTATTCAGCTGGCCCTGTTCCAGCTTATAATCTATAATCCGGTCTACAAGAGAGCTGATGCTTCCGGCATTGGGTTCTTTCAAGCTTCTTGAAGCTGCCTCAACAGAATCGGCAAGCATCAAAACTCCTGTTTCTTTCGAAAAAGGAATGGGCCCGGGGTAACGGAAAATATTTTCATCTATAAACTTCTCGGGGAAATTTTTCAAGAAGGACTGGTAAAAATAATCCATCCTGGTATTTCCATGATGCGTTTTTATAAAATCGATTACCAGATTAGGAAGGTTATTACGCTTTGCCAATTCTACACCTTTGTTAACATGCCGTATAATTATCTGCGCACTCTCTTCATAGGATAAACTATCATGAGGATTAGTCCCCTTATTCTGATTCTCAATAAAATACTGGGGATTTTCCATCTTGCCGATATCATGATATAAAGCGCCTGCTCTAACCAGCAAAGCATTTCCGCCAATATTAAAAATCGCGGCTTCGGCCAGGTTTGCTACTTGTAAAGAATGCTGGAAAGTTCCCGGTGCTTTATAAGACAATTCTCTTAATAAACGCGAGTTGGTATTTGTAATTTCCATTAAGGTTACATCAGACGTAATGCCGAAAACCCGCTCAAAAGCATATATAAGTGGATATGCTAAAAGAGATAACAACACACTAAAAATAAACGGAGCGAAATTCGCCCATTCTATAGTGGCAATAGATCCGTTTCGTATTAAAGATATTCCCAGATATGCGATAAAATAACTGCAAAAAATAAACAAGGCTGAAATTAAAAACTGTTCTCTTTTTACAAGATTTTTTATGCTGTAAATGGCTGTAATACCGGCAATGGTTTGCAAAAAAGTAAATTCAAAGCTGTTTGAGACTACAAATCCGGCAATTAATACCACCAGTAAATGAATATTTAATGCTAAACGTGTGTCAAACAGAATTCTGATTATAATTGGAACTATACAATAAGGAATATAATATACACTCGGAATATTAAGCTTGATTGCCCATGTTAAAAAAATAATCATACTGGTTATAATCAGCATGATCAATGATATCTGCCGGTTGTCGCTGTAAATATCCTTTCTGAACAAGTACAAAAACACCATTAATAATACTACAACCAGGCCCACCAGCAAAAACTGCCCGAAAAATATTAAATGCTTATTTCCGTTAATTTTGGCATCATCCTCATAAGTTTGCTTTAAAGATTGTAGTTTCTGATAAATTTCGGGAGTAATTACAGAACTGTTTGCTACAATTAACTCGCCTTTCTGAACCATTCCTCTTGTCAGAGAAATATTGCCCAGGGCCTCACTTTCAATTTTATCACTTAACTGCTCGTCATAAATATAATTTTGCTGAATATGATCGCTTATAATCTCTAATAAGAATGGCTTATCCTTAATGTTATCATGCAATTTTAATTGGTTCTCAGCATACTTTATTGCATTATCAGTGGTAAGTACCTCTAAAGAATTTAATTGCTTTGATACATTGTTGGTAAGAAGAGTAAAATTATAATTAGTACCATTGCGTTGAAATTTTTTGCTTAGGCTCATCACACCCCGGCTATAAATATCTGTTAAAATGGCTAGCCCTATATCCTTATAATCGTCTTTTAATCGTGGGTTTTGCTCCGAAGAATTCCATTTTAAATCAAAATCAGTGGCAAAAGCATCCTGTTCGTATTGTGGTATTTTTAAATTATTTTGATAAACAGGCAAAACAGATTTTAATACCTCCTCTTTGTCCCTGCTTATCTCTTCCTGAGTTTTTGCAATAGCGAAACTATACGGCGAGATTAAATCCTTATTCTGCCAAATCTTGCCTTTTTCATATTCAAACCTGAATCGTGCATGCTTGGGTAACACTAATGTAATCACCAGTATGCACAAAATCATCATGATATATTTAGATACTGATGAGTACTTCCGGTATAAAATAAGATGAGAATTCCTTTTAAATTTTGCCACTGTTATCCTCTAAGTCTATCAAAAATAGATAAGTTTTCATAAATCGCTAACTTATACAAAAGTAGCGCATACTTCTCTATTAATGTTAACGTTTATTTATCAGATTTTATAACAGGATTTTAGTCGTCAAAGTTTAATATGTGCATCAAAACGCTGATTATGAAAGCAAATTAGTAATTTTGAAATCACTGATTAAAATTGAAAAGAGATTAAATGCAACAATTGAAGCTAATTGAAACATAACATATCATAAATGAGATCTTTTTTCCCCATCATACTTTTATTTTTCGGCCTGACTCTAAAAGCCCAGCATTCTGCTCCTAATAAAGCAAAACAACAATTTGACATTTACCTGGACAGTTTAAAAGCATTAAGTTTCGAGGTCATAAACAATCCGGAAGAACCAGAAAGATATAATGCAAATTATAAAATGGTTAAAACGCTGATAAATGCATTACAACTTCCAAATTCATTTAATCTAAGCTTTGATTCCTTAAAAACAATATCTGTTCTTACCCCACCCGACCGCCGCTTCAGAATATTTACATGGCATTTAATGAACCAGGATGGAAGCTACCGTTATTATGGTACCATACAAATGAATAATGCTTCCGGAAAATTACAAATGTTTCCACTGGTGGATTATTCTCCAACCTTTTCATCACCTCAGGACAGCGTAACCACCAATTCTGACTGGTATGGCGCACAGTATTACAAAGTTATTCCGGTTACCTACGGTGTTTCTACACCCTATTATGTTCTTTTGGGCTGGAAGGGAAACAATGTAAAATCCACTAAAAAAGTAATCGAGGTATTGTATTTTAAGAACGGTAAGGCCATTTTTGGAATGCCGGTTTTTGATGGCGATAAAGAACGTGCCGGAAAAAAAAGAATTGTGTTTGAATACAACCGGCAAGTATCTTCCCTTTTAAATTATCTTCCTAAAGAGGGAACAATCGTGTTTGACCATCTGGCCCCTCCCGATCCTAAAATGACAGGTAAATTCGAATCTTATGGTCCTGACATGTCTTATGATGGATTTAAGCTTGTAAACGGCCGGTGGAAATTTGTTGAAGACTTACAATTAAAAAACTCGCCTACGGCTATGGATGATGATTTTAATGATCCTAAAAAACCCTCAAAAAAAGTAATAAACAGAGTTAAGTAAACGCATGCAAACTAATACGCAGTCAAATAGGTTTTGAACTAAGAATTAATACGTCAGGAAAACAATTAACGGAGTTCTTTCTTGATTTAAATGGCAATTTAATCTTATCGCCTTAACGAAGAATAATGGAGAAATCGTTTAAAGTCCGCTTTTCATACCTTTTTATTTCTGCCGCTGCTTTTCTTTCATTCTCTGGCAGCATTTCTGCCCAAACCTTTAAAGAAATTACCCTTCAGGATATTGTAAAAGGAACATTTTCGGCCAGAACTATTCAATCGTTACCATCAATGAAAGACGGTAAAAGTTATGTATCTGCCAAACAGGGTAAAGATGGCATTTACATGGCTCAAAACAGCTATAGTACAGGAGAAGAAATGAATGTATTGTTTAAACAGGCCGATTTGGTTTATATGGGCGATACATTGGAATTAAGCGCTGATTTTAGCAATGATGAACGTAAAGTGATGCTCTCAAAAGATGAGGAAAAAATTTATCGTCATTCTGTAAAAGCAAATTATTATGTCTTTGATATAAATTCAAAGAAAATTACACCTGTATCAAATGCCGGAAAACAATTATTTGCTACCTTTTCGCCCGATGCAGGCAAGATTGCTTTTGTAAGGGAAAACAATCTTTTTATTAAGGATCTTACTACCGGCGCTGAACATAAAATAACTGAAGACGGAAGAAATAATTCTATAATTAATGGACGAGCAGATTGGGTTTATGAAGAAGAATTTTCGTTTGCAAAGGCATTTTTCTGGAGCCCTGACGGAAAAAAGATTGCTTTTTACAGGTTCGACGAAACTGAAGTTCCCGAATACTCTATGACAGTTTTTGACAGCCTTTATCCTTCTCAATACACTTATAAATATCCTAAAGCAGGAGAAAAAAATTCCCGCGTATCTATACATATCTACAATACTGTAACAAACACTACCCAAACCGTAACTATTGGCACCGAACAAAACCAGTATATTCCCAGGATAAAGTGGACCGCATCGCCTGACGTTCTGTGCGTATTACGAATGAACAGGCATCAAAACAAGCTGGAATATCTTCTTGCAAATGCCGGAAATAGTTCCTCAAAAATTATTTTAACTGAAGAAGACAAACGATATATTGATGTAGAAAATGAGCGGTTAACTTTCCTGAAAAATGGCAGGGAGTTTATAAATATAAGCGAGCGCGATGGCTACAATCATATTTACCTTTATGATTTAAATGGCAAGATTATTAAACAGGTTACCAAAGGAAACTGGGAAGTAACTGAGGTATATGGCATAGACGAAGTAAATAATACAATCTATTATCAATCAACAGAGCAATCTCCGCTTAATCGCGATGTGTATTCTATTACATTAAGCGAGGGCAAAAAAAACAGAATCAGTACCACATCCGGAACCAATGATGCAACATTTAGCAATGATTTCAGTTATTACATTTTAAGTAATTCCACCATAAATACACCACCCGTTATTACCTTAAATGCTAAAGGCGGCAAAATGGTAAGAAAACTGGAAGAAAATATCCATGTAAAACAAGCCATTAAAACTTACAGCATTGCGCCCGCTGAATTTTTCAGTTTTAAAACCTCAGAAAACGTAGAATTAAATGGATATATGGTTAAACCACCCAATTTTAATCCTGCAAAAAAGCATCCAATATTAATGTACGTTTATGGCGGTCCGGGCTATCAGGAAGTAGCTGACAGCTGGGGTGGATTCAGACAGATGTGGTTTCAAATGCTTGCACAAAAAGGGTACATTATTGCCTGTATCGACAACAGAGGAACAGGTTTCAGAGGTGCCGAATTTAAGAAAATGACTTATAAGCAACTGGGCAAATACGAAACGGCAGACCAGATTGAAGCTGCGAAATGGCTTGCCCGGCAAAGTTATGTCGATTCATCGCGTATTGGTATATGGGGCTGGAGCTTTGGCGGTTATATATCATCGCTTTGCATTACTAAGGGTGCCGATGTTTTTAAAGCAGCTATTGCCGTTGCACCTGTTACTACCTGGAGATTTTACGACACCATCTATACCGAACGGTATTTACAAACTCCGCAGGAGAACCCTGAAGGATACGACGACAATTCGCCGATAAATTTTGCTAATCTTTTAAAAGGAAAATTTTTACTGATACATGGAACGGCCGACGATAATGTTCATTTTCAAAACAGTATGATGTTTTCTGAGGCGTTAATCCAGGCTAATAAGCAATTTGAACAGGCATATTATCCAAATAAGGACCACAGTATTTATGGAGGAAACACCAGAATTCACCTGTATACCAAAATGACAGATTTTATTCTTAATAATTTATAATGACAGAGAACCAGTCGCCAACCCTGGAGGAGATACATAATTTTAAGGGAAAATATCCTAAGCAGCTTTGGTATCTCTTTCTTGCCGAAATGTGGGAACGCTTTTCATTTTATGGAATGCGTGGCATGTTAACCATTTTTATGGTCGAAAGACTTCTGCTGCATGAAAAAGAAGCGAACTTACAATATGGTGCCATCCAGGCATTTGTATACACCATGGCATTTATTGGCGGCATGTTTGCCGATAAAATACTGGGTTTCAGAAAATCTATCTTTTGGGGCGGAATTTTAATGATTGTGGGAAGCTTTACTCTTGCTTTCTCTCCCGAATCTTTATTTTATATAGGAATTAGTTTTACCATTGTTGGAACCGGTTTTTTTAAGCCTAATATATCCTCTATGGTTGGACAGCTGTATGCCGAAAACGATCCGCGCAGAGATGCCGGGTTTTCTTTATTTTATTCAGGTATAAATCTGGGGGCCTTGCTGGGAGGTGCAGCCTGTATTTATGTCGCTACAACCATCAGTTGGAACATCGCATTTTCGCTGGCCGGAATTGTGATGATATTTGGCCTGGTAGTATTCGCCTTCACCCAAAAAACTTTGGGCCCAATCGGACTTCCGCCTGTATCAGAAACCCAATCAAAATGGTCGGCTTATTTAGTATACATCGGCTCCTTACTTTCAATACCTTTAATACTCATCCTTGTTTCAAACACCCAATACACAGATTTATTTATGTATATCGTGGGACCAGCGGCCTTGCTGTATATCATTTATGAAATGTTAAAGTATAATACAATTGAGCGAAAAAGATTAGCAGCGGCACTTATATTTATTGTTTTTTCGATTATTTTCTGGGCATTTTTTGAGCAGAGCGGAGGCTCGTTAAGCCTGTTTGCCCGCTATAATCTGAATGATAAAGTTGCCGGCTTTACTATCGACCCTAATATCATAAACAACTCTTCAAACTCCTTATTTATTATAACATTAAGTCCGCTAATCGGATTATTATGGCTTTGGTTAAATAAAAGGAAGTTCGAGCCAAACAGTATCATAAAATTCGGAATTGCCTTCCTCTTTCTTGCCGGCGCATTTTATACGTTTTACACTACCCGTTTCTTTGCAGCGCCAAACGGAATCACTTCGCTTAACGTTTTCACCATTGCATACCTTATCATAACCCTTGGCGAGCTTTGCATCTCTCCAATCGGCTTATCTTTAATGACAAAACTTTCGCCTAAACCTTTGCATGGCGCCATGATGGGAATGTGGTTCCTGGCCAGTGCGTACGGACAATACGCTGCAGGAATTTTAGGTGCAGGAATGACTGTTGCGGACGAAAATGCAAGCTTGCCTGAAAAGTTAACCGCTTACACAGAAGGGTATTATCAATTAGCAATTTACGCCCTTGTAGCCGGAATAATTATGATTGTCGCATCTCCGTTTATTAAAAAACTCATGAGCGGTATTAAATAGCTCTGTTAAACTTTCTATATGACGAACCAAACGAATGATAATTTATTTAACTCTAAAGTCTTAGGCCATCCGGAAGGATTATTTGTGCTATTCTTTACAGAGATGTGGGAGCGGTTTTCTTACTACGGGATGCGCGCTTTGCTCGTATTATTTTTAACCTCATCTATTTTGGGAGCAAATCCGGGCTGGGGATGGCCCCGCGAAAGCGCCCTGGCAATTTATGGTTCGTATACTTCTTTGGCTTATTTAACGCCAATTTTAGGCGGCTATATTGCCGACCGGATAATTGGCTACAGATGGGCTGTTGTGGTTGGAGCTTCGCTGATGACTCTCGGGCATTTATCTATGGCCATGGAATTCAACCCCATATTTATGTACTTAGGGCTTGGATTATTAGTAATCGGAAATGGTTTTTTTAAGCCTAATATGACTTCCGTTCTATCAGAAATGTATAAAAAACACCCTGAGAAAAAAGATGGTGCCTATACTATTTTTTACATGGGTGTAAACGCCGGGGCCTTCTTAGGAATGTTGCTATGCGGATATATCGGCGAAAATCCAAATTGGGGCTGGGCGTATGGTTTTGGACTAGCAGGCATATTTATGTTTCTGGGTATGCTTCAATTTTATTTTACCCAAAATATTTTTGGTACCATTGGCTTAAAGCCGGTAAATAATATAGAAACTGTTGAAGAAGCAAGTCCCGAAGAAGCAAAGAAAAATCCGTTTTCAAAATTCGATTTGGCCTTAATCGCTATCATTTCCCTTACCGGTTTAATTTGGGTTATTAACGATCCGGTTTCCAAAATAACTTCATTTAACTTTTTCAATTTCAATGTCGGTAATTTATCCGGAAACAATTTTGCAATTATTGCGGCCTTAATCCTGTTTGTATTTATACTGATAAAAAGAATCTCGCAATATACTCCTGTGCTCAGAGACAAGATGATTGCTGTTATTATTCTGGCTTTCTTTACTATTTTCTTCTGGGCATCTTTTGAACAAGCAGGCGGTTCGATGACCATTTTTGCAAATGACTATACTGCCAGGGTACTGGAAGGAAATTACAAAGTAATATTTAACGTGGTAAATACTTTAATCACGATTATACCTTTAGCAATTATCACGTTTGTGCTTTATAAATTATTCAGACATACGTATGGCAGGTTTGCTTTAGGTAACTCTATTTTGGCATTCGGATTTGTATTAATTTGGATCTTAGTCATTTATATGCTAAAAAACCAATACTACGATATTAAAGCCGAAGTTCCGGCTACCTGGTTTGGCGTACTTAATTCCTTATTTATTATAACTCTTGCGCCACTGGTTTCTAAAATCTGGGAAAGTAAGTACAATCCATCTGCCACCATGAAAAATGGTTTCGGAATGATATTATTGGGAATCGGTTTTGGTGTTCTGGCTTATGGTTCGAGTGATATTCCGCAGGGAGCACAAGTAGCCTCAGTTAGCATGATGTGGCTGGTATTCGCATATTTCTTCCATACCATGGGCGAATTATTTATTTCTCCTGTAGGATTATCGTATGTAAGCAAACTGGTGCCCGGGCGTATGATAGCCATTATGTTTGGTATCTGGTATCTGGCTATCGCCATTGGCAATAAAATTGCAGGCACCATGGGCGGAATGATTGATGAAATCACTTCACAATATTCAATGTCTACGTTCTTCCTGATTTTTACATTAATACCTGTAGGATTGGGCCTGTTCATTATGCTCCTGACACCATTATTAAAGAAACTGATGCATGGAGTGCATTAGCATTAACATTTTTTAACTCCCGGTTTGCGTCCGGGAGTTTCTTTTTATCGATTTATAAAGTACTTTTACGTTTTTAATCCCAAACGTGTTATCAGATAGCTTAGTTCTCATTCCCACTTATAATGAAAAAGAAAATATTGAAAAAATCATTCGGAAGGTTTTTTCATTAACTCATGTTTTCCATATCCTGATTATCGACGATGGATCGCCCGACGGCACAGCGGATATTGTAAAGCAATTACAAGGTGAGTTTGCCGGTAAATTATTTCTTGAAGAACGCGCAGACAAGCAAGGCCTGGGAACGGCTTACATTTATGGCTTTAAATGGGCATTAAACCGCCAGTATGAATACATTTTTGAGATGGATGCAGATTTTTCTCATAACCCGGAAGATTTACTTCGTTTACGTGAAGCATGCGTAAACGGCGCTGATGTTGCAATTGGATCACGCTATATAAAAGGTGTGAATGTGGTTAACTGGCCAATGAGCAGAGTGCTGATGTCGTATTTTGCTTCTGTTTATGTACGTTTTATCACGGGAATTCCAATTCAGGATGCAACAGCTGGCTTTAAATGTTATCGCCGTATTGTATTAGAAACTATTGAATTACATAAAATAAAATTTGTAGGTTATGCCTTTCAGATTGAAATGAAATATACGGCCATACAACATGGTTTTAAAGTGGTAGAAGTTCCTATAATCTTTACGGACAGGACCGAAGGAACATCGAAAATGAGCACTCATATTTTCAGAGAAGCATTTTTGGGAGTTATTCAGATGAAAATGAATAGCTGGTTCAGAACGTATAAAAAGACAAAATCGATTTAACCAATCTGCTAATTCTATTCAATACCAAGACCTTTCAGCTAACTACAATTATTCGCCTTATCTTTGTATATGTTCTCGTCGAAACAGGAATATAGTAAGATGATAAAGGAAGAAGCCAAACGGCTTGGCTTTTTATTTTGCGGCATTGCCAAAGCAGATTTTCTGGAAGAAGAAGCCCCACGCCTGGAATCCTATTTAAGGAACGGCCAGCATGGCGAAATGGCTTATATGGAAAACCACTTTGATAAGCGGCTTGATCCCAGGAAACTGGTTGATGATGCCAAATCCATCATCTCTTTAGGCTTAAATTACTACACAAATACCAGTCAGTTGGATCCCCTGGCTCCCAAAATTTCTAAATATGCTTTTGGTGCGGATTACCATACCGTAATTAAGGAAAAGCTTAAAGAGTTGATGCAGGTAATTAACGAAAAGATAGGCGAGGTAGGCGGACGTGCTTTTGTAGATTCGGCCCCGGTTCTGGATAAAGCCTGGGCACAAAAAGCAGGTTTAGGCTGGGTAGGGAAAAACACTAATCTAATTAATAAAAACACCGGTTCTTTTTTCTTTCTCAGTGAACTAATAGTCGACCTTGAACTGGAATACGATATTCCATCTACACAAGACTATTGCGGAACCTGTACCCGCTGTATTGATGCCTGCCCTACCAATGCAATTGTGGGTCCTTATGTGGTGGATGGAAGCCGCTGTATTTCGTATTTAACCATAGAACTAAAAAACGAAATCCCAAACGAGTTTCAGGGCAAAATGGATAACTGGATGTTTGGTTGCGATATTTGCCAGGATGTTTGTCCCTGGAATCGCTTTTCTACGCTCCATAACGAACCTTCGTTTATGCCTAAACCCGAGCTTTTAAGTATTTCAAAACCAGAATGGGAAGATATTACAGAGGATGTATTCCAAAAGGTATTTCAAAAATCTCCGGTAAAAAGAACGAAGTATACAGGCTTAAAAAGGAATATTGAGTTTTTAAAACGATAAGGTTCAAAAACCAAAGCGACCCGAATTGAGTTGCTTTGGTTTAGTTTCAGTTATTATTCCATAAAGCTTCCATCCCCTCTACGGTTAAGCTGTCTTCCTCCTCTGGAGGGAGTACCTGTCCATTTTTGAGGTGTCCATCTGAAATTAATCATAAAATAACGACTTAAAGCATTTGATTTAGTATCTGTAAATCCATTTTCAGAAATATTACGAGTAACGAAATTATTCTGATTCAATAAATCAAATGCCTGAATTCCCAAAGCACCATTATTTCGTTTGAAAAACTGTCTTTCTATAGATGTATTAATTACAAATGGGTTGCTGGTTACATTGGCATTTATTCCACTTACAAAATTCTTTCTTGCACTAAAACTTATTAGGTTCTTCTTTAAGATATATAATCTACCATCGCCACTCAAAGCCAGAGTTCTTGTTAAATTATCTCTTGTTGAAATAGTATAAGTAGCTTTTGTGGTATTATAGCTAACATTTGGATTCAATTCCAACCATTGATTAGGATTTATCTGCAATGATAATCGCTCATTAAAATTCCATGATTCCCCATTATTTATTATATTATTACTCATAGTAACAGTCTTATTATATCTTACGGAACCAGAAAAATCTAAACGGTACTTACGTTTTGCAAAGCTTTTAGAGATACCATAGTTTCCACTCATACCATTTGCACCATTTAAATTCAAATAATTAGTTTCCCTTATAAGTATACTATCAGCTCCCGCAACTGTATTAGGTAATCTATATTCGATAAGATTAGTGGTAACACGATTTGGATTAGCAGTAGCGGTTACGTTTGCATAAAGATTAAGATTACTATTAGCTATGAAATTATTATACCCAGCAGTAATATTATGATTAAATGCAACTTTCAAATTCGGATTACCCACCTTTGGATTGTTAGGATCCGTATCGTCACGTACTGGTTGTATCTGATCGAAAGTAGGCTCTTGAGGATTACCATTATATCTCAGACTTAAGGTATTTGTACGCGAAAATTTGTATTGAAAATTTGCTATTGGTATAATATTGAAATTAGTCCGTCTCAGAGAAGTGCTAAGGTGTTGCTTCGTCCCTTCAAGTACAGTTGGTAATGCGGTAACACCTATTGAAGTGGTATAATGGGTATTTCGCAGGCTATAAACCATTCCGATTCTGGTAGAAGTAAAACTATAGTTAAATATATTACTTAAAGAATCTACCCGTATCGGATCCCCTGAAACGATATTATCAGTATATCTGGTATTATCATAACTATTACGAGTCATACTAACATTAAATCTTAAATCCGAGCGTAATGTTTCATTTCCACCTAAAGGCTCATTAAAGGTAACACTAGCGGAGTTGGTATTTCTAAGATTTTTACTAAGAACCAAACGTCTTACTAATGAGTCTGGCAGTGGTTCATTGTTATCATTAAAAAATCTTATTTGAGCATCTACATCAGTAACCGCATCTTGATCATAATTCTCGGCTCGTAAATTTATTGAAAAGTTTCTTCTGGTTTTTTGAAATTGATGCTGGTAGATAATAGTTCCTCCAAGTGTTGGAGTTGTATTCTTCCTAATATTAGTTCCTATATCGGTACGATGCTGATAACCTGTTTTTGCTTCGTTATTAAAAGCATTATTGAGAGAACTAACATAGCGTATACTTGGAGAGAATCTCAAGAAGTTTGCACTATCTATATCATATTCCAAATCAAAATCAAAATTATTAGTTTTCGAATTTTGGTTACTCTTATTATCTGTCACATAGAATGTGGTTGCTCTTACAGTGTCTTTATTCTGGTCAAGATAACTAGTATAACGCTCTGAAGTACTGTTATTGTTCGAATTATTATCGTTGAACCTATAAGAATAACTGGTATTGATACTTATTTTCTTGCCGAACTGATCTCTGAAGCCTATGGATCCACCACCAATCTGGTTAACACCACCACTGCCGCTACCACCACTACTATAACCGCCGCCACCACCTTGATTACTGCCACCTTGATTGCCACCACCGCCTTGTCCACTATTACCTTGATTTCGGCCACCACCGCCACCTTGTCCACCGCCACCACTAAAACTGCCACCACTACCGCCTGCAACTCCAGTTACTGTATTGTTAAGATTTAAATTTGCAGTAATTTGCTGATTGCCATTTAATCGTGTTCCTGCAATTGTAGCTCCGTATCGTTCATTATTACCTAAACCCGCATTTAAGCGACCCGTATTTCCTACAGAACGATCCCTTCTTGTAACCAAATTTAATACTTTTGTTGGTTCACCATCTTTTATACCGGTTCTTGCTGCTTCATTCCCAAAATCATCAACAAATTGTACTTTTTCCAATATATCAGCAGGTAAACTCTGGATAGCATTAGCGACGTCGCCGCCAGCATAATCTTTACCATTAATCCTTGCACGTTGAACCTCTATTCCTTGGTGAGTAACTGTTCCATCAGCTCCTACTTCTACCCCTTCCATCTTTTTTAAAAGTTCGTCAACTGTCGCATTAGGCTTCACCACATAATCGCTTGCTCGATATTCAACTGTATCCTCCTTATAAACAATAGCAGGTGTTCCATTAATTACAACAGTATTTAACAGGTTGGAAGACTCTTTCAGAATAATTGGGTCCAAAACAAGCTTTGATGTGGCATCATTGTAAAGAAATCGCTTGTTAAAATTTAAATATCCTATACTTCTTACCGAGATGGTAAACTGTCCGGCTTTTACATTTTTAAATACAAAGATCCCATTGTTATTGCTGGATAATTTTACAGAATCAGTTGCTGTAGTAAGTACTACAATGGCTCCCATAACAGCATTACCTGTAGTATCTTTAACAATTCCACTAACTTCCCGGCCGGCAGTAACAGGCGTTTGAGAATATAATTTGCCCGTGAGTAATATAACGGCAAGGAGTATAACTATCTTTTTCATGTGTGTTTAATTCGAATTATTTCTTAGCTAAGGTATATTTCCCCCAAAAATCTGTTGGAAGGAACGCTGAAGGATCAAAGCCTCCTCTTCCGCCGCCCTGGCCGCCTCCAAATCCTCCGCCGCCAAATCCACCGCCGCCACCTTGGCCGCCCCCGCCACCCTGGGCACCACCCATTCTGCCGCCAAATCCACCGCCAAACTGAATTCCGTTAATTTTTATATTATATGCAAACTCTTTACCGTTTAAAGTCAGGCCCAGGGCTTTTAAAGGAACGGAGAGTTCATAAACGTATGCACCATCATTGTCAAAACCAGCAGCTGCCATTATTTCGTATTCATTATAGATGGAAATCAAACTATCGGGAATATCTTTAAAACCCAAAACTTTAATTTCTTTAGCAGCAGCTAATTGTTGTTTCCTTCTTTCCAAAGCAGCAGAATCTGCTGAAGCTGCTGATGCAGTTGCAGCACCGCCCTGGCGCATTCCTCCGCCCTGTCCTCTTTGCCCTTGCTGCCTCGCAATTACAGGATATGTAATAGAAAAGGCTTCCTTTTCTTTCTTCTTACCATCCGTATTAATTGCAACGGTTATACCACCCATCATTATTTTATTGTTATTGGTATTGTCTGACGATTTCATCACTAAATACAAATTCTTATCATCATTAGACATGGTATATGAAAGAAGCGTACTTTTATTAACAGCCTGAAATTTATCATCAGTTATTTTTCCATCTGCCTTAATTGGTGTAGGGGTCCATACACTCTTATCTTGTACATTAGGAACTTTTTGCGCAATAGTAACAGTACTTAATCCCAAGAGAAATAAAGCACTTGTAAAAAGTCTGGATGTGAAATTACTGGTCATTACTTTTATTTTTTTGATTAACAATTATAACTAATGTAAAAACGCTAAAAATATAAATGATACCTCTTAAGTGAGAAATGATACCAAAGGCTATTTTTTAGCGATTTCATTTTTATACAAAATCTTATAAAACAAAAAAGGCACCTGTTTGCAGATGCCTTTGGTATAAAGTTCAATTAATATTATTTACCAAATTTAAGCTTTAATTGCTCTAGCATATCTGCATCTACCGGCAAAACTTTTTCTTCTTTTTTAGGCTGTCTGTATTCTTTTTTAGGATATGAAGTTTCCGTACGCTGTCCTGCATTTTTATCTTGCACCTCTACTGAGATTGTTTTTTCTGTATGCTGTTTAATAATTATCTTTTTATTGTTATTCCATCGCACCCATATCTTTTCAAGGCAACGCTTAGTATACAAAGGAAAATCGCCCTGCTGCATCCAGGCATAATAACTTGGCTCAGCGGTAAAAACTTCTTCAACACATTTACCTTTATGTTTTCCAAAATTAAATACTTCAATTCCGTCTTCATTAAATACCAGTCTTCCGGCAAAATCAACTGGGCGACTTAAATTAGTAAATGCATGCAATGCATCCACATCATTTTTAACCGGTATAGATTTATTGCCTTTCCTGTCTTCCCATTCGGTATCCTGATACTTTTCAAGCTGTCCTAACAGAACTTCATAAGTAGCTCTGATATCGGCTTCTGCAGAATGCGCATTTTCAATATCTTTTCCACAATAAAATTTATAGGCAGCCTTTAAAGTACGTTGTTCCATTTGGTGGAAGATATTCTGAACGTCTACAAAACGTCTGTTCTCTAAGTCAAAATCTACTTTGGCCCTCAAAAACTCTTCCATTAACATCGGAATATCAAACTTATTTGAATTATATCCCGCCAAATCTGCATCGCCCAAAAAGTCTGCAAATTCCTGAGCTACCTCATTAAAGGTAGGCGCATCTTGTACATCCTTATCAAAAATATTATGAATCATAGATGTTTCATAAGGAATCGGCATCTGAGGATTTATACGCATACATTTTACTTCTTGGGAGCCATCGGGCATGACTTTCAAAATGGCAATTTCAACTATTCTGTCAGTGCCAAGGTTTAAACCTGTAGCCTCAAGATCAAAAAACGCAAGCGGATGTGTAAGATTCAGTTTCATATTTTAAATTGAAACAAAGGTGGGAAAAAGCTTTTGATTAAAATAATTCTAAGTCTTTTGATTGTCGGATAGTTGTGAGTGTTTTCAGTGCCTAACCTTATTATATTATTAATAATAATAACTGCAGGAATTGCTTTATAGTCTCAGAATAAAGAAATGCACATGGAGGCGGCGGTAAAATAGAGCAGCAAAACGATGTGGGAAAAGAAAAATTCGATGGAACCCTTTCCAAAGTTTCAATAGCTTCTATTATCTTGAAAATTTTGTCCTGAATTTTCTTCGGTTGGTCGATTAGAAATTTCTCAAAATAATCTTTAAAAGCTATAACGGTTAGGCTTTGCGAGATGGCGGATAGAAAGCAATCATTGTCGCCCGGCACACTTTCGGGAATCACGTCGCCCGCCATTTTTGCAAAACCATGTTACTGGCTGCCCTTCTTTATAAGATTGTTAGTCGAATTTCTCTACCGAGTCCTGTTTCAAAGATTTTAAACAAGGTCGATAGTTGAATATCAGCCTTGCCATTCTCAAGTCTTGATATATATCTTTTCTTTGTTCCGATTTTTTCAGCTAATTATTCTTGAGTAATATTGGCTTCCTTTCTAACATCTTTCAACACCTCATAAATAACAAAGTAATGGGCTTTAACTTCATACTCCTCACGAACAAGAGTTCCAATTTTTCCATATTTAATTTCAAGCAATTTGTCAAACGATTTAGCCTTTCTTATTTCTCCTTTTTCTGGTATATTGCTTCCCATGTAAGCGTCAACTCATTCTCTCCCGAAGCGCTGATTTGCGGGTTTGCCGCCTGCTGAAGCGGGCCATCGCTTAATAAAACAGCGGGATAATCCATATGAAATCAGGAGCTTCGCCTCTTACCGCATTCTTTGTATTCCATGACATAGCCGCGTTATTAGCCGTCATCTTATCAGAAAAGTGCATAAAGCCAATAGCATAAAAGGGCTTAAAGGGATGCAG